>BNJS01003203.1_pt1 | contig 419255 bp, 473 predicted proteins | sample 8540461 | NCBI WGS metagenome assembly BNJS01 (sample SAMD00202454, study PRJDB9452) | human saliva metagenome | isolation source: human saliva | place: Japan | reverse complement strand
AGTCGGTTTTGGATTCCCACTAATTTTAATTGAGTAGTTTCTTGAACCACAAACCGCACAGGCTAAACTTGCTTTTTTAAGTGCCATAGCGCCTCCATCTTATCTATTATAACAAGAATCCTTGTCTTTGACAAGTTAAATTGCACTCTGCATTTTCCTATTTTCAAAATAAAAAAAGCCTAGGAATAATCCTAGACTCTATTTTACATTATTTACCAAGATAGTATTCAGAAACTACGTTCAATTTTTCGTCAAATTCGAATACCAATGGTGGGAAGTTAGGGATTTCCACATCCATGATTTCGTCGTCTGATAATTGTTTGATGTGTTTTACAAGGGCACGGATTGAGTTACCGTGTGCACCTACGAATACGTTTTTACCATCTTTAAGTGCTGGAGCGATTTTATCTTCCCAGAATGGAAGGGCACGTTCCAAAGTCACTTTCAAGTTTTCAGCATCTGGAATTACTGAGTCATCAAGTGATGCGTAACGACGGTCTGTGTGTGCTGAGTGCTCATCATCACGATCCATTGCTGGAGGCAATACATCGTATGAACGACGCCAGATGTGAACTTGCTCATCACCAAATTGTTCAGCAGCTTCAGCTTTGTTTTTACCAGTCAAACCACCGTAGTGACGTTCGTTCAAGCGCCATGATTTTTCAACTGGAACCCAAAGTTGGTCAGATGCTTCAAGTGCAAGGTTAGTTGTTTTGATTGCACGTTTCAATACTGAAGTGTAAGCTTGGTCAAATTCAATACCAGCTTCTTTAATCAATTTACCAGCATCGATAGCTTGTTGAGTACCTTTTTCAGAAAGATCTTACGTCAGCCCATCCTGTGAAAAGGTTAGCTTTGTTCCATTCAGACTCACCGTGGCGAGCGAAAACCAATTTTACCATTAGTTGGATTCTCCTTTTATTTTTCGAGGTTGCCCTCGTTTATCTATTCTATTTTACACAATTATTCACAAAAAAGCTAGTTAAAATCAACGAAAAAGAGAAGAGCTCATGGACTCTTCCCTAAAAGATAATTTATTCTTCAATTCTAAATTGTTTCAAGCTTGCTAGGTACAAAGCTCCTCCGATGATAAGGACGATTCCACCAATCCATCCAAGAAAAGGAATCAAAGCAACTACAGAACCTACGATAAATAGAATCGATGGTGCTAGTGAAATACGATTGTCATCCTTATAGTAGACAAGTGAGAGGATTCCAAGAATGAGGGTTGCAATTTTCACTAAAGAAAAAACAATGAAAATAATGCCCAAATTAGCCCTGCAGCATCTTCGTCTTCAGAAATGGCTGCAAGAAATACCATAAAAATTGGTAAGAAAGCTAAAATTGCCCCTGCAATAATACCAATAAAGCCATCTACTTGTGCTAGTGTTTTTGTCTTCATAAATATCTCCTTTTATTTTAATAAGGTATATTATACCATATTTTTATTAAAGTTTTTATTTTTTAAAAAAATACAGGAATTTCTCCTGTATTTTTGTTAGACTATTTAGCTTCAAATCCTTCTGCTACTGCATCCGCAAAGTTTTCTTCGACGATGCTTGCACAGTGATCGCAGATAGTTGCATGGTAGCTACGTTCTGCTGTACTTGGATCAATACGACGGCAACGATCACAAACTTCACCAGCTGCACGTTCAACAGTGAAGGCAACATCTTCGAAGGCCACTGCACCTTCTGGAGCTGGACCTTCTGCAATGGTCAATTCTGATACAATCAAGAGTTGAGCAACATTACTATCTACTGCCCCAAGAAGAGTCTTCACTACTTCGTTAGGATAAACTGTCAAATGAGCTTCAAGAGATTTACCGATCACTTTTTCATTACGTGCTTCTTCCAAAGCCTTTTTGAGCTTGTCCACGGAAGTCCATAAGGCTGACCATGCATCCAAGATTTCTCTTGATTCGCAAAATGTTTGAGCTTCAGGTAATTCTGATAATTGAACAAAGTCTTCTGTTTCAAACTCAAGATATGACCAGATTTCTTCAGCAGTGTGGAAGAGTGGTGTCAAGAGTTTGAGTGATTTTCTACAAGGATGTCATAGAAGACTGTTTGCATCTGACGGCGTTCAAGAGATTTGGCACCTTCGATGTAGACAACATCTTTGGCGAAATCAAGGTAGAAGGCAGACAAATCAACGTTGATAAAGTTCACTAGGGCTTTATAGATTGTCAAGAACTCGAAGTTTGCATAAGCGTCACGAATGGTCTTAACAAGTTGGTTAAAGCGGATAGTCATGTACTTATCAACAGAACGAAGTTCTTCGTAAGCTGCATCCTCAGCTGGGTTAAAATCAGAAGTGTTAGCAATCAAGAAACGAAGCGTGTTACGGATCTTACGGTAAGTTTCAGAAACTTGGCTCAAGATATCCATAGAGATACGCACATCGTTGCTTGAGTCAACACTGGTTACCCAGAGACGCAAGATTTCCGCACCAAATTGTTTTTCAACATCGCTTGGAGCAATGGTATTCCCAAGAGATTTAGACATCTTTTCACCTTTACCATCTAAAGCAAAACCTTGTGACAAGATTTGTTTGTATGGTGCCATGCCATGGTTAGCCACAGATGTGATGAGTGATGAGTTGAACCAACCACGGTATTGGTCTGAACCTTCAAGATAAAGATCTGCTGGATATTTGAGTTCTGGACGGTTAACCACGACGCCATTCCATGATGAACCTGAGTCGAACCAAACGTCCATGATATCTGTTTCTTTCTTGAACTCACCATTTGGTGAACCCGGATGGGTAAATCCCTCAGGCAAGAGGTCTTTGGCATCACGTTCCCACCAGATGATTGAACCATGTTCTTCAAAGAGTTGAGCTACATGCTCGATGGTTTCAGCTGTCATAATTGGTGTTCCGTCTTCTGCATAGAAGATTGGAAGAGGAACTCCCCAAGCACGTTGGCGAGAGATAACCCAGTCACCACGGTCACGAATCATATTGTAAAGACGGACTTCACCCCACTCTGAGTGGAACTTCACTTTTTCAATTTCGTCCAAGATTTCTTGGCGGAATTTAGATACAGAAGCAAACCATTGTGGTACTGCACGCCAGATAATTGGTTTTTTAGTACGCCAGTCAAATGGGTAGGAGTGAGAGATTTCTTCTTGAGCAAGAAGCAAATCACCAAGTTTTTCGATAACCGTTGGAACAACCTTATCATAGAATTGGCCTTCAAACTCAGCACCAGCATTAGCCATCATGATACCGCGTTCGTTAACAGTCACGGCAACTTCTAGACCATTAGCAACACCGACATTGTAGTCATCCTCACCAAATCCAGGAGCTGTATGGACGATACCTGTACCAGAGTCTGTTGTAACGTGGTCACCAAGGATAACGAGTTCATCTACTGCAGTATCCCATGGGTGTTCTGTCACGATATGGTTTCAATTCTTGACCACGATAAGTCGCCAAAACTTCGAACATCAGTCCAGCCAAAATTTCTCAGACAAGCTGTTCAACAATTCAGCAGCAACCTACAAACTTACGAGCTTCACCAGCAGGTTGAACAAAACGTAATCAATATCTGCACCAACAGTCAAACCACGAGAAGCAGTGATAGTAAATGGAGTTGTTGTCCAAACAACGATATAAGTATCAGTGTCTAGGACACCTTTGCCATCTTTAACCTTGTTGGCATAGTAAAGTGATGTTGATACCAAGTCATGGTATTCAATTTCCGCTTCAGCAAGAGCTGACTCAGATGACCATGACCAGTAAACTGGCCCTGCACCACGGTAGATGTAACCCTTGTTAGCCATCTCACCGAAGACACGGACTTTGCGCTGCTTCATAGTCAGGGGTCAAAGTTACATATGGATTTTCCCAGTCACCAGAAACACCTAAACGTTTGAAGTCTTCGCGTTGTTTATCTACTTGAGACAGAGCGTATTCACGGCAAAGTTTCAAGTATTCAACAAGGTCCATCTCTTTGCGTTTAACCCCTTGTTTAGCCAAAACTTGCTCGATTGGCAGACCGTGTGTGTCCCAACCTGGAATATATGGTGCGTAAAATCCTGACATAGACTTAGAACGAACAATGATATCTTTTGAAATCTTGTTCATGGCGTATGTCCTACGTGGATGTTCATGTTAGCGTATGGAGGGCCATCATGAAGCGTGAAATGCGGTTTTCCTTCATTTAGTTCTTGACGACGTTGATAAAGTTTAGCTTCATCCCATTCCTTTTGCCAAACTGGCTCTTTGGTCGGAAGACCGGCACGCATTGGAAATTCTGTTTTTCCAAGATTGAGGGTTTCTTTAAGTTTCATTAGTACTCCTTTAATGTAAATTAACAATATAAAAACCACGACTCGCAAAAAGGACGAAAATCGTGGTACCACCTTTGTTCGGAAAAAGACCTAGTCTCTTTCCCTCTTTTCCCGTAACGTGGGCAACGTCAAATCTTACTATTTTTCAGATTTGATATCAAGAGAGATAAATTTACCAGCAGGTTGTAGGACTTCCACCATCTCCCTACTCGCATAGAAATTTGATTGATAAATTCTGTTCTCTATGAGATTCTTATAAAATTAGAACTGATTCTTGTTGAGTGTCAGCATCATCTTGAGGTCCTTCTCATGTGCTGAGCTCAACAGGAGTTTCAACAACTGGCTGGAACTTCAACTTCAGTTTCAGTTGACTCTTCAGCAGCTTGTTCAGCCTCTAACAATTCTTTAGTAGCTGCTTCAATACGCGCTTGAAGTTCTGCAACCTTCTGAGAAAATTGACGAGTCATGTCAAAGTTGGTTTCTTCATCATGATATGAAGATACATCTTCACCTAGAACCTCTTGGACGACTTTTTCAGATGCTTCGTCCTGCTCGTTTGAAGATAAGCTGCAGTCGGACGCAAAATTTCTTTAATCTGATGAATCGATAACAGCCAACTGACTTTCGATTGTGCTGATTTCAAACGTTTCGTGGAAGACGCGACTCTTATTCTTCAACTCTTCAGTTTCCACAGCAGCTAGCATTATCTGTTGCTTGTCGCAAAATTTCATTGGCTTTTTGTATTTTGCTTCATCAAGCAGCTGTTGAGCATCTTGCTCAGCCTCGCTTAATGATGTTATTAGAACGGTCATTCGCAGCTTGTTTTCACGTTCAGCTGTGTCTTGAGCGTATCAATGCTGATCTGACTCAATGAATCTTTGATTTCATCAAAATAAGATAGACAGTCTTCTAAATTTTTAATGTGCTCGATCTTTTTCATGATTACTACGAACTAAGTCTTCTAGTCACGAACAACAATATCTAAAAATTTCATCAACTCCTTCCACGGTTAAAACTCTAAACTGAACACCAAAGGTTTTTATCCTTTAATTTGCTAACGATGTAATTGGCATATTTTTCCTCACTTATTTAATAAAAATAGAATCATTAATTGCTTCTGGCTCTTGCTCGTTTTGTTTACTGTTCTTTTAGGAATATCAGTCGTATAGTCGGAAAGACGTTCTTCTAGTGATGTAAGTTCCGTTTCCTCTTTGTTTCGGATTAATTCCTCTAATTCAAAATAAATCTTATCTAGAAATAAATCAACTTCTTCCTGATTGTAGCCTCTGAATGATCTTGAGAAAGCTTTATCACTAATTTCTTGTGGTGTAATTGACATATTTTTCTCACTTGCTTAATAGTAGCTGGACTGTTAATTTTTTCTTATCCTTTTTGGTTTGACCGTTTTCTTTAAGTAAGATAATTCGACCAAAGCGTCTGACGCTGATTAAATCACCAATTTTTACCGGATAGTCCGATTTTTCAACTATATGGTAGTTGACTTGAACCAACTTTTTTTCAACCAGAGCCGAAGTTTGGGAACGAGATAATTTCAATATGCTAGATAAGAAGGTATCCAGACGAAGACTTGAAACCAAGACTTCTTTTTCTCGATAGTCATCTTTGGATTCTATCATATCTGAAAAAGGACGTTCTACTAAACTTTGAACGCAAATCTGAAATCTTTTGAATTCCATCTTGGAAAAGTGGTAAATCTTCGATCGACAATAATTTGGGCTTTATCTTCTGTCACCAGAATGTCTCCGAATAACTTACGGTCAATACCTAGTCGATTGAGAACTGTCCCCAATATCTTTGAATGGGTCAGCTGCTGAAACTTGCTGGGATACACGATTTCAAGCAAGGTCATTTCAAAATCTTCCAAACTTGACGTGAAGTAATCGGGCGCTAAAATAACCCTAGCGTACTCCGAAGAGATATAACTCGTACTAGAGAAGACTTTTATCCCTCTATTATTTCCTAAAGTTTCCAAGATAAATACTTGGTGTGGATTTATAAAAGGAGATAAAATCGGTGCATAGTGTTCCTCGACTTGACTCAACCATTCCAAGCCCTTATCGATGAATGGAATATCCTCCGTTGCGAAATGTTGGTAAAGTTCCTTACTCATAATACAACCAGCAAATTGATGAGATAGCGGCTAATCATGCGTAAGAGAATTAGGGCAATCCAAACAGAGAAATCCAAACCTGCGATTTGAAGAGGTAGACGTCTTAGCGGTTCAAGAATTGGTTTACACAAAGTCTCTAAAAATTTCCCCAACTGTGTGTTATAGGCATTTGGAAACCATGATAATAGAGCAAAAGCTACAAGTATCAGTGAATAGATATCTGTAGCATTTTGGATAAAACGAATTATTAGAAACATTAACGTACTCTATTTCTTCATATCAAAGTCGTATTCTTCGCTTTTGAGCTTCTTCAGTGAAACAATATCTTCAATGTTTACCACGCACCAACAGGCGTCAAAAGATACATTGTGTTCGCTACTTTTCTTAACTCACCAGCAAGGACATGACGTGCTCCATCCAAGTAATCCAAACAACGACGAGCTTGAACTTCATGTCATATATTGGAAGTCAATCAAGATACTTTCATTTCCAGCCAACAAATCAACAATATCTGTTGCATCTTCGTAACGGCGTGGGTAATGCAACATCGATGGTTACTTTTTCAGTAGGCGATGGCTTTCAATCGCTAGTTGTTGTTGACGGGCATGAAGTTTTGTAATATTTTTCTTTTTGCTTCGACTGAAAGAAGATTCTTGAGCAACAGCTTGCTGTAAATTCTCTTTTGAGGAACCGAAGCTAGTGAACGTCTCAGGTTGTTGCAGCTACAACTTCTGAAGCAACTTCATCTCCATCTTCTGTAAAGTAATCTATAAATTTATCAAATTTATCTTTTAATGACATGATTATTTCCTGTTTAAAAATGCTGTACCAATTCGAACAAAAAGTTGAGCCACACTGAGATCGCTTCTTTGTAGTCAGACTCATTCCCATACTTAGTTCTGTCATTGGCATATTGGGGAATTGTTGTTCACGAATGTATTGTTGCAACTCTTGCGTTTCTTTAAAGATTTTTGCAACTCTTCTGTTTGGGCCTCTTTAAAGGGAGCCATGGTCATGAGACCAACATACTCGATTCTGATCCAAGCTAGACAAGTCTGGCAGAGACTGTCAATAGTTCCTCTTTTGAGAAACCATGCTTTCCTCTCCAGAAATATTGACCTGCAAAAACATTTAACTGTTCGATCGGCACGTTTTTGAATTTCTTGAGCTAATTTCAAAGAATCTAAAAGCGTGAAAATAATCAACATAAGAATGACATCCTTGACTTTTCTTCTTTGTAAGCTACCAATCAAGTGCCAAGTAACATCTTTGTCACTATAAAGCATGACTACTTTTCAAGAGAATTTATCAACACGGTTTTCACCGATGTGTTTGACACCTTGGTCAATTAAATTTGCTACAGATGCAGTATCAACATATTTTGTTACGGCAATTACAGAAACCGAACCGTCTTCACGGCCGGTTTCTTGAATTGCTTTTGTAACCTGTTGAAATACCTGATTTGTATTTTCTTTTAAATCCATCTCTATTAACGGTTTTTAAAGAATGGTGGTGTTTCCAACTCGTCTTCGTCAGAAGCTGGTGCTTCAAAACGCTCAACTGGAGATACGACTGATTCACCTTGACGAACAATTGAATCACGTCTCAAGTCCCAGTCACCAAAAGCTGATGCTTTAGGCGCTTCAGTGTGACGTTGTGAAGGAGTTGGAAGTTCAGCTGTTTCTGCCAAATCAAAATGACGGTCAGTAAGTGTGCATGTCCAGATTTTACTGGTTCACGGAATGACGCTTGTCTTGGTTGTGGCGCTACAACTTTTTCGACTGCATCTTGACGAACTCCAGTAGCAACAACAGTTACACGGATTTCATCTTTCATTGTTTCATCAATAGAAGTACCGAGCCAGATATTTACGCCATGTCCAGCAGCTTGATTGACGATTTCAGAAGCTTCTTCTGCTTCAATCAAAGTCATATCCAAACCACCAGTTACGTTAACGATAACATCTTCTGCTCCATCAATAGTTGTTTCAAGAAGTGGTGATTAGATAGCTTTACGAGCTGCTTCGATAACACGCTCTTCTCCGCTACCGATACCGATACCCTACAAGGGCACTTTTCCTTTTGTTTGCCATTGCTGTCTTTCACGTCTGCGAAGTCCAAGTTGATCAAACCAGGATTTGTGATCAAATCTGTAATCCCTTGAACACCTTGACGAAGAACGTTGATCTGCCTGAGACAAAGCTTCAGAAGTGGCGTTTTCTTGTCAACAATTTCTAATAATTGTTGTTTGAGATAATCAAGAGAGTATCAACATGTTCGCGAAGTTCGTCGTGATCCCTTGGACTGCGAATTGACCACGTTTGCTTCCTCGAAAGCGAATGGACGTGTACAACACCGACAGTCAAAGCACCTAAACCTTTCTAGCGATACGAGCGATAACTGGTACAGCACCATGTACAGAACCACCAATCCCATACCAGCAGTGATGAAGACCATATCTGCACCACTGATAGCTTCAGTAATCGCTTCTCTCGCTTTCTCTCAGCAGCCTTTGACCCAACTTCAGGCTGTCCTCCAGCACCAAGTCGCGAGTTAATTTTGGACCCAGAGTTGATAACTGTTTCAGCTTTTTGTACTGCCTCAAGGCTTTGTGCATCTGTGTTGGCTGCGATGAACTCAACACCTGAAACGCCTTCGTCAACCATGCGGTTAATGGCGTTTCCACCGCACCACCGACACCAATTACTTTAATTACTGCACCTTGTGCTGCTGCTGTATCAAATGAAAATGTCATATTTTTGTTCCTCTATCCTATTCATCAAAACATGCTTCCGATTAAGCCACGGAATCGGTCAGTCAATTTTGGTTTTTCTTCTGATTGATTTGGAGTTGCTGAGTCAGCAACATAAGTTGGTTCTGCTGATTCAGTTGAAGTTGTACCAAACACTGAACGTTGAGAAGCTGTAGGTTTTTCCTGACTTGAAGTTCTGAAATCAATTGGTTGTTGACGTAGAACTTGATCTCCTCTGATAGCTCTTTGAGCCAAAACATTCACTTCTGTAGACTTCCAGCAAATTCTAGCAAAACTAATCACATGAGCAAAATGCAGGATTGCGGATACCTACTTGGTTTGGAACATAAGTTTCACACAGAACTCCAAGTACTCTCTGGGCAAGCTCAACGATACCTGGTAGAATAGCATTCCACCATCAGAGCAATACCACCTGGCAAAGTCCAACAAATGTCTTCTTTCCAAATCTTGTTTGATTTGTTCAAAGATGTGTTTCAATCTAGCTGAAATAATTTGAGCCAAGTATTCTTCTGTAACTTCAACAGGTTCTACTTCACCAATCACTTCAACTTGGAAAGTCTCTTTGCTTGCAAGTTGCGGATAAGCTTCACCGTAGTTAAGCTTCAAACCTTCTGCAATCTTCTTAGAAGTTTTAAGAACTTTGAAATGTCTTTAGTTACGCGTAATCGCCACCTCTTGGTAAACATTTGTGTATTGAAGTTCTTGATTACGAATAGTAGCAACACTTGTTTGGCCACCACATATCGATAACAGTCGCTCTAAACTCACGTTCTGCCTTCAAAGTTAAGAACAGAGTTTACAATCGCAAAGTGGTGAAATAATCACGTTATCGACTTGAACTCCACACGTTCTACAGTTTTACGAAGGTTGTGAAGAATGGTTCTTGGACCTGTATAGAGAAGTCCACGCATTTCCAAACGAACACCCATCATACCACGAGGGTCGCGAATGCCTTGGAAACCATCAACTACAAACTCTTCTGGTACAAACGTAATCACTTCACGATCAGGTGTCATGCTCTTAGTCAAAGCTGATTTGACAACATTCTCAACATCTTGATCTGTAATTTCTTTTGTATCTGATGTTACAGGAATCATTCCTTGAGTTGGTTCCACTTGCAACTAAGTTTGCTGGAAGTCCAACGTTTACTGATTTGATTGAAATCCCTGCTTTTTCTTCGTTTGAGAAATAGCAGATTTGATAGCTGTTGCTGCGGCTTCGATGTCAACGATAATCCCATCCTTGACACCTTTACGCTTCGGCGTTGCTAACACCGATTACATTTTACTTCTACCATCTACAAGCTCAGCAACTAACACTTTTAACTGAGCTTGTTCCAATATCTCAAAGCCTGTAAAGAAACCATTTTCTAGTCATTACATTATGCGTCCTCTATCTTCCAAGTTTCACACTTTGATTTTTAACAGCTACAAGAAGGCATAGCTATTCTACGAATATTATATCACAAAAATCAAATTGTGCTAATTTTTGTGATTTTATCGAAGGTTTTTCATTAAATTTATTTTCCATTATCAAGTCCTCTTTTTATTTTTCTATGAAAAACAGTGTAAAAATGTCAGAAAAGCTGAAAAATGCGGTGTAATTTATTGTATCAAGTATTTTTCATGCCAAGTTCATTTCAATTTTACGTTGAAAGATGAAGTGCTTAATTTTCCCTAAAAATCGTTCTCTGTTGGTCTAATTTTTATACAAAATGATTAGTTGTAACAAAAATAAAGTCCAAATAGACTTTATTTGTTAATTGTTTAAGAGCACTGGTTAGATAAAAACCATCTCGTATCTTTTTACCAATATTTTTTGCATTTGCAACCAATTCTTGATAATCTGCATCTGATAGATTTTCGATCGTGTTTTTTAAATCATGAAGCGATTCTACTGCAATCCCACAGTTTTTTCAAGCACTAAAACGAGACAAGGCAGACTGTTTCACACCACAAGTGGAATCCAGATGCCAAATAAAGGGATGCCTTGTGAGAATTGTTGAAGCGAAGGTACTCACCAAAGACACCACTGCACGTGTCAGCACTATCACCGTCCCAGACAAGCCCAAAGCCTCCCTCAAGAACTGAAGGTAACTCATCAGGCAGGAAGGAACCAAAGTAGGTTTCGTTTAAAAGAGCTCTATTCTCATCAAAGCCGACACCATAGAGATTATAAGAAGGTTCTGCAGGAAGTTTATAAAGATAACCCGCTTTTTCCTGAGCCAAATTACCTGCGACAATAATGGGCTGATCTTTTGTTTGGCCACTCTTTTCTTGAAAATCTGGAATCAAATAGTCGAAAATTCCAAGACTAACAATCTTATCTTCTGCAATCCCTTTGTCCACTAAAACAGATTTCATGATTGGATTATGGGCAATCACTCCATCAGCTATCTTCAACAAACTTGATTCTTGAAGATGAACCCGAATCTTATGTTTTAAAGGTACTGTATCCAAATTAGCATATCGTAAAGCTTCCAAATCATGGATAATAAAGTAGACTTTCACCCCACTTCGCTGGATTTTTCTTACCAATCGAGTGGTGAAAAAACTATGGTGGAGCATGGGAAATTGAATCAATAATTGATCCCCTGATTTCAACTGAGAGAAAGCTTGAGCTAGAGCTTTCGCCTTGTGTTGTTGAGCTTTAACAGTTTCCCATATGGTACCAATTATCAATCTGTTAACAACAAAGGTTGATAACCTTCTCGTTTGACGATCTCCTCGACATCATTTCTAGCCTTATTCCCGGCGTTTCGAGCACCAGAATCTTTTAAAAATTCTTCTTTTAGAAAATACTTCATGAATCACTGTTTCTTTCAATCAAATTCATTTGCTACGACTTCCAAAGCACGCTCAATAACCACATGCATATCGTAGTATTTATAGTCTGCTAGGCGTCCACAGAAGATAACCTTGTCATTTTTGGCTGCTTCTTCTTGGTACTTAGCAAACATAGCGTTGTTCTTTTCATCGTTGATTGGGTAATATGGTTCGTCTCCACGTTTCCAATCAGCAGGGTACTCACGAGTGATAACCGTCTTCGGTTGAGTACCATACTCGAAGTGCTTGTGCTCAATGATCCGAGTATAAGGAATTTCACGCTCGGTGTAGTTGACCACTGCATTACCTTGATAGTTTTCCTCATCCAAGATTTCGTGTTCAAAACGAAGGCTGCGGTATTCCAACTCCCCATGCTTGTAGTCGAAGTACTGGTCAATCATCCCTGTGAAGACAACTTTTTCAGCAGAGCTTTCCAGCTCTTCACGATTGGCGAAGAAATCAACCCCAAGTTCTACCTCTACATCGCCCAACATGTTTTCGATGATGACGTTGTAGCCACCGATCGGAATCCCTTGGTAACGGTCGTTAAAGTAGTTGTTATCAAAGGTCAAACGCACTGGAAGGCGCTTGATGATAAATGGAGGAAGGTCTGTTGCAGAACGTCCCCATTGCTTTTCTGTATAGCCCTTGATCAACTTTTCATAGATATCTGGACCAATCAACTTAATGGCCTGTTCTTCAAGGTTCTTGGGCTCAACATCTTTCATATCCACCGTTTGTTCTGCAATCTTATCCTTGACCTCTTGTGGTGTCTTAGTTCCCCACATAGCGTAGAAGGTATTCATGTTGAAAGGAAGATTGTAGAGGCTACCCTTGTAGTTAGCCACTGGTGAGTTGATATAGTTATTGAATTCAGCGAATTGGTTGACATAATCCCAAACCTTTTTGTTTGAGGTATGGAAAATGTGGGCACCATACTTGTGGACATTGATGTCTTCAACATTTTCACAGTAGATGTTTCCACCGATGTGATCACGTTTGTCAATCACTTTTACTTTTTTACCACGTTTTGTAGCTTCGTGTGCGAAGATTGCTCCAGACAAACCTGCACCAACAATTAAATAGTCATACATATTAAAACTCCGTTAATGAACTCTACAATTTCTTATTAATGCTGACTCCGGGCCAGCAAACGCTATTTTTTCTTTCTTAGAAAGGACTCTTAGCATCTATTAGAGCCTCCTAAAGTCTAGTTCTAGAACTAGGTCGCATTTAATTTAGTAATATCATTTGATTCTTTTTTACTAAAAGTATTTGTTGTAAATAGTAAAAACATGAATATATTATATGTGAGGAACAAAACCAGAGGCTTTCAATCATACAGTTAAAAGCAATCAATGATAAAAATCGCAACTAATAAATATTGACCATCCTTATACTGTTTCCTTGAGGCGACAACATAAATTATTATCAATAGAACTACAGGCACTATTCCATATGTAAATAACATCTGCACATAAGAGGAATCTACATAGTTATACCCTATTACAGATTCTGTTTTTCCACCTGATCCTATAAATTGAACGTTTCTCGTCCCAAATAGATGAACTCCAAATGTATCAAATGCATTCCTACCTAGAGCTAGCCTTCCCGTGATTAATTTGTTTACCGTTACCAAAAATGGATTAGACCAAGAAAACTTGTATGATAAATAGGTAACAATTGATGCGAATATAACAGCCGAATATGGGAACAAGGCAAATATCTTTAGTTTTTTCTCTTTGCTGTAATAAAAATAAATGAAAATAACTGTCGCTAACAAGATTGACAAAGCATTTAAACGTGCATCACAGTATTTTATAATGAAAGCTGATAGCAAGACACCAAACAGAGATCTGGTCCATATAAATTTATCTTTTAGAAGATAGGAAATTGCTAAAAATAGATAGAAGCAATGTGATGCAAAATCCGTAGGATAAATAAACCCAAACGAATTTCGAATAACACCCGCACGATTATATTGTAGATTAGGAACTATGCCAACAAGTGATAAAAGAAAAACTCCAACTACGAGAATACCAGCTACAACTACATAGTTCCTCAAAACTACTTTCATATCTACATTAACCAAGAGGACTAGTAGCATCGAATAGACTAGAAAATTAAGTCTATTCGTTTGAAAATACACTAAAACCCCCGAAAGCAACAATAGAATAGAAAGTATTAGATATTTGTATGAGACCCGCATTTTATACAAAAAACGAAGCCCTAAAAGCAATACAACCAAAAATAGGAAATTTACTTTGACTTGAAAAAAAGTCCTATCCAGCATCGTAGTTGATATGGTATTAAAAAATACCACTACAGATACAACAATGCTGACTAGTAGGTTTTCAAATTTAATTTTTATCATATTTTTTGAAAAAGAATCATACAGAGTGATTTATAAGAAAAAGAAATATGGAATTGAATGAGAAAAAAATAATATTTCTTTAATCTTCTAGTTCACTTATACTCTTCTATCCTTCCTTTCCTAACTATTTTAATCAACCAAAAGCGAATTTAATCTATACAAGAGTTCATTTTACAATAAGACTATAAGCTACTGAAATTTCTATTTATTCCATTCAATTTCACTTATTCAATAACTGCTGTTTCAACTCTTTTGGACTAATTACCTTTAAGAATAGTATTTGAAAAATGTAAAGTATCGCTCCTATTGTAGCAAATACCATAACATTTATAACAGGCGAAAAATTCACTGTAGTTTTTACAACGAATAGTACACCGTACGATGAGCTGATGCTCCTATAATTTTAACTGTCGAAGCTAGAAGAGGCACTTCCTTTAAATAGTTTCTTGTAAAAATAGCAGTTGAATAGCCCATACTAAGGCTTCTGTTAATACAGAAACAATGGCTGCTCCGATATAACCTAATTTAGGTAGTAATAATAAATTTAAACCGACACTCACAATAGCTGGAATAGTTGTCGAAATCATAAATTCTTTATTTTTATTATGTGGAATCAAGATTTGAATACCCATAATATTTGTCCAGCCAATAAAGAACATTCTAAAAATCATAATTGCTATCGCATATTTAGCATCTTGGAAATCCTGTCCTAAGAAAAATTGCACGAAATCATCATTAACAATTAACATTCCTGCTATTATAGGAAAAATGACTAAATTGTATATTAAGAAAGACATCTGATGCATTTTGTTTACAGCCTTGTGATCTCCAGTCGATAGGAGATTGGCAACACGAGGAAGCATTACGCTTCCTAACGAAGTCACTAGTGTAAGCAAAATATTGACCAATTTTTAAGGCTTGGTCATAAATTCCGACGTCTTTAGTTGAGGCTAATGCCCCTAGCATAGTACGATCCAAAGTAACATATAGCGAAAATAGCTATTTGTATGGCAAAAACAAGAGAACAACTGGTTTCAAGTGTTGTTTAGCATAGGACCAATCAAAATGTGGTTTTCCGATAAATTCTCTGGCTGGCAACCACATACTAAACTGCCCCAATAATTCAAATATTGTTAGCAAAAACACATAAAGATATAAATCCTTTGCTGAGTTTTTACAAATAAGAAGATTGAAATGACACTGACTCAGTTTAACAGTAATATTTCTAACTGTTATCTTGCGAAAATCCTCTAACTCTTGAAACAACCAGGAGATATCCATCCCTTTAGATACCAGACTCAAGCCCAAAAAATATATGCAACGGGATTTTTGCATAAATGACAAGGACAGACATAAGAGAATGTATAAGCATATCGACAGAATGGTCGCACCAAACTGTAAGGTGTATATGCCCCAAAAGTTTTTTCTGATATCTTTACGATGGCCTGAAATTTCTTTTGTACCATAATTGGCCACGCCCAATGTCGCCAATAAAATAAAGTAGGTAACAATTGAATTGAAATAACCATAAGTACCTAAATCAGTTGAACTAAATACCCTAGTTACATAAGGTGTTGTTATAATAGGAAGAATTATCACTAGTAGCTGGTAAGAGAGATTATATACATAATTTTTTAAAACCTTCATTCTTACCTAACTCATCTTCTCTCTAATTTTTTCATACAGTTTTGGAGAAACCAAAAGCATCAAGTATTTCACTTTATTTTTCCTTGTAACATTTGAATTCAGAATAACATCTTTGAAATATTGAATGTATTCTTTTCTAATTTTATTAACTTCAGCATACATATCTGAACTAAGCATAGCATGTATAATATGCAGACCATTAAAAACATAGCGGACATTTAAAGCCCTTCTCATTTCCTTATCATTAGGATAGTCTCGTTCGATATAGCTTCTATTCCATTCCATTGCCTTGTAAAAATCTAAGAGACGATCACTATACTTAGAATTTACAATACTTCCTGGTCTTCGATAGTATTTATAAAGATTTAGAGCACTAACAGCAATATTTTCACAGGAAGCAATATGCTCATAAGCAAGAGATAAATCTTCATACAACATCCCATTAGGATATGGAAACCTTAATAAGATTTCTTTCTTATATAGTTTACCACCTGAATGTGTCCCAACATAATTTCCATAAAACATTTGTTCTAAAGCTGTTCGACGATCTAATTTTCCAGAATATTTCTCTCTGAAATCTCCTAGGAAATCACTATTTTCATAGTTTCTAACTTCAATCACTGGAGTTGCTACAAGATCAACTCTATACTTATCTCTAAGTTTTACTAAATATTCAATGGCTCTATGGTCATAATAATCGTCTGAATCAATGAAAACAATCCAATCTGTTGAAGATTCTTTTACCCCAGTATTGCGGGCATTGGACAATCCCCCATTTTCAATATGCAGAACTTTTATTCTGTCATCTTCTCGAGCATATTGGTTACAAATTTCTCCTGAAGAATCTGTAGAACCATCGTCTACCAGTATAATTTCTATATTTTTATAGGTCTGTTGTCTTAGACTGTCTACACAATAGCTTAAGCAATCTTCGACATTGTATACTGGTACAATAATAGAAACCTTATCCATTATCCCTACCCTTCCAAAATAATATCGACGATTCTTTCACAAGCTTTTCCATCTCCGTATGGGTTGCTAGCCTTACTCATCTTGTTATATTCTGTTTGGTTTTCTAAAAGAAGTTTAAAATTAGAGTAAATATTTTCTTCGTCCGTACCCACTAATTTTAATGTTCCAGCAGCAATCCCCTCCGGACGCTCTGTTGTATCTCGCATGACCAAAACAGGCTTCCCTAAGGATGGAGCTTCTTCTTGAACTCCACCAGAATCTGTCAAAATCATGTAGCTTTGGTTCATGAAATTATGGAAATCAATAACTTCTAAAGGTTCAATGATTTTCATGCGTTCATTATCCCCAAAGACTTTACTTGCCAATTCACGAACTTTAGGGTTTTTATGAATTGGGTAAACAACTTTTACATCTTCAAATTCGTTTAGAATTCGATTAACAGCATTAAACATATTTTCCATTGGTTGCCCAAGATTTTCACGCCTGTGAGCCGTCAGCATAATTAACTTACTATCTTTAGCCCACTCTAAAATAGGATGGTGGTAGTTGTCTTGAACAGTTGTTTTCAGAGCATCAATAACAGTATTCCCGGTCACAAAGATATTTTTTCTTCCTTCTTTCAGAAGATTCTCCTTGGCCATTTCTGTTGGAGCAAAATGATAATCCGCAATAATAGAAGTTGTTTGACGGTTAAACTCCTCAGGAAAAGGGCTCTGGAGATTATAAGTTCTCAAACCCGCTTCCACATGCCCAACTTTGATGCCCATGTAAAAGGCAGCTAAAGCTGTGGCAAATGTTGTACTTGTATCCCCATGGACCAGAACAATATCAGGCTTTTCTTGTTCAAGAACTGCTTGAATCTTGTCTAGAATACTGGTCGTAATTGTAAATAGAGTTTGATTAGCCTTCATAATCCCCAAATCATAATCAGGAACAACCTTAAAGACATTCAGAACCTGGTCAAGCATTTCCTTGTGTTGGCCAGTTACACAGACAATGGTCTTGATTGAATCATTTTCCTTCAACTCATTTACTAACGGACACATTTTGATTGCTTCTGGACGTGTCCCAAAAACCAACATTACTTTTTTCATTTTGGTTCTCCTTGTATTTCTCTATACAATGCTCGATAGTTTTCCAAAAACATTGAATAACTAAATTTTTCTTCATAAGTTTTTTTGGCATGAAAAGCAAGACGATTTCTTAGCAGTACATCTGTTGCTAATTTGTCTATGGCACTAGCTAATGCACCTGGATTTTTGGAAGGAACAAGAATTCCATTTTCATTATTAACTATTTCATTTATGCCTGGAATATCCGTAGCAACCATCGTTTTTCCATTCATAAAAGCTTCAATGATGTTTAGAGCTAACCCCTCAAATAAAGACGATGAACCAGGAAATCAAAACTATTGATACATTCTACTATATCCTTGCGATATCCTAAAAATGTCACCGAATCTTGAAGATGTAGCTCTTCAACCTTATTCTCAAGTTCATTTCTAAGCTCACCATCACCAACGATAAACAAGCGAATATTCTTTACTGTTAGTAAAGACATAGCTTCAATAAGATAAGTCAAACCTTTTTGTTCAGACAATCTAGCTATACACCCAAGCTTAGTCCCATCATAACCGACAATATCATCGACTTGATTATCCGTTTCCTTTAAGATAACTCCATTATAAATAACCTTACTATCAGTAATTCCTACGTCTTCTTTCAGGTTATTATTCACAGCTTCTCCTACAGCAACACTTTTGGCATTCTTTAAGGCAAATCTATATAAGGGTAATTTATCTTTAAAGACATTGTGAGCTGTATAAACATGTGTTAATTTTGGATAAACAAATTTTAATAATCGAATATAAAAAGCAGCCATCCGATGATGAGTATGAACTATTGTTATCCCTTTTTGTTTGATAATCTGGTGAATGCTAAAGAGTAGCTTTAATACCGTCACGGGATTTTTACTATCGATATCTAAAATTTTATGATGTTGAATCCCTTGAGCAGCTAGTTCGCTCTCCCAAAGCCCACCAGTAGACGCCACATGGACACTATCAAACTCATCTTTCAAATCCGAGCTCAATTGGTAGACAATTCTCTCTGCACCACCAATATCCATAGTACGTGAAATATGTAAAATATTATTTTTTTGATTTTCGTTTTTCATCTAATACTCGCTTAATAAACGTGACATTTCCTACGAAATAACGTTTAAAGAGACGTTTAGGTTCATTTGCCACTCGGAACAGCCACTCAAGATGTGCATTTTGCATCCATAGAGGAGCTCGTTTAATATGGCCAGATAAACGTCAAAACTACCTCCAACTCCCATAAAGACAGAATTAACACCTTGATCCATAAATTTTTGAATGATGTATTCTTTCTTAGGAGAGGTGATCCCAACAAAAACAAAATCAGGATTTTTCTCACGAATGTCTTCTTGAATGCCATATTCATCTTCTTCAGAAAAATAACCATTGCGATGCCCAAGGACTCGTAAATTTGGATAATCTTTCTTAAAGATTTCCAACATATCTACTAAAACTTCTTCTTTGGCACCAAAAAAATAAACTGAATAAGACTTTTTATTAGCTAAATGAAGCAACTTTTGCATCAAATCAATTCCAGCGACTCTCTCAGGAACTTGATAACCCAAAAAACGGGAAGCAAGAACAACTGAAGCCCCATCTGCATTAATAATTTCAGAATCGTTAACAATCTTTTTAATAGATTCATCTGTTTGACATTGATTAATTTTGTCTGCATTCACTCCCATTAAGTGGAGTGGACGTTGATCAAGAACAAATTTTTCAACAGCTTGGACAGTTTCGTCCATTGTTAAGGGGTCAATTCTGACCCCCATTAAATTAAAACTATTCAATTTAATCTCCCCACGTAGACTCAAAATGACCCTTACGCTCAGCTTCTTTTGGCAGTTGCATGTAATCACCGTATATTTTTGTCAAATATTCATCAGGATTTGCATGACAACTAATTTTTAAGTTTTCAAACTCTAGTAATTGCGGTTCACCGAATACTTCTTTTCTTGCGAGTTCTCGTTCGCGGTAGGAACCCAAGACATTTCCGACCATGTTACTAGTCTCGTAATCATATTGTTTAATGATACTTTGTATTTTTTTGTTAATTTTTGAAGTGTTTAAGAGTTTATTTAATTTTAAGGCTCTTGAAACTTTTACAATCGCATTTTCGAACGAGCCTCTATCTCTCTCATGTATGCGATCAATGACTGAAATTTTAGACAAGGCACGATACAATTTTATTTTTTATTCGTATGCAACCAGTAATGGATTCCATCTTCTGGATAACCATCTAAAGGAAAGATATCAATAAAAGGACTCACACCATTCATTACCAAATTGAATTTGGATTGAAGTATCCATAATCGAAGTATTACCTAGATTATCATCGTGAAGTCTTAAAAATAACACTTTCAGGAAGCTCTTTCTCACAGATTGACAAGAATTTTTCATAATCTTTTCTAGGCATTCCCTAAATCCATATCGTCATCCCATGGGATAAATCCTTTATGACGAATGGCACCGGAGTAAAGTCCCACCAATGCATAATAACGCAAATTATGTCTTTTACAAAGATCGATATAACTTTCTAAAAGTGTTAACTCTCCTAATTGAATTTCTCTCACTTTATTCATAGAATCATTTTGCTCCATCTCTCATCAGCACTACTTTTATTGTTTTTAATAAAATTTCAAAATCTTTCCAGATTGTCCAATCATCGATATAGGCCACATCTAGTTTGACAACATCATCAAAGTTGGTAATTTCACTACGACCACTAATTTGCCACAAGCCAGTAATTCCTGGTTTGAAACTCAAACGACGTTTTTGTTCAGGTGTGTATTTTTCGTATTCGTCCACTGTTGGAGGTCGAGTTCCTACTAGGCTCATATCACCAATCAACACATTCCAAAATTGGGGCAGTTCATCCAAACTTGTCTTTCGAATAAAGTGTCCAATTTTGGTAACGCGAGGGTCATTGTCCATCTTAAACATACCACCCTGCATGGTATTTTGGTCCATCAATTGCTGCTTGATTTCTTCCGCATCTACTCGCATAGAACGGAATTTATAAAAAGTGAAATGACGACCATTTTTTCCTATTCGGGTCTGAGAAAAAATTGCTGGTCCACCATCTTTTCGAATCATTGGAACAAGGACTATGCTTACTAGTCCACAGATGATTAACCCAACAATTGCCCCTAAAATATCAATAATTCGTTTGGCAACTATGTGGCTTGGTTTATATAAGTTTGTAGAAAAAGTTACTACATTTAATCCAGCCATCTCATGAATCTGTTTATTTCTACCTAAATTCTTATCAAAGGCATTTAAATTTACAGTAACATCAATTCCCATTGTTTCAAATTGTGAAATAATGCTACCGATATCATAATCCTCACTAGGCAGGTTCACAAAAACTTCGTCCACAACCTCATGAGTTGCATAATTAATTAGATTCTCTCGAGGAATAACCGTTACTTTATTGTGTTTAAAATCTGGTTTATCTAGTACACTCACAGCGACAAGTTTCCCACCGACATCAGTTGCATTTAACAAACGGTCGATAACCTTCTCAATTCGGGATGTCGCAGTGATCAAAATGATTTTACGGCTCCCCTTTAAATTATGGTTAAAATGGACCCAATATTTTTTGATAACAAAACTCAGGAAATAATTAAACACTCCGTACAAAGATAGGAAGTAAATCATACCCCGTCTAGAAATTACAAATTGATCCTTCAGAAAAAAACTAGAAAAACTAATCAGCAATGCAAAAAAGATGATGTATTTTACTATCTCTATCAATTCGACGGATTGACTGCGTTTGAAAAAATCCTTTCCGTAGCCACTGATATAGAAGGCTGCAAAATGAAGAAAATACAGAACAAAAACCGTTTTTGCAACAATTTCTGTTTCAGATACAGAGATTAGTATATAAGCCAATATACTGACCAGTATACTCTGCAAAAACGCTAGAGTTACGTTGTAGAAACCCCTTCCTTCCATTTTTTACTCCCTTTTTTTCCTACTTATTTCTTCCCATAGGAACCGTAGTTCCCGTATGATCCGTAAGAACCATATTTTTCAAGCTGAATATTAAATTTATTCAGAATAACTCCTAAGAATGGTGTTCCTGTTTGCTCTAACTGGTCTTTAGCTTTTTGAACTTCTCTCCGTTTTGTTGCAGAAGCTTCAGTTACCAGGATAGAGGCATCACATTTTTGTACGATAATAGCCGCATCAATGACAACACCGATAGGGGCTGTATCCACAATGATATAGTCAAAGTATTTGCGTAAAGTCTCAATCATTGCTTCAAATTTGTCACTTTGAAGAAGAGCAGTCGGGTTTGGTGAAACAGCTCCTGATTGAATGACAAACAAGTTTTCTACGTTTGTTTCACACAAACCATGAGATAAATCTTTGGTTCCTGATAAGTAGTCTGTCAAACCTGTAATTTTTTCTCGAGATTTAAAGACACCTGACATTACCGAATTACGAATATCGGCATCGATAAGGAGTGTCTTATAGCCTGCACGCGCGAATGCCCAAGCTATGTTGGTTGAAGTAGTCGACTTCCCTTCTCCAGGTCTAACTGAAGAAAGGGCAATCACTTTGAGACCATCTCCACTCAACTGGATATTGGTCCGTAGTGCGTTATAATACTCCTCAGCTTTTTTTACAGAGTGTAATCGTTGTTCTGATAATTCTAACTTTGCCATATTTCCCTCTTTACTTTAATTTCTCAAGATTTGGAATAACACCTAAAAGTGAGATGTGCATCACTTCTTCGATATCTTCTGGACGCTTCACTCGATCATCCAACAATTCAACTAAAAGCACGATAATCGTGACGAATCCTACACCTGCTATAGTGGCTATCATTGTATTGCGACGAATATTTGGAGAAGATGGTGATGTTGCTGGCCTTGCTTCTTCAAGTGTCGTTACATCTGACACCCGTGTTACAGAAATAATTTTCTGAGCGGCTACTTCTCTGAGTGCATTGGCAATACGACTTGCTTCCTCAGGATTGCCATCTCGAACCGAGATAGATACAATACGAGTGTCTGCTGGAACTGTTACTGAAACTTTTCTTCCAAGAGTTTTTGCATCCATAGTTAATTTTTGGTCGGCCACTACTTTTTCAAGAACATCCTGAGAGAGGATGATTTCACGGTAGTCTTTTACCAAGTAAGCACCCGCCTGCAAATCTTGGTTGGTCAAACCAGGCTTATCTGCTTGGTTACGATTGACAACATAGATACGGGTGGTACTAGCATACTGAGGCTTAATCACAAATGAGCTATAAGCAAAAGCCCCTAGACCTGCTACTAGTGCAGCTAATACAATGAGGAATTTTCGTTTCCATAGCACTTTTACCAATTGAAATACATCAATTTCAAATTTATCTTGTTCTTTCATCATTTCTCCTAAATTAGTTTGTCATTTATTATTTTTGATGGATTTGTTTCAAAAAGTTCACGAGCTTTTCCTGATCCGTATTTTTTAGCAATGAGCTCATAAGCTTCTCTCATATACGGCGGGCGATTATCCAAATTGTGCATATCGCTAGCCACTACATGTACTAAGTCCTTGTCCAAGAAATACCTAGCACGCTTTTTCATAAACTTGTAGGTTTCTCCGAAAAGTCGCGGTTTTAAGACACTCGAGCTATTAATCTGCATATAGCAGCCCATATTGATGAGCTCTCTAACTTTTTCTCATCATTTTCCAAAGTGTGATAGCGCTCAATATGAGCAACCACTGGTGTAATCCCTAACATGAGAACTTTGGTCAAGGCGCTATGAATATCTCTGTAGGGTGTATTCATGCTAAACTCGATCAAAGCATAACGAGTGCCATTGAGTTTTGGAATGATGTTTTGTTCAAGTTTTTCTAAAACATCACTTGAAAAATAAATCTCAGCTCCGTACACGATATTCAAATCCGGTGCAATTTCTTGAGCCAACTGTTTGACTTCGCTAAAATTAGCTGCAATTTTGTCTTCTGGTGTTTCGAACATTCCTTTTCTACGATGAGAGGTGGAAACAATGGTTCGAACACCTTGTGCGTAAGCTTCCTCTAGGAGAGCCTTGCTCTCAGCTCTATTTTTAGGTCCATCGTCAACATCGAAAACAATATGTGAATGAATATCAATCATCTTATTTTCCTTCCATGGTATCTTTAATAGCCGTTTTAACAGCTTCCAAGCTGGTTGGGTCGATTTCTAACATGTAAAGATTGCTATCTGGCATAGCATAAGACGGGAGACCCATACGACCAGTTCCTTTCAAATCTTGATTGGTAACGGTATATTTTCCTCCGCTTGCCAACTGAGTGTTGACAAGGCCAACCATTGTTTCTGGTGGCATATTGGTCTGAATTGAATCCTGCAAACTCTGAATAATACTGTCATAGTTTTTCAGGGATTCTGCCGAGGTTAATTTCTGGATAATCGCCGCAATGACTTTTTGTTGGTTACGGCCGCGATCCCCATCACCATCCGCAAGCGAATAACGTTCACGTACAAATCCCAAAGCTTGTTCAGAATTCAGATGGACATTACCGACTGGGAAGTGGTATTGCCCATGACGCGATGTGAACTCTTGATCATTGTATACATCCACGCCTCCGAGAAGGTCAATCAACTTCAAGAAAGAGGTGAAATTAAGGCGAGCATAGTAGTTCAATTCGATACCATAAAGATTTTCTAAGGTATGGATAGAAGCATCTACGCCATAGATACCCGCATGCGTCAACTTATCGTTTTGGTTGTTTCCACCATCTGCAATAGGGACATAGGCATCTCGAGGAGTTGTCGTCAAGAGAATCTTCTTGGTATCTTGATTCACTGTCATGATGATATTGACATCTGAGCGCGAAACAGAACTGATAGGACCATAGGTATCAATCCCGCTGATGTAGACATTGAAAGAATTTCCTGTAGCTACCTTAGGCGCTTCCACTTTCTTGGTCAAGTCCTTGGTATATATTTTCTTGATCTTTTTAGCGTGGTCGGGATATTCCTGCTCAATCAGATTTTCAAAAACACCGTTTAAGACGATTGCTTTGGTTTCTCCATCTAACAAACTCTTATAGGCTGCTAGATAAGAAGAAGCTTCCTCAACTGTCAATTCCTTGCTTTGAGTTGTTTTAATGTCATCTATCAATTTTTGAATATTCTCAGCATCTGTTCCTGTTGGAGCAGTTACATTAGAAAGTTGAGAAACGTTATTAATCTCACTGTCTGCTAGCACTGCCACACTCATAGAGTAGCTTGAATAATTTGAAGTTGCATTGAATTGATTGGCGAGCCCTATAAATCGATTTACAGCTACCAAAGCTACAGAGCTAAATAAAACTGAGAGCAATAGGACTATCAAGGTGAACACCTTGGCTTTGCGCTTAACGATCAACAAGAGGGATAATAATGCTATGAGCACTAAAACTACTGCCAAGATAATATTAAAATAGCTAACCGCTAAAATCTGATATTTAAAAATCAAAAACAATAAAAAAGAAGCTAGAACAGCATAGATTAGCAACAAACCTATGTTTAAACTCAGCTGAAATTTACTAGATTTACTTTTTTTTATGCGTCTACTTTTCATGGAACACCTCTTCAAAACATTTTAATTTAATTATATCACAAAGTACCTCTAAAGGCTATCTACATTAGTCAAGGAAACGTTTTATTTTGAAAATGTATTTAGTTAGTGTATATTTATTAGCGCTTTTACTACATTTTATGTTTTCAAAAAACAGCTAAAATAAAAATAGAGCTTTTTCAAGCTCTATTTTTTAATTATTTAACGTGACTTTCGAATTCTTTTTGACTCTTTTCGACTGAGTTTTTACGTTCCTGTTCCCATTTAGCCTTGGCTTCAGCAAATTGAGAGCTTGTAACGACATCTGTCTGCAATCTCATGTACTTGTAGTTGCTTCTAGTTCCTTTGATACCAACTAGTGAGTAAGCACGTGTAAATGGTGTCACACGTGTCACTGAAGCACCACCACCATTTGATACAACTGGGATTAGAAGCGAACTATCAATCAGCCAAGCTTGTGCGTCTGCATAATTTTCATAACGTTTGGCTACGTCTGTATTTTCTACATCTGCCGCTTTCAATTTTTGAGTATATTGGTCCAATCCGATACTTGTAATCTTATCAGCATCCTTGCTTGGATCAAGTCCTAAAATCTTGAGATAGAAACCATTCTCAGCGTTGAAAGGATTGAGATAAGTCGATGGATCTTGGTAGTCTGCAGACCAACCATCCAAGTTCAAGTCATAGTCATGATCAGCTGTGGTTGGCGCTTGGAATGTCGCGTTAGCATAGTCTTCTGTTGAAATTTGAACGACATCAATCACTACATTTTCTGCCCCAAGAGTTGACTCGACAGATTGTTTAAGCGAATGAATCCTTGGAAGCAAGGTTTTGTTAACTTGGTCTACAGGCAAGTCCAAATGAATCGGGAAGGTTACACCTTGTGCTTCTAGTTCTTTTTTAGCCTCTGCAAACTGAGCTTGTGCTTTTTCTTTATTGAAGTAGCCGTCTTGAGCATCTTCAAGATTCATATTTGACCACTGTGTACCATAGTTTACCAACTTAGATGAAACTGTCTCACCAAAAGTCTTGTCACCTACTTGCACGAAAGTTGGTGGCACAAGTGTGTTACGAAGAGTGTTTTTAGCCGCTTCTTCTCCATTAGACTGAGCCGAATAAGCTGTACGGTCAATGGCAAAGTTGATTGCTTGACGGAAATTTTTATTTAAAATCGCAGCTTGGGTAGCTTGTTTTTGCTCATCGCTAGTCTTAGCTGTATGATTGTATGTTTGGCGATTAACGTTAAAATTATAGTACCAAGAAGTCGCATCCTGCAAACTATATACAATGTTGTCCTTGTATTTTTCCTTTGTCTTAGCAAAGTTTGAACTATTTGGGTAGACACCAGCAGACGAGTAGGCTCCGCTTTCGAAATTACGGATCGTCATATCTTGGTCAGAACCATCAACATAAGCCAACTTAACTCTTTCAATCGTCACTTTTTCTTGGTCATAGTAATGAGGGTTCTTCATGTACTCAAGTGATGATTTTGATGTGAAATTTTTTTAACAAATAAGGACCACTGTAGAGAATGCTGTCTGGTTTCAATTCCCCAAATTCTTTACCTTTAGAAGTCAAGAACTCTTCATTGACTGGAAAGAGGATACTATTAGTTGTTTTAGAGTTCCAGAATGGTTCTGGACGTGTCAAAGTATATTGGACAGTGTGATCATCAACAGCTTTCACACCAACATTTGAAAAGTCAGTATTTGCGCCTGTCACATAATCATCTAATCCCTTAATTGAGTTCTGAATCAAATCGAGAGCTTGACTCTTGTTATCAGCTGCATACTTGATACCTGTGACGAAATCTTGTGCTTTAATTGGGGCATACTCTTCCCCGTCAGCAGTGAACCATTTTGCATCTTGACGAAGTTTATAAGTGTAAGTCAAACCATCTTTTGAAACACTCCAATCTTCTGCAAGAGCAGGAATGAGATTCCCATAATTGTCATTTTCAAGTAAACCATCTACCAAGTTGGTTACAACAGCGGTATTATCACCAGAGTAGTCCAACAGGTAGTTGAAGGTTGTCGGGTCGGCACCAAATGTTGACGAGTAGGTTTTAACATCTGATGCTGACTTCCCACACGCTGTCAATAAGACCGCCGCGGCAAGCGTCAACCCCGCTCCAATCAGTCGTTTTTTGAGTTTCATGATTCATTTTCTCCTTAAATGTTAGGTTTTATGACATATAGCTATTCTATCAAATTTCGCCCTAAAAGTAAAGTTATTTAATTATTTGCCCTCTCGTCATTATATGAAAAAAAAAGAAAGAAATCCCGCATAAAATCAAGATTTCTTTCATCGCTGTTTAAGATTATTTAACGTGATTTGCTAACTCTTTTTGATATTTAGCGTTTGTTTCAAGTTTCTCTTTTTGCCATTTCTTGAGAGCTTCTTCGTATTCTTTAGTGGTTACAATATCATTTTGCAACTCTAAACCTTTAAATACAAACGGATCTCCCTTGATACCAACTTGAGAGTAGGCTTTCGAAAATGGTACTGTACGACTAACTGTAGGAGAACCTCCTGAAGATGCTACAGGAATGAGAAGTGAACTATCAGATACCCAAGCCTGTGCTTTAGCATATTTTTCATAGCGTTTGTTAAGGTCGGTTGTTTCTGATGCTGCGTCATCTAAGAGTTTCTTGTACTCATCAAGTCCAACTTGAGCCATGACTTCTGGATCTTTACCTTTTGTGATACCCAAGTGTTTAAGGGCAGAACCCTTCTTAGCATCCAAGATATTTAGATAGGTAGCTGGATCTTGATAGTCTGGTCCCCAACCAGTTCCGTTCAAGTCATAGTCTTTTTGAGAAGGAACCTTAGCTTGAGAAGTAATACTCATTTTCTCATTATCTGTCATTGAAGCACATCGATGACAACATTTTCAGTTCCAAGCGCTGCTTCGACAGATTGTTTGAGGGAGTTGGTTTGTTGAACAGCAATGACATCTGTCTGTTCAACTGGAATATCCAAATGGATTGGGAAGGTTACACCTTTAGCTTGCAATTCTGACTTGGCTTTTTCAAAGGCAGCTTTTGCTTTTGTTGGATTGTAAATAGTGTCTTTACCATCTGTCAAAGCCACATCTTTCCACTGGTCTCCGTATGTTACCAGTTGTTCTTGAGCCAATTCACCGAAGGTCTTTTCACCAACCTGAACATAGTCGTAAGGTACAAGGCTGGTACGAATAATCTTGTCTGCTCCTTCTTCACCATTCATCTGAGCAGAGTAAGAATGACGGTCAAGAGCAAAGTTGATTGCCTGGCGGAAGTTTTTGTTGAGAAGCGCTTCTTTTGTAGAAGTCTTTTGTGCTTCATCTGTCTTTGCTGTTTTATTGTAAGACTGACGATTCACATTGAAAGTAAAGTAATAGCTGGTCGCTTCTTGCGGACTATAGACAATCTTATCCCCGTATTCTTGCTTAGTTGAATCAAAGTTTGAACTTGTTGGGAAGAGACGAGCTGTTGTATAGGCTCCTGATGCGAAACTACGAATCAATGATTCTTGGTCAGATCCATCGTAGAAAGTAAGTTTGACGTGGTCAATCTTAACATTGTCTTTATCCCAATAATTTGGATTTTTTTCGTACTCGATCACTGATTTTGAAGTGAAGTTCTTCAAATATATGGTCCATTATAGAGAATACCTGAAGGTGTTGCTGCACCATAATCTTTACCTTGAGAATTCAGAAATTCTTCATTAACTGGGAGCATAGTCGCTGTTGTTACCTTAGAATTCCAGAAGCTTTCTGGCTGGTTCAAGGTGTATTGAACAGTATAGTCGTCAATTGCTTTAACTCCAACTGTTGAGAAGTCATTGCTTTCACCACTGACGTATTCTGCCAAACCTTTGATAGAATCTTGGATCAGACTTAAGCCATCTGACTTACCATCAGCAGCATGTTTCAAACCAGTCACAAAGTCTTGAGCCTTGACCTCGGCGTACTCTTCACCTTCAGAAGTATACCATTTGACACCTTTACGTAGTTTGTAAGTATAGGTCAAACCGTCTTGTGAAACCGACCAGTCTTCAGCAAGAGATGGAATCAAGTTTCCGTATTTGTCATTTTCCAAGAGTCCGTCGACCAAGTTAGCGATGACGTCTGATGTTGAACTTTTACTAGTAACGCTATAGTCCAATGTTGATGGATCAATGGCATATACGTATGAAAATGTTGTAGGAGCATCTGCTTTTTTCTCTGTCTTTCCACAAGCCGCTAAAAGAAGAGCTGCACTCATCGTTATCCCTGCTACTGCGAGCAACTTTTTCGATTTCATCGGTATTCTCCTTTAAAATACTATTTTTCACCATTATACCCTATTTTTTTATAAAAGCAAGGGTTTTCATGCAATTTTTTAGAAAATTCAAAATAATATTTTTTTAAGAAATTTCTACACTTATTTTAGAAAAAACTCAAGCATCTTTGATACTTGAGTTTTTAGGTTTAATTGGCCAATTCGATACAGAATGCATCCCAAGGAGCTAGTGTTAGTTGCTCGAGATTTTCTTGAACCTCGGTGTTAGCAACTAAGATTGATTTGAGAACCCCATTAAAGTGAAATTCTTGTTCTTGATTTGAGAGGTTAGCCACAACTAGGAATCGACGGTCGCCATCTTTACGGATGTAAGCAAAGACTTTTTCAGCCGTTTCTAATAATTCAAAGTCAGCTTGAACCAGCCAGCTGTTTTCTTTTCGAATCTGAACTAATTTTTGATAAGTATAGAAGATGGAATCTGGGTTTGCTAAAGCCTCTTCTACATTAATCTTCGCATAGTTTGGATTGACTCCTAACCATGGTTTCGCGCTTGAAAATCCAGCGTAGTCTGTAGTATCCCACTGCATTGGGGTACGAGCATTGTCACGTCCAATAACACGAATGCTATCCATAATTTGCTCTAGCGGTACACCTTGTTCTAGCGCTTCTTTGGCATAGTTGATAGATTCAATATCCTCTACTTGCTCCAAACTTTCAAATGGGAAATTGGTCATCCCAATCTCCTCACCTTGGTAAATATAAGGTGTTCCTCTCATAAGATGAAGTAAGATTGCATACGCTTTAGCAGATTTTTCGCGGTATTCTCGGTCATTTCCCCAGATAGAAACGATTCGTGGAAGGTCATGGTTATTCCAGAAAAGGGAATTCCAGCCATCCTCAACTCCTAATTCTGTCTGCCACTTGTTGAAAATCTCTTTTAATTTCCCTACATTTAGCTCTTTTTGGTAGTGCCACTTAGGTTGTCCTTCCTGATACTGAAGACAGATATGTTCAAATTGGAAGACCATAGACAACTCTTGACCTTCTGGATTCGAATATTTCTTGGCCTCTTCTGGATTTGCTCCCCAAGTTTCCCCTACTGTCAAGAGCTCTTTGTCGCCGAAAGTAGCCTGATTCATTTCCTTGAGGTAGGGATGAAGCATGGGACCATTGTTGACAATCTTCTGGTCAGGTATCTTCCCAATCATGTCAATAACGTCCATACGGAATCCACCGATCCCTTTATCAATCCAGAAATTCATCATTTCATAGATTTTATGACGGAGATCTTCGTTTTCCCAGTTGAGGTCTGGTTGTTTCTTACTGAAAAAGTGTAGATAGTATTGACCAGATTTTTCATCATATTCCCAAGCAGAACCACTAAAAGTAGAGGTTAAATCATTGGGTTTATCTCGCCAAATATAGTAGTCACGTTCGGGACTTTGAGGATTTTCACGCGCTTCAATAAACCAAGCATGCTCATCGGATGTATGATTGACAACCAAGTCCATGATGATTCGAATATCTCGTTTTTGGCTTCAGCAATCAGCTGGTCCATGTCTTCCATGGTTCCAAAGATAGAAGCGATATCTTGGTAGTTGGCAATATCATAGCCATTATCATCCATTGGACTGTCATAAACTGGAGAAAGCCAAATTGCTGTAATTCCAAGCTTAGCTAGATAATCTAACTTGCTAGTAATTCCAGGCAAATCACCAATTCCATCTCCATTACTATCCTTGAAGCTTTTAGGGTAGACTTGATAGACAACTGCATTATGCCACCATTTTTCTTGCATATTTTCACCTCTTTTAAATTCACTTTACTCCATCATAGACTTTTTTTATCATTTGTGCAAGCGTTTGCGCTATCTTTTTTTCTTACTTTTGTGACTCTGTAGTTTCTTATCTTCTATTTTTTTTATATAATAGAAAAATAGAGGTAAAAAATGAAAAAAACAAGCTTTTAGTTCTGAAAAATATCTAAATTTACAACGCGACCATATTTTGGAGCGTATTAACCAGTTTGACGGCAAACTCTACTTGGAGTTTGGAGGCAAGATGTTGGAGGACTTCCACGCTGCCCGTGTCCTTCCTGGGTATGAGCCGGATAACAAAATCAAACTCTTGCAAGAGTTGAAAGAACAAGTCGAGGTTGTTATTGCCATTAACGCTAGCAATATCGAGCACTCAAAAGCTCGTGGTGACTTGGGTATTTCTTACGACCAAGAAGTGCTTCGTTTGATTGACAAATTCAACGAACTTGGTATCTTTGTCGGCTCTGTCGTTATCACACAATACGCCGGCCAACCTGCTGCAGATACCTTCCGTAATCAATTAGCAAAAAATGGGATCGACTCTTATCTCCATTACCCAATCAAGGGTTATCCGACAGATATGGACCATATTATCTCACCTGAAGGTATGGGGAAAAACGACTATATCAAAACGAGTCGCAATTTAATTGTCGTGACTGCTCCTGGACCTGGTTCAGGTAAGTTGGCAACTTGTATGTCCAACATGTACCACGACCAACTGAATGGTATCAAATCTGGTTATGCTAAGTTTGAAACCTTCCCAGTTTGGAATCTACCTCTCCATCATCCGGTTAACTTGGCTTATGAGGCTGCTACTGCAGACCTTGACGATGTCAATATGATTGACCCATTCCATCTCCAAACTTACGGAGAAACTACCGTCAACTACAATCGTGATATCGAAATTTTCCCTGTTCTCAAGCGTATGCTCGAACGTATCTTGGGTGAATCTCCTTATGCATCTCCAACTGACATGGGTGTCAATATGGTTGGTTTTGCAATCACTGATAACGACGCTGCAATCGAAGCATCTAAACAGGAAATTATCCGTCGCTACTACCAAACAGTTCTCGACTTTAAAGCCGAAAAGGTTGCTGAGTCTGCTGTTAAGAAAATCGAACTTCTCATGAATGATCTCGGCATCACGCCAGCTGACCGTAAGGTTGCTGTTGCCGCTCGACAAAAAGCTGAAGAAACAGATGGACCTGCTCTAGCACTTGAGTTACCTTCTGGTGAAATCGTCACTGGTAAGAATTCAGAACTCTTTGGTCCGACAGCTGCCGCCGTGATCAATGCTATCAAGAAGTCAGCGAAAATCGATGCCGAAACAAAATTAATTGAACCAGAAGTGGTGAAACCAATCCAAGGTTTGAAAATCAATCACTTAGGTAGTCGCAATCCACGTCTTCATTCTAATGAGATTCTTATCGCTCTTGCAATTACAGCTATGCAAAATCCTGATGCAGATCGCGCTATGAAAGAACTCGGGAACCTCAAGGGAAGCGAAGCTCATTCTACGATTATCTTAACAGATGAAGACAAGAACGTTCTCCGTAAATTGGGGATTAACGTAACCTTTGATCCATACTACCAATACGATCGTTTATATCGTAAATAGATTGAAGACTCGTAGGAACTTCTTATCAAGTATCACCCCTCTTCGATAGATTTCGAATCTCTCTTAAGGGATGACTTTCTTTTATGCTAGAATTTTGACAATCTTCGGTTATCTTCTTTTCTAATTATTCTAACATTACTTCGGGAGTTTATTTATAATGAGAGAATTACTCAGCCAAAAAGAGCAAAGGCAATTAAAGGTTTTAGAATATTTGTTTGAAAATCCTGACTGGATTTACCTAGATGATTTATCTAAGATCATTGGCTACAATGCTCGCATCATCAAGAGTGATATCAAGGATTTACGCGAAGTCTTCCCAGACTTTGATATCAGACACTCAACTGCAGGGATTATGATGGTGAATGTACAAAATAATGGTATTGAGCGAATCTACCAATATTTCTTACAGACATCTGATTATTTCCAAATTTTAAAAGCTTTCTTCCTCTTGAACAGCCCCTTTACCTATGAACATCTGGCCGAATCTTTGGATATTTCCCTTCCTTCTTTGCGTAAGAAGGTTGCAGATATCAATAAGATTCTTGACGGAACCTACCGCTTCAAGCTCAAGGTAACCCCTATCTCTATTATTGGTGATGAAAAAGATATTCGATTTTTCTTCTCCCAATATTTCCATGAAGCATATAGCTTTTTAGAATGGCCCTTCACAGAAATCAAAGAAGCAGACATTGATAGCTTTGTTTCCTTCTTTATCAATTTGGCAAAATTCCCTGCAAAATATCAAAACCTCTACCAAATCAGAACTCAGGCTACAGTCGATTTGCACCGAATGAAGAGAGGTTATTTTGTTCGTTTCCCAAAACAAACCACTTCCTGGTTGAGCCCTATCTACGACCAACTCTCTAATTTTCAGCATCAGTTACAAAACTTGGCCCAAGGGCTCAATGTTGAAGTCACCCCTGAAAACCTTAATCAGATTTTCAGTCCCTTTGCTGAGCCTGGTCTTTTCTTTACAGTCGAAGATTTCCTAGAGGCTCGTCAGTCTTACGAACAAGTCGATCGTTCTTATCATGCTGCGCGAGACATCCTAGACAACTTAACTCGAAGATTTGGTGTTCAATTTTCAAATACGGATACCTTGATCTGGAATCTGCACAACACTGCCTTGCTTGAGCGAAGAGAAATCAACTCCGAATCGATCATTTCACAAAACAAGGATTATACGCTTGGAAAAATTAAAAAATTCTTCCCTAAATTTTATGAAGCAACTGTCTTTGAAATGATGCGATACAAAAACATTATGGGACAAAATGAGAAAACTCCTGCCCTTTCTCACCTGATCTACACCCTGTTCACTCACGCTGAAGGGCTTACAGATCAATTATTTGAACATAAAAAGAAAGTCAAAGTCTTAGTTCTGAGTGAGTATGACTTTGCCCATCCAGAATTCTTGATTTCTCTCTACGAATTCCATACTTCAAATAACATCCAATATGAAACTTGGGATAAAGAAACCCTTAATATCGAAGAAATCATGGATAGTGACTACGATGCTATTATCACTAATTTTGATATCAAAGGCCTCGAAGACATGCTCGTCATTAATATCAGTCGACTATCTATCCTGCAAGTTGTCAACGAACTCAATAAGATTTCTATGCAAGATTTATAATTTTAAAAACCTCCTAGAAAGAATCTAGGAGGTTTTTGTAAATCTATATTTTCTCTAAAGAATCATGAGCCAATCACATTATTCAAAATCAACAGTATTATTCTTAATCACAAGCTTGGTATGAGCTGTTATATATTGTCGGTCAAGGGTCGTTGTAACTTCCCCTTCACCATTTATAATATGCCAAGCTCCATCTTTATGAACAACCATAGCAACTTCTTGTTTGTTTTTATCTTCATTCTTAACAGCCAAGGCATAGGCGTCATCGACCCCTTCTAGCAAGAGTTCTTTGTTGCTACTGAGTGTCAGTAGATAATAGGCTCCGTCTCGAACACCAATATCGTATTGTTGATTCACAAATATGGTTTTGTCGTAGCTAGGTCTTGGTTCAGAAGTTCCTGATCCATTTCCAAGGATACCCTTAAAAGTATCCTTTTGCTTTTCTGCCTCAGCCTGTTCTTGGGATTTGATAAATTCCTGAACTGCAGCAATCTTTTCACTCTCTTGTTTCTTTGAAGCTCTCATTTGATGAATCACTACAGTCCGAATCAAAAACGAACTTGCAAACAAGAGTCCTATGATAGATGAAATTTTCCCCTTTTTCATTTCCGCTCCAATCTCCTTATACTTCACTATTAACTACTTTTCTATAGTATAACAAGATTTTGCTAGGTTGACAAGAAATGTTGGAATTCAGTAACAGGACTTCCTTATTCTACCGTTACAGACTTAGCAAGGTTCCGTGGTTTGTCCACATCAAGTCCACGGTGAAGGGTTGCAAAGTAAGCGACTAGTTGCGTTGGTACGACCATTGAGATTGGCGAGAGGTAAGGGTGTACGGTCGTAAGAACGATATCGTCTGTATCTTTGGCAACATTTTCTTCTGCAATGGTGAGGACCTTAGCGCCACGCGCTGCCACTTCTTGGATATTCCCACGAGTGTGGTTAGCAAGAACTGGATCTGACAAGAGGGCCAAAACAGGCGTTCCTTCTTCAATCAAAGCAATAGTTCCGTGCTTGAGCTCTCCAGCCGCAAAACCTTCACACTGGATGTAAGAGATCTCTTTGAGCTTGAGACTGGCTTCCATGGCTACGTAGTAATCTTGACCACGTCCGATGTAAAAGGCGTTGCGTGTTGTTTCAAGAAGGTCACGAACCTTAGCATCAATCATTTCTTTCTCTGAAAGAGTTGATTCGATAGACTGAGCCACGATAGATAACTCGTGAACCAGGTCAAAGGCTTGCGCTTTAGCATTCCCATTTGCTTCACCGACTGCTTTTGCAAGGAAGGCAAGGGCTGCGATTTGTGCTGTATAAGCCTTGGTTGATGCTACGGCAATTTCAGGTCCTGCATGAAGCAACATGGTATGGTTGGCTTCACGTGACAGAGTTGAACCAGGCACGTTTGTCACTGTCAAGCTTGGAATACTCATTTCATTGGCCTTAACCAAAACCTGACGGCTATCAGCTGTTTCACCAGATTGACTGATAAAGATGAAGAGTGGTTTCTGGCTGAGAAGTGGCATACCGTAACCCCACTCAGAAGAGATTCCAAGTTCAACTGGTGTATCTGTCAATTCTTCCAACATCTTCTTAGATGCAAATCCTGCGTGGTAAGATGTTCCAGCTGCAAGAATGTAGATGCGATCTGCATCTTGAACAGCCTTGATGATAGCTGGGTCTACCACTACTTGACCAGCCTCATCAGTATAGGCTTGGATCAACTTACGCATCACCGTTGGTTGCTCATCAATTTCTTTGAGCATGTAGTAAGGATAGGTTCCCTTACCGATATCAGACAAGTCAAGCTCAGCAGTATAGCTAGCACGCTCACGACTGTTGCCATCATAGTCTTGCACTTCAACACTATCAGCTTTCACAATTACCAACTCTTGGTCATGGATTTCCATGTATTGGTTGGTTTCACGAATCATAGCCATAGCATCTGAGCAGACCATGTTATAGCCTTCTCCAAGACCAATCAAGAGTGGTGATTTGTTTTTCGCTACATAGATGACATCTGGATTTTCAGAGTCAATCAAGGCAAAGGCATAAGAACCACGGATGATATGAAGAGCTTTTTTGAAGGCTTCAAGTACTGACAAGCCGTCTTCTTCCGCAAATTTCCAATCAAGTGAACGGCGATTTCTGTATCTGTTTGTCCCTTGAAGTTGTGTCCTGAAAGGTATTCATCCTTAATTTCAAGATAGTTTTCAATCACTCCATTGTGGACCAAGACAAAACGTCCTGTCTCAGAGCGATGTGGGTGAGCGTTATCTTCTGTTGGTTTCCCGTGAGTCGCCCAACGAGTATGTCCAATACCAGTTGTTCCTTCAACCCCAGCTGTCTTGGCAGACAATTCTGCGATACGACCAACAGCCTTGACCAAATGGCTTTCAGCACCACCTAGAACAAAAATTCCCGCAGAATCATAACCACGGTATTCGAGCTTTTCAAGCCCTTGAATCAAAATATCAGTTGCATTTGTGTTTCCAACAACACCAACAATTCCACACATAGTATATACGACACAGACAAGCTGTGCTTTCTCCTTATCGAAATTGGTATAGTCTGATTTTCTGTTTTTAGAATCAGTGAAAACAGTATATACTTGTTTCTTTCACTTGTCAAGAATAAAAATTGGTATAGCTCAATTGCTTTTAAACTGCAAACAAAAAACCATTCAAGAAATAACTCTTGAACGGCTTAGAAATATAGCTAATCAACTGATATCCATACCCTATCTAACACTAGATATCATAGTTTATCTTTTCTCACTCCTCACAGCCAATTATTTATTAGGTTGGATGGGATAGGCGCTTTCAAAAGTATCCACTATCTCTACTAAATGATCATCCAAATAGGCCATAGCTTGATTTCTGATTGGAGCAGGAATTCCATAGTAGGCTTGCGCAAGACCTCCACAGATAGCAGCGATGGTGTCGCTATCTCCTCCGATGGAAATAGCATTTCTGATAGCATCTTCAAAAATCTTTTGACTCGAAAAAAAGGCTTGGAAAGCCTGAGGAACTCGATCCTCGACAAGTCACATCAAAACTATAGTCCTCACGAATTTGGTCCAGGGTAAAGTCCATCGGATAGTAGTTTTTATCGATGTAGTCTCTGATTTCAAGGCGGCTAGAACCAGTTCTAGCCAAGAAGATAGCTACTGCAACTGCTTCTGCACCTTTTAGTCCCTCAGGATGGTCGTGGCTCACTTCTGTCACTGCTTGGGACAAAGCTTTTACCTGCTCTATGCTATCTGCCACAAAACCAACAGGGCTAATTCTCATGGCAGAGCCGTTCCCATAACTACCATAGGGTTGAGGATCATCTGAAAATATCCAGTAGAAAAAATGACCGCCATAGCCACAATTTGGATATTGTCTCCCTATCTCTTGCATGTATTTCACTGCATTTTTCGAGAGTTGACTCCAGTCTTCCCTACTAGCCAATAAGGCTTTAGCAACCGCCAAAGTCATAACACTATCGTCCGTCGGACAAGAATCACGAGTGAACAAATCAAACTCTTTACTCTTATGATTATCCGCCTCAAATCGGGAACCAATAATATCTCCAATAACTGCTCCTAGCATAAGCTACCCCCTAGAAGTTTTTCTCCTGTTCACAGGTAATATTTCATGAATTTCCTTCATTATACCATGTTTACTAATGTTTCGGTATTTCCTATACAATCTACGGGCATTTTTGTTTCAGTCCGAGATAGGTATAGGTTCGAGTGCGTGGACAATCTTTTTCCATCTTCACCCTAAAATAAAACCGATGTTCCCTTCCGTCCTTGGCATTTTCCTTGTTCAAGACAAAGTAGTCCTTTTGGTTGATGGCCATGGTTCGTAGAATATCATCAATCAGAAAAGTCAGGGGTACATTCATGGCAGAGTATTTTTGGAAATCTTCTTCAAAGCGGATGTAATCATCTGAGAAGTAATCCATCTGCAATTTGTTTTCATATAACTCTTTTCTAGTCATCAACTTCCTCCTGACAAAGTTGGATGGCGAGAATATCATCTACTCTTATTAATCGATAGCCTTCATCCGTTCTAACCGATATTTCTTGAGGAGATAATTCTCTTACTTCACCCAATATCGTGCTTTTATGATTTTTCTCCTTGACCATAAAAGAGCCTTTTAGTCGTCCAACGTAGAGCTGAGAAAGTAGCAACAACTTCTCGACTGGATTCAAATCTGTTGATAAATCGACACGATTTTTTTCTGCACTGAGTGAACTGGTATGCTCCGATAGAAAAAAGCCCATCCACTTCTGCATGCCTGGATCCTGATAATCCCTCGCGGATTGGAAGGGCAAATAAGAGCGATCAATCATTTTAGTCCATCTAATCCTCCAGCAGAGTGTCCTCCGATCAGCTTACTTCTGGCAATACTTCTCGATGCATCCTCTAAGGCAGTCGCCTTCAAAAGGGAAGTAAAGCCGAATTGTTCTCGAATGGAATCAATGGCAGTCTGGAGCCTTTCTTCTTTTTCTACTTTATCAACATCATCAAAAAGGGAAATCAAACCAAAGGATTCATCCACAAACCCTGAATAACTAACAGCAACACTCCTGACAGCCCCAGAAGTATATTTGCTATGGAATAATTTCAGTACATAGCTGACTAAAAAGACCGGTATTATTGGTCGGCTCCACCTTCATCTTGGTATGGATGGAGCGTTTTTTTGTTCCTGCTTAGAAAAAAACCAAGATGAATAGACACAACTGTCGTCTTTTTTCTGGCCCGTCGAAGCCTGATAGCCACCTGCTCAGCCATCTCTCGAAGGATAATTTCGATGTCTCGCTGTTTGACATAGTCTCTCGGTAAAATTTGCGAATTGCCCAAGCCGTGAGATTTGGCTTTATAGGGCTTATGAACATTACTCTCATCTATTCCATTTGCATGAAACCACAAGCGAAGTCCAGCTTGACCAAGTTCTTTCTTCAGGACATCGGGATTGGTATTGGCTAATTCTTTAATCGAATAGATTTCCAAGCTATTCAAGCGCTTCTCCATCCGATGCCCAATCCCCCAAAAGTCGGTCATCTTTGGAATGGACCAGACCTTATTTTCCACGTCCTGGTAAGACCAATTGGCTCGCATGGTCGGTGTGTGCTTGGCTTCATTATCCAAGGCTAACTTAGCAAGCAGAGGATTGGCATTCGACATACCGACTGTCGAGTAAATCCCGGTCTGTCGCCAGATATCTCTCTGGATACGAGCCGAAAGCATGTCCAACTTATCTTTACGAGAAATCTGCTGGTCTGGGATAAAATAATTGAGCGAACTGGTTAGATCAATAAAGCCTTCATCAATTGAATAAGGATAAATATCATCTGGACTGCCATAATTCTGGAAAATGCGCTGAATTTCCATGTTGACCGCGATATACTTATCCATCCGAGGAGGGACAATGACGGTCACCCGAGCCCAATCTTCGATAAATTTCACATAGTCTGGATCTGTCCGTAAGCCTTGTTTTTTGGCATTATAGTAGGAAAATTTACGCGTCTTAATATCAAAGGGGAGGTCATAGGCACGACCGACATTTGCTTTTCCAAAGACCTTTTTAAAGATAGGCGAGGAGGCAAGAATAAGCCCAACAGAATTATCCGCCCGGCTCATGACACAAAGGGAGGTTTTAAGGGGATGGAGTCCTCTTTCCACACACTCAACACTGGCATAAAAGGACTTCATATCGACAAAGGCAATATCACTTTGGGGCTCTCTGGAATAATCAAAGTAGCCCATAGACTATCCCTCCATTGGCACAAAGTTACCTACGATAATTCCCACAATCCGCGGATCTTCTTCGTAAGAAATGTAAATATCCTTGTATTTAGGATTGATAGAGACCAGACGCAGACCATCTTCTTCTCGGTAGACTCGTTTGATATAGGTCTGATTGTTGCAAACCACTGCATAGACAGCGCCATCATAATCAAATCCGGTCTCTCTAATCAGAGCTACTGATCCATTTTGATATTTGGGTTCCATGGAATCTCCAGACACCCATGAAGCAAAATCGTGAGCTAGTTCTTCATTGAAATAAACCGTATCGAAATTTCGATCATCATAAACTGAAGCACCAATCCCAGCCGACATGCGTTCATAGACATGATACTCGTAGAGTTTTTCTGAAATAGCAGTCACCTTCTTGGCTTGTTCTTCTTGAGCCAAATTGCGAGCATAGACTACCACCTTTTCTTTCCCTTGATTAGAGAGGCTATTATAGAGACGTACGATTTCGATTTGGGTGAAATAGCCTTTTGGTACTTTTAAAATATCTTCTAGTTGAGCAACCTTCTCTTTAGAAGGCTCCTTTACTCCACGTTCCCAAGCTGAATAAGCCTGAAAACTAATGCCAAGCTTCTCTGCAATCTCTTTCTGTGTTAACTTTAACTCTTTTCTCCGAGCTTTGAGTTTTTCTGGTTGGTACATGTTTTACCTCCTAGCATGATGTTTTCATCGTAAGTTGACTTTATTTTAAAATTCAACCATTTTGGTTTAGTTTTATTATATAAAAAAAGTAGACGAATGTCTAGTGGAAAAATCCAACTTTAAACCCTACTTGCTTCAGCTTCATAAAATGATCATGACTCACAACTAAAGAAGAAAACCATCTCAAATTTGATGAGATGGTGAATCATTTAGTCTACTTTATAAAAAACTTGTTCCGAACTAGTTGGAGCAGCTTGACCAGCAATCAGCCTATTTTTAGTTAAATCAGTATCTAACCCATCCATAATAAGTCCAGCAGGATAAATACTCATTCCATAGCCTGAGATACCATCTCTAATGCTGAATTCAATCGTTCCATGGCTACCCATGCGCACTTTTTCAATATTTCCACTGTTTACTAGTCCATTTTTATCGAATGTAAACTCTTGCCCAAGGCCATTTCTCCAAGTTCCAACTAGAGTCGAGAAATCTCCATTTAGAATAGCTTGCTCATCTATTTTTTGTGATTTAGCATTCGTTTGCTCTTCTTGTGTCGAGAGTTTTTCCTCAGTAGTCGTAACACTATCTTGAGTAGTCGTTGAACTAGTGGTTGTTGTACTAGTCGCTGTCGTACTAGTAGTAGAAACCTGTTCTGTTGTAGCATTTACTGCTTCTGTATCTTGCTTCTTATGATTAAAGAAGAACATAAAACTTATCAGTACTATAGCAACTAAGCAACTTAACAGAATCAAAATCCAATTGATGCCTTTTCCTATTTTCATTTATAACTCCTTTAAATTATTCGTATTTAATTATATCATACTAAACTCATACTAGGAAGAAATTGTATAAAACAAAGACTAGTGGTGTGATTTTTGGGGGTGAACTCTATTGAGGATTAAAAAAGAACACCCCGAAAGGTGCTCTTTGTAAGTATAGTAATTCTTTCGAAGAACGTTTACTAAATTGTGATGCTTTACGAGCTTTTTTCAATCCTATCCTCTTCCTTCTTATCCTAACAAAGTTTGTAATATTGGAATAACAACGATAAATAGAACCGTACTTAGAGTCACCACATTCGTAGAGAATTCCACATCTCCTTTGCCCTGATTAGCAAGGATCGGGAGAACAGCTAGAGCTGGTGTAGCGGACTGAATCATAAAGGTCTTAAATTCTACTGTCTCCATATTTGGTGCAAAGAACTTCAATACAAGAAGCATGATTAGAGGAGCTAGGATAAAGCGTCCAACTAAAGTGACAATTGTATCTTTATCAAAAGTAATAGTTTTCAAGCCTGCCTTTGCAAGAACGATACCAATATAAATCAGAGATAGAGGAGTGACGATATTTCCAACATAGGTTAAGGTATTCGTTGCGAAATCTGGAATAGAGATTCGGAGAATCAAAAATAGCAGAGCCACAAGAAAACCTACAAGCGGAGCTGGTAGCAATTTCTTCCAGTCAAATTTACTTGTCTCCTTACTTTGACCTGATTTACTGTCACTCGTCATCAAATACACGCCCAATGTCCAGGTGGAAATCGTGTTGGTGATATAGTAAATTAAGAAATAAGGAAGAGCCTGATCCCCAAAAAGAGCAACGTTTAAAGGTAATCCAATAAAAATAGTGTTGGCATTCACAAAGGTATTAATCATGGTTCCTCGCCGTCCTGGACGAACCTTGAAAACCATAACTGCAATATAAGCTACAATATAGCCCAAGATAAAGGCCACAAATGTATAAAGGAGACCTCCAGAAAGACTGATTAGTTTATCTAGTGTTAGGTATTTCATTACCGACACAAAGATTGACGCTGGCAAGGCTATATTCATGATCAAACGAGACAGGTTAGGCCCAAAGGCATCTCCAAACCATCCCTTCACCTGAAGAATATACCCCAAAACAATAATAGCGATAATCGGAATGATACTCGTAATCGAGGTTAAAGAGTGACATAGGTATCCTTTCTAAATTACTTAAGTCCACAGCCCATATAAATCTGTCGCTAGCGAAGGATAGACAGTAGCAATGAATTATTTATACTCTGGATACCACTTCAAATCACGAACTGCTTTGGCCATATCTGTTTCTTTAGCACGCGCAAGATCTTGCTCTTGTGCTTTTTTAGCGACTGCTTCTGCTACTTTAATAGAAACATCTGCTACATACTTGAATGGTGGCAAGACAGGAGCTCCTGGTTGGCCTGGATTGACAATACCACTCAATGAATGAGCTGCTGCTCCAATCATTTCATCAGTCAAAAGACTTGCTTCAGAAGCCAGCATACCTAGACCAAGACCTGGGTAAATCAAGGCATTATTGGCTTGACCAATCACATAGTCGACACCTTTATAAGAAACTGTATCAGCAGGAATTCCTGTTGCGACAAAAGCTTTGCCATCTGACCATTCAATCAAATCTTTGGCACTAGCTTCAGCTAGTTTGGTTGGATTTGACAAAGGGAAAATCATCGGACGTTCTGTATTTTCACACATAGCCTCTACTATTTCTTTAGTGAAGGTATTAGGTTGAGTCGAAGTTCCTACAAGAATGGTTGGCTTCACAGTCTTCACTACTTCAAGCAGGTCAGTCAACTTGTCTGAGTTACTAAAGTCAGCACGTTTCTTAGCAAACGGCTTTGTTCAGGGGTTAGGTCATCCATGTCATCAAAGAGAAGACCTTGTTTATCAACCATAAAGAAACGTTTATAGGCTTCTTCTTCAGAAAGACCTTCACTTACCATTTCACGAAGAACACGAGAGGCAATTCCTGCGCCCGCAGTACCACCACCATAGCAGAGATAAACTTGATCTGTTAATTTTTCACCACTAATATCCAGTGAACCAAAGATACCACCTAAGGTAACGATTCCTGTACCTTGAATATCATCATTAAAAGTTGGAATTTGTTTCCGGTATTTTTCAAGAATATTGGCAGCATTCGAGCGGCCGAAGTCTTCCCAGTGAAGGTAGAGTTTAGGAAAGAGACGTTCTGCTGTTTGAACAAATTGGTCAATGAAGTCGTAGTAACGATCACCACGAACCCGTTCGTGACGATTTCCTAAGTAATTAGGATTGTTACGAAGTTCTTCACGGTTAGTCCCTGCATCAATAACTAAAGGAAGAACCATAGAAGGATCGATTCCAGCAGCACCCGTGTAGACCATCAATTTCCCAACAGAAATATCGACACCATTTGTTCCCCAGTCACCGATTCCAAGGATTCCTTCTGCATCTGTTACAACAATGAGACGAATCTCGCGATCCCCAGCAGCATTTTTCAAAGTGGCTTCAATATTTTCAGGATGATTGATATCAAGATATCCCGCATATTGGGGGTCTACAAAGAGGTCACTATAGCCTTCAATGGTATCTGCAATGGTTGGATCATATACAATTGGATTGAATTCTTCCAAATGTTGAGAAAAGAGGTAATAGAAAAGAGTCCGGTTGGTATTAAAAATTTCCATTAGGAAAAGACGTTTTTCCAAATCATTGGCTTTTGTTTGCATTTGTGCATAAGTTTGCGCCGCTTGTTCTTCGATCGTTTGAACATACGGTGGCAGTAAACCAATAAGACCTAGTTCCTTTCGCTCCTCTAAGGTAAAGGCAGTACCTTTATTGAGGAAAGGGTTGTTTAAAATATCATGTGCAGTCATAGTGCAACCTCCTTTTTACTTCTATTATACCACTTAAAATGAATTGTTTAGAAAACTTTGTTGTTTAAAAAATACTATCGTGTACGCATATGTTATAATGAGTCTACGAAGACAATTTTCTAATAAGCTCTTTATACTTAAAACACTATTATTAATGGCACTTTAAGTTGTTATATTTTTATAAAGTTCTGAACTCATAAAACTCTCGATGATCACTCTTTACTAAAAGTTTCGAGTAAAAGAAACTAATCATACAAATTGGCAATCCGAATTAAAAATAAATATTATATAAGTTTGTTATACAATACTTTTGTATTTTTTTTAAGATGTTTTTTTATCATGCAAAAACTTGTATTCTATTTATATGACGAATAAAAACTATTTACAACACTATATTTCCCAAAAAGTGAAATATTTTCGAACACAGAAAAAAATGAGCCAGGAAGAACTTTCGGAACAAGCAGGACTTGGGCTTAAGTATATCAATCAACTTGAAAACCAAAATGTGAATCTGACCATTCACAGTCTTGAAAAAGTGATTGTCGCCCTAAAGATGACCCCAGAGGAATTTTTCAATTTTGATAGCCTTGAATCAACCTCTGATAAGACCGATAATCTTTCACTCAAAAGAATCAACATGAAGATTAAACAGCTCCCTATTGATAAACGAGAAAAGATGTTGGTCATTTTTGAAAGTATCTTAGATAACCTCTGATATCCCTGACTCACTTACATTTTAACCGGTGAATACTCGTATAGTCAAATTGTGGGATACGGATAAAAATTATTTATCTGGTGATTTCCACTTATTTTCCTTCTCCAACTAATGAAAGTGAGCCCATATGAATTTAAAAGATCTACAATATTTTTATGACCTCTGTCAGCTTCAATCCTATACGGAAGTAGCAAAACAACACAAAGTCAGCCAACCATCTATTTCTTATGCCATCAAGCGCTTAGAGGAATCTTTTAATTGCAAATTGATTCACCACGATCCCTCGCATCGTTCCTTCAAACTCACTCCTCAAGGACAAATCCTTCTAAAGCATACAGAAAAGATCTTACCTGAGGTTATTTCTACTCGCAAAGAAATTAATCGCTCCTTGGCCCAATACTCTACTGTAGGATTCCCACCTATTATCATTCAGTATCTCTTTGCTGCCTTAAACGAAAAAAATAAATTCGATTTTTTAAAAAAGGTACGCCCTATCCGCGGTGGCTCCGTAGAGTTATTAAATCTTCTCCTCAAAGGAGACCTTGATGCAAGCCTACTCGGCTTGATTGAACCACTCAATCATCCTTCAATAGAGACACATGAACTCTTTCATAAAGAACTGTATGTCGTTTTATCTAAGAACCATCCTCTTGCTACTGCTCCTTCCCTCACTTTTGAAGATTTAGTAGATCAATCCTTTATACTTTTAGATGAACACTTTGTTCACCTGAAAGCTTTTGAACTACTTAATCAAAAGTATCAAAACAAGGCAGAAATATTCTTTAAGAGTGACGACATTGTCATCATTAAAGAACTTTTAAAGAAAGGGATTGGCCTTAGTTTACTGGCTGATATCGCACTTTCTGATGAAGATGATGACTTAATAAAAATCCCTCTAATACCGGAGGACCAGATAACATTTACAGTTTATTATGCTTATCTCAAATCAGCTACACTGTCATCAGAAGTAGAAGCCTTATTTAATCTCATTAAATCATATGAATAGAAAAAAACTCTAACTATCAACTACCTGATAGCTAGAGTTTTTTTACATTATAGGTATTAGACTAAAGCACGAAGAAATAGGATATAATCGCCGAATTTTTCATTTACCCGATACCCTTCAAGGAGATTTCTAATTATAAATCTACAAGATATCAATAAAAAAGAACACCCCGAAAGGTGCTCTTTGTAAGTATAGTAATTCTTTCGAATTAACGTTTTGAGAATTGTGAAGCTTTACGAGCTTTCTTAAGACCTGGTTGGAAACACTTTTATTTGAATAAGTTTCAATATCCGCTTAAAATCAGTGTTTTCCAACGCTTTCAGAAAGAACAATTTCATCTAATTTGAATATATTTCAGTTGAATGGTGTGAATTTTACCCTAAAAATACACAAATTGAGCTAGATTTTACCAAAAAGTTCACACCATTTATTTCACAAAAAATATTTACTAACAATCACTCCGGTAATTCTACCTTCAAGCTCATATCTGTTGGTTGTAACACTTTCTGAACCGCTGCGAGAAAGGCCAATCCATTATCAGATGGAGAATATTGGAAAGTAATTTGGATGACTTTTTTATCAAAGTTATCGCCGTATCGTTCCACATACTGCTTGCTTTCGAGGAAGTAGATGTAGTTGTTGAGTTTTTCTTGAAGTTTCAAGAGATGTTCCTCTTCTAATGACTCTATCCATTTGTTTTCATCAATCAACAACAACTCTAGATGGTCATCAGAGACACCCATCGCATCGATGCTTGTAACATCTAGTTCAATTTTCTCAACTGTTTTAATGGTTTTTACTACCTTAGGGGGATTGTAGTATTATTCCTTAAATTCCTTAAGAATTTTCTCTACCTTTTCTTCGTCACACTGTCTGTATAAAGGATCACGATCTAATGCATTACACAGCCCTTGATATAACCAATCTTTCTTCTGCTCATCTGATAGATTAGAAATACTCTCTATAATATTTCTTACTAACTCATCGGTCTTAATAACAAAGGGAAGGCTAATATATCTTTTCAAACGCCTATTTTGAATGAAAATATAATCAGTCACCTTATCTAATTTGACTAGGTCAATCGATAAGCTAAAATCTTTCAAGATTTCAAAAGTTCTTCTCACTATATCCTTATCACCTTCTGCATACAGAGGGAATAAGCAATATTCCATCAATACACTAATATCTGTACTATCCAAGTCATAAGAATCCCGTTCTCGTATACGATATTTTGCATCTGTGCCTAAAAAGGCTTCTTCCTCTTTTCCTTCTCTCATCACATTACGATAAAAATTAATAAAAGATTCATAATCTTTAGGCTCTGGTAATTCATATATTTTCATTTATTTACTCCATTGATTTATTCTGAAAATTCCTTTAACTAACAGTATATAAACAAGTTCCTCATAGACTATTTCAATGGCGATACAGCATCAAAACTTTACTTTTCAATAGAATTTAAAAATTTATCAATATCTTGGCCTTCTAAACTTTTGACCTTGACTCCCTGATTTTTAAAGATTCCTAAAGGTGTTTCGATTATTTTTAAGACTTCAATGTCTTTTCGGCTAATCTCTTTTGCCCATTCTAATTTGTTTATCTGCTTGAATCCTAACTCATCCTTTATTTCATTTTGGTTGGCGCTTGGTTTTATTTCAAACCAATCTTTCTCAATATTCCTTCGAATCATTCCACTACTAACATAAAAAGAATGCCCCTTATATTGAATCTCATAATGAATACTGTATAGATAGTCTAGCTCTTCCATTTTGACTTTTTTAGAAAAGAAATCATCAAATTCCTCTCCCCAAGAATCTACATAATTATTAAATCCTTCATCTTTTGTATCACTAGTTAGAACAATCCAATCATTATTGCTAAGACCTTTTGAAACATTATATTTTTTACCCCGATAAATTGCAATCATTATTCGCTCCTATTTTATTAGTTTCCAACCTTTATTTTCTACATATTTATATTGTCTTATAGGATTTCCGCTTTTGCTTTCAAAAATTGTTATTAAATCTCCATCCATAAAATTTCGTTCTTCTATTAACTTATACTCCGGTAATACAATATTCTTGGAACCTGTAAAACCTCGACCTGTAAAAGGATAACTCGCATTATCAAGTTCACCAAACGGAATATCTAGCTTATCTGCTTTATCCAAGAAAAATGATATTTTTGAATATGTCTTGGTTTTTTCTAAGTCAAAAGGAGTGTTCGGATAATCTAATCGATTTCCTTCGAATATTTCTGGAAGAGTAGTTAATGATTTTGAATGCTCATCAACCGAGACAAAACCTGCAAAAGAATTACGTTCTCCGCTGAGATATGATTCAACAAACTCTGTAGGTATCGTTTTATTCATCTTGGTTTTAGGAGCTGGTATACCAATCTCTTTGCGAACAGCTTTGACAAACGCATCTGTTTTTGCAGATAAAGTCGTATCTGCATCTACTAAGTTCGAAAAGTCTTCCAGGCTATAACCTGCCTTATTGATTTTAGCTTTTATTTCTGGAGATGTATATAGTTCTAGATTAGATAATCGATCACTATTAAGAGTGTATTTTTTTGTATTCGTAGAAAAAGGTATCCTTCACTTTATTGAGACTAAACTTGTTAGCTGCTGAGGAGGTTGTATACCCTCCTATCAAGTTCCCTAAAAAGTTTGCGGTTTGGGCGTCTTCTTCGCTTCCACCCGCAAGCTTGGTCCCGTGATAGGCAACCTGACCAGCTGTATAAGCTCCTGCTTCCCCTATCGCAAACTCTGTCAAGCCTTGCACAACACTTTGGGTCTTCCCTATAGGAATCATGATGGCACTCGCTGTCACAAAGGTGTTACCAACATCATGATACAACTTGTCATTTCCCATAAAAACTGTATCTCTGATAGGATTCTTTGCCTTGGTCTGGATATCTCCTGCATTCCCAAGTGCGATATTATGAATCCCTTCTTCTGCATTAGATAACCCATAGACACTCGTCCCAAATCCCACGACACCGCCTGCAACAACTAAAGGAGTCGCAGTACCCATAGTTGATACAATCACTACAATACCAATCACTGCCGTGAACACGCCAACACCCAAGTCTATCCAACCCTTCTTGGCGGTGCGAATTAAAGCAAGAGCTTACTAATAAAATATTAGTAAACTCTTGCTTCATTTATTCTATCATCAAAGAAAATACTGATTTCATTGTAAAGTCATAGTTTAAACAAATTTTACAACCAACCCTTAGCTTTTAAGAACTCATCCGGGATACGCAGTTCAATCTCTGCCATGATTTCTTTTAAGTAGTTATCCCAATCCTTTGTTCCCATGTAGCTACGCATTTCGCTCTCGAGCGAGGCTCCAAATTGATCATTCAAAACAATAGAAAATCCGCATAAATCATTATCGTAATTAAATTGAACCCGATAGTAGTCATATGCCCTGAATACGAGGCGTAATATATGATGATTTGGGACATCGACGAACTCACAAATAGTTACTTCAGAGGCTCTATCTCCAAAAGAACGCTCAATCCGTCTAATCAATTCCAATTTTATCTCTTCTACACTCTTCCGCACCATACCAATACCTCCTAATCCTTTTATCTCCAACCTTTAGCTTTTAAATACTTTTCTGGGATATACGACTCGATTTTTGCAATGATTTCTTTTAAATATGCATCCCAATCACTTATTTCGCTATAACGACTGTTTGGCTTAGAAAGCAATAACCCTTCCTCGCCGTTTAAAAACAGATAAATCTCAAAGAAATCATTCTCGTACTGAAATTTTACCCCAGCAAAATTATAGATGCGGAAGTTCAGTTTGAATGTATGACGATTGGGTTCATCAACTATATCATCAAACACTATACCATTAATCTTATTTTTAAATACTCTTTTAACTATATCAAAAAATTCATCTGATAAAATATCCATATTATTTAATTCCATACCAGTACCCCCCTTTGGGTTTTAATCCATTATATCCATGTTTTTCTTGCAAATAATCCCATTCCCATCTTATAGCTGACTTTTCATACTGAGTAAGTTCCGGATTATGAGAAAATCGAATAGTCTTGCCTTGGGCAACCGCATCATCTAGCGCAGGTTTATTGAAATATTTGAACATTTCTTTGCCTTCTGTATCCAAACCATATTCAACTGTAATTTTATCCCAATCATCTCCTAAACTGAAGTAAGTGGTATCTCCAGCCTTGCTGATGTATGAATTTGGACCAGGTGTACTCCAATCTTGAGTCCCGTCAGGTCTAATTGTAGGCTCATATTTACCTAATGTCATTGTATCTGATTCAGGATTGATTACACTCTTCGTCCGATACATTTCATACTCTTCCAGTGGCATATTTTTTATTGGAGATTTGGAAGTATTCCGATTCCAATTATCAATTATAGATTTTTCCTTCGCTACATACTGTTTAAAATTCGAACTCTCCCTCGCAAGTCTACTTTCTTCTATATTTCTTAGAATTTGTTCTCTGTTATACTTCGGTACTTCGACCCCTACCTTCACCTTCGGAAGTTCCCGACTACCTAATGGGGATTTGTTTAAGTTTCGTTGGAGTTTCTCCTTCGCCAAATATTGGTCAAAGTTACTGGATTCCCTCGCAAGTTTGCTTTCCTCTATATTCTTCAGGATTTGTCCTTTGTTATACTTCGGTACTTCGACATCTACTTTCACCTTATTGAGACTAAACTTGCTGGCTGCTGAAGAGGCTGTATACCCTCCTATCAAGTTCCCTAAAAAGTTTGCGGTTTGGGCGTCTTCTTCGCTTCCACCCGCAAGCTTGGTCACATGGTAAGCAGTCTGACCTGCTGTATAAGCTCCTGCTTCCCCTATCGCAAACTCTGTCAAGCCTTGCACAACACTTTGGGTCTTCCCTATAGGAATCATGATGGCACTCGCCGTCACAAAGGCGCCACCAACATCATGATACAACTTGTCATTTCCCATAAAAACTGTATCTCTGATAGGATTCTTTGCCTTGGTCTGGATATCCCCTGCATTTCCAAGTTGAATATCATGAAATCCTTCTGCTGCATTAGACGCACCATAGGCTGCTGTTCCAACACCCACGACAGCACCGCCTGCAACAACTAAAGGAGTCGCAGCACCCATAGTTGATACAATCGCTACAATACCAATCACTGCCGTGAACACGCCAATACCCAAGTCTATCCAACCCTTCTTGGCGCGGTCCTCGGCAGCCAAGGCCTCAAAACGTGCCTTATCCCTCTCCTGGGCTGCTTTCACTCGTTCAACTCGACTCTCCATCTGCTTGGCAGCTTGGTCATAAGCTAGCGCAAAGCGTTGGACAGATTTGAGCTTGCCAAAGTCTCCCGACTGATAGGTCCCGACATTGCGAGATTTTCCTGAATGTTCTGCGATCAAGGCCTTAGTCGCTGCTAGGAGTTCCTTAAAAGCGACCAAATCCTGACCCGAATGACTACTCTCATATTGAGTGATGGAGTTGTCCAAGTTCTTGAGCTGATTCATGAGGAAGTTATAGTTCATGACCGTACTGGTATGACTGCTTCCCTCATAACTCACCAAGTCAGAAATGTCACTCTTAGTCGTTTTCAAGAGTTCAATCTCGGGCTTTAACTTGTCCCTCGAACCCTTCAAATCACTATGAAGACGTGTAAACTCCTTACCAGGTAACTTTGTATGAAGATCTCCATCAATCTGGTAGTAGCCGTCCTTGTACAGTAAGAGGTTGGTTGAGTAGTCATTCATCAGGTTGGCCAGTGTCTGAAGCAGAGTTCCATGCACCTCTACTAGGTAAGTGCGCATACTCAAGATAGCCTGACCTTGGAGGTTTTGATTCTTTATGAAGTCGTTCATAGCCTTGTTTAGACTAGACATGGACTCTCCCCAAGCATTCATCGTCTTTTGAGTTTCTACTTGAACAGAGGTGATATCATCAAATTTTATATTATAACTCATGATACCTCCCTACTGCAAACCAGGAAACATGTTTTGACCCAAGACACTATCAGTTCTGTACATCTCTTTCCCTGTAGCCGTCATCAAAGCGAGATCCGCTCCCAATAGAGCCGTGTAGGACTTTACTAGCTGGTAGAGTTCGTTGAATTGTTCCTGGTACAAATCCAGTGCTTTTGACTCACCTGTTGTATTGAAAGTTGGCTTCCCAACTCCTGCTAAACTCTCCTTAGCTTTGGACATACTACTGACATGCGAACCAAATATAACATCGGATAATTGAATGGTTCCAAACATATTAAAAGCCCTCCTTCGTATGTAGTAGTTTCTCGATGAAATTTCCCAAATTATTAATCTGACTTTGGCACCAACCAATAATGCCATTTTCTTCGTTCTTTTTGTTCTCTAATCTAGTGATTTCATCACAGATGGCATCATAGAAGGTATTCATCTCTGTTTGGAAATTTGTATACTCAGTGGAGAAGGTCTCCCACTGCTTGAGAAAAGCTTCTTTTTGTTTCCCATGCCAATCCGGTTGGATATTGCGATGATTGATAGGATACCTGATATCGTGAACATTTCTTTGAATTTTGCTTACAGACTTCTTGGCAGTACGAAGACGTTCCAATTGTTCATCGATGGAGGTAATTCGGGATTGAGCGGATGAGATACTAGAGTAGTGGGCATTCACTTGGCTTTGAAGAGAATAAATTTGATTGTAATCAACTTCTCCCATCTCTTAGCCTCCTAATTCATTTACTTCGTTCAATTCAGTCACATTCCCTTTAGGAATATCCGTTTCATCTATCACAGCCGCAATATTTTCTAACATGAGTTCATTCTCATCATTAGTATATCCCTCTTGAACAATCTTAAAAATATCTTCATGATTGAAGTAGATTAAATTTTCGCCTACGACCCCTTCAGGATATAGGCAAGCACCATAGTCAAAGCGATAAATATTTCCCTTAACAGGAACAGCAATCACTCGTGAGATAATCATCATTTTCTTTGTATTCCCTTTTAAAATAATGATACTGCCGAGTGGCAACATAGTCGTTTCTTTCATTGTATCCCTTTCTAAATTTCTAATAGTTGAACAAATTCATAACGATCTGGGTACAGAATGTGCCCTTGGTTAGGTTTAAGCGCAGGCTCATTCATGATATAAGGATAGCGAGTATGGTCTTGATCGCTAATACGTACACCAAGAAAGACCTGTTCTACTAACTGATTAGCTAGTTTGACAAATTATCGTATCGATTTGTTACTAGATCCTGATAAGCACCAGCAAACACCAAGGTTACTCCATAGCGAGGACCTTCTGTAAGGAGCTCTTTGAAGTCTACTTCATTCATCCCTGCTACCATAGCTGTCGCAGCAATGTCTGGTATCAAAATCAACCATTTTGGATAATCCTGGTCTGGAGACGCAACGCGTTTCCTAAAGTCTTCCAGTATCGTCTTCATCACATCAGCAACCTCCAAAGAACTATCAAAACGCTGGATACCAGCAAAGAATTGACTACTAATACGTTGACTAGAATCTAGAATAACCGTATTATACTTATCTGACAAACGTTTCAGATGATACTCTAATAATTTGTAGTAGTTTGTTACAAAGGCAGGACTATCTGAAGCAATAAGAATAGGTCGGTCAAAGCTAAATGATGCTGGAACAACAGCTTCTCTTTCAAGACCCAAGATAAAGTCTTGACTGTTTTCTAAGAGATCTGACATTACCTCTTTGGTTACCTTCTCTGGCAACATTGGGATACCTGAAGGAAGTGGTCCATCGTATGCTGCAACCATTGTTTCTTGTTCTGTACGAACTTCTTTTATGTAATCTGTATAATACTCACTGCTGTATGGCAACAGCACTTGGAATTGTACGATATCGTCAAATTTAGCTATCGCACGACCTTTGATTTCATCGAGCGGAATATTTGATCGTCCTACTACTCCTGACAAATCACTGTTGTCAAACAAGAATAGAGAAATCTTGGTCTTAAAGTTGGATTGTAGCTGTAAACGCATGGCATTGAGTCGAGAAAGTGTCACAACTAGATAGATTCCTAGAGAGGCACCATCGCGAGCAATAACATTTAAGGTATCATAAAAGGCATCTACGAAATCTGCATCCATAACGCTATCAAATCCATCTATCTCGATGAAAAGCGTTGGGAAGGACTCATCAGACAACTGATTGTACTGTGTAAGATTTGTAGCTTTTGCTTGAGAAAGAGCACGTTTACGAGTTTTTATCTCTCTATTTAAGAATCGTAGAGATTTCATGATTTTCGCAGTTTCATCAAGTGTAAAATAATCTGCAATATGAGGAAAATCAGATATAGAGATTAAGCCACTGGTACCAAAGTCATAAAGATAGAAATGGACCTGTTCTGGTGTGTGCTTACGAATGACATCCATCGCAAAGTTCTGAAGAAAAGTTGACTTCCCGAATCCTGGACTAGAAACTAATAAAATATGTCCTCTTTGTTCCATATTGAAATAAAGTGGCGATTGTTCCTGTCTTTCAGGAATATCTTGATATCCAACTAAAATCGGTTGTAGATTTTCTGAATGACCCCAATAATCTTTGAAGTTAGTTGATTGTATATCTTTAGTATATATTTTTTCTTCAAGTGGTGGCAACCAAGGACTTGCTACTTGATTTATATCAAGACTATCAAATACTTCGCGAGCATTTTCTACAATGGCATCTAATTCTGTTGGAATAGCCTTTGCTTCTTTTTTATTGACTAAACCACTCAAGTCTTTATTAATGGCATTATACTGACCATTACTTGTAATCTCATATACAGTTGTATTTTTTTGAACATGGTTTCGACCTTCTGGATTATAATCTGCACCCGACCATGCACTCTGGAACAGCTCATAAATTTCATTGTTCCCGACTTGAAGATAGGCTCTACCTGTCTGTGTGATTTCTGCGGCATCAGGTGTTTTGATTACTTCTCTAGAGTCTGCAGCATCTTGTACCTTAAGAGCTATCTTAAACTTAGAGTTCGACCAAATTTGATCATTGACAACTCCACTTGGTTTCTGGGTTGCTAAAATTAATTTAACTCCCAATGAACGACCAATACGAGCAGTAGATACCAATTCATCCATGAAATCAGGTTGATTTGCCTTCAATTCAGCAAACTCATCACTAATGATTAATAAGTGAGGTAACGGTTCTTTAACCTTCCCTTCTTTGAAGAGTTTCATATACTGATTGATATGATTCACATCATTCTCTGCAAATACGCTGACGTTTCTTAAGTTCAGCTTTGATAGATACCAAAGCTCGATTAGCCTGGTTTCCATCCAAGTTCGTAATAGTACCAACAACGTGAGGGAGGTCTGCAAAGAGATTGGCCATCCCCCCGCCCTTATAGTCAATCAATAGGAAGGCGACTTCATATGGGTGATAGTTCACAGCTAAAGAAAGAATATAGGACTGAATAAGTTCAGACTTACCTGATCCTGTAGTACCAGCAATCAAGCCGTGAGGTCCATGCGCTTTCTCATGAATATTTAAATAAAGAATATCATCCCTACCTCGAACTCCTAGGGGAACTGCCATTGTTTGGAAAGTTTCATTTTCTTGCCATCGTTTTAAAAGATCTAGTTCCTCAACTTTATTGACTCCATACATTTCAAGGAAGGTAACGCTATTTGGAATAGAATTACGTAACGTCTGAATATGATGAATACCAGCAAGGTTTCTAGCAAAATTTTCCTTCTCAGATAAGCTTACGGGTGGAAGAGGTGTAATTTCTTTATTTGTATAATTCCCATCCTGAAGCAATAATGTAGCTTTTTTATCTCCTCGATAGTCAACAACCGTCTTAACATGTTCTGGTAGACTTTCAAGTACTTCTTCTACGAAAACATAATGAATTCCTAGATAAGATAAGTCTTCATTTATATACTCCATAATATTGTGATCCAACATCAGACTTAAATCTGTAATAAAGAGAATATAATGAGGACTATATTGCTTTTCTTTTCCTTTATCCTGCTCACTATCCAACTTTCTATCTTTAATAATTTGATAGAGAGACGTTAATAATTGGTCGCGAGTTCGTTGATTGTATACAAAACCTCGGCTATTTAGTGCTTTTATTTTTGTATGAGGTAACCATCGACTCCAATTCCATATCTCCAACTCTTCCTCTCGAAAAATTGGGATAAACTGTAAATCATGGTAGCTTTGGAAAGTCGCCAATTGCATCATCATTTGTTGAACTTGCTCAATTACTATTTGTCGTGTTCCTATATACCCCGTAGGATTTGTTAATGTATGAGTAATAGGTACCTGCTTGGTCACACGATAGTATGAAAGAAGTTCTTGAATTTTCTGATTAGCAGCTGCATTATATTTAGTTAACTCAGAATTTGAATACTGAATAGAAAAACTAGAATCAATTTCTCCCAAACCTAAACGATAAGATAAAAAATCAAAGTGATAGAGTGTCTTTTTCATAAATACGTCGGTCAGTTTTTTTCTACCATTTCTAAAAATCTGAGACATATCAGGAAAATGATAAACAAGAGCTTCAACTTGTTCATCTCGTAAATCAGCTAATTGTGAATATTTGGTTTCCAAATATTTCATATACTCTGTAATCTTCTGTTCCTGAAGTTCTTTATGTGATTTCTTATCAGAAAAATAAGTATGAATAGAAGTCCCGATAGTAATGACAGACATACCCATCATCATAAACATCATTCCACCACTACGTGTAAAGTAAACCGTTAGTAATGTAAAAACGATCATTGCTAAAGGAGTAATAATCAATCTTAGTAATGATTGTTTTTGCCCTTCATCATCTGTTGGCGCCGAAGCAATTGTTACTTTATCATCTGGTTCTCTCAGAATAATCCGTGGAGAACGATGAAATTCCTTTGAGCGATCTTCTGTCGATACTTCAGAAAAGGGCAATAAAGATGTCTCAATAGAAAACAATGAATGGATAGATAAAATTTGTTTTTGAATAGATAAACCGACACCTTGTTCAAACACAATTTGATCCAGATCTTGAATGTTATGTTTTCCTGTTTTTTTATTTCACCGTTAATATAATATGGACTAACACTATAAATTGTCTTATTTATCCCATCAAAAGTCAAAATGATTTCTGTAGGAAAATCAACTAAGCGAATGGTTGCTTCTTTCTTATCTGATAAATAGAGAATTCTCTCAGGAAGAAGATAGTACTCTGTATCCCCAACCACAAATAAAGAAATAGTTATTTTATCATCTATAGAAACTTGATGACTTCCATAAGTATAAGTTTTTCCTAATAATTCAACTCCAGTTTCCTTGACATCCAACATTATATTCTCATGACAAGGAAGATAAATATTAGAATCAACTGAAGAACCCATTCGATAGGTATTTCCTGCATAGAGTGGATAGACATTGTCTTCATAAAATAAATAATTCATACACCACTCCTATCTTGATTCTGTTGAAGCCACATTCGACTTGCTAACTTCTGGTGTTAGGTAATTCTTCTTCAATTCTTCCAATTTACCCTTATAATTATTTAACTGCTCAGTACGCTGTTCTGATGTTAGATTAGGGTTTCTCTGGACTTCATCAATCTTTTTAGTAAGACCATACATCAATAATTGGGGGTCATCTAAGTAACTTGCAATATCCATTGCTTCATCAATTTTTGACTGGCCAATTAACACCCAATAACGCAGATAGTCTGTATTGGATTGAGTTGATATTTTTGATAACTCTGTCTTTTGCGCCTCCGTTAAAGGTTCAGTCTTAATCACTGAATAGGCTACCATATAGGAGTCATCCTGGCTAAGCGATTTAGAATCTGTATTTTTTACGGTTGATACGACCGTTGAATAATCTTGATGAACAAAAGCAAGACGCAAATCTGATATCATTTTTTGGCTAGGCATAGCAAACAATAGAAAATAAAGTACTCCAACCAATGAGAAAAAACCAATAAGAGATGTGATTAAGGTAGTTAATTTTAATCTAAATACTAGTTTATTAGGAACTCGTGAAAATTTTTCTTTATTTTGTTCCCTTTCTTCTAGGTATTTCTCTTCTAACAAAGATATAATTTCATCTAAGTTTTCTGCTTTCATAATAGTTTCACAGAATAGTTTTCCCTTATAAAATGGTGACTGTCCCTCTATCAATTTCTCATAACTTGTTTTTTTATCAAGCAAAGACACGATCATTGCCTTGAAGTTAACAGTAAACTCATCTAAGCTTACAACATCATATGGTGGCACTTGTCCTTTAACACCACGGAAAACAAATAAAGGATTCCCATTCCGAGAAAACACTAAATTATTAGGAGATAAATTATAAGTGTAAATAGAATCTTGCAACGCATGAAACAATTGACCAATATTTATTAAATGACGTAACTTTTCTTCGTCAATCATGGTAATCAGCTTATCCCAGGAATAATATTCATCTGTCAATAGACTTTCAATCGTTAATTTACCTTCTTCTTCGATTACATTTTGATTAACAAAATAAGGTTGTTCTGCTACTAATAAAGCATACGCTATTTCACGATTACCTTTGATATCGCCAACTACCAATTCAAGTTTTTGCACTTCCATACTAACTCCCCTAATTATATTCTCTCTAATTTTAATAATACGCCGTCTTTCACTAAAGCTAAACTGCTAGTACTAGCAAGTATATCCCCAGACTGCTGATTTCTTACACTTGGATTAAATACCTTAACCTCTGCGCCATAAGTTTCTAAAACAATTTGTATTAATTCTTTTATGGTTAATTCAACAGGGACTCTTAAATCTAAAATTTTAGATAAAAAAGGACTACAATCAAGACTAATATTAATGTACTCTTCCATAAAAACCTCCTAAACTTAAAACTATGCCATTATAATTATTATATCATGTGAAACATGATTATAAAAGAACTTTTCGCATATAAAAAAGGAGATACGATTGTATCTCCTCAAAATATTTTTCTACATAATTTTTATTGTTTAAATTTATGTAATTTTTTTATAAAAAGAGAATAAATTGTGATAATCATTCCTAGTATAAACAATAAAATTGTAGTCCAAGAAATAGGAGCTTTTACGTTATTAAGCGACACATTCTTCTTATCACTATGGTTCATTTGGATTTGACCAGAAAATAAGGCGGATTGATACTCATCAACGATATTTCCGACTTCTACTTTAGTGATAAATAAAGTTGTTTGAAATGATTGATACTTTTCTCTATCATTTTTTTTTGCAGCATCAATAGCTTTGTATGTGTCAGGTTGAAATAACTTCGCTAAATTACTCTCCTGTTCAAAATATTGTATTTCTGTTTTCTTAGGATTTTTATCTAAAGACGTATCTATTTGCAAAGAGCCATCATTTGCAAAAGCTACACTCCAACTCGTAAAAAATGAAAACAACAGAAAGATAAAGACGATAGTTTTTTTCATGTTAGTTATTGTCCTTAACTTGTCGATACAAGAAAACATTCCAAAGTCCCAAAGCAATCGTTAGAACTACGATTATAATCATTGAAGGAACAACTCCACTTTGCTGATTAACAAACAGTTTCACAACACCTTCGAGATAAGTCAAAGGAGAAAGAGTTCCCAAGATAGGAGTTGAATTCACATAATATTCATCAAAGAGTTGGGTTGCGGTAATGATATAAATTAATATTAGACTAACGCTTATTAAAAATCCTAAACTTCTAAGCCTATCAATAAGAATATTAAGACCATATGTCATCATCAGACTTATTATGGAAAGAATTAGTACAAAGGCACTCAATTGCGGGATAGAAAAACCAAGTTTAACTCCAGCAATAATTGCAATTATAAGGCCAGCAATCACAGAAATAAGGCTTAGGAAAAGCATCGGTCCAGAAGAATTTCTCCACGATAAACGATCTTTCAAATTCATGATTCTTTGCAATTCCACTTTGTCTGCATGTTGGAAGAGATAAGCAATAACTAAGCTAACCAGATAGCTAATCAAAATAATTAGAAGACCTGATCTCTCATCTTGACGACTAGACTGTGACTGTGATTTAGTTGCAGCTGATACTACATTGCCAACTTTTGAAGCATCTACAGGATTAGATAAGTATTCATATACTGCATCATTTTTAGTATTACCTGTTCTTGTATTGCTCAAAACAGTAGAAAAGTTTTTAAGAAATTCTTCATTTGAGCCATACTCACTAGACATAATATTTTTCAACTCAGAAACGCGAGTACTTAACGATTCTCCATCTTTTTCCAAATTATTGATATCTTTTACCAACTGAGAAATTGACGATTCAATTGTCTGAGAAACAGCTTGGTTTGCTTTTGTATTGTCCATTAATGTTTTACTAGCTGACATCAGTGTACCTAGGTCACTGTTCATATTCATACTAACTGTAACCATATTTGTATTATCTACTTTTTCTGTTTCAACAAAGTTTGGTTTGGATTCAATAGTTTTATTTACCTCTGAAGCCTGTTCAATTAACTTACTCAACTGAGACGTTAAATCGCTTGTTGTTGTTCTCAGTTGTTCAATATTTGATGTCAACTTCTTAGCATTTGCTGATCGAGACTGAATTTCATTCATCTTTTCATCAGAAACTTTTAAATCAGATTTCAATGCTTCCACAGTAGCAGTTTTTATCAAACTTGTCACAATTGTTTTAAGATCATCATTATTTACTAACGCTGCAAGAGAACCTTCTGCTGGGATAAACATATGTTCTGAATACGTATTTTTAGATAAATCTAAACCATAATATGCAGTAACAAGACCTGACAACTGTAAATAACCATCTACATCTTTATAAATAGCTTGTGTTAGTTTTGTAGGACTATACTCCCAGTTCGAAATAACATCTTGCATTTCATAGTGACGATTCAAAACTTTCTTTTCTGTCTGATTTGTCTTTGTAGTCGTGATAGTCTTCGTTATAGTGAGAACATCTTTTGACTTCTTCTCTTCAGGTTTAGCAGCACTTGAACCTGAATCGGTAGTAGAAGTTACAGGAGTATCTGAAGTAGCTGGTGCTGAAGGAACTATTTCTTTCTCTGTTGTCTCCTTCTCTTTTGTTTCCTCTAAATACGGTGCATCTTCTTTTATAACCTTCACATCTTCTGTCGTATCTAGCTGATACTTAACAAACACAGGAGATAGTACACTGATATCATTTTCATTCTTGATAGCTAGCGTATAAGAAACAACTGTACCAGCAGAAACTTCACTGGTTATATTTATCTGATAGTTACCCCCTCCAAGGTCGGAAAATCCATAGTTTGATTCTTTTAGGTAGTAACCACTTGGTACTGTTAATGTTAATTTTGAAATTTTTCCTTCAAATGATGGTAAAGATATCTCTCGTTTTGTTGTACTCTTGGTTTTAATTTCATCCTTTAGGCGAGAAAATTCTTCATTTTCAAGAGTTGTAGCTTTCAAAGTAGGCAACTCTTTCCCTGTCTTCTTACTATACCACTGCATAAAAGCACTAATATTTTTCAAATGTTGTTTATCAGAACTAGACAAAGAAAGATTATCAATAGCTGCGTCATCATAATATACACCAGGCCATTTGCTTGTGATTTGATCTTGCATACTAGTGTTCAACGTTTTGATATAACCACCAAGTGTTTTACTAGCCTCATCTGCTGTCGAAGAATTTTTAGTCAGAGAAGATTCTACTGCATCTTTAATTTGTATCATAATGCGACAAAGTGTCATCGATATCTTTATTATTATTCTTTAGAATCTCAAGAAGAGAATCAATATCTTTATTATAGGAAACAACTTTATCCGAAGTTTCTTTCCAAATAGCAGGCTCAGATAAATTATCCTTAATATGGGTATTTATACTACCTAATTTAGACAACTGTTCCTTAACAGATAATTTAGAAAAGCCTTTATCATAATCGGACAAAGTTTGCTCTCTAGTATCCAAAGATTGTTGCCATTTTTTTTGTTGCTCATCTATTTCTTTTATTGTTCCCTCATATGTCTTATTAACAGAATCAATTGATTTAAAAGCATCATTTGTATTTAATAAATCTTTATTAAAGGATGAATAAACTGATAATAAATTATTTGGTGATGAGCCTAATCCATTAAATTGTTGACTATATTGAGCAAGCGGACCTACTAACTTATTGTTAAAAGTTGATAGTGATTCTTGTTCATTTGTAACGACATCAGCAACCTGTCCTTGCGCTGTCTTCAAATTTCCAATAATACTAGTGAAATAAATATTAATTAAGTCCTTATTAAAAAGTTCTTTAAAAGCTACTACTGCTTGTTCTGCCTGTTTAACAGTTAGTTGATCACCTGATTGGATTTGATATTGAAACGTTGCTTGAACAGGTGAAGTTGACTCAATAGCTAAAGCTTCTTCTGAAAATTTACTTGGAAAGACTATCATCAACTGATAAGTATCATTCTTCAAACCACTTTCAGCAATTGAGCGGGAAACCACTTCCACCTTGTAATTATTTTTTGAAATAAACGAATTTACTAGAGTATTAGCAATGTTAATTTGTTGTCCATTGTATACTTTTCCTGCATCTTCATTTACAACAGCAACTTTAATAGGAGCTTGTTGCACCGAAGATTCTGAGTTTGCCTGGCTGATAGGTGTTGGTTTTACAATGGCAAAGAAGGATACTATTATTGTAATAAATAACAATAATGCCCCTAAACTAAATAAAACTTTCTTATTCACATTTTCTCCTTAGGTAAACATAGTAAAAAAGTTGAGGATAAATCCTCAACTTTAACCTCAACCGTTTTGAATGCCGAAGTTTTTTTAGATAAAAGCTTGGTCATTTTTGTTTCATTGCTTCAACAGTCTTATCAAGTTGTGTATTGATTTGTTGCATCAAGTCCGCAAAGTTTTCAACTTTTGGTTTCAACTCAAGGAATTGTCTTTCAAAACCTTGGAAGGCTGCACCTTCCCACTCTGTACGTAAAGTATTTTGTAAACGCTGAAGATTATTCAAAATAACTCTGATATCATTAGCAGCTTTTCCATATTCACGCGCACGTGATTGAAGGGTTTCGGTGGATACACGAATTTGGTCTGACATATTTCTACCTCTATGTTTTTATTTTATTTTTTACATTATTATTTTAACATTATTCCAATACTTACGCAAGTATTATATTAAATAATAGATACAAGTATTTTTAACAAAAATTATTTTGACGAGATAAGTTATTAAAACCTATTCAACGCATATTTAAACTAAAAATTCTACCATATAAATAAGCTTTCTATCATACTTTTCTGCTTTCAACCTCCGATATAATCCATCTTTGCTTGAAGACCTCATCCATGCTGTGGATGTCCTTGTTAACGTGAAGAAAAAGAAGATTACCTGTTTGATAAAAACTGGATTCCCCCAGTTTTCTTGGACTAGAAGATCATATGGGAAATACAATAGGTCTTTCAAGCATTCGTCGTAGATTCCTTTGATCTTACAAGTTGAGAAGGTGTCAAAACTCCAGTAATCATAATAATATCTATTGTCATACTTAGGTATTCTTTACCAAGGTTCATCAGAATGACTATAATACCAAAATACTAGTCAGTTATAAAAAGTATAGAACTGTAAATTAATAGCCTTCCCATAAATACTATAGCTGATTTTCTTTTACTTCCTCAAACCATTTTTCAAACTCTAGACGTGGAATCAATTCCTCATCCTTGTCATAACGCCCTTCATAACTATAGCGACTATCAAGACTGTTTTTCTTGGCATCATAAATCAACCACATTTCAGTTGGATGTTCACGGTCATATTCTTGGCACACATCAAGCAATTTCTGTATATCTTCAAGACCAAACCGTTGTACTGCTACCATCATATTTTTTGAAGTGTCTACTTTTTTATTTATAATTTCATTCACCGCATACATTTTTGTCACAGTTCCATTAATTTTATAAAAAACATCAAAAGAAAGTAATGCTTCTTCAGAGATACAATAAATGTATACTTTTTCTGCTTGATTTTGGACATATTCCATTGCTAGTGAAATCATGCTAACCTGAACTTCCATGAATTTATCTTCAAATTGTGTCATTTTATTCTCCTATTTATTAACATTTTTAATTATCTCAGTACGTACCTCACCATCAATACTGTACACCACTTCAAAACTAGTTGGTCTCATTGAAGAGCCCTCGTAGTTAATTTTAATATCTACTTCAACTTTCTTTGGTGGATTTGATTTTAAAGCATCTGCCCAATCACGTTCAATACGGCGATATTCTTTTAAGTTGACATCTTTAGCTTGTGAAACAAGGTTATCTAAATCAGGTGATCCACCAAATAAATCTCCGAATATATGCCCTGCATGGTCTCCAATTTCTTTATCTGGAGTATTTGAATTATGAGGTAATCTACCTTCATGGAGTTTTAGTTGCAAATCTTCAGCATATGCCCGATCGATACGACCAACCTCATCAGTACGATAAAGATAGTGATGTTCTCCAGCCTCGTATACTACATTAGGTTTCGGAACTTTTCCATCCATATGGCTTCCGTCTGTCAATATTTCACCAGCATCTTCCAACCAATGTTTGGTCTGCGAACCACCAAACCTACTGCCAGATTTTCCTCCTAGCTCCATCACATCATCCACACTGCCATCTAGATTCTTCGCAAAAGCACTGATATTATCTGCTATATGTGTTAGCTTACCTCCTTCAAATGGAATGGAGCCTGTCGCTGGTTGTAATTGTTTTAGGGGATTTAAACTAAATCTCTGAGCCGCTTCACTAAGAACATTATCCGCATGGCGTAAACCATCGCTTAAAGCGTCTGCCGAATTCGATAGAATCTTACTTGGGCGAAGATTATCAAGCTGTTTACCATAGGTTTTCAGCTGGGAAATCATATTATCTGTCAACCCCTTAGTGCTCTTCAGAATCCCTTTAAGGTTATCAAGGTTCTTAACTCCTTGCTCCACTCCTTCTTTTATAGTTGTTTTGAGGCTGGTCTTAACAGCAGTGAGTCCTGCGGTCTTTCCTGTTTTGGCCAAGCTACTTAGATATTTACCGGCTGGGATTAAGTCAAGCAAGGCAAAGGCTCCTCGCATGCCTCGTTCGGTATTATCCAACTCGCGACCCGTCCCCCAGTCCTTACCAGTCGCGGCTGAATACATATCAGCACCAGCTACAACGAAACCGGCAACTGCTCCAGCTGGGGGACAGAAAATGGTCAAGACAACCACTCCTACTCCAAGAGCGATATCTCGCCACATCTCTATATTGGCTTTCTCGTCATCAATCGAGACATACTCAAAAGATCGAGTATGATGCATCGCCATCAGATATTGATCCTGGGTCAGCTTGTGGTCTTTATAATCCTTGCTTTTCTTGAATTCCTCATAGCTTTTCTGCAGGGTTGCCTTATAGGGACTGTCAACCTTGTAGAGTTCATCAATCCCTATCTCACGTGGGGTGACTTCCTTGGTGCCGACAGGATGGCCATAGGGATCTTTCACAGGCTCGATGCGCTTATAGCCAACCTTGTTTGTTGTTTTGTACTGTTGAATGCTTAGGCTTCTAGCTTAGCCCCCACCTTGTCCATAGCCTCATAGAAGGGTTGGTCGATTTTATTCTTGATATAGTTGTTTACATTCTCAGCATAGCGTTCTAGGGTGGAGAGTTTGGATTGCAGCGTTTGGGCGGTACTGGTTTCATCATGGTAGGTATAAGAGACAACACCATCCGTGTCCCTTTCCTTGATCATTTGCTGGACTTTCTCTGAAATCTTGACCAAGTCTTCCACTCGTTTAGCAAATCCGGTTGAAGTTGTCCCGGTGCTATAGGGACCTGCTTGGGCATTGGCTTGGGCATTGGTGTAATTCCCATAACCACTACTAGAGACTGTGACGTTTTCAGTAAGTCCCGTTATAGCTTGTTTCATACTCTTCCAAGTTGACGAATGAAGTTCTACATCTTTTGTCATTCCTCGCCTCCTCCTAACATGCCGAGACTATCTAGATTTTCTACCAATTTAGGATTGGATGAAAGACCATTTATGAAATCATCTCTCAACTTAGCGTCTTGTTCAAGCCATTGCCCCATCATGTTTAAGATTTCACCATTTGCACGCCGATATAGGTCACCAACTTCATTCACTTTATTGAGCATGTCCGCATAGTGATCCATGGCTTTTGAAGCTTCCCCACCTTCATAATATTTCGTTTCAGACAAGCTCTTTAATTTTGGAGCCAAGTTGTTCTGAAAAGAAACTTCAACTGTTGTGATATAACGCATAATTGCTTGCATTTCATCCGGATTCATGACGATTTCTTTAGAACCGCCACCATCCATCGTAGCCACATCAATCAAGACCATTTTCAAAATCCTCCTCCCTAAATGGAATTTTCAACCAAGTATACAGTCTTTCAAGAAAATAATACTGACTGAATCTATATAGTTCTTCTTTCTTCACATCAAATCCGAGTAGTTCTCCATTGCACTCTACAAAGAGAAAAGAAGCTAATAGTAATTCTGCGTGTTTGGTTTGACTCATCTGCTCTAAAGGATAATATTGTACCATTAGTGCCTGTTCGGATGCTAAAGCATCCTCTATAGCGGAATTCATCTTCTTTTCCTCAGTTAGAAAAGACTTTTCGTCTTCCATAGGATTCCTTGTTACTAGGGCAAGTTTTTCCTGAAGTAAAATTAAACGACTCATGGGACTAATCTTGGCAAGTTGATATCCTTGTCCAGTATCTACTATAAGTATAGAGAAATTACTGTCACGGCATTGCATAAAATAAAAATTATTCACAATGACCAATGTTGTTCCGATACAATATTCTCGTAGAGTTTCAACTATGACAAAACCTGATTCTGTTAAAGAACCATCCTCCTTAACTAATCCCTTTTTTTCAAGAGCTTCTTTGGCCATCGTCCACACCATCTCAGAAACTGTTACAATCTCATCTAGAGTGGGTAAGCCAGGCATCAATTCTCCGTCAAAGGCACCAATTAGATAATGGAGTTCGTGAATAGAAAATGTTTCTTTGTTAGACATACTTACAACCCCTTTATGGACGCAACTTCCGATGAACTGTTATAGTTATCAATTGATTTTTTCAAACTTGTTACTGCTTTCGTGTTCCTCCATAATAGATCTCAAATCTTTATGGTATTTATGGACAATGTCTAAATAAGATTCAAAAGCCACCTTAGTTTTGCCAGACCATTTAGCAGACTGAAGATATGTTTTTAATTGAGTGACTGTCTGGTATGAACTTGTCAATTCTTGATTAATTTCTTTTGATAATTGGATGGCTGTTTCTAAATCTTTATATTTTATTTTTAAATCTGCCATAGAACTCATCTCCAACTTTTATTTCTATTTTTACGTTCTTCAGCCTGACGTCTCGCTTCAGCTTCTCTCTCTTTGCGCTCTTGTTCTGCTAAGCGATCATAGTATTTATATCGTTCATAAGCTGCATCAACTGCGCTCGATAAATTCTTTGCATCACTAGATTGATTAGTTCGTACAGTATCAACTTTCCCTTTTACACGACCTTCGCTATCACTAAAGACATCCTCTGGAATATAACTGGTACTCATAGAAGGCCGAGAATTATTATAGCTATCAACTTTCCCTTCCATCGTTTTTAATTTAGCCTTAAAAGTTTTTAATTGACTGTTCAAATCATTATATAGGGTTCTATATTGTTCCCTTTTCTTTTCTGTCGGTGTACCAAACCATGCATCCCAAAAAGACATGACAAATAGCCTCCTCTTAAAAATTTATTAATCAAAATATACAAAATAATACTACTATTCTATTGAATCCAAGGGGATAATATTAATCCCAAAAACAGAATTATAACTATAAAAATATACTTACTTTATTGTATCATAATTCTTAGCTAATTCAAATCAAACAAAAAAGGATTTAGTCTCATAAAACATTCAACTAAATCCTTTGGTTTAATCATCTTATTCTTCGACCATTTGTTTACAGAATGCACAATTCATGTTTTACTCTTCATTCACGATTGTATAATCTTCGCTTTGAAGTAATTCCAAGACTTTTTTTACAAATTGCATTGACAGCAAACCTTCAATCTTAGAGCCTTGGGTTTTGAAATTTTCGTCGATTTCTTGAATTTCTAGATTAGTTTTCCTTTCAGCAATTTTCTCTGTAATAGGTGAATGAAAACTATATTCCCCAATTTCGTAATATAAGAAATATAGATATTTTTTTGTTCCTAGATGATAATCAAAAAACTCGACCTCCATATCTTTATCGTAATCATAGTAACTATTTTTCCAAATAATATCATTAATTTTTTCTTTCAACAATTCCTCATAGTTTTTTTCATAACTATATACTCTTTTTTTCTCTTCGCCAATGAATTGTTTGTGAATCAGAGTCGGAGAAAATACTTTCAATAACTCCTCTTTTAGTTGATAGTATTTTCCCATTTCCTCTTACGCTTTTTCAATATTACTCTCCAAATGCTGATGGAACCTTCCATTTTTGTATTCTTTAATTTTATCACGATAATTTTTAGCTCGCTTATTCACAGAATATACACATTCTGCAATAATTTCATTGGTAATTTTTTTCTCATTGATCAAATCATTATACAGCTTTGGAGTTTTCATTTCATTATCCCTTTCGAACTTTCTCTTAATATCATATACTTTAAAAAATAATTCACATGTTTTATTGTAACGTCTAGTTATCGTTTTTTCAATAACTAGACATTTCAATTTTATTCATAATCTCTTGATTTACCACAAAAACACACTGAGATACTGGTCCCAGTGTGTTTATTTTAGGATAACTTCATTAGTAAACTGATGGATTCATCATTTTTGAGCTCCGATAACAAGCAAATCAACCTTTCATATCCAAGTTCTTTCTTTTGCTTGATTAAAGAAATCATCACTTTCACCAAATCTTCTGGCGTAAAATTTCTTAAGTAAAGTGTAACATAACTTCCTCTATTAGAAACTAGGCTAACATGAATTGCATTATGTTCTTTTTGTCTAATTTTCATTCCTCCTGTAGACTCCCTAATATAAAACTCATACACTGTCTTTTTCGGATAGCAATCAAATGAGTTTTCGAATTCTCTGCGATTTTTAAAAAGAATATAGTTAATGAGTGAATAATATTTTAGAAACATAGTTGTTCCCTCCTTGTTTTTATCTTTACTTATAGTCTGCCACAAATTTCAAATTATAAAAATAAAAAATTAAAAAAACTGATAAAGGTATTGTTTATTTCTTAATTTTTTTGTACTTATACCTCTTTCTCTCATCCCTCAGTTTTTTTGAGATTCTGATTTTTTCTGTGTGTTTAGCGTTGACAGAAACGTATGTGTAAGTCACGCTAAACACACAGTACCATGTAAAAGTGAATAACGTAAAATAATCTTATCCTGATTTTTTTGTTTTGTTTTTTGTGGCATACTAATATTATAGAAATAATTGATTGAGTAGAGACGTAACTAATATAGCTACGTTTTTTATGTTTGAAAGGAGGTAGCTATCGTGGAAACAGCAGGTTTTAGCTGGGTTAGGAAAGAACCAGTTTTGTATTTCATTAACTAAAAAAAATAAATGTGTAGATAATAAAAGTAATGTCAACAGCAGTTTTAAAAAAAGTTTTTTGTTCGTAACAAAGTAAAAAATAAAAGTAGAGAAACGAAAGTAAATAACAATAGTCTAAAAATAGAATACAAAAACTAGCTTAACTCGGTCGCTAAATTTAGAGCATTTAAACCTGAAAAAGACTAACAAGAAAAAACAACAGATTTTATCTGTTAGATGGAACTCTACATCTTATTTAAATTGAGTCAACTTGTCATGTTGTAAAATGACTTGGTTATCTTCTTAGCCATCAATTAAGAAGCGCCCTCAGCAAAGGGAAGATACTACATCAGTGAATACAAGCTTTATGTCACTGCACTACTTCAACTTGAATTAAAAAGACCTTAAGAATTTTCTTAAGACCTTCTTTAAAAGCACATTATCTACAATAGAAAGGAAAGAACTATGGCAAAGAAGAGACGTAGTCGTGCTGATCGACGAAAAGCTAAAGAGAAAGCTAAGAAACAACAGATGGATTCTCTAACTACTTTCGAAGGCCGTAAACAATTCGTCCAATCAAAAGGACTAACTAATCTAGTCACGCGCTTTAAAAAAGGAAAGGGTATCAAGCGAAATGAATCCAAAAAAACGGGAGAGGACATTCATTTAATCCATACCGACCGAACGCTTCATAACTACGCTGGTTCCTGGAGCAGATTTGCTTCCTTTGTTGCCTCAATAACTACTGCCGAAGATTTAGAAGCTCTTGATAAATCTAACGATATTGAGGGATGGATTGACTTAGTAAATCAATACTTAGAACATTGTAAGAAATTAGGACTTTCTGCTCCAACCCAGTCAACCTATAAAGCAGCATTAGCCAAAGTCTTAGGTGTATCTTCTACTGCTTTTATTGCAACGAATATTCGATATCGAGCAAACAAAAAGAATAATCGTTTGAAGTCTAATGATGACAGGATGTCTGAAGAAACAAATAATCGCTGGTTCTCAATCGTATCTGCCACTGGGTTACGTAAGAATGAATTAAAAGCTATTACAGGTGATTCTCTACATCAACGTGAAGATGGTCGATACTATCTTAAAATCATTGGTAAAAAGCATAAGTCAAAAGGAGCACGAGACCGATGGATTCCGATTATTACGCGAGACAAAGAAGAATTAGAAAGGCTTGTTGAAGAATTTAAACTAGCTGGTAAAAAGCGTGTGTTTCAAGCTCCATCTGCTTTAAAACCTCATAAATATCGTGCAGAATACGCAAAACGTCTTTATCTTCTTGTCGCTCGAGATCCCAAAGATATCAAAGATAAAAAAGAAAAAATTTATCTACGAGGTGAATTAAAAGGTGTTGTCCTTGATTGAAAGGCTTGTTTAATTGTATCACGCGCTCTCGGACACAATCGACCAGAAGAGTTTCAAAAATCCTATGCATATAAGTTAATCGCACAAGCAAACTAAATAACTTTTTCCAAACATTATGATATATCTCTCATTAAAATTAAAAAAATTCAACTAAATAAAAAAATCGTACTGAAAGTATTGATCTTTTTCTCAACATCCTAAATTTAAATGAAGAATAAAAAAATTTTTTTAAAAAAATAAATAAAGTAGATAAAAACTTACTTTTTTTCCTTCAAAAACCTTGTTACGACGCGTTTTTTTAAGCACTCAAAATTTTGAGTGTTTTTTTATTTTTAAAAAAATTTTTTTCATATTTTTAATTTATTTTTTTCCTAAAAAAATGGGCATTTTCTTAAAAAAATTTGTGGCATACTTCTAATACGCGAAAAAAATGAATATGTAAATTGAATTACAAATGCGGTTAAAATAATTTAACTGCTTTTTTCAATCTCTAATACTTCCTAACATAATTTCAATCAAAAATAATAGTAGAAAGGAAACCTTAAAAACTTGAAAAGACAACTTAAAGTTTCTACTGAACAGAAGCATTTAAATGAGAAAGAAATTCAATCTTGTTTTAGTTTTATGAATTCCTTCTGGGGCTTTGATCGCATGGTTTTTAACTTAGGTGAGAATCTAATTGTTGACATTGAAAAACTGATAGAATTCAGAAAAACGAATCCTCGTGAAGTTAAAAAATTTAATTACAATTCAAATCAGATAGAAGATTTAATTATCCAATCAAGGGAATTCGGAAGACTTGAAATTGGAAAAATTTATAAAAAAGAAAACGGAGATACTGTTAATTATTGCTTACTACAGCTGAATCATGGAGGTCTCAATTTTGAAACTCTCTCTATTTCAGCAATACGAAAGAAACTAATAAACGTTATAACAGGAATCAAACAGAAAACTGGTATTTGGATTATCCCAACTATTATTAGGGTTCATGAAATGGAAATCGCATTTACATTTGCTACTGATGCGATTATACATTTTCAAACAAGAAATTTATTATTGAGGAGTCTATCTAAAACATCTCAAGTAAATAAAAAAGTTTATACAAAATGTTCAACTTATGAAGATCACCATATTCTTTCAAGTAAAAAAAATGAAAACTTGTTGCATGTTCTTTACGATAAAACAGCAAAAGCAGAACATAATAAACAGATTGAATTAAACGTATCTCGTAAATACCGCATCTATAGATACGAAATAACACTGAATGAAAAAAAAATTAAAAGTGAATTCAAGACTACTGACTTAGATAAACTACATAATGATCAGCTCTCTTCATTTGTGTATAGTGTGATTAAGAAAGGATTATCAAACTTTAAGATAATTGTTCAAACTTCAGTAAGAGATACCCAAAATAAGTTAAAAGAATTGTACGAGGAAAAAGGTAAAGATGGATATATAAAAACGTTTTTTGAAACTCAACTAAATCATGCTATGGATTATTTATATCCATTAACATTGGATGAATCTATTTTCTTGTTTATTGATGTATCTGAATTTGTAAATCCAAAAAAACTCTGCAAGAACTAAAAAAATCTTGTTAAAGAAAGTAGGAGGAATGACTTAAAAAATGAAAGTTATTTTCTTTCTATTATGATTACATGGCAAGTACTATATCTCTTTCGCTTAATGCTAAATACTCTATCTCTTGTTACTATCCTTGATTTTGGTTGCTACAAGGATAATCAAAATAATGAACTACTTTCTTTTAAAAATCCCTAGTTTTACAAATGAAAAAAGATCCATTTTTTTAATGAAATTATTCAAAAGCAAGGATAAAGACATAGGTTCATTCCTGGATTATTTTTTTTAATAAAACTTGGAAAAACACATCTACCATTTTAATATAAAATCTGATTTAAAAAAATGGAAAAAGTATTGCTACAGCAACGTTTCCCTATTTTTTTAACTCTTCAACCCTTGAAGACTTAAAAAAACAAAAATACAAACTAAAAAAATTTAAATCTAATAGAAAGAAATAAACGGGACTATTTATGAATTTATTTATTCCAGACGAAATGATTCGGCAATTTCAATTACTAATATCAGATACTGTTAAGAAAGAACTGGATAAATTTTTAGATATTAATGAAAATACCAATCAGTTTTTAAATAAAAAGCAAACTTGTGAATATTTGAATATAACCAACAATACTTTAGACAAGTGGATTAAGCAAGGCTTGCCTTGCATTAAGGTTGGAAAAACTGTTCGCTTTAGCAAAACAGAAATCAATCGCTGGTTACAAAAGCAGTAGAAATTCTATGGTCATTTGTTATAATGTAACCATGGTATTTTCTAGCTCAATTCAAAAGGAGAATACTATGTCTATTAAAAAAACTAAAAACGGAACCTATCGCTTACGTGTTTATATTCGTGAGGAGGTTAAATCTTCGCTAGGTATTGATAAGAAAGTGATTGAAAAACGGTTCAAATCAAGGAATGAAGCAAAAAGATACGAACGAGAACTTCAAAATAAGATTGATAAAATTCTTAGTGGCGGATCTGCTTCATTAGAGAATAGCGGTTCTATACTCTTTTCCGACTTCTATAAAAACGTTTGGTGGGAATCCTACAAAGCAGGCCAGACTACTTCTACTGCTAAACCACCTTCTCAAGTAACTATAGATGGAACAGAAATTGCTTTTAGAAAACACATCTTACCTTTACTTGGGAATTATTCAATAGACTTTCTTAATCAAAATAAGCAAGTTGTGCTAAATCTATTGACTCAAAAGGCTGAAGAATATGCAAATTTCAAAGTTATCAGGAGCTACGTTAACTCTATCTTTGACTGGGCAGAAGAATTAGAGTACATCGAAACTAATCGCCTATCAAAAACTATAAGCCGCATCAAAGCTACTAAGAAAATCAAGCTACAAGAATCTAAAAAAGATGAAGATTTATATCTATCTCAAGAAGAACTCCAAGCATGGTTTACAGCTTTTGAAAAGGATTTAGAGACTGAAAAAATTCTATTCAAAGACTATGTTTTGTTCTATACTACCTTCTTTTTAGGAGATAGAAAGTCAGAGAGCTACGCTTTGCAATGGAAACATATTGATTTCAAAAATCAACAAATTCAATTGGTTCAAGCCTTAGATCGATATAAAAATCGAAAATCAACTAAAGGGAATAAAAAGACGATTTTTTCGATTCCACCAGAACTTACCGACTTGTTAAATTCTTGGAAGAAGCAACAAAAATCTGAACTGGCTTCATTTAACATCATGCAGACTCCAGAACAGTATGTGTTTACGTACATTGATACAAAGGGAAATGTAAACAGTTGTCTCCATGCTGATTACCTTAACAACAAGATGAAATCTGTTAAGCGTCGTCATCCAGATCTTGCACATGCAACCCCTCATAAATTACGACATACAGGAGCCACACTCGCTAAACAGGCAGGAACCCCTATGGAAGATATTTCTGAAGCACTCACTCACAGTGATACAATTACAACTAAGACTTATGTCAACACTTCAAATGTAATTCCAATGGCTGTTGGAGAAATTGCCTTTCGTAATCTTAAAAAATAATGGTGTGAATTTGGTGTGAAAAGTGGTGTGAATTTTGCTAAAAATCATCAAAAAACACCCCATGGTGTGAACCATGAAGTGCTTTGAAACGTTGATATAATCGTATTGATTAACGTTTTGAGAATTGTGATGCTTTACGAGCTTTCTTAAGACCTGGTTTCTTACGCTCAACTTTACGTGAGTCACGTGTAAGAAGTCCTGCGCGTTTCAATGAATCGCGGAAGTCTGGGTCTACTTGAAGAAGGGCACGAGCGATACCGTGACGGATAGCTCCTGCTTGACCAGCGTATCCACCACCTACAACGTTAACGAAAACGTCGTATGAACCTACAGTTGAAGTAACTGCGAATGGTTGGTTGATGACCAAACGAAGGTCAGCGTGTGGGATGTACTCTTCAACATCTTTTTTGTTAACAGTGATTTTACCAGTTCCTGGAACAAGGCGAACGCGTGCAACAGCGTTTTTACGACGTCCAGTACCTGCATATTGTGCTTGTGACATACTTTATTGTTCCTTTCCTTAGATAAGTCCTGAAATATCAAGAACTTCTGGTTGTTGTGCAGCGTGAGTGTGCTCAGCTCCAACGAATACTTTCAATTTCATACCTTGAGCGCGTCCAAGAGTATTGTGTGGAAGCATACCTTTAACTGATTTCTCGATCAAACGAACTGCATTTTTAGAACGAAGTTCACCAGCAGAGATTGATTTCAATCCACCTGGGTGGTTTGAGTGAGTGTAGTAGATCTTATCAGTTGCTTTTTTACCAGTCAATTTAACTTTTTCAGCATTGATAACGATTACGAAGTCACCTGTATCAGTGTGTGGTGTGAATGTTGGTTTGTTTTTTCCGCGAAGTACGCTAGCAACAACTGCTGAAAGGCGTCCAAGAGGTACATCAGTTGCGTCAACAACGTACCATTTGCGTTCTACTTGGCCTGGTTTAGCCATGAATGTAGTTTTGTTCATGATTTCTCCTATATGAATGTCGTTTGTTTACAGGGCGGATGTTCCGGTCCGCAGGGTATTTGAAAGGTTCCGGGGCCTTACAAATGGGGTAAACAATACCGCCTACTATTGTATCAAAACTCTCAGATAAAAGTCAAGCGGTTGGGAAAATATTTTTTATTTCTGCCAGATTTTTAATCTTCTTTCTGCCTTCTCCTGAGTGATGACTTGAAAACCTTTAGAGAAGAGGAAAATAGCACAAGTCAAAAATAGAGTGACAATGATATAATTAACCACAAGACCATGATCTCCCACCAATGGTGGTTTTGTCATAAAACCGTAATCTCCACCCGTCAATAAATTGACTATAAAAATCAAACCATTGAGTAAAGAGGTCAGTATAAGAATACCTTTAAAATCCAAGAGACGTGCATCGTAGTTGTTTAAAAGATAAATCAAGGAATTTCCAAGAAGGGCTAGATGTCCGAAAATAAAGGACAAAATAACGATGTGTGGGAAAGAGTAAGCGTCTGGGATTGGATAAACAAAGGCTGCAATCGTCCCGAAGGTTCCAAGCAAAGCAAAATATTGTTTGGTTTTTGAAACACCTGGAAGCAAGAGAACTACAAACATGGCTAATCGGCAATGATAAAAAGGCAAGCTTTCTGACAGCGGGAACTGATTAATCCAATACCAGCTGTATAGCGAGATTAACTGTATTGCCTGTATAATCTGGAAGAATCGTTGACAAACCTTATTATCACGATAGCGATAAGCAAGATAAATTGTCAAAAACAGTAAGGCAAATGTGCTTGCGTACCAAGTAAATCCAAATTGGGGTGGTTCCGTCGGATGGGTGGTAAATAAAGCATCCCAAACATTCATATAATTTTCCTCATTTTCATATAAGCCATTCTCTTACTTATCTCTATAGATCATAGCTTACATTTATTTCTTATATTTTTGTGTCCCAAAGAAGCTGATCCTTCGAGACAAATTAACTCTTAAAAATTTTTCCTTAATAGAAGACCATTAGTCTTCTTGCAAACTTTCTACTAGCTTAGCTAGGTTCATAGAGTTGGAACCTTTAAGTAGAATTTGGTCATTTGCACCAAGACTTTCCTTGACCTGCTTAACCATGGCTTCAAATTGGTCTTCCTCAACTGTTTTCTTGAAGTAGTAAACATGGCCGATGGGGAACATTTGACTGGCTAATTGAGCCAATTCAGCAATGTCTTCACCGTAGAAAATAACGGTATCAAGGGCATCGGGTGTAATGCTCAAAATCATTTGATTGTGGAGTTGAACAGACTGGTCTCCAAGTTCTTTCATGTCCGCCAGAACTGCAATTTTCTTGCCACCTTCATTAGCTGGGATAGCAGAGAAAGTTTCTAAAATCAACTTCATAGCAGTTGGATTGGCATTGTAAACATCTGATAAGATGTCTGCTCCATTGGCAGCCTTTTTCCACTCGGTACGATTGCGGGTCAATTCTAGATCCTGGAAGGCTTGAGCAATCTGCTCCTCAGTCACTCCTTCTTGCAGGGCAACATAAGAAGCAATCATAGCATTAGTCGCATTGTACTTACCTGTTACTGGTAAATCAAGGGATTTCTCCAGGAAATTAGCCTTAAAACTCAAGCTATCCTTGCGCTCAATTAAGTCTGTAATTTCGAGTTCTGCACCCGGACCAAAACGAACTACTTTTTGGTCAGCAGTAGATAATCCTCTACAATGGGATCAGCTGGCGCCAAGAGCAAGCTACCGTTCCCCATTCCATCAGCAATCTGTAATTTACCTTTGGCAATCTCTGAACGATCTTTGAAGAAGGCCAAATGTGCCTCTCCGACCAGAGTCACAATAGCTGTTTTCGGATGAGCCAGTTCAGACAAAAGATGAATATCTCCCAAGTGATCCTGTCCCATCTCCAAGACCAACTTTTCAGTATCATCCGGCATATGGAGAACTGTATAAGGCAATCCAATCTCGTTATTGTAATTTCCTTGCGTTTTGTAGGTTTTGTAGCTTGTAGAAAGTAAATGAGCCAACATATCCTTGGTCGTTGTCTTCCCATTTGAACCTGTAACAGCAAAGACATCTACTCCTGTTTTTTGAAGGTAATAAGCTGCAAGAGCTTGAAAGGCTGTCAAAACATCCTCTACTAAAATGTAAGGATGACCCGCTACTTCCTTTTCTGACAGGGTTACAGCAGCGCAGTTTTCAAAAGCAGTCTCGATAAAGTCATGACCATCACGCGCCCCCTTGAGTGGCACAAATAGATCACCAGGTCCAATCAAACGACTATCAAACTCAGCCTTGACTAGCGCGCTGTCCGCATAGCTTGTCACATCATTTTTTGCACCGACAACACGCGCAACTTCGTGAATGGTAAGTTTCATGTTTACTCCTTTAAAAAGAGGCAAGGAGTCTTGCCCCGCCCTTATGTCTGTCTTTACAATAGGTGCGCTTCACGCTTGTTAAAACTTTCTTTAGCAAGCTCAACCAAACGCTCGATTAGTTCTGGATAGCTAATCCCCATATTGTCCCAGAGCAATGGATACATAGACCACTGGGTAAATCCTGGCATGGTATTGAGCTCATTTAGGAAAACTTCTCCCTTATCTGTATAGAAGAAGTCACAACGTGAGAGACCAAGCCCGCCAATAGCACGGAAGGCAGCTTCTGCATTTTTACGCATGACTGCTACTACATCATCACTAATCTTGGCTGGAATATCCATAGTAATCTTGTTATCGATGTATTTTGCTTCGTAGTCATAGAAGGCTACGTCCTTGACAACTTCACCAGGTAGAGTGCTCTTGACATCATAGTTTCCTAAAAGTCCAACTTCGATTTCACGCGCATTGACGCCTTGCTCTACCAAGACACGGCTATCATATTTAAAGGCGAGTTCGAGAGCCTGATGGAGTTCCTCTTTATTTTCAGACTTAGAAATACCAACACTAGAACCCATATTAGATGGTTTGGTAAAGACTGGATAGGTTAATTTTTCTTCAACTTCTGCAATCTTAGAAGCCAAGTCATCCCCTTCAACAATCGCTACGTAAGGAACTTGGGCAATCCCAGCAGATTCCAAGACACGTTTTGTAGTAATCTTATCCATGGCAAGGCTTGAAGATAGGATGTTACAACCGACATAAGGCATTTTCAAGACTTCTAAGAAACCTTGAACGGAACCGTCTTCTCCCATCGGTCCATGAAGAACTGGAAAGACAACTGCTCCTTCTTCGTAGATGGCACTTGGAGCAACTTTCTTGTCCCAATCAATCGTTTCATTGGTCATGAGACGTTCATCTTGGCTAGGAGTTTGGGTAAACTCTTGGGTTTTGATAAAATCACCAGACTTGCTGATAAAGAAAGTTTTGACTGCGAAACGGTCATAGTTAACCGCACGCATGACACTCTCAGCTGACAATACAGATACTTCACGCTCTGCACTGCGTCCACCATATAATAAAATAATTGTTTGTTTCATATGATTGTCCTATTTCTACTAGAATACTTGCTCTTTAGTATATCACATTTGTCTCTTTTTTTAAACTTGAATAGCACAAAAGAGACTGGATTAAAAATAAATCCAGTCTCTTGATTTCTTAAAGTCTTATCTGCTAACTAATTGCCTGTTCTATATCCTTACAGACTAAAGTTCGGTACGATTTTCAATGGCTCTTAGGAGCGTTACTTCGTCCGCATATTCGATATCAGCTCCGACTGCTAGACCTCGTGCTAGACGAGTAACCTTAATACCTGCAGGTTTAAGTAGCCGAGAGATATACATAGAGGTCGCTTCACCATCAGCAGTCGCATTAGTCGCTACGATAACCTCTGAAACTTCGCTATCCATGAGGCGTGTCATGAGACTTTTGAGATTGATGTCATCTGGGCTAATCCCATTCATAGGTGAAATGAGACCATGTAGGACATGGTAAAGCCCATGGTATTCCTGGATGTTTTCCATAGCAGCAACATCTCGGCTATCCTCTAGAACCAGAATCGTAGACTGGTCACGGCTAGGATCTGTACAGATAGAACAAGGATCATCATCTGTCAAGCGTCCACAAATAGAGCAATAGGTCAATTCTCGCTTGGCTGCAAGGAGATTTTTTGCAAATTCATTGACGTCATCATCCGACATCCCAATGGTATAAAAGGCCAGTCGGGTTGCTGTCTTAATCCCGATACCCGGAAGTTTAGAATAACTGTCAATCAGCTTAGCTATAGGTGTTGGGTAAAGCATGTCTTCCTTTCTAGTTCATTGGATGGTGTTGGTTGTATAGATTGATAATGTCGCGAGCAATCGAAGGTCCGACACCGTTAGTTAGGTTGGTGTTATGCGGGAATACTACCGCAACCGCAATCTGCGGATTATCGGTTGGCGCATAGGCTACGGCGTTGGTATTGTTGGCTTTTTGACCACCATTGACGTAACTTTCGGCTGTACCAGTTTTTCCGCTGATAGAGACCGCTGCTCCATTTGAAAAGGCACGACCTGTTGTAAGAGCACTTGTCCCGTGCGATACTTGGTAAAAGCCTTGTTGCAAGATAGACATGTCAGACTCAGAAATATTGATTTTATTCATTTCTGTGCTGTCATTTTGCTTAATGAGTTCTCCTAGACCACCTTGTTCGTTGTTGTCGTAGACTCCTTCCACGATACGAGGAGCTAAGCGGACACCATTATTGGCAATAGTTGCAACATACTGAGCTAACTGCATTGGTGTGTAGTTATCGAACTGCCCGAAGGCATTATTTAGATAGTTGGCCAAATCATAGTCTTTAGGGATAAATCCTGTTGACTCATCTGGTAGGTCAATTCCTGTAGAAACTCCCAAACCATACTCACCAAATGTTGAACGTAGTTTGCCCATAGCAGACTCAAGATTATTGGTCCCAACTGTCATATTCGGCTGATAAGTTTGTCCCATGATTCCGAGAGCAGTTTGGACCATGTAGGTATTGGATGAATACTCCAAGGCCTCAACGGCTGTAATCGGGAAAGAACCATAATAAGGAGTATACCAGGAATTGATAGGGGCAGAACCTTGGAAGACGATTGGTTGATCTGTCAAGGTTTGGTTGCCTGACAAGACCCCATTTTCCCAACCTGAACTGATGGTTGCAGCCTTAACGACAGACCCTGGAACAAAGACATTGGTGACAGTTCCGAGTGAGTCCGTGGTCAGCTCTCCAGTCTCTACATTGTGCTTCATCCCTGACATGGCTAATACAGCACCTGTCTTAGGATTGAGGGCTACTGCATAGACACCTTCTGAATATCTGGCTCCACCATTTGCAAGTTCTGAGTTGAAATAACTCTTCAAGAGACTGTCTACACTATCTTGGAAGGCCAAATCAATAGTTAATTTGATATTTTTACCCTTGCTTCCTTCTTCGATATTCTCTACACTTTCCATGTCTCCGTGCTTGTCCAAATGGATTTCCTTGACGGTCCGCTTCCCTTGCAAGACTTCTTCGTATTGTTTTTCAAGATAGGAAGTACCGACGCGGTCATTGAGCGAATATCCTTTTTTCAAATACGCATCTACTTCTTCTGCAGGAAGACCTGATTTTTCACTCGAAACACTTCCAACTATAGATGAAAGAGAAGTTTCTAAGACTTTTCGGTCCCATGAAGTAGAGATGGAAATACCTGGCAATTCCTTAGATGCAGAAGCAATCACAGCTACCTGTGTATCGCTCAAAGGATCAGTTTGAATATTTCCTGTTGCAAAATTCTCTACTGCATTGAGCTGACTAAAGATATAGATTGCCTTCTTTTCATCTTCTGAGTAGTCTAATTGACTGGAAGTAACACTCTCAGCAGCGTTATTATATAGTTCAGATTCGGAAAGTTGATTACCATCTGAATCATATCGTTTATCTTTTGGAAGAGCTTCAACTGTCTTCTTATAAACTTCAGCATCAGCCAAGTAATAATCAGCCATTTGACGGTCCGTCAATTCTGGAGAGGTGACTGTGACATAGGTCAACAATTTTTTAGAAATATCCTTCAAATCAGCCGCCGTCATCTTGTTGCTTCGTGTAAAGGAAACAACTTGTTTAACGGTGTTTTGGACTAAAGGTTTTCCTGTTGCATCATAAATTTCTCCACGAGCGGAACCCATGGTTACTCGAGTTTGGCTAGCAGAAGCGAGTTTGTTTTCATAAAAATCCTTATGAAGAACTTGCATATAAAGCAAACGGCCAATAATTGCTAAAAAGAGCAAAATGACGATTGCAAATAACAAATTAAGCCGTATCGGTATCGAGTGGCTATTGAATTTTCTCATACACATCAATCTCATTTCTAATCAAAATCACACTCTTCATTGTACCATAATTTAATCCGAAAATTATGGAAAAAGAAAAGACTTTTCCTTTTTGGTCCAAAAATTATTTTCTATGATATAATGGAGGTAAGCGCTATTTTATTTGTTAGATTTGCCAAAGTAATTTTGGCAAATAGCTATAAAAGGAGTTCCATGAATAAGCAAGATATCTCTACGATTATCGACCTTCACTTTGAAGAGATGACCGATTTAGAGCAAGAAATTGCCCGCTATTTTCTGCAGGCAGATACCATAAATGATGACTTATCCTCTCAACAAGTCACGCAAAAACTTCATATTTCCCAGGCAGCACTCACTCGTTTTGCCAAGAAGTGTGGTTTTAAAGGCTATCGAGAATTCATCTTCAAATATCAGCAACAAAAAGATACTCTTTCTGCTCCTCAACAGGATATGAATCCTTTAACTCAGAGAGTCCTTAGAAGTTATGCAAATCTTCGAGAAATTTCTCAAGGATTGATTGACGATGAGCAGCTGGAACGTGTGGCTCAGATGATCGACCAGTCAGAACGTGTATACTTTTTCGGAACAGGGAGTTCTGGTTTGGTGGCACGTGAGATGAAGCTTCGTTTTATGAGACTAGGTGTCGTCTGTGAAGCCTTAACAGATCCAGACGGTTTTGCCTGGACGACTAGCATTATTGATGAAAAATGTTTGGTCTTTGGTTTTTCCCTCTCAGGAACAACACCATCTATCATCGATAGCCTATTAGATGCCCAGGATATGGGAGCTAAGACAGTTCTATTTACAAGTGCACCGAATAAGGATACCCAAGCATTTACAGAAACAGTATTAGTCGCAAGCCAAAGCCAAGCCTCATATATCCAACGAATCTCTGCTCAGCTTCCAATGCTGATTATCATTGATTTACTCTATGCTTATTTCCTAGAAATTGATCGCGAAAGTAAAGAAAAAATCTTTAATAGCTACTGGGAAAATAATCGATTAAATGGTTATCGCAGAAACACAAGAAACAGAAAACCCTGAAATTGGAAACCATTCAGGGTTTTCTGTTTAAAATATTTTTCCCCACAAAAAGGAGTCCACTATGGGACTCCCTTTTTTTAGTGTTTAAAACACTTTCTTTGATTTAGTCTCTGCTAATCCTTCATCTCTTTTTTGAAGAAGAATAGCATTATTCCTGAAACAAGAGTGAGGGCAGGCAAGAGAGCTGAACTTACTTCTTCTCCTGTTGCCGGCAACTGTTTGCTTGTAGAATCTGCTACAGTTCCCTTAGCCTCTGCTAAAGGCTTATCTTCTCCCATAGGTTGTGGAGCAGGAGTTTCTACATTTGTTGGTGCACTTGGTTGAGCTGCATCCTTGTACACTACTGCATAGACACCTAGGTGTGGAGCTACAAATTCAAGTGCTGAACCTTTCTGTTCAAACTTCACTTCCTGCAATTCTCGATTTGCATTCATGGCATAGACATTGGCTACATCAGACGCCACAGCAACTTGAACAAGGGCTGCACCTTTCAATTGAACAAGTTCGCCTTTCTCATTCTTCAATTGAATTTGATAAGCATCGAAACGGCGACCTTCCAAGACCTGATCAGCAACCTTATCGACCTCTAGAACAGAACCACCATTGAGGTCCCCTTCTCGAGCAATCAGTTTCAAGTTTGTTGATGAATCTTTCAAGACCTTCAATTTGCTATCAGTTGATGGACTTTCTTCCTTAGTTCCAACTTCGACGATGCGATCTTGGGCTTCCTCACGTTCAACCTTAAGAACCTTACGGTTGTCACCATCGACTTCTACATAAGTCGTTACTTGTCCATCTTTTCCTTCAGAAACAACTTGTTCCTTACCTTTAGCTAAATCAGCATTCTCACGGCGAACAGTCTTGAAGGCGATTGGTTCTTTCTCTACTTTTAGATTTGGTAGGTTAAAGTCCAAATTCATAACGCCTTCTGTCGGCATAGCAGTTCCTTCTTGAGTACCTACTTCAACGATGCGGTCTTGAGCTTCCTCACGTTCAACCTTAATAACCTTACGATCGCTACCATCAACTTCTACATAGTTCGTTACTTGTCCGTCTTTTCCTTCAGAAACGACTTGTTCCTTACCTTTAGGTAGAAGAGAATTTTCACGACGAATAGTGTTGAAGGCAATCGGATCTGTCGTTACTTCAAGGCTTGGTTGAGTTACACTCAATTCTTTAACACCTTCAGTTGGAAGATTTGAATGTTTTACTTCCTCTTCTGGCTTACTTGGTTCTTCTGGTTTGCTTGGCTCTTCTGGTCTTGCAGGCTCTTCTGGCTTACTTGGTTCCTCTGGTCTTGCAGGCTCTTCTGGCTTACTTGGTTCCTCTGGTCTTGCAGGCTCTTCTGGCTTACTTGGCTCCTCTGGTCTCGCAGGCTCTTCTGGCTTACTTGGCTCCTCTGGTCTCGCAGGCTCTTCTGGTCTTGCAGGCTCTTCTGGAGCTGGTTCCTCTTTTGGTGTCGCCTGAAGATTGTTGATAGATGTCAAAGCGTCTTGCAAGGCCTTATCTACTGCATCCTGAGTTTTGGCTTCTTCAATAGCAGCTAAGGCTTGTTCTGCTAGTTCAACTAGTTTCTTCTTAGCTTCCTTGTCATCACCCAACTCAGCTGTTTTACTTTTAATGGCTTCGGACAAGCTTGCCATAGCTTTATCGTAGTCAAGCTTAGGCTCTACTGGTTTGCTTGGTACCTCTGGCTGTGTTGGTTCTTCTGGTGCTGGCTCCTCTTTTGGTGTCGCTTGAAGCTGATTGATAGATGCCAAAGCTGCTTGCAAGGCCTTATCTACTGCATCCTGAGTCTTAGCTCCTTGGATAGCTGTCAAGGCTTGCTCTGTTAATGCAACTAGCTTCTTCTTAGCTTCCTTGTCATCACCGAGCTCGGCTGTCTTTCTTTCAATTGCTTCTGTCAGACTTGCCATGGCCTTGTCGTAGTTAGGCTCTTCTGGCTGTTTTGGTTCTTCTGGAGCCGGCTCCTCTTTCGGAGTTGCTTGAAGCTGATTAATTGATGCTAAAGCTGCTTGCAAGGCCTTATCTACTGCATCCTGAGTCTTGGCTTCTTGGATAGCTGTCAAGGCTTGCTCTGTTAATGCAACTAGTTTCTTCTTCGCTTCCTTGTCATCACCCAACTCAGCTGTTTTTTTCTCAATTGCTTCGGTCAGACTTGCCATAGCCTTGTCATAGTTTGGCTCTTCTGGTTGCGCTGGTTCTTCTGGAGCCGGCTCCTCTTTCGGAGTCGCCTGAAGACTGTTGATAGATGCCAAAGCTGCTTGCAAGGCTTTATCTACTGCATCCTGAGTCTTGGCTTCTTGGATAGCTGTCAAGGCTTGCTCTGTTAATTCTACTAACTTCTTCTTAGCTTCCTTGTCATCACCGAGCTCAGCTGTTTTTCTTTGGATGGCTTCGGTCAGACTTGCCATAGCCTTGTCATAGTTTGGCTCTTCTGGCTGATCTGGCGTTGGTGCGTCATCTTTGCCGTAGTTATCTTCCTTATCAAGGATCGTTTGCAAAGCTGCTGCTGTCTTCAGAACTTCTTGTGCATTGGCTTCACTTGCTGAAAGTTGCTCAGATAATTTATCCAAGTTTGACTTGAAGGCTTGACGTGCCTCTGGAGTATTCTTCAAGCTCGTCTGATCAAATTTAATCAACTCATCCTTCCAACTCTTCATAGCTTGGATTAACTCTGCTTTGGTATAAAGAGCACTATCTTCACCATGAGTGATGAACTGATCAACTTGGATACCAATATTTCTCGTAGTATCATTACGTTTTTGATCCAATTGCAAGGTTACAGCATGCCAACCCTCTTCGAGTCCAGTCAAACGAACGAGAGTCTGACCACCTTGACGGGTAGTAGCTGTACCACTGAAGTACTTCTTACCGTTGTATTCAGACGCATTCCCTAGGCCATCTTGATACTCGACTTTTCTACCGTCTAACGTTACTTTGTAGATACCATGTCCTGGATCCACATATCCTTTGATCTCAAGACCTGTTCCGTAGAAGTAGGCTGTTACGCTGGCATTTTTCTTCTGCTCTTCTGTCAAACGGCCAAATGACGCCCATGATTCTGTATTTTGATATTTATCAGCTGAATTCGTTTCATGGTTCCAACCTGGACTATAATCAAGCTGAGGTGCCTGATCGTCATAGCTTCTCTGGTCTTTTAGGAGCAATTCAGCTTTCATCACTCGAATCGTAGCTTCTGAAGCAAAACCAAGAAGGGCATTGTCAGAAACGCTAGTCATTTTCACTTTGAAGTCAAAGATTGAATCAGCTTGTTCTGTAAAGTCGATCGTTGGAATCGTGATTGTTTTCTCAGTTTCACCATCTTGGAAGGTCAAGTCAGCAGTTGTATCCTTGTAAACCTTACCGTGAACCCCAGTTCCTGGTTCTGTTACGACATGGACTGTTGCTGTTCCTTTGCTACCACCAACACGCTTAATGGTTACAGTAACTGGTTGACCTTTTTGAACTTCATAAGTTGTTTCTTTCATCTCAAACATACCCTTGCCGGCATTGTTGAGCGTGTAGATACCTTCAGTTGCAATAGGTTTACCAGTCTTGTTAACGAGTTTGATGGTATGTTCACCTGGAGCTAAGTCATCTGTTTCATAAACCATCTGGCTACGTTTACGAGCTGCATTATTGGTTTGCACGTCTGCAACCTTTTGACCATCCACGTAAACGGACATTTCACCGTGGTTTGGATCCACTGTAGATACGACATAAGCCTTAGTTCCGTTGAAGCGGTATGTTACACTAGCATCTTTTTGGTTAGTCCACATAGATGTTCCGCGGATACCTTCAGATTCGTCATACCAAGTTGTATTTTCTTTATCAGCTGTTGTGTTTGAATGGTAATCTAGTCCTAGAGGGTAACCATCTGTTTTCTCGATACTACTTGGTGTCTTATAAACAGAGAAGTTTGTCAAGATTGGTGTCGCTTGTGCACCAGTAATGGTCACGCGAATCTTTTGTGCTTCTACTGGCTGACCTTGGATCAGACGACGATAACCAACAGTTGAGCCTTCACCGTATGGTACCCAACGACCGTTGAGTTCAACTTCAACCTTGAATCCTGAGATTCGTTGACCTTTAGCAATATCTTCTTTGAGTTCGACCACGTCAAAGCGTCTCTTTTGACCTAAATCAACAGTGAATTCACCTGTTTTAGCATCATTCGCTAGAGCCCAGCTGGTATCATCCTTACCATCTGTTAGGTGGCTTGCTTGATACAAGTGATTCTTACGAGTAGAGCTTGCAGTAACTGTTGCACCCTTAGCGAAGTCAGTCGCATACATTTGGTCCAAGGTTGCTCGGAATTCTTTCAAGCGAGCTACATCTGCATCTGCGAATCTACCTTCTTTATTTGGTGGAATATTGAGTAGAAGTGGCGTTCCACGACCAACAGATTTGAAGTAAATATCCATCAAATCTTTGATTGATTTTGGTTGTTGATTATCATGGTAGAACCAACCTGAACGGATAGAAACGTCTGCTTCACCGACAGAGTACATATCTCCTTCTGGATCCCCATGGTTGAGATATTCATTCTTCACATCGTCAGTGATTTTAGCTTTCTTGACCTTATGCCAAACTGGATCACCAGCAATCCCACGTTCATTACCAATCCAACGTACACTTGTTGGTTGAGCAGAGAAGATAGCGATATCTCCTTCAGCTTTCTTGATGTACTCGAACCACTTGTCAAAGGTATAGGTTACTTTTTGAGCCCCGCTACCACGCGCACCGTCCATCCATACTTCGATAAACTTACCATTATTTCCGTATTTAGGATTACCAAGGATTTCTTTCAGTTGGTTAAGGTAGTATTCGTTGTACTCTTTCTCAGTTGCAACATGATATTTAGGATGGTTGGCATCCCATGGTGATAAGTAAACACCCATATTCATGTCATACTTAGTCGCTGATTTAGAGATCTCTTCGAGAAGGTCTCCCTTACCATCTTTCCACGGACTTGCAGCCACCGTATGGTCTGTATATTTAGATGGATAAATCACAAATCCGTCATGGTGTTTTACAACCATGATTGTACGTTTGAATCCGGCATCCTTCAAAGTCTTAATCCACTGGTCTGTGTCAAGGTTAGTCGGGTTAAAGTTTTGAGGATTTTCTCTACCGTTACCCCACTCAGAGTTGGTATAGGTGTTCATACCATAGTGGATGAAGGCAGCCAATTCTTCTTTATGGTAGTCCAATTGAGCCTTGCTTGGAAGTGGACCGTAAGCAGCAATTTCTGTTTCTTCATCTTTTGGATCAACCACTGGTGTTACAGGAGTTGCTGGTTTTGGATCTTCAATCTTTTCGTATTCAAAAATAACTTCATTCACCCCTTTATGCTTGATAGTTGCTTCTTGACTTGCATTTACTGCACGATAACCTGCAATTTCTTTAGCTTGGAATTTATGAACAAAGGAAACATCGTATTCTTTACCTTCGTTATTGTCCACATCTGCAGTTGTCAACTCTTTATCAGAGTCTTTCAAGCGATAGTGAACCTCAAAGGAACCTTTGTTAACTTTATAAACTACCTTGATGACACGAGTTCCTGCGGGAGCCTTGCTCACAACACTATGATCCTCATCCCAAGCGTCTTTCAATTGTTTATTGACTGGAGAATCGCCAATCGAAACAATCTCATATTTTTCTTTATTCTTCTTGTAGAAATCTGTTTTTTCAATCTCCGATTTGTAGTTATAATTGAATTGTGCTCCAACTTCTGCCCTGTCTACAAAAGTATCGTTTTCTTTGACTGGGTTATCATTTTGGTCCACATGTTCGATAACTACACGACCATAGTCAACACCTTCAACTAGGGTAGCAAGACCGCTATTGTCAAAGGCATACTTGTTTCCACCGATGACAGCTGTTGTATTTCTGAGTAATTGTCCTTTTGAATCAAAGTAATAGCGATTATCGTTATCACCTTGATACCAGCCTTCTTTGACACCGTATTTTTCAATGATGCCTTTAGCCCATGCTAGTTGTTCTGGAGACAAGACTAGACCTCCACCGAAGCGGTCTTTTTCAGCAATGTTCGCATTATCAACAGTCCCACGTTGGTGAATTCCGATAACTTTACCATCGCCATTGATAATCCCACCACCAGAAAGACCTGATACAGAAGTCAAACGATAGGTAACACCTACTGTTCCCTTATCATCATATTTTTCAGTGCCTTTGACAACACCATCCGCCTTATACAATTGACCAGGCACGATTGGCTCCTTCAATTCTGGTGAGCTTGAATCTGTAGGATAACCAATCGTACTAACAGGTTCTCCAGCTTTATACTCTCGATGCTCTGCTAAAGGAGTAAAGGTTGCAGCCTTATTTGGACTTGCAATCTGTACTGGAACTGGAGCCACAACCAAGGCTAGGTCATTTTTGTACCCTTCACCAAACTTTTCTTTATTCCAGAAATGAATATCCTTTTCTTGGAACAAAACAGTTTTTCCTGAAGTTGGCAATGATCTTTCTTTTGGAGTATTAGAACCAACATTGTAGTAGAACTTAGCAGTATCACCACCTAAGATATTACCAGCATTGGTTTCGGCATCCTTCTTCAAGAAATTGTGAGCGGCTGTCAGCATGATATTTGGCGCAACAAAGATACCAGAGCCTGAATTGAGGTAACGCTGAGTTCCACCGTCTGCTAGAGGTGAACTGTAGATTGTGTAAATCATGGTAGCCGATGTAGCTGGTTGCCCCTCATAATTGATATGCTTAAGGTCTTGGCCACCATTGATAATGGCTCTATTTTTCTTTTTCGCCTTCAGACGGAGCCACTTCTGTAGGTTTCAAAATGCTCTTAGTCTCTACTTGTGGACTTTCTTTCTCTGAAACAATGGCTGAAGTATCCATTTTTTTCACTGGCGTATCAGGATAAGCACGGTCAGGAATTTCTACTGGAAGTAAATCTCCAGCCTCTTCAGTAGTTTTAGTTTCTTCTGTTACTTTTTCTGTAGCAGGAGCTGCTTGTTCAGCAACTTGTTCTTTTACAGGATTCACTACTTCTTTAGTTTCCTTAACTGCTTCAGCTTTTTCTTTATCGACATCGATTGCTTCTTTGGCTTGACCTTCTACTTCCAGTTTTGGCTCTGTCACAACTTCGTTAGCTGCAACATTTCCAGATGCAAAAAAAGCCAGTCCAACTGCCACAGAGGCTACACCAACCGTTAGTTTACGAATACTGAATATACGACTTTTTTCTAAAAAATACTGTTTCATCAAATTCTCCTAATGAACAAAAGCAGTCAGCTACTGCAAGAGCCCAGTTTCTGCTGGCGACAATTTTATTTCTCAGTGCTACTTTAAAACTCTTCTTCCTCCCACTCTTATCTTCTGTTTAGATTCATTTTTAGAAATCGCTTACATTTTTTCTGAATAAAAAAATGACTTGATTTTACAACCGCTTTTTCGAGATTTCTCAGTATAATAAATATACTATATTATCCCAAGAAATGCAAGGGCTTCCAAAGTTTTATTAAACTTTTACCTAGCTTTTTTCCTGCCAAAAAAACCTAAATTGGCAAAGCCAATTTAGGACTGTTTGGTTTTGAAATGATAATAAGCACCGAGCATGCCAGCAGTATTCTGATGGTGGGCAAATTCAAGTCGAGTCTTGTCTGCCAAGCTTGGAACAAGCGAATCTTTCAAGCCTTGCGGATTTTTGGTTTCAAAATTGCTTCTTGCCCCATGATACCACCACCAAGGATGACAACTTCTGGATTGGCAACATAACAAATATTTGCGAGACCCTTACCAAGGTAATCCACCATACGGTCAATCCCTTCCATACAGAGTTTATTGCCTTCAGTAGCTTCTTTGAAAATTCTGCGACCGTTCCACTGTTCCACTTCATCTCCATGCGTATCTGCTACATACTTAACAAGAGCTGTCGTAGACGCTAAATCCTGGAAAGCTCCATCCTGCATGTGCAGATAACCAACCTCACAGGCAGAATTACTAAAGCCATGAAAAACTTGGCCATCAATGATCAAGCAACCACCGATACCAGTCCCAATCGTCAAGCAAAGGGTAATACTTGCACCCTTTCCAGATCCTGAGACAGCTTCCGCTAATCCTGCACAGTTGACATCATTCTCAATTTCACAAGGAATGTTAAAACTTTCTTCGATTTCCTTTTTAAATTGGGTTCCGGCATAATTTGGAATCTGTGGACCAGCGTAGAAAATCTCACCCTTATCAGGATCAACCATTCCCGCCGAGGAAATGGCTACACCTGACACTGGTCCTTTTTCCAGATAGCTAGCTACGATAGCTTTGTTTTCTGTAAGATGTGTGGACCACCCTTGTGAGCCTCAGTCGCTACTTCGTTAGACTCTACAAGTTGTCCATCCTGATCAATTAAACCATATTTGATATTAGTTCCACCAATATCAATTGCAACGTAATTAGTCATAAAGCCTCCTATTGATTAGAGGAAACGCTCCTTAGTTTCACGAATCAATTGAGCAGCTGCTTCTACAACTGGACGATCTTCTTCGGTCACTGGTGTAAGTGGAGAACGAACTGATCCGATATTAAGCCCTTCATTGATTTTCAAGACTTCTTTGATAACACCGTACATGTTTCCATGTGCAGCAGTCAATTTACCAATGATAGCGTTGATTGCATATTGCAATTCACGCGCTGTTTCTAGGTCTTTATCTGCAATCAATTGGTTGAGTTTCAAGAAGAGTTCTGGCATAGCACCATAAGTACCACCAATACCAGCTTTAGCACCCATAAGACGACCACCGAGGAATTGTTCATCTGGACCATTAAAGACGATATGATCTTCGCCACCAAGACTAACAAAAGTTTGAATATCTTGAACTGGCATTGAAGAATTTTTAACACCAATCACACGTGGGTTCTTCAACATTTCTGTGTAAAGACTTGGAGTCAAAGCAACTCCTGCCAATTGAGGAATGTTATAGATAACATAGTCTGTATTTGGTGCTGCTGCACTGATGTCGTTCCAGTATTTTGCTACTGAGTACTCAGGCAAACGGAAGTAAATTGGAGGGATTGTTGCGATAGCATCTACTCCCAAGCTTTCTGCATGACGAGCAAGTTCGATACTGTCTTTCGTATTATTGCAAGCCACGTGAGCAATAATTGTCAATTTACCTTTAGCAACTGCCATGACTTCTTCCAAGATCAATTTACGGTCTTCTACACTTTGGTAGATACATTCACCTGAAGAACCGTTGACATAAAGTCCTTGAACACCTTTATCAATAAAGTATTGCACCAAAGCACGAGTACGTTCTGGGCTTACTTCGCCCGCATCATCATAACATGCGTAAAAGGCAGGAATGACACCTTCATATTTTTTTAAATCTGACATAGATTTCTCCTAAGATTTCTTTTTTCTGCTTTGAGCAGATGATTTTTACTATTTTAGTATACACCTTGTAAAAAGCGCTTTCAATACATCTCAGCCACTTAGATTTTAATTTCTATTCATCTCCCATAGCTTTTCTTGTTTGAAAGTAGTTTCATGTCGTTTTCAATCTGCTTGATATTTAGCAAACAATTTTTCCATTAATCCAGCTTGGCAAAAGGCAAGAAGACCAAAGCCAAAGAGTAGAAATGCTGAACCACCAAGCACTAGAGTAAAGCCTGATAGATAGAGAAGCATAATGATTAACAAAATAATCGCAAGCATCAAGAAGAACCAAACGAAGTTAAAACTTACCAAAAGTAAGCCCTTTTGGAGCACTTCTTTCCAAGTTAATTCATAGCGTGCAGCAATTGGATAGCTAGCCAACATAACTAGTGTTAAAAATATCAGAATTCCCAAGCAAATAGCTTTAATGAGCTGAAAGGCAACACCAGTTTGACTCCAAAATAGTGATAAGTCAACCACACTGATCAAAAAGATTCCTAATTCCAGCAAACCTAACTGAAAACCTAATTTCAAATTTTGCTTAAAGGCTCTAATATAGATTTTGAAAACAGGAATACGACGGCTGCGCTTCACTTCAAAGATTGTCTGATAGAGACTGATTTTAGCTACTCCAATAGTCACAATAGGCAAACAAGACACAACAAAGAGTAGGTTAACCGTCACGATATCTAAAACTTTCTCGCAAAAACGCATCAGAAAGTTATCCGTATCGAATGCCGCTTTTATCAATCCAGATCCTTTATGTGCCATTGTTTCTTCTCCTAACTGACTAATCGATTAAAATTTTAAATAAATATTTGCGAACTTTATCTTCCATACCTGCATAACCATTAGGTTGATGAGGTTCTCCTGGGAAGAAACTGCAAAATTGTGATATCCCAACAAGAGTGGGTATTGTTCGTGACAATGAACAAAGCCAATATCGCTAGCTTCATCAAAGGCTACAGCCTCATCTTTGATGCGAGAACCGTAGCTAGAATACTCATGTCCTTCAACTAACAAATGCAAGTCTGCATAGTTTTTATGATGCTCAAAGCGATCATTTTCTTCTTTGTTGAGAACATTTTCTTGCACAACTAAGAAGACCTTATCTCCATCAATGTCGTATTTACCCAATTCAAAAGTATCTTTACGATGCTCATAGAGATAATCAATAGCCTTGTCCAGATTTGGATGAATTCCCTTGTAAAAGCTAATGTTTTTTAAATCATCAAAAATCATAGTAATTTCCTTTACCTGATTGTTATCTTCAGACACAAAATGTCTAGCCAGTAAGTTTATAAGTGTCTAACAAAACTTCATGAAGCAACCAACTCCTATCCATTTTGTAGACACTTATAATACTATATCGTTTTCAATAAATAGATTTTCCTATTCTCAATTAAAATTGAAGAGCAAACTAGGAAGCAATCCGCAGGCTGTACTTGAGTACGGCAAGGAGTCGCTGACGTGGTTTGAATTCAATTTTCGCAGAGTATTAACCTTTGACCGCTCCCATAGTAATCCCTTGAGTGAAGGATTTTTGGAAGACAAGGAAGACTGTTACGATTGGCACAGCTGCAAGAGCAGCCCCTGCCATAATTAAACCATAGTTGGTTGCCATCTCAGCCTGCATAGTCGCAACCCCGAGTGAGATGGTCAAGTTGTTACGAGATGTCAACATAACCAACTGCATGAAGTAGTCATTCCATGTATTGATGAAGGTAAAGATTGCAAGAGCTGCAAATCCTGGCTTCACAATTGGGAAGGCTACACTCCAGAAAGTACGAATCTCACCACAGCCATCTATTTTAGCAGATTCGAGCAATTCTGTTGGAATGTTTTCACTGAACTGTTTCATGAGGAAGACCCCAAATGGCCATCCGATCAAAGGCAAGATAACCGCCCAAAGAGTATCGTGAATTCCCATGAAGTTAACGATACGTACCAATGGCACAAGGACAACTTGTTTTGGAAGAGCCATGGCAGCGATAAAGATAGCAAAGAGAATCCGTTGACCGTAGAAACGTTTCTTAGCCAATACATAACCTGCTAGGGATGAAGTTGCACAAACCAAGAACATTGTTACCAATGAAATGAAGACTGAGTTCCACATCCATTGTAAGGCTGGGTTTTGCACCATCAATTGTTGGAAGTTCTCCATTGTTGGAGCTTTAGGGAACCATTGTGGTGGAATCATAATGGTATCCGGTTGTGATTTGAATGCACCTGTCAAAATCCAGTAGAATGGAAAGATAAAGAGTACAGTCAATAAAAGCAAGAAGATGGTTGAAATAACAGTGAAAGCTGTTAAAGGTTTCTTTTGTGTAGATTGCATAGCTGTCTCCTTTCTATTAATATTCTACGTCGTTTCCAAGTACTTTAAATTGAACAAAGCTGACGATAGCGATCATAACTGCCAAGAATACACCAATAGTATTGGCATAGCCATACTCAGTCAATTGGAAGGCTTTCTCGTATAGGTAGTACATAAGTGTACTTGTTGAGTAGTTTGGACCACCTGAAGTCAAAAGCTGAATCAAAGCGAAACACTGGAATGAGTTGATTGTTGTAATGATTGCGATATAAAGAGTTGTTGGAAGGAGGCTTGGCCATTTAATCTTCCAGAAAACTTGTAACTCAGTAGCTCCGTCGACACGCGCCGCTTCAACAAGAGAGTTATCAATATTACCCATTGCAGCGATGTAAAGGATGATTGGCTGACCAACTGATGTTGTCAAAAGAATAATCATAATCGCCATCAAAGCCCAGTTTTTGTCACCCAACCAAGAAATGTTTTGGCTAATGATATGGCTTGACTTAAGTACGAAATTCAAAATACCTGATAGAGGATCATAAATCCATTTCCATACAACCGTTACGGCAACACTACCTGTTACAACAGGAAGGAAGAATACGAAACGATAGAAGGATCTAGCAACTGCATTTTGTTGGTAAGTTTGTGATGCCACAAATAGCGAGAAGAGTACAACGACTGGTACAGATCCGATAACTAAGATTACGGTATTAATCAAAGATTTTGTAAAGACAGGGTCTTTAAACATGCGGATGTAGTTGTCCAATCCCACAAACTCAAAGCTAGTCATCGAGTAGTTAAAGAAACTAGTGATGAATCCCATGATCATTGGAGCTAGGACAAAGACGGTAAAGAAGATTAATACTGGTGCTAAGAAAGCATAAGAAACAATTGTTTCTCTCATGCGAATTTTATTGACTTTCACAGTTGGCACCTCACTTTCAAATAGTTTTTGTTTTTTTAATTGTTATCTGACATTGATGTAAAATCAAAATGAAATTTTTTCCAAGAAAAACCTATGTAAGAACTTCATTTTAATTTTGACCTGTCAGTTCCTTACATTTTTAAATAAAACTCCCCCTTTTCGTACACAAATGTGCACAGGGAAAAGGGGGGATTTTACTTTTTATTTAGGGCTTATTGTTTAGCTGCTTTTTTGATTGTTTCATTCGCTTTTTCAGTGAATGTCTTCAAAGCTGCAGCAGGTTGTTCGTCACCGTTAGACACTGATTGCAACATTGGGAACCATAGAGTTCTCATTTCAGCAAATCCGTCGATTGTGTTGTAGTATGGAGAGTAGTATTTAGTCCAACCACTGATAGTTTCCATACGTTTATCATCATAAAGTTTTCCAAATGAAGTACGAACTGGGAAGGCACCTGTACGAACTACGTCTTTAGGACCCCACTCTTTATCATCAGCGATGAATTGGATGAATTTCTTAGCTGCAGCAACTTTCTTTTCATCTTTGTTGTTAAATACTGCAAATCCGTTTACAAGGTATTCAAGAGCTGGTTTGCCTGAATCAGATGGGAATGGAACTTCTACCACTTCAACTTTACTTGCTTCCAACAATTTAGCTTGGATACCGTTTTGAGCTGGTGCCCAAAGGATTGTGTATGATGTTTGACCGTTTGCAAAGTTTTGGATGTCTGCTCCACCGTCAAATTGTGAACCATTGTTCAACAAACCATCTTTAATCCAGCTAGTTGCTTTTTCAAGACCTTTGACGAACTTAGGATCGTCAGTTGTGTATTTAGTAACTTCTTTGTCTGTTACAGAACCGCCGTATAGGTTAGCGATGAAGGCACGTGTTCCTTGGTCTCCCCCTTGACCAGAACTGAACAATGAACCTGGAGTGTATCCTTTGTCTTTAAGTGCTTTCAAGACTTTTTCAAAATCATCAGTTGTCCAACCTTCTTTAACAAGGTTAGCTACACCAGCATCTTCCAACATTTTCTTGTTCATAGCCATGTAGAATGGTGCAGAACTGATTGGATACATGTATGCTTTATCACCAGCTTTACTTGCTTGAATGATGTTTTCATTGTTAACATCTTTAACAAATTCATCTGTAAAGAGGTCATTCAACTCAGCTAATTTACCATTTTTACCGTAATTAATGATACGACCTGGTGCATCGAAAAGTACATCTGGAGCAGTTCCAGCTTCAATAGCTGTCGTGATTTTTTCTGGACCAGATTTGAAGTCGATTGTTTCTAGTTTAACTTTGATATCTGGGTTTGCTTTTTCGAAAGCTTCGATGATAGATTTTTCATAAGTTCCTACACCGTCACCAGATTTTTCTTGAGTGAAGACTGGGAAAGCCCACCAAGTGATTTCAGTTTTTCCTGCATCACTTGCAGCGTCTTTTTTAGCGTCTGATTTGCCACAAGCAGCAAGAGATAGAACAGCAGCACCCGCAAGTACTGTACAAGCTAGTTTTCTAAATTTCATTAGTATTCTCCTAAATGATGATATGCGTATCCGAAACGGATAATGAGTATTGACAACTTTGTATACGTTTACATTTTGTTTTACGAATCAACCACTCTCCTCGTGTTTTAATTGTCTTATTTGAGACCTGCAACAAATCGTTCCGTGATCTCTTTTGGTCTAGTAATAGCGCCACCAACTACGATGCCTCGCACTCCGTAACCTAGGATTTGCTTAGCCTGTTCTGGTGTATGAATTTTTCCTTCTGCGATGACGTCTACACCTGCATCGCATAGTTTCTTGATGAGTTCAAAATCTGGACCATCCACTTTTGGACTATAAGATGTGTAGCCTGACAAGGTTGTTCCGACAAAGTCGATTCCCGCCTCAACTGCTGTTAGTCCTTCTTCAAAGGTACTTGTGTCAGCCATCAAGAGTTGGTTTGGATATTTTTCTTTGATTTGACGGATAAATTCTTGAATCTCTAGGCCATCATGGCGTTCTCTCTTGGTACAATCTAGAGCGATTACCTCAATGTCTAGAGCTGCTAGTTCATCAACTTCTTTCATAGTAGCTGTGATGAATGGTTCCTGTGGTGGATAATCACGTTTGATAATTCCGATAATCGGAAGATTTGTGACCTCTTTGATTTCCTTAATATCCCGAACACTATTTGCTCGGATACCGACTGCTCCACCTTGCTCAGCCGCTTTGACTAGCAAGGGTATTACACCTCCCGCTTCTGTATAAAGCGGTTCGTGAGGAAGTGCCTGACAAGAAACGATGATTCCATCTTTAATCTGCTCAATCAAAGCTTCTTTACTGATCTGTGGCATCCACTTTCCTCCTTTTCTTTTTTCTTATGAGCCTATTATATATCATTTTTAAAGCGCTTTCAATAACTTGTACTAGAATAGATTGAAGTTTCAAAACAATTTTATGAAACAGAATCTCCTGAAAGTAGTTTCAGGGAGAAATACACGACTTTGAACTGCCTTCCATCCGCGGTTTTTCACTAGAATCTTCGATCTCTACAAATAAAGAGCCTGTAACGAATGAACGTTACAGACCCTTCTAATATAAGTCTAAACCTTTTTATAGAGACTTTTTAGATTCAATGTTGCCATTAATCTTCTTTTTTCTTAGCCATTCCAAACAAACCGAGAAGCATTCCAACCATTCCTACAGATACTAGAGGAGTTGAAATCTCACTTCCTGTTGCAGGGAGGGTTGGTTGTTGTGGTTGAGCTGCTGGAGCTTGATATGTCTTGTCTTGCTGTGCTACTAAAGTGACAAGCGGTTTTTCTTCAACCTTATATTCCGGAAGTTCGTTTTTGGCTGCTTCGACTGCATTTACTCCGCCTGTGAATTCTGGAAGTTCATGCTTAAGGGCTTGAACTGCATTTGCTCCACCTGCAAATTCTGGAAGCTCATTCTTGAGCGCTTCAACTGCGTTTACTCCGCCTGTGAATTCTGGAAGCTCGTTCTTGAGCGCTTCAACCGCGTTTACTCCGTCTGTGAATTCTGGAAGCTCATGAACTGCAGCTTCGACTGCATTGACACCACCTTCGAATTCTGGGACTTCTACTGTTGGTGCTGCCTCATCACCTACTGTTGCGCTAGGAACAGAGTGTTCAGGAAGCTCAGATTCAGATGATGCTTCACCATTTACGTCACCTTTAAACTCAGGGACTTCCACTGTTGGTGCTGCTTCATCACCTACTGTTCCAATAGCTTCAGTGTACTCAGGAAGTTCTGTTACAGCTGCTTCGTCACCATTGACACCACCTGTAAATTCTGGAACTTCCACTGTTGGTGCTGCTTCGTCACCTGCTGTTCCAATAGCTTCAGTGTACTCAGGAAGTTCTGTTACAGCTGCTTCATCTCCATTGACACCACCTGTAAATTCTGGGACTTCATGGATTGCCGGTTCGTCACCATTAAAACCATTCGTAAGTTTAGTACCTACCACAGATACTGGCAAGTTATGCATACTTTCAATTGCACCCGCTTCAATAGCTGTAACTTTTTGACCGATATCTTCGGGAGCTATTGTAAATAGGAGAGTCTTAGTATCATACTGAGTCATGAAGGTTGCAGTCTTACCATTAGCTAGTTTGAGAGTTGGAGCTTGATTTACCAAGACTTCTGAATCAAATTCCATAGCAATAATGCCTGGCCATTTTTCCATAGCCGATGTAACTTTAACTTCTTTAGAAGCAAGTCTCTCTTTAGTTAGATAATCCCAGTTGAATTTCTTGAAGGATAGAGTATATGGATTGCCACCAGCTTCATGATGTTCATACAAGAGACCAAATTCTTTTGGTCCAATTTGTTGAAGTGAGTTATAAGCATACTCACCTTCTTGAATCAAATGATGGTGCAACCAAGTCAACTCGCCATCTTCTTCTACGCGAGCCACTCGAATGTAGCCATTCTTACGACCTGGTCCATTAGCATTTGCTAGAAGGATATACTCTTTACCATCTTGAACCGTATGAGTCGCCGCCATTTGAACATAAACATCAGGTACATCATAGCGTGCTACATAGTTGTCCCATGTAATACCACCATCATTACTTGTCGCAACTTGCAAATCACCAGTCAAACCACGCATAAAGAGTTTTAACTGACCATTATTCAATTGAACAACAGAAGCTTCCGTATTTTGAGCGTAGTAATTGTTCATGTTGCTTGAATCAACTACTGTGCCATCATGAAGTGTACGATTGTCATTGACACCGCCACCCATATGCCAAGTCTTGCCATGGTCATCTGAATAGATGATGCGAGATGATTGAGAACCGTTGAGGTGATTAGTTCTGTTTGTCGTATAGACAGGGACAACAATCCGACCTTTATGAGGTCCATTCTGGAGGGTAATTCCCACTCCAGGTCCCACACCTAAGAATTTCATCCAATCAGCTTTAACCATTGGAGTAATATCTTGTGGTGCAGACCAAGTCTTACCATCATCATCACTGTAAGACATCCATAGGTAGCTGTCTTTAGCAATTCTAAATGGAGAAGTTTTATTACTTGTAAAGTAGATATTTCCTAGTAGCTGCTCACCTTGATAAAGATCGCCTTTATCACTATAAGCAGGTTTGACAGGATTTACAACAACACGGTAATCCGTTGCCTGACCATCTGGTGTGTAGACAACACCATTTTCACGAATCGTATAGGCTCCATTTTCTCCTTCACGGTATAGAATTTGATACGTTTTTCCATCAATTTCCTTATAGGCAACTTCTCTTTCAGAAGACATTCCGAAGATTCCTTTACCTTCAGGGAACATATCGTAAACCGAGAAGATTCGTTTAGTTTCCGTATCTTGGACCAGAACCATATCGATGTTTACTGGTGAACCAATGTTTGGATCCTTGGCTTTTGGATTGTCACGTAGATTCGTAAGAGTGATGCGATCGCCCCATGTTTGGCCCTTGTCTTCACTTCGTTTAACGACCATACCGATATCACCCCAGTCAGAGTGGTGTAAGCGGCGTTCGTCAGCACCAGCAATCAAAGTTCCCTTGTCAGTCTTAAGGAGGGCTGGAATCCGATAGCTATTAATACCATCTGGATTTGACTGCCCATTCTTACCCGCTGTAAAGACATCTGTTTTTTTAGAAATTTCAGCCCCTTCTGGAAGTTCTTGCTTCAAGTCTCCTCTTTCAAATAATTGACTTCGTGTTCGAACTTCATCTTGTGTTAAAGCACGGTCGTAGACTGTTAGATTACGAACTTGTAGATTTGAGCCCCAAACTGTCTTACTTCCTCGTTTGGTTGCTCCGATTTGAACGTGGTTAACATCTGGCATATCTTTGATGAATTTCCCAGATTTTAGACTTGTTCTAGACAAGACACCATTTACATATAGACGAACTCTTCCAGTAGGGACTTCAGTTGTTGGTTTTTCCACAGTAAAGGTAACTGAATTCCACTGACCTGGGCGAACCTTTAATGGCGCATCGGTGTATTTATCATAGAATTGCGCACCATTTGCATCACGACCTTCGATAAGGGCTGTATTATCAAAGACTGACATAGTGAAGTACTCATTTTCCTTGGTATCACTTGATACAGAGAAAAGATTGTAAAAACGTGGTGCCGATGCATCTGGTTTGAACTCCATATGCACTGTTGCATCTTGAAGTTTCTTTAGTTTCTCTAAGTCACTTGTAAGATCATCTCGCTGATTATTTTCTGCATTGGTTGTAACGTCATTTTTTTCTACGACAGTGTTGACATGTTCCAATTCTCTTGAGTAATAATCACGAGCTATAGCTTCTTGTTTCTCAGTTTCTTCTGTCTTATCAGTTTCAGCTGCTGGAGTTTCAGTTTCTGTTGGTTTTTCAGTTTCTGCTGGTTTTTCAGAACCTGGATTTGCTTGTAGCTCCTCACGGTTAACTTCTGTTCCTTTGTCCGTCGCCGCTGCCAACTTATCAGCAAGTTCCTTATCTATGTTAGCCAGATTTCCTGATTCTACTTCTTTTGGCAATTCTGGTAAAGCTTGTCCAGCTGTTTCACCACTGGTTGCTGGAGCTTCTTGAGCTAAAACTGGCGACGCACCAAAAACAACTGCCCCAATGACTACTGATGCAGCTCCTACTGTAAATTTTCTAATTCCAAAACGTTGTTTCCGTTCAAAATCTCTCTGTATCATATATTTCCTTCCATTATCCACGAAAATAAAGCGCTTTCTTTTTTGCTTAAAAATTTTAGCCCCTAGGACTTTGAGCAAGAAAGAAACTGTATTGTTGATGGGTTTCCCCATTCTTTTTCATCTGAAATGTGGCTACCTTTATTTACTTCCTTCCAGTAAGCAACCATTTTACTCCTTTCGACTTGATGTTACACCTATTATATAATAAATATTCTAAATAATAGCCTTAATAAACTATAATAGAATTTACTTTCAGATATATTTTTATGTTTCAAGTTTTTTGAAACTACTTTCTTTACTCCTCAACAAAGAAAGCCCTGTTTTAGCAGGGCTCTTTTTACATATCTCTAACGACCTACATAGGTAAAGGGAATCTCACTACCACACAACCAGTTGTAAACCTGGTCATTGACATGGACATTCATAGCCTCGTGAGCATATTCTGGCATGAGACGATAGCTCTTTTCACAAGTCAAACGATTGTAAATAGCAAACTGGGTGATTGGATAGCAGACATCGTCATCAAGCCCTGTAATCATTCTCACCTCACCTTTTATTCGATGGGCAAGGTTTTTTACATCGATATAACCAAGCGTCTCCATGATCTGCTCTTCTGTTTCGTGGAAAGGATCATGAAACTTAAAGTAACGAAAAAGCTCATCATAAGCTTCGCTGGTATTCCCAATTTCTAGCACTCGTCTAAAGTCTGACAAGAATGGATAGATGGCAACTGTTCGCTTGATACGTGAATTGAGACCAGCAGCCACTAAAGCCAAGGCTCCACCTTGCGAAGCTCCATAACTAGCCAATTGCCCCTCATCCACTTGAGGGAGACTAGCTACAATCTCAATCAATTGATAAATATCAAGATAAACATCCTTATAGAAGAGTTGCTCTTTCCCTTCTACTGCACCACGGATGATTTGCCCCTTAACTGTATTTCCGAGAGGCGAACGTAAGCCATCTTGTGAGTAACCAGATTGCCCACGAACATCCATCGATACAACCCCATAACCAGCGACGGTAAAGGCTAGCATATCTGTCCAATCCCAACAACGTCCCATATAGCCATGGAAGTGGAAAATAACCGGTACTTTCTCTTCTGATTTTGGTAAGACCACACGCGCATAGACAAGGCCATCACGTGTACCTTTAAAGGTTAACTCATAGCACTTAACATTTGGAATATGAAAGTCACGTCCCTCTAGTTGGTAGTCTGGCAAGACCGAAACCTTGTCAATCTCACCATCCCAAAAAGCATCAAAATCCTGAGGTACTTCATCTCTTCCTTTATATGTTTTCATTTCTTCTACTAATGCTGGATTTTTCATAGAATTCTCCTTTGTTTTGTAACCGTTATCATAACTGTAGCACATATGGGGAAGCAATGCAAGAAAGAAAAGGAAACGGAAAGTGGATTTAATGTCCGACCCCAGCAAGAATCCCTCTGAAAGTAGTTTTAGACATATAAAAAAGAGCGATTTCGCTCTTTTCTTAGTATTTAGGAGAAGGTTGAGTTTCCTTTTGAAATGTCTTTTGGTAATTTACTTTAATAGTCATGAGAGAGTCCTCGTTTCTTTTGGATGACTCTAGTATAGATACTCACCCTAAAAGCAAACTTAACATTATCTTAGAAAGCTTAATCCAAATATTCTTTCTTCTCTAGATGTAAGGCAATCATGTGCCACTCTGGATCCTCTCTCCAATTTGGGAGGGAGCTGATATAACTGGCTACTTTTCTGGCTTCTTCTAGTATTGGGAAATCTTCAATAATATCAGCCACATGAAACTCCGGTAGACCTGACTGTTTGTTCCCAAAAATTTCACCAGAGCCCCGCATTTTCAAGTCTTCCTCCGCAAGGACAAAACCATTGGTCGTTTCCGTCATGATACGCATGCGGTCTTTCCCGGAGTCAGTTTTTGGATTGGCCACTAGAACTGCATAGGACTGCTTGTCTCCACGACCGACACGACCTCTAAGCTGGTGAAGTTGACTAAGTCCGAAACGGTCAGCATCCATGATAATCATGACTGTCGCATTTGGAACATTGACCCCAACTTCGATAACCGTTGTAGAGACCAGGATATCTGTCTTTCTCTCTTTGAAATCCTGCATAATCTGGTCTTTTTCATCACTCTTCATCTTCCCATGTAAGAGAGCAACTTTTGCTTTCCCAGCAAAATGAGTTGTTAACTCCTCTGACAGAGCGATAGCATTTTTAAGGTCCAGAGCTTCAGATTCTTCAATCAAAGGAGAGATAACATAGACTTGGGAGCCTTTCTGAATCTCACCCTCCAACCAAGTCAATACCTGGGGCAACTGTTCATGTTTAATCCAGCGCGTTACGATGGGTTTACGCCCTGCTGGCATCTGGTCAATAATAGAAACATCCATATCCCCAAAGGCAGTAATGGCTAAGGTCCGTGGTATGGGAGTTGCCGTCATCATGAGGACATCTGGATTTTCACCTTTTTCCCGTAAAATACGCCTTTGCCCTACACCAAAGCGGTGTTGCTCATCGATGATAATCAAGCCGAGCCGGGCATAGTCCACGCCGTCTTGTATAAGAGCATGGGTACCGATAATCACATCGGCTTCCCCCTTAGCAGTGGTTTCCAAGACCTTGCGTTTTTCTGCAGCTTTCAGTGACCCTGTCAGGAGAGCTAATCTCAAATCAGGAAAGAGACTCTCTAGACTTTCAAAATGCTGCTCTGCAAGAATCTCTGTTGGAACCATAAGGGCAGCCTGATACCCTGCCGTTACAGCTGCATACATAGCAAGACCTGCAACGACTGTCTTCCCACTTCCTACATCCCCTTGTAAGAGTCGATTCATGTGATGATCCGACTTCATATCTGTTAGAATTTCTTGCAGGCTTTTTTCTTGGGCTTGGGTCAAGGAAAAAGGCAATTTCTCTTTCACTGCAGTTAATGTTTTCTGAGACCAGTTCAAGACCAGACCACTTCCATGAACCTTATTTCAGACTTGAGGGTCTGTAATTGCATTTGGAAATAAAAGAGTTCCTCAAACTTGATTCGACGAAGCACCTGTTTGTATTCTGCCAAATCCTTAGGAAAGTGCATGGCACGAACAGCCTGACTACGGGGCATGAGTTTGTATTTATCGAGCAAGGACTGGGGGATGTTTTCTTCTATCAAAAGGTCCAGCCCCTGATCAAAGGCTGTCTTGATGACTTTAACAAGTCCTGCTTGACTGACGCCTTGCGCTAGGCGATAGACAGGCTGGAGGTCATCCTCGACTTGGGCTAAAACCTTCATTCCTGTAAGGCTTGCCTTGGCACGATCCCACTTGCCAAAGACAGCCAAGGTTGCTCCTAGTTCAATCTTGTCAGCTAGGTAGGGTTGGTTGAAGAAATTAACTGCAAAAACAACCTCCCCCTGCTTGAGGCTAAAACGTAGGCGATTACGCTTAAAACCATAATATTGAACACTGGCTGGTGTCACTACCTGACCAGATAAAACAGCCTTTTCACCGTCTTCTAGCTCTAGCACCTGCTTAGTCTTAAAATCTTCATAACGGAAAGGGAAGTAGAGCAAGAGATCTTGCAAGTTTTCAATTCCTAGTTTGGCATATTTCTCTGCTGATTTAGGTCCTACTCCTGGTAAGACATGCAAAGGTTGATGTAAATTCATGCTCTACTCCTTTCCTTCTATTTCTTAATAATATTCTCTTGGAATTCGATCACTGAGGAGACAAACCACCTCATAATTGATGGTTCCTCGGTAAACTGCTACATCTGTTGCAGTAATTTCTTTATCACCGTCTGAGCCAATTAAAGTTACCTTGGTACCCAATGGGTAAAGCTTAGGTAAGCGAATGGTGATTTGATCCATTGATACACGCCCGACAATGGGACACAATTGGCCATCCACCAGAACTGAGAAATTCTGCATGTCTCGTGTCCAACCATCTGCATAACCGATTGGCAAAGTGGCAATGGATTGCTCACTGTCTGCCTGATAAGTCGCTCCGTAGCCCATACAAGCTCCAGCCTCTACTGTTTTGACATGAACGATGGCTGACTCTAAAGTTAAGGCTGGTTTTAATTCATAAGGCAATTCCAAAATTTGTCCACTTGGATTGAGACCATACATGGAATCCCCCATGCGAACAGCATTAAAAATCGTTTCCGCATGCCATAAAGTAGTTGCGGAGTTACTAGCATGAACCAATTCTGGGACTTCCTTCAAGTCATCTAGGATTCTCTTGAAATACTCTAGCTGTTGCTTAAAGTAGGTATCTGACTCTTCATCTGCTGTTGCAAAGTGTGTAAAGATTCCCTCGACAGAGGCACCATTGTTTTCGAGCATAGATTGGGCTTGTTCGGCCTCACTGGCACTTCTAAAACCAATTCGTCCCATGCCTGAGTCAATCTTAAGGTGAACGGTTAAACCAGCTAAGTCTGACTCAGTATCAAGGAGATTCTCAAGCCATTCCAATCCCGCCACTGTCAAGGCAATATCAAAATCCTTAGCCAATGAAAAAGATTCAACCTCAGATACTCCCAAAATAAGAATTTTCTTAGCGATCCCTGCCTGACGGAGTTCGATGGCTTCATCAATATTTGACACACAAAAGCCATCTACATCATCCTGGATAGCTCTTGCAACAGCTATCGCTCCATGTCCGTAGGCATTGGCTTTCACAACCGCCCATTTGAGGGTGTCTTTAGGAATGTGTGCTCCCATCTGTTGGATATTGTAGCGGATTGCTTCTAGATTAATAAGGGCCTTGGTTGGTCTATGTGGACTAGTTTTCATGATTTTCCTCCAAAACAACACTAGCTGTCACAAACTGTTCTGTATGGCTAATCGATAACCAAACATTTCCTGAAAATGGGGATTTGCTGAAGTAGGGAGCTCCCTTCTCATTGTTCAAGACTTCCAAATCCTGAAAGCCTAGCTTCCCAATTCCCGTTCCCATAGCCTTTGAGAAAGCCTCTTTAGCTGACCAACGACCAGCCAAATACTCGACCTGTCTGCGACCTTTGAGACTGGCAAAGCGCTCCATTTCCTTGTCTGTCAAGACACGCTGCGCAAAGCCTTTTCTTTTTTCAACTGCATTTTGTATAGAAGCTAATTCTTCAATATCGATTCCGTGTCCAACTATCATTTTCATCAAAAGGAGTTGAGATTCCCCCAACTCCATCCTTTTCACTTATTTTGTTAAGGTAGAATAGATTTCTTCTACTAAAGCTACGGTGTTTTCCCAGCCCAAACATGGGTCTGTAATGGAACGTCCAAAGATTTCTGGCTGGTTTTGGCGCCCATCTGCTAAGTAAGACTCGATCATGAAGCCTCGAACTGTCTTCTTGATTTTTTCATTCCAGTCACGATTGAGCAAAACTTGACGAACAATTCGAACTTGCTCCATATACTGTTTCCCTGAATTATCATGGTTGGTATCAATCATGATAAAGGGATTTTCGAGCCCCATAGACTCGTAGCGACCAATAGCATCTAGAAGAGTTTCATAGTAGAAGTTAGGTTCATTTTTCCCGTATTCATTCATAGCTCCACGAAGGATGACGTGAGCCAAGGGATTTCCTGAAGTTTCAACTTCTTGACCATGAAAGAGAAAGGTTTGTTTGTTTTGTGCAGCATAGATGGCATTAAACATCACAGATAGGTTTCCAGATGTTGGGTTCTTCATTCCCACTGGTGCATCGATTCCTGAAGCTACAAAACGGTGTTCTTGGTCTTCTACTGAACGCGCACCCACTGCATGATAACTCACCAAGTCATCAACCAAGACGAGATTGGCTGGATAAAGCATTTCATCTGCTGTAGTCAATCCTGTTTCTGTAATCACCCGATAATGAAGCTGACGAACAGCCTGTAAACCATTGATTAAGCTTGGAGCTTTAGAAGTATCTGGCTGATGAACCAAACCCTTATATCCATCACCATTGGTACGTGGTTTGGCCGTGTAAACACGCATAACCATGAAAATCTTATCTGCCACTTTTTTCTGCAAGTCTGCTAAACGACGGGCATACTCTAGGACTGCTTCTTCATTATCAGACGAACAAGGCCCAATGACCAAAAGGATACGATCATCCTTACCTGAAAGGATATCTGCTAATTCTTGATCACGATTTTCCTTATGTTGCAAGGTTTCTGCAGATAGCCGTGTTTCCGCCTTAATCGCTTCAATATCGATTTCTTGACCTTTCTCGATAAATGACATATTATTCTCCTAGTCTTTGGTAAATTTCGCGAACAAGAGCTTCCGTATTTTCCCATCCTAGACATGGATCCGTGATAGATTTGCCAAATACCTCAGGTTCATTTTGACGACCATCTTCTAGATATGACTCAATCATGAATCCACGAACATATTTTTTAATCTTTTCATTCCAATCACGGTTAATTAAAGTCTGGCGAACGATACGAATCTGCTCCATATACTGTTTCCCTGAGTTATCATGGTTGGTATCAATAATGATGAATGGATTCTCAAGTCCCATCTTTTCATACTGAGCAATAGTATCCATCAAATTATCGTAGTAGTAGTTAGGAATGTTTTTCCCGTACTCGTTAAGAGCTCCACGGAGAATAGCATGCGATAGAGGATTTCCAGTAGTTTCGACTTCTTTCCCTAGGAAAAGAAAACTTTGCTTGTTTTGAGCTGCATAAATACCGTTAAACATGACATTGAGATTTCCTGAGGTTGGATTTTTAAAACCTGTCGCAAAATCTGCTCCACTAGCTACAAAACGGTGTTGTTGGTCTTCAACTGAACGGGCTCCAACTGCCATATAAGAAATCAAGTCATCTACTAAAGGAAGGTTCTCTGGGTACAACATTTCATCTGCTGTTGTCATTCCTGTTTCAGAAATAACACGGTAGTGCAGATGACGAACCGCCTTGATCCCATTGATGAGGCTAGGCGCTTCTTTGGCATTTGGTTGGTGAATCAAGCCCTTATATCCATCACCATTAGTACGTGGTTAGCAGTATAGACACGCATGACCATAAAGACGCGGTCTTTGACTTCTTCCTGAAGTTTTGACAAACGCTTAGCGTACTCTAGGACTGCTTCTTCATTGTCAGACGAACACGGACCAATCACCAACAAGATGCGTTGGTCTTCCCCACGAATAATTGCTTCAAGCTCTTGATCACGTTGGAGTTTGTTCGCAAGTACTTGTCCTTCTAGTTTAGACAAACTACGAACTTCATCAATATTAATTTTAGGGCTTTTTGCTGTAAATACCATTATCCATCTCCTTATAAAGCAAACGGACGCCAAGCGAAAATTCACTTTTCACTAGGCATCCGCCTGAAATTAATCATTCTTAACGTCGTTTACCGTGACAGTTTTTAAATTTCTTACCAGATCCACATGGGCATAAGTCATTACGTTTTACTTGACTGAGATCCAAATCAGCTGGAAGATCTTTCTGTTGCGCAGCAATATTTCGAGTTGCTGTCGTACTGATATGATGCTCAGTTTGTGGTCGTTCTTGTTCATGAATTTGTGCTTTCATCATCAAGCGAGTCACATCAAACTCAATCGAACCAATCATATCATTAAACATACGGAAGCCTTCCGCTTGATATTCCACGACAGGGTTGTTTTGGGCATAACCACGAAGACCAACTGCATTTCTCAACTGATCAAGGGCATCGATATGGTCAGTCCACTTGTTATCTACAACACGTAGAATCAAGACTTTCTGGAATTCTCTCACAGCTTCTTCGTCACGCAGTTTAGCAACTTGGCTATCGTAGACTTTCAATGCACGTTGGTATAGTTCATCTTTGATAGCTTGGTCTGACAAACCTTCTAGGTCTGAAAGTGAAATTGAATCTTCTGGAAGCAAGTTGTACTTGGCAAAGTTCAAGATTGCTTCAAGTTTTTCATCTTGTTTAGAACGAGCATGCCCATCGACAATTCGTCCAATCGTACGGCGAATCATGGCGTGAATTTCAGGAGCTAAGTCACGTTCTGCAGTGATAACATCATAACGTTGTGCGTAGATGATCTCACGTTGTTCACGCATAACATCATCATATTGGAGGACTTGTTTACGAGTATCGTAGTTATTTCCTTCAACACGTTTGCGCTGCTTCGACCTGACGTGTCAACATACGAGATTCGATGGCTTCGTCAGACATATTCAGACGTTCAAAGACACCTTTCAAACGTTCTGAACCGAAACGCTTCATCAAATCATCCTCGAGTGACAAGTAGAACTGTGACTCACCCGGGTCACCTTGACGACCTGAACGTCCACGAAGCTGGTTATCGATACGACGGCTCTCATGACGTTCTGTACCGATGACACAAAGACCACCAAGTTCACGAACCCCTTCACCAAGCTTAATATCGGTACCACGACCGGCCATGTTGGTTGCGATTGTAATCGCACCACGTTGACCAGCGTTCATGATGATTTGCGCTTCTCTGTAGTGGTTTTTAGCATTCAATACTTCGTGAGGTACGCCTGCTTCAACCAATTTCTTAGAAAGAAAATCACTGGTTTCAACGGCAACAGTACCTACCAAGACTGGCTGACCTTTTTGGTAACGCGCCTTAACATCTTCTACTACAGCCTTGAATTTTGCATCGAGACTAGCGTAGAGAAGGTCTGAATGGTCGATACGTTGGATTGGACGGTTAGTAGGAATTGGAATAACACGAATGTTGTAGATTTCGCGGAATTCTTCTTCTTCTGTTTTACCAGTACCTGTCATACCTGCCAATTTTTTATACATACGGAAAGGTTTTGGTAGGTAATCGATGCTGACGTCTTGGTCTCATCTTGGATTGGCACACCTTCTTTAGCTTCAATCGCTTGGTGCAAACCATCAGAGTAACGACGACCTTCCATGGTACGACCTGTAAATTGGTCAACAATCAAGATTTCTTGTTCTTCGCTGACCACATAGTCAATATCAAGAATCATGATGTAGTTGGCGCGAAGGGCGTTGTCGATAAAGTGAGTCAAAGCCACATTTTCGATATCATAAAGATTATCTAGTTTGAAGAAGCTTTCAGCCTTGTCGATACCAGAGTCAGACAAACCGATTGTCTTAGACTGAATATCAATGATATAGTCATCTTTATCCAAAGACTTCACAAAGTGGTCAGCCATATGGTAAAGTTGGCTTGTTTCAACTGCATTAGCTCCTGAAACGATCAATGGTGTACGAGCTTCGTCAATCAAGATAGAGTCAACCTCATCGACCAAGGCATAGTTAAGTGGGCGTTGAACCATGTTCTCTGCACGAACAACCATGTTGTCACGAAGATAGTCGAAACCAATTTCTGAGTTCGTTGAGTAAGTAATGTCACAGAGATAAGCTTCTTTTTTCTCCATTGGAGATTTTGCAGCCAAGTTGATCCCTACTGACAAACCAAGCCATGAGTACAACTCACCCATCTCAGTCGCGTCACGTTCTGTAAGGTATTCGTTGACGGTAACTACGTGTACACCTTTTCCTGAAAGGGCATTAAGGTATACCGGCATTGTCGCTGTCAAGGTTTTCCCTTCACCTGTACGCATTTCTGGAACGTCACCGTGGTGAAGAACGATACCACCCATAACCTGAACCTTGTATGGGAAGAGTCCAAGAACACGCTTAGCTCCCTCACGTACAACCGCAAAGGCTTCGTACAAGAGTTGATCAAGCGTTTCACCATTTTGATAACGTTGCTTAAATTCTTCTGTCTTAGCTTGCAACTGCTCGTCTGTCAAAGCAGCCATTTCATCTTCGTATTTGAGGACTTTATCAGCCATCTTTTCTAAGCGGCGAAGTTCCCCTTTATCATTTTCGATGATTGTTTTTAATAAATTTGCCATTTTTTTCCTTACTTTAAATTCTGAATATTTTAGAATGTTCTTTTTATTGTAGCATATTCGCCAATTTTTTTCAAGAAAGAATCCGTGTTTCTACAAGCTAAAAAAGGGCTAATCAAGGTGATTAGTTCCCTTAAAATTCCTACCCTTAGTTTCATTTTCCCCTAATTTAAACTTCTACTTAACTCAGCATTGAGAAACGAAGCATCTTCAGTTATTAGGCAATAATTTCCTCAGTTCTCTCAAGGAAGATTAGCCTTATTCTTTTCCAACTTCAGTTTTTTCATAAATTTTAGACAAGTATAAACTATCCAGTCATTGAGTAAGGATAAAAAGACTAAAACTATCCATATCAACCACCTAGATAAATCCTTGGGTTCTAGTAAAATAAAATTAAATAAGATTAGCGAAAAAAGAGTGAAAGCTAGACTAAACAAGGCCATGAGAGGTAAATAAATCCAGTAAAAATAGTAAAGGAGTGAAAAGTGTTTTCTTCCTGGTCGTGCCTTCCTTTGCCAACTAAAAAATAAAAAATAGGGCACTAAAATCAACAATTGTAGCAACTTCTCCATCTCATCACCTCCAGAGCTGTTTCCTATTTTTATTATATCAAAAAGATCTGGAAAGTAGTTTCCAGATCTTGCAATCCTTAGAAATAAACGGTCAGTCTACTGTTTTGATGTAGAATTACCAAAATCAACCTTTGGAGCTGTCTTAGCTTCTTCGCTTTCTTTAAAGGTTTCTGCCTCTTTAAAGTTCATCATGTTAGCGAAAAGAACTGTTGGGAAGCTTCTTAATTTTTGATTGTATTCTGTTGCCACTTTGTTGTAATCCTTGCGGGCTACAAAGATACGATTTTCACTTCCAGCCAGTTCCGTCATGAGTTGTTCCACATTTTGATTGCTCTTGAGTTCTGGATAATTTTCTGTTAGCGATATCAAACGTGAAATAGCTGAACTCAACTCTCCTTGAGCCTCTTGATTTTCTTTTGAAGTCACGGAGCCATTCCCAATTTTAGCACGAGCTTCCGCAATCTTGGTGAAAACCTCTGTCTCATGGTTCATCTGGCCTTTTACAGACTCTACCAAATTTCCAATCAAGTCAGAACGACGTTGAAGAGCTGTCGCTACATCAGCTTGCGCTTGTTCGACCTTGGTTTGTTCAGAGACAAGACCATTATAAGTACCTACTACTGAGCAACCGCCAAGCAAGATAATAGCCAGCAAAATGCTCAACACATAAATAATTCCTTTATTTTTCATATCTAAACCTACTTATTTCCTTAAATTTTATACGAGCATCACCAATCATCGGATGAACCACCGCCATCGAAGCCGCCACCATCCCAGCTACTAGAGGAGTCTGATCCTGAGTCGGACCAAGATGAACCTGAGTCAGATGAGTCACTAAACCACCATCCGCCGTCAGAGGAACCTCCTCCTCGGCCACCGCCGCCTCCTCTAATAATGGCTATAAATACGATAATGAAATAAATGATTATCCCGACTCCGAACACATTGTCCATAGGGTCACTGTTCTTACGACGACTAGATGAGCTACTATTGCGACTCGATTTTTTGCCACTGATACTTTCAGAATAACGTTTGATATCAGAGGAGTCATCAGATGGAAATGTTCCACTTCCTCTATAAAACTGATTGTCCAAGCCTTTGGCAATCGCTAGAATTCCTTTACCATAGTCCCCAGTTTTAAAATCTGTACGACTGGCTGCCAAGATCTGCTTGGTTTGATAGTCCGTTATTCTAATGGCGGTGTTATTACTGGTTTCAATTCTTGATTTACGGTCTTGAACGGCTACTACAATGAGACTTCCAAAATTATCTCCTGAATAGCCAATCTTCCAAGCCCTGGCAGTTTCATTAGCCACCGTTTCAATGCTTTCTCCTTCCAGACTATCTACGATATAGACACCTATTTGAAGCTTTTCTGCCTTTTGACTATTGGCTTCATTCAAATCACGAATCTGAGTAACTACTTCCTCTGTCAAATAATGATTTGGGTCATAGATACCATAGTCTGGTTTTTCAGGTGCAGTGAATGCTGATAGGAAGAAAAATGCCATCAGCAATCCAAGTAGACGCACCAAGAAAGGATTCTTTAACAATCTATCTTTTTTCATAATAACCTCCTTATGCAAGGAAAATTGTTTAGAGCATTATAGCATTTTGAATCTTACAAAGAAAGTACCTTTCCATTACAAAACCGTGACAAGGACTAGGAAAATGATGTTAATTTGATGACAAATTTAGATCTACTCTCTTAGTATCATCTACAAAAAAGAAGGTCTGTTAACCTTCTTCTTTTTATCATTTTATTTCCGTTTTCTTGCGATCAGATGAATCGGCGTTCCTTCAAAGACGAAGGCCTTGCGGATTTGATTTTCCAAGAAACGCAAGTAAGAGAAGTGCATCAGTTCTTCTTCGTTTACAAAGATAACAAAGGTCGGTGGTTTGGTTGCAACTTGAGTCGCATAGAAGATTTTGAGGCGTTTCCCTTTATCTGTCGGTGTTGGGTTGATGGCGATAGCATCCATGATGACATCATTCAAGACTGCTGATGGGATACGGGTATTTTGACTCTCGCTGATTTGTTTAATCATCTCTGGAAGTTTGTGGAGACGTTGCTTGGTCAAAGCCGAAACAAAGATAATCGGTGCGTAAGGTAGATATTGGAACTGTTCACGAATATCTTCTTCCCAGTTTTTCATGGTGTGATTATCTTTTTCAAGAGTATCCCACTTATTGACTACGATAATCATCCCTTTACCAGCTTCGTGGGCAAATCCAGCGATACGCTTGTCATACTCTCGGATGCCTTCTTCAGCATTGAGGACCATCAAGACTACATCTGAACGGTCAATAGCACGCATGGCACGCATAACTGAGTATTTTTCCGTGTTTTCATAGACTTTACCAGACTTACGCATACCAGCCGTATCAATCATGGTAAACTCTTGGCCATCCGCATCTGTAAAATGTGTATCAATGGCATCACGAGTTGTACCGGCAACAGGACTGGCAATCACGCGGTCTTCTCCCAAGATGGCATTGATCAAGCTAGATTTTCCGACATTTGGGCGACCAATCAAGCTGAATTTAATGACATCTGGATTTTCATCTTCGACTTCATGTGGGAGATTTTCGACGATAGCATCCAGTACATCCCCTGTACCAATCCCGTGCACAGATGAAATTGGCAATGGCTCTCCCAATCCAAGAGCATAGAAATCATAGATATCATTTCTCATTTCGGGATTATCGACCTTGTTGACAGCTAGGATAACAGGTTTATGAGTTTTATATAGTTTACGGGCTACGTATTCGTCAGCATCTGTGATGCCTTCTTTTCCAGAAACTACAAAAACGATGACATCAGCTTCTTCCATGGCAATCTCTGCCTGGTGCTTGATTTGTTCCATAAATGGAGCATCAACATCATCAATCCCTCCAGTATCAATCATACTGAAAGAACGGTTAAGCCATTCACCAGTAGCATAGATACGGTCCCGTGTCACTCCTTCGACATCTTCTACGATTGAGATGCGTTCCCCTGCAATACGGTTAAACAGGGTTGATTTCCCAACATTGGGACGTCCTACGATGGCAACAGTTGGTAAGGCCATGTTTTCTCACTTTCTATAATAAGTTCTTTTGTTCAAGATTTTCTCTAGTTGAGCTTGGTTCAAGCTGACCGAATTGCTCTGCAAGACGTTGACTCCAAGTGGTCGTCGCACGAGCTCCTGCATATTCAGTCTGCACACGATCATAGGCTTCAATAGCCTCAGCTGTTTGTTCTTGGTATTCTTCCTCAAAAACAACATTCTCTAGTGGCAATCTTGGTTTTACATCATGTTTTTGGTTCGGCACACCGAGTGCAATCCCAAAAACTGGGTAGGTATAGTCAGGAAGCTTGAACAATTCTGCCAATTCAACAGATTTGTAACGCACCAAACCGATGATTACTCCACCATAGCCAAGGCTTTCTGCCGCAAGCAAGGTATTCTGTCCAGCCAAGGCTGCATCTACTGAAGTAATGAGGAGTCCTTCCACCCCTTGAGGTTGGAAAGTATCGGTATGGAGACTAGCCCCTTTTTCTGCACGGTTTAAATCTCCTACAAAGAGGAGGAAGGCGGCAGACTGACGAATCGCTTCCTGAGGAACCAGCTCAAAAAGAGCATCTTTCTTTTCTTGACTTCTGACTAGAATCACAGAATAAGATTGAAAATTTCCAAGAAGAAGCCATTTGGCCTGCTGATAAAATCTCATTCAAGTCCTCTTGAGGAATCGCTTCTTCTTTAAATCTGCGAACCGAAGCATGAGATTTCATTAAGGTGATTGTTTTACTCATCGGCGATTTTCTCCTTCTAGTCGTGTTTCTTCTGCTAAATAACGGATACGCTCCATAACGCGTCTAGCTTCCCATGTCTCATCGTTTCCGTTCTTGCCTTTAGCAAAATGTTTTTCCAAATCTTCAAAATTGAAATTTGAGGTAAAGAAGGTTGGCAAATCTTCCTGCATACGATATTGGAGAATGACTTGCAAGACTTCATCACGAACCCAAGGCGTTGATTGCTCAGCGCCAATATCATCCAAAATCAAGACTTCAGCTTGCTTAATTTCATCCACCAAATTCTTAACATTCCCATCACCGATAGCATTTTTGACATCAATGACAAAGCTAGGATAGTGAAGAAGAGTTGATGAAACCCCACGTTTTTCTGACAAATCATGGGCTAGGGCAGCCACCATAAAGCTCTTTCCAACTCCAAAGTCTCCATAGAGATAGAGACCTTTACGGTTGTCTGGGTAATCATTAACAAATTTAATCATTCTATTTAGAACAGTTAAACGTGCAACATCATCACGATAAACATCTAAAAAACTGACATTTCAAACTAGATGGCAAATTGATTAAGTTTAGACGCTTCTTAATAGCTGCTTCCTTCTCAGCCGCGATTAGTTCCGGAGTTTCCTCATAAGATACATCTGCGTAACCATGATTCATAACTAGAATGGGCTTATAGCCACGCGCGATATAGTCAGTATCTCCACGAAGAAACTTATCTCGCTCGGTGATGTATTGGTTAAACTTAGAGATACTACGATTCAATTCCTCTTGGCTGAGAGATTCCTTCTGGATAAAGGCCGCAACATCAGGGTCTTTTACAATTTGCTGAACCAAGTCCTGGTATTGAAAACGGCTAGGATGACCTTTAAGTACATCTCCTACACTTTCCATCTATTCCCCTCCATTATCTAATTTTGCTAACAATTCTAGAGTTTGGCGTTCCATTTCTTCCAACTCCTCAGCTGATGACGTATTTTTATATTCTGGATTACTCCATTTTGGGACATTGCTTTTGGCTTGGCTTGGCTTGGCTGATTTTTGTTCTTGCCCCTTTTGATTCTTCTCTCTGATTCGAAGTACAGCTTCCTCAGCAGAACGAATCTTGTTATAAGAGTAATCATTGGCCACTTTCATGGCATATTTTTCATTGAGATTGGCCGAATCAACCTTATTGAAGGTCAAGAGTATAACGACATTGATGACTTCATCAAGCAGTCCCAAATCCGCCATCTGTTTTAGCAAATCGCGTTCGGCTTGGATAATTCCAGCATTTCGGGTTTGTTTGATCCCCGCTAAAAATTGCAAGGCAGTTTTACTTTTAGCTTCTCGGATAATGGTCGCTTCTTGGGGACTAAAGTCCGATGAAACAGACTCTTGTGCTAATTTTTCGCGCATACGCTTGACAGAAATAACTTGTGAAACAGGTGTTGATTTGGCCAATTGATAAGTCTCAAACCAGGTCCATTTTTTCTCATCAGCAATTTTAAATAACTCTAAGACATCTGACTGTTCATCTTGGAAACGGAGATTATCTCTCGCCATGAGCTGACGAAAATGCTCCAAATCAAAATCATTTTTAAAATCAGCTTTTACTGGTGTCTCATCATGACCAGCCAATTCTTCTATCTCTGGAAAGGCCTGACTCAAAGGAACAGTCAAAGGCTCTCCGCCTGCCTGCTCCTGGCGCAAATCAGAAACTGCTGGCTCACCGATTTTTTTCTCCAATAAGGTACGATAAACCGTATGACGCAAGAAATCCGAGCTAGAAAGCGTTGGATGAATAGCAAGTTCATAGCCGTCACCCTTTTGATAGAGGGTAACCAAATTGAAGGCTGATAAGATTTTAAAAGCCTTTAACAGCCTGTCCATCCCAAAATTGAGATGATTGAGGATGGCTGCAAACAGGTGTTCTTTTTGTCCACCATCCCAAAAAGCTAAAGTATAAAGGTAAAGACTCAGCGCATCCTGACCGATAATCGGGAGGTAACACTGCACCAAAGTTGTGGGATCTTGCGACACCCGATTATTCTTTAGAAAAGAAAAACGATCATTAGGCTTCATTTATTTTTCCTTTTTCTTCTTTGAAGATTGCGTAATTTGTTTGAGAAGATTTTCGAGCTCACTCACGTCTTTAAAGCTACGATAGACGCTGGCGAAACGAACGTAAGTGATTTCATCCAGTTCAGCCAATTCTTCCATGACCAGAGAACCAATATCTTCACTTTGAATTTCATTATCATTGCGACTGAGGAGTTTTTGTTCGATACGATTGACCACCATGCCAATCTCATCACTAGACACCGGACGTTTTTGAGCCGAACGAATAATCCCGTTAAAGATTTTATCTCTGGAGAACTGCTCCCGTGTGCCATCCTTCTTGACTACAACCAGCGTTCTCTCTTCTACACGTTCATAGGTCGTAAAACGATGCTGACATTCTTCACACTCACGTCTTCTTCTAATCGTATTTCCTTCTTCAGCCTGACGGCTATCGATAACACTTGATTTTGTAGCGCCACATTTTGGACAACGCATGCCTTCCCCTCCTTGTCGTTTTCTTTTCATTATACCATTTTTTAAGCAATTCCCAAAATAATTCTCCTTTTGGCTTGACAAGCTTTTTGTTTAGTTGTATTATTTAAGTGACACAAAAAGAAATTGTTGAAAGGAGACCGTGATGTCCTGGACATTTGATAACAACAAACCCATTTATTTGCAGATAATGGATAAGATCAAACTGCAAATCGTTTCTCATAAACTAGAACCCAACCAACAACTGCCAACTGTCAGAGAACTGGCTAGTGTGGCTGGCGTCAATCCAAATACCATCCAACGTGCCCTATCAGACCTAGAAAGAGAAGGCTTCGTATACACCAAGAGGACTGCAGGACGTTTTGTCACCGAGGATTTGGACCTAATCCTCCAATCCCGGAAGCAACTATCTGAAGAACAACTGCAGCAGTTTGTAACAGGTATGGTAGAATTTGGCTATGAAAAAGAAGAACTACCAACTGTTTTGAGAGATTATATTGAAGGAGTTTAGACTATGACCTTGTTAACGTTTGAAAATGTTTCAAAATTCTATGGAGCAAGCCCTGCTCTTCAAAATGTTTCCCTTGAAATTCCAGCAGGAAAGATTGTGGGGCTCCTTGGCCCAAACGGTTCCGGAAAAACAACCCTGATTAAACTAATCAACGGTTTACTCCAACCAGAGCAAGGGCGTATCCTCATCAATGGCATGGAACCAAGCCCAGCAACTAAGGCAATCGTTTCTTATCTACCTGATACGACCTATCTCAACGAACAGATGAAGGTCAAAGAAGCTCTTACCTTTTTCAAGACCTTCTATAAAGATTTTAATCTGGAACGTGCTCAAGGTCTTCTTCGTGACCTTGGTATCGACGAGAATAGCCGTTTCAAGAAACTATCAAAAGGAAACAAAGAAAGTTCAGTTGATCCTGGTCATGAGTCGTGACGCTCGTCTATACGTCCTTGACGAACCAATCGGTGGTGTCGATCCCGCAGCTCGTGACTACATCTTGAACACCATCATCAACAATTACTCTCCAACTTCGACTGTCTTGATTTCAACTCACTTGATTTCCGACATCGAACCAATCTTGGATGAGATTGTCTTCCTCAAGGACGGAAAAGTCGTCCGTCAAGGAAATGTGGATGATATTCGCTATGAATCTGGAGAGTCTATCGACCAGCTCTTCCGTCACGAATTCAAAGCCTAGATAAAGGAGATTATTATGTTTTGGAATTTAGTTCGTTATGAATTTAAAAATGTCAACAAATGGTTTTTAGCCCTCTATGCAGCTGTACTATCCTTATCTGTCATCATCGGTATTCAGGGCAGTAGCCTCTCAAGCACCTATTATCAAGATAAGGGCGTTGTCATGTTAGTATTTCTATCTCTGGTTTTTGGTGGTCTGGTTATTACTTTGAGTATCTCAACCTTGATTTTGATTATTCAACGATTTAAGGGAAGTGTTTACGATCGTCGTGGCTATCTAACTCTCACCCTGCCAGTATCTGAACACCAGATCCTCTCCGCTAAACTTCTTGGAGCCTTTGTTTGGTCTTTGGCAAGTACAGTGGTCTTCCTTTTTAGCCTTTATATTATCATTTCCATGATTCAACCAGACGCCTTCCTATCTAGTTTTGCCGAGTATATGCTAAAAAATTATACAGATAATTTCTGGTTAGCCTTGATTTCCTATATTTTTAACACTCTTGCAGGTATTCTTTGTATCTACTTGTCTATCTCTATCGGCCAACTCTTTAATGAATACCGTACAGCTCTTGCGGTCGTCGCCTACATCGCCATCCAAGTTGTTCTTGGATTTATCACCCTCAATCTTCGCATCGATTTCGACTACAATTGGGTATTATCCTTTGAAATTTTCAAAGACTTAATCCTTAGCGTCGGCTTCTATCTCGGAACCTACTATATTTTAAAGAACAAAGTAAACTTACAATAATGAATGAAGCCCCTAGCAAATAAAGCTAGGGGCTTCTTTTTACACAAAGAAATATAACATTCTTATTTTTTAACTCAATATCAAACCTGCTACGATGGGACTGACAAATACATAGAGAATACCGGTGACACCGATGGCTAGTCCTCCCATAGCACCTGCAACTGGTCCATAGCGAAAAGCTGTTCCAGTCCCAACTGCGTGACCAGTTCCTCCAAGAGCAAGACCAGCAGCTACTGGATCGTCAATTTTTAGCCATTTTAAAAGTGTTGGTCCAATAACGCTAGTCAAAATCCCAGTCGCTACCACAACTACCAAGGTGATCGTCGCTATCCCTTGTAGCTTATCCGTAATTCCAACTGCCATGGCCGTCGTTACAGACTTTGGGAAAAGCGAAATCGCCAAGAAGAAATCCATACCGAAAAATTTTGCAACTAAAGCTGTAAAAACTGTATTTACAACAACAGCAAGGAAACTACTGAGTAGAATACTTCTAACATGGTGTTTCATGAGGTGAAAACTCTTATAAAGAGGAATTCCTAAAGCTACTGTTGAAGGAACAATCAAGTTATTGAGGTAAACCCCACCTTGATAATAGGCAACATAAGAAATACCAGTCAGTTTTAGAAAAGCAATGATAAATAAAGTTGCTAGCAGCAAGGGAGTGGTCAGAGGATGAGGGTACCGTCTAAAGATAATCATGCCTCCAAGATAAGCCAAAATGGACAAGGCTATCCCAAAAAGTGGATTGGATACAAATTCGCTCATTTGGCACCTCTTTCTTCGTAATCTCCTTCATAACGCTTTTTGATAAACTGAACGACCAGCGCAATCAAGATAATATTGATAACTGCTGCAAAAAGACAGTCAAGACAATGGGCAATAAATAAGGAGCAATCACATCAAATTTCTCCATAATCCCAACTGCAGGAGGCAAAAATAGAATAGTCATATTAGCTAGGAGAAAATTCCCAACCATGTTGACATGACGTACCCGCAACCACTTGAACTGTAGGGCTAAAAATAAAATAATCAAACCGATAATGCTTCCAGGAATAGGCAAATGGAAAAAGCTAGAGATTCCCTCACCAATCAGTGAAATGACAAAGAGAATCATTAACTGGACATATAATTTCATCGTTTACCCCACAAATAGACTTTCTGCATACCAGTTTACTCTTTTTTCAGAAAATTTCAAGGATATACACAAGAAACCTCCTTCTTGCTATCTATTCCAAAAAGTTGTATACTAATTGCGTGCGCAAGCATCTCAGATAGGCAAAACTGTTTATAACTACCATATAGAAAGGAGATTGATATGACTTACTTAGAAAAATGGTTTGACTTCAACCGCCGACAAGTAGAGCTAGAAGCTCTTTTAGAGCAAACGATTGCTGAGCAGAGTGACCAAAGCCTAACGCTCAAAGAATTCTATCTCTTGCACTTTTTAAATCAGGCTCAAGAAAAATCTTTGAGACAGATTGACCTGCCGGACAAACTCCATCTGAGTCCAAGCGCAGTATCACGAATGGTGGCACGCCTAGAAGCCAAAAACTGTGCTTTACTTAGTCGGAGATGTTGTGACCAGGATAAGCGAGCTAGTTTTATCTGCCTCACTAAGGAGGGTCAGACAACTCTTGCCTATCTACAAAAGGCTGTAGAAGAAAGCCTTGAAACAAAAGCAAGTTGGCTTTCCTAAAATTTTTACAAAAAACTTGCGTGCGCAAGCAATTTTCTTGACATTCCTTTTTCCAAGGAGTAAAATGAAGATATGATTTAGCAAAGGAGAATCCTATGATTGAAATCACTTATCTTGATACCAGCAAGCAAGAGAGAACCATGAGCTTCGAGTCATACGAAGAATTTGAACGTTCTCAACATGCCTGCCTGATTGGTGTCGCAGACTACTACCCTGTCCAAAAAGTAACCTACAAGGGACATGATTTGGACTACCATGGGACTTATGGAGATGTTTTCTTCTATCTCATGAAACAAGATTTAAGCCAATATAATTAAAAAGGAGAAATACTATGGCAAAAGCAATTACAGATGCAACATTTGAACAAGAAACTAAAGACGGATTGGTCTTGGTAGACTTCTGGGCTACTTGGTGTGGTCCATGTCGTATGCAAGGTCCAATCTTGGACAAATTGTCTGAAGAACTTTCAGAAGATGTCTTGAAGATCGTTAAAATGGACGTTGACGAAAATCCAAACACAGCTCGTGCATTTGGTATCATGTCTATCCCTACTCTTCTCTTCAAGAAAGATGGACAAGTTGTTAAACAAGTGGCTGGTGTCCACACAGCTGAACAAATCAAAGCTATCGTTGCTGAATTAAGCTAATCAAAGGAGAGACCAAGTGCATTCATTTGGTCTCTTTTTTCTTGCCCTTTGCCATTTTTCAAAAAATATGCTAGACTGTAACTAGAATATTACGATGTTTGGGACATGCCATCGCTAAAAAAAACCTCTACTTGGTATTTTTTAGCTCCCTCTGGGGAGCTTTTTGCGTGCTCTGAACATTTCCCATTTTGGAAGGAGTACTATGAAACGTCAATCAGCCTTGGTCGTCTTTAGTGGCGGTCAAGATTCAACAACCTGCCTTTTCTGGGCCAAGCAACACTATGAAAGGGTTGAAGCCGTTACCTTTGCCTACGGTCAACGCCACCATTTAGAAATTCAAGTGGCCAAAGAAATCGCTGAGGAACAAGGAATTCGTCATCATATCCTAGATATGTCTCTGCTAGGACAAATTACTGAAAATGCCTTGACTTCAGATTTAGAAATTGAGCAAAAAGAAGGAGAGGTTCCTAATACCTTCGTTGACGGTCGCAATCATCTCTTTCTGTCCTTTGCGGCAGTCCTTGCCAAGCAGCGTGGAATTACGGATATCGTGACAGGAGTGTGCGAAACAGACTTCTCAGGTTATCCTGACTGTCGGGATGTCTTTGTCAAATCACTCAATGTCACGCTCAACCTTGCTATGGATTACGACTTTGTGATCCAAACGCCTCTCATGTGGCTAGACAAGGCTGAAACTTGGGAATTAGCTGACCAACTTGGTGCCTTTGACTACGTTCGTGAGAAGACCTTGACCTGCTACAATGGGATTATCGGTACTGGTTGTGAAGCTTGTCCTGCCTGCCATCTACGCCAACATGGTTTAGAGGTTTATCTCTCTCAGAAAGGAGAGGCCTGATGTTTTTTGCCCCCAAAGAAATCAAACAAGAAACTGGGGAATCTCTTGTCTACAATCCTCACAGAACCTTAGTCTCAAAAGAATTTACCTTCGATGCTGCCCACCACCTCTTTCACTATGAAGGAAAATGCAAATCCCTACACGGTCACACCTATCATCTGCAAATCGCTGTCAGTGGATTTTTAGATGATAGAGGTATGACCTACGATTTCGGAGACATCAAAGCTATCTACAAGGACTACTTAGAGCCCCACTTGGATCATCGCTATCTCAATGAAACCCTGCCCTACATGAATACGACTGCTGAAAATATGGTTTACTGGATTTTCCAAACCATGAGCCAAGAGTTGCCAGACGAGCGCGGTCTCCGTTTGGAATATGTTCGCCTCTATGAAACTCCGACTGCCTTTGCAGAGTTTAGACGGGAGTGGTTAGATGACTAAGGAACGTGTCCTCAAACTACCAGTTCTGGAAATTTCGGCCCAACCTTTCAAGGCGAAGGTCGTGCTATTGGCCAGAAAACCATGTTTGTCCGCACTGCTGGTTGCGACTACCACTGCGACTGGTGCGATTCCGCCTTTACTTGGGACGGCTCTGAAAAACCAACTCGTATGACAGCTGATGAAGTAATCGCTGAGTTAGACAAACTAGGAAGCTACGACTATGTCACCCTATCTGGGGGAAATCCTGCTATCCTAGCAGCTAATATGGCTCAACTTGTCACCAAGCTCAAGAAACGTGGTATCACTCTTGCTGTTGAGACCCAAGGCTCCCGCTGGCAAAATTGGTTAAAAGATATCGACCAAGTCACTCTGAGCCCTAAGCCTCCTTCCTCCAAGATGGAAGTCAACTTTGAGACCTTGGACTTTATCGTTTCCCAACTAGACCCAGACAAAGTAACCTTTAAAATCCCTGTCTTTGACGATGCAGATTTGGCCTTTGCTAAAGGGATTCAAGAACGTTACCAACCAGATGTTCTCTTCTTATCTGCTGGAAATCCTGAGCCCAAGGCTACAGGTAATATTGTCCAAGACCAACTGGACCGCCTCAAAGAACTCTGGGAACGTGTCGCTGCCGACGATAGCTGGGGCAATGTCCGCGTCCTTCCTCAACTCCATACCCTCCTCTACGACAACCAACGTGGTGTTTAAAATTAGAAAGAAAAAATCATGTCACAACAAGAAGAAATGAAAAACCTCAGCCTCCTCGGCAACAAGAAACCAACTACATTTTCGAATATCAACCAGAAGTCCTCGAATCCTTTGACAATCGTCATGTGGAAAATGACTATTTCATCAAGTTCAACTGTCCTGAATTTACCTCACTTTGTCCCATCACTGCTCAACCAGACTTTGCAACTATTTATATTTCCTACATTCCTGACAAGCTCTGTGTCGAGTCAAAATCCCTCAAACTCTACCTCTTTAGCTACCGAAACCATGGAGATTTTCATGAAAACTGTATCAACACTATCGGGAAAGACTTGGTCAACTTGCTAGACCCTCGCTATTTAGAAGTCTGGGGAAAATTTACACCTCGCGGTGGCATTTCAATCGACCCCTACTACAACTACGGTAGACCTGGAACCAAGTATGAAGGATTGGCAGAACAACGCCTCTTCCAACATGACCTCTATCCAGAGAAAATTGACAACCGTTAAACTCATACTCAATGAAAATCAAAGAGCATACTAGGAAGCTAGCCGCAGGTTGCTCAAAGCACTGCTTTGAGGTTGTGGATAAGACTGACGAAGTCAGCTCAAAACACTGTTTTGAGGTTGCAGATAGAGCTGACGTGGTTTGAAGAGATTTTCGAAGAGTATCATACGAAAAAGCCCTGTTCCTCAAGATGAGAAGCAAGGCTTTTTAAGTTTCAATTATTCTTCAGTTCCAAGGAAGTTTTTAGCAACAAGGGCTGCAAGAACTCCACCAACGATTGGTGCAAGGATGAAAATCCAAACTTGTTGAAGAGCTGCGCCACCTACCAATACAGCAGGAGCCAAGCTACGAGCTGGGTTTACTGAAAGTCCAGTGATATTCAAGCCAGCTAGAATCAAAGCTGTCAATGACAAGCCGATCACCAAACCAGCGATTGCGCCATTCCCTTTGCTTGCTGAAGTTACAGTCATGATCACCAAAACAAACAAGAATGTTGCGATTGTTTCAAACAAGAAACCACCAAAGACAGTTACACCATTTGCCAAGGCATTTTCACCAAGACTTGCAGTTGACATACCTGAATTTGCCAAGAGGAAGAATACAGATCCTGACGCAAGGAAAGCACCGACTACTTGACCAAGGATGTAGTTTACAAGCTCTGAAGATGACAAACGTTTGTTAACAAACATAGCGATAGAAACAGCTGGGTTCAAGTGAGCACCTGAAACAGTTCCGATTGAGAAAGCTGCAACTACGATTGCCAAACCAAAAGCAAGAGCAATTCCAAGGTGTCCAAGACCTTCAACACCATTTCCAAAAACAACAGCTCCTGTTCCGATGAACACAAGCATAAAAGTACCGATTAATTCAGCAACAAATTTTTTCATATTAAGTCTCCTTTTTTCAAACTATGTATTAGTCTATCAGAAGGAGGAAAGGGTTTCAAGAAATGTGCTTGGAAACATGATTGAAAAATTAATTTCAATCTTTTCTTAAATTGTGAACTATTCGACCTATACATTCTAAAAAGGTGTTGACTATTATTCTTGTTTTAAAATTGTTCTCAAAATCTGTTATAATTGGTAACCTATATTCATTTGTAATTCTTTACAAATACCTTAACTAAGTAACATTATATAACTTTTAATTTGTCTATCTGATCCATTCCCCATTATAATTCACTTTATAACCATCTGGTGTAGTTGTACTGATTGCTAAGGCACCTGAACCATATGCATAGTACCATTTCCCTGAGAGACTAAACCAACCTGTTTGCATTGCTCCCGAAGAATTGAGGTAATACCATAATCCACCTGTTTTTACCCAGCCTGTTTTCATTGCACCTGAAGAATTAAGATAATACCATGAACCGCCTGTTTTTACCCAGCCTGTTTGCATCCATCCTGAACTGTCAAAATAATACCATGTACTGTCGATTAGTTCCCAACCATTAGTTGTATAAGAACCATTGTTGTGTCTGTACCACCAACGACCAGAGGATTGAATCCAACTTCCTTTCGAAGCCGCTTTTTGTTTTAACAATAAATATTGTTTATATGCTTCAGATACTTTCGTGTATTCTTTCTTAACAGCATCTTTTTTAGCTTTTGCATTTTTTAGTTTAACATTTGCATTTTCAAGTGCTTTTTTAGATTCCTCAACCTTTTGTTTAGCTCTAATCAATTGTTTTTTAGCATCGTCGAGTTTTCTTGGAGCATTTTTGATGTCAATGACATCTTGTTGCGCCTTTGTCAAATCTTTTTTAGCATTAGCTAATGACTGTTCCGCATTCTTACTAGCATGAGATTTATTATTCTTGATTGTTTTCAATCGATTTAATTGAGATTCTTGCTTCGAAAGTTCAGATTTAGCAGCATTTAGCATAGTTTGTTGTTTACTCAACTCAGATTTAGCAAATTTTAAAACGTTTAACTTAGATTGATTTTGTTTTGTTAAATCTGCAAGACGCTTTTTATTTTTGTCTAGTTCTTTTTGATCTTTATCTAAAGTCGTTTTAGCAATGGTAAGGTTATTGTTGAAAGACGATATTTTCCCATTTACTATGGTCTCTTCATTCCTTTGTTTTCTGTTAAAATTATCCAGAGCCTCTTTAGCTTTTGTATAAGCTGGATTTTTAGGATGTGTGATTTCATTCCAAACATAACGGAAGGTTATTTTAGGTAAGAATTTTACTCGTTTCCCATTAAAGTAAAATTCGCTATAATCTGGATTACTATCTTTATTTTCTGCTCTTGCTAAAAAATAACTACTATACTCTTTAGCTCCAGAAGGAAGTATTCCATAAACATCTTTATTCTCACTAATAAATGTTAACACTCCATAATTGCCATAGCTTGTTTTTTCGCTAGAGGATGCTCCGACAGCCATCCCTGTCCCAGAAGCTGCTAGCAATGGAATTCTATGACCATAGTTAAATGCATCTGCTTCTTTTGGATCTGATGAACCATATGCTGAGGCATTTCTATAATCATTAAAGTAAGATAGGACCTCTTTATAAGCAAGTTCTTTTTCACTTAACAGGCTCTTTTCTGGAACCGAACCAGCTGTTGCATTTTCAGTCGCATCCTTAAAACCAAAATCTTGATTTTTCAATTTTGTATCATGTGACAATTTATTATTTGCCACCATTTCATTTGCTCTCGCTTTTGCATATCTCAGAGCTTTGTCAGTCACAGCTGGCACTGGAATATCAATACCATTGATTCTACGCAATTCAATTAAGTATTTACGAACCTCTTCAGAAACCTTTTTATAATCAACCACATGAGGATCGCTGACATAATCTTTAGATGAAACAACGATAGTTTCTGTCCTTTCTCCGCTAAAATTCACATCTTCATTTGCAGCAACATAATATGTCTTCCCATCACTTCCTACAAAAGTTTTTTCCTCAAGTGGCGGAGTCTTGGAATCACTCTCGCTAACAGAATTTGATTGAATCTCGTGAGGGACCGTAACTGTTAAAAACTCATTCCCAGCTGATTTTAAATTCTTTTCAAGAGTAGAACGGTTCTTATTTCCTCTTTCTACAAGTGCTTTTCTTTCTTGTTGTGCTTTTGAGAACTCATTAGTTAAAGAACTCACTTTAGCTTGGTCAGCTTTCACCTTCGCATCCAATTTCCCAGCAGTTTGTTGGACCTCACGTAATGTATTCCAATCAAAAGAATTCTCTGCTACCCTTACTTTGTCTTGTGCCTTTTTTACGTCTGCTGCTCTTTGATCAACCTGAGTTTTTGCCTTATTAACAACTGTTTGTTGGTTCTCGACACTTGTCTGAGCTTGTTTCTCACCTTGTTTTGCTCCAGCCAAATTTTCTTCGGCTTTCTTGACAGTTACTTGTTTTGCGGCAAGATCCTTTTCTGCATTTTTAATTTTCTCAGGTGTAGCTTGCTTAGCAAATTCTTGAGCTTGTTTCAAAGCGTCATCTGCTTTGTTCTTATTTGTTACAGCAGATGCATACTCTTGTTGCGTTTTATCAACAATCTTCTGAGCATTCTTTTCTTCATCAATTTCTTTGTTTAGTTTTACTTCTGCATTTTTTACATCTGATTCTGAAACTTCAACATCCTTTTTGGTCTCTGATTGACTGACAGTAGTTTTATTCGATTGTTTATTTGTAACCTCATCTGCTTGGACATGACCATTAAAAGCAGTTACTATTGCAGTTGCAACTCCCAAACCAATCAGCACTTGTTCCTTTTTCATAAAATTAACCTTTCTTTAAAAACGTTTACATTATTAATTTTAACATATTTACTTATATTTCAAAATAAAACGAGTAACTCTTCATCTGTACTCTCTACATAACTCCTTCTCAGGAGAGTATTTAGGAGTACAGACTTCAGCTATTTTTAGGGCGATCTTATTAGATAGTATAAATAAAAGTACAGAGAATAACAATACTATTCCTGCTTTAATTTTTTTTAATCACCACCAAAAAATAAATATCATTCTAAAATCTCAACAATATCGTTATTGTACTGAGATTTCTAATATTTTATTCTCCCAACTGGGCACTGTAGGCAATGATCTGATCAACTGTGTCAGACAAGAATTGGATGGTATCACGGAGTGGTTTATCTGTTGAAATATCTGCTCCGATAATCATAGCTGACTCAAGTGGTGTCTTGCTACCACCTGACTTGAGGAGATTGAGCCAGTCTTCAGCTCCGGTTTCAGAGTTTTTAAGATGGAGGTAACCTGCAGTCGAGATGACAAGTCCTGCTGAGTAAGTGTAACTATACAAGCCCATGTAGTAGTGAGCTTGGCGCATCCAAGTCAGTGCTGCATCATCATCAATCTCAATAGCATCTCCCCAGAAGTCAGTCAAGACTTCCTTCATAATACTGTTGAGTTTGCTTGCCCCAAAGGTTTCTCCTTCTTCAATCAGTGTATACACCTTACGCTGGAAGGCTGCTTCCAAGAGATGGGTGATAAAGTTATGGAAATAGGTATCTGTCAAGCGGTGAGCAAGAGCGAATCGTTTCTGACGTGGATCATCAGATTGCTGTTCTAAATAATCACTTAAAAGCAATTCATTGAAGGTTGACGGTGCTTCGACATAGTAGGTAGACATGTGGGCATTAAATAGCTTTGGTGATTGTCAGAAAAGATGAATTGACCAGAATGCCCGATTTCATGAATCAAGGTATAAACATCGCTCAAACGACCTGTCCAGCTCATGAGAACATAAGGATGTACACGGTATGGATCAGCTGCATAGCCACCAGAATCCTTACCACTATTAGCAGCAAAGTCCACCCAGCGTTCTTCTTGATAGCGAGCAACTTCTTGACTGTATTCTTGACCCAAAAGTTCTACCGACTTCATGACCAAATCGTAGGCATCATCAATGCTAACCTCTGGATTCAACGCACTATTCAAATCCAATTTCCAATCAGCAAAGGTCATCTTCTCAAGACCATTGACCTTGGCAACATGCTTGAGATATCTCTGAGCAACTGGCGCAAAGTCCTTCATGATGAGGTCAATCTGACGATCAAACATGGAACGATCTACTTCTTGCTCAGCTAAAAGATAGTCAAAGACTGAGTCGTACCCCTTCATATCTGCCAAGAGTTTTTCAGACTTGACTTGGGCTAAATAAGCTGCGGCTGCCGTATTTTGGTGCTTACGAAGTCCTTCTGAGAAAGAACGGAAAGATTTCTCACGGACTTCAGCATCCTCGTGATTTTGGTAGAAATTTTCATAGGTCACAAAGCTATTTTTGTAAGTCTTCCCATGGGCTTCAAAGTCAGCCATTTCAAAGTCGCCAGCTCGCATTTTAGTATAGATATCCTGTGGACTATAGAAAACTTCACCCAGATTAGTCAAGGCCTTTTCCACATCAGCCCCAAGATAGTGGGCTTTTTTGATTTTTGCCTGACGAATAGCCGACGTCAAATGTGGTAAGTTACCCAAACGGTCCAAGACTTCCTCATCTGCAGCCACTAAGGCATCATTAAAGAAGGTTAGGCGACACTGGCATCTGTTTCAAAGTCCATTCCAGCTTGGGCGATATTAGCAAAATCCTCATTACTATAGTCTGTCGTCTGAGGCATAAAGGTGTAATTCCCGATATGACTCATCTGAATGTAGATTTGTTCCAATTCTGCAAAAGCCTTCTCGAAATCTTCAAAAGTATGAAGATTACCCTTGTAGTCACGGTTAAATTGGTTGATGTCTTCACGCGCCTTTTCAATCGCACGCAAGAAGTCCTCACGATCTTGATATAAGGCTGTCAAGTCCCAAAGTTCATTTTCGGAAAATTCTGAACGGTGTTTTTGTTCCATTTTCTTCCTCTTATTTCTCTAATTCTAGCAAAACACTAATGGCTGATAGAGCATAAAGTGGCGCTGTTTCTGCTCGTAGAATGCGAGGTCCAAGTCCTGCAAGGACTGCTCCTTTAGCCTGGAAGCTTTCAACTTCTGCAGGTGAAAGACCTCCTTCTGGTCCAAAGATAAAAAGCAGTTTGGCTCCTTTTTCAAGACCAGCCACAGCTTGGATGAGGGCAGCTGATTCTCCTTCTTTAGCTGACTCTTCGTAAGCTACCACGATACGATCAAACTGATCAAGTTGTGCTAAGAAGTCTGATTTTCTCTCAAACAGCTTTATGCTTGGAACAAAGTTTCGCTTGCTTTGTTCTGCTGCTCCAAGGGCAATTTTTCTAACTTCTCGACCTTTTTGCCCAATTTCTTGCCGTCCCATTTGGCGACTGACCAGTCTGCAGGAAAGGCCCAAATCTGACTAGCACCTAGTTCCGTCACCTTTTGAGTGATGAACTCCAGTTTATCTCCCTTGGGAAAGCCTGATGCAATGGTCACTTGGACTGGTAGTTCTACATTGTCAGCTAATTCTTCAATCAACTCCAACTGACGCGCCTCCACATTAACCACGCGCGCCAAACGCTTGATCCCATCATCAAAGACTAGGGTCACCTGGTCATCTTCTTTCAAGCGCATGACCTGAAACATGTGCTTGCTGGTTTCCTTATCCTCAATCGTGACTGGGGAGCTAGCCAAACCTTTTACAAAATACTGTTGCATGCTAGCCTCCAATCACACCAGAGATATCCTTAGTTTTTTTGAAGACACAGGCATTCCACTCCCCTTGGATCATGTGGGTTTCAAGGAAAAATCCAGCCGTTTCTGCTGACTCACGCACCATCTCCCACTTGTCCTTGATAATGCCACTCATGATGAGATAGCCTTCATCCTTGACCAAGCGATAAGCATCATCCGTCAGATGAATGAGGATATCCGCCAAGATATTAGCCACGATGACATCTGCCTCAATCTCCACGCCCTTGAGCAAATCACCTGGCGCCACATGGATATTTTCCATGCCAGGATTGAGCTCAATATTTTCCTGAGCGACTCGAACCGCTACATCATCTAGGTCATAGGCAAAGATCTCCTTGGCACCTAGGAGAGAGCTAGCAATAGAAAGAACCCCTGAACCAGTCCCTACATCTAGCACTGTTTCGCCACCACGAAGAACCTGCTCCAAGGCAAAAAGACTCATCTTGGTCGTCGGGTGGGTTCCAGTCCCAAAGGCCATCCCTGGATCTAGCTTGATAATCTTTTCTCCCGGTGTCGCCTCATAGTCTGTCCATGACGGCACGATGGTCAGGTCATGGGTAATGCGAGCTGGTTCATAGTATTTCTTCCAGTTGTCGGCCCAGTCTTCCTCAGCCAAGGCAGTCGTACCAATCTTGACTTCTCCTAAGTCCATAAAGTCGGTCAATTCTGCTAAGCGAGCCTGCAAGTCCGCTTCAACCGTTGCCACATCAACCGTTTCCGGATAGTAGGCTGTCACTACGATTTCTTCCTGTTGCTCGACCTCAGGGAAAATCTCACCGAAGCGGTCCACATTTCCAACATAGTCCATGCTATCTTCAATTGCTACCCCTTGGGCACCTAACTCAATCAAGAGATTGGAAACTAATTCCTCCCCCTCACGCTTGACTGTAACTTTTAACTCTTGCCATGTTTCCATATGATTCTCCTTAACCCTCCATTTCTTCTAATTCTTTTAAAGTCTTGCCGTCCTTATTTTTCCAATCATTTCGTCCATTCGTATTCATTCCTAGCACAAAAGCAGCTGCATAAGATGGACTGGAGAACAGTTGCTTTTCTTGTAAAACACCATCTTTAATCACATTTGATTTGATTAACTCTTTACGCAATTCTTTTAGGCTTGCTGGTATCGCGGATGAATCAACCACATCCACTTGACTTCCTTCTAAAACAACAAACCCTTCTGAAGTCTGTTCACAGATTGCTTCGATCGTTCAAGGCTTATCATAAACTCTCCTCCAAATAATCCCTCAATCTCCCCTGCAACTGCGGAACTACCTGACTGGATGTCAAAATTCCTCAATGTTCATCAGTTTATAGGCTTGCCCTTCATCTCCAAAGGTGATACTGTCAAACTGATCCTGACTTAACTGACCGACCATAAATACTGACTGTCTGCCTTCATAGAGCATGCTGGGATAGATCTTGCTCCAGAGCAGGCAATCTTCGGTCAAGTGAATGCCTAGTTCCTCATAAACTTCACGCGCCGCGCACTCAAATGGACTTTCGTCCCCTTCACGGCCACCACCTGGCAACTCCCACATATTGGGCCAAGGGATATTTTCCTTGTCATCACGTAAGATAGTCAAGACCTTATCCCCACAAATCAAGGCAATCTTGCAACCTTGGAAATCCATTCTGCTATCCAATAATTCCACGATATTTACTCTTTTCTATGATAACAATTACTCTCTAGGAAAATACGAACTAGCTTTCTTCGATTACCTTTTGGCAATCTGCATCCCAGTATGCCTGCCATCTACCATGTTTTTTAGCAAAATAAACGGTAAACTCATCATTTACATAATCTGCAACATAGCGAAGATTAGGCGGATTTTCCTCAAAACTTAATACCCAAGGATGGAAGTAAAAAGTTTTCTCCCACCTCTTCTGAGTATAGCCCAGATCCTTAGCATACTGAGGGATGGGTTGTTGCAACTCGCTTTCCAAATGGGACTGAATGGCATTATCAATACTATTTAAACGAGCTAATAGTTGTTGAAACTGCTCTTCTTCCTCCGTCTTAAAACCAACTAGAAATTCAAATTCCGCAAAATCTTCAGGAAATTCAAGTTCTGTGATTTTACCATCCTCTGCGTAGCGTCCCTCCTCATTAACGAGGCGACGAGTTCCAAACTTCAATACTCGCTCGAAATCTAGATCCGCAAAGCGATTGCGAGGAAGAGAATAGGAAGAAAACTCAGATTTATCTGACTTTCTCATAAAAATTTGTTTGATTTTCTCTAACATGCTCTCTCCTCTTTGAATTCCTTATTTTTAAAGTTTCCTAATATCTCGGATAAGGGTAAAATTCTCCTTCTTCCAATCCAACTTTTCCTTCTTCAAAGACTTCTTGGTTCCATTCCATGACGAATTCTTCTGCTTCTGGGTCTTCCAAAAAGTCCATGAGGGCATCTAGTCCAACTTCTGCAGTATCTTTAAGAAATAGCGCAAAATAAGCTAAAAATTCACGAGAAAAACCTTTCTTCGGCAGGTAAGGGATGACTGCGAGATAGTCTTCTTCATTAACAGTTGACTTGGCAGGGTTGTAAAAAAGTACCGCTTCTTCAAAAAGGATATCATCTGACGAAACCTCTCCGTCTTCATCTAACATCTCCACCCCTGCAGCATTTTGTGCCTCTAATAGAAAACTCACTTCAACCGCATGATTGCGCTTGTCCCAACTAATCTCATAATCAAAAGGAAAGTTCTTGTCCAACTCTTCTTGTAAAACATCTAAAAATCCATATGTTGCCATTTTGTCCTCTTTCTATACGACTCTTCAATCGCCCCGAATACTCGGAAATATGCTAAAATAGATACTACCATATTACCACATTCGTATCAGAAAATCCATGTTAGAAAGGACTGCTATGCCAGACAATCTCGCGCTTCGTATGCGCCCCAAAACCATCGACCAGGTCATCGGTCAGGAGCATCTGGTAGGACCAGGAAAAATCATCCGCCGCATGGTAGAGGCTAACCGCTTGTCATCCATGATTCTTTACGGACCTCCAGGCATCGGAAAAACCAGTATCGCTTCAGCCATCGCTGGAACGACCAAGTATGCTTTTCGGACCTTCAATGCCACAGTTGATAGTAAAAAACGCCTCCAAGAAATCGCTGAGGAAGCTAAATTCTCAGGTGGCCTTGTACTGCTACTAGACGAGATTCATCGTCTTGACAAGACTAAACAAGACTTCCTCCTTCCTCTCTTGGAAAGTGGTCTAGTCATCATGATCGGGGCGACAACTGAAAATCCTTTCTTTTCTGTCACTCCAGCCATCCGTAGCCGTGTTCAGATTTGAATTAGAACCCTTATCCAATCAAGATGTTAAAGAGGCCGTTCAAATCGCCCTGACTGACCCTGAAAGAGGTTTTGATTTCCCTGTTGAGTTAGATGATGATGCCCTTGATTTTATCGCAACATCTACCAATGGAGATCTCCGTTCTGCCTTCAATTCGCTTGATTTGGCAGTTCTCTCCACCCCAGAAAATGATGACGGTGTCCGCCACATCACGCTCGACATCATGGAAAATAGTCTTCAGAGAAGCTACATCACTATGGACAAGGATGGAGACGGTCACTATGATGTTCTATCTGCCCTGCAAAAATCCATCCGTGGATCCGATGTCGATGCTAGTCTCCACTATGCTGCTCGCTTGATAGAAGCCGGTGACCTTCCTAGCCTAGCTCGTCGTTTGACTGTGATTGCTTATGAAGATATTGGCTTAGCTAATCCAGAAGCGCAAATCCATACCGTAACTGCTTTGGATGCTGCGCAAAGAATCGGCTTCCCAGAGGCTCGTATCCTCATTGCCAATGTCGTCATTGATCTGGCACTTTCACCTAAGTCTAACTCAGCCTACGTGGCTATAGATAAGGCCTTGTCTGAACTTAAAACATCGGGGCATCTGCCGATTCCACGTCACTTGCGAGATGGACATTATAGCGGCAGCAAGGAATTAGGTAACGCCCAAAATTATCTCTATCCACATAATTATCCTGGTCACTGGGTCAAGCAAGAATACCTACCAGAAAAAATCCGTGACCATCACTACTTTTCTCCGGAAGATAGTGGAAAATACGAACGGGCCCTGGCTCAACGCAAGGAAACCATTGATAAATTACGAAACTCGTGAAATCCTTTTCAAAAATTATAATTTCCCCTTGATTTTTTTTGAAAAAGTGGTATCATATAATCATAGAAACGCTGTGGTGTACGACTTCACATTTAAGTGTTGACCGACTATTTTTTGTATTATTAGGGAAACAAAAGTCTTCTAACAGCATGTAGGCCGTCTCACACGGAAACAGCTTCAGTTAGAGCGAGTTGCCCACCTGCTTAATTGCGCGGGTTCAATACAAACCGTGAAGTTTCGGCACCAATACAGCTTTTTATTTGCCTCCTTAGCTCAGTTGGTAGAGCAGTAGACTCTTAATCTATGGGTCGCAGGTTCGAGCCCTGCAGGGGGCATCTAAATCAACAGGAAAAAGCCTTGATTTACAAGGCTTTTTTGCTTGTCTGTAACTGATTTGCCCCATCATTTGCCCCACTTTTAAATCTATCTTTTCTTTTTGAATCAAATTACATCTTAACAAATAGTGTAAAGCCAGTTACTTTTGCTTTGATGCCATACAATATTTTCATGTAGAGAAGACAAATTTTATCTTCTCTTTTTATTTTCAAAATAATAAAAACTGATTTTCTTTTCATGAATCAGACTGAAACTTCCAAATTTTCCATTTAGTTTATTGATATTTCCTCTAAAAAGGTGTATAATATTTTTACTATCAAACTATACTATATAACAGGATGGTCTTGAAATGAAATTTTCTAATCGTTTATCGCTATTCCTTGCAGGAGTTATTTTTGTCCTTTTAGCACTCTTTCTATTTACAGACCCAGTAGCTAATCTTATTGCTTACAGCTGGTGGATTGCATTTGGTTTACTGGTTGCTTCCATAGCAGCTATTTTAGGCTATTTCTCTGTACCAAAAGAGCTTCGCTCACCAGCTCATCTTTTCCAAGGGATTGTTAATCTTCTCTTAGCTCTTTACCTCGTTGCCTATGGCTTTGTGACGCTGCCAGTTGTCATTCCAATTATTTTAGGGATTTGGTTAATTGTAGAAGCCATTATAGTTTTCTTTAAAGGCAATCGTCTGGGATTGATTTTCCCTATTATTGGCAACCATATCATGTGGATAGCGTTGCTTGCATTTTTACTAGGTCTAGTGATTTTGTTCAATCCAGTAGCTACAAGTGTCTTTGTCGTTTATGTCGTTGCCTTTGCATTTTTAATTGTTGGTTTCACCTATATCCTTGATGCCTTTCGTAAATAATCTAGCTGCCATTTTGGGCATATTAAAATAGCTGGGAAGTTACATTCTCAGCTTTTTCTGTTGCCTCTTTAGCTAAGTTGGTAGAGCAGTAGACTCTTAATCTATGGGGCGCAGGTTCGAGCCCTTGTAGGGGCATCTAAATCAACAGGAAAAAGCCTTGAAATCAAGGCTTTTTTACGTCCAATAGCTTTTTGTAGCAAAGTATTTAAAATAAAAGAGAAGAGAATCTTTCACTCTCTTCTTAGTATATCTTATTAAATTCAGTCTTTCTCAATCTACCTGATTTTCCTTTGCAACGACAAATTCTTTAACCAATCGATAGATAACAGCAAATATGGGTGTAAAGAATATCATTCCAAGTAAGCCAAATAGATTTCCTCCAATACTAGCTGCTGCAAGTGTGAAGAGAGCTGGTAAGCCGATAGATTGACCCACAACTTTGGGATAGATAAGGTTTCCCTCAATCAGCTGTATAATTTGATAAAGAAGGATAGACAGTAAAGCTTGACTTGGACTGACTGTAAAGATAAAAATCGCTCCTAGCACACAAGCAATCATAGGACCAACATAAGGAATGAAAGACAGCACTCCTGCAAAGATACCTGTCATTACCCCATAGGGTAGTCCAAATAGGCTATAGCCAACCGCTACCATAACTCCTATGATGACTGCTTCAATTAGCTGACTCATCAAAAACTGATCATAAGTTTCTAGTCCTATTTGTCCGATGTAAGCCAACTTTGTCACTACCTTCTCTGAAAGTAAGACTTTCAGAAGTCGGCTCGTCATCGCTGCCAAATGTTCCTTACTGGATAAAAATGAAAAGGTGAAGACTATAATCAAAAAGGCATTCATCAAACTTGAAAAAATATTGCCGATATTACTAGTCAGACCCGATAAGAAACCTATCAAGGCTTGGCTAATAGAACTAGACTGTCCCTGTATGCCTGATACAATAGTTGACAACATGTCTTTGGTTACAAATTCCGAGCCGTCTAGCAATTTCCCAAGTTGAGTCAGGACTGTTGAAAGGACTGTTCCCAGCTGACTAATAGTCTGAGCTAGGGTTGGTAGCACCAAAACCAAAAGACCTATCACGATTAAGATAAGAGCTAGGAAAACAAGTACCATGGCAATCGGACGACGCAACTCTGCCTTTTACCTTCATTTTGACTAGCAATTGTTCAATTTTTTTCATGGGAACATTGAGCACAAAAGCAATAACAGCGCCATAAATCAAGGTTGAAGTCACGTCAAAGAAAGAGATTGCTCCTGATATAAAGCTCGACGCATTCAGAATCACAAGAGCAACCAGCCCTATAAAAAGGATTAACGGGGTGTATTTTCTAACTAACTTCATAAATTCTCCTTAATAAACATGTTTAGATACGACTATACTATTTGGTTTTTCAAACTCTCGGTCAAGGTAGGCTTGATAAGTTCCTGGTGCGATAAATCCTTTTGGTGAGAGGATATCTGTTCCAGCTTGACCGACTATGGTATCAGCCAAGAGCACACAGTTTGTGGACAAGACAAAGTAGGATTTAAACTTAGATTTGATAAATTTATAAAGTTCCCCATCCGTCTCATGTCTGATTTTATAAGCGTAGGTGTAGTCTTCCTTACCATCTTCCGTTTTAATTTTATCTGCGCTTGGCTCCCAAGGAATCGTTAGTTGTTTTAATTCAGCTAATTTTTCCTGAACCGCTTCTTCCATTTCCGGTGTCAAATCTATTCCGTAACCAAATAGCGTTTTTTGACTCTCCCGTTTACATAAGTCAATGTACTTATCACGGTCGCAAAAATATAAAACACCATCTCCAACCATACCAAATAAGGTCTCAGATGACGGATCATAGTTTCCATAAGAAATCACACGTCCTTGATAACAAAGGTCCACATGACCAATAGCTGAAAATAGAGAAGTCTCCGCTGTATGAACGAAAATTTCAAGATCTGCTGTCTTACCAAACTTCACCATTCCAAGATAGATTTCCTCTTCCTCATCAGCATTTTCCTGCATGAATTTATTGATTTTTGCTAAAGTACTTGCAGGGATGAGAGCGGCTAGGGCAATAGGTAAGCTCATTCTGACACGACGTTTGAGATGGTTTTTCCCAATTTCCTTTTCAAATAAGAAACCGTCACGGATATTGGACACACCATAAAGGCAAAAATAAGCCCCTAAAACAAAGAGTTGAAAGACAGAATTTCCCGTAGAGGACAAAAGACTAGTCCCACCAAGAAAAACTAGTACGAGACCATCTAGTAAGAAACGAAAACGAGGTCGAATTTTGTTTTTGCGGTAGAGAACATAGGTGACAAGGTTGATACTAGCATGAAAAATCTGACTAATTCCAATCACAAGAGCCAAAATATAAATTGGCACATCAGTAGCAAGATTCGAGCCTAGCAAATATCCCATCACTAACAATTTAACCAGTGCAACTCCCAAGGTGTCCGTTGACTGACTTTTTTTGAAAATACGTAATACTAAATCTAAGACCGTTGCTATCCAAGCTAAAAACAGAACCAGTCGAATAACCGTCACTGGCAACCAAGTTCCCGTGACCATCAAGATAAGACCTAGCAGAACAAACAAGAAACCCTGAACAAGTAATTTCTTACCTGTCAGACCTAAAGAAAGAATTTTTTCCATAAAAGACCTTTCAAAAATAATAATTAAGCCCTTTGATCAAATTGACTGGTAAATAGCTGACGGCACAAACAGCCTGTGCCAGCAAGACATGGCGACTGACTGTAGCAATGTCACCATCTTGTCTTTTGCACTTCTGAAATTTGTTTTATTGAGTCGAAATCAGAGCTTTTAAAAACTAGCTAAACTTGAAAGCTAACCATAATTGCTAGATAAAAAAGGTGCAACCAATCCTTCTTGTAAAGGTAGGAAAGAATTATATCCATTCCATTAATTATTTATATATTACCTATTGTGACACAATACTCACTATAATTCAACTTTTTACCTATTTAAAACCATAAAGCCTACATAACTCTTTGAAGAGAACAAAAATCTGAATGTAATAAGATAGTACCCATTACCCATATTATAATTAGATTATGAATTGAAGCTTTTTGGAACTAAAATTAGGAATAATTGAGAAAGTAGGGAGGGAAATTTTGCTTTTACCCCATTTTGAAATAATTTCATTTTAGATTTTTCTAAGTTTCTTTCAAAGAGCCTGCAGGGGGCATCTAAACAACAGGAAAAAGCCTTGATTTACAAGGCTTTTTTGTTTTTCTAAAAGATTTTCTCTAGATATTTAGCAGAATCCCAAGATAGTTTCTCAATGTTCCACTTCTTCCTTAAATCGTACTTTTCCTTGGCTGTATAATCTCATAATCTTCACAAAGCGAACTGGATTGTTTTGGTTATACAAAAGAAATACTGAAAAGAATAACAAGCCAGCAAACCACAAACCATAGCCTTCATCACCAATCGGTTGGCCAAATTTTAGAGGAAGAATCAAGAAATACAAAAAGTAATAGATAGACACTATATTTACTACAAAGCGGGCAAATCGATAAGGTAAAGCAGACAGTTGTCTAGGATCAAACTGGTTTTTTACAAACAAATTATGAGATGCTGCAAAGAAAAAGACTTTCTCTGTCGTTGGCTGGGCCTTTCGAACATTTTTATAAAGTGCTCGTTCAAGTATAGCAACCAACAAGGAAAACTGCATCAACCAAAATAGAAGAATACAGGCTAGACTGAACCAGTTATAGACACCAATAAACTTGAGGGAAAAGAAGCCCGAAATTGCAGGTCCACCTGCTAGTAAGAGAATTACCAATTCAGGAATAAAAGAATTCGTTTCACCAGCTTTTTCAGTATTGAGCAACTTACTCTTTGGAGCAGCTAAAGCCTCTCCTGTCTTTTGGTCATAATAAACAGCCTGACCATTGCATTCGCCGATAAAGACACGACGGCGTCCGAGAAAAAACATATTGACCTCTTTCTATTTATGAAAACAAGTCTTCAAATTTTGGAATTTTATTATCCTAGTATACCATAAACCAACTTGCTAGGTCATAAGATAGCTAAGAGCCACATCTTGCTAAAAGGTTGACAGAACTTCGCTCCATAGGATATGATGGGAATACCTAAAATTTTAACTCTGCATGATCTTTACGACTTCTACTGAAAAAGCGTTGGAGAGTTCAATTCTATATCTGGAGGTTTCTATGAAAATCTATTATTCAAAATTTGTCGGTGTCGGCTATCTAGTTTTTGCGGTAGGTATATTCTTTCAATTTTTCTTTTTTCTCGCGCATGGATTGATCGACTTTTCTCAGCTCAGTCTTCTCACTGTGGTACCAACCATCCTCTTTTTCACTGCTATCTATGCAACGATTGCAGGCATCAAAAGACTTTCTAGTCGCAGACTCTCCTTTGAATTCACCTTTGAAGGTATTTATGTCTATCCTGGGCTCTTCTTTTCCAAGGAAATTTTCATCCCAAAAGAAGAATTGTTGCGAGCATCTTATGTTGAAGTGGATGTCAGTGACCCTGACCATACCAACAGCAAAGCTTACTATTTAGATTTTGATCTGAGAGAGGTCACCCAGCTAGAAGATATTTCTAAGTCAAATGTTATCATCAATACAAGTGCCCTGATATTGCGACTCGCTCTTAGCCTCTGTCGATTTAGAGAGGAAGAAAAAGCCGAGTTGGCAACCTATCTAAAAGAAAACTACGGCATTGATTTCTTATACTAGCAAGTAAAAAAAGCCCTACATCAGGGCTTTTGTGTTGTTAGCGATTTAGTACTTGCGCTTCAAAGTGGGCAGGTTTATCGTCCAACTTAAACGTCGTGTATAGTTGAATGATAAAAAATTTATGCTTTGAGAACATAGAAAAGCAAGGACATTTCTCCACCCTTACTTCTGATTGATGTTCTTAGTTACGGTAAAACTGGTTATCTTTGTCACTTACAGATTGACCGATAGACAAGACATCTTGGCTGCCATCTGTACCTGTCACTTCGTTTTGGACTCCAGCTGGGGTAAAGATCAGTCGTGCCCCTTGTCCACCACCGACAAGATGAATACCTGTTGAGTAGTAGCCATCTTTTTCCTCTACTTGACCCATCTCGTATTTAAAGGTTCCATTTGAACTTTGGATCGTTACAATTCCATCTGCTGTGACTGTTGCAGTTGTTCCCGCGTAGTTTTCCCAAGTCCCTACAAACTTAGCGTAAGCCTCTTGTGATTTTTGCTTATCTTCCTTTTGTTCTGCTTGAGTGGTTGTAGCTTCTGTCGCACTATTTGTTTCTGACTTCTGCTCCTCTTTTTGGCCTGCTTCAGTTTTACTTGCGGACTCTGTAGTCACCTTGCTTGTTGTCTCCTTTTGGTTTGAAGATGACGTATTCTTGTCAGTCTTTCCACCACAGGCAACCAAGGTCAAGGCAGTCAACAAGGTCAGGACTGATAGGCTCGTATAGCGTAATGTTTTGTTTTTCATAAAAATCTCCTTTGAAATAGACTCAGATAAAAGTAGCTCGTCAGATTTTGCATATATTTGACGGCTGTATCATAGTCTTCAGTGTATCATTTATTTGCTTTTAATTCAATAGCTATCATATGTCGAAAAAAGGCTAATCCAAGTAGGAATTAGCCCTTTTATTTCTAGTTTTGATTTGCTCGTTTTTTAGTAGATAAACATGGCATCGCCAAAGCTAAAGAAACGGTATTTTTCATCGATTGCATGCTGGTAGGCTTTGAGGACCAATTCACGGCCTGCAAAAGCTGAGACAAGCATGACCAAGGTAGACTTCGGCAAATGGAAATTAGTAGAAAAAGCATCCACCACCTTCCAGTCATAGCCTGGCTTGATAAAGATATTGGTCCAGCCAGAGTCAGCCTGGATTTGGCCGTCAAACTTGCTTCCGATGGTCTCTAGAGTACGTATAGAGGTTGTTCCTACAGCAATGACACGGCCACCATTTTCTTTGACCTGACGCAAGGTCGCTGCAGCTTCCTCAGACAATTGGTAAAACTCTGAGTGCATCTCATGCTCATCCAAATTATCTACTGAAACAGGTCTAAAGGTCCCAAGTCCAACGTGCAAGGTTAAGTAGACTAGATGAACTCCTTTTTGCTGAATTTCCTCTAGTAATTCTTTGGTAAATGTAGCCCTGCAGTTGGGGCTGCTGCTGATCCACTCTCCTTGGCATAGACTGTCTGGTAACGTTCACGGTCAGCCAATTTTTCGTGAATATAAGGAGGCAAAGGCATTTCTCCAAGACTTTCAAGTACCTCTAAGAAAATCCCCTCATATTCAAAACGGACAATACGGCCGCCATGGGTTAATTCCTCGGTCACAACCGCGCTAAGTCGACCATCACCAAAAATAACACGGGTGCCGACCTTGAGACGTTTAGCTGGTTTAGCCAAGACTTCCCACTCATCTCCAGCTGTATTTTTCAAAAGCAAGAGTTCAACATGGCCCCCTGTTTCTTCTTTTTGACCATGAAGTCGAGCTGGCAATACACGGGTATCATTCATAACCAGGGCATCACCTGGCTCTAGCATTTCGATAATAGAGTGAAAGTGGCGATCTTGAAATTCTCCAGTCTGGCGATTGACCATCAAGAGTTTAGAGGCATCGCGCTTTTCCAAAGGTGTTTGTGCAATCAACTCCTCAGGCAAGTGAAAGTCAAAATCATTTGTATTTAATGTCGTCATTCTTCTTTTCTCTTCTCATTTATGCAAATTACTATCAAAGCGAACTTCTTCAAGTAGATACTCGATGAAGCGTTCACCCATCTTAGACAAGCTAGTTTTCTCATGCTGGATATAAACCAGTTCAATGGGATCATCAATATCAAGTGGAATCGAAACGATATTGTCTCCATTAAGATTACTATTGAGGATACCTGTCGCGATGGTATAGCCATCCAAACCAATCAAGAGATTGAACAAGGTCGCACGGTCACTAACAACGATGGATTTCTTGTGGTGTTCCTGAGACAAAATCTCCTCTGAGAAATAGAAGGAATTATGGGTACCTTGGTCATAGCTCAAATATGGGAAGTCTTCTAGGTCTGCCAACTGCACCTTGTCTCTTTTAGCAAGAGGGTTAGTCTTGCTGACAAAGATATGGGGTTGGGCTGTAAAGAGATGGTGGGCAACTAGATGGTTGTCATCCAACATCTTCGAAAGAACATCTCGGTTATAGCTATTTAAAAAGAGAACCCCCACTTCACTTCGGAAGTTCTTGACATCATCGATAATCTCCCAAGTTCTCGTCTCACGCAAAAAAAGCTCGTACTTTTCCATATCGCTTTTCTTGAGCAAGGAAACAAAGGCATTAACTACAAAGGCATAGTGCTGCGAAGACACACTAAAAAGCTCGCGATGAGCGATTGGGTTCTTATAGCGTTCTTCTAGAAGTTGCGTTTGCTCGACAACCTGACGTGCATAGGATAAAAACTCCATCCCATCACGTGTAAGGGTAATTCCTTTAGGATTTCGGATAAAAATCTCAATTCCCATCTCATTTTCTAGGTCACGAACGGCATTTGATAGACTCGGTTGTGTAATGAAAAGTTGCTTGGCAGCCTCATTCATCGAACCAGTCTCTACGATTTTAATAATATAGTGTAATTGTTGAATTCTCATGTTTTTATTGTACCATACTTGAGGCAATATAAAAAGGAACAGTCACTGAAAGCCAAGTTAGCCGCATATCAGTCTTATTGCAGCTCATAAAAAAGAGGTTGGAAGATTTCCAACCTCTTTTTCTGTTCTAGCAAGTTAAAACTAGCTGTCTTTTCTCCAAAAGATGGCTAATAAAATCATGGCTCCTAAAACTGATGGGATAATAGCCGTATCAGCTAAGATAGGGCCCCAAGTTCCAAAAAGCATTTGACCCAGGAAAGCACCAATCCAACCCAAGAACATTTTTCCGAAGCATCCCATCCGTTCTCCACGATTGGTGATAGCTCCTGCTAATAGTCCGATCAAAAGACCGACAAACATACTTCCAATCATAGTTTCTCCTTAAATTGCCCAATCTCCATTGCGGAAGAGTGGTACGCGTGTTCCATCCTCACGGATACCATCGATATCCATTTGGTTAGAACCAATCATAAAGTCAACGTGAACATCTGAACGATTAAGTCCTGCAGCTTCAAGTTCTTCTTCGCTCATCTCTGCTCCACCAACAACGCTCGTTGCATAGGCTGCACCAATAGCCAAGTGGTTAGAAGCATTTTCATCGAAAAGGGTGTTAAAGAAGGTAATACCTGACTGAGAAATTGGGCTTGGATCTGGTACCAAGGCACATTCACCCAAGGCACGCGCACCAGCATTCTTAAAGACGAGGTCCTTCATAACCTGATCACCCTTTTCAGCTGTGATATCAACGATTTGACCATTTTCAAAGGTCACCTTGATGCCTTCGATGATATTTCCATTGTAGCTAAGAGGTTTTGTAGAAGTGACATAACCATCTGCGCGACGGAAATCAGGAGCTGTAAAGACTTCTTCTGTTGGCATATTTGGCAAGAAACCTTCGCCTTGAGCGTTGATCGCTCCGGCAGATTCCCAAACGTGGTTCTTCGGCAAGCCAAGTGTCAAGTCTGTTCCAGGAGCAGTGTAGTGAAGAGCTGAGAATTGTTCTTTGTTGAGCATTTCCGCCTTGCTCTTCAAGATAGCTGCATGTTCTTCCCAAGCCTTAACTGGATCTTCTTCGTAGATACGGCAAGTCTTGAAGATTTGGTCCCAAAGGAGATCCACTGCTTCTTCGTCGCTTGCAGCATTTGGAAAGACCTTCTTAGCCCACTCTAGTCCAGCAGCAGCTGCTACAGTCCAGCTAACCTTGTTAGATTGAGTTGCGATACGCATCGGCTTCATGGCAATTCCCATAGCCTTGGCAGAAGCTGAGAGCTTTTCAGCATCTACTCCGTTCAAGGCACCTGGATCAGAAGAACGAACACCGAGACGACTTGCTTTGTTTTCAAGAAGGTAGTTCATCTCAGCGATCTTGTATTCTGGTACATTGTCCAAACGCTCCATCGGCGCGTGAAGGAATTTCTCACGGTTTATAAAATCATCTGCCCATTGAACGATAACTTCGTGGGCTCCAAGTGCATAGGCTTCTTTGACAATTAAGTGAGCCAACTCGCGTTGCTCCACATCGATAGAGAGAGCTAAGGTATGACCAGGTTGCACGTTCACTCCGTTTGCAACCAAAAGCTTAGCGTATTTTTCTAGATTTTCTTTAAAATTTGGTAAAACCATCTTGTTTCTCTTTTCTATTTTTATTTTTCTTTCAAAGCAGAAAGTAGCCCTGCTAGTGCAATAGTACCTGACAAGAGTGCTGTCGATAGAAGGATTGTCTGATCAGCAATCTCCAATTGATACTCAAACACCTTCTCAGCCGGCTTGTCTTCCGCAAAAATTCTTAGTTTCATGAAATGTCCTTTCTTATTCTTCGTCCTCCCCTAGATAGAGACGTCGAGCCTCTGGGCTATTTGTAAGGATATCTACATAGGTTTCATAGTCATCAAGTAGGGGCTTTCCTAAAGAGATATCTTGTTCTGGATTTATATTTTTCCCATAAAGAAAGCAAAGATAGAGACGTTCGTTGAGTGTTGGAAATACTTCAATAGACATATGTTCAGCCTGACCTACCCGATCCCAATCCTGTTCTTTGATATCTGGTATGATATAAGCTTGGAAAAGTCCCATAAGTGGATTATCTTCTGGTTGTCCACTGTCCTTATCCGCCAGAACCAAAGAGCAACGTCTACCAAAACCAGCAAGTTGGCGCTCCCTTCCCTTTACCGAAACAGTCATAGGATGCCCTCCAATATGGCTATAAATCCATTCTTTAGGCAGTTCATAATATAACAGGGGGGTCACTTCTTTAACAATCGTTACAGGACTGTAGCGTAGAAACTGGCGAGTAACAGCCTTACAAAAGAGGATATCCTCCTCTTTCAAGGTCACTCCCTCCCAATTATTTTCCTCGTTAAAATGGTTGAAAAATACCAGATAGGGATCACGCACCATTTGCGCCAAGACATAAACGCCATTTCGTAAACATATAGAAATAACTTTCCCTGATTTCCAGGGTGTTGCTCTTTTTTTCTTTAGCATTATTAGCCAACCTCAAATCTACACAAGACATTTCAAACTCTTAAAACAAATCATCAAACAAACTCAATTGATTGTCCTCTGGCATATTGCCGAGAATGCCCATTTCATCCATCTTTTCAACCAAGGTTGAGGAAAGTCCTCCACGCTTGCGCAACTCAGTTTTAGAGAGGAATTCTCCCCTCTTGACGGGCACGAACCAGTTGCTTGGCAACGTTCTCTCCCAGTCCATCCATAGCAACAAATGGTGGGATGAGGGTGTCTCCATCGATGATGAATTCAATTGCATCACTGCGATAGAGGTCCAATTTCCCAAATTTGAAGCCACGTTCCCACATCTCATTGACGATTTCAAGTGTTGTGTAGAGGTCAATTTCTACGTTGGAAGCTTCATTGTTCTTACGCTTTTCAGCAATTTCTTGCATCTTACGTTTGATAGCATCCAAGCCTGCACCCATGGTCTTAATATCAAAGGCCTTGGCACGGATGGAGAAGTAAGCGCAGTAATAATAAATAGGATGGTGAACCTTGAAGTAGGCTACACGAAGGGCCATCATAACGTAGGCTGCCGCATGGGCTTTAGGGAACATGTACTTGATTTTTCCACAAGATTCGATATACCACTCAGGTACATTATTGGCCTTCATGGCTTCGATATAACCATTGCGCTCTTCTTCTGAGATTTTAAGCCACAAGCCCTTACGCACTCGCTCCATGATGGTAAAGGCCATCTTTGGATCTAGACCAGCGTGCATGAGGTAAACCATGATGTCATCCCGACATCCGATAACGGTTGATAGGTCCGCAATCCCTGCCTTAATCAAGTCCTGAGCATTTCCTAACCAAACGTCTGTCCCGTGAGACAAACCAGAAAGCTGAAGCAACTCCGCAAAGGTCGTCGGATGAGTTTCATCAACCATCCCTCGAACAAAGTTGGTTCCAAATTCTGGAATCCCCAGCATACCCGTCGGCGTCCCGATTTGTTCAGGAGTCACACCTAGCACATCCGTCCCAGAAAAGAGGGCCATCACGCCTTCATCATCCATAGGGATTTCATTAGGGTCAATCCCAGACAAGTCCTGCAATTTCCGAATCATAGTCGGATCATCATGTCCTAGGACATCGAGCTTGAGGACGTTCTCATCGATATCGTGGAAGTTAAAGTGAGTGGTCTGCCATTCAGCAGTTACATCATCTGCAGGATACTGTACTGGAGTAAAGTCATAGACATCCATATAATTAGGGATAACAACGATTCCTCCTGGGTGCTGACCGGTCGTACGTTTAACACCAGCAGCTCCTTGGGCTAGGCGCTCAACTTCGGCTTCTCGGTAGAATTTGCCATAGTCACGCTCGTAACCCTTGACAAATCCATAGGCTGTTTTAGCAGCCACCGTACCAACCGTTCCTGCACGGAAGGCATATTCTTCCCCAAAGATATCACGAACATCCAAGTGGGCGCTCGGTTGGTCTTCACCTGAGAAGTTCAAATCAATATCAGGTACCTTATCCCCATCAAAACCAAGGAAGGTCTCGAAAGGAATATCCTGGCCATTCTTGCTGAGCTTGTGGCCACAGTTTGGACAGTCTTTATCTGGCATATCAAAACCTGAACCGTAAGAACCATCGGTAATAAACTCACTGTACTGACACTGACCACAGACATAGTGAGGAGAGAGTGGATTAACCTCGGTGATTCCAATCATAGTCGCAACAAAACTAGATCCAACCGACCCACGGGAACCGACCAAATAGCCTCGTTCGTTGGAGCGCTGCACTAGCATCTGTGAAGCTAGATAAATCACGGCAAATCCATTCCCCAAGATAGAGGTTAGTTCCTTTTCAATCCGCAAATCAACGATATCTGGCAGTGGGTTTCCATAGATTTCAAAAGCTTTTTTATAGGTTAACTCGGCGACCGTTTCTTCAGCCTTGTCAATGAAAGGCGTGTATAAGTCGCCTTTAACGACCTCAACAGACTCAAAGATTTCTGCCAAGGCGTTGGTATTGTCAATGACAATCTTGCGAGCCAAGTCTTCCCCTAGAAAGGCAAATTCATCCAACATTTCATTGGTTGTTCTAAAGTGTGCCTTGGGTAGCGGAGCTGGTTGGGCAGCTTCTCCATGACCGATCGTTCGGTTAATCATAGCCCCCTGACCTAGACTGCGGACGATGATTTCTCGATAAATCTCATCCTCAGGTTCGATATAGTGGACGTTTCCTGTCGCAAGAACTGGCTTACCGAGACGGTCTCCGACCTCTATCAAGCTCTTGATAATAGAGTGGAGCTCCTCCATATCCTTGACCTGCTCTTTGGCAATCAGAGGTGCATAGATAGCTGGTGGCATGACCTCGATAAAATCATAGTATTTGGCTACTTCGACTGCCGCATCTACACCTTGTGATACGACTGCATCAAAGACTTCTCCTTCTGTACAAGCAGAACCTAAGATCAAACCTTCTCGATGGGCATCCAGCACCGTACGTGGAATCCGTGGAACTCCTTCAAAATACTGGGTATTAGAGAGGGAAACCAGCTTAAAGATATTTTTTTCAAGCCTACTTGATTTTTTTCACATAGATTGTCGCATGCTTGACACGAGCTTTTTTTATAAGAATCCGGACTGATTAAATCAAGGTTTAATCGTGCTAAGTTTGTCACACCGTGTTTTTTTCTGCTACTTCCTTGATAAAGATAAAGAGCAGACGGCCAGTTGCTTCCGCATCATAGTTGGCCATATGGTGGTGTTCTAGAGCTACACCAAAACGTTTGGTCAAGGGGCCCAAACCATGGCGTTTGAACTCTGGATAGAGATTTCTAGCGAACTCTAGCGTATCGATGACAGGTTGAGTAATTTTTGGAAGACCGTGACGCTCATAGTTGGCATTCATAAAACCAACGTCAAAGCTTGCATTATGGGCTACAAGAACGGTATCTTTACAGAATTCTTGGAATTCTTTCAGAACTTGAACCAAGGGTTTAGCATTTTTCACATGGTCATCGGTAATCCCTGTCAATTCGGTTGTAAAGGCTGATAAGGGGTGCCCAGGATTGATAAATTCATCAAACTCAGCAATGATATTGCCCTTATACATCTTGGAAGCTGCCACCTGAATCAAATCATTATAGATAGCAGATAGACCCGTCGTTTCCACGTCAAAGACTACATAGGTAGCTTCAGAAAGATCTATCTCCACTTCGTTATAGACGATAGGAACACGGTCTTCTACGATATTGGCTTCCATTCCATAAATGAGCTGAATACCAGCTTTCTTAGCGGCCTTATAACCGTGAGGGAAGGATTGAACATTTCCATGGTCTGTGATTGCTACTGCTTTATGACCCCATTTTGCTGCTGTTCCAACGATTTCCTCGACCTCAGGAAGAGCATCCATAGTCGACATATTGGTATGTGCATGAAACTCAACGCGACGCTCACCTTCTGGCATCAAGTCCTTACGCTCATAGTGAACTACTTCCTGCACATCTTGCACATTCATGGTCAAATCTCGTGTGAAATTATTGACCTCGACATTTCCACGAACACGGAGCCATGAATTTTTCTTAATGATATCAAACTTCTGAGCTTCTTCTTCGTTTCGGACCCATTTTTGCATAGAGAAACTAGATGTATAGTCAGTCATCTTAAAATTAATCAAGACACGACCTGTTCTAGTTACTTTATGCTCCACATCAAAGACAACCCCTTCAAAAACCAGTCGATTTTCTTCGGTATTGACCTCAATCATTGGAGTTACCTCTGCCTTGTCGAGTTTAGGCTTAGCAGCTGCCTTCTTGGCTTGGAAATCAAAGACAGGTTTATCCTCAACTGGAGGAGGCGGTGCCATCTGTTCTAACTGTTCCATAGCTCGAAGGGTCTCATCATTGGCAGCCTGAACAATCATTTGATTTTCAGAATGGAAAGCTTCCTGCTCTTCCTTTGTCAAATCTTCATTTTTCTCTAAATGGCATTTAAACTTAGGAAAACCAAAGAGCTCAAGTTGTTTGCTAAGATTTGGCAAATGGTTTTTTCTGAAATGCTCTGTATCTGCTGCTTCAGAGGCCTCAATAATCAATTGATCATTTTCAAATCGAACCTGAAAATCCTGATACATGGTCCGAAATCCTTGGCTAGAACAAGGCCCATCTGAAAAAGCCTCCCGATAGTAGGCCTGTAAAAGCTCTCTTGAAAAATCTTGATTTTTCGTTTTAATTTCGAAAGTCGCTTGATTTCCCGTTTTTGAAAATTCTTCTTTCAATCCCTTCTTCAATGCTAAAAAGAGCTCAAAGGGGAGAATATTCTCAAAGGTAAAACGAAATTCCCAAATGTTACTTTGTTTGTGTACAATAACTTGTTCAATTTCAGCCTGGGAGAAGGCCTCATGATTTCTCATTTCAGGCGGAATTCCCAACTGATTCATTAAAATTTCAAAAGTGGTTGACATCCATTTTCCTCACAATATACTCTTTCTATTTTACCATATTTGAGGCAATTTTAGCTATTTCTACCAAACAGAAAAAGAAGCCACAAGGTGACTTCTTTTAGAGTGACGGTGAATTATTCTTCACCTTTGTTTCTTAATGATTTCTTCTTGTACTGACTTAGGTACATCTTCGTAGTGGTCAAATACCATCATGAAAGTACCACGTCCTTGAGATGCAGAACGAAGAACAGTTGCGTAACCAAACATTTCAGCAAGTGGAACGTAAGCACGAACGATTTGGCTGTTACCATGAGCTTCCATACCATCTACACGTCCACGACGAGCAGTTACGTGACCCATAACATCACCAAGGTTTTCTTCTGGAACAGTGATTGTTACAAGCATCATTGGCTCAAGGATAGCTGGTTGTGCAGTCTTAGCAGCTTCTTTAAGGGCAAGAGATGCAGCGATCTTGAAGGCAGTTTCAGATGAGTCGACATCGTGGTATGAACCATCGTAAAGCTTAGCTTTCACGTCAACCATTGGGTAACCTGCAAGAACACCGTTAGCCATAGATTCTACCAAACCTTTTTCAACCGCTGGGATGAATTCACGAGGAACCACACCACCGACGATTGCGTTTTCGAATTCGAATCCTTTTCCTTCTTCGTTTGGAGTAAATTCAATCCATACATCACCGAATTGACCTTTACCACCAGACTGACGTTTGAAGAATCCACGTGCTTGAGTAGGAGCGCGGAATGTTTCACGGTAAGATACTTGAGGAGCACCTACGTTCGCTTCAACTTTGAACTCACGACGCATACGGTCAACAAGGACGTCAAGGTGAAGTTCACCCATACCAGAGATAACTGTTTCACCAGTTTCAACGTTAGTTTCAACGCGGAATGTTGGATCTTCTTCAGCCAATTTTTGAAGAGCGATACCCATCTTGTCTTGGTCTGCTTTAGATTTTGGTTCAACCATCAATTGGATAACTGGTTCTGGAACGTTGATTGACTCAAGGATGATTTTAGCTTTCATCGGTCAATGAGTCACCAGTTGTAGTATCTTTCAAACCAACGGCAGCAGCGATATCACCTGAGTAAACAGTGTCGATTTCTTGACGGCTGTTAGCGTGCATTTGAAGGATACGACCGATACGTTCACGTTTACCTTTAGAAGTGTTCAATACGTAAGAACCTGATTGAAGAACACCTGAGTAAACACGGAAGAATGTCAAACGACCTACGAATGGGTCAGTCATGATCTTGAAGGCAAGAGCTGCAAATGGCTCTTCATCAGATGCAGGACGAGTTTCTTCTTCTTCAGTATCTGGGTTAATACCTTTGATCGCTGGGATATCAAGTGGGCTTGGAAGGTAATCGATAACCGCATCAAGCATCAATTGAACACCCTTGTTCTTGAAGGCAGAACCACAAAGTACTGGGTAGAATTCAACGTTGATAGTCGCTTTACGGATACCAGCTTTCAATTCTTCGTTAGTGATTTCTTCACCTTCGAGGTATTTCATCATCAATTCTTCGTCAGTTTCAGCAACTGCTTCGATCAATTTCACGGTATTCTTGAGCTTGGTCAAGGTATTCAGCTGGAATATCTTCTTCAAGGATATCTGTACCAAGGTCGTTCGTATAGATTTCAGCTTTCATCTTGATCAAGTCGATGATTCCACGGAAGTCATCTTCAGAACCGATTGGCAATTGAATTGGGTGTGCATTTGCTTGAAGACGATCGTGAAGTGTGCTTACTGAGTAAAGGAAGTCAGCACCGATTTTGTCCATTTTGTTGGCAAATACGATACGTGGAACTCCGTACTCAGTTGCTTGACGCCAAACTGTTTCAGTTTGAGGCTCAACACCTGATTGTGAGTCAAGAACTGTAACCGCACCGTCCAATACACGAAGAGAACGTTGTACTTCGATTGTGAAGTCCACGTGTCCTGGTGTGTCGATGATGTTTACGCGGTGGTTGTTCCATTGAGCTGTTGTCGCAGCAGATGTGATAGTGATACCACGTTCTTGCTCTTGCTCCATCCAGTCCATTTGTGACGCACCTTCGTGAGTTTCACCGATTTTGTGGATTTTACCAGTGTAGTAAAGAATACGCTCAGTTGTAGTTGTTTTACCAGCATCGACGTGGGCCATGATACCGATATTACGAGTTTTTTCAAGTGAAAATTCGCGTGCCATGAGGTTTGTTTCTCCTATATTTTTTATTTCTATTCTATTATAACACGATTTCAATAAAAACGGATAGGCAGGACCCACCCGTTCTCAATGTTTATCTTGTTTAGTTGGTTTCAACTTGTGAGATGGGAAGTTGAATTGTACTCGGGCTAAAGTTAGTTAGCCGATTTGAGCCGGAACGGGATGCTGTGTGAAAAGATAAACTTCCTTGTATTCGTCGAATACTGCGTCAGTTTCCTATTTTCACCTTGCATCCTTACCGTTCCTAGCATCATTTTCTTACCAACGGAAGTGTGCGAAGGCACGGTTAGCTTCAGCCATACGGTGAGTGTCTTCACGTTTCTTAACTGCTGCACCAGTGTTGTTAGCAGCATCCAAGATTTCTTTTGCAAGACGGTCTTGCATTGTGTGTTCACCACGAAGGCGAGCGATTGTTACCAACCAACGAAGTCCAAGTGTTGTACGACGTTCTGGACGAACTTCAACTGGGACTTGGTAGTTAGATCCACCAACACGACGTGCACGTACTTCAAGTACAGGCATGATGTTTTCCATAGCTGTTTCAAATACTTCAAGTGCATCGTTACCAGTAGCTTCTTTGATTTGCTCAAAAGCACCGTAAACGATTGAAGCAGCTGTACCACGTTTACCATCAAGCATAACGCGGTTGATAAGACGAGTAACTAATTGTGAATTGTAAAGCGGATCTGGCAATACTTCACGTTTTGGAGCTCTATTTTTACGACTCATTTCTCTTTATCCCCTTTCCTTATGCTTTTTGGACGTTTAGTACCGTATTTAGAACGGCCTTGTTTACGATCGTTAACGCCTGCAGTATCAAGTGCACCACGGACGATATGGTAACGTACCCCTGGAAGGTCTTTTACACGTCCACCACGAAGAAGCACCACGCTGTGCTCTTGCAAGTTGTGTCCGATACCTGGGATGTAAGCAGTAACTTCGATAAGGTTGCTCAAACGTACACGAGCAAATTTACGAAGGGCAGAGTTAGGTTTTTTAGGTGTCATAGTTCCAACACGAGTTGCTACACCACGTTTTTGTGGTGAAGAAACGTTTGTTTGAACTTTTTTATGACTGTTGTAACCAACGTTCAAAAGCTGGTGATTTAGATTTTTTTCTACTTTTTGATTTACGCGGTTTGCGAACCAATTGGTTAATTGTAGGCATCTACATTCTCCTGTGTTTTTTTATTTTTGGTGATGATACACTTGGTGACAGCTATCATCTGTGTGTACTTTTGCAACATTTGTCAGCACGTCCCTGTACACTCTTGAGAGACCAAAAGTAAAAAGTACCGTCTAACATTGTACCACTTTTTTTCTATTTTTGTCAATATATTTCTTCTTATTTTTTGACTTCTTTGCTCTAAAATCTCTTTGAAAACGGTCACCTACCAGATAGACTCTTCAACCGACCACATAGACAGACCTTCTTGTATTTGTCGACAAAATGGTGTTTAATAGATTTGTAAGTAAGAGATCTCTATTACAACTTTATAAAGGAGAAATTATGAAACTCAGACTTGATATTGATCAGCAATACACCGAAGAGCAAATCATCATAGAAGCACCGACCTTGTCCCCTAGAGTTCAAAAGGTTCAGGACTTTGTACAAAATCTTGAACAAAAAAAGAAACTCTTAAAGGAAAATTCCAAGACCAGGTCTACTTGATTCAGATTAGCAAGATTCAGCGTGTATACATTGAAAATCGTAAGGTTCTGGCCGAAACGGATAGCCAAACCTATGCACTTGACATTCGTCTCTACCAAGCAAGTGAAATTCTACCTGCTTCCTTTATCCAAATTTCCCAATCGGAAATTGTCAACATTGATGCAATTAGTCATCTAAAACTAACCTCTAACGGCTTGATTGAAATCTATCTAAAAAACGAAAGTTTTACCTACTCATCTCGCCGTTACCTCAAAACTATTAAGGAGAAATTAGAACTATGAAAAAACAAGTATTCCACGATGCCACAACTGGTATCCTCATCGGCCTCACCCTATCTATTATCTTTTCTTTTATCTATTCACCAAGCAACTACGCACCTCTCAGCCCTGAATCTCCTGTTGGTCAATTCATGAGCAGTCATCAGGTTCACGGTGCTCTAGTTTTACTCTACTGTACACTTATCTGGTCAGCGATTGGAGTCCTCTTTAGTTTTGGTAGCCGTCTATTCGCCCAAGATTGGAGTCTTCTTCGTGCGACTGTCACTCACTTCTTCCTTATGTTGCTAGGTTTTGTACCTCTAGCAATCCTAGCAGGCTGGTTCCCTCTTCACTGGACTTTCATCCTTCAACTTATCCCAGAATTTGCCATCGTCTACCTCATCATCTGGGTTGTTCTCTATAAAAGAGAATCAAAAAAGGTTGCCCACATCAACCAATTATTGGCTAAGAAAAAATAAGACCTAAAAACCCACTCACAAAACGGAGTGGGTTTTTGCTTATAATTTTTGTTTTAGCTCTAATAAGAGATTCATGGCTTGCATCGGTGTCATATTGTACACATCTACTTGGGCCAACTCTGCTAGGATAGGATTTTCTTCTTTTTCATCAAAAAGAGACATTTGCTCATTGATAACATTCCTTTGATTGATAGAAATTGGATTTTCCTGACCTTGGCTCTCTAGTTGAGTTAGAATCGCATCCGCTCTTTTTAGCAAATCTGCTGGCAATCCTGCAATCTTAGCAACGTGAATACCGTATGATTTATCAGCTGGACCTGGTTCAATCTTATGAAGGAAGGTAACCTGGCCATTTTGCTCAAGTGTAGCCACGTGTACATTTACTAGATGTTCAAGACTAGCTTCCAGACTGGTTAATTCATGGTAGTGCGTGGCAAAGAGAGTCTTGGCACCAATATGCTCATGGATATACTCGATAATAGACTGGGCTAGAGCCATACCATCATAAGTTGCGGTTCCTCGACCAAGCTCATCAAAAAAAGAATCAATGAATCCTTTGTCGCATGACTAATGGCATTGTTAGCTTCCATCATCTCTACCATAAAGGTAGATTGGCCTGAAACCAAGTCATCTGCCGCTCCGATACGTGTAAAAATCGCATCAAAAATTGGCAAACGAGCACTTTCTGCAGGGACATAAGAACCCATCTGAGCCATAACCGCTGTAATGGCTAGTTGACGCATGTAGGTTGACTTCCCGCTCATGTTAGGTCCTGTAATCAGCTGGATACTGGTATCTTCATCCATCTGGATACTATTGGGAATATAGGTCTGAGCTCCCATGACCTTTTCAACAACTGCGTGACGACCATTCTGGATATCAATCCGCGACTCTTGCCCAAACTCTGGTCGAATCAGGTGTTGATTTTCTGCAACTACTGCCAAGCCTTGCAAGACATCAACAGTAGCGATTCCTTGAGCCAGAGCCTGTAGACGTTGGATATACTTACCAACCTCTTCACGGATACGCATAAAGATTTCGTACTCTAGATTTGCTGATTTCTCACGCGCCTCTAACATTTCTCCCTCGATACGCGCCAATTCCTCTGTCCCAAATCGCTCAGAGTTTTTCAGCGTAGCCTTTCGGAAAAAGTGGGCTGGTACGTTGCCGAGCTGCGAATTGGTCACATGGAAATAGTAGCCGTCTTTTTTATTGTAGTCAATCTTGAGAGTATTGATGCCAGAGTTTTCTCTTTCCTTGGCCTCAATCTCAGCAATCCAGCTGGTCCCTTCTCTCAGCACACGGCGATATTTATCCAAGGTCTCATCAAAGCCCGTTCGGATAATACCACCTTCGGTAATCACGTGGGGAGCCTCAGGAGCAATGGCTGCACTAATGAGATTTTCCAACTCAGGGATAGCATCCAGTTGTTCAATTAGATAAGCTAGAGCTGGTTGCTCCATTCCTTCTAAAATGGCGCGAATTCGCGGAACACTTCCCAAGGTAGTCGCTAATTGCAAGAGGTCTTTAGGATTACTTTTCCCAAAAGAAACACGACTAGCCAGACGTTCGATATCGTAGACTCCCTTGAGGCTTTCCGTTAAATCACTGCGCTCAAAGAAATAATCCAGAAAGACTTGCACAACCTCCTGACGTTCTATGATACGATCTAAATCAATTAAGGGGCGTTGAATCCAAGAACGTAGAAGACGCATACCCATTGCAGTTTTAGTCTCATCTAGCAACCAGAACAGACTGCCTTGTTTCTTACCTGAGCGAGCATTTTCAACCAAATCCAGACTAGCCTTGGTCGCAAAATCCATCTGCAAGAAATCTTTGATTTCATAACGAATAACAGGTTTTAAGTGATTCAACTCTCTCATCTGCGTCCGATGGACATACTTGAGAAGTTTACCACTAGCTGCTCCTTCAACAGTTGCCAATCTTGAATCCAACAGATGGACGTCTTCATATGTTTCTTGTTCATAGGAAAGCACTAGATTCATTTGACGACTGAGAATCTGTTCTTCCGCTTCAGACAAGTCGTAACCAATCACCACTTCTCTGGCCTTGAGATTACGGATTTCACCACAGACTAGAGAGAAATCTGATAATCTCGTTACATAGAAATCACCTGTCACTAGGTCCATATAGGCTAGTCCATACTGGGAACCTTCACGATCAATAGCCACTAAAAAGTTATTGTGACTATCTGGCTTACTACTATCAACCACTGTTCCTGGTGTAATGACCTGAACAACCTCGCGCTTAACAACACCAACAGCTTGCTTTAGGGTCTTCCATCTGCTCGGCGATAGCAACCTTGTAGCCACGCTCAACGAGGACATCGATGTACTGTTGGGCAGAATGATAAGGAACTCCAGCCATGGGAATCGGATTTTCAGCATTTTTTTATTGCGACTGGTTAGTGAGATTTCTAGTATCTGTGCAGCATTGACTGCGTCTTCATAAAACAACTCATAAAAATCACCCATGCGAAAAAGCAAAAAAGCATCTGGATATTGTTTTTTGATATCCACATACTGTTGCATACCAGGTGATAATTTTTCAGTAGTCATTTACTCTCTCCTTGTAAAAAAACAGTCCTGAGAGAAGCTCTCAAGACCTTATCTATCTTCCATTAACTCTAGCAAGCGTTCTTCCATGACTTTAGCTGCATGTCGATCTTTACAGATAACCAACAAAGTATTCGCTCCGGCAACAGTACCCTAAGATCCACCCATCTTTATTTGAATCTACTACATTGGCTAAAACGGATGCTTCTCCAAGTTTAGTGTGGAGAACCAAGGTGAATTCGGCTCTTGCAACACCCTCTAAGTGATGTGAAAGGAATTCGACCAGATCAATCTTCTCTGTCTCATTTGCTAGCACATAGTAAACAACATCGTTTTTCTTAACTTTGGTTAAGCCAAGCTCTCGCAAATCACGGGATAATGTCGTTTGTGTCACAAAGACATCACAGGCTTCCAATCGATCTTGAATTTCCTTTTGAGTTCCTAATTTTTCTTCTGTAATCATTCGTTTGATGAGCTGATGACGTTCTCTTTTTCTCATAAGATCCTTTCAAGTGCATATTTATAACATTTTACATTTTTTTAGTAAGAACATTATATCAAAAAAACTGGATATTTCAAAAAAATATCTCTTCTTTCAAAAAAATGTAGTAAATTATGATAAAATAGTAGAAAAAGCCCTAAAGGAGCCTTTAAATGAATACAAAAAGAATTGATTGCTAGCGAGTTGGCTAGCGTCATTGATAGCCTGGACCAAGAGGCTATTTTTAAATTTACTAGAAACACCTAAAAAAACTCAGATATGGGAGATATCGCCTTCCCTGCCTTCTCATTGGCAAAGGTTGAACGCAAAGCCCCTCAAATGATTGCTGCTGACATTGCTGAAAAGATCAATAGCCAAGCTTTTGAAAAGGTTGTAGCAACAGGTCCTTACGTAAACTTCTTCCTTGATAAGGCTGCCATTTCTGGTCAAGTTCTACAAAAACGTTATCACTGAAAAAAAGAGCACTACGCTGACCAAGAGATTGGCAATCAAGAAAAATGTTGTCATTGACATGTCTAGCCCTAATATCGCAAAAACCGTTTTTCAATCGGTCACCTTCGTTCAACAGTTATCGGAGATAGCTTGTCACATATCTTCCAAAAAATCGGCTATAAGACTGTCAAGGTCAACCATTTGGGAGACTGGGGCAAACAGTTTGGAATGTTGATTGTTGCCTACAAGAAATGGGGTAACGAAGAAGCAGTTAAGGCTCATCCAATCGATGAACTTCTCAAACTCTATGTCCGCATCAATGCTGAAGCTGAGAATGATCCAAGTTTGGATGAAGAAGCACGCGAATGGTTCCGCAAACTTGAAAACGGTGATGAGGAAGCTCTCGCCCTTTGGCAATGGTTCCGCGATGAAAGCTTGGTAGAATTTAACCGTCTCTACAATGAGTTACAAGTTGAATTCGACAGCTATAACGGGGAAGCCTTCTACAATGATAAAAATGGATGCAGTTGTAGACATCCTTTCTGAAAAAGGACTTTTAGTCGAATCAGAAGGTGCTCAAGTTGTTAATCTTGAAAAATATTTGGAATTGAACACCCAGCTCTTATCAAGAAATCTGACGGTGCAACTCTATACATCACACGTGACTTGGCTGCGGCCCTCTACCGTAAAAAAATGAGTATCAATTTGCCAAATCTATCTATGTCGTTGGTCAAGAGCAATCAGCTCACTTTTAAGCAACTCAAGGCTGTCTTGCAAGAAATGGGTTACGATTGGAGCCAAGATATTGTCCATGTTCCGTTTGGCTTGGTTACAAAAGAAGGGAAAAAACTTTCTACTCGTAAAGGGAATGTTATCTTGCTAGAACCAACTGTTGCAGAAGCCATCAGCCGTGCTAAAGCGCAGATCGAAGCCAAAAAAATCCTGAACTTGAAAAACAAAGACCAGGTCGCTCATGCTGTTGGGGTTGGTGCCATTAAATTCTATGACCTTAAAACTGACCGTACAAATGGATATGACTTTGACCTTGAAGCTATGGTATCCTTCGAAGGGGAGACCGGCCCTTATGTTCAATATGCCTACGCTCGTATCCAATCAATCCTGCGTAAAGCTGATTTCAAACCTGAAGCAGGTGCCAACTATAGCTTGAACGATGCTGAAAGCTGGGAAATCATCAAGCTAATCCAAGACTTCCCACGTATTATTAAACGTGCAGCTGACAACTACGAACCTTCTATCATAGCAAAATTTGCAATCAGCTTAGCGCAAGCCTTTAACAAATACTATGCCCACACTCGTATCTTGGATGAAAGTCCAGAACGTGACAGCCGTCTAGCCCTTAGCTATGCAACAGCAGTCGTCCTCAAAGAAGCGCTTCGTCTGTTGGGTGTAGAGGCGCCAGAGAAGATGTAATTCGTTACAAGAGACTGAAACTAAAGTTCCTAGTCTCTTGACGGCAATCGCTATCAGGCGATTTGCCTAAACGCCTTACTAATGCATCCAAATAAATAATATCGACTTATTTGGATGCATGTCGTGATCTATTAAATTAATTTATTACTAAGTAAGCTAGTAACTAACGCCAAATCCTATTCGGACTTTGGCTAGGCGCCTCACTAGTCTTTCGATAGAAATATTATCGATTTCTACCGAAAGACGTCGTAATCTTCAAGTGACTGTAACTAAAATTCATAATTGTTAGACGCTAGGCGCTTTTATGCAGACTAGCTAACTGCTTCACTAGTCATGCTCCCTAAATATAATCGATTTAGGGGCCACGACGTCGTAAATGAGGCGACTTGTCTAAACGCTTTACTAATTCATCTAAACAAATAACAAGTAGCTAGGCGCTTACAGTATTATCACTCGAAAAATAAAAAACTTTACTTTTATCTAACCACTTACTTCTTTATCACCTAGGGAGAATTTTTATGAGCCAGTATGCTTATATTCTAGTTGTTATCAGTCTTCTTTTTCTCTTTCTTGTCAACAAATATGAAAAAGAGAAACTTCAAAGACTGCTTCAGGACCAACTATTGAAAGATCAAGATTTTCGTGCAACTATCAAAGAGAAAATCCAAACGATAGAAAATATCAATGATGTCATTGACTACATCAACAAAGGTTACCGTTTAGGAATTCCCATTTCAAAAGAAATCGTTGACGAAATTCGCAACTAACAAAAAGACTCGAGATGACATTTCTCGAGTCTTTTTATTTATTTCTGACAGCTAAGATTCCTACCAGGATAACAATCCCTAAGGATACCATGGTTCCAACTGGTGCTACATTTTCATCAAAAATTTTCTCAGAGAACAGTAGCAGAGCAATCGCTAATAGTAGCAAGGCACTGCATAGCATAATATCCTTGAAGCTTGGTTTACGTTTTATATACTTTAAAAATGATCTCTGTAATTTACTCATTTGAACTGTTCTCTTTTGAAATAATTCTACGATCCATAGGCTAACATTCTAGCTTAGAAAGTCTACCTCTTATTAAACCTCAAGTTCGTAGAGCTCTGCAATAATGCCTGCAACCTTCTTGATATCTCCCAACATACCACGCATTTCAAAATCAGCTAGTACAGGAAATCCAAAGCGTTGACTGTATTGCTTTGCAGTTAAACAGTATTGGTTATTGAAGTTTCGATTCCCTGATCCTACAACACCAAAACACTTACTAGCATTGTCACCATAGGCGATAAAATCACCTACAGGAGTCGTTAAGATTTCTACATCTCCATTGTCAACACCATTGCCACCTTCTAAATAAGTTGGTAAAAAAGTGACAAAAGGATTTGACATTTCATAGAATCCTCGTTCTTCCTTGACCAACTCTTTGATGTCAATCTTCTCAACATCAATATTCTTATACTGCTCTAACAAATAAGCTTTCAAACGTGTTACGAAACTCTCCGTGTTCCCGCTCAGACTGATATAAACTAAGGAAATTTTTTTCATCTTTTCCTCCCTCTTTCTCGAATCCAAAAAAATAACTACCAAGATTGTATCTTGATAGTTACCCTTTGTCAACTCTTAGACGAGTTCTTCCTCTTGAGATTCTGTTAGTTCTTTCTGCTGACGCCATATTTTTATAGAAGACGATTCCCAAAAAAAGATAACATTGATGACGATGAAAAATAATAGTGGTTGCTTTTGACATGACTTCCATTCCTAAACGTAGGGTGTCATCTTTAATCAATTGCATAGCATCTTGTAGATTCATATTGTCATGGACTAGTCCAACAATAGCTAGTAAGGCATATCCAACATAAGTGTAGTTCGCCAACTGCAGGTTCTTACGAATTAAGAAAACAAAGGCTACTACAACTAGGATAGCGGATAGAATAATGAGTATCGTGTTAAAAAAATAGAGTGAGATGACTCTGACACTTGGTGGGCATAGTTAACAGCATCTTCTATTTGTTGAGCACTAAGTGTCCCAACATTTTTCTTGGCTAGCACGAAGGGCGTCCTTACTAGGTACTGGAGTGAATATTCCAACTATTGCCAAGGCTGAATTAATCGCTGATAAGACTAATAAAAATCCATAGATAGATTGGTTTCTTTTTTTCATAAAAGTAACCTCCTCATAATTTTTTTAATTTATTATAGCATATTTTAACAAGTAAAACAAATCCTACAAGTTTACTTCCACCTGCTTACGGTATGCTTTCGGAGACTTCCCACATAGTTTTCGAAAGACCTTATAGAAATAGCCTACATTACTGTAACCAACCGTATAGCAAATATCCTCAATACTATCATTTGTAGATAGTAAAAGTTGCTGAGCTGCCTTGATGCGTTGCTTATTGAGAAGCTCAGCAAAGGTTGAATTGGTTTCCTTCTTGATTAACTGACCTAAGTAAACAGGATTGATAAAGAGATCTTTGCTGATATCCTTGAGAGAAAGCTCTTTTTTATAGTCTCTACCAATAACTTCAAGTACACTGACGACATTTTCATTCATACGATATTGACCAAAGAAGGACGTCAAGGTTTCTTTTGTATAAGCCACTAAGTCTTCAAAGTTAGTAATAGCATGAATCCTCTTGACAATATCTGTCATGTCGTCTGCTTTCAAATGCTCAAAGAGATGGAAGACGTCTATAACAAACTGAGTAAAGAGTTGCTTGGTGATGGATACCCTCGGTGTGTTTTCTAACACAATCTTCTCAAGCAAATTCAACTCCTCGATAATCTGTTGAAGATTTCCCTGGATAATAACTCGATAGATGGGTTCATAATAAGAAAAGAGACTTTCAGACTGATCGAGGTTTACAGTTCCATAGAAGAGTGCCTTCTCAACATCAAACTTCCATTTTTCAAAGTTTGCCTGATAAGGTGACTCAAAAGGCATGACAAGTAGACCGTCGAATTTCTGAGCTGCAATCACAATCTGCCAGTCCTGACCTAGAACATAGTAAGGGATAACAAAATCCCCTTGTTTTTCTTGGGAAAGGCCAATCCACCAGTTTTCTTTTTGAGATAGGTGTGCTTTAAATGCTTCGTCGTCTAACTTTTGACTTAACATTTCTGGTTCATGCACTTTCTCACGAAGTTGACCAAGGATTTTCTCAAGTAAATGCTCCAGTTCAACCTTATCAACTGGTTTGACAAGGTAGTCTACAACATTGAGGTTCATGGCTTTCTTGACATAATCAAATTCTTGATAACCTGAGAGGAGGATATAGTACGCCTCTGGCAAGAGTTCCTTCATTTCCCCAATCATTTCAAGTCCTGTCTTGTCAGGCATGTTGACATCAGAAATGACGATGTCTACGGGATGCTCTCGAACATAGTCCAAGCCTCGTCAGCATGATTAGCTGTTGCGACAACTTCCATATCCCATTTTTCAAAAGGAATCAAACGCTTGAGTCCTTCCGTAATCATGTACTCATCGTCTACTAATAGTACTTTATACATGTTTATCCTTTCTCTTCGTCCTGAATGGTGATTCTATATTGAACACCCATCTTTTCGGTAGATTCTACACTAATGTTATATCGGTCTCCAAAGTAGAGCACAAAGCGTTCGTGGATATTCACAATCCCAATAGACTGTCGCTGCCCCTTATAATCTGCTGTGTGTTCAAAGGTTCTTTGAGCCAGTTTAGCTTGAATTTCTGCTAGTTTTTCAGCAGACATCCCACGGCCATTATCGGTTACCAAGATTTCGACATAGCCATCTTTTTTCAAAGCCTTGATACTGATAACATTATCTGTTCTTTTGTGATCAACTCCATGGGCAAAATAGTTTTCCACTAAAGGTTGGAGGGTGAACTTTGGAATACGCATTTCTTCCAATTCAGGATCAATTTTAAATCCATAGGCAATGGATTTTGGATAGCGAACCATACAGAGATAACTGTACTTCCGACAAAACTCCACTTCTTGTTTGAGGGTCGTTTCTCGCTCGTCAGAGATATTATTGCGTAGGAGACTACTGAACTCATAGATGATATCAGCTAGTTCATTTTGATTTTCCATCACCGCATACATCCGCAAATTCCAGAGTATTGTACATGAAATGCGGATTAATCTGAGCTTGTAGCGCTCGCATGTTGGCATCTTTTTGATTGAGTTCCAGTTGATAAATATCGTGAATGTTACTTTCCAGTCGATCCAACATATCATTTGTCGACTCAGCAATCAGTAGCAATTCCTGGTCCTTCTTATCTGTGTCGATTCTCTTAGTCTGCTCTCCCTTAGTAATGGCTTGGATAGAGTCCACCAAGTCCACAACCTGACTTTGATAGTCAGAAAAAGTCCTTCTTAAGGTCATATATAAAATGATGATAAAGAGTGCACTCAAACCTAAAATAAGTGCCGAACTCGCTAAAGTCCCACTCCAAACATAATCCTTTGGTACAGCTACTCGAACTTGATAACCATGGGCTGTTGTTCCTACTAACCAAGATTCATTCGTCCCTTTTGCCCCTATATAGAACATATCTGTTTCATATGGTGCAATGACAGTTACTGCTACAGGAATTGTTCCCCTGGTGTTGTCAATCGCCTTATAGAGGAATTCTGGTTCTACGGAAATATAAATGACCCCTAGAGGCTGGTCCGAGATAGGATCAGCTACTGGAACCGCAAAACTATTGGCATCTGGTTTGAAGTTCTCAGCTGGAATCTTCTGTCCGCCTCGGTTTTCTCTTTTGGAAACAAATACATCCGTTGAATCCTGTAGAACAATCGAAACACCTGTCACAAAATCGTTTCGCACGTATATATCATCAATATTTTCATAAATGGAAACGGAAATATAAGGCGACGCCTTGCGTTCCAACTGCCAGTAAAAATAATCCGGCGTACTAAGGCTAAAATATTTGTAAATCCCTTCAATCCGAGCTTGATTATCCACTAAACTCTGGGCTAGGCGGGTTGACTCTCGATAATAATACTCAACTTCATCGATAGTACGGGCTAGGACACGCTGGCCAACACGATTGGCTTCCCTTTCACGCATATCCCAGTCTGCATAAGAAATCAAGAGAGCAAAGCAGGAGATGATGATAATCATTACCAGACTATAGATTCTGAGAAGTGAGTGGAGTCGGAATTGTTTGGTCTTATTTGGTTGCCAATTTTTCATGAATACTTTCATAAACAGGCTCCAATAAATCACTAATAAAGAAGTGCCACATTCCAATACCTACAAAAATAAGGAGGGCTGGCATGTAGAAACCAATAATAATCAACAAGACACTACCAAGAAGAACCTTGGCCATAGCTGATAGGCTCATAAAAATTCCGATAAAGGCAAGCTTTAGGGTGTTTTTATAGGATAATTCAAAGTAAACCTGCAACTTTAAAGATACCGTATAGGCCAAAAATACCAAGGCTACTAAAAAGATATTTAGAAAGGTTGCTGCCAAGTGAATAATAGTCTGATTTGGCAATTGAATCATCAGATACAAACCATAAATCAAGATGAAGTCAATCCCTATAAAGGTGTAGAAGCTGAGATTGCTTTTTACAAAATTGCTCTTAAACAAAGCCCATGCTTCCTTGAAACGATAAGCACGATAAGAATAACCGTGTTCTGCATATAAACTCATGAGAGTTGCACTAGCGGGTGCTATACCAAAGACCACTCCTCCTGCTAGTGTCAATAACCAAAAATAAGCTGTCGCAATCATCCCCAAAAAGAAACGATGAAAGACTAGCTCAATGAAATTTCCCACGGTTTGCCTCCTATACATTAATCTAGTTTTATTATAACATATTTCAAGCGCTCTCAAAAATAGGAGCAGTAAAAAAATAAATACATTTATTGGTTTAATAATGATGTTTGTACTATAATAAAGATAGATAGAGATACCGATTAATAATCAAAGAACAAAGGCTTTACCAGGGCAGATGGATATGTTTGAAAAATTAGATAATTACTATTCAACTTAATTATTGGTTTGACAAAAATAACGAAAGGAGTATGTACCATGACTATTTTTTTATTTTAAGAACTACCGTGTTTTTGGATTGCTCTTATTTTGAGTCTTTTCTCTGATAAATTGTTCAAACAACAATATGTAAAAATCATAAAAATAATTTGCGCTATAATCATGTTAGTCGTATCATTATCATATCTGTTCTAAGTTATTTTAAGAATACAGGACTTTGTTTGTCCTGTATTCTTTTTTTCTCTATAAAACATGCATTGATAAAAACGAATAACAAAAACACCCCCGGTTAGGGAGTGTTTTCAAGGAAAATAGCAAGATTACCTAAATTTTATTATTTAGCGTCGTCTTTTTTAAAGATGTTTTTAACACCTTCAACAGCGCCTTCAATAGCGTCTTTTGCATCTTCAGCGACTTCTTTAACTTTAGAAGCAACTTTTTCAGCAGCTCCTTCGCTTTCAAGTCCTTTGTCACCTACCAATTTACCAACGCCTTCTTTAACAGCTCCTGCTGCTTGGTTGAATTTTTCTTCTGTAGACATAAGTATGTCCTCCTTTTATTTTTTCTAAATTAGTAATTAGTGAACACGTGGTTCTGCTTTGGCTGCAGCGTCTTTAACATTGTCAACGCCTTGGCCAACTTTTTCTTGAACGAATTCAGCGCCTTCACTAAGTTTTTCTTGTGCTGCTGCGACACCTGAACCGATACCAGATTTCACTCTAGACAATTGTTCTGACGCGAACTCGCCTGTTGATTCTGCCACGTCAGTTACACGATCTTGAAGGCTAACTGAGTCTGCTTCATGTTGTTCTTTAGTTTTGATGTCAACAACATTAACGTTAACTTCAACTACTTCTAGATCAGTCATTTTCGCAACTTCTGATACGATAACGTCTTTGATTTCCTTGTATAGAGTTGGAACGTTTTTTCTGTACTCTACGATAACGTTCAAGTCAACTGCTACTTGTTCTTTACCAACTTCAACGTTAACACCGTGTGTTACATCGTTAGTGTTAACAAGTTTTTCTGTAAGATTTGAGAAGAATCCACCGTCAACATGTAATAGTCCTGGGACTCTATCTAGTGAAAGACCGATGATTTTTTGAATAACTTTATCTTCGTAAGTTAATTCTCCGCGAACATCTTTAGAAACAACGACATCTTTTTTTTCAGTATTTACATTTACATTTTTTTCTACGTTTGACATATGAAACTCCTTTATTTATTTAAATAATTCTTCTGTACATAGTATCCCAACCAAATTCCTAGGGCTCCACAGATTAAAACGAACAATGTTTTAAAGAAACCGAAGGATAGGATGAAGCAGGCTAGAATAATACCTACTACACCACATAGAATTGGGTATTGATATTTTTTAAACCATTCCATTTTTTACTTCCTTACTTTACACGACTAACAATTTTCTTAGCTGCTTTTTGAGGGTCATATTCTTTCACTGAAACTTCCAGTTTAACCTCTCGATCAATACCAAAGAATTCTTCAATCCTTGAGTGATTTCGTTTTGAACTACTTCAAATTTGTTAGCAATGTTATCTGAAAGAACAGCTGTACCTTCTACATAAACGAAACATTTCTTTTTCCGAGTATGTACCTGAATTTTGGGATTTTTGACCATCTTGTGTTCATCCAATAAACATCGAACAAACCCTTCAATAGCTGAATTTTTTAGTTTTAATTTATCGTCTTTAGTTCCAAGTTTTATTTCCAGATATTGTCTAGGATAAAACAGGATTACTAACATCCATAATAAAACTAAGATAGACAGGCCTAGAAGCCCCCAAAATACATATCTAGCGAGATAATATTCAAATGATGTCTGTCGCCAGCTAGTCAATTGAATCCCTAAATCACTAACCTGGTGGTAATCTATCAAAATAGGAAGGAAAAATTGTCAAGATTAAAAATACAGAAAAATAAACAATAATATTTTCTTTGATTTTGACATATAAAATCCTTTCAATTAGTGCAACAAACCATAGCTTTACCCGTCATTATAAATTAAAAGCTATAGTCTGCTTTCGAGTAAAAAATTAACCTTTTTTACCCAAAAAGAACGATACCACAGAAACTACAATCACTGCACCAACAATAGATGGAATGATAGCCATACCAGCTAGTGAAGGTCCCCAAGTACCAAGGAGTGATTGACCTACTGATGAACCGATTAAACCGGCAAAAATATTAGCAATTACTCCCATTGAGCCACCTTTTTTAGTGATTGCTCCTGCTGCAAGGCCGATAAAGCCTCCTACAATAATGGACCACAACATAATATGCGCCTCCTTTCATAGCCCCAATATATCTGGGGTTAAGTATAGTATATCAAAATATGAGAGCGCACTCAAATTATATGCTCACGAATATATGCTTAAATAAATTTTAAAACAATACAAAAACGCTTAAAATAAGCGTTTTTCTTATGTATTGATTCGAATTGAATGCTTACTTCACTTCTTTCAATGTATGTTGAATAAAAATAATAATTATGATATTCTTATTATTATAAGGAGAAACTAAAATAATTCTGGGATATTTCATCTGAATCATGTGTAATTGTGGCCTGTTTTTCAGTACATAATTACTTCTTTAAGATAAGAATATTCCATGGCCAAATTTTTCTAATTAATTTAGAAATCATTAACAAGGGGGATATTATGGCTGAAAGAATAATACATCAAGCTGATCTTCGAGCTATCGAGAACAACTTGCGCTCTATCCATGAAGGATTACGAACAATTGATGCTAGAGTTGATGTAGCAAACGAAAATCTTCAAATCGTTTACGATGAGATTGGTAGTTTAGCACAAGAATTTCATGAATTTGTGAATATCCAACAAAAAGCTAATAGATTAGGACAAGCTGAAACTCGACTGGTAAAAATCCGTCAGGAAATTGAGAAGAAATATGGTCATTATGATATTGTTCGTCGTACTACCACAGGGATTTTACAAGCTGATGATTTAGGAATTGTCAAAAAAGAAACAATCAGCACTGCAACAGAAGAACTAATGATATCAACTCCAGGTTACTGGCTTGCTCCATGCTTGGTTGCATTAGCAGCATGGATAAATGATAAACCCGAGTTAGCTGAAAAAGCAGTCAAGGAAGGGATTAAACGAAACGATGAAAAAACCTCCCTTTTCTTTGCCTTAATTTGTAGAAGAGCTAATAGAAAGAACGCATGCCTTAAGTGGACTCAACGTTATCTAGCTAATCAAGATGAAGAAAATCTCGACAGAAATTCTATAATTATCCTAGATGCTTTTGCGAGTGGACTTTTGGGAGCTGATACCGAAGGAGTCATCTCACGTCAAATGAATGAATGGCTCAGTCGACTTGAAGAAAAACCTGGTTTTACTGAACAGCAAACAGAACAATGGTCCGAAGCCATTAACTTAAAAAGAAGCGAACTAGATGAAGATTTATACCCTAACCTAAGAAAATATAGTAATAGTTGGCCTATACTAGAGGATATTCTTGAAGGGGCTCATCTTCATGAACAAATGTTAAACTACCTAACCGATATTTTTGAGAAAAAAGGTTCTACAGAAAGCGTCAAAAATCAATTAGATGATATTTTAGATACACTTGTGACTGATTTTGACAACGAAGAATTAGCTCTTCGAAAACAAGAAAAATTCGAGCAGTTTGTGGTTGACTTCGGAGGAGATGACAACCGTGCTCATCAAAACATGAATATCGAAGTGACTGCATTTGAAACCCATAAAGATTTCACCCAGTTACTTACAGATGCAGCAATGAAGCCCGAATCTTCTCACTCAAGTATATCTACCCAAAAATTTGCACTCGCTCTTTCTCGTGATTGGGTAACAAACGCTTATAATGATGTTACTGCAAAAAATCGCATGAAGATTCCTTACGAAATTGAAATTAATGTGGATACTTTTAACGATAAATCAACAGATGGCCAAAACGAAAACGAGTTGATTGAAAAATTTAATTCTCAGATAGACACTGAAAAAGAACAAACCTTGTCAAACTACTTCCCAAGTTTATTTGATAAATTCCTTTTATATGGTGGTATAGCTATCGGAGTTATCGGTTTAATGATGATGATTTCTGGCAATGTTTTCTTAGGTTTGATAGCTATTATAGCAGGTGTTTTTATGGTTCTTAAGCATAAATCTAATATTGAAAACATTGAAACAAGTCGCAAGAAAATTGAAGAACAATACGAGAATAAAAGAGTAAATGGTGAACAAATTATAAGAGCTACTCTAGCTGAAATTGTAGACTTTAGAATTGAATTTGCAGAGAAAGATGCTGAAAGTACTAAAGTTCTTGATTTCCTCGAACAAATAAGACCTGAACAATATGTAAACAAGTTGGCATCATCTAATAGAAAAATTAAAATTTGAGGAGGTAATTGACATGGATGAAAAATATAAAGGCGATAGTAAGCTATCATCTAATAACACCACTCCATTTAAGAGCATTAATACTGAAGAGGATATCACCGAAGAACCTATGAGCGTGTTTGCTGAGGGACTCCCTTCATGGGATATCGTGCCTCCACAATTGCTAGTCAGAAGGAAACGGCAAAAATAATGAACAAACCACAAACATATGCAGAATGGGTAAATATCTTAACTATTTTTAAAAACAAAGATGATGATGAATCAGTTTTAAAAATGATGAAATCTGGGACTATCGAATGGCAATACGGTGTAGCAGAACGTTTCTCTACTAAGTTAATTGACGCTGTTAATTACCGTATGAATGTAGCTTCAGATAAGTTTCAAAATGATTTACTAAAATCCCAAGGATACGAGGGAGCAATCATTCAATCAATTCTTTCGTTGAGAAAGGAAATGGCGTTCTTAGCTGAAGCAATCAATCTTCCTGCAATTCCAGATAAAGAGCGACAACACTACTTAAATCTCGTTATAGAGCAAGCTAATAGTATGCAGAAATCTTTAGAAGAATCTGCAAAACAGGACCGAAGCGGGAAAATGTCAAGTATTATTAGAAATCATAAAATTAATTCTTTTTTAAATAAAGGTGAACAGTAAATGAGCGATATAGTAAAAAGCAAAGAACTTCTTACAAGATATTCACTTGCAAGAATTCCTTTTATTGCTATCAATACCATTGAGCCAAGTAGAACATTAGATATGTTAAAGGAAATATCTGAAGAATTACAACTTCCATTCAACGTACATACTCTCACCAAAGGTGTGTATGATCTTAGTTCTGGTAAAAATGTTAACGATGATAAATCTGTTTATGGTGCAATAGATTACATGACGGACCAAATGCAAAAGAAACAATACCAAACTATTGTACTGACAGAAGTTCCAGATCTTAGTAATGAAAATAGCGATTCTAAACAAGTCTTAGCACTGGTCAATCTAGCCAATGAAACTGGGGGCGTTGTAATAGTTTTTACTAATACCTCTATTTGGAATCAACTTCAACGGCAAGGTATGACAATAAAAATTGATTTACCTAACGAAGAGGAAATGTACTCAATAATTCAAGAATACATTGACGACTATCGAAATGATATCCAGATTGAATGGGACAACTCCGATATTCGAGAAGCTGCTGCAGCTCTCAATGGGGTAACTAGAATCGAGGCAGAGAACGTTATTGCTGCTTTGATTGCAAATAAGTGCATAAGAAAATCTGATTTAGATGAGATAAGATTTGCAAAAGATCGCCTATTCTCTGATATCTCTGGTCTAGAAAAAATAGTTGTAGATGATTCTGTAAAGGATATCGGAGGACTTGAAGGATTAAGGAAGTGGCTTAATGAAAAGAAAGAACTGCTAACCCCCGAAAAGAAAGATATGTTACGTGAGAAAGGCTTGCAACCGCCTAGAGGAATACTCCTAGTAGGTGTCCCTGGATGCGGTAAATCTTTATCTGCTAAATCAATCTCCGCTAACTGGAAACTTCCATTATATCGTTTAGATTTTGCAACGGTTCAAGGAAGTTATGTAGGTCAGTCTGAACAGCAACTCAAAGATGCTCTAACCACCGCTGAGAATGTATCTCCGTGTATTTTATGGATTGATGAAATAGAAAAAGGGCTATCAGGAGCTACTGGTGGCGCTAATGATGGTGGTGTATCTACTCGTATGGTTGGTCAATTCTTATTCTGGATGCAAGAATGCAAAAAACAAGTTTTTGTAGTGGCAACAGCTAATGATGTGTCTATGCTTCCATCAGAACTTCTCCGTCGAGGAAGATTTGATGAGTTATTCTTTGTTGATTTACCTACTGCAGATGAGCGCAAAGAAATACTTGCTTTGTATTTTAAAAAATACTTAAGTCTAGAATTTGAAGGAGAGTTTGCTGATAATATCATTCAAATAAGTGATGGTTTCACTGGTGCTGATTTAGAATCGACAGTTAGAGATTTAGCTTACCGAGCTATCGCTAATAACAATTTTATTCTCAATGAAGAGAATATCTTGACTGCTTTCAATAACGTAGTCCCACTCTCTCAAACTAGCCCAGAAAAAATTGAGGCTATTAGAGATTGGGGGAAAGAAAGAGCTGTTCCTGCATCTGGAAAACCAATCGGTGGAGAGGGACTTGTTCATAAACAAAGTGGACCTAAAACAAGAAAAGTACTTGTTTAATAAGTTCATTATTTGGACACGGTAACTGTAATCTCAGTTTCGTGTCCATTTTTATAATTCTCTAAATGAAGATCTTTTTTGAGAGTACCACTAAAAGGAATCTTAAATTGCAAAATATAATTTATAATACAATTAGGAGAAAAATAGATGCCTAAACCAATATTAAATCCATATCAATCCAAAAAACAAACACAAGCAAGCCATATCATGACTTCTAACTTAAAACAACCACAGATAGATAAATTGAATTTAGATAGGCTTCTAAGAAAATCACGATCTAAAGAATATATGGATGCTATTCATCAACTAGATGCAGGTGGACATGTTCATAATAAAAAAGAAGTAAATGAAATTATTAATACAATCAAGTCGGAATTCCCAGATGTGGATATTAATGGAATTCTCCTAGGTTTTGTAGCGAAATGTTATTTAGGAGCACCTTACGAAGCTCACACCCTAGACTTAGTTGGAGAAATCATTGAGCATTATAAACGAGGAGAGACATTACCTGGTGGACTCGATAAAGCCAAAAGTATTGCTTTACATGGAGGATATGATTTTATCGAAGTTTATACAGACTGTTGTCGAGCAATTAGCTCAAATGGTTCCGTATCAGTAATAAAAGACTAATTGTTCTTTAAATTGATACAAGGGGAGATACAAGAGATAGTTCTTGCTTACATATATGTCAGTGCTGAATAATAAATACAATATAAGCTAGATGCCTCTGATACTTGTTCTTCAAAATAACTTTTTTTATTTACAAATCGCTACTATTTTATTGAATAATTCGAAACTCCTTCCAATTTACTTGCGAAATTTATAAAATATCTGATATACTAGTAGTGTACCAATTGGTACACTCAAAGTTTCAAGTTTTTCCTCTTGAAACCTTCCTCTTGCCTATTATGCCTAAGAGGTGGCTACAATAAACTTCCTCAGTCACCTCTTAGGTTGAAAAGCAAAAACATAAAAGTTCCAAGTTTTTCCTCTTGGAACCTTCCTCCTGCCTATTAAATGCAAAAGTGGCTTTCTATATTTTCCTTCTGTCACTTCTTGCATTTAAAATGCAGCAACACCGTAGAATGACGATTCTACGGTGTTTTTTAATTGTAATAAACAAAATAATTACTGAAAATCATTGTTTAAAATCATTCCTTTTGGTTTCAATTACTCTCACAGCAGCTCTTACTGCATGAAATTCATCAATAAATTTACTAATGAGCTCAAAATTTTGTTGACTAACTCTTCCTGTCATTAATTTTTCAGCAATTTGATTAAATTCGGTCAAATGATCTCTTACACTTAATAACATTTCTTTCGTGTCTTTTAAGTAGTATTTTCTTGATAATTTTTCAACTTCCTGCTTAAACAAGTCAACGTTATTATCATGTATCGTTATCTTTTTACCATCAGCAATCCAATCATTCGCTTCATAACAAGTGATGAATTTATGATCAATCGTATCACAAACAAAAATAATTCCACTATCAGTTATATACTTTCGCTTTTCTGGAATTTGTCCCTCGCTTGAATCATATGGTGTCAAGCTATTTATTTGCTTAGAAATCCATTTAGGAAGTTGCTCTTCTTTAATTCCAAATCGATCATTAGCTCTTTCTACAAAATGATCTGTCCATATATACTCTGGTGCATACGAAAGTCCCATAGCAATACTCCTCTTTAAAACTTGAGAAAAATATCTATTCTAATTGATTATGAGTGTTTTAAATTTCTACTTCAGCAATTGGTTTACGATAGTTAGGTGCTTGAACATAGTGGCAATAGAGCTTCCCTAGATTAAGTCTAGGTTTAAACTCTTCAAAGTCACTCGCTAGTAAATAGCAAGGTTTATAGGCACAACTATTTGTAATAGCTACTTCTTCTCTTAAATCCTCTATAAGCATTTCTAATGTTTCGTACTCGTAAATACGTGCTATTTGTCCTTTACCCTCAAATAAGGCTTTGACCAAAATGGATGTTCCGTTTCCGTAAAAGACGGTGTTGGATGATATCCTTTCGTACCCTCTCATTTCCAGACGATAATACCTATCTGCTCTGGTATCTCCTATAGATACTTCTTTAGGAACCATATAAAAATATCTACCCTTTTCTACTGCCAACGTGAACCGTCTGCGAACTTCTATTTGTTTTAAGTATTCGTCAACTCCACTATTGATAGACAATGCTTTTCGGATAATCGAGGCCTTATTTAACGAGTGGTGTTTGTCTAACCATTGTCCTAAAAATCTGTGAACATATACCATAATTTTTCACTCCTTTTTATTTGTCTATATTTATATTGTAGACTATTTTTTTAAAAAAAGCACGGCCTCGGACAAAATATTGACATTTTATTATGTTCAACTAACTGGACATTGAGATAGAATTAATTAGTCCATACGTTTCACTCTAAGTAATTTTGAAAAACTCAAGTATCCATTATAATATTCTTATTTTTTCTTCATAGTTGAAACAAAAGCTAATTTTACAGGAACTGCATTGGCTCTTGAATGTTTAAAACTTAAATCTTCTGATTGTGGGATAAATCCTAAGTCTTCTTCCAAATATCTATACACTCTTTCAGGAATTACTAAATTACAGATGTACTTTGCATGATCATTGTTTCGAAACATACGTAGGTAGTATGACTTACTCTTTTTTTATATGATAAACTACATACAATATTTCAGTTTCAGAAACGTATTAATTGAAATTTTTTGCTCTATACTATATACTAAATATACTAAAATTAAACATATAGAAGAAATAGAAAATGTAGGCAAAAACCAATGAGTGATGTTAATGAAGTACTGAGTCTGTATAAATCAAGTTCATTTTATAAAAAATATAAAGATACATATTTTTCTGATATTATTTTAAGAGATGCTCTTAAATGCACGAATTCCATACATAGATATTACGGACTAAGTAAAATGAGTTATGAAGATGTACATAGATTATCTACTGATGTTCTTCGGGATTTATTTAATAAATTTGCCAAGGAAGTAGATTTCAATGATATAGAATTATTTTGGAAAATGATTTATTCATTCTATATTGATCCAGATTCAAACGGATTGAAACAACTAAATGGAATCCAGTGTACAGCAGATGGCTTATTTTCTATCCGTAGAATATACAAAAAAAATGGAATTGATATCCAAACTGTTGAAGAGTACGCTGTGTATCGTAAAATTCCAATATTCTTTTTTCCTCAAGAAAAAAACGGAATTAATAGTAGACGTAATTTTGCTTTTGGTGATAGAATTGACCATACACTATATGATATTAAGTTGTATCTAGATGCAAAAACGGAAGAAGAACGAAACCAGTGTAAGTTAATCTCTACATATAAATTGCCAAAAACAAAAATATGGTTAGAAGAACTGGGGTCTTTCAAAAATTTAGTTGATTGGTATGGCATAGAAGGCATTTTTGTAAATGATAACTATGACGTTTATGATATTGAGCAAGGAAATGGCAAAGTGATTTCAGCTCACCTCGATAAATATGATTGGGATTGGAGCGAAAATTATTATAGCAATCTCAAAGAGTATGTTGATCGATTCGTTAAGAAATAAATACTATGAATTGTGTACTTTATCCTAAAAGTTAATAGAAAAACTAATCTTGAGAGTTAATACAATCTAAATATGCTTCACTCTAAGTAATTTTGAAAAACTCAAGTATCCATTATAATATTCTTGTTTTTTCTTCATAGTTGAAACAAAAGCTAATTTTACAGGAACTGCGTTGGCTCTTGAATGTTTAAAACTTAAATCTTCTGATTGTGGGATAAATCCTAAGTCTTCTTCCAAATATCTATACACTCTTTCAGGAATTACTAAATTACAGATGTACTTTGCATGATCATTGTTTCGAAACATACGTAGGTAGTACTTCTTATCAGTTTTTCCAAGAAATACCTTACACTCTCCATAGTACATAGTCAGATGATCAGATACTTCTAATTCACTTAGGAGCAGGGATCTGCGAGGTAAATATTTTCTGATACCGATTTTATTTTCTAAAACAAATTTTACATCAGACACCTCATTATTATTTTGCAGAGAATTGAAGCTCCTTGGTTGGATTACTCTAGGGACCTTTTCTTCCAGAATACGATTTAAGAGTTGCTCAGCTAAGTCTGCATCAATTTTCTCATAGTATTCTTTCAGTTCTATTTTCGAAGCAGATTCCAAAGAATATTCACATCCGTCACCATGAGGTGATTTAGGATGGCTCGATAGATAGATTTTCCCTTTTTTCTCATTTATGACCAAATCCACTTTGTAACAACCAGGACAAAACAATTGGTTTTCATACTTAAGTTTTGTCCAGCTTTATCCTTTTGATATTCCTTTTGTAGCTCATGAAGTTCTAGTCTTTCATAATTGTAAATACAGTATTGAAATTTGTTTTTTGTAAACATAATAATCCTTTCTAGTTATCAACAATTAAATCTTGTTTAAAAAAATCTGAAATGTGTAGTTATCTAAAACCAACATCTAATTTTTCTTAAACAACACAAAAACGCTCTAGACAATATGACTAGAGCGTTTTCTATATATCCGAACATCTAATTTATTTCACAAAAAATGTAGTCAAAAATGTAGTCATTCGGTTGATTTTTATTGCAATACATTGAAATTTGAAAATTCAAGAATCGCATTAAATCAAGGTTTTTTCGTTTCTACTGAAACGTAATGACCCACTATTTAACCTCTGTAAACACAACGTGTTTGCGAAGTTTTGGTGAGTATTTCTTCAATTGAAGACGGTCTGGAGTGTTACGTTTGTTTTTAGAAGTAAGGTACAAGCGTTCACCAGATTCTTTGTGTTCAAGTGTAATATTTACGCGCATGGTATCTCCCTTCTATTATTCAGCTGATGCAGCTTTAGCGATCTTACGTCCTTTGTAGTATCCTTTAAGTGATACACGGTGAGAACGTGAGTAATCTCCAGTAGTTTCGTCAAAGTTTACAGATGGAGCTGTTACTTTGTAGTGTGTACGACGTTTGTTTTTCTTCGCTTTTGATGTGCGACGTGCAGGTACTGCCATTTCGTTTTTCTCCTTTTAAGATATAAATTCAATTAGGTTTGATTTTCATCAACTTCAATAGTATATCAAAACTTTTTTGTAAAGTAAAGTTACTTGACAAAAAAAGTTGTATTTTTTTATCGTACACTACTGAATTGTCTAAAAATTTAAAAATTTTCTTCTGTTATTCATATGAAAATTGTGCTATAATGGAACAAACTGAAATGGGAGGGAACAAATGACAGAATTAGATAAACGTCACCGCAGCAGCATCTATGACAGCATGGTAAAATCACCTAACCGTGCCATGCTTCGTGCGACTGGTATGACAGATAAGGACTTTGAAACACCGATTGTTGGGGTCATTTCGACTTGGGCAGAAAACACACCGTGTAATATTCACTTGCATGACTTTGGGAAATTGGCTAAAGAAGGTGTTAAATCTGCTGGTGCTTGGCCTGTGCAGTTTGGAACCATTACGGTAGCCGACGGTATTGCCATGGGAACACCGGGTATGCGCTTCTCCCTAACGTCTCGTGATATCATCGCGGACTCTATTGAAGCAGCTATGGGTGGTCATAACGTTGATGCCTTTGTGGCTATCGGTGGTTGTGACAAGAACATGCCTGGTTCCATGATTGCCATTGCCAATATGGATATCCCTGCTATTTTCGCTTACGGTGGTACTATCGCCCCTGGAAAACTGGATGGCAAAGACATCGACTTGGTTTCTGTATTTGAAGGAATCGGTAAGTGGAATCACGGTGATATGACTGCTGAGGACGTGAAACGTCTGGAATGTAATGCCTGCCCTGGCCCTGGTGGTTGTGGTGGTATGTATACTGCCAATACTATGGCTACTGCTATCGAAGTTTTGGGATTGAGTTTGCCAGGTTCTTCTTCTCACCCAGCTGAATCTGCTGATAAGAAAGAAGACATCGAAGCAGCCGGTCGTGCAGTTGTCAAAATGCTTGAACTTGGGATCAAACCTTCAGATATCTTGACTCGTGAAGCCTTTGAAGATGCCATTACAGTGACCATGGCTCTCGGTGGTTCTACTAACGCCACTCTTCACTTGCTTGCTATTGCCCACGCAGCTAATGTTGACTTGTCACTTGAGGACTTTAATACGATACAAGAACGTGTGCCTCACTTGGCCGATTTGAAACCTTCTGGTCAGTATGTCTTCCAAGATCTTTACGAAGTTGGTGGTGTGCCTGCAGTTATGAAGTACTTGTTGGCGAATGGATTCCTTCACGGAGACCGTATCACATGTACTGGTAAAACTGTCGCTGAAAACTTGGAAGACTTTGCAGACCTCACACCAGGTCAAAGTCATCATGCCACTTGAAAATCCTAAACGTGCGGACGGTCCGCTTATCATCTTGAACGGTAATCTTGCTCCTGACGGTGCAGTTGCCAAGGTATCAGGGGTTAAGGTTCGTCGTCACGTTGGTCCAGCTAAGGTCTTTGACTCAGAAGAAGATGCTATCCAAGCTGTCTTGTCAGATGAAATTGTTGATGGCGACGTTGTCGTTGTTCGTTTCGTTGGACCTAAGGGTGGTCCTGGTATGCCTGAAATGCTATCACTTTCATCAATGATCGTTGGTAAGGGACAAGGAGACAAGGTTGCCCTCTTGACAGACGGACGCTTCTCTGGTGGTACTTATGGATTGGTTGTTGGACATATCGCTCCTGAAGCTCAGGATGGTGGACCAATTGCCTACCTCCGTACAGGAGATATTGTCACTGTCGACCAAGATACAAAAGAAATTTCCATGGACGTTTCCGATGAAGAACTTGAAAAACGCAAGGCAGAAACAACCTTGCCACCACTCTATAGCCGTGGTGTCCTCGGTAAATATGCCCATACCGTATCTTCTGCATCACGTGGTGCCGTTACAGATTTCTGGAATATGGAACAATCGGGTAAAAAATAAGCACTATTACAGATTGCTTTATTACTAAGCATTCTAAAAAACATACAAAAAGGATGAAGTTCTTAGGAACTTCATCCTTTTCTAGTATCATAGCCGCAGAGTATGTCAGCTATTCTATTTTTTGTTTTTTCCACAAGAAAACGAGTAGAATAAGAGAAGCTAGTGAAAGCATTACTCCGAAGTTTAACCCTGGAGGATTATATGTCCATAGAATCTCATGTTCTCCTTCCGTTAGTGATACACCCATAAAGAAACCAAGCGATTTTTGAACTTCTTGAGCTTGACCATCTACTGTTACACTCCAACCTGAATGGTATGGAATAGTGAAAGTTGCAAAGGATTGTTCACTATTTGTAACATTAACGTGTGCTTTCACTGTTGAATTTGAATAGGAATCAATGGTGATGTCATTTGCTTTTTTAAACTGTTCCAAAGCATTGGTTAGAGTTGGTATATCGATTGAATAGAATTTAAAACCACTAATATCCCATTCTTTGGCTTTTCCTTCATCAATTGTAAATGTGAGTGTTTTGTTTAAGTTTCCATTTCCAACCACCCATAATTGATTTTCTCGAAATCGATTTTCATAAGGATAACTAGATCCGTCTACCAACACTTTTGATTTAATGACTGAACCGGCTTGTCTTTCTGGAATTTCGACAAAGTACAACTTGTTTGGTTCAAGAGATAACTGCCATTCAATTTTTACCGGAGTACCCTCTTGAGTAATTGTATATTTATCACCATTTTTCGTTAAATTTTCAACATGGGCTTCTGATACACTTACTTCTTTAAGACCTTCTTTCTCCGAAATTCCCACAACTTGTAACAATTGATTTAAATTATTAACAGGTTTGTGCTTTTCAAAGTTTACATTTGTTGCAAGATCCTTATTTGTTAAATATCCCAAGGAGAGGGCATATGGATTTTGATAAACAGCAAAGTTCTTTAAGGTTCCTTCTTTCTGATATAAACCACGAATATCCGCAAAGACTTTATTTTCATCGCCACCCATCATAAACCGCGAAAAACCAAACATAGAATCTAAAATAATATTTCGCCCTGTATAGTTTACAACTGATTGTGAGGCAGGAAGTCCTAAGTGACTAAATTCTTCAATTAATGTATGCTCTAAACTCGATGTAAAGTGAGAGGCTCCATTATAATTATAAGCAATCGGGAAATTGGCATGCGATAATCCCTTATTCATCTCCAGACGTGTAAATTGATTTAATTTACTATAACCTTCTTCATCAAAAGCAATCGCATACTCCATTTGAGTCTTCAAACTAGAATTACTAACGAAAAATGGTACTCTTTTCAGTCCAATAAACGCACCCAATATTAACTCTACAATAACAGCTCCTGTTACTATTTGTAGTCTTCGAAATAAATCGACCTTTGTTAGAAAGAATGCACATAAAACGATACTATAAATAATAAATGCAAGTATTTTCTGTAATGTTTCTACATAAGAAAGTGTAGCAAGCATTGAGAACAATAAAATTGACCCAAAACCTATAAGAGCTACCAAAAATTCATTAAATCGGAATCTATTTTTCCACTTCATCAAACTTTCGGAAGCTAAGACCAACATAAAGGCATTTGCAATCCAAGAATTTCTAAAATAGAAACCGACCGGACGTTGCCCCATATGCCAAATTTGATCGAAACCTTGAACATTAAAGGAAACTAGTAAAATCAACAAAACAAATGTTGCAGATAATTTACTACGAAGAGAAATTTCTTTTTTTACATAGAAAACGAACAGTCCAAAGAGGCCTAAACTTCCAATAAAAAGGTGCGGTAAGGCTTTTGGATCCCCCCACTCTTTTTCACTAAAAGAGCCTAAAATAAATTTTTGAGGAAAAGTTATAAGATCATTTACGATTTAGAAGACCATTCAAATGTACTTCCTGCACTCGCCTTACTTTCTACTAGGGCACCAAAGACTGGTAGCAGCCAGAACATTGCAAGTCCTACTCCAACCATTGCAAACAATGCAACCCTACCAATTTTCAATAGATAGTCTTTCAAGGAAGCTTTCTTTGAAAAAACAACATAGAATGCATATAGAGCCACAAAAAGGCACATCATATACCCTGTATAGAAATTCGTAATCAAGCTGACTGCAAGGAAAATCGGTAATTTAAATGATCGTTTTCCTTCTACGATTTCTTCAATACCAAGAAGAATGACAGGAACGTAAATTAGATTATCTAAAAAGTTAGGATTGAAATGCTGAGATACAATAAATCCACTAAGCGCATAAGATGTAGATAAACCTAATGACAGCCAGTAATTTTTGCTAATACCTTGATATTTCTTTTCAAGAAAATATCCAAACGCCACTCCCATTACTCCAAAGCGAATGAGTGGAATCATATAACTCAAAATATGAAATGTCGAAATTGGAAAAATTACGTATAAAAACGTGAAAGGACTTAAACTATTAAAGCCCCATACACTTGGCATTGCTCCTCCCAGGGATTTAGAGAAGGACCAAAACAGACCGCTAAAATCGCCGCTCCAAAATAGTTTATGTAATCCGATATAAAGCGGAAAATATTGTGAAAGAAAATCTCCACTATGCACCGAATTTTGTGAAAAGGGAGTCAACCCTAAACAAAGGAAGACTCCTAACATACCCATAAATGGAACAAAGAATAGCGAACTAAATTTTAATTTCATTTTTGAAATTTTCATTATAGTCTACTCCTACTAAATTAAATCCATTTTTTATAAATTGCAAATCCATAAAGAGAGGTTGATAAGATTGAAATTAGAAAACCTGCAACAAATCCAGCTGGCAAGTAGCTGATTTCAATTGTATGTTCGCCTGGTGTAATCTTGTAGGCTAACAAACTATCCCAAACTTTAGCAGTTTCAACTACTTTTCCATCTACTTTAACAGTCCAACCTTTTTCATATGGGATACTGGTCATCATCCAAGTACTGTCATCAGTTATATTAACTGTTCCTTTAAAACTACGATTATCCCAATGAGTTAATTTTATTCCTTGCAGCTGACGTTCTTGAATGATACGATTTGCTAGAGCAGCATTAGAACGAGCCAAGCGCAGTCCAGATAAATTATATTCATTATCCGAATCAATTTCAATCGTTAAATCTGTAGGTTGACCAACTGAATTATGTGCAATTTGAATAAATTGCATTTGTTGGAATTTATCTTGGAATTCATAATTTTTGCCATTTAACATGACACGAATTTTATTTTTGTCTGTATGAGATAATATTTGCGGAATTGCTACCCAATAATCCTCAGCAGATTGAGGTACTAAATGATAGGTAATCGTTCCTGGTTTTGAAGAATCAATACGCTTATAGGTTTCCGGTTTAGACGGATCTACAACTTCCATATTGTCCAATTTCATCTCATTTGCTCCGAGTACAGCTAAATAATTTTCGCTCGTTGCCCCCATAGCTTGTACAATCTTATTTTGATTTTGAATTGGTTGATGGTTCTCTAATTTCACATTCACCGTTGCATCATTAACACCATAAGCAATTGGCAAAATCAAACCTGTCTCGAATGTCTTTGTTCTAGTAGCTTCATAAACAGGTGCTTTTGTCGTAATATCTTTACGCGTTACCATGTTTCCGAATACATACAGTTTGGATGTATCAGGATAGTCCTCTTTAAGCACTGGTTTTGGAGCAACTAGATATTTTACTGAGAAGAGCGCATCTTGGAACGGAGTTCCTTGATAGTAGGTTGTTGCATTAATTCCGTTGTTTCCTAAACGGTCAAATAAATCACGTGTACTATTTTCCAGGTTGGAACTGAAAACCGATAGTCCTGGATAATCCACCATAAATGGATCATTCTTACTTAAATTAAATGATTTGTTAATTCTGTAAAAATCACTTTGGTCAGGTCTAATTGGATTAATCGCTTCCTTTAATTGTAAAACTGCATCGTGATACTTATAAGCGTCTGTATACCCAACACGTGATTGAACAAGTGCTGCATTAGCTGTCAACTCAACCACAGTTAAAGCGGCTATAATCATCCAAGCTCTTTTTACTTTAGGATAGAATAAAGTTGCAAGCAAAACCACAAAAATCAAAATCGTAGCAAGACGTTGCCAAACTGTTAAGAAAGAGTGTTGTTGTAACTGTACAATAGAAAAGATAACTGCACCGCTAATCAGTAGGAAGCTAGCTTCTCTCTTAGTAAATTTTTCTACTTCTCGTAGACTTAGATAAGCCAAATAAACTAAAAAGAAAGCAATAATCCATGAGAAGCGATAGAAAAATCCAGCAGGATTTTGTCCCATATGCCACAACTTACTTGTAAATTCATGGGCACAAGAAATCAAAAACACTACGAGAACAAAACTTGCTGCAATTTTACTCCACTTTGAAATCTTACTTGAAATAAAGTAATAAAGTGTTCCTAGTAAACCAAAGCTAGCTACATATATATTTGGCAAGTTAGGTCCAGCTGGCCAAGAAGTATTATCAAAAGCTCCTAAAAAGAGTTTTGCTAAAATCTCAAACGGATTGATTTGTAACTTCCAATCAAATCTCAGAGTGCTTTGTAAGCCCCCTTTTGTTGATACCAAACTAATCAGAATTGGGAGCAATACGGCTGATACTATTCCAACAGCTAGTATAGATGCGGCAGCTAATTTCCCCAATCTTGTTAGAATAACCTTTTTATTTCTTAAGTTCTCTGAACGAATAATGTAGAATAAAGCATAAATGACCACAAAAATGCAGGTCATATAACCCATGTAAAATTGTACAAAGAGAGATAAGGCAAGCATGCCAATATAGCCTCTTGGAGACTTATTATCTAGTACTTGTTCAACCCCAATTAAAAACTAATGGAAGCATGATCATTCCATCATAGAAAATTGGGTTCATTTGATAACTAACATTAAACCCATTTAATGCGTAGATGGTAGCGACGATTGGAACCAAGTAGGCCTTATTCTTTAATCCATCATAACGTTTAACCAAGAAATGTGCCATGGTTAATCCCATCGCTCCATAACGTAAGGCAATAACAATTGGGACCACCCATTGGAAATTTTCTTCAGAGGTTAATAGAAAGAGTAAGTTAAATGGACTCAACAAGTTGAAGCCCCAAATCCCTAACATCCCACCTCCAATGGATTTAGAGAAAGAGTAGAAGAAACTACTCCAATCGCCATTTAAAAATAAATGTTTGAAATAAGCATATAAGCCAATATACTGTGCGTTAAAGTCAACCGCCATGAGTGACTTTGTCCCGAAAGGAAAGAAGCCATCAATAGCCCAAGCCACAAACATGATGGCTATAGGTGCAATAAAACTTGCTAGATAGACTTTTTTCTTAGTCGTCATTTTGCTCTCCTTTTACAGTAATGTTCGTTTGGTCAACAAGATAATGTGGACGTTTCTTCACTTCGTAATAAATCTTACCGATGTATTCTCCGAGTACCCCAATAGAAATCAATTGAATTCCACCAAAGAGAACGACTGAGAAGATTGTAGTAAAGTATCCACTCACGAGTGAATCCGGTACTACGAGATATTGGATAAAGGTCCAAAGAACATAAACCAATGAAATTAATAAGCAGAATAAACCAAAATTAATACACATACGTAGAGGTTTATCGTTGAATGATAAAATCCCTTGAATCGCATAGTTCAATGAGAACTTCAACGAGTATTTTGTTTCACCTACAGTACGAACTTGGTTTTCATATTCGATAACTTTTTCGTTAAAGCCGATCCAAGCAAAAATTCCTTTAGAAAAACGATTGTATTCTTGCATAGATATAATGGCGTTTACAACTTTACGGCTAAACAATCGGAATTCAGAGACTCCGTCCATTAGCTCGATATCCATCATTTTATTGGCAAGTTTATAAAAATGTTTAGCTAAAAAAAGTACGGTGACGTTTTTTTCTCCTGTACGTGTACGACGAGCACTTACAACATCGTATCCTTGCTCATAAGCTTCAATCATTTTTGGAAGCATTGCTGGTGGATGCTGCAAATCTCCATCCATTAGAATAACTGCTTCTCCTGTTGCATATTCAAGTCCTGCAATAGTTCCAGCTTCTTTCCCGAAATTTCGACTGAAGCTGATGTATTTAACACGTGAATCGCCAGCTGCGATGGCTAACATACGTTCAAAAAGTACGATCCTTACTACCGTCATTAATAAAAAAATAATTTCAAATTCGGCTTTTTGTAATTTGATTGATTTCTTTAACCAATTCATCATACATCTTCTGAATCATATTCTCTTCGTTATAAAACGGAATTACTACAGATAATTTCATATCTATCCTACCTTATTCTTTTTTTATTATAATCACTTCTACTATAATAACATTTTTTTGAGTGAAGTGGTTACTCTTAACAAAAATTTTTGTTTATTGTATGAAATAAATAAACAAAAAAAGAAAAATATAAATCAGGTCTTTAATCCCGATTCATAATTCATCTTATCACTCTATTTTTTTATCGTGGAGGTAGCCCTAGAGCTATACGCCCATAACGACTAATGCGTGTAATCTTCCATGCTGGAGACCAGGTAACCTCAACCTTGACATCCTCAATCCCAGTAATTTGTTTTAAACCTGCCACAATCTCGATTGGCAGACTTTCTGCACAGTCACAGGCAGTATCAGTGAAGGTCATAACAACTGTACAAAGGCCAGCCTCATCTAAATGAATCTCATAAATCAATCCAAGATTGTATACATCTAACTCTACATCTGTATCATAAACTTTTTCGAGTACTTCAATGATTTGATCTTCCAATGCTAGAGCACGGTCATTAATCTTGATGTCTTCTCTCATTGCATTCCCTCCATTTTTTGATTGTTCCTATTTTCTCATAATTCTGACAATTTGGCAAGTTTTTCCCAATTCTCGTTAAAGCAAAAAAGTAGAGATACAATCTCTACTTTTTAGTGATTATTTTGATTTGACAGGTTTGTCTGCGAGAGCTTTAACGGCAGCATTAATGGTTTCTGCGTAAAGTTTTGCTCCTTCATCCTGCTTGGTCGTATCACTACCGAAGTGAACCTGGTCTGTCCCTTTCCAAATATCTGGATGATCTTTGGCGACTTGGTTCCAATCTGCTAGTGCTATATATGGATATTTTTGTGCCAGTTCACGCGCATAGCTTGCATACTGTTCAACATAAGGTTGCGTTTCCTGCGTTGTATCTCCCTCGTATGGAGTAACTAGAACAAGTTGATGTCCTTTTGGAAGGTTTGTTATCAGCAAATCCAAATCAGCTTTATAATTTTCAGGATTATTAACGCCAGTCGCAATGACTACAATTTAGGCAAGGCTTTATTCTGACTGTAATTCAGCATCAATGCATTTGCCTGTTTGGTATTTCGACTGACCTGACCATCAATCTGAGCATCTGGCAAGACTTCTTTTAGTCCCTCTGAAGCACGCAAGGTTACCGAATCTCCAATGATGGATACACCCTCAGCTATATTATAGCGACTGGCTTCTGCTTGATCTGCCATGGTTTTTGTTCGGTTCATATTGGTTTGCGCCTGATTGAGGCCATTAACCATCAAATCCGTTTCAAATGCACCGACTTGAGGAGCTATCAATATCACGACAACGGTAATCAGACCGAGTACTCCAGCACTGCCAGCAAAGACCGGTTTAATGTGCGGAATTTCTTTTGCCTTTTGCAAGAGATCAGTAGATTTTCCTGCTACTAAAGGTTCGATAACATAGAAAGAAAGGGTTGCGAAGATATAAGAGAAGATGGTGGTTAAAATCACTGCCGGAATATTTCCCATTAACTGTGAGAAAATAATATAAAACGGCCAGTGGAAAAGATAGACAGCATAGCTTGTATCCGCTAAAAAGCTGATAATCTTTGGCTCTTTGATGGTCGGTGTTTTCTCATGCAAGACGCGTGCCGCAACAATCATCAGAAGCGCTGCTAAACTTGCAAACAAGAAGCCGAGTAAATAAGCAAAGAGATATGTAAATTTCACAAAGAAGGTCAGTAATAGCAAGACTCCGAGCCCAGCTCCAAAGACTAGCAAAGTCTGCTTCAAATCCAAGCTTCTATTCAAACGTTTAAGAAGTGGCGTTGCATGACGAACCCCTATTACGGTAGCAAGCACACTACCTAAGAAGAAGGGATACACATGAGTTAAGCTTGAAAAGTATACTGTTGAGTAAGAACTCACAATAAAACTACCGATAAACATCGAAAGGAAACTGACGATAAAGGCAGCTGATGAAAGTAGAAAGATTGTTCCTCGTAGTTGTCCGCTTGATTTCGCTCGCTTAGATAGGAACCAGACTGCCAACCCCCACAAGATATAATAATGAACTTCAACAGCTAAGCTCCAGTTGTGAACAAAGAGGTGAGGGATAAACTGAGATTCATAACTTCCTCCTGTCAGCATTTCATAGAAGTTCGTCATAAATCCTAGAACACCGGCAATCTGCCCACCAATTCCTGCCACATAATCTTGGCGAACCAAGAAGGTGAATGGCATGATGACAAGAATCATTAAAACGACCGGTGGAAAAATTCGATAGAAACGTCTTCTAAAAAATCCTAAGATATCAATCTTCCCTTTTTGTCCAAATTCTTCTAATAAAAGTGATGTAATCAGAAAACCTGAGAAGGTAAAGAAGACGTCAACCCCGAAGAAACCTCCTGGGAAAGCCGTTTGAAAGAAATGATACAAGAGTACCAAAAGCAAACCTGTAATCCTAATCAAGGAAAACCATTTAATACGCATACGAGTTTATTCTCCATTCATTAGATTGGCAAAAAAGCCATCTAACTTTCATTCATAGTACCTTTATTTTATCAAAAAAAACAGAAAAATCCTAAGATAAAACTTAGGATTTTTAGCTGATTTCAAGCTAAATTTAGAAATTTCGCCCTGACTTGTTATAACCATATTTCAACAAAATGTTCACGAAATTCCAGAAGATTATCATCCATGATAGCCTGGCGAACCTGCTTCATCAGATTGAGCAAGAAATACAGATTATGGTAGCTTGTCAAGCGGATACCAAAGGTTTCATCTGCCTTAAGCAAATGGCGTAGATAAGCACGGGTATAATTCTTACATGTGTAGCAATCACACTCTGGATCAAGTGGTGTAAAGTCCTCCGCAAATTGAGCATTCTTGACAACCAAGCGACCTTGACTGGTCATACAAGTCCCGTTACGAGCGATACGAGTCGGCAAGACACAGTCAAACATATCGACGCCACGGATAACACCATCAATCAAGCTATCTGGTGCTCCTACTCCCATCAAGTAACGAGGTTTGTTCTCAGGAAGCAGTTGGGTCGTAAAGTCCAAAACTGCATTCATCTCTTCGTGTGTTTCTCCAACTGCTAGTCCTCCGATAGAGTAGCCTGGGAAGTCCATGCTAACAAGATCATGCGCCGACTGACGGCGAAGGTCTTCAAATCCTGCCCCCTGTACAATCCCAAACAGACCTTGGTCATGTGGACGACGGTGAGCCTTTAAACCACGCTCTGCCCAACGGCTAGTACGTTCAATCGATTTTTTCACATAATCATAAGGTTGATAAAATTGGGGACATTCGTCAAAGGACATCATGATGTCTGAGCCCAGATTGTTCTGGATAGAAATAGCTTTTTCAGGCGAGAGGAACATCTTAGAACCGTTGAGGTGGTTCTTGAAGGTTACCCCTTCTTCTGTAATATTACGGCTATCCGCTAGGGAATACACTTGAAAGCCACCGCTATCTGTCAAGATTGGTTGGTCCCAGTTCATAAACTTGTGAAGACCTCCAGCACGGGCAATGAGTTCATCCCCAGGGCGAAGCCACAAGTGATAGGTATTGGATAGGATAATCCCTGAACCCATCTCTTTCAATTCTTCTGGCGACTGAGTCTTGACCGTTGCCTGAGTCCCTACTGGCATAAACATAGGCGTCGGGAAGGTGCCATGGGGTGTGATAATCTCACCCAAACGAGCTCCTGTGTGTTTTTCTTTTTTTATCAATCGATATTTGATTGGCGAATCTGACATTTTTACCTCCGAAGCTGGGAAAGACAGTCCCAGTTCTTACTTTGTGCCCAAGGGCATACTGTATGATTCTATCAAAAAAAAACAGGAACTGTCACGAACTATGGTATAATGAAAGAATGAAGTACCCAAAAATTAATTTAAAAGAAGTTCGCGAACAGGCTAGACAATTTCAAGCCGAGCACCCTCGCTTGCTGCTTGTCTTTTTATTACCAAGTATTCTCTTGATTCTATCAAGCTTTATCAGACCTTTATCCCTACTTGATGAAGGCATTCTTGAACAGTCCTTCTTGAGTTTTCTAGGGATTACAATCCAGTCTGCTCTCTTTCCGATAGCCGTTGGATTTACAAGTTCCATCATCCTAGCTGGTGCTCTCTTTACCACGATTAATCTTTACAGAATTTCTGAGATAGAGCTTTCCTTTAAAGATAGCCTGTCCTTGCTTGACAACCGCTTCTTTACCCAGACATTTCTAACTCTCTTGCTCAAGCGTTTCTATCTCTTTATGGAGCATCCCTAATCTTTTTGGAGTCTATTTGCTCTTTTATAGCAGCGCTATGGCTCGTAAATTTGTGGAACTTCATCCCGAATTTCCATCTGTCGACGTCACCAATCCAGATATCGAACACTTCCTACTTACTTTTGCTCTCTATTTCTTTGGTAGTGTCCTAGTAATGATTTTGGGAACCATTATCTATCTGCCACAATATTATGCCTATTCCCAAGTTGAGCTACTTTTATGTGACACCCTTGCAATCGGAATTGCCAAGCCGAGCCGCGTGCTGCATACCAGCCGCTTTCTCATGAAAGGCTATAAGTTCCAACGCTTTGTCCTTGATTTACAGCTACTTCCTTGGTATATCCTCATCTGGATTAGCTTTGGAATTGCAAGTATCTCTATCTTCCCTTATATCTATAGTAGCCAAATCTTCTTCTATCAAAGACTGCTTGAAATCAAGCGCAGAAAAGTATAACAGCAGTTATTAAAAACCAGCACCTTCATAGAAAGTGCTGGTTCTTTTTATTTTAATAAGAGGATACTCAAAAGAGTTATGATTGCTGGACCACCTTGCTTTAGAATGATTTTTTTATCTGCTGTTAAAGTACCATAAGTCGCTGCTCCTATGACAAATAAAACAAAGATTGTTACGATTTCTAAGCTATGCGAGAAATAAATCCCATAGATGAGAAAAACCCCAATCAAAGCATTATAAATCCCTTGATTTTTAAACAGTGAGGTAACAGATGGTCGAGTCAATTCTTCCTTTTCTATATTAAAGACTCGGCTGGTCGCGTCTGATTGGGTTGAGATACTCTCCAAATAGAAGATATAAAAATGTTCGAGGGCAACAATAGTTGCCAAAATAGTAGTAATGATTGACATAGTGTTCTCCTTAAAATTCTATTTTTTCTAAACCTGAGACTAGTTTTGTCAGTAAGGTTGTCAGTTCTTTTTGTTCACCAGGCGATAAGATGCTCTCCATCTGTTCCTTCACATTCAAGTGATATTTAGGTGGATTAACTAATAGTTGATTCTTGGCTTCTTGGGTTAATTCAACTAGGACTTCTCGCTGATTGATTGGATTACGCTTACGACTGACATAGCCCTCTGACTCTAAAATCTTAAAATGACGGGTCAAAGCTGCCTGGTCAATCTGTAACTTCTCTTGAACGGCAGTTTGGTTACACGGTGACTTTTGCAATAAAAACTGCAGAATTTGATAGCGGGTCAAACTAATTCCCAATTGTTTCTCAAAAAGTTGAGTAATGGTCTGATCTACTAAATGGAGCTGGTACAGTAATTCATTGATTTCTGACATTTCTATTCCCTTGTTAACATTTGATTTGTCAACTATTGACTTATCAAGTATAATGCAAACAGATTAAATACACAACTATTTTGCTCAATCCGTTAAATTTATCTGCTAGCCTCAATCCCAGACAACTATATTTCCAAATTTTATGTCTGGAGTTTATATTTGCTACCTAAGAATTTGAAAATAAAAAAGAAGTGGAAACTGAATCAGTTCCCAACTTCTCATTCATTATTAGTTCATTGATACGTGAACGTGGTCATAGTGATTTCTGTTACGCTACCACGATCTGGCATTGGATTCCAAGTGTAGGCTGGTCCGTATTTGCTATCGTATGGTGCGTAGAAACGTTGTTTCCAGATGATGTAGTTGATTCCACGGCTAGCCATATTTTGGATAGCATAATCTGCAATTTGATCACCGAGAGCTGAACTTACTGGAACCATAAAGTCAATGGCAAGACCTTTTCCGTGATCACCTGAATCTCCTGGACGGTAACCACTAAATGATGTGATACCGAACAAGTTAGCTACTTCTTCTTTAAAGGCAGCAGTTTGTGGTTGGAGACCTGCATTTTCAGATTTTGTTGCTGCAATAGTTGCATAGTCAGGAGCAGCTGGCGCTGTATAAGTTGCTGATGCACCTTGACTTGGTTCAGCTTGGTAAGTTGCTGGAGCCGATTGAGCTTCTGTTACAGCCTCAGTTGTTGCTTCTGTAGTCGTTGTTTCTTCAACTGTTGTAGTTGTTTCAGCGACCGTAGTTGTTTCCTCAACTGTTGTAGTTGGTTCAGCAGCCGTAGTTGTTTCCTCAACTGTAGTTGTTGGTTCAGCGACCGTAGTTGTTGGTTCAACGACCGTAGTTGTTTCTTCAACGACAGGTGCCGCAGCTTCTGTTGTTGCTTCTGACGATACTGTAGTTTCTGCTACAGCTTCAGTTGTTGCTTCTGTTGTAGTTGTCTCCTCAACAGTAGTCGTTGTTTCTTCAACTGGTTGTGTCAAATCTTCGACTTGAACAGTTTGTTCATCTACTGTTACTTGATTCGTTGTTAAATCTGCTGTTGCACTTGCTACATCAGAACCAACTTCTTGAGGTGTATAAACCTCAACCTCTGTTACTTCTTCATTTTCGTTAACAGTTGTAGTCAGTACAGTTTCTGGGAAAATCAAATCAATATTAGTGATTTTGTTCAAGTTTGCAAGGACATTTAAGTCTACTCCCAAAGCCTCTGCAATCGTGCTTAGGGTATCTCCGTACTTAATTGTGTAACTTGTTTTATTTTCGCTTTTAGCAACATCGTTTTGAATTTGCTCAACTGAACGTGGTGACCATACAATTTCTTCTGCTTGAGTCGCCAAGGTAGGGGCAAGTGATAAAGCTACTGTTGATGCTAAAATAATTCGTTTCTTCATACTATTCAAACTCCTTTTCAAATGTAGTACCTTTCTATCATAACATAAAGAAAAAAGAAAAAAAGCCCTTTGGGGGCTATTTAATAAAACTGTCTAAACTCTGTAACAAACCACATTAATTGAAATAGTTTGTATGATTTTTGTCACAAAGCTGACATATTCTCTTTTATAAAACTTTCAAAAAAAGAGAGAAGGAATATCCGCTAAACAAGAAATCTGATGATTGCAATCCACCGGAGCTTCAAGGAAATTGATACTCTGAATGCTACTATTCTGAGCAAATTCGATATCTAAGGTGCGGTCCCCTATATAATAGGTGCGGTCTGGTTTTAAATGGTATTTGCTGATAAGGTAGGTCGCTGCTTCAGGACTTGGTTTACGAGCAAAACCGCTCTGGCTTGTCAAAATTTCTGTGAAATAAACCTCCAATCCCAAATCTCGTAAAATAGTCAAGGCATTATCGCCTTTGTGAGTGTAAACAAATTGCTGAATTCCTTGCTGATTTGCCCAGGCTAAAACCTCGCGCGCCCCCGGCATCAAGATGACCTGGGCATTCTTTTCAGCCAAGCTCTGAGCACGGACTTGATTGAGCCTATCAACATCCAAGCCTCTTTCTTCTGCCACTTGCATTAGTAAATCCTGGACAGAGTATTTCAAGATAAAAGCTCGAACTTTCTCCTTGTCAAAAGGAATGGAAAATTGTGCATAGGTCTCCTCAATTCCTGACAAAATAGCTTCATAGGAGTCCAATAAGGTCCCGTCTAAATCCCAAATAAAAGCCGTTTCTTGCATTTCTTATCCTTTCAATGTCATATAAGATTTGTAACGATAGCGTAGGAAAATCCAACGGAAACCATTATCCAAAAGCGTTCCCGCCCAGATACCAGGCAAACCCCATCCAAGAACAATTCCCATCAGGTAACCAGTCCCAATACGGATGCACCACATTCCAATACTTGTCGCATAAAAGGGAAGTCGGGCATTTCCCAAACCTTGCCAGACAGCTGTATAAATGACCGTCCCCGTTGTCATAGGAGTCCCTAAAAGTGAAAAAAGAGTCACTAAAACACTGGCTTTGATAGCCACAGGATCGCTGGTGTAGAGATTGCTTAGTGGTGTCCCAAGAGCATAGATACTAAGCGTTAAGGGCAACATGAGAAAGAAAGACAGCCAAAAAGTTTGCTTACTTAGTCTGTCCACCCTTGCCCAATCATTCTCCCCTACTGCTCGAGCTACCTGCATGACTGTAGCCGTAGCGACACCGAAGGCAGGCATATAGTTGAACTGAGTCAAAACTTCACCGATAGCATTTCCCGCGACTGCCTCCGTCCCAAAGGAAACAACCAAGGCAATAATGACTACATCTCCAGCCCTCATCATGAGACGTTCTCCCGCTGCAGGTAAAGCCAAGGTCAGCAGTTCTTTATCCAGTCCAAAATTTGGTCTCATATATGGAAGTTTTAATTGTGACCACAAAATTACAACCCCGATCAAACGAGACAAAATAGTCCCCCAAGCTACACCAGCTATCCCCATATCAAGGATAAAAATGGCGACACTTGAAAAAACAATATTTAAAGCATTGGATAAAAAACTAACATAAAGCGGAAGTCGAGGATTGTGGGTAGCGCGAATCAAGGCCCCTAAACTAGTCATTAAGCCCAGGAGAACGATTGACCCACCCACCAATGATAGATAAAGTCCACCACTCTTAGCTACAGACACTTCTGTCCCCAAAAGACCGATCATCTCTTGACCCGCAAAGATGGACAAGCCTCCTAAAACTAAACTCAAAAGCAAGGTTATCTTGAGAGCTTCTGTCACATGGTAGGCTAGTCTAGACTGATCTTTCTGTCCCACACTTTTTGATATCACACTAGAAATTGCTGCTCCCAAGGAAATAAAAATAGCCTGATAAATGGTGATAATATTTCCAGCTACCGACACACCCGAAATGGCGATCAACCCCAGATTAGCTACCAAGTAGCTATCGACCATCCCCATGAGCATCTGCAAGAAATTTTCACCCATGGCAGGTAAAGCTATGTTGAGAATATCCTTATTTTTCTTAAACAATCCTTCCTCCTGATGAAAAGAAACTCAGTTAGTTTCCCAACCGAGTTTACTTCCTCTGTTTTAAAGTCCTAAATAAGATTCTACTGCTGCCTGCATATCTGCCGCTGCAACAGTTGTCTTGTGACGAACTGGAGCTGTTTCGAGGCCATCAACTGCTGGTGGCACTGCCACTCCTGAAATTTCGTGCAACTGAGCCAAGGCCTCAAAGTCGCTCAAACCTGATTTCCCTGTTACAGCTTCTACTGCAACTACTGGGAATTTGTAAGGACTAGCTGTTGAAGCAATCACGGTCTTAGCCACATCACCTGTCCCTGCTTGGTATTTTTTATATACGGCTGAGGCAACTGCTGTATGAGGGTCCTCAATATAAGCATCTGACTCATAAACACGCTTAATTTCTGCTGCTGTTTCTGCTTCAGTCGCATACTCTGCTGCAAAAAGGTCAAGAATCTCTGCATCAAAATCTGTCAATTCATACTGACCTTGGTTATTCAAAGCATTCATGAGTTCAGCTGTCTTAACCGCATCATTAGCCAAAAGGTGGAAAATCAAGCGCTCCAAGTTTGAAGAGACCAAGATATCCATAGATGGGCTAGTGGTCACTTTAAACTCACGCTTCTTGTCATAAACACGAGTTTTAAAGAAATCTGTCAAAACATTGTTGTCATTTGAAGCACAGATCAATTTACCGACTGGTAGGCCGATTTGTTTGGCGTAAAAGGCTGCCAAGATATTTCCAAAGTTTCCTGTCGGTACGGTGAAGTTGACCTTGTCACCAGCCACAATCTCACCAGTTTTAACAAGCTGAGCGTAGGCATAAACATAGTAGACAATCTGTGGGACTAAACGACCAATATTCATAGAGTTAGCTGATGAAAACTGGAGCTTGTTGGCTGCCAATTTCTCACGAAGAGTCACATCATTAAACATATGTTTCACGTTTGTTTGAGCATCGTCAAAGTTTCCATCAATAGCGATAACATGGGTATTTCGCCCGTTTGAGTGGTCATTTGCAACTCTTGTACCTTGCTGACACCGTCTTTTGGATAAAAGACGATAATTTCAGTTCCTGGTACATCCGCAAAACCTGCCATAGCAGCTTTCCCAGTATCTCCAGATGTTGCTGTCAAGATGACAATCTTGTTTTCCAAACCATGTTTTTTGGCAGCTGTTGTCATAAAGTAGGGCAAGATAGACAAGGCCATATCTTTAAAGGCAATGGTTGAACCGTGGAAAAGTTCCAAGTTGTATTGGCCATCGAGTTTGACAAGAGGGGCAATAGCTGGTGTATCAAACTTGCTGTCATAGGCATTGGTGATACAATAGTCCAACTCTTCTGCTGTAAAGTCATCCAAAAAGGCTGACAAGACAAGCTTAGCTACTTCTTGATAAGAAGCATCTTTCAATGTGTCAAAATCCAAATCAACCTTTGGATAGCTCACTGGAGTAAACAAGCCTCCATCTGTTGCCAAACCTTGCAAAATCGCTTGGCTGGCTGTTACTGTATTGTTCGCGTCACGCGTTGATTGATAAACTAATGTCATAAATCTCTATCCTTTATCTATAGTCTCATTCATTATAACATGATTTTTCAGAAAATTCTTCCGTTATAAGAAAATTATACGTCCAATTCTTCTTTCAAAGGTTCTAAATAAGTCGTTTCACTCTGACCTCTCATCTCAAGTCCTTGCTCTGCTATCGCTAGCAAGTCTTTGGAGAACTGGACAATCCCAGCTGTTTCTTCATCTGTGAGGTGTTTCTTAGAAAATTGTCTTCTCAAAGACTTGTAGTCATGACCAAAACTTTCAAAGAAAGGAGCTGTTTCTAGGTAAGCTTCAAGCTTGTCAAGATTCACCAACAAACCTAGATGAAAGGCTGCTGAAGCAAAAGTTCGGTCTAACGGCTGTGTACAAACACTCCGAAATTCGACCGTTCCTCGAGTTGTTAAATCTTGGAATTGGTAGCTACGGTGCGTTTGGAAATCCTTTTCTAGGGGAACAAGAAGAGTTTCTTTCCCATTTAGAGTATAAGCAGGAATCTCATCAGTAGCTAGGTAATCTCTAGCTTGAATCGGAGAAAAATAATAGGTTTCTCCATCTCGTTCTGCTGTGAAAATCGCAGAATGGTCTAAATAATCAAAGAAATCATCCTCATTTTGAAATAGTTTTGAATTGACACCAACATTCTCTGGATAAATCCCATGCATAGAGTCTTCCCAAAAGATATCTCGTGAAATCTGGGTGTCCCAGTCCGCTCCAGAAACTCAGAATTGGCAAACAGGTAAGCTTTGGCTGCCTCTATCTGTGTGAAAGCATTGATGACACGTAGGTAGTTATCGATCGAAACATCCAACTGGACTTGACTCCCGCAGATGAAGGCTCCGTATTGTGGAAAGTCATGTAAATGCGCACTTTCTTGGTGACTCCCCATACTCAGATAATCCATCAGCATCTGATAGCGTGGATAAGCCACAGGTCGGTTGTCATTTTGATTCCAATTTGGGTGAATCCCCCAACCCTGGATAGCATGATTCTTTTCGCCTAGCTTTTCTTGGATTACCTTCATATAGGCCTGAAAACGTCCTTCAACCTCTTGGATATTCTGAGCCCTACCAAAGGCAAACTCCAAGGTTGTATAAGAAACTTCAAACAAAATCCGATCTTGACTCATCGGTTCTACAAGTTGAATTGGATTGCCCTCCTGGTCTACCTTTTCAACTTCCAGACTGAGAGTATCAACCAAAAAGCGCAACAAATCCTTGCTGACTTCAATATCTGTAGGTTGGCCTTTCGTATGAACGATAGGAAACTCCAACTCAATACCGATGTAGAGATCTGGATTTTTTTTGATATTTTTTAAATAGCGGTCTTTTAATAACTGAATTGAAGGGGACATACATACCTCTCACTCTAACTTCTCATACTAGAAAATAAATTACTCTCTATTATACCAAAAATCAGAGATAATCTTGTCGAAAAAATACTATCTAAAAATGCTGATAATTTTGTAATTCATATTAAATTTCCCATACTTCCCTTCAAAACCTTATCAAAAATATTGATATATCAATATCTATAAAGCGGTCTTCTCCCTCTACTTTTTAGGATTTATTATAAGTAGTTGATTTTTTGCTGAAAACGGTTTATACTTAAAGAGTCTTAAAGTTTCTTAAACTACAAGTCAAACATTTTATAAGGAGGAATGACAATAATGAGTATCGGAATCATTATTGCGAGTCACGGTGAATTTGCCGCGGGTATTCATCAGTCAGGATCTATGATCTTTGGTGAACAAGAAAAGGTTCAAGTTGTAGCCTTTATGCCAAACGAAGGTCCAGATGATTTATACGCAAAATTCAACAATGCTGTGGCTGCATTTGACGCAGAAGATGAGGTTCTAGTCTTGGCTGACCTTTGGAGTGGTTCTCCATTTAACCAAGCTAGCCGCGTAATGGGAGAAAATCCTGAGCGTAAATTTGCCATCATCACAGGACTTAACTTGCCGATGTTAATCCAAGCCTATACCGAACGCCTGATGGACGCTAATGCCGGAGTGGCTAAAGTTGCTGCGAACATCATTAAAGAAGCCAAAGATGGCATCAAGGCTCTTCCAGAAGAGCTAAACCCAGCTGAGGAAGTTGCAACTGCTGCAACTGCTCCTGTAGCCCAAGCTGCTATTCCAGAAGGAACAGTTATCGGAGACGGTAAATTGAAAATCAATCTTGCACGTCTTGACACACGTCTCCTTCACGGACAAGTTGCCACTGCTTGGACACCAGATTCAAAAGCAGACCGTATCATCGTTGCTTCAGATAACGTTGCAAACGACGAATTGCGTAAAGAATTGATCAAACAAGCAGCTCCTAACGGAGTGAAGGCTAACGTTGTTCCAATCCAAAAACTGATTGAGGTTGCAAAAGACCCTCGTTTTGGTGAAACACATGCCCTTATCTTGTTTGAAACACCTCAAGATGCCCTTCGTGCTATCGAAGGCGGTGTGCCAATCAAGACTCTTAACGTTGGATCAATGGCTCACTCAACTGGTAAAACAATGGTCAACAACGTATTGTCAATGGACAAAGAAGACGTTGCTACATTTGAAAAAATGCGTGACCTTGGTGTTGAATTTGACGTACGTAAAGTACCAAACGACACGAAAAAAGATTTGTTTGACTTGATTAGCAAAGCTAACGTTCAATAATTTACATTAAATAGAAAAGGAATAAACCATGTCAGATATTTCAATCATTTCTGCTATCTTGGTTGTAGTTGTTGCCTTCTTCGCAGGTCTTGAAGGTATCCTCGACCAATTCCAATTCCATCAACCAATCGTTGCATGTACCCTCATCGGTCTTGTAACTGGTAACCTCGAAGCAGGGGTTATGCTTGGTGGATCACTTCAAATGATTGCCCTTGGTTGGGCTAACATCGGAGCTGCCGTAGCTCCTGACGCTGCTCTTGCCTCTGTTGCCGCTGCAATCATCATGATTAAGGGTGGTAACTTTACTACTGAAGGTATCGCAGTCGCAACTGCAACTGCAATCCCTCTTGCCGTAGCTGGACTCTTCTTGACTATGCTTGTTCGTACAGCTTCAGTTATCTTGGTTCACTCTGCTGACGCTGCTGCTAAAGAAGGAAACATTGCTGCTGTTGAGCGCGCTCACTACTTTGCCCTTATTCTTCAAGGTCTACGTATTGCAATCCCTGCAGCCTTCCTTATTGCTATCCCAGCTTCTGCTGTTCAAGACGCTCTTGGTTTAATGCCAGACTGGTTGAACGGTGGTATGGCTGTCGGTGGTGCCATGGTCGTTGCCGTTGGTTACGCTTTGGTTATCAACATGATGGCTACTCGTGAAGTATGGCCATTCTTCGCTATCGGTTTTGCTCTTGCAGCAATCTCTCAATTGACTTTGATTGCCCTTGGTGTCATCGGTGTTGCCCTTGCCTTCATCTACCTCAACCTTTCAAAACAAGGTGGAAACGGTGGCGGAGGAGCTGCAACTTCTAACGATCCAATCGGTGATATCCTAGAAGACTACTAGAAAGGGGAACAATCATGGCTGAAAAAATTCAATTATCAAAATCAGATCGCCAAAAAGTTTGGTGGCGTTCACAATTCCTTCAAGGTTCTTGGAACTACGAACGTATGCAAAACTTGGGTTGGGCTTACTCTTTGATCCCAGCTATCAAGAAACTTTACACTAAAAAAAGAAGACCAAGCAGCTGCTCTTGAGCGTCACCTTGAATTCTTCAACACTCACCCATACGTAGCTGCTCCAATCATGGGGGTTACTCTTGCACTTGAAGAAGAACGTGCTAACGGTACTGAAATCGATGACGCTGCTATCCAAGGTGTTAAGATCGGTATGATGGGACCTCTTGCTGGTATCGGTGACCCAGTCTTCTGGTTTACAGTTCGTCCGATCCTTGGTGCCCTTGGTGCTTCACTTGCTGCAACTGGTAACATCGTTGGCCCGCTTCTCTTCTTCTTTGGATGGAATGCAATCCGTATGTCTTTCCTTTGGTATACACAAGAGTTTGGTTACAAGGCTGGATCTGAAATCACTAAAGACATGTCAGGTGGTATCTTGAAAGACATCACTAAAGGAGCTTCTATCCTTGGTATGTTTATCCTTGCCGTTCTTGTACAACGTTGGGTATCCATCAACTTCACTATCAACCTTCCAGGTAAACAATTGTCAGAAGGTGCCTACATCAACTTCCCAGAAGGTGCTGTTACAGGTGGAGAACTGAAGGGTATTCTTGGTCAAGCACTTAGTGGTATGAGCTTGGATAGCGTTCAACCACAAACGCTTCAAGGTCAGTTGAACTCATTGATTCCAGGATTGATGGGACTTCTCCTTACTTTCCTTTGCATGTGGTTGCTTAAGAAAAAAGTATCTCCAATCACAATCATCCTTGCCCTCTTTGCAGTTGGTATCGCAGCTCGTTTCTTCGGTATCATGTAATCTCGACGAGAATGTAAAAAAAGAATCAGGATTATCACCTGATTCTTTTTTGTATTCTTTTATTCTGCCAAGGCACCCATTGGATCCCATGGTGCAAGGACGATTGGTTCTGCTTCGTAAGCAGCTTGTTCTTCTGCTGTCAGCAATTCTTTACGTACAACGATTTGGTAAGTGTATTCGTCCATCCAAGCATCTGAGGCAACAAAGTAACCATCTGTACCGACCTTGTCTCCCCATGAGTTTTCAACTTTCCACTTGATTGATTTACCATTTTCATCCAAATCAACACCTGTCAAGACCATTGCGTGAGTCATCAAGCTTTCGCTGTAGTCCAAACGTCCTGCTTTGTCCTGAGTGAGTTGAATATCCATGCTTGATTTAAATCATAAACATCTGTCGCAAGGATTCCAGCTTTACGGTTGCTGAGTTGACCGACATCTGAACCAAACCAGACAGTTTCTCCTGTTTGCATTTGGGCAATCGCCAATTCTTTCAAGCGCTCCATCGGTACGTTGATGTAGCGAACCGCACGGCTACCAACCACATTTCCCAACATCTCAACTGTGTAAGATTTACCGTATGGTTTATCAGCAGTTGGAGCATTGATCACAGAAACATAGTCTTCTAGTGGAAGGTCAACGTATTTCTTGTAAAATTCTTGTGGTGTGATACCTTTTTCACTTTGGTAGTTGTTGTCCTTATCACGATAAGCAAAGTCAAACTTACGTGGTGGAAGTCCTAGTGACATGGCAAGGAAGTTAAAGATCTCTTGCAAAAGGTCTTCTTTCTTAGCTTGAACAGTCGCTTGATCTGCTCCAGAAGCCAAGAGGTCACGCAAGATTTGAGCATCTTGACGAAGCAATTTATTAAGGATTGCATTGAGCTCACGACTATTGCTAGATGAAACAGATTCTGGATAAACAGACTTAGGTACGACACCGTATTTCTCAAAGAGAGAAACAACCATATCCCACTGACCACCATCTTGTTGTGGAGTTTGGAGTAGGAAGCTGACCTTACGGCTCGTCAATTCTTGGTCTGCAGTCGCAATCACTTGCTCCAAAAACCAGTTAGATTTTTCATACTTGTCCCAGAAAAATGTGTGGGCTTGTGACAATTCAAAGTTTTCCAGTTTGTATTGAGAAATGAGTTTGTGACGGAAGGTATTGAGGGCCGCAAACATCCAGCAACGACCAGAAGCTTTCTGATTAGTGACCTTGTCCTTAGTCAAATCAAGTGAGAAAACAGGTGTGTTGTCTACATGACTCTGACGACGCTCAAGGGCTACAAAAATACCGTTATGGCTAGCAGCATTTTCGATAGCTTGGTACTTTACATTTGCTTCATAGTTGGCAAATAATTTATCTGTAAATGATTCTTGAATCGCGTTCATAAAATCCTCCTTTTTTCTTACTGTCTATTATAACTCTTTTCACAAAGGAAGCAACCAAAAACTGAAAAAGGCAAGGATATTTTCCTCGCATTTTCCTAATATTTCATGGTGTTGCTATCACTAGCTGACACTTTCAAGCAACCCTTCTAGTTCTTCCTTGGTCAAACGACGCCATTCTCCACGTTTCAAATCCTCATCCAAGGTCAAAGTTCCCATGGTCAGACGTTGCAAGTCCACCACTTCCTTGCCACAGTAGGCTACCATCCGTTTGACTTGGTGAAATTTTCCTTCTGCGATGGTCACTCGGACCAGACTTTGATTCTTTTCTGTATCCACAGACACAAGCTCCAGCTTGGCAGGTTGACAGGTAAAGTCCTTGAGCGGAATCCCTTGCGCAAATGTCTCAATGTCTTCATCCGTCATCACTCCATTGATCTGCGCTAGATAGGTTTTATCCACATGACGTTTTGGTGAAAGAAGAGCATGAGCCAGTTTGCCATCATTGGTCAAGAGCAAGAGTCCATGCGTATCAATATCCAAACGACCGACTGGAAAAACTTCCTTTGAACGAGCCAAGTCATCCAACAAATCCAAAACAGTCTTGTGTTTAGGATCTTCAGTCGCTGAGATAACCCCCTGGGGCTTGTTCATCATATAGTAAACAAACTCCTCGTACTCTAACTTTTGCCCGTCAAAACAAATCTCGTCCGTGTCTTCATTGATTTGCAGTTTGGCAGATTTTTCCTTTTTACCATTGACCATCACGCGCCCAGCCTTTAGAAAGTTTTTGACTTCCGTCCGGCTTCCTACTGCACAGGCAACTAAATATTTATCTAATCTCATAGGGCTATTATATCATGAAAAAGCATAGACTTAGAACAAAAAAAGCCGCCTGATTGGGCGACTTAATTTTTTTATAGGGAGATTATTATGAAAAAGTTTTAGGAGTATAAGTTAAGTTCTTCTTAACTTATGAGATAAGTATACAGCTCCTATCTTAAAGTTTCCTTAAGTATTTTTAACTGTGAGATTTTTCCATTTTTCTCGCCAGTTTTTCTTAGATAAACGCTTTTGATAGAGCTTCATTCGGTCTTGATTTTCTAAAAAATGAGGAGTTGGACGAACTTGAAAGTTCAAAATATCCTCTAAACCATAAGGCGCAAAGAGCTCTAAAGTTGCGTCAGCTTGCAAACAAAGTCCTACTGCCGTGCAACGTTCAGGATATTTACTCATGGCATCGCAGGAATTCCTATACGGTTCCGTATGGGGACTATGCTGATGCATATAGACTTGATTTTTTAACTCCCATTGGTACTGGGGAAAGTTCTCTCTCAACTTGCTCTCTAGAGCTAGCGTTTCTTCGTAACTCACATCTCGGTCAAAGAAAATCACATCCACATCCGTTTCACGGTCAAAGGCCGGCTTATCTGACAAGAGATTCCAGATAAAATTTCGGACCGAACCAGCCGCCAACCAGGAATCTTTCAACTCCAAGTCACGGATGATGGTCAGAATAGCCATCATGTCAGAATTATCTCTGAAAGAGTCTAAGATTTGAGTCTTATTTTTCAATATATTCATACCCTAAATGTTCATAAGCCTTAGCTGTCGCAACCCGTCCTGAACGAGTTCGCATGATAAAAGCCTTTCTGGATCAGGTAAGGTTCGTACATATCCTCTACCGTCTCACGCTCTTCGGCGATATTTACCGAAAGAGTTCCTAGACCGACAGGACCTCCACCGTACATCTCAATCATGGTGCGGAGAATTTTCTGGTCCACATAGTCCAAGCCTTCATGGTCTACATCCAGCATGGTCAAAGCCTTATCTGTAATGACATCATCAATCAAGCCATCGCCCATAATTTGCGCAAAGTCGCGCACGCGCTTGAGAAGACGATTGGCGATACGAGGAGTTCCACGACTACGGAGAGCTAACTCCGAAGCTGCTTCATGAGTGATTTCCATCTCAAAGATATCTGCCGTCCGCTCGACAATCTCTGTCAAGTCAGCATGTGTATAGTATTCCATGTGACCAGTGATCCCAAAACGTGCACGAAGTGGATTTGAAAGCATCCCTGCTCGTGTCGTCGCACCAATCAAGGTAAAAGGTGGCAAGTCTAGATGAACACTACGGCTAGCTTCCCCTGCACCAATCATGATATCGATGTAGAAATCTTCCATGGCACTATAAAGCACCTCTTCTACTGACATGGGCAAGCGATGAATCTCGTCGATAAAGAGCACATCTCCTGGCTCCAAGTCATTCAAAATCGCTACCAGATCACCGGCTTTTTCGATAACAGGACCAGACGTCTGCTTAAGATTGACTCCCAATTCATTGGCAATGACAAAAGCCATGGTTGTTTTCCCGAGACCTGGAGGGCCAAACAAAAGAACATGGTCCAGCGCCTCATCACGCATTTTTGCTGCCTCGATAAAGATTTGAAGCTGATCTTTGACCTTGTCTTGTCCGATATATTCACGTAAATATTGGGGACGGAGGGTACGTTCTACCAACTCCTCATCGCCCATAATTTCATTATCTAAAATTCTACTCATGTTCCTATTATAGCAAAAATCCAGCCCACAAACAAAAAAGCCACCGAATTTGGTGGCTTCATTAGGGAGATTATTATGAAAAAGAAAAGTTTAGGATTTCTATTAAATAAAGTTAGGAGGTCTTTACTTAACGATTACATGATACATGAGTAAACTTAAAGTTAACTTAAGATAAAAAAATTATTTTAATTTTTTTCGATCCACCCAAATCATTCCTGTACAATCATAAGTAGATAAGGTTTCAAAGCCCCAATGAACGATAGAATCCAAGAGTCTTTTTCTAGACTCATCTGTCGCTAGTTGGACTTGATAGGCATCCTTTATAATCGGCTAAAGCTTGCTTTCATCATAGATACTTCAATCCCTTGGCGCTGATAGCTAGGCAAAAACAATCAAATCCTGGACAAAAAAACAGATGAAAAAACCGTCTCCAACCAAACGCGCTAAACCAACGATTTTCTCACCATCACGGGCAAGATAAGTCGCTAGCGAATGAGACAAGGCCTGGGCCAACATTTGGAGCTGATTTGTATAGTTTGTCCAACCAACTGCCTGGTAGAGATGCAAAACGTCATCAATTGAAACAGATGTTTTCTTTTTGTAATCTTAATCATAGCAAACCTTTCTAACATTCTCTAAGAGATTTCAACTGTTGCCCATTTTCATCAAAATTATCCGGACGCAACCACTCTTCAAAACGAGCTCTGACTTGAGGCCAGTCCTTATCAATCATAGACATCCAGTCCGTGTCTCGAGTCCTTCCCTTGTAGATAACCGCTTGACGGAAAGTGCCTTCGTAGATAAAACCCAAACGTTCTGCTGCTTTTCTAGAAGGGAGATTTAGCGCATCACATTTCCACTCATAGCGACGATAGTTGAGTTCTTCAAAGACATAACGAGCTAGCAAATAGTGGGCTTCTGTCCCCATTCTTGTCTGTTTGAGAGTCGGAGAAAAGGTCACCGCGCCAACTTCAATGGTGCGATTGGCTTGGTCAATACGCATGAGAGAAAAAGTCCCCAGCGCCTTTCCAGTCGCTTTATCGATAATCGCATAATAGAAGCGATCCTTGCGCTCAAGCATCTGCTTCAAAGCTACAACTAATTCTTCGAGATTCTCTACTGGCGGTTGAAAGAGATAGGTCCACATCTCTCGAGGTGATTCTGGACCATAAACAGCCAGCAAATCCTCCGCATGCTTTTCTACTGACAGAGCTTCGATAATCGTATACTGTCCTTCTATCCGTACAAGTGAAGGCAAAACTCCAGGTGTGTCGTCTACAGGTTCACCAATCATCTGACCATATTCATTTACTGGCATAGCTTTCTCCTTACTGTTTTCATTTCTGGAGTTACTATACCACAATTTAGTGAAAATTGAAACCAAGAATCAATCTACTGGAATGCTTAAGATTCTAAACTTGCAACATGCTTTCGTTTATCTTTTAAAGCTTGGTTAATCTTCTGGGTCTGCTTGTGAGTTTGCCGGATTTGATAGAGCCAGATAAGGCCATAAATCAACAAGAAGATAAACCAATGGACAGGGCTGAGCAAAGCGACTCCCCAGCCAAAAAATAGGCAGGTCAAAACTAAAATGACAGCCGTCACTAGTAAATGCAAGACCACGCGTATGCTATAAGCTAAAAATTCTAGTTCCTCAATCATGACTGACAAAACCCCCATGGTACCACTCATCAAAAAAATGGCTAAAATATTCCTAACATTAAAGGCTGGATAGATAATGCTAGGGAAAATATGAGCTAGCAAAACCAACCCCAAGTAAAAGAAGGAGCCTGTCCGCATACCTGTTACAAAATAAGCTATCAAGCGTTTCATCATTTTCTCCTATAAACCTAAATAATCCATTAAGGACTTGACATATTTCCGACTCACACTAGATTTTATGCCCCGTGTCAACTTAGCCATCATATTTCCTGAAAAACTATCCGATAAGGATTCTAAATGGTCAATATTGATAATAGCGTGACGGGATATCTGCAGGAAATTCCGGCGATTAACCCGATTTTGAAAGTTTATCAAGGTTTCCTTAGTCATATAAAACCCATCAACGGTATAAATAGTCAATACATTTTTATCAATATCTGCCATGATAATCTCTTCAATCTTCACCATGACCAATTGATCATCTGTTCGGATGGGAATCACTACCTGATTGACAGTTGAAAATTGTTCTAAATAATCCATCACTTCTCGAGCTTGATCAGTTAACTGAGCTGCCTGAATGAGAATGTGAGGATCTTTTTCTGAAAATTCTGGGGTCATCTCAAAATGAATCTTCATCTTTACTCCCATACATCTTTATTTTCTCTTGCTAGACACTTTAACCAATAAAAGCCAAAGAAGGATAGCTGCGAGACTGATACTTACCACTATAAGATATGTTTTCTCCTTTGTCAACAGCTCCTGCCATTTTAACTCGACCCCCATTTTTTCTTGAAATTCTGCTAATAAATCGCTATTCCCGGCAAAGGTATCTGCTAGTTGTTCTTTCATAAAGACTTGTCGATAGAGAGAGGCAATATAGGTTGCAGGTGTACACTTCATAAGAAGTTGAGCAAAGTTAGGCAACACTCCAAGAGGGACATAAGTCCCCACTAGAAATCCAGAAGCTGTTCCCACTATGGTGGCTAGCTTTCCAAGACTATCCACAGATTGAAAACGGTGAATCAAAATAGCATTGACCAAGCTAGAGAGCACACTACTGAGCAACATAATTAAAGCCACTTCTGCTATCTGACTCCAAACTGGGACCTCCTGAAAATACAGGCTCATCACTACAAACATAAATAACTGCATCACAAAAGAAATGACAATACTGCTGATTAGATAGGAGACCTGTAAGCCCCAGCTACCTAAATCTGTCAAAAATAGATCTTGATCCACTTGATGTTCACGGTCCTGCACCATTTGTGTAAGAGCCGTAAAACTGGTTGTAATCCCAGTCACAGCCAAGGTTCCACCCATCAGCCAATTATTTAAAAGGCTCGTTTTATCAGGGAGTTGGGACCAAGCATCCGTCAAGTTTTTCTGCAGAAAAATGATATAAAGGAGGAAGGAAATCAATGCCCCCAATAATGAGAAAAGCACTCCTGAACGATTACGAAAATATAAGGTAAAGTTCCGTTTCAATAAAGCTAACATTAGCGAACCTCTCTTCCTGTTAGAGCGATAAAGGCATCATCCATAGTACCTGGGCGAAACTCAAAAGAATCAATTTCTTCTCGAACTTTTGCCAAATATTCAATGGCTTCCTGTGATGTCCTTGGATAAAAAAGATATTCCAACTCATTTTCTGCTTCTACTGTCATTTCAGTCTGTAGCCATTTTTCTAAGTCCCTCATTTCTTTAAAACGAATTTTTAGGATATTAGATGCATACTGACTCTTGATAGCTGTCGCAGAACCTTGCGCAATCACTTTTCCATGATCAACGATATAGATCTGATCCGCTTCATCAGCTTCATCCAGATAATGCGTCGTTAAAACAATGGTCATCCCTTCATCCTTTGTAGTCGATACAGGAGATCCCAGATAGATTTGCGAGTCTGAATATCGAGTCCCGTTGTTGGCTCATCCAAGAAAAGGATATCTGGTTGCGAAAGAAGAGCACGCGCAATATCAACTCGACGCTTTTGCCCGCCTGACAAAGTTCCATAGAGTTGTTTCTGGAAAGCAGTCAAACCCAGTTGATGGATCAAGTCCTCAACACGATTTGCTTCAATCCCCTTATACTGTTGGGCACGAATCGTGAGATTTTCCCTAACTGTCAACATCTCGTCCAGTACACTAGCTTGAAAAACAACTCCGATTTTCGTATTTGGTGCATATAGAACCTGACCTTGTGTTGCTTCTTTCAAACCGATTAACATGGAAATAGTTGTTGATTTTCCTGCACCGTTGGGGCCCAAAATAGCATTGAAACTTCCTTTCTCAAACTGTAACTGAATATCGTCAACAGCCGTGTAATTGCCGTACCGTTTTGTTAAATGTTTCGCTTGTAAAATCATATTTCTCCCTCCTTCTGACACATTTAGTCTAACAAAAAAGTCGTCGGAAAAACGGCTTTCGAAGACAAGTGGTTAAAATGCCAGGTTAAGTGGTGCGATAGTGGGAATAGAATTATATTTTTCGATAAAAAATCCTCCAGATTCTACTCTGAAGGACTTTTAAATTTATTTCGTTACGATATTTACAAGCTTGTTAGGTACACTAATCACTTTCACGATTTCTTTGCCATCAATCTCTGCTTTGACTTTTTCGTCAGCCAGAGCGATTTCTTGCAATTCTTCGCGTGAAAGGTCTTTAGCGACCATGAGTTTAGCACGGACTTTTACCTTTGATTTGGACAACGATCTCGATTTCGTCTTCAACCAATTTGCTTTCGTCCCATGTTGGCCAAGCTACATAAGAGATAGACTCACCTGTTGCTGCCACTGTTTGCCAGAGTTCTTCTGCCAAGTGAGGCGCAAATGGGGCGATCAATTGGATAAAGCCTTTGGCGTAGTCTACATAGAGTTTGTCTTCCTTGTTAGCCGCATTGACAAAGACCATGAGTTGGGCAATGGCTGTGTTGAATTTCATGGACTCGATTTGCTCTGTGACAGCCTTAACGGTTTCGTTATAGACCTTGTCAAGAGTACCATTGTTGTCCGCAACGATTTCTTTACTTGTGATCAAACGGTAAACACGGTCAAGGAATTTACGACTTCCTTCCAAGCCTTCTTCTGACCAAGCGATAGACGCATCGAGTGGTCCCATGAACATTTCATAGACACGAAGGGTATCGGCACCGTATTGTTCCACCACGTCGTCTGGGTTGACAACGTTCTTGAGGGATTTAGACATCTTAGCTGGCGCTTGCTCCAGTTCTTCTCCTGTTTCCACATGGAAGAAAGAACCGTCACGTTTTTCAACCTTGTCAGTCGCTACAAGAGCTCCACGGTGGTCACGGTAGCTTGTTCCCAAAATCATTCCTTGGTTAAAGAGTTTTTGGAATGGTTCCTTAGTCGGAACAACACCGAGGTCATAGAGGAATTTATGCCAGAAACGAGCGTAAAGCAAGTGAAGAACGGCATGCTCTGCACCACCCACGTAGATATCCACTGGCAACCATTGTTTGAGAAGGTCCTCATCAGCCAATTTCTCAGTATTGTGTGGATCAATATAGCGGAGGTAGTACCAGCTTGAACCAGCCCATTGTGGCATAGTGTTGGTTTCACGACGACCTTTGACCCCATCTTCACGAGTCACTTCCAGCCAGTCGGTCAAGTTAGCTAATGGGCTCTCACCAGTACCTGAAGGGCGGATGTCCTTGGTTACCGGCAAGACAAGTGGCAATTCATTTTCAGGAACAGCTGTCGAAGTGCCATCTTCCCAATGAATGATTGGGATTGGTTCACCCCAGTAACGTTGACGGCTAAAGAGCCAGTCGCGGAGACGGTAGGTCACTTTCTCTTGACCACAGCCTTTTTCTTCCAACCAAGCTACGATTTTAGCAATCGCATCTTCTTTGTTGAGTCCATCTAGGAAGTCTGAATTGACGTGAAGACCATCTTCTGTGTAGGCAGCTTCTGCTACGTTTCCACCTTCCAACACTTCTACGATTGGAAGGCCAAACTGTTTAGCAAATTCCCAGTCACGTTGGTCATGGGCAGGTACAGCCATAACAGCACCTGTTCCGTAACTAGAAAGAACATAGTCGGCAATCCAGATTGGAATTTCTTTGCCATTGACAGGGTTGATGGCATAAGCACCAGTCCAAACCCCTGTCTTTTCCTTGGCAAGATCTGTACGAGCCAAGTCTGACTTGAGGCTAGCTTGGTGTTTGTAATCCGCTACAGCCTCAGCTTGTTCCGGGCTTACGATAGCATCTACTAGTTCATGCTCAGGCGCCAAGACAGTGAAAGTCGCACCAAAAAGGGTGTCAGGACGAGTGGTAAAGACGGTGAATTCCTTGTCTGTTCCTTTGACTTTAAAGGTTACATTGGCACCCGTTGATTTCCCAATCCAGTTGCGTTGCATGTCCTTGATAGACTCTGGCCAGTCCAGGTCATCCAAGTCATTGAGCAAGCGCTCTGCATAGGCAGTAATTTTAAGCATCCATTGGCGCATTGGTTTGCGGACAACTGGATAGCCACCACGCTCAGATGTTCCATCTGGAAGAACTTCTTCGTTGGCGATGGCTGTTCCCAATTCTTCAACCCAGTTTACTGGCACTTCAGCTTCATAAGCCAAGCCTTTTTCGTAAAGCTTAGTAAAAATCCATTGCGTCCATTTGTAGTAGTTTGGGTCTGTAGTATTGACTTCACGATCCCAGTCGTAAGAGAATCCAAGCGCATTGATTTGGCGTTTGAAGTTGGCAATGTTTTCCGCTGTGAATTCTGCTGGGTCATTCCCTGTATCCATAGCATATTGCTCTGCAGGCAAACCAAAAGCATCCCACCCCATTGGGTGAAGGACGTTGTAGCCTTGGGCACGTTTGAAACGACTGAGGATATCGGTCGCTGTATAGCCTTCTGGGTGCCCTACGTGCAGACCTGCTCCAGATGGATAAGGGAACATGTCCAATGCATAAAACTTCGGTTTTGATGCATCTGTTCCTGTCTTAAAGGTGTGATGGTCAGCCCAGTGTTTTTGCCACTTAGGCTCGATTTCTTTGTGATTGTAAAAACTCATGCTGTCTCTCCAATTTTCGTGATGCTCCTATTATACCATTTTTTATAAGAATAGTGCTCTTCTTTTCTTGGTTTTGAATCGATATCGACGTTTGAACACTAAGTAGTCTATTTGCTTTTACTTGAAATTCTCTAAAAAAATTTTCATCCAATGAATATAAAATCTACCATTCAATAGTAGAATACTTCAGCTAAAGTTATATAGATGCAAAGATCATACTTTTTTTATGGTAGAATGTTAAGAAAGAGCTTTCTCAGAAGGGGGGAAAAAGATGAACAAACAAACCATCGCTGTTTATAGGGACCTGGTTCTTGGGGAACTGCTCTATCACAAGTTTCTAAATGACAATGGACATGAGGTTCGTATCTGGGGAAACATTCCCTGAGCAAATCGACGAAATCAATACACATCATACTAACAAACACTATTTTAAGGATACTGTATTAGATGAGAAGATTGTAGCCTACCAAGACTTTAGAAGTAGCCTTGAAGGGACGTTGATGCTGTCTTGTTCGTCGTCCCAACCAAGGTGACAAGACTAGTTGCTCAACAGGTAGCTGCTGTTTCTGGACCATAAAGTGGTCGTCATGCATGCATCAAAAGGTCTTGAGCCAAATAGTCACAAACGTCTTTCAACCATTCTTGAAGAAGAAATCCCTGAAGAGTTCCGAAGTGAAATTGTCGTCGTATCTGGTCCTAGTCACGCAGAAGAAACAATCGTACGTGACATTACCTTGATTACAGCCGCATCTAAGGACTTTAGATACAGCTCAGTATGTTCAAGAACTCTTTAGCAACCACTACTTCCGTCTTTATACCAATACAGATGTCATCGGAGTAGAAACAGCTGGTGCTCTTAAGAATATCATCGCAGTGGGAGCTGGTGCCCTTCATGGACTTGGATTTGGAGACAATGCTAAAGCTGCTATTATCACGCGCGGGCTTGCGGAAATCACTCGTCTAGGAGTCAAGCTTGGAGCAAATCCATTAACTTACAGTGGTCTTTCAGGTGTTGGTGATTTGATCGTTACTGGAACTTCTATCCACTCACGTAACTGGCGCGCTGGAGATGCTCTGGGGCGCGGAGAAGCCTTGGCAGATATCGAAGCAAATATGGGAATGGTCATTGAAGGAATTTCAACTACCAAAGCTGCTTACGAATTGGCGCAAAAGCTTGGAGTCTATATGCCTATTACCCAGGCTATTTACCAAGTTATTTATGAAAATGTTAATATTAAGGATGCTGTTTCTGAACTCATGAGTAACGAGTTCAAGGCAGAAAACGAGTGGTCATAATCACCGTTAGAAAGGAAGCTCATGAAGCAAAAAGTTAGAAAAGCTGTTATCCCTGCTGCGGGACTTGGAACTCGTTTCCTACCAGCAACCAAAGCCTTGGCCAAAGAAATGCTGCCAATCGTAGATAAACCAACCATTCAATTCATCGTTGAAGAAGCTCTCAAGTCTGGAATTGAGGATATTCTTGTGGTAACAGGAAAGTCAAAACGTTCTATCGAAGATCACTTTGACTCAAACTTTGAGTTGGAATACAACCTCAAGGAAAAAGGAAAAACCGACCTTTTGAAACTAGTTGACGAAACAACTGGCATGCGCCTTCACTTCATCCGTCAAACACACCCACGTGGCCTCGGAGATGCCGTTTTACAGGCCAAAGCTTTCGTCGGGAACGAACCTTTTGTGGTAATGCTCGGAGATGACCTCATGGATATCACTGATGACAATGCTGTCCCATTGACCAAGCAACTCATGAATGATTACGAAGAAACTCACGCTTCTACTATCGCCGTAATGCCTGTACCACACGAAGAAGTCTCTGCTTATGGTGTTATCGCACCTCAAGGTGAAGGAAAAGATGGACTTTATAGCGTTGAAACCTTCGTTGAAAAACCAGCACCTGAGGACGCACCAAGTGATTTAGCGATCATCGGTCGTTACCTCCTCACACCAGAGATTTTTGGTATTCTTGAAAACCAAACACCTGGTGCGGGAAATGAAATCCAGCTAACAGATGCTATCGATACCCTCAACAAAACCCAACGAGTATTTGCTCGCGAGTTTAAAGGTGCACGTTACGATGTCGGAGATAAGTTTGGATTTATGAAGACATCCATTGAATACGCCCTCAAACACCCACAAGTTAAAGACCACTTGAAAGACTACTTGATTGATCTTGGAAAAGAACTTTCAGGTGAATAACAAACCCTTAAAACCAGGTTGAATTTACCTGGTTTTTTTGTTGCCTAAACACCTCCAAAGCTAGTCCAAGCCTAATTTCTTGCAATCATTGCTTTTATGGTATAATAATAAGGAGTGAGGAAAGAAATGAAGAATAAATTATTATCTATGAAAGAAAAAGGACTGGCCTTACTGGAGTCCCTTAAAACAAAACTAAAAAATATACATCTAGGAAAAAAAGGTCCTAAAAATTCTAAAAAGAAAAAGCAAACCAAAACGAATATTTGGACTATCTTTGCCAATATCTTACTGGGAATCAAGGCAACCTTTAATACCCTATTCATCATCGCCTTTCTTGGTGGACTTTTAGGTACTGGGGTTGTTTTCGGTTATGCTGTATCTCTATTTGACAAAGTGACCGTTCCTCAAACAGAAGATCTAGTCAAACAAGTGAACGATACCCATCCATTTCTGAGATTCGCTATGCTGACGGGTCCATGATTGGTGCTATTGAAAGCGACCTCCTACGGACATCTGTAGCATCGGATGCTATTTCAGACAATCTCAAGCAGGCTATCATTGCGACTGAAGATGAACATTTCACCGAACATAATGGAGTTGTTCCTAAAGCGGTTATTCGTGCCAGCCTAGGAAACTTTATCGGACTTGGTTCTTCTAGTGGAGGCTCTACACTAACACAGCAGCTCATCAAGCAACAAGTGGTTGGTGATGCTCCTACACTAGCTCGTAAAGCTACTGAAATCGTGGATGCCTTGGCCTTAGAGAGAGCAATGAGCAAGGACGAAATCTTGACAACCTATCTCAATGTCGCTCCATTTGGTCGTAACAATAAAGGGCAAAATATCGCAGGAGCTCAACAAGCAGCCAAGGGTATTTTCGGTGTTGATGCCTATCAGCTAACGATACCTCAAGCAGCCTTCATAGCAGGCTTGCCACAAAGCCCTATCTCTTACTCACCTTATGAATCTACGGGAGAAATGAAGAGTGAAGAAGATATGGCACTTGGTATCAAACGCTCTCAAGATGTTCTTTACAATATGTACAGAACAGGGGTCCTCAGTCAAGAAGACTACGAAACCTATAAAGCATACGACATCAAACAAGATTTCTTGCCAGCAGAAAGTGTAAACGTAGCTTCTAGGGGCTATCTCTACTTTACTGCACTTGATGAAGCAACTAATCTCATGTATGATTACTTGGTACAAAAGGACAACGTCTCTGCCCAAGAACTCAAGAACGAGTCCATCCAAAAATCCTATCGTGAATTAGCTGAAAAAGAGATTCAAAATGGTGGTTACCGTATCACAACTACAATCGACAAAGCTATCCATTCTGCCATGCAAGATGCTGTTGCAAACTATGGCTACCTTGTCGATGATAATACCGGTCAGCCAGAAGTCGGAAATGTCTTGATGGATAATCAAACGGGAGCTATCTTAGGTTTTGTTGGTGGCCGTGATTACCAAAGTAACCAAAACAACCACGCTTTTAATACAAAACGTTCTCCTGCTTCAACTACTAAACCAATCCTAGCCTACAGTATTGCCATTGACCAAGGTTTGATGGGAAGTGCAAGTGTCCTATCTAACTATCCAACCAACTTCTCAAACGGAAACCCAATCATGTATGTCAATAGCCCTGGTACAGGCATGATGAGCTTGAAAGAAGCCCTCAATTATTCATGGAACATCCCAGCCTACTGGACTTACCGTACACTCCGTGAAAAGGGTGTTGATGTTCGCTCTTACATGGAAAAAATGGGCTATGAAATCCCGGAATACGACATTGAAAGTTTGCCTATGGGTGGAGGAATCGATGTTACTGTAGCTCAACATACAAACGGATACCAAACCTTAGCCAACAACGGTATTTATCATAAAAAATTCATGATTTCGAAAATCGAAAAAACTAGTGGAGAGGTTATCTATGAGCACAAAGACAAACCTGTTCAGGTCTACTCTAAAGCGACTGCAACCATTATGCAGAGCTTATTGAGAGATGTTATTTCGTCACGAGTCACTTCAAGCTTCCAGAGCGATCTTGCTGCGATCAATCCAAGTTTAGCGGGTGCTGACTGGATTGGTAAAACTGGTACAACCAATGAAGATGGTGATATGTGGCTTATGCTTTCAACTCCAAGATTGACACTTGGTGGTTGGCTTGGCCACGATGACAATAGACCTCTTGGAAAGGGAGCTGGTCACTACCGCAATGCTAAATATATGGCTTATCTGGTCAATGCTATTCAGCAAGCTTCTCCTTCTGTTTGGGGTTCTGAACGCTTTAGCCTTGACTCAAGTGTCACTTCTTCTCAAGTCCTTAGATCGACTGGTCAGAAACCAGGTAAGGTTACTATTAACGGTAGAGAAATTGAAGTAACTGGAGAAATGGTAACAAGTTACTGGGCTAACCAAGCTGGTGCACCAACTACTACCTACAGATTTGCTATTGGTGGAAGCGATGCTGACTACCAAAATGCTTGGAATACTATTTTGGGAAGTTTGCCAAAATCTTCTAATTCCAACAATAATAATTCAAACAATAATAATTCAAACAACAATAGCAACAATAACAATAATCGAAATAACAATAGCAATAATAATAGCAACAGTAGCAACAATAACAGTAATAATAACAATAATATTACCAACGGAAGTAACGACTCTTCGTCAAATAGACTACAACGCTAACCTTTCTATATGAATCAGTATCAAAAGAATATTTTCAAGGGAACCATATACTCCCTCCTTTCCGGATTAATATGGGGTATTTGTGGCATTTTAGGAGAATTCTTCTTTACGCATTATCAAGTATCATCCGGCTGGATTACTTCCATGCGACTAAGCCTTGCAGGTGGTTTCGTGCTCATCTTGTCTAGCTTTAAGTTTCGCTCACAGCTATTCGATGTCTGGAGAAAGCGCAAAAACTACCTGCCTTTTCTGGCTTATGCCATCTTAGGAATCTTCTCCGTTCAGTATTTCTTCTATCTCTGCGTAGAATACTCTAATGCGACAACTGCAACCATCCTACAATTTATCAGTCCTGTCTTCATTCTCATATACAACCGCATCATCTACAAGAAAAAAGCTTCTAAAAAAGCAATCTTCTATGTTTTAACTGCTATGCTTGGAGTCTTTTTGATGGCTACCAAAGGCGATCTTTCTAAGTTATCCATCACTCCTATCGCTTTATTAACTGGACTTCTCAGTGCGCTGGGCGTCATGTTTAATGTCATCTTACCCCAGCCATTTGCTCGAAAATATGGTTTTGTTCCCACTGTTGGTTGGGGAATGATGCTGGCTGGACTCTTTAGTAATTTTCTCTATCCTGTTTATAGAATTAGTTTTCAGCTAGATTGGGTGAGCATCTTGATTTGTTTGACCATTGCCTTTTTGGGAACAGCTTTTGCCTTTTTCCTATCTATGAAGGCTGTATCGCTAGTATCCCCATTGGTGGTGTCAGTGGTCAGTGCAAGTGAACCGCTATCCTCTGCTATTCTAAGCGTTCTATTTCTAGGTCTGGTCTTGGACGGCTACCTACTATTAGCTATGATTTTGATTATTATTCCCATGATCTTCTTATCCATCGAAGAATCAAAGGACAAACTGAAAGAATCTTCTTTTAACACTTAAGGCTTCAATTTTGAAGCCTTTTTTGGTAGAATAGTAAGCATTACAAATAGTGAGGAGACATCTATGACTGCTACAAAAATGAATGCACAAGAAATTATCCAATTTATCGCCAATGCTGAAAAAAAGACAAGTGTAAAAGTAACCTTTGAAGGACAACTTGCTGGAACTATCCCTACTTCTGTTACCAAGCTTGGAAATGTTCTTTTTGGAGACTGGAAAGATATCGCTCCTCTTCTCGAAGGACTGACTGAAAATAAGGATTATGTTGTTGAGCAAGATGCCCGCAACTCAGCTGTACCTCTCCTTGATAAACGTGATATCAATGCTCGTATCGAGCCAGGCGCTATCATCCGTGACCAGGTTGAGATTGGCGACAACGCTGTTATCATGATGGGGGCTGTTATCAATATCGGTGCTGAAATCGGTGCTGGTACTATGATTGATATGGGAGCTATTCTGGGTGGACGTGCTATTGTCGGTAAAAATAGTCACGTAGGTGCCGGCGCTGTTCTTGCAGGTGTTATCGAACCAGCTAGTGCGGAGCCTGTTCGTGTCGGTGACAATGTTCTCATCGGTGCTAACGCTGTGGTTATCGAAGGTGTTCAAATCGGTAGCGGATCTGTTGTTGCAGCAGGTGCCATCGTCACTCAAGATGTTCCAGAAAATGTTGTGGTAGCTGGTGTTCCAGCTCGTGTTATCAAAGAAATCGATAGCCAAACCCAACAAAAAACAGCGCTAGAGGATGCGCTTCGTACCTTGTAATTAGTAACAGAGGCGGAAACTTTTCCAGCCTCTTTATCGTATCAATAGAAGGAAATTAGATATGTTAGATTTAATTCAAACTCGACGCGATCTTCACCAAATTCCTGAGATCGGTTTAGAAGAATTCAAGACTCAAGCTTATTTGCTCAATGTCATTGAGAAATTAACAGCTGATAAGAATTTTGTTCAGATTCGTACTTGGCAAACAGGTATTTTAGTGTATTTACAGGGAAGTCAGCCAGAACGTACCATTGGTTGGCGGACAGATATCGACGGACTCCCAATCGTTGAACAAACAGGTCTTGCCTTTGCCTCTCAGCACCCAGACCGTATGCATGCTTGTGGACATGATTTTCACATGACCATTGCCCTAGGAAGTCTCGAACGTGCTCTAGAAAACCAACCTAAAAACAATCTCCTCTTTCTCTTCCAGCCTGCCGAGGAAAATGAAGCAGGCGGCATGCTCATGTATGAAGATGGGGCCTTTGGCGACTGGTTGCCTGACCAATTCTATGGGCTGCATGTTCGTCCAGACCTAAAAGTTGGACAGATTGCGACCAATACCCATACACTCTTTGCAGGAACTTGCGAAGTCAAGATTCGCTTCAAGGGTAAAGGTGGTCACGCTGCCTTTCCACATCAAGCAAACGACGCTCTGGTTGCAGCTAGCTATTTTGTCACTCAAGTTCAGTCGGTCGTTAGCCGTAATGTCGATCCTATCGAGGGAGCTGTCGTCACTTCGGTGTCTTTCAAGCTGGAACAACCAATAATGTCATCGCTGATACAGCTTTCTTGCATGGAACCATTCGAGCTCTCACACATAGCATGAGTCTCTTAGTTCAAAAACGTGTCAAAGCTATTGCTGAAGGTGTAGCAGCTGCTTTTGATATGGATGTGGAAGTCGAACTCAAACAGGGAGGTTATTTACCAGTCGAAAACAACCCTGAATTAGCCCAGGAATTGATGGCCTTCTTTGATGAAAAAGAGGGAATTGAACTAATCAACATCGAACCTGCCATGACGGGAGAAGACTTTGGTTATCTTCTCTCCAAGGTTCCTGGTGTCATGTTCTGGCTTGGAATTGATAGTCCCTATGCTCTTCACCATCCAAAGATGAGCCCTAAGGAAGAAGCTCTGGCTGTCGGTGTCGATGCTGTATCGAGCTTCTTAGCTAAGAAAACTGCGGAGTAAACAATGAAAAAAGCCCTACGCAAGCAGGTCTTGCAAGAACTCAAATCTCTATCAGCCGAAGAAAAGGAAGTCATGGACGCTTGGTTGACTGAGCAACTACTTCTACATCCCTTCTACAAGGAAGCAAAAACCATCGCCACTTACCTGTCTTTTCCTCATGAATTTCAGACAGCTAAACTCATTGAACAAGCTCAAAAAGATGGGAAGACACTCCTCATTCCCAAAACCTATCCACATGGGAAAATGGACTTTGTTCTATATGAACCAGAGAAACTCGAAAGAAATTCTTTTGGACTTCTTGAACCTCAAGGAGACTTCACAATCCTTGAACCCTCTCAGATTGACCTGATTCATGTTCCTGGTTTAGCTTTCAATCCTTCTGGTTATCGAATTGGGTATGGTGGAGGCTACTATGACCGCTACTTGGAGCATTTCCCAGGTCATACTATTAGTACGATTTATCCATGTCAGATTCAGAATTTTCAACCTGAGCACTACGATATTCCTGTTGAGGAGGTACTCATCTATGAAAGAAATTTTTGATCGTCGGTATCCTGTCACGAGCTTCTTTCTACTCGTGACAACCCTGGTTTTTGTACTCATGTTTCTAACCAGTGGTTTCAACTATACCAGCGCAGCCACCTTGTATAAATTCGGAGCTGTATATCCCCCTGCTATCAAGGCCATGCCTGAACAAATCTGGCGCTTATTCTCCGCAACCTTTGTCCACATTGGCTTGCAGCACTTTTTAGTCAATATGCTATCCCTCTACTTTTTGGGACGGCAGATGGAGCAAATCTTTGGCTCCAAACAGTTTTTCTTTATCTACCTTCTATCAGGTATGATGGGAAATCTCTTTGTCCTAGTTTTTAGCCCTGATGCTATTACTGCAGGTGCTTCAACTGCCCTCTACGGAATGTTCGCATCTATTGTCGTTCTTCGATATGCTTCACGCAATCCCTATCTCCAACAACTTGGTCAATCCTACCTCTCCCTCTTGGTCATCAACCTAGTAGGTAGTGTCTTAATCCCTGGAATCAGCCTTGCTGGACATCTAGGTGGAGCTGTCGGGGGTGCATTACTGGCTATCGTCTTCCCAGTTCGAGGAGAACGAAAGATTTACAGCCCAGACCAACGTGGTCTAGCAACCATAGCCTTTATTGCTTTATCAGCTCTACTACTTTTTATCGGACTATTCTAAGAACAGGAAAAACCATTGGAAACTCTCTCAGAGAGCTTTATTTCCAATGGTTTTTTGAGTCTATTTGAAAAGTAGTTTAAAATCCATTATTGTCACTGAGTTCTTTGAACCAGTGGCCTGATTTTTTCAAGCGACGTTCTTGTGTTCCTAAGTCAAGCTCGACCAAACCATAACGGTTTTTATAGCTATTGAGCCATGACCAGCAGTCGATAAAGGTCCAAATCAAGTAGCCTTTACAGTTGGCACCATCTTCAATGGCACGATGAAGTTCAGCCAGATGCCCTTTGACAAAGTCGATACGGTAATCATCTTGAATCATGCCGTTTTCACGGAATTTATCTTCACCTTCAACGCCCATCCCATTCTCTGTCAACATCCACTCGATATTGCCATAGTTTTCCTTAATATTTTGAGCGATATGATAGATCCCTTGTTCATAGATTTCCCAACCACGGTGCGGATTGATCTTACGACCAGGCATGACGTAAGGTTCATAGAAATGCTCTGGCAAGAGCGGACTGTCAGGATGCTTAGCAAAACGTGGCGCCATGACGCGCAAGGGTTGGTAGTAGTTGACTCCAAGGAAATCTACTGTGTGCTCACGAATAAGTTCCAACTCCTCAGCTGTAGAATCTGGCAGCAAATTATGCTCAGCTAAAATTTCCACCAATTCTTCTGGATAAGTTCCCAAGACAGATGGATCTAGGAAAGATTGAGCTTGGAATAGATCAGCAATGCGTGCAGCTTTGACATCCGCAGGATGCTGACTACGTGGATAAGCTGGTGTCAAGTTGAGGACAATCCCAATCTTAGAATCAGGCAAAACCTCATGACAAGCCTTGACTGCAAGAGTGCTGGCCAGTTGAGTGTTATAGGCTACCTGAACCGCAGCTTTGGCATCCACCTTATGTGGATAATGCGCATCATAGAAATAGCCAAACTCAACGGGAACGATAGGCTCATTGAAGGTAATCCATTGGTCTACCAAGTCTCCATAAGTTTCAAAACAGAAACGCGCATAGTCTTCATAAGCCTTGATGGTCGCCTTATTTTCCCAACCATCGCCATCCTCTTGAAGGGCAAAAGGCAGATCAAAATGATAGAGATTGACTAAGAGACGGATTCCCTTGGCCTTAATAGCTTCAAAGACATGACGATAGAAAGCCACACCTTGAGGATTGACTTCTCCACGACCCTGTGGGAAAATACGAGACCACTGGATGGAAGTACGAAAGGCTGTATGACCTGTTTCTAACAATAGTTCGATATCTTTTTCCCAATTTTCATAGAAGGTCGATGTCTTGTCTGGTCCAATCCCATTGTAGTAGCGATTTGGTTCCACTTGAAACCAATAATCCCAGAGATTATCTCCCTTTCCGTCACCAAGAACTCGCCCTTCTGTCTGTGGCCCAGAAGTTGAGGAACCCCAGACAAAATCCTTTGGAAATATTAGCATAGCTCTACCTCTTTATTTACTCTTTTTATGTTTATTTTATCTCATTATAAAGAAAAAACAAGGCAAAAACTAGTTACATTTTTGTCTTGTTTTTCTTCTGATTATAGATTTTATTTATTTGTTAAGATTTCAAGAGTTTCAAGCAAGTTATCAGCGTGAACTTCGATTGTATCTCCCGTTGCCTTAATCTTCACTTCTACAATCCCGTCAGCTGCTTTCTTACCAACAGTGATGCGGATTGGAAGACCAATCAAGTCGCTGTCACTGAATTTAACACCGACACGTTCATTACGGTCATCTGTCAAGACTTCGTAGCCTTTATTGACCAAAGCTTCTTCGATACGATTTGTCAATGCAAGACTTTCTTCATCCTTGACATTAACTGGAATCAAGTGCACATCAAATGGCGCCAATTCTTTAGGGAAATTGATTCCCCAAGCGTAACGGTATTCACCTTTTGGAGTCTTGTTAACAAAGAGGCGAGCGTGTTGTTCCATGACTGCTGAAAGGAGACGGCTGACACCGATACCATAGCAACCCATGATGATTGGCACAGCACGACCATTTTCATCCAAGACATCTGCCCCCATACTTGCTGAGTAGCGAGTCCCAAGTTTGAAAATGTGACCAATCTCGATACCACGTGCAAAGTTGAGCACACCTTGTCCATCTGGAGAGATTTCACCCTCACGAACTTCACGGATATCAACATACTCAGCAGTGAAGTCACGACCAGGGTTCACACCAGTTAAGTGGTAACCATCTTCGTTAGCACCTACAACAGCATTGCGACTATCTTGCACCTTGCGGTCTGCGATAATCTTGACATTTTCTGGAAGATTGACTGGGCCAAGTGAACCAAAGTCCGCTCCCAATAATTCTTTCACTTCCGCTTCGGTTGCAGGTTCTAAGAAGTCTGCACCAAGGTAGTTTTTCAATTTGACTTCATTGAGTTGGTCATTGCCAACGAGTAGGGCAACAACTGGCTCCTCGTCTGCGATATAAACCAAGGTCTTGATTGTTTGCTCTTCAGAGACATTCAAGAAAGCAGCAACTTCATCAATCGATTTGACACCTGGTGTTTCCACACGTGCTACTTGGTCTTCAGTCACAACACGGTTGCTTGGTTTGTAGGCGTTTGTTGCCATTTCCAAGTTAGCTGCATAGCTTGACTCACTTGAGTAGGCAATAGTATCTTCACCAGAAACCATCCATTTGAGCAATTCTGCCTTGATTTCTTTCTGTACATCTACAGGAATCTCGTCAAATGATGCAACAGACTTATCCAAAACGACCCAGCGGTCAAGGTCTGTACGAGCAGGTGTAATGGCCATAAACTCTTGGCTATCCTTACCACCCATGGCTCCACCGTCACCGATGATTGCTTTAAAGTCTAAGCCACTACGAGTGAAAATACGTTCGTAGGCTGCCTTGTACTCATCATAAGTAACATCTAAACTATCATAATTAGCGTGGAAGCTATAACCATCTTTCATGATAAATTCACGCGTACGGAGAAGTCCATTACGTGGACGTTTTTCATCACGGTACTTAGGCTGGATTTGGTACAAGTTCAGTGGTAATTGCTTGTAAGATTTAACAGAATCGCGGACAATAGCTGTAAAAGTTTCTTCGTGAGTTGGACCCAAGATGAAGTCTGACTTCTCACGATTTTTCAATTTATACAAATCTTCACCGTAGGTCTCATAACGTCCTGATTCACGCCAAAGGTCCGCACTGAGAAGGGCTGGGGCCAACATTTCAACAGCACCCATCTTGTCAAACTCTTGGCGCATAATCTTCTTGGCTTTTTCAATAACACGGTTAGCAAGTGGTAGGTAAGAATAAACACCTGCTGATACTTGGCGAACATAACCAGCACGCAACATAAGGGCGTGGCTGATAACTTGAGCATCGCTTGGCATTTCGCGAAGCGTTGGAATAAGCATTTTACTTTGTTTCATATTTTTCCTCTAATTCTTAAAAGAAGGTACGCATGATGTCGTTCCAAGTCACGGCGATCATCAAGACAACCATAATCACAACTCCAACTAGAGTCACATAGGTTTCAATTTCTTGTTTCAGCGGTTTACGGCGAATGGCTTCGATGATGTTGAGCACGATTTTTCCACCGTCTAGTGCCGGGATAGGAATCAAGTTGAAAATCCCGATATTGATGGAAATCATAGCCAAGAAGAACAAGACATTCTCAAGACCATTTTTAGCAGCATCACTACTTGCCTTAAAGATAGCAACAGGTCCACCCAATTTATTCAAGTCAGGCTGGAAATCAAGCTCTTCAAGGCGTTGAGAATGCGCAAGGCTGAATCAGCAGCAGAGGTGAATCCACCTACAAACATAGACCAGATATCTGATTTGAGTCTCGGTTGAACACCTAAAATATAGCGACCTTGGTTTTCCTCAGGGGTCACACTAACTTGTTTTTCAGTTCCATTTTCAGAGACTGTTACATCCAATACAGGTGCTGTTTTGTCTTTGGTCTCTGTCTCAACTGCCTGAATCAAGTCTTGCCAGTTACTAATTTCGTGTGAACCGACTTTAGTGATTTGGGCCGTATTGTCAACACCGGCCTTAGCAATCGCGCTATCAGGGATGATACTAAAGTTATTGCTTTGCGTATCTCGAACGCCACCCTGCATGAAAATCAGAATCCAAAAAACGATAACTCCTAGAATAAAGTTATTCATAGGACCAGCAAAGTTGGTAATCAACTTGCCCCAGACAGTCGCATTCTGATATTGAACATCTAGCGGAGCGATACGAACTTCCGTCCCATCAGCTTCTACAATCGTTGCATCATGGTCTACAGAGAAAGTTTTTTCCTCTTCCAAAACCAGACCTGTGATAAAGAGTTTATCCTCAAAGTCAAACTGGGTTACCTGCATAGGAAGAGCCGTTTGGTCGACCTTCTTACCAGAAAGATTGATGCGCTTCACCTTACCATCTTCGGCCAAGGTCAAACTAACAGGAGTTCCTGTCTTAATTTCTGTGGTATCCTCACCCCAACCTGCCATGCGGACATAACCACCAAGCGGTAGGAGACGAATCGTGTAAGCAGTCCCGTCTTTCCCGATATGGGCAAAAATCTTCGGACCCATACCAATGGCAAATTCACGAACCAGAATTCCAGACTTCTTAGCAAAGTAGAAATGGCCGAACTCGTGAACCACCACGATAATTCCAAACAAGGATAAAGGTTAATAATCCTAACATTTAATATTTGTTCACCTTTCCTTAAAATAAGCCAAAGAGGTGCATAATAGGGAAAACAGCCAACATAGAGTCAAAGCGATCCAGCACCCCACCATGTCCTGGGATAAATTTCCCCGAATCCTTGACACCAAAATGGCGTTTCATGGCACTTTCAATCAAGTCACCCAATTGCCCTGCAATACTAAAGAAAATTGCAAAGAGCGTCATTTTGTAAATGCCGTAAGGAAGGGCAACCGTACTATCCACTAACATAAAGATAAGAGTGACAAGCATGGCAGCTAAAATCCCACCAAAGGCTCCCTCGATTGATTTGTTCGGAGAGACTCTCGGAGCCAATCTTCTCTTACCGAAATTCATTCCGACCAAGTAAGCACCACTATCAGTGGCCCATACGATACAGAGGGCCAAGAGGGCTTTATCCAAACCTGCGATTCGAGCATCCACTAAAGCATTGAATCCAAAACCAACATAGAAACTCATAGCGATTGGGTATACAGCATCTTCAATGGTGTAATTCTTGCTAAAAACAGTGCAACCTAACATGATAAAAATCACAACACCATATGCGACAACATTCCCATCTACAGGTAAAAATGTCAAGTAGTTTTCTAGGGGGATTGTCAGTGCAAAAGTCGCTAACAAGGTCAGCAAACCCTCAGGGGTCATGGTATTTAACCCTTTCATCTGAAGCAACTCATGAACCCCTAGCATGGCTAGAAGTCCCATAGCAATCTGTAACCAAGCCCACCAATCACCAAGAGCGGAATAAAGATTGCTAAGGCAAGAGCGGCAAATATGGTTCTCTTTAATAAATCCTTTTTCATAACTTTTCCTAAACTCCTCCAAATCGACGATTGCGGCGATTATACTCTGCAATAGCTTCTTTCAAAGCTTCCTCATCAAAGTCAGGCCACAAAACATCTGTGAAATAAAGTTCACTATAAGCTGCTTGCCAAGGCAAGAAATTGCTCAAGCGAAGCTCACCACTAGTTCGAATGATTAAGTCCGGATCACGCAAGACCTTAGGTAAATGCCCTGTAAAGAGGTATTCCCCAATCAACTCTTCTGTAATATCGCCTGGATTCACCTTGGCATCCAAAACATCCTGTGCAATCAATTTGACCGCTTGTGTAATCTCAGCTCGTCCACCGTAATTGAGGGCAAAGTTAAGAATCAAACCTGTGTTTAACTTGGTCAACTCTTCCGCTTTTTTCAAAGATTCAAAAGTTTGTTTTGGCAAGCGATCGGTTTCCCCAATCATTTGGATCTTCATGTTCTTTTGGTGCAATTCGGGGACATACTTATCATAAAATTCAACAGGCAAGTTCATGATAAACTTGACTTCCTGGTCTGGACGTGTCCAATTTTCAGTAGAGAAGGCATAAACAGTCATAGCCTTGACACCCATATCACTAGCAGCAATGGCTACCGTTCTCAAAGCATCCATCCCAGCCTTATGCCCAAATACACGTGGTTGCATCCGTTTTTTAGCCCAACGACCATTGCCATCCATGATAACTCCGATATGTGCTGGCACCACTGCTGGTGTTTCTGTTACTTTATCTTTTTTTAAAAATCCAAACATGATTGTATTCCTATTCAAAAATCTATCGTTTCATTATACCATATTTTTCGCTTTTCTTCTATCATATTCTCTTATTCTAAGACGGAATTCCCTATAGGACTCCTATCTTTCTAAACTAAGAAGCCTTGCATTTCACAGAGAAAGTTGATACAATAAAACATAAAGATTTATCCTTGTTCAGTCACAAGGGTTTTTTATTGAAAGGATCTTATCATGTCAAAAAAACTACAACGTAAAAAACAATTAAGAAACAACCTTCGTCGCTCAGGTGCACTTTCAAATGCTGTAAACAAGGTTGTCGAAGAAACAAAAAAAGTTGTGAAGCATGCTGAAAAAGCAGCAAGTGAGGCAGGAAAAGCTGTCTCTAAGCAAGTAGAAAAAGCTGTAGAAGCAACTAAAGAGCAAGCCCACAAGCTTACAACTTCTGTTGAAGATTTCGCAGCTGACCTAGGCGGACTTCCACTTGACCGTGCTAAAACTTTCTACGATGAAGGGATTAAGTCTGCTGCTGACTTCAAAAACTGGACAGAAAAAGAACTCCTTGCCTTAAAAGGAATCGGTCCAGCTACGATCAAGAAATTAAAAGAAAACGGCATCAAGTTCAAGTAATCTTTCTTGTCCCTTGCATTTCCGTCAAAAACTTGTTAAAATAAAGCCATTAGAGGTGTTTTGAGTCCCACATTTTACAGAAAGTGGCGGAGCTGAGAAGTCCACAAATGTGTCAAAACTGGTTGCTAGTGAGTTGAAATTAAAAATTGAAATATAAATCTTTTTGTTTCCTTTTAGGACTAGGCAGCGAGTTGCAGGCTGTACTCAAGTACGCCAAGACGAGCTAACGACGTCATAAAAGCGAAACAAGAAGATTAAAGTTGCGGGCTCTGCCCGAAATTGGGTGGTACCGCGGATAAACACATTCGTCCCTGTCAGATTGATGACAGGGGCGATTTTTATTTTAGATCCCTAGCCAAAGGAGGTTGTCATGAAACAATCTTTCAAAACAAGTAAACTCTACTATGGTTTTCCTATCTTCATCTTAGGGTATCAGGACCAGAACTTTGGGTACAATATCACAACCTGCAGCTCCTCTTATAGTCTGGGCGATTGGCTGGTCATCGGTGTTGGTGCTGAGGAAAATGCAGCCGACCAGATTAAGCATTATCAACAGTTTACCGTAAACATCCCCGATGAAAACTTCATGCTCGAAATGGAACAGGCTGGCTTTATCAGCCATCGGGAGAAATTGAAACATTTGGGACTTGACTACGAGATTTCTGAACAGACTCAGGCGCCGATTTTAGAGGCTTGTCCAGTCGTATTGGATTGCCAGGTGGATAGGATTATCGAGGAAGATGGCATCTGCCATATCTTTGCCAAGATTATCGACCGTCTGGCTGATCCAAAGCTCTTAGATGATAAGGGCCATTTTAAAAATGACCGCTTTGCGCCGACTTACTTTATGGGGGACGGTCATCAACGCGTTTATCGTTATCTGGATGACCGAGTCGATTCCATGGGTAGCTTTATCAAGAAAGCGAGGAAGAAGGATGACAAGAGCTGAACTGCCAGAACGAATAGAAACCGAGCGACTTGTCTTGCGAGTCCGTACAGTAGCGGATGCTGAGGATATTCATGCCTACGCTAGTCTGCCAGAAGTTTCTTACCCAGCAGGCTTTCCACCCGTTAAGACCTTGGAAGATGAGATTTATTACCTGGAACATATCCTTCCCGAGCGCAATGAAAAGGACAATCTCCCAGCAGGCTATGGAATTGTGGTCAAGGGGACTGATAAAGTTATTGGCTCAGTTGATTTCAACCATCGCCATGAAGGCGATGTACTGGAGATTGGCTATACCTTGCACCCAGACTATTGGGGCCGAGGTTATGTGCCAGAAGCAGCTCATGCCTTGATTAATCTAGCTTTTAAAGAATTGAACCTACACAAGATTGAATTGTCTTGCTTTGGTTACAACCTTCAAAGTCAACGAGTTGCGGAAAAATTAGGATTTACCCTCGAAGCTCGCATCCGAGACCGCAAAGATGCTCAAGGTAATCGCTGTGATGATTTGAGGTATGGATTGCTGAAGAGTGAATGGGAGGTAATTTGATGCATCTTTTCATCATTGGGGCTCCGGCTTCTGGGAAAATGACGATTGGTCAAGAGTTATCTCGACTGACAGATGCTACCCTCTTTTATAACCATCAAGCCATCGATTTTGCACTAGAAATCTATCAGGACTTTACAGAGGAAATGTGGGAATTTGTTCGTGGAATCACCTTTTCTTTCCTTGGAGCAAGTGCAAGAAATCAGCGATCAGTAATTTTAACTGACGTAATTGATTTTTCAAATCAGTACCAGCTGATGTATTTAAAGCAAATTCAGGATTTATTGGATAACTTTCATCAAGAGATTCTGTTTGTTGAATTGGAAACAAGTCTTGAAGAGCGTTTACGTCGAAATCGAACGGAGAACCGGTTGAAGCACAAGCCCTTGAAACGGCATATTGAGATATCTGAAAGAGAAATTTTAGAGACCGCTGAAACACTTCAATTAAATTCCCAACATCAACCGAATGAGTTGCACCACTACCTTAAAATAAATAATACGAATCTGTCTGCAGAAGAAGCTGCTAAGCGGATTCAAGATAAAATGAATACAATAGAGAAAGGACAAACACATGTCTAAAGAACTTTCACCTAAATACAATCCAGCCGAGGTTGAGGCTGGTCGTTACAAAAAAATGGCTTGACGCTGATGTTTTCAAGCCTTCAGGCGATCAAAAGGCTAAGCCTTATTCAATCGTGATTCCACCACCAAACGTAACTGGGAAACTTCACCTTGGTCACGCTTGGGATACGACTTTACAAGATATCATCATCCGTCAAAAACGTATGCAAGGTTTTGACACCCTTTGGCTTCCTGGTATGGACCACGCGGGGATTGCGACTCAGGCTAAGGTTGAGGAGCGCTTGCGTGGTGAGGGCATTAGCCGTTATGACCTTGGTCGTGAAAAATTCCTTGAAAAAGTCTGGGAATGGAAAGACGAATATGCCACTACCATCAAGGAACAATGGGGCAAGATGGGTCTCTCTGTAGACTACTCTCGTGAGCGTTTCACCCTTGACGAAGGTTTGTCAAAGCGGTTCGCAAGGTCTTTGTAGATCTTTACAAGAAAGGTTGGATCTACCGTGGTGAGTTTATCATCAACTGGGACCCAGCAGCTCGCACAGCCCTTTCTGATATCGAGGTTATCCACAAGGACGTCGAAGGTGCCTTCTACCACATGAACTACATGCTAGAAGATGGTTCACGCGCTCTTGAAGTTGCGACAACTCGGCCTGAGACTATGTTTGGGGACGTTGCGGTTGCGGTCAATCCAGAAGACCCACGTTACAAGGACTTGATTGGTCAAAACGTCGTCCTTCCAATCGCTAATAAACTCATTCCAATCGTTGGAGATGAGCACGCGGATCCTGAGTTTGGTACTGGTGTCGTGAAAATTACGCCTGCCCATGATCCAAACGACTTCTTGGTTGGTCAACGCCACAACTTGCCACAAGTTAATGTCATGAACGACGACGGAACCATGAACGACTTGGCCTTCGAATTTGCAGGTATGGACCGTTTTGAAGCTCGTAAGGCAGTCGTTGCTAAGTTGGAAGAAATCGGTGCCCTTGTTAAAATCGAAAAACGTGTCCACAGTGTTGGTCACTCAGAGCGTACAGGTGTAGTAGTTGAGCCACGTTTGTCTACGCAATGGTTCGTGAAGATGGACCAATTGGCTAAAAATGCTATTGCCAATCAAGACACAGACGACAAGGTTGAATTTTACCCACCTCGTTTCAACGATACCTTCCTCCAATGGATGGAAAATGTCCATGACTGGGTGATCTCTCGTCAGCTCTGGTGGGGTCACCAAATCCCTGCTTGGTACAATGCTGAGGGTGAAATGTACGTCGGTGAAGAAGCTCCAGAAGGTGACGGATGGACTCAGGACGAAGACGTCTTGGATACTTGGTTCAGTTCTGCCCTTTGGCCATTCTCAACCATGGGCTGGCCTGATGTCGATTCAGCAGACTTCAAACGTTACTTCCCAACTTCAACCTTGGTAACAGGTTACGACATCATCTTCTTCTGGGTGTCTCGTATGATTTTCCAATCTTTGGAATTCACGGGCCGTCAGCCATTCCAAAACGTCCTTATCCACGGTCTTATTCGTGATGAGCAAGGACGTAAAATGTCTAAATCTCTCGGTAACGGGATTGACCCAATGGATGTCATTGAGAAATACGGTGCCGATGCCCTTCGTTGGTTCCTTTCAAACGGTTCTGCACCAGGCCAAGACGTGCGCTTCTCTTACGAGAAAATGGATGCTTCATGGAACTTCATCAACAAAATCTGGAACATCTCTCGCTACATCCTCATGAACAATGAAGGTTTGACCCTTGAGCAAGCAACTGCCAATGTCGAAAAAGTGGTCAACAAGGAAGCTGGAAATGTCACAGACCGCTGGATTCTCCACAACCTCAATGAAACTATCGGAAAAGCGACTGCTAACTTTGACAAGTTTGAGTTTGGTGTCGCTGGTCACATCCTCTACAACTTTATCTGGGATGAGTTTGCGGACTGGTACGTTGAGTTGACTAAGGAAGTCCTTTATAGCGATAACGAAGAAGAGAAGTCATCACACGCTCTGTTCTCCTTTACACTTTGGACAAGATCCTTCGTCTTCTTCACCCAATCATGCCATTCGTGACTGAGGAAATCTTTGGACAAATCTCAGAAGGCTCTATCGTTACAGCAGCATACCCAACTGTCAACCCAGCCTTTGAAGACCTCGCTGCCCACACTGGCGTGGAAAGTCTCAAAGACTTGATCCGTGCTGTTCGTAATGCGCGTGCGGAAGTGAACGTAGCTCCAAGCAAGCCGATCACCATCCTTGTTAAGACTAGCGATAGCGACTTGGAAGCCTTCTTTAACAGCAATGTCAACTACATCAAACGCTTCACAAATCCAGAACACTTGGAAATCGCATCAAACATCCCTGTACCTGAACTGGCTATGTCAAGCGTCATCACAGGAGCAGAAATCTACTTGCCACTGGCAGACCTCCTCAATGTCGAAGAAGAACTGGCTCGTCTCGACAAGGAACTGGCTAAATGGCAAAAAGAACTGGATATGGTCGGTAAGAAGCTCTCTAACGAACGCTTCGTAGCCAATGCCAAACCAGAAGTCGTTCAAAAAGAACGCGACAAACAAGCCGACTACCAAGCTAAATACGACGCGACGGTAGCACGTATTGATGAGATGAAAAAGTTGGTGAAATAAACACAGAAACACGGTGGAATGCCGTGTTTTTTTTGGTATAATGAATGTAAACAATAAATAACATAAGATGATAACAGGTAAAATTGTGAAAAGTAATAAAAAAATAAAAAGATTAACAGTGATTGACTTTTTCTGTGGAGCAGGTGGTTTCAGAAGGTTTTCGAAGAGCAGGTTACGATGTAATAATGGGAATTGATAACTGGCAACCTGCAATTACCACACATAATTTTAATCACGGACTAAATGATAATGTAAAAAGTGTACTTGATTTTGAGAATATAGAAGAAATAAATAAGTTGCCTGATACAGATATCATTATTGGTAGTCCACCATGTCAATTGTTTTCTCTTTCTAATCAAGGAGGAAATGCTAATAAAGATTCAGGTATTAATCTGATTAAAACTTTTTATAAAGTAATTGCTGTAAAGAAATTTCAAAAGAATTCTAAGTTAAAAGCATGGTTAATGGAGAATGTCCCAAATTCACAAAACTATGTCCAAGAAGAATACACATTTGAAGACTTAGATTTATCAGAATGGGCTCTGTCTCAAAACTTAAACCCCAAATCTATTGCAATCAGGTCAAAATATAATGGTGGTATTTTACACGCGGACGATTATGGAGCCGCTCAATCAAGGAGACGTTTTGTCAGTGGAGAAATAACAAAAACAGGAAATTTCCCTTTCCCTGATAAATTGAAACAAGAAAAAGTAACTCTAAATAAATTATTTAAAAACTTTCCCGACCCTTTAGCTCATTCATCTTGCGATTTTATAGTAGATCCTAATTATCCTCTCGAAAAGGTAAGTATTAATGATTTTAAAGACCATTTTTATGATACAGGCGTCTATCAAGTGCAGTGGCAAAAAGCTCGGGATTTGAAGCAAAGACATCCTTATATGGGTAAGATGTCGTTCCCGGAAAATATGGATAAGCCAAGCCGGACAATTATGGCTACACAGTCAGCTAGTACTAGAGAGGCTATTCTATATAAATCAAATTGTAATAGAAAAGGTGATGGTGAGTATCGATTGCCAACTATCAGAGAAGCAGCTTGTATTATGGGATATCCTTTAGATTATCAATTCTTCGGTGACGAGTCTACAAAGTGGAGACAAATCGGAAATGCCGTTTGCGTTCAATTATCTTTTGCTTTAGCTATGAAAATTTTAGAACTAATAAATTTACCACAATTACCTGCTAAGATCATAGATAAAGATCTAAGTCAATTTAAATATTTGGATAATAAAAAGATTAAAGATTTCAATAATCCTCCAAAGCGAAGTGAAAAAGCATTATTTAGACAATTTCCTATTAAGTCAGGAAATATGACTGTTGACTTAACTAATAAAATAAATGGAAAAGTTGGGAATTGGGGTGTTATTGCGCATGCTGGTACTGGTAAAGGATTCAAAAGTATAATTATCTCCCGTTCTAATCAAATGGAAGCTAAAAAAATTCTTCGTAAATTAAAACCTAATTTAATAGAGGAATTGAAAAATAACGAAATTCTTAGGAAATATTCGATAAAACAATTAAATATAGAAAACAAGAAGTATGGTTTCTTTCTGGATGATGTTTCACATCCGTATTATATCATCAATTATATTGGTGAATTAATATACAACTATATAGATAATAACGACATTGAAGTTGATGTTTCTGGAACAGAGTTCACACAACTTAAGGAAAAGATTCCATTGAGCCAGTTAATGTCTATTTACCTAGTACCGATAATAATTTATGGAAAGTAAATGAATGGAGAATGAAAATGAATCATGATTTAAATGAATTGATAAAAAATGAAAATATTGAAAAAACAACTTTAACAAAACGTTTGACTATTGGGGGTGAAACAAAAGACTACCCAGTATATAGATTCCCGTTAGAATATCTATACTATAATGATCAAAATGGTCGTATTAATACAGTTTACCATCAGTACATATCAAATCATGGAAAATTAACACCAGAAATTGGAGAGTCGAAATATAATGAAATATTTGAAAAATTTATTTTTGATTCTAAAAAGCAAGCTTTAAAGGACACTCAAATTTCTATTTCTGAAAAGGGGCAACAAGAACCTGGTGTAATTCTTTCCGATGGAAGAGTGATTGATGGAAATCGTAGATTTACAGCCCTTCGTAGGATTCAAAGAGAGACAAATATCAAACAATATTTCGAAGCTGTTATACTTTCATTTGATATCAAAAAGAAACTTGATGAAAAGAAAATAAAAGAGTTAGAATTAGATTTACAACTTGGCCGTGAAGAAAGAGTCAGTTATGACCCTATTGATCGTATTTTTGATGTATACAACACAATTGAAGTTCAAAAACTAATGACTCCTGAGGAATACAAAAAAGCAAGCGGTGCTGGTAATACTAAGAGAATTAACAAAGACTTACGACTCGCTAAATTGATTATCAAGTTTTTATCTATAGTCGCTCCCAATGAAAATCCCATTGATAAATTTTATCTTGCTAGAGAATTAAAGTTAGATGGACCTCTGGAAGATATTGAAAGAACAATTAACAAATTAAAAAAAGATAAAGAGACGATAACGCAAAATGTACTAACTATTTTAGCAGTACAAATTGCAAAATCTAAAATTGGCGATAGAGATATTACTAGAAAAATCCGAGATGTCAAATATAATATTTTAGATAATCCTGAAATGAAAGAACGCTTCTTAGGTGCTACTGATGAGCATGTGGATAATATTATTGACTTTTTTGAGGCTAATCCAATAGAGCAGGCAAGCGATTTAAAAAATAATCTAAATAACAATCTTGAGATAGCAGAAATATCAAGTAAATTATTACAAGCCACTAACAGATTATCAAACAGAGGTCAAATAACAGCAAATCGCAGACAATCTCTGGTAAAATTGCAGGAAATCAGAGATACATTAGAAGATTTATCTTCTGAAGATTTAAAAGAACTGCATGAAGAAGAATTTTTTGAGGCAAAAGAAATTCTTCAGGAAATTAGAGATTTAGCATTTAAATTATCCAAATAGAGAAAAGGGGAAAAGGAATGGTATTTTCTCTAAAACTTAAAAACCTAATACAACCTACATATCAAAGTGAAAATTTAGTTAAAGAATTCTATGAACCTGTACTATCTGAAGCTACTATTTATAGAAGAGTTTCAGCCTATTTTTCCAGTGAAGGACTGGGGTTATATTCGAAGGGCTTGGATAAATTATTTGGAAATAATGGATTTGCTCAATTTATAATTTCTACAGATATCTCTGAAGAGGATTTTAAAAAAATCCAAGAAGGATATACTCTTAAAAATAGTTTAATAGATTTACCTGCTCAGTTAAGACAAACTATTCTAAATGATCAAACGAAAGAATCGTTAGGTAATTTAGCATTCATGATTGCTTGCAATCATGCAGAGGTGAAATTTGCGGTTATTCCAGGAGGACGAGGAATTTTTCACGATAAGTTTGGACTTATTGATTCAGATGATGAAACTGTCTTTTTTAACGGATCTGTTAATGAAACTAGAAACGGATTAGAATACAATTATGAAAGCATTTCTGTAGATGTTTCTTGGGATTCAAGTACGAATGTTCAAACACGAATAATAGCTAACAAAAATAGATTTGACCGATTGTGGAACAATGAAGAGAAAGATATTCTGACAATTGATGCTACAAAAATTGTTTATGATGAAATAAAAAAATACAAGCAATATTCCACAATGAATAAAGTTAAAGAAAATCAGTCAGATAATAATATCTATTTTTATTTAAAAAGTGGAAATATAATTGTCCGTCAAGATAACTCTTCTATACAAATCACAAGCTCAGATAGAAAGCTAAAGCCTGGATCAGATTTGTCCAATAAATATTTTGAAGATGATAACTCAACTATTAAATCAGAATTTTCTTATATGGATATAAACTACATTATTAATGAAACAAGGAAGAGATGTGATAGAAAAAATATTATAGTTGAAGTATCAGAGGAAGTACGAGATTACCTAAAGTTAAAGCAATACTCTATTGAACAATATAGTAAGTTAGGAATTTATTTAAAATCACCTGAAAAATATACAATTCATGGGGAGCAAGAAAAGTTTGAAGAGTTTGTTTCTGTCGTTAGTTCTGAGGTTGTACGACCGTTTAAAAAATTGCAACTTGAGGCAGCCTTCTACGAATACAGGATGGCTAGAGCTGCGAACTTTTCTGTGCCAGGTTCTGGTAAAACTGCTATGATTTTGGCTGTTTTTGCATTTTTGAATTCCTCAAAAGTTGAAAGTGAGCACGTAGATAATTTATTGGTTATTTGTCCTATTAATGCTTTCAACAGTTGGAAAGAAGAATTTAAACAAGTTTTTGGAAATAAGAAACAGTTAGAAGTAATTGATTGTCAAAGTTCCAAAAATTTTGATTTCGATTTATCTTTGAACTGGAAAACATCAAATCTTGTATTAGTAAATTATGAATCGTTGAAGAATTACAAAGACAAGTTGCAGGAATTGCTGTCAATTAAGACAATGATTGTCTTTGATGAAGTTCATAGAATAAAAAATCCTTTCGGAGTTCGTGCTCAAGCTGCTTTAGAACTAGTTAAGGATTCAAGATTTAAGTTTGTTTTAACTGGAACACCAATACCTAATTCTTATCAAGATATCTATAATTTTCTTCATTTGCTTTATGCAAATGAGTACAATTCATTTTTTAGATGGAGTTTAGATGAACTAAAAAATCCTAGTGTTAGGAAAATTGAAGAAATTAATAAAGCTTTAATTCCGTTCTTCTGGCGTTTAAACAAAAACGATTTAGGAGTACCCAAACCAGATCCAGATAAATTTTTGGTTGTGGAACCTAGCGAAGAGCAGAAACAATTAGCACAGTCTATATACTATAACGAATCATCGAGTTTAGCTAGATTGATTCGTTTGATACAAGCATCCACAAATCCTGAATTACTTAACAAAAAGATTGAATATAAAGATATGTGGTTTGCAGACGATAATGATAAAGATGACACCGTTGAAATATCTGAAGAAATATTCAATAATCGACTACAAATTACTTCGGAATCGGGAATCAGAGAAGCTAAAGGATATGATGAGTATGATTTTTCAAGTATGATTTCTCCTAAATTTGAAAAAGGTATTCAAAAAATTCAAGAGCTCATATCCGAGGGGAAAAAAGTTATAGTCTGGGCAATATTTGTTGATACCATGAAAAAAATACAAAATAGGTTAGATCAAGTTGGAGTGAAAGCTAATTTAGTGTATGGTGGTACGGATGTTTCTGATAGACAGAATCTGATTGATGATTTTAGATTTGGTAATTCTATGGTTATGATTTCTAACCCTCAAACGCTTGGTGAATCGGTATCTTTGCATAGAGAGGTTCATGATGCTTTGTATTTTGAATACAATTTTAATCTAACTTTTATGCTTCAATCCCGAGATAGAATTCATAGATTAGGGTTAGAAGATAATCAATATACAAGATATTATTATCTACAAACTAAATCCGAATCAGATGATAGTGGTGATCCAGGTTATATTGATCAACAAATTTATAAGAAACTAGAGACTAAGTCTAACATAATGTACAAAGCTATTGATAATAATATTCTATCACCAGAATTTTCTCAGAATGAAATTGATGAAGCAATTAGTATTATCGATGAAGAAAGAAAACGTATTTTGTCACACCAGAACTAAATAAACTTTTTTACTCTCGAAATTTTCAACTTTTCTGACTCAAGTAGTTTATTTTATTTTCTGTTTTTAAGATACTTTGCGTTATAAGAAATAAATAAAAACCTCCTGATTTATTCAGGAGGTCTTTATTTATCTCCTCACAACCAGCCTTCTTCTTCGGCGGTTTTGGCTGCTTCGGTTCGGTTGCTTGCGCCTAGTTTGGAGAGGATATTAGTCATGTAATTACGGATAGTCCCATTTGAAAGGTAGAGCTGGTCAGCAATTTCTTGATTGGATAGGCCTTGGGCAACTCCTTGTAAAACAGCGACTTCTTGCTCGGTCAAGGGATTGGGATGGGTCATCATGACTTCCATCAGCTCTGGAGAATATTCTTTGCGTCCTTCTAGCACCGTATGCAGGGTTTGCATGAGCTCGGCGATGCTCCGCTCCTTCAAGACATAGGCATCGACTCCTGCTTTGACCGCTCGTTCAAAATAGCCTGGGCGTTTAAAGGTCGTAACGATAACCACCTTGATTTCAGGAATTTCCTGTTTGATCCATTCGAGAGCTTCTAGTCCCGTCTTGACTGGCATTTCGACATCAAGGATAGCGATATCTACAGACTCCTTTTCTAGGAGTTGGATGGCTTCAGCTCCATTTTTCGCTTGCAAGACAGTCTCCACATCTGGTTGAAAGCTTAAGAGCTGGCACATGGCATCTCTTAGCATACTTTGATCTTCTGCGACTAATACTTTCATCTACTTTCTCTCCTTATAAGGCAGAAGCACGCGCACCTCTGTTGGATTTTTCAAACTCACTAGCTCAACTTGACCAGAAAATGCCGAGGCACGATCTCTCACTGTATGAAGTTCATTTCCTTTTACAGCTGCAAAGCCTTTCCCGTCGTCTCTGACCGTCAGGAGCAGTTCCTGATCTGTTCGTTCCAGTTTTAGGTAGGCTTTTTTAGCTCTGGCATGCTTGATGATATTGGTTGCAAGTTCTAACAAATCATAGCAGCTGTCGACTCCACATCCTGGGTCAAACTAGCCTTGTCCAACTGATTGTCAACCTGAACTTCAATCCCAGCAATCTCTAGCATCTTTTTGACAGTCTCAAGCTCTGAAGCCAGGGTCCGTGATTTCAGATTTTCCACAATGGTTCGCACTTCATTCATGGAATCTTTGCTGATCTGGTGAATTTCTTTTAATTCCTTCTCCACCTGTGGATAGGCCTGCATCTGAAATAACTGCAAGGCTAAATCTGTCTTGACACTCAGCATAGCAAAGGTATGTCCCAGACTATCATGCAAATCCTGACCGATACGACTACGTTCATTTTCAGCAAGCAATAGATTTATCTGGGCATTTTGCTTGGCCTGAGCTTCTTTCAAATCCTCCACAATACGAATCCGAACCAAGCCAAAAGTCATTAAATCGACAAAAGCAAGAATGACAAGTAGATAGAATAGATACTCAACTTCGATTCTCTGAAAAATCAAAAGTTGGCCCAAAACAAGGACTTGAGCAAGAAGAAAAGTCCAGACATGTAAAGACTTTAAACCACCTACATTGAAATGATAACTTAAGAGATTGGATAGGAAAAAGAAAAACCAGATATAATTAACAGCAACAAAGGCAGTATTCTCAACTACATAAGTCAGCATGATCCCCCAGAAAAGCCAAGATAGGCGCTGGCTCTTAGTTGTTAAAATACCCAAATACGCCACTACAAATAGAATATCAATCAATAAATGCCAGGCAGAAAGCCACCCAGTCACTACAGGTAGGATGGGGAAAATCATAAAAATCAAACTGGCCCAAAACATATAGTGTATGCTTTTCAGTCTTTCAAGCATTAAGCATTCTCCTTATGACCTTGAAGGTAAATGGTCAAACCAAATAAAACTGCTGAAAAAACAAGTAGATAAATTGTGGCTGATAGATTGATGCCACCCTCATTTAAGAAGGTCTTGATTAATTCCATCAACTGATAGCTTGGTAGGCGCTTCCCGATTGCTTGCATCCAATCTGGAAATAAAGAGACAGGCATCCAGAGTCCGCCTAACACAGCCAAGCCAAAGTAAAGAAGATTGCCTACGACAGACATCAACTGACTAGAAGGTAAGAGAGTCAGGGTTAAGCCAAGTGCTACAAAGGCAACACTTCCTACTATCAGCAAGAGCGCAGCCCCAATCCAGTTTCCAAGAGACATATCCACACCTCTTACAAAATGCCCAACTGAGAAAACAACCAGAATTGAAACCAAATAATCAACTATCATACTTGTTATCTTTGATAGATAATATTCTACCATATTTACTGGAGTATGGCGTAATGTTTTCTGCCAGTTGTTGATTTTATCGGTATGTAAAACAACTGGGAATGAAAAGATAGCTGTCGACATCATGGAAAAGGCCGTCATGGAGATGAGGTAGTCGCGCATAAAATTAACTGGTCCATCTGGTGTATCCTGGTACATGCCTGAAAAGAATAGATAGAAGGCTGTCGGCATCCCTACGGATAATAGATAATAGACTAGTTGTCGTTTGGTCAATAGAAATTCTATCTTGTTTAGTGCGATCAATCGTTTCATCTTAGTCATCTCCCTTTTGTGTTTCTTCAAAAATTGTATCCAGCAAGCTACGGTTATTGACTTCAATTTCTTGAATCCTACATCCTGCTTGCACTAACAGTTGCCAAAAAGCATCCGCTTCACGTGTAACTACTTGCAAAGCATCTTGTTTTTGTGACCAGTTTTCAACCAAGTTAGACTGTTCGACAACTTCCTTGTAAGCCAGAGGTAGGATAAAGTGCTTTTCAATCTCCTCACTGCGCATGGCTAGAGGTGTTGTATCACGAATCAACTCTCCCTTATTTAAGACCAAAATTCGGTCCGCTGTATGCTCTACTTCCTCAATATAATGGGACGAATAGAGAATGGTAACTCCTTGGGATTTTAGATCTTGGACAATTTCCCAAAAACGTTGACGGGTTGAAGTATCCATGGCCGAAGTTGGCTCATCTAAAAAAACAAGCTTTGGTCGCCCAATCAAGGTCAAGACAAAAGAGAAGAGACGCTTTTGCCCACCTGACAATTTTTCTGCCAATTGTTCTTTTTGTTGCTTGTCAAACTGTAATAGTTGATCGATTTCCTGGTTGCTCAAGGGATTTGGATAAATGCTTTGAAAGAAAGCAATCAACTCTTTAACTTTTAATTTCTGAACAATGACATTTTCTTGAGGGAGGTAGCCTCTAATATAGTCTAACTGAGAACTCGTCACTGGCAAACCTTGGATGGATACTTGACCTCTGGTGACTAGCTTATCCCCAAGCAAACAGTCCAATAGCGTTGTCTTTCCAGCACCATTTGGCCCAATCAAGGCGACGCATTCACCTTCAGCTACCTCAAAGGAAATATCCTTCAAAATAGCCTTGCCCTTGATGCTTTATTTAGGCTTTCTACCTTAATCATGTTCATGATATTCTCCTTTCAGCCACTCCTTCCCCATCGGAAAGGCGATAAAAATCATAAATCCTAGTCCCCAGGCACCACGAATGGCTTGGTGAAGGAAGGCTTGATCAAACCAACCTGTAAACATTTCGACCAACCATACCACTAGTGACAATCCAATAAAGAGATAGAGAATCGCTTTTTTCATTTTTCAAACTCCTTTTTCACATCTGAAACCAATTTCAAACCTTCCCGGATCAACCAAGACATCATGCCAAATCCTGCAAATAACTCCCAAGGAAAATGATAGAAGCCTTCGTCCAATCCTGAAAACATGAGATAAGTCATGACTCCTGCTGCTACTAAACTCATTGCGACAATTACTTTATGTTTCATTTTTTTCTTCCTCCATTTGATACATCTAGTATAATTCTTTGATGGTTGTATCACTAGAAGCTTCTGTCATGAGGAGATATGACAAATGTCACAAAAAGTCTAATCGCTATGAAAATAGAATTCTCTGAAAATCAAAAAAGGTCGGGAAAATCCCAACCTTTCTTTTTATTCTTCTTTAAATCCCTGTAATTTTAATGCAGCGAATAGTGCATTAGGCTTTTTAAAGTCTTCTATACCATCCGCTAGTGATTTAAAGAAATATGTGTTTTTTACTTTATTCAAGTCTGCTTTTTCAAGATCGAGTTCCATAACGACTCTCATCTTTTTGTCCTCGGTGATAAAATATTCTACATTAACACCAGGCTCGTCCTTAATTTCAAGATATTCTGGACTATCTTCCATAGCTTCACGGAAGATTGCTTGGAATTCTTCTGGAGTAACTCCATCAGGAATCTCCACGTTCATTTTTCCGAGCATCTCCATCTTGAAGTTTTTAACAACATCCGTATAAACAAAGGTCATAGTGACATCAAATTCATCCATTTTCCCTTTAAGGACTTTTGTTTTTTCTTCTTTTGCTTGATTGGTTGTCGTTTGACTTGTAGCTGTATCACTCGCTTTACTCTTGTCATTTGCGCGATGAGGTAACAACTTGCTACAACCTGCAAGTAGAGATACCGATACAAGTACTAATCCCAAAATTTTCTTCAATTTGAATCTCCTATTCCACACTGAAAAGGTATGGGTAAACTGGTTGTTGTCCTTGGTGAATTTCTACTTCGACATCTTCGAATTCTTCCGCGATTTCTTGAGCAATTTCATTTGCCAATTCTTCACTTCCGTCTTCTCCGACATAGAAAGTTACGATTTCACTGTCTTCGTCCAACATATGTTTCAAGGTTTCAGTCAAGGTTTGGTGCATATCAGGGTTTGATACGAGAATCTTACCATCCACCATACCAAGATTGTCATTTTCATGGATTTCTAGACCATCGATAGTCGTGTCACGAACAGCTGTTGTTACACTACCGCTGACAACGTCCCCAAGAGCTGCAGTCATGCGTTCTTGGTTTTCTTCGATTGATTTGCTTGGATCAAAGGCAAGAAGACTAGTCAATCCTTGAGGAATTGTACGAGCTTCTACTACAACGGCTGGTTGTTCCAATACTTCAGCTGCAGATTGAGCTGCCATGAAGATGTTTTTGTTGTTTGGCAAGAAAATGATGTTACGAGCATTAACTTTCTCAACAGCCTTGACAAAGTCTTCTGTCGAAGGGTTCATGGTTTGTCCACCTTCGATGACATAGTCCACACCTTGTGCACGGAAGATGTCTGCCAAGCCTTGTCCAGCTACTACTGCGATAAGAGCATATTCTTTTTCTTCAGCTGGCTTGCTGACTTGAGCTTCTTTCTACTTGCGCTTCGTGTTGGTTACGCATGTTATCTACTTTAACCTTAACCAAGCTACCATACTTGAGACCTTCTTGCATAACAAGTCCTGGGTCTTCTGTATGGACGTGAACTTTAACGATTTCGTCGTCATTAACAACAAGTAGAGAATCCCCAAGTTCGTTCAAGTAGTTACGGAATTCTTCGTAGTCAAACTCTTTAGAATAAGTTGGACCTTGTTTGAGGGCAACCATGATTTCAGTACAGTAACCAAAGGTAATGTCTTCAGTTGCTACATGTCCGGCTACAGATTTGTGGTGTTCTGCATTGATCATCTCACCCATATTGGCTGGAGTCGCTACAAAGTCTTCAGACGCACTGTATTCACCAGTAAGAGCTGAAAGGAATCCTTCATAGATGAAGACCAAACCTTGACCACCTGAGTCCACAACTCCAACTTCCTTCAAAACTGGAAGCATTTCTGGAGTTTTAGCAAGGGCTGCTTTAGCTCCTTCCAAGGCTGCACGCATAACTTCAATTGCGTCATCTGTCTGTTCTGCTTTTTTCTTAGCACCGATGGCAGCTCCACGTGATACAGTCAAGATTGTCCCTTCAACAGGCTTCATAACAGCCTTGTAGGCAACCTCAACACCTGATTGGAAAGCAAGGGCTAGGTCTTTCCCTGTTAGCTCTTCTTTTGTCTTGATGGCTTGTGAAAATCCGCGGAAAAGCTGAGAAGTGATAACTCCTGAGTTTCCACGCGCACCCATCAAAAGACCTTTAGCCAAGATACTTGCTGCCTCACCAACAGTTGAAGCTGGTTTGTCTGCTACTTCTTTAGCACCATTTTCGATCGTCATTCCCATGTTTGTTCCTGTATCTCCGTCTGGAACTGGGAAGACGTTCAATGAATTGACATATTCGGCTTGCTTGTTCAAACGAGTTGAAGCAGCCTGTACCATTTCTTGAAATAAGCTTGTAGTAATATTTGACACGATTATTCTCCTACAACTTTGATATTTTGAATGTAGACATTCACAGTTTGAGCAGTGATTCCAAGTTGGTTCTCTAGGCTAAAGCGAACACGTTCTTGGATGTTTTTTGAAACTTCACTGATTTTTGTACCGTAGCTCAATACAGTATATACATCAACTGCAATACTACCGTCTTCAGCTGCTTTAACGACTACACCTTTTGAATAATTTTCCTTACCAAGAAGGGCTTGGAAATTATCTTTGAGGGCATTTTTACTAGCCATACCGACTACACCAAAAATTTCAGTTGCTGCACCACCTACGACAGTAGCGATTACATCATCTGTCAGTTCGACTTGACCATCTTTTGTATTAATTTTTACAGTCATTTTTTTTACCTCAAATAGTTGATACTCTATTTTATCATATTTCAGCCCAACTGTAAAAGCAGAATGATGTATCATCGGATATTTGCTTGATTTTTCAAATGATTTCAGCTGTCGAGCAAAACAAAAAAGACCCCTGTAGGTCTTTTCATGTTTATTAAACGCGTTCTACTTTTCCTGATTTCAAAGCACGAGCTGAAGCCCAAACTTTTTTAGGTTTACCATCGATAAGAACAGTAACTTTTTGAAGGTTTGGTTTTACGGCACGTTTAGTTTGGTTCATCGCGTGTGAACGGTTGTTTCCTGATACAGTCTTACGACCTGTAAAGTAACATACTTTAGCCATTGTGTTTTCCTCCTATTAGATCTAATATAGCGGATGTGCTAGCACCACATACCGTACTATGTTATCACACTTTCTTATTTTTGGCAAGGGAATTGGAAGACTTTTTTTATTTGACGTAGACGACACCAAGTTTCCCGAAAGCTACATCACCACGGATAATCAAGGTTTTGCTGGTTGGGGCTACAGGAGCATCTGCCTTGGCCGCACCACAAAAAGTTTCCACCTTCAGGTCCACTCTCCAGTGTTGGGGCACATAGATAACTGCATTCCCAAATCCAACTTCTATCTTCAAGGTTGCGCTATCTCCTAACATCTCTGCATTATCATAATAGATTTTGGCATTCCCAAATCCGACTTCAAACTCGTCTTCTACTAATTCTTGGTCTTGCTTGTAAAATGTACCCGCCCCAAAAGCGACTTCCTTGTCTGTCAGAATGGTCTTTTCACCGTCATACCACCATTTTTTCCCATTCCAAGTTCTGTTAGTATGAGTCAGCATACTTACTCCAAGCACGATGAGAACACTCGCCCAGAACAGTGATTGATTGGGAATCGGTAAAATGTTATAAAAATGATTAGCAATCATGAGGGCCACTAGGGCTGTAACGGAGGCTGAAGTGAAATGACGACGAAGGATTGCCTCAACTGATTGATAGGCAAAAAATCCAATACCGATCAAGGGCCAAATCTGCCCTCCAAATGAAGGGATTCCAAAATTCCCCTGTAACAATACTAAAGCTGCCAATACTAGCAACACAATACCAAATGCTTTCTTTTTCATGTTCTTACCTCATGTTTCTTAGATTTTCTTTTAGGAGGGATTGGTAGTGCCGTGACACGTGAACCTCCTTGTGGGTTTGATAAAAGGAAATAGTGCCTGTCCCTGAGAAGGACTTGTCCACCGAGTAGACCTGACGGATATTGGCAATGGTCGACTTGGAAACCCGACTGAAATAACGTGGCAGGATGGACTCTAGTTCATAGAGCTTGAGTCTCACCTCGTAGGCCTCTTTCTGGGTATGGGCGTAAATTTTGCTACCTTCTGTCTCAAAAAAGAGAATTTCTGCCAAATCTAAGTAGTACTCACCCGTCCCCTTATAAAAGATCAACCTAGGAGCCTTGGTTTCTTGCAAGAGTCGTTGCAAGTCAGCTATCTCATCTGTCAGGGCTGCAGCCTTGATGACAATCTCTGTCTCAGTTAATTCACTATCAATCTCGATTCGTAACTTCATCCTATCTCCTTTCTGCATCTACTATACCAAAGGCCAGAAGACTTTACAAGGGCAAAAAAGCAAGTGGTCACTTTTGACCCGTAAGTGGTTACGAGGCCAAGCCCACTTGCTTTGCTTTTTAGAAAATAAAGAAAAGAATTCCCAAGAGGAGGCCACAGGCGTAGCCAACTAAGACATCCTTGGGATAATGAACGCCTCCTAAGACCCGCACAAGACCGAGAAAAGCTGATAAAACCAACAAAACCGACCCCACAGGCAGATTTGCATGTAGGCAAGCCATGGAAATGATGGTTGCCGAAAAGACATGGCGACTAGGCATTGAATTTCCAGAACTGTCCTTGTCTAGTAGCGGGACAATTCCCCAAGTTTCATAGGGACGCGGTTGATTGATCCACTTACGAACTAGCGTCAATAGGAGAAAGCCTAAAGCCGGCACCAAAATATAAGCAGCAAGGTCTTTACCAACCCCTTTACTTACAAAGTTTGTTCCCAACAAGGTCAAGTAAGCTAAGGGCATCAGAACTGTCATCATGCGATTAAAAACTCGCATCAATTGTAATAGTTGTGGATGTCGAAGAAGACTTGATTTCCTCTTCTCGTACCACTCTTGATAGTTTTTCATCTGTTTTCTCGTTGTTTCTAGATTTTACACAAGAAGCCTGACAGAACGAGTCCGCTAGCATCTCCTACTCTAGTATAGTGCAGAAAAAGAAGGCCGTCAAGCCTTCTGAGATTTATTCTTCTGCTTGGTCTTCTGTAAATTGACTATTGTAGAGGTCTGCATAGAAACCACCCTGAGCCATAAGCTCATCATGATTACCTTGCTCGATGATGTTTCCTTCTTTCATGACCAGAATCAAATCAGCATTGCGGATCGTTGACAATGACTGCCGCCACTACTGCCCAAATCCAGTATTCTGACTTGCCAATGATTTTCCCAATGGCCCAAATAGCCATGATAGGACCACGAGTGACCACTTGGAGTCCCATGGTAAAGAGCATTTGAATCTGCGTGATATCATTAGTCGTCCGAGTCAATAGACTGGGGATTGAAAAACGTTTAAAGACCAACATCGGTTTATCCATTCTTTCTCCCTTCTAAGTAAAAATAGTTCTCATAAGAACATTTAAGTTTCAATGAGAACTATCTAAGTAGAAATTGACATCAGCTCTTATTTTATCTATAATAAACACTATCTCACACCTATAAGAATACACCCTGATTAGAAATGAGAAAATCACAAATGAAACATAAAGAAGAGAAAATTTTAGGAATCTTTGCCATCATCTTTGGAACCCTAGCCCTTCTTGGTTCCTGGCTACCAATCATTAGCATTCTAGCCTTTTTCTTTGCCATTATTGCTATCACCCTAGGCATTTTTGGTATCGGTCTTAATCTTAAATCGTAAAACATTGGCTATCATCGGAACAAGCCTAGGTATTCTATCCATTTTTCTTGTCTTAATGACGCAAGTATTACCTTCTGGGCTTTTTACCGACCTGGCTAAAAACTTTCGACACCCATACAGAAGTCTGACCTCTTTAACGGAAGATGAGAAATTTGGAAAATCACCAGATTATAGACCAGATGAAGAGGATATCGAAGATACTGATACCTTCTCTTGGACCCAGGAACAGTTTGATGCTTTGATAGAGGGAGACACTGCAAACAGAGGAAAAGGCGGCTCCAACTACAAAGATATCATCAGCAAGCATGGATTACCAGATTCTGAAATTGAGTCAACCTCAGGTGATTACGACATTAAGAAAATCACCTATCTATCCCTCGGTTCAAACACCAAGACAGTTGTACTCACTTTCGCAAAGCAGGAAAACGGCCAGTTTCTTCTCATCCGAAAATTTGCCCTAGGCTTGGATAGAAAAGAGAAAACTGATGATGGAGTGAAAGTTTAACATAACAAAAAACGTGCTGGGAATAGCAATCGGTAGACCAAATCTCGATTTCTAAATCCCAACACCACGATTTTTCCACAATCCATTGGATCATGGACGATTATAGATAACTAATAACGTTTTGGGCAAAAGAGATTTTTGTCTCTTTCTTGCCCCTTTTCTACACAAAGACATAACAAAAGCCCTTGAAATACCAATGTTTTCAAGGGCTTGTTTTTATTTATTAGAATCCATCTACGTTGGTATAGATCTTTTGTACGTCTTCGTCGTCTTCAAGGACGCTGTATAGTTTTTCGAATGTTTCTAAATCTTCACCTGACAACTCAACTTCTGATTGAGGAATCATCTCAAGTTCTGTTACTTGGAATTCTTCGATACCAGATTCACGCAAAGCCACAATGGCTTTGTGAAGGTCAGTTGGAGCTGTGTAAACAGTGATTGTTCCTTCTTCTGCTTCTACATCGTCTACATCGACATCTGCTTCAAGCAAGAGTTCAAAGATAGCATCAGCGTCATCACCAGCAAATACGATGACACCCTTGTTGTCAAAGAGGTAAGATACTGAACCTGAAGCTCCCATGTTTCCGCCGTTTTTACCAAAGGCAGCACGGACATTGGCAGCTGTACGGTTAACGTTTGAAGTCAAGGTATCCACGATGAGCATTGAACCATTTGGCCCAAAGCCTTCGTAACGTCCTTCTGTAAAGGTTTCGTCTGTATTTCCTTTAGCCTTATCCAAAGCCTTATCAATAACGTGTTTTGGCACTTGCGCTTGTTTAGCACGGTCGATAACGAATTTCAAAGCTGAGTTTGATTCTGGATCTGGATCACCTTTTTTAGCTGCTACATAGATTTCTACACCAAATTTTGCATATACTTTAGAGTTAGCTCCATCTTTAGCCGTCTTCTTGGCTACGATATTGGCCCATTTACGTCCCATTAGGAATCTCCTTTTTTCACATTTTAATCTTTCTTATTATAACACAAGTCTAGTCGATTTTCACTAGAGGAAATGGATTTTTCTTTTATAAATGAAGCTAGGATTGTCCGCCGACAGCCAAGATTTTCTTGCCTTCTTTTATCCAAGGGTGCTGAGAGAGTGAGATATAAAGCTGTGCAGTCATAACAAGCCAAAGTAGCGGTTCACATAGAATCACACCTGTATAACCTGCCCAAGGAATAATCCAAGCGACGAAAACAATTTTCCCGATAAATTCGATAAAACTAGATATGAGGGGTAAGAGTTTTTGACCGAGTCCCTGCAAACTATTTCTATAAATCAACAAAAGACTCAAAAACGGATAGAAAACAGAACTAATACGTAGGTACAAGGTCCCATTTTCAATCAAGTAACCATCTGTTGAACTCGCTAAGAAAGAAACTAGGCTAGGACTTGCAAAAAATAGGAACACACAAGCAAAGGTTGCCCAAGCCATACTCAAATAGCTCCCTAAACGAAGACCTTGGACGATACGATCTGGACGTTTTGCCCCAAAGTTTTGAGAGATAAAAGTCGTCATAGAAGCCGAAATTGCCGTCATTGGCAATAGAGCAAAGCCATAATTCTACGTGCTGCCGTTTGGGCACTGATAATAACTGCTCCAAAGCCATTAACAGAGGATTGCAAGATGACACTTCCGACAGAGACGATTGAACCCATCAGCCCCATGGCTAGCCCCTGCTCCAAGAGATCAACATAGAGAGCCTTGTTCCATTTGAAATGCTTAAGTTCTGGAAGAAGCTCTGGAACACTCTTGCGGATATAGAAATAACAGAGAATAGCGGACAAACCTTGCGAGATGATAGTTGCAAGACCTGCAGATTGAACCCCCAACTGCAGTTGTGTAATAAAATATAAATCTAGAATGACATTAACAATGGCTGAAAAGATAAGAAAAGCAAGTGCCGCAAGGCTATCACCAATCGAGCGTAGTAATCCTGCAAAGAGATTATAAGCAAAGCTAACTCCCACGCAGCTAACAATCATTGAGATGTATTCATAGGATTGGGGGAGGATTTCTGCAGGTGTTTCGAGATATTGTAAGAGCGGATAAAGGCCGAAGAAACCCATCAGCATGACAAGAGCACTCAGGATTGCACCTAAAATCCAAGTCGCTGCGACAGCCTCTTTAATCTTTGTGAAATTACGAGCACCATAAAGCCGAGCAATAACAACTCCCATCCCATTTCCGACTCCGAGAGCAAAGCCAATAATCAAATCAAAAATAGCTGTCGTAGCTCCGACTGCCGCCAAGGAATTTTGTCCCAAAAAACGCCCAACAATCAAAATATCAGCTGTATTGTAGAGTTGCTGAAAGATGTTGGACAATAGAATCGGTAATGCAAAACTAATCAGTGAAGGAAGAATGGGACCATGAATCAAGTCCACCGTTGATTTTTTATTCATAAGGCTATTATATCAGCTTTCAAGTTGAGGAACAAGGGAGTTCCCTTAAGAAAGCGTTGCCTATATGTAAACAATCTGGTATAATCGTGACAGAATAGGAGGGTATGTATGAGCTTAACAAGTCAGTTAATTACAGATGTATTCCCAGACCTTGAGAAAGTGGAACAATTAAACAAGGAGGCCTTCCCTGAAGAAGAACGCGTCTCTTTGGAGGAATTTTTAAGTTACCAGGATAGAGATGACGCCCACTTTTTCGCCTTTTATAACGAAGAAGAATTTGTCGGCTTCGCTTTTGTCATTTCTAATCAAAAAGCTTTCTACATTAGCTTCTTTGCCATTATGCCCCATCTCCGCAGTCATGGATACGGGAGAGAAATCATTGAAAAACTCATTGATTTTTACCAGCGTACTATGATTCTTGAAGTGGAGCGATTAGACGAAGACTGTGACAATCTCGAACAAAGAAAATCCCGCATGGACTTTTACTTACAAAATGCCTTTAAAACTGCCAACGCCTTCTTGGAATACGAGGGAATGAGTTTCGAAATTCTCTATCGTGGCGACCACTTTGATGAAGAGGCCTATCGGAACATCTTTCAAAAATTGCAAGAAGAGAACTACTTCGACTTTCGTATCGAATACCGACGCTTTAGTGACCACTAGTCATCATGAAACAAAAAGTAGCAGTTTTTCTGCTACTTTTCTTTTTATTCTTCAATTTCGATTTCAAGAGCGTCGCCCAAATCAAGTGTTACTTCTTGGTTAGAATCTGCATCAGCTGCTGCACTTGCTTTAGAGCCTTCTTCCTCTTCAATTAAACCATATTGAACACGAACTTGGTGGTCGATTTCATCAAAGATTTCTGGGTGATCTGCCAAGTATTTCTTAGCATTTTCAGAACCTTGTCCGATTTTTTCACCCTTGTATGAGTACCAAGCACCTGCTTTTTGGATAATATCCAAATCACTAGCAATCTTCAAGAGTTCACCAGTTCTAGAAATCCCTTCACCATACATGATTTCAACAAGAGCTTCTTTGAACGGTGGAGCCACCTTGTTTTTCACAACTTTAATCTTAGTTTCTTTACCAACGTTCGTATCTTTTTGATCACCAGTTCCCTTGATTTGTGTACTTCCACGCACATCCAAACGGACTGAAGCATAGAATTTAAGGGCGCGTCCACCAGGAGTTGTTTCTGGATTTCCAAACATAACCCCTACTTTTTCACGCAACTGGTTGATGAAGATAGCAATTGTCTTTGTCTTGTTGATAGAAGCACCGAGTTTACGCATAGCTTGACTCATCATACGAGCTTGAAGACCAACGTGGCTATCTCCGATATCTCCATCGATTTCCGCACGAGGTACAAGAGCTGCAACTGAGTCAATAACCACAAGGTCAACCGCACCTGAGTCGATCAATTTCCCTGCAATTTCAAGACCTTGCTCACCTGAGTCTGGTTGTGACAAGAGCAATTCGTCAATGTTAACCCCAAGAGCTGCTGCATAGGCTGGGTCAAGAGCGTGTTCCGCATCGATAAAGGCTGCAATTCCACCTTCTTTTTGTGCTTGCGCTACAGCGTGAAGGGCAACTGTTGTCTTACCTGATGACTCTGGACCGTAGATTTCGATGATACGCCCCTTTGGATAACCACCTGAACCGAGTGCAATATCAAGTGCCAAAGAGCCTGAACTCATCACTTGCACTTTTTGTTCTGCTCGCTCACCCAAGCGCATGATTGAACCCTTACCGAAGTCTTTTTCAATCAATTTAAGGGCATCATTCAAAGCTTTTTCACGATCAGCTCCAAATTTTTTCCCAATTTCATCTAATTTTTTTGTTGGTTTTTTCGCCATTTTGTTCTCCTATATTTTTTAATTCTTAGAACCTTCTTCTATTATATCAAAAGTCAGTCACTTAATAAAGCTTTGCGAACTAAGTTAAAAGCATGCATGACTGCAATTTTACGAACATCTGCTCGACTTCTTCCAGCTATATTGACCTGAACAACTTCTGTGCCGGATGCTTGAGACAAACCGATAAACTGTACCAGCAGGATGACCTTCTAGACTATCCGGACCAGCCACTCCTGTCAAGCTAACTCCAAAGTCTGATTGAGTTTTAAGCCGTGCCTGATCTGCCATTTTTTCCGCCGTAAAGGCTGAAACAACTCCATGTTTTTCCAACTCTACTTGTGGAATATCTAACATCTTAGCCTTTTCTTCCAGACTATAAGTGACAAAACCACCTTTAAAGATAGCTGACACTCCCGAAAAGTCTGCCAAAGTTGCTTGAAAAAGCCCTGCTGTCAAACTTTCCGCAGCCGTTATGGTTTTATGCTGCTTTTTCAACTCCTCAACAACTACACTAGCTAGACTCGCTTCCTCACCATAACCATAGCAAATATCCTTTAAAGCAACACCTTCAAAAGTCTGGCGAGCAAGAATTTTTTCCTCCAGATTATCCAAAGCTTTTCTAGCCTCGCCCTCACTGCGAGCCTTGGTAGACAAACGCAGAGTCACTTCTCCTATTTTTGCATAAGGGGCCAAGGTTGGATCTGTCTGCTCTTCAATCAAATCCGACAGAATCGTTACTAGCTGGCTCTCGCCAATGCCAAAGAAACGAAGCACACGTGAGTACAACTTAGCTCCAGTTGTCAATCTTGGCAGTAATTCATTTAAAACCATGGGTTTCAGTTCACTTGGCGGACCTGGTAGGACGACATAGGTCACGCCAGCCACCTCAATCATGCCTCCGACTGCTAGTCCTGTTTCATTAGGTAGCGGGATTGAACCCTCAACGATTTGAGCTTGGCGTTCATTATTTGGAGTTCGGGCATAGTCCGGTCGATGAGCAAAAAAGTCATCTAGTTTAGCCTGCGCTTGAGCATCAAAAGTTAAATCACGCCCTAGAAAATGGGCCAAGGTTTGTTTGGTCAAGTCATCCTCTGTCGGTCCCAGTCCTCCTGTTAGGTTAACCAGATTGCTACGATTCTTAGCAATCTCCAACAAGGATAAGAGACGAGCCTCATTATCTCCTACAGCCGTTTGGAAGTAGACATCAACACCGATTTCAGCCAACTTTTCAGATAAAAATTGTGCATTGGTATTGACGATTTGACCTGTTAGAATCTCTGTTCCAACAGCTATGATTTCCGCTTTCATTTTTTCCTCCTACCTATCTATTCGGATTTCTTTGAAAAAATCGCAGGAAAATTCCTACGATTTTAGTATTCATTTCTTATTGTTCTTGTTGTACTTGTTGGCCTTGTTGTTCTTGATCTGCAACAGAACCAGTTATTTGTGGTAAACGCCCATAAATATTTTCATACAAGACTACATTTGTCTCCAATTCGGTCACTTCTGGCTTATCCAATGAACGACGTAAGAGATTTTGCATTTCTAACAAATGCTCAGATGTCACGATTTGGTAAGATGTCCCATCAATCATTGCATCCTCTCCGCGCAATTGCTGAGACTCAATATTCTTAAAGGAATCTTGGTAGCCCATCAACTGAGGAATCGTTGTTGTCGTAATCTCGATATTTGTCTGCATGTTATCACTAAGAGCCTTCAAAATTTCTTGATAGTGGCTGACACTATTCAAACTAAGAATTTTTTCAACAATCTTTTGGATGACTTCGCGCTGACGTTTCTGACGACCGTAGTCTCCCTCTGGATCCTGATAGCGCATGCGTGAATATACTAGCGCCTCGTCACCATTTAGAGTTTGTTCCCCAACACCGATAGAAATCGTGTTAAATGGTTCCTGGTCTTGGATAGAGATTGGGAAACCTAGAGTGTTGTTTACTGTGATTCCTCCGACAGCATCAACCATTCTTTGAAGACCGTGCATATTGACCATCACATAGCGGTCGATATGGATATTCATCATTTTTGAATGGTCGAAATGGCAAGCTCTGCCCCACCATCAGCATAGGCAGCGTTGAGTTTAGCTTCTCTAACACTACCATCTGGTTGTTGGATTTGTGTCAGAATATCACGTTCCAAACTCATCATAACGACTTTCTTGGTTTTCGGATTCACTGTTACCAAGATCATTGAATCACTATTTCCTGCCCATGGGTCTGTACGTTCAACATTCCCCGTATCTACCCCCATCAATAGGATTGTCAATGGTTCAGTTGCCTCGATAACCTTGGTTTCTTCTCCGATTTGTTTATAAGTTTTGGCTAAAGTCTGTGTACTTTGTTGGTAGATAGTATAGGCATAAGCTCCCACACCAAGCACTGTCACAAGAACAAAGCCTAAAAACATTCCGATTATTTTTTTTGCCATACATTTATTCGTCTATCAGTCGACCCATCAGGTAAACATCAAGAAACTCTCCTCCTTCTATACAAGCGCCGCGTTCCTGCTGGCCTTCAATGATGAAGCCCAGCTTTTTATATAGATGAACAGCTGCCAGATTTCGTTTTTGAACTGTCAATTGTAAACGTCGAATACTTCCGCTCGACTGGGCCCACTCAATAGCTTCTTCCATCAAGATACTACCAAGACCATTTCCCCAATAGGCTTTTTTGATACCCAAAAAGATATCCCCAATATGCCGAACTCGCGGACGTTGATCAGCCGTTATATTGATCACTCCTGCCAATTCTTCATTCAAATAAGCTAGTAAAGTAATCTGATTATCCGACTGGGCCTGCTTGTTAATAAAACGCTGCATCTCAGATTCACTCATTGCAATTCCATTTTCATCCAGACTGGTAAAACTAGACTCATGACCAATCTGATCCAAAAGTGCAATAAGTTCTGTAGCATCCTCAACTTCTGCTTCACGAATTAATAAATCATACTCCATCTGTCAACCTCTGCAAGAGTTCTGCTGCTCGTTGACCATGAGCATGAAAAACAACTTCGCGCCCCTCACCGTCTTTAAGAATTTCTAATTCCAGATAGTCGGATGGGAGAGCCTCGCCTAATAGGTGTCCCCACTCAATAACCGTCACACCTGAACCAAAAAGAAATTCATCAAGGTCGATTGAATCTGCATCTCCTTCGATGCGGTAAACATCCAAGTGATATAAGGGTAGGCGTCCTTCATATTCTCGAACAATGGTATAAGTAGGACTTTTGATCATTTGATGAATCCCTAGTCCTTTAGCTAGACCTTTTGTTAATGTGGTTTTTCCAGCGCCTAATTCACCAGTTAAAATCAATACATCATTTTTTTCAAGTAGACTACCCAACTCTTGTCCAAGAGCGATTAGTTCATCTTCATTTTTTATGTGCATGTTATTATTATACCAAAAAGTTTTCTTTTGCGACATTTCTAGTAATAAAAAAAGAGGAGTTTCCTCCTTCTTTTTTAAAGTTTTTATCTTTAGTTTAGAGCCATGCTAATGTAGTTCAAGATGAACAGAGCGTCTAAAATCCAAATCATGACATGCACTTCCTTAACTTGACCTTTAACAATCTTCGCTAAAGTGTAAGTTAGGAAACCAACAGCAATCCCTTGTGTAATGGAGTAACTGAATCCCATAAAGATAGATGTGAAGAAGGCTGGAATAGCTTCTGACATATCATCCCAAGGAATGTTTTTCAAGTTAGAGAGCATCATAATTCCGACGATAATCAAAATTGGTGCTGTCGCAGCTGAAGGCACAATGGCAAGAAGTGGGCTAAAGAAGCTTGATAGAGCAAAACAGATAGCAACAACTAAGGCTGTCAATCCAGTACGTCCACCAGCACCGATCCCTGCTGCTGACTCAATATAAGTTGTAACGTTTGAAGTACCTGCAATGGCACCAACTGATGTCGCCACCAAGTCAGAATATAGAGCCTTATCCAATTTAGCTGATTCATTGTTCTCACCACTTGATGCGATGATCCCAACTTTTTCACCTGTACCGATAAGAGTACCAATTGTATCAAAAATATCAGTCAATGAGAAGGCAAGAATGGCCATCAAGGTTTCAGGTAAACGTGAAGTATTTGAAATCAGAGAACCCAAACCTTCTGAACCAAGGGCTGCACCAAATAAAGTTCCTAGGTCATTAACTGCTGCTGAAAGATTGTTGCTAGCAAAATCGATTCCTGACAAATTAACAAGACCAACCGCAATCGCAAGGACTGTAGTTGTCAAAATAGAAAGAATGATTCCACCTTTAATACCTTTGACAACAAAGAAGATTGTAATGGCAAGACCTGCAATAGCTACCAATACTGCTGGAGTATTGAAATCTACCAATCCTGGAACAGCTGCTGCATTTGCAGTAATCGCTGCTTGAGCCTTATCTGCTCCTTCACCTGCTACAGTATAAGTCCCTGGGTCAATTGAGAATTTCAAGAGACCAGCATTCTTAATACCAACATAGGCAAGGAAAACACCAATACCAGCTGAAATTGCTGAACGAAGAGTTGCAGGAATAGACTCAATGATCATTTTACGAACATTGGTTAGTGTGATAATCAGTGAAATAATCCCACAGATGAAGACCATACCAAGAGCTTCTTTCCAAGTATAGCCCATTCCGAATACAACCGTAAATGTAAAGAAAGCATTAAGTCCCATACCTGGAGCTTGTGCGTATGGCAAGTTAGCATAGAAAGCCATCATCAAAGTTCCTACTACAGAACCGATGATTGTTGCCAAGAATACACCCTGAACAGGCATTCCTGTTTGCGAAAGCATTTGAGGGTTTACAAAGAGAATATAACTCATTGCAAAGAAAGTTGTTAAACCAGCAAGCACCTCTGTACGGACATCTGTCCCGTGCTCTTTTAGTTTAAATAATTTGTCCATTTTTAATCTCCTTTGTCATTTTACGAACAATATGACTATTATATCATCAATCATTCACATTTTCAAGCTGTTTTTCCTATTTTTAAAAATTCTTAGAGGATATAATTCTTCTTATTTTTGCTTATAGTCAGCTTTTCTTTCAGCTTTTTGATATAATAGGAAACATCTTATCTGAAACTAAATTCGGGAGGATTTTATGACTAAAAAAATGATTGCCGTGGACTTAGACGGTACCTTACTTAATGGAGAAAGCAAACTCTCTGACTTTACAAAAGAAACCATTAAAAAAATTTCTAAGAAAGGCCACCATGTGGTTATCGCAACCGGTCGCCCATATCGTATGGCCAAAGATTTTTATGACCAACTTGAACTTGAGACTCCTATGATTAACTTCAATGGTTCACTCACTCATCTGCCAGGTAAGGTTTGGAAACATGAAAAGTGTCTGACTGTGGACAAAAAATACCTCTTGGATATCGTGAAACGAAAAGAGGAGATTGAGGCAGACTTTATCGCAGGTGAATACCGTAAAAACTTTTACATTACGGCTCCAGACAAGGAGATTGCCGACCCTAGACTATTTGGTGTTGAAAACTTCAGACCTGAAAATCAATTTAATCCTGAACTTGTCACCAAGGACCCTAACTGCATTTTATTTCAAACTCGCGCAAGTGACAAATATGCTCTCGCAGAAGAAATGAACAGTTTTTACAAGCATCAACTCAACATTAATACTTGGGGTGGTCCTTTAAACATCCTCGAATGCGCACCCAAAGGTGTTCACAAGGCCTTTGCCCTTGAATACCTTCTAAATGTCATGAATATAGACAGACAGAACCTGATTGCCTTTGGTGACGAACACAATGACCAAGAAATGCTCTCCTTTGCAGGTAGAGGATATGCCATGAAAAATGCTAATCCCGCTCTACTTTCTTTCGCAGACGAGCAATTACCGCTAACCAACGAAGAAGACGGAGTCGCTCACTTTTTACAAGAGCAGTTCCTTTAATAAAAACTATCCCTCCATACTTTTTTGGTAGAAAATAGCTACCTTAATTGTATGGATTTTTTATGCCAAAAATCGATTAAAGAAAAAGGATCCGAATCCGTGTTAACGAGATTCAAATCCTTACAAAAGATGTCTATTTTTTTAGAACGATACGATCAGAAATTTCACGATCCATATCATCAATGATCATTTGATTGCCATCAGCTACATAAACCTTGATATCATCTCCAATAAAGACTCTCTGACTTTCTGGTTCAAAGGTGACCTTTTTAATTTCCTGATCACCATCAGGCTCTACTTCCGTCCATGTTCCAGTATTACCAGTAACAACGAGAGTAATGCTATCTCCCTCATCTTGCCCTTTATAGGTCCCATCAATGTTAGTTACTGAGCTAGCTGTCGAACTAGAAACAGTCGTTTCTGCTTGCTGGCTAGTCCTTACTTCCGTACTAGTGCTAGTGTTAGTGCTAGCTTGAGTTGAAGGAGTTGCCTGCTCTTTTGGCGAACATGCAACTAAGAGACTAAGACTTGCCAAAGAAGCAAGAGAAAGTGTGAATTTTTTGAGTGACATAATGTCTCCTTTCTTTTAGTGGCTTAAAATCAGAATAACCCTGCTGAGCCACCACACCTTTACTATAACAAATAAAGATAGGAGGGTCAATCAAATGAATCTAGGGCCATGAGACAAGCTCGAACCTCAGATATAAAATAGAGAGAACCTGTCACAAATAGCAAGTCTTTCTCTTGTGCAGAAGCTTCAAAATTACCTATAAAATCTCGATAGGAAGCAATGCTTGTATAATCTCCAAAATCTTGCTCTTCCAAGGAACCCTGATAGTCAAAACTCGTAACATAGAGAGCTACATCAGGTAAATGCTCTGCTAAATAAGTGAGCATCCCGCTATAATCTTTCCGCTTTAGGGCACCAAATAGGATGTGAGGCTGATACCCTTGCTGGATTTTTTCTTGGATAAACTCAACCAAACGCTCTAGAGCCGGTAAATTGTGAGCCCCATCTAGATAGATGTGCTCAGTGACAGCTTCTAGCCTTCCAGCCCATTTAGTAGCTTGCAAGGCAGCACGTACTGCTTCTTGATCTACTTTCTCGTTTCTTTGTACCATAAATAGTAGAAAAGCCTGCAAGGCAAGAGCTGCATTTTCCTCCTGATATGCTCCCTCCAGTCCCAATATTAGGTGGTTAAAGTCAGCTAGAGAAGAAGAGAAGTTCCCATTTCGGAAAGAAAAATCTTTATTAGCTTGATAGAAACTTACACCCAAATCAGTGGCTGTCCTTTGACAAACGAGTTGGGCTTCCGGTGCTAAATTTGCAATCACAGCTGATTTCCCGGGCTTAAAAATTCCTGCTTTCTGCTCTGCAATTGCTGTTAAACTATCGCCCAAGGTCTCCTGGTGATCGAGGCCGATTGATGTGATGATTGCAATTTCTCCTGTCACCACATTGGTAGTATCAAGAAGTCCACCTATCCCAACTTCCAGTAGGACCAAATCTACTTCTTGCTCTTTAAAATAAAGCAAAGCAATCAAGGTCAGCAACTCAAAAAAAGATAGCTGATCGTGGGTTTCTAAAAGTCTTTGCTCCATTGCTTTGACTTGATCTGCTAAACGAATAAAATCTGTGTCCGATATAGGCTCACCATTAATACAGATACGGTCATGGATGCTGACAATGTGGGGCGAAGTAAAGGTACCAACCGTTTTCCCATGGGCAACAAAAAGCTCCCTCATAAAAGCAATAGTTGACCCCTTGCCATTTGTCCCTGTCACATGGATAATTGGATAGGTTTGCTCAGGATTCCCCAGCAAATCTACCGCTCTTTGCATCCGTCCCAATCCTGATCTAAAATTCAAGCCAATCCGACTATGAAGCCATTTTTCTACTTCAATCATGCTTATCTCCTTAACAAAAAAGCGAAGATTCTCTTCGCTTTTTACTCATTTTGCTAGATACTAGCTAAATTTTATTTTTAGCGTCAGGCTAAAAACGTCCACTGGACTTACCAGTTCTCTCTTATTTCAAGGAACTGGGCTGATACAGTCTCCCAGACTACCTGCGTTTCTATTTTCTAGCGCAGGGCTAAAAACGTCCCCCGGATGTTCCAACTCTTTCTAGTTTCTAGGAGTTGGGCTAAAAACATCCCCTGGACTGACTTGCGGTCTTCATTTCTATCGCAAGGGTAAAAATGTTCACTGAACATTTTTACTCCTCCATAAAGCTGTTGAAGACTTCTTCAATCATGTTCCATTCATCTTCTGAATCTTCAGGGATTGGTTGCAATTCACCTTCAGTTCCATCTTCATTTTCGATGAATGAGTATGCTTGGATTTCAACTTCACCGTTTTTCATCTTCTTCTGCATTAACTGGTACAAGAAGAACATAGTTTTTACCAAATTCTTCTTTTCCGTCAATAGTCAAAAAGGATTTCAAATAAAGTTTCGTTTCCTTGCTCATCTACAAGTGTAATAAGTTCACGTTCTTCGTGATCGTGGTTGTGATCGTGTGACATAGTTTCTCCTCTGTCTTAAAAATTTTTCTATCTAAATAATTTTGCAAAAATCAACTGAGCTGCCAATTTATCAATAACTTTTTTTACGCTTATTGCGACTAATGTCTGCTTGCTCAATCAACATGCGCTCAGCAGCAACCGTGGTTAGGCGCTCATCCTGGTACTCTACTGGCAAACCAAAGAGTTCTTCCAGTTTTTGCTCCATAGGCTTGACTCGCTTCCACCCGCGGTCCACTGGTATTGTTCATATTTTTAGGTAAACCAACAACAAAGCGCTCTACCTTATAGGTGTCAACCAATTCCTTGAGTCGTTCAAAGCCAAACTCTCCCTGATCTTCATTGATTTGGATGATTTCGAGTCCTTGTGCTGTAAACCCTAACGGATCGCTAATCGCTACTCCTACTGTTTTGGAACCAACGTCCAACCCCATAATTCTCATTGGTTATAGATCGACTCCTTGTCCCTTAAGGTAGTAGCGGACCAATTCTTCAACAATCTCATCGCGTTCGTATTTACGGATTTGATTTCTTGCGTTATTGTAACGAGGAACGTAGGCTGGGTCTCCACTGAGAACATAGCCCACAATCTGGTTAATAGGGTTATACCCCTTCTCGTTCAATGAAGCATAGACTTCTGTCAATGTTTCACTAATTTCTTTTTTATTGGAATCATCCAATTTAAAACGTACGGTTTCTTCAGTAAATCCCATTCTAACACCCTCTTTCCTTAGAATAGTACTATTATAGCACATTCACAACCATTCTACAAATGACACAGCCTGATTTTGCTGATTTTCTGTGACTTCCTTACTGGACAGTCGCGCCACTTGCAACTCGATTTTCAATATATTCTTCTGGTTCGTTTTTTAGTAGATTTTCTAATCCCACATTTTTTAAATATTCGCTTTCGCTTGCCTTTTTAACGTCTAGAACTTGAAAATCATAACTTGTTTTTGTTTCAATCTCGGTTTCACTTAAAAGATTGGTTTCAATGTTAAATCCAGGAATTTTACGTGCTTCTTGGACCGATTCATCCTTGTCTTCTCCTTCTTTCAAGGCCTTTCTTGCTTCCTCTAATCCATGCTCTGCAATAAAGTTCTTGAGGTCTTCTGAAACTTGTCGTTTTTGCTGAATCGTTAAGGTCAAGAACTGTTTGCCCTTATAGGTAATGGTCTGGGTTTGTTGAACCCCATTTTCGTCAGCAGGTAGAACAAGCGTCTTTGTTACAACTGTATTGTTATTGGCATTTTCTAGAACTGGCAAAGTTGATTGAAGAGCTTCTGTCGTTGTATCTTTAGAAGGTTCCGCAGACTCTTTTTTCTGTCCACAGCCAGCTAGCAAAAATAGGAGCGCAACTGTACCGATAACTATCTTCTTCATATTTATTTTTCCTTGTTTATCTATCAAATAAGGCTAGGAGTCACTCCCAGCCTTTATGTTTTATAGTGCTGCACGTAAACGTGCTTCTGCATTTTCTACATTGCGGACAGAGCGTGGCAAGAAGGCACGAATGTCATCTTCTTTATAGCCAACTTGTAAACGTTTCTCGTCAACAAGAATTGGACTTTTTAGGATGCGTGGTGTTTCCATGATTAAATTAAGCACTTCATTGACACTCAAATCTTCAATATCAACTCCAAGAGCTTTAGCGTAGCGATTCTTTGATGATACAATGCTCGCAATTCCATTGTCTGTTTTTGTTAGAATATCTAATAATTCTTCTCTAGAAATCCCCTCTTTACCGAGGTTTTGTTCTTTATAACTTAACTGGTGGGCATTGAGCCAGGTCTTAGCTTTTTTACAGCTAGTACAACTTGAGACTGTATAAATTTTGATCATGTACCTACCCCTTTCGCTACATGTTACTATCAGTTTATTCTATTATACCATAAAAAACATCCGACTTGCGACCTATTTTTAAAAAAATTTAACTTTTTCTCCAGTTTTCTATCTTTTTTCTTGACAAAAACCGAACTATAACCATTCTTTGTACTTCCTAATGTAAAATTTCTTAATAACCGTGACGCTAAACATGTACAAGAAAATAATACAGGTTAGGAACAAGAAATAAGGAAGTCCTAATGGAGCTAAACGAAGAATATTTACTAGCGGTCCATAAGGCAGACTAGTTACGAAAATTGCGGCAACCAAGGTTGTCAAGATTACAAGCCAAGCTGGTCTGCTTTGTACAAAAGGAACTTTTGCCGTACGAAGCATATGGATAACCATGGTTTGAGACCACATAGATTCAATGAACCATCCTGTTTGGAACAAGATAATAAACTGAAGGGCAGATTCAGAACCATGAACATAATGATAGCCTGTCATCAAAGGAACAATAATAAAGTAGAGGAAAATAAAGGTCAAAATATCAAAGACAGATGAGATTGGGCCCATCCAAACCATAAATCTAGTAATAGATTTTGCTTCCCATGTATGGGGTTGTTTTAGGAAGTCTTGATCCACATTATCAAACGGCAATGCCACACAAGATAAATCGTAGACTAGGTTTAGGACAATGAGATGAACAGGGGCCATTGGTAAAAATGGCAAGAAAATACTTGCAACCAATAGTGAGAAGATATTCCCAAAGTTTGAACTAACGGTCATCTTGATGTATTTGGTCATGTTGGCGTAGACCTTCCGGCCCTCAACGATACCAGTTTCAAGGACCATGAGATCCTTGTCCAGCAAAATAACATCAGCTGTTTCCTTTGCGATATCTACTGCTGTATCAACGGAAATTCCAACATCTGCCACCTTCATAGATGGGGCATCATTAATACCGTCACCCATATAACCAACACCGTGACCATTTTTCTTCAATTGTAGAATAATTCGAGCTTTTTGGTCAGGAGACAATTTGGCAAAGACTGTTACACTTTCAACCGCTTCTGCCAATTCTTGGTCTGTCATTTGATCAATGTCAGCACCTAAGAGCATATGTTCAACGTCCAATCCAACCTTTTCACAGATAGCTTGGGTTACTTTTTCGTTATCTCCAGTTAAAATTTTTGTTCTGACACCATGCTCAAGTAAAGCTTGGATAGCGGGTGCTGCAGATGGTTTTGGTGGATCCAAGAAGGCAAGGTAACCCGTAAGGATCATGTCACTTTCATCAGTCACAGCATAGGCATAGTCTTCACGTAGACCTGACTTGTAACCAACACCTAATACACGCAAACCTTGACGGTTTAATTGACCAACTTCTGCCAGTACCTCTTGGCGAATACCTTCCGTAAGAGGGATGATTTCTCCACGATATTCCACATGTGTCGAAATGGTCAACATTTCTTCCAAGGCGCCTTTGGTCACCATACTAACAACATTGCTATCGTCTTTGACGATGACACTCATGCGTCTGCGTTCAAAGTCAAATGGAAGTTCGTCGATTTTTTGGAAGCTAGTATCCAAGTTTTGTAGAATAGCGTGTTCTTTAGCTTCTTTTTCAGTTCTACTGATGATAGCACGGTCCATCAAGTTTTTCAAACCAGTTTGAAAATGTGAATTTAGATAAGCTCTTCTTAAGACCGCCATATCCAAATCACCGTGAATATCCAAAGGATATTCTAAAACAATCTCATCCTGCGTTAAAGTTCCAGTTTTGTCCGTACATAGGATATCGATTGCTCCTAAGTCCTGGATAGCATTAAGTTTTTTGATGACTACCTTTTCCTTGGCCATGATAATGGAACCTTTTGCTAAGCTGGCTGTAATAATCATCGGAAGCATTTCTGGTGTAAGGCCGACACCGACGCTCAAGGCAAAAACTCCCGCCTCTAGCCAGTCTCCATCGGTCAAACCATTTGCAAAAACACGATTGGAACCATGACAAGCATCAAACGGATCAAGAGCCAAGAAATGCTGTTCATTTCACGTTCAAAAGAAGTTGGCTCATCATAGGTGTTGAGAGTTTGCTCGATGGCTCCCATCATGGTATCATCACCAACCGCTAGAACCATAGCTGTAGCACTTCCTGAGATAACGTTTGTCCCCATGAATGCCAAAGATTCTGCTTCTAAAAGACTCTCTACATTTTGGCTAGTCGCTTTATTTAAAGCAAGCTTTTCGACTGCATCACTTTCTCCAGTCAAACCTGATTGTTGAACGAAAAAGTCGCGTGATTCAAATAAGATGACATCTGCTGGAATCATATCTCCCGCACTCAATTTCACGAGATCTCCCACAACCAACTCATCGATTGGTAACTCTTGTTCAAGACCATCACGAATAACAGTTGCAGTGTTGACAATCATTTTTGAAAGGTTAGTTGTTGCCTTGTCGCTCCGCAATTCTTGGACAAAACGGATACCTCCTGAAATCAAAACCAAGACAACAATAATGATAGAGGTTGTTGGGTCTTCTTGGCCAGGTTTGGCAAGCCAGACGTTTGTAACGAGAGAAATAAATGCAATCACAAGCAAAATAATTGTGAAGGGATTGATAATAGACTCATAAATCTTTTTAAAGATGGAATCCTCTTGACCTTTTGTAATGGTGTTTTCACCATATAGGTCACGGTTTTCTTCGACTTGTTCTTGGTCTAAGCCTTTTAGACTTGTATGGTAAAAAGCTAGACTATCTTTAAATGGAGTTTGAATAGCTGCTGCTAATCTTTCTTTTGTAGTTTTCATTGGTTTCTCCTATCTGTATGAATGGTGATTTCATACTCAATGAAAATCAAAGAGCAAACTAGGAAACTAGCCGCAGGCTGTACTTGAGTACGCCAAGGCGACGTTGACGCAGTTTGAATTTGATTTTCGAAGAGTATCATACACAGGGACCAATCACTTTATAGGGACAGAACGACACAAATCAGCGATTGGCTGTGTATGTGCGGTTCTGGATGATCGTCAATTTGCATCGTTTGTCTCCTTTCTTTGTTTTAAAACAGCAGAAAATCCTGCCATAAAATGGCAGGACTAAAAAACTTATTATCTGTTTTCGTTCAAGCTTTAACTCCATAGGGCGATGTAATGAGCTTAGTCTTGACCTTCGCGACCAGGACTGTTGACCAACGAGTAGTGTCTCCACTGCTTTGCGGTAGTCATCCGTATCCCTATGGTAGCCTCACCTACCGTTTTCGCCTTTCAGTATAAACCTTTAACTAATAAAAGTCAACGATTTATCTCATTTTCTTAGATCACAATCAATTCTTTCGGAGCAAGGGTTAATAATTCGCAACCGGTATCTGTAATCAAGATATCATCTTCGATACGAACTCCATATTTACCTTCGATATAAATACCGGGTTCATCAGTCAAAACCATACCAGTTTTGATAACTTCTTTGGAAGTTTGGCTAAAGTAAGGCTCTTCGTGGATATCAAGTCCGATACCGTGCCCGATACCGTGTGTAAAGTATTGTCCATAGCCTGCTTCCACAATGATATCACGAGGGATTTTGTCAAAGTCACGGAAACCTAAGCCAGCCTTAGCTTGGTCAATCAATGCTTGGTTAGCCTTTAAAACAGTGTTGTAGATTTCTGCTTGTTCGTCGCTGACATGGCCTAGGTAGATGGTCCGAGTCATATCACTCACATAATGCTCGTAAAGGCACCCAAAGTCCATAGTGATAGCTTCGCCTAGTTCTACTGGCTTGTGCATTGGGTGAGCATGGGGTTTAGAAGAGTTGATACCGCTCGCTAAGATTGTGTCAAAAGACAAACCTGCCGCTCCCAACTCACGCATACGGAAATCAAGGAAGTTGGCAATTTCAATTTCAGTCTTACCTGGCTTGATAAAGTCAAGGGCATCGTGGAAAGCTTGGTCAGAGATAGAACAAGCCTTGCGAATCGTCGCAATCTCTGTTTCATCCTTAATCATGCGAAGCGCTTCAACAAACTGAGTTTGTGGAACTAGTTCCAAACCTTCAAAAGCGGCTTTCATGCGGTGGTAATAAGAAACCGAGATTTCATCTTCAAACCCGATACGAGAAAGGCCCATATCTTTCGCAATTTTTGCGATAGTTGCCAACTCATCACGCTCTGCAAAAATCTCAAAGCTAGTTACTTCTTGCTTAGCAGCGATAATATAGCGGGCATCTGTCACTAATACCTGACGGTCACGGCTGATGAAGACCGTTCCATTTGAACCCCAAAATCCTGTCAAATAGTAGACATTTTTAAGGTTATTGATAATGATTCCATCTAGTTCTTTTTCTTGCATTTTATCGAGAAATGCTTGCACACGTTTATTCATGATGTAACTTTCCTTTCAAATACTGTCCTGTATAGCTAGCTTCATTAGCAGCTACTTCCTCTGGAGTTCCTGTTGCAATGATGGTACCACCACCAACACCGCCTTCTGGGCCTAGGTCGATAATATGGTCTGCTGTTTTGATGACATCTAGATTGTGCTCAATCACGAGAACTGTATTGCCATCATCTACAAGCGAGACAAGACCTTTAGTAGACGCGCGATATCCTCGGTATGAAGACCAGTTGTCGGTTCATCTAGAATGTAGAAGGATTTACCGGTCGAGCGTTTATGGAGCTCGCTAGCCAGCTTCATACGTTGCGCTTCTCCACCAGAAAGTGTCGTGGCTGGTTGCCCTAAGGTCACATAGCCTAGACCAACATCTTTGATAGTCTGGAGTTTGCGTTGAATTTTTGGAATGTGTTTGAAATTCCACCGCATCGTTGACGGTCATATCTAAAACTTGCGAGATATTCTTTTCCTTATAATGAACTTCCAGGGTTTCACTGTTGTAGCGGGTTCCATGGCAGACTTCACAAGCTACGTATACGTCTGGCAAGAAGTGCATCTCAATCTTGATAATCCCGTCACCTGAGCAGGCCTCACAGCGACCACCCTTGACATTGAAACTGAAGCGACCCTTCTTATAGCCACGAATCTTGGCTTCATTTGTCTGAGCAAAGAGATCTCGAATGTCATCAAAGACACCTGTATAGGTTGCAGGATTAGACCTCGGTGTTCTTCCAATAGGACTCTGGTCAATATCAATCAGACGATCGATATGCTCAATCCCTGAGATAGTCTTAAACTTTCCAGGCTTGTCTGAATTTCGATTGAGTTTTTGAGCAATGGCTTTTTTGAGGATGCTGTTAATAAGTGTCGACTTCCCTGAGCCAGAGACCCCTGTCACCGCAATGAATTTCCCGAGTGGGAAGCGAGCGGTGATATTTTGTAGGTTGTTCTCACGCGCCCCAGTCACCTCGATAAAGCGACCATTGCCTATACGGCGTTCCGTCGGTACTGGAATCGCACGTTTCCCTGACAGATACTGTCCTGTAATTGACTTACTGTTTCGAGCTACCTGCTTAGGCGTTCCTGCTGCTACAATCTCTCCACCAAAGACCCCTGCACCAGGGCCGACGTCTATCAGATAATCGGCTTCTCGCATGGTGTCTTCATCGTGTTCTACCACGATAAGAGTATTACCCAAATCCCGCATCTTTTTCAGACTGGCAATCAGACGGTCATTGTCCCTCTGGTGGAGACCGATTGACGGCTCATCTAAGATATAGAGGACTCCTGAGAGATTGGAACCAATCTGGGTCGCTAAGCGAATACGTTGACTCTCCCCACCTGATAATGTTCCTGCAGAACGAGAAAGGGTCAGATAGTTGAGACCAACATTATTGAGGAAGGTCAAGCGGTCCTTTATTTCCTTAAGAATCGGACGAGCGATGGTGGCTTCGTTATTTGATAGGGTCAACTGTTCAATAGCTTCTAAGTGGTCTGCGATGGAGAGGTCAGAAATTTCTCCGATATGAGGTCCTTCCTCTCCTCCTACACGAACGGATAAGGCCTGATCGTTGAGGCGATAACCATGACACGTGCCACAAGTTAGCTCATTCATATAAAGACGCATTTGTGTGCGGGTATAGTCGCTATTGGTTTCATGATAGCGACGCTTGATATTCCCTATAACACCTTCAAAAGGAATGTTGATGTCGCGAACTCCACCGAATTCATTTTCATAGTGGAAATGGAATTCCTTACCATCTGAACCATAGAAAATGAGATGTTTCTCCTCCTCAGACAAGTCCTCAAAAGGAGTATCCATATCCACTCCAAAGGCTGTCATGGCTTGTTCTAGCATATTTGGATAATAGTTAGAAGAGATGGGATTCCAAGGTGCTAAGGCTCCCTCACGAAGTGTCTTGCTAGCATCTGGTACGACTAAGTCCGTATCAACCTCTAGCTTGATCCCCAAACCATCACACTCACTACAAGAACCAAACGGAGCATTGAAGGAGAAGAGACGAGGTTCTAGTTCCGGAACTGTAAAGCCGCAAACTGGACAAGCATAATGTTCTGAAAAGAGTAACTCCGAATCATCCATAGTATCGATAACCACATAACCTTCTGCGATACGAAGGGCTGCTTCGATGGAATCAAAGAGACGACTACGGATGCCTTCTTTAATGATAATACGGTCTACCACCACATCGATGGTGTGTTGTTTATTCTTTTCAAGTTCAGGAACTTCGGTCACATCATAGACAACCCCATCGACACGGACACGAACATAGCCATCCTTTTGAATTTTTTCAATCAGAGTCTTGTGTTGCCCTTTTTTCTTACGAATAACAGGAGCCAAAATCTGCAGACGCTGGCGCTCTGGCAATTCCAAGACCTTGTCCACAATCTGCTCTACAGACGAAGCCTTGATAGCCCCATGTCCATTGATACAGTAGGGTGTCCCTACACGTGCATAGAGGAGACGCAGATAGTCGTTGATTTCCGTCGTTGTACCGACAGTCGAACGTGGATTTTTACTAGTCGTTTTCTGGTCAATGGAAATAGCAGGGCTGAGACCATCGATAGAGTCCACATCTGGTTTTTCCATATTGCCCAAAAACTGACGAGCGTAGGCTGATAGACTCTCTACATAGCGACGTTGCCCTTCTGCATACAGGGTATCAAAGGCAAGACTGGATTTGCCCGAACCCGACAGCCCCGTCACCACAACTAGCTTGTCACGTGGAATTTCCACGTCAATATTTTTTAAATTATGGGCGCGTGCCCCATGGATGACAATCTTATCTTGCATGTTACTTCTTTCTAGTCCATTGTTGCTTTCCATTATACCAAAAAAAGTGAAATTCTATTACCAAAAAAGCCGATTTTGTAGTATAATAGTACGGTGCTAAAATCACTGAAACACGGATTAGATTAGGAAAGGATAGGAGATATGAAACAAGTCTTTCTCTCAACAACAACTGAATTTAAAGAGATCGATACGCTCCAACCGGGCACTTGGATCAATCTCGTCAATCCTACTCAAAGCGAATCGATGGAAATCGCCTCTGCCTTTGATATTGATATCGCTGACCTCCGTGCACCACTCGATGCAGAAGAAATGTCTCGTATCACGATTGAAGATGAATACACTCTGATCATCGTGGACGTTCCCATTACTGAAGAGAGAAATAACCAGACCTACTATGTGACTATTCCCTTGGGGATTATCATCACAGAAGAGGCTATTATTACTACTTGCTTGGAACCTCTCCCACTTCTAGATGTCTTTATCAATCGGAGACTTCGAAATTTCTATACCTTTATGCGTTCGCGCTTTATCTTCCAAATCCTCTACCGCAATGCGGAGATTTACCTAACTGCCCTACGTTCAATCGAACGTAAGAGTGAGCAAATCGAAACTCAACTTCACAAGTCTACTCGAAATGAAGAGTTGATTGAACTCATGGAGTTGGAAAAGACCATCGTCTACTTCAAGGCCTCTCTCAAGACAAATGAGCGCGTGATTAAAAAATTGACCAGCGCAACTAGCAATATTAAGAAATACCTTGAAGACGAAGACTTACTTGAAGATACCTTGATTGAAACGCAACAGGCCATCGAGATGGCGGATATCTATGGAAACGTCCTTCACTCTATGACAGAGACCTTTGCCTCTATCATTTCAAACAACCAGAACAATATCATGAAAACCTTGGCCCTCGTGACCATCGTTATGTCTATCCCGACTATGATTTTCTCAGCTTACGGAATGAACTTTAAGGACAATGAAATCCCTTTAAACGGAGAACCGCATGCTTTTTGGCTCATCGTCTTTATCGCCTTTGCTATGAGTGTTTCTCTCACTCTTTACCTCATCCATAAAAAATGGTTCTAAACAGGAGTTATTATGTCACAGATTGATTTAAAAGAATTAACAAAGAAAAACCAAGAATTTATCCACATTGCAACCCAACAATTTCTCAAGGACGGAAAAACCGACGCTGAAATCAAGGCTATCCTTGAAGAAGTCATTCCTCATATCCTTGAAGAACAACCAAAGGGAGTGACAGCTCGTTCTATCTACGGAGCACCAACTCACTGGGCTCACAGCTTCAGCGAAAAAGAGCAATATGAAAAAGAACATCCAAATGAAAATGACGATCCAAAATTGATGATGTTGGATTCAGCCCTTTTCATTACAGGACTGTTTGCAGTAGTTAGTGCCTTGATGAGCTTCTTCTCAAACCAACCAGTGGCTTATGGTTTGGTAACACTTATCAGTGTAGGAGCCTTCGGCGGAGTTGCCTTCTACCTTCTCTATCACTTCATCTACCGCTACTACGGACCAGATACAGACCGTAGCCAACGCCCTCCATTCTGGAAATCACTTTTGGTTATGCTAGTAACCATGTTTGCCTGGGTCTTCATCCTCTTCTTGAGTAACTTCCTTCCACAAGCCATCAACATCAGCCTCCCTCCACTTGTTTTATTGGTGATTGGAGGGGCTCTCCTTGCCCTACGTTTCTACCTCAAAAAACGTTTCAACATCAAGAGTGCAAGTGCTGGACCTGCTAGATATTAAGATAAACAAAAAAAGTAGTGTGTTTTGTAGACAGACTACTTTTATTATGACTCCAAAGCATTTTTTGATTTTCCAAAGAAAAGTAGCTACATTTTCTAAAAACGTTCTAATGTAAAGTCTTCCCTTAGAATCCCGAGGTTTTATCCTTGAATTCAAGTTGTTTTTCTGTTATACTAATAAAATAATAAGGAGAAATATATATGACTAAACAGAGAATTAATCAAATTGTCGGTTCAATTGGTGCCTTTATCGGGATTATTGTATTTATAGCCTACATCCCCCAAATTTTTGCCAATTTACAAGGAAATAAAGCTCAACCATTCCAACCTTTATCAGCAGCAGTCTCTTGCTTAATCTGGGTCATTTATGGATGGACAAAAGAACCTAAGAAAGACTGGATTCTAATCATTCCAAACTCGGCTGGGGTTATCCTTGGCGGACTGACCTTCCTTACTGCTCTATAAGAATGCAACTAATATAAAAAGAAAAAGCAACCACATCGAGCGGTTGCTTTTTTATGTTTATTAAGACAGGGCTAAACTGATAAAGGAGAGGCTGTTCATTATCATATGGACGACCAAGGGATAGTAGATATTCTCCTTTTCTTTCACATAAATAATAGAAAAGGCAAGGCCACCATCTAGGTATCCGACTGCACCGACCCACTCTGACAAAGACAAACTGTGCATATGGATTAAGGCAAAAGCAAGGCCGACTATGAAGATACTCAGCCAAGTTGGCAGACTTTTTCTCAAATATCTCAATAGAATTTGACGGAATAAGAGTTCTTCCATCAAAGGTCCAATGATGCAGGCAAAAACCGCTATCAGTAGTGGTTGTTCTTGAAAGATGCTTTGAAGATTCGACTGATTTAGACTTTGTCCGTCTAGTCCCAAAAACTGCCTCAACATCTCTGATACAAATTCAAAGATAACAGTCATCAGAATGAGAAAGAGCAAGCCTTTTAAAACGCCAAAGAAGAATTTTCTTTTCGTCTTTCTAATCTCCTTCCATTGTTGGATTAATCTATCCTTGAACAAGAAAGAGCCGTATAGTGCTAATACTACATAGACTAGATAATTCGCAATGGCAGATGGCATCAAATAAGACAGCAATTTAGCACCATCAAACACAAAGAGAACTGTATAGAGAATTGCAAAAATCAGAATTCCCTTATTTTTGTTAGACATCATTTAAGACCCTTCCATTCACAATCATTCTCATGGTCATCAACTAAACCTGCAGCCTGTAGAAAAGACAATACAGCAACTGGCCCAGTGAACTTAAAGCCTCGTTTTTTGAGATCTTTGGATAATTTCTCAGATAGAGCTGTTTTGGCAGGTTCCTGGCTGTAGTCAGGCACATCATTGACGATGGTTTGTCCATCCACAAAAGACCAAAGATAAGCATCAAAAGTTCCGATTCTGCCTGCACTTGTAGAAAGGCCTGGGCGTTGGCACGTGTCGCAAAAATCTTGGCACGGTTGCGAATGATGGCCGCATTATCCATTAAAGACTCCAATTCAGAGTCAGTCATCTCTGCGACCGCTTGAATTTGATATCCATGAAAAGCTTGACGGAAGGCTTGGCGTTTATTGAGCACCGTTTCCCAAGACAGACCGGCCTGATAGGTTTCCATACAAAGCAACTCAAAAAGCGCCTGGTCATCGTGGAGAGGTTGGCCCCACTCTTCATCATGGTAAGCTACATACAGAGGGTTGTTCATTCTAACCCAGCCACAGCGTTTTGCCATCTTATTCTCCTATCTTTGAAACATAATCAGGCAGGGGAACACTAGACTTATCCAATAGATTAATCCAACGATTAATATCTGGTGGTAGAGGGTTAAATTTCTCATCCGTTTGATACCTTGCTTGATCATCTGTTTCTATTCCAGTTAATGTTTCAATCTGTTCTCGAAGCTGGTCTACAGACATCCAATCAGTCCAACCTTCAAATAAGCTTTCTGGAGCCATTGTTATCCCATACCATTCTTCAAACCATTCAATATAGTCTGCACCTAACAGGTAGAGTTTCTCGAAAGAACAAGATTCATCATTCACTTTTATACTATCTACTATATTGTCATTATCCACTATGGCAATACTTGCACCACAAAATTCACAAGGAAGTGAGCCAACTTGACCATAGCGAGAGCCACTATGCAAGAATAATCCTGTTTGGCTCTGTTGACAATTTTTACAAAACAATGGGAAAACGGTACAGTGTAGCCATAGTTTATCAATCTTCCCATTTTTAAACTTTATCTTGACATGGTTGCTACTGTTCTTTGCTTCAACTAAAGTGATTCGAGCAATCCCCATTATTTCACCAACATCTTAAGGGCAGATTTGATATAGTTCTCAGCTGTATCTGTCGTTCCTTCAAAGAATTTCTTGATTTTCTTAAGCTCTGTTGCCTTGTAGCCCAGTGCCAACATAGCTTCCATAGCTTCTTCCAGTTCTTGGTTTTCAGCGCTAGATGGAGCTGCAGTTTTAGCAGGGAGGTCATCTCCTGCCACAACCACCTTACCTTCTAGATCCAAGACCATCTGTTGGGCTGTTTTCTTACCGATTTTAGGGACTTGGTCAAGTAGGTGATGTTCTTAGTCTCAATAGCTTGAACGAGGCCTGCATTGTCATCAGCTGCGATGATAGCCAGAGCTGAAACTGGGCCGATGCCTGATACAGAGATTAAGCTGAGAAAGAGTTTCTTCTCATCTTCCGAGCGAAAACCGTAAAGTAGATGAGCATCTTCGCGAACGACTTGATGCACATAGATTTGTGCTTCTTGGTTGACTTGCCCTGAGTAGGCATAAGGATTAGCTACATGCAGGATGTAGCCGATTCCGTTTGCTTCTAGAACGATGTATTTAGCAGTAATTTTGGTAATAATACCCTTTAGATATTCGTACATAATTTTCCCTTCAATTTATACTCAATGAAAATCAAATCTAAACTAGGAAGCTAACCGTAGGCATAACTTGAGTTAGGCAAGGTAAGGCTGACGCAGTTTAGAGAGATTTTCGAAGAGTATTAGTATTTTCCTAGCTCTCGGAGGCTGGTATGATTTTCCTGAATGCGACGGAACATCTTTTCCATGTCCGACTTGGTAAAGTGTACCAAAACAGGACGTCCATGTGGACAGTTATAGGGGTTGTCACATTGAGAGAGTTGGTACAGAAGTTGTCTAGCCGAATGATCATCAATACGATGGTTTGCCTTGATGGACCGCTTGCAGGACATCATAATGGCTAGTTCAGCTCGGTATTTCTTGATTGAAACTTCCTTGGTCAAGAGGAGCATGTCGCACATCTCATAGATTCCAGCCTCAATTTCCTCCTCTGCCATCCAAATGGGATGTTCGCGCAAGATAAATTGATTCTCCCCGTACTCTGCTAGAAAGACGCCTACTTCCTCTAAAAGAGACATTCTTTCCTTGAGACGAAGGGTATCATCCGCGGGAAATTCAAAGATATAGGGCACTAGGAGTTGCTGCTGGCTCTGGTCAACATTGCCAATGCTCTCACGGTACTCCTCATACTTAACCCGTTCCTGAGCCGCGTGCTGATCTATGATGTAGAGCCCATCTCGACCTTGTGCAAAGAGATAAGTCCCGTGCATCTGACCAAAAAATTCCAACTCTGGGAAGCTTGAAGATTCTTCCCGCTCCAGCTTATCATAAGCCTTATCCAGACTAACCAGGTCTAACTCTGGATGGTCCAGTTGGTCATAGCTAGCAGGCTTTCTCTCTGCAAAATGCAGTTTAGCTGGCTTGGTCATCTGATCTAAGGTTCCCTTAGCAAACAGATTCAAATCCTGTTTCTCTTCCGTCAGATTCACCTGATGGTCTGCCACCTCAGCTTGTGTCGGTCTGGTCGGTTCATTTTTTTTTATAATAGAGCGTATTTTCTCTCAGTGGCAAAGTCGTTTGCTCCACCTTTTCACGATTTCTAACCGCAGATTTGGCTAGATTTTCCAAGGCATCTGGAATCAAGGTCTGTTCCTTGAGACTCTTTGCAATAGCTTCTGAAACCAGCGCCATCAGTTCTCTTTCCTTGGAAATTCGCACCTCTTGCTTGGTTGGATGCACATTGACATCTGCTAAATAAGGGTCGATATGGATGTGAATGACAGCCAGCGGAAAACGCCCCACCATGAGCTTGCTACCGTATCCATCTAAAATGGCACGATTGAGCAAGAAGTTTTTGATATAACGGCCATTGATAAAAAGGCTGATGTAGTTACGATTAGCCCGTGTCAATTCCGGCAATGAGACAAAGCCTGAAATTTCAAAGTCTAGGTCAGCATTCTCAATCTCAACCATTTTTTTAGCACTGGCTAAACCATAAATTCCAGCAATGGCTTGACGCAGTTGACCCGTACCAGCTGTTCGTGTCATCTCCTTGCCATCACTAATCAGGCTAAAGAAATCTCAGGATGGGCTAGCCCCAGACGATTGACAATATCAATGATATGAGACAACTCTGCCTGCTGGCTCTTCATATACTTGAGACGAGCCGGTGTATTGAAAAAGAGGTCTTCCACACAAACCTTAGTCCCCACAGGACTGGTCGCTGGAATGATTTCCTCAACTTCTCCCCCACGAGCCACTAGCTTGGTCCCGTGACTTGCACCATCCACCGCTGTCAACAAAGTCAAAACACTGACAGAAGCGATAGAAGGCAGAGCTTCACCACGAAAACCGAGGGTCCGAATCCGAAAGAGATCCGCTTGATTCTTAATCTTACTGGTTGCATGACGGCGGAGAGCCAACTCGACTTCATCGTGGGCAATCCCGTGTCCATTATCGGTGATTTGGATTTTCTTAAGACCAGCTTCTTCAATCTCAACGATAATCTGGTTTGAGCCAGCATCGATAGCATTTTCAACTAATTCTTTGACAACGCTAGCAGGACGTTCGATAACTTCTCCTGCTGCAATCTGATTGGCCAAGACTTCTGGCAATTCAATAATATGAGACATCTTTCAGCCCCTTTCTTAACGATTTTTATCTATTTCTCTGAAAATAAGCTAGTGCTATTATACCATATTTCACTCGTTTCCAAAAAAGTCCGAGTAGCAACTTTCTTCCCGATTTTACTAGGTTATTTGCCAAGTTTGTGGTAAAATAGGTAGAAATAATATTTTAAAAAGGAGAAAAGACACATGCACATTTTTGATGAGCTAAAAGAGCGTGGTTTGATTTTTCAAACGACTGATGAAGAAACTTTACGTAAAGCCCTAGAAGAAGGTCAAGTTTCTTATTATACTGGCTACGATCCAACTGCTGACAGCCTTCACCTAGGTCACCTTGTCGCAATCTTGACAAGTCGTCGCTTGCAGTTAGCAGGTCACAAACCATATGCGCTCGTTGGCGGTGCTACAGGTCTCATCGGAGATCCGTCCTTCAAAGATGCTGAGCGTAGTCTCCAAACAAAAGACACAGTAAATGGCTGGGTCAAGTCTATCCAAGGACAACTTTCTCGCTTTCTTGATTTTGAAAATGGTGAAAATAAAGCTGTCATGGTCAACAACTACGACTGGTTTGGCAGTATCAGCTTCATTGACTTCCTCCGTGATATCGGAAAATACTTCACTGTCAACTACATGATGAGCAAGGAGTCTGTGAAGAAACGGATCGAAACGGGGATTTCTTACACTGAGTTTGCCTACCAAATCATGCAAGGGTACGACTTCTTTGTCCTCAACCAAGAACACAATGTAACCCTTCAAATCGGTGGTTCTGACCAATGGGGAAATATGACCGCTGGTACCGAGTTGCTTCGTCGTAAGGCTGACAAGACTGGTCACGTAATTACTGTTCCACTGATTACAGACGCAACTGGTAAGAAATTTGGTAAATCAGAAGGAAATGCAGTCTGGCTCAATCCTGAAAAGACTTCTCCATACGAAATGTACCAATTCTGGATGAACGTCATGGACGCTGACGCTGTTCGCTTCTTGAAAATCTTTACTTTCTTGTCATTAGACGAGATTGAAGACATCCGTAAACAATTCGAAGCAGCACCACACGAACGCTTGGCTCAGAAAGTCCTGGCTCGTGAAGTTGTGACTCTTGTTCATGGAGAAGAAGCTTACAAAGAAGCCCTTAACATCACTGAACAACTCTTTGCAGGAAATATCAAAAACCTTTCTGTCAAAGAACTCAAACAAGGACTTCGTGGCGTGCCAAACTACCAAGTACAAGCAGACGAAAATCACAACATCGTAGAACTCCTCGTGTCATCTGGTGTGGTTAACTCAAAACGCCAAGCCCGTGAAGATGTGCAAAATGGAGCTATCTACGTCAACGGTGACCGTATCCAAGACCTTGACTATGTCTTGAGCGACGCAGATAAGTTAGAGAACGAACTGACTGTTATCCGCCGTGGTAAGAAAAAATACTTCGTCCTTACATATTAAAAAGAAGACTGGATGCATTTGCTATCCAGTCCTTTTTTTGCTAGACTAAAACTATGAATACAAACCTCAAACCTAAACTCCAGCGCTTTGTTTCTGCTAGTGCCTTTGCATGTCCTATCTGCCAAGAAAATCTGACCTTGATAGAGACTAGCCTCAAGTGTAGCAACCGCCATTCTTTTGACCTAGCAAAATTCGGCTATGTCAATCTAGCTCCTCAAATCAAACAATCGGCCAACTACGACAAGGAAAACTTTCAAAATCGCCAGCAAATCCTAGAAGCTGGCTTTTATCAGGCTATCTTAGAAGGCATCTCAGACATACTAGCGACTAAATCATCTGCAAAAACTGTCTTAGATATTGGTTGTGGCGAGGGATTTTACTCTCGCATACTCCAAGAAAGTCACTCTGATAAAATCTTTTATGCCTTTGACATTTCAAAAGACTCGGTCCAAATCGCTGCCAAAAGTGAAACCAACTGGGAGGTCAATTGGTTTGTCGGCGACTTGGCTCGTCTTCCTATAAAAAACGCCAGCATGGATATCCTGCTTGATATCTTTTCGCCTGCCAACTACGGTGAATTTCGCCGCGTTTTATCTCAAAACGGTATCTTAATTAAGGTCGTTCCTACCGAAAATCACCTTAAAGAAATCCGCCAAATGGTACAAGAGCAACTAACAAAGAAGGACTATTCCAACCAAGATATCAAGGAACATTTCCAGGAACATTTCAGCATCCAATCTAGTCAGATAGCTTCCCTGACCAAGTCCATCACTGCAGAGCAACGTCAAGCACTGCTTAGCATGACCCCCCTACTCTTTCACGTCGATCAAAGCAAGATTGACTGGAGCCAGTTAACTGAGATTACCATCGAAGCAGAGATTCTGGTCGGAGAAGCACTGTAAATTAGTTTAAATATGAAAAAACGCATCTATTAAAGATGCGTTTTTGTTTAATCTTAGTTCAAGTGCCAGATCTCTTCGTTGTACTGAGCGATTGTACGGTCAGATGAGAAGAATCCGGCTTTAGCAATGTTGACGATGACTTTATCCAACCATGCGTCACGGTTTTCGTAGTCAGCAAGCATTTGCTCTTTCACTTTGATGTAGTCTTCCAAGTCAAGAAGAGTCATGAACCAGTCTTTGTTGATCAATTCGTTGTAAAGACGTTCCAAGCGTTCTTTCTTACCAACTGCAAGAACAGCGTCGCTCACGATAAAGTCAACCAATGGTTTGATCGCTTTGCGAGCGTAGAATTCGCTTGATTTGTAAGCTGATTTTGCGTAAAGATCGATAACAGTTTCTGAATCTTCACCAAAGATGTAGATGTTTTCGTCGCCAACCAACTCAGCGATTTCCACGTTAGCCCCGTCCATAGTACCAAGAGTCAAAGCTCCGTTCAACATGAATTTCATGTTACCAGTACCTGAAGCTTCTTTAGAAGCAAGTGAGATTTGTTCTGAGATATCACATGCTGGGATGAGGAAGCTTGCTGCAGTAACGTTGTAGTTTTCAACCATTACGACTTGCAAGTGTGGAGCTACTGCTGGATCGTTTGCAATCACTTCTGACAAACAAAGGATCAAGTGGATGATGTCTTGAGCGATTGTGTAGGCAGGAGCTGCTTTACCACCAAAGAATACTGTGATTGGACGAGCAGGGATATTACCAGCCTTGATGTCAAGATATTTGTGAATCACATACAAAGCGTTCATTTGTTGACGTTTGTACTCGTGAAGACGTTTGATTTGGATATCAAAGATAGAGTTAGTATTGATTTCCACACCTTGGTGTTCTTTCAAGTGACGAGCCAATTTACGTTTGTTGTGAGCTTTGATGCTTTCCAATTTTTCTTTGACAGCAGCCTTGTCTTCGTATGAAAGAAGGTCTTCCAATTTAGAAGCTTCATGGTGCCATTCGCGTCCAAGGATCTCATCCAAGTAGTGAGACAAGCTTGGGTTAGCATGCATGAGCCAACGACGGAAAGTGATACCGTTTGTTTTGTTGTTGAATTTTTCTGGGTAAAGATCGTAGAAAGCTTTCAACTCAGAGTTCTTCAAAATTTCTGTGTGAAGAGCGGCAACCCCGTTTACACTGTATCCGTAGTGGATATCCATGTGAGCCATGTGAACACGATCGTGTTCATCAATGATTTGAACAGCTGGATCTTTGTATTCAGCACGAACACGACGGTCCAATTCTTTGATGATTGGTACCAAGTGAGGAACCACTTCTTCCAAGAATTCAAGAGGCCATTTTTCAAGGGCTTCAGCAAGGATTGTGTGGTTGTGTAGGCAGTCATGCTACGAACGATAGAGATTGCTTCATCAAGTTCAATGCCACGTTCAGTCAACAGACGGATCAATTCAGGAATCACCATTGATGGGTGAGTATCGTTGATTTGTACAACTGCGTAGTCAGCAAGGTCATGCAAGTTGCTTCCTTTTTCGATTGCTTCATCGATGATCAATTGAGCACCGTTTGAAACCATGAAGTATTGTTGGAAGATACGGAGCAATTCACCTTGTTTGTCGCTATCGTCTGGGTAAAGGAAAAGAGTCAAGTTGCGAGCGATGTCTGTCTTATCAAAGTTGATGCCATCTTCAATGATAGATGAATCAACTGAATCCAAGTCAAACAAACGCAAGCGGTTTTTAGTAGCTGTTTTGTAACCAGGTACATCGATATCGTAGAGAGTAGATGTCAATGTAAAGTGTGCAAATGGTATTTGGTAGCTACGGCTTGAACGAACCAACCAGTTTTGGTCAGTCAACCAAGCGTTAGGAATTGTTTCTTGTTGGTTGTTTTTAAGCACTTGTTGGAAAAGACCAAAGTGGTAGTTCAAACCAACACCGTCACCGTTCAAACCAAGTGTAGCGATTGAGTCGATAAAGCAGGCTGCCAAACGTCCCAAACCACCATTACCAAGTGATGGTTCCAATTCTACTTCTTCGATTTCGATCAACTCTTTACCTGCGTCAGCAAGTTCTTTTTTAACTTCGTCATAAAGACCAAGGTTAATCAAGTTGTTAGACAAGAGTTTACCGATCAAGAACTCAGCTGAGATATAGTAAACTTTTTTCTTACCAGTGTTGACTGGTTTTTGGCTACTTGCAAGTTTGCTGTAGTTAAGAAGAGCAAGGTAAAGCTCTTCGTTACTACATTCTGCGATAGATTTATTGTAACGATTTTGTACAAATTCTTTTAATGGTAACATTTTTTGTGTCTCCTGATAATGTCTTATTTCTTTAATTCTACCAAATTTTCATTGATTCGGCGATAAATTGTAGTCAAGTCAAGCAAAGTTTCTTCGACAGCAGGAGTCAATTGATCCTCTGTCATACGCCATGACCAGTTTCCGCCAAGAGTAGATGGGAAGTTCATACGAGCTGAACCATCCAACTCTAGCAAATCTTGCATAGTAGCGATAGTCATAAAGCTTACTGATGAGAAGGCTGTACGAAGCATAGCATGTACTACTGTTTCATATTCCTTGCGGTTTGTGTAACGTGCCATGTACTCACGAGTTGGATCGTCGATTTCATTGCGATACCAACCAAGAACAGTGTTGTTATCGTGTGTTCCTGTGTACATAACTGAGTTGGCTGGTGCCAAGTGTGGGCTGTCGATACTTTCGTGCTCTGGGTTGAAGGCAAATTGAAGGACTTTCATTCCTGGGAATCCAGTGCGTTCACGTAGTTCAATAACTTCGTCAGTCATGAATCCAAGGTCTTCTGCGATGATGTTCAAGTCACCAAGTTCCTCTTTAACCGCTGCAAAGAGTTTGTAGTCAGGTCCTTTCACCCATTTACCAGGTGCTGCTGTTTCAGAACCAGCAGGAATTTCCCAGTAAGATTCAAATCCACGGAAGTGGTCGATACGAACGATATCGTAGATTTTGAAGCTTTCACGCAAGCGTTCAATCCACCATTTGTAGCCATCTTTGTCCATAGCTTCCCAGTCATAGATTGGGTTACCCCAGAGCTGACCAGTAGCAGAGAATTCATCTGGTGGGCAACCTGCGATGCAAGTCGCTTTCCCGTTTTCATCTGTTTTAAAGAGATGTGGATTAGCCCACATATCGCTTGAATCTTCCGCTACATAGATTGGCATATCACCGACAATCTCGATGTGGTTTTCGTTAGCGTATGCTTTCAATTTCAACCATTGTTGGAAGAAAAGGTATTGGGTTACGCGGTGGTAAACAAGCTTGTCAGCTAATTTCTCACGGTAGCTTTCAAGAGTTGAAGCTTTACGAGCACGAGCATCTGCATCTGGCCATTCTGTCCAAGCAAGATTATCAAAATGCTCCTTGATAGCCATGTACTCTGCAAATAGTTCAAGCCATGATTGATTTTGTTGAGTAAATTCTTCAAATGAATGAACATCTCCGACTTCAAGGAAACTTTTGACAGCTTTCTCTAGAAGTGGACGACGTGCATAGTAGATTTTAGCGTAGTCAACTTCAGTTGGGTTGCTACCAAAGTCCACACCTTCAAGATCACTTGCCTCCAACAAACCTTGCTCCACCAAAATATCAAGGTCGATAAAATGAGTGTTTCCAGCAAAGGCTGAGAATGATTGGTATGGAGAATCTCCGTAGCTGGTTGTTCCTAAAGGAAGGATTTGCCAGTAGCGTTGTTTTGTACGAACCAAGAAGTCAACGAAATCATAGGCGCTTTGACCAAATGATCCGATTCCGTATGCTCCTGGAAGTGATGAGATGTGCATCAACACACCGCTTTGACGTTTTTTCATATTAGCACCTCAAGTGTTTATATTGTTAATTATTTCAATTTTTGCGCAAACGTTTGCGCTAAGTCAAGTATACCCCATTTCTAAAATAAATGCAAGCGTTTTTAGAAAACTTTTTTTGATTTATTCATATTATTAAAAATAAAATTTACTATATCCTATTTTCTTAACTTGATAATTTTTTCAAAAAAATTGCGCAATCGTTTCCATTTGTCCATTTCCGAACAATTTTTTCTTAATTATTTACTTTTTCTTCCTATTATATCGACAGTTTTCGGTTTCTCTTAATTTTAAGCTTTTTAAAATTTTTTCAAAAAAATGCTTGCAACCGTTTTCTGTTTGTGCTATACTATGGTCATAAGGGAAAACGTTTGCGTTTCCTCAAAATTAAAATTTGTTATTCTTTAGGAGGAATACACTATGTCATCTAAATTCATGAAGAGCGCGGCTGTGCTTGGAACTGCTACACTTGCTAGCTTACTTTGGTAGCTTGCGGAAGCAAACCTGCTGAAAAAGCTGCTGATGCTGGTTCATCTGCAGGTAAAGAAATCACTCTTTACGTTGAAGACCAATATAAAGCTTACGCTGAGAAAGTTGCTGCTGCTTATGAAAAAGAATCAGGAACAAAAGTTAACATCAAATCTGGTGACCAACTTGGCGGACTTGACAAACTTTCACTTGACAACCAATCAGGTCAAGCTGCTGACGTTATGATGGCACCATACGACCGTGTAGGTAGCCTTGGTACTGATGGACAACTTTCAGAAGTTAAACTAAGCGACGGTGCTAAAACAGATGATACTACTAAATCTCTTGTAACAGCTGCTGACGGTAAAGTTTACGGCGCTCCAGCCGTTATCGAGTCACTTGTTATGTACTATAACAAAGACTTGCTCAAAGAAGCTCCAAAAACATTTGCTGACTTAGAAAACCTTGCTAAAGATAGCAAATACGCTTTCGCTGGTGAAGATGGCAAAACTACTGCCTTCCTAGCTGACTGGACAAACTTCTACTACGCATACGGACTCCTTGCTGGTAACGGTGGTTATGTATTCGGTCAAAATGGTAAAGATCCTAAAGATATCGGTCTTGCTAACGATGGTGCTATCGCAGGAATCGAATACGCTAAAACTTGGTACGAAAAATGGCCTAAAGGTATGCAAGATACTGAAGGTGCTGGAAACTTGATCCAAACTCAATTCCAAGAAGGTAAAACAGCTGCTATCATCGATGGTCCTTGGAAAGCTCAAGCATTCAAAGATGCTAAAGTAAACTACGGTGTTGCAACTATCCCAACTCTTCCAAACGGCAAAAACTACGCAGCCTTTGGTGGTGGTAAAGCTTGGATCATCCCATCAAGCACTAAGAACCTTGAAGGCGCTCAAAAATTTGTAGACTACCTTGTATCAACTGAACAACAAAAAGCATTCTACGATGCAACTAACGAAATCCCAGCTAACACTGAAGCTCGTGCTTACGCTGAAGGTAAAAAAGATGAGTTGACTACAGCTGTTATCGAGCAGTTCAAGAACGCACAACCAATGCCAAACATCTCTCAAATGTCAACAGTTTGGGACCCAGCTAAAACAATGCTCTTTGACGCCGTAAGCGGTAAGAAAGATGCTAAAACAGCTGCTAATGATGCTGTAACATTGATCAAAGAAACAATCCAACAAAAATTTGGTAACTAATTGATTGATTCAAGGGAGATAATTTAAACATCTCCCTTGATTTTTAGATATATTGACAATGTTTTCAGTAGTATTACTGATTAGCATCGAGCTCAATGCTCGTATCTTATGAAAGGAGCACTCATGGAACAACAACCAAAAAAAGCAGCCTTGCTTTCATTGATTCCTGGGTTGGGACAAATCTACAACAAACAAAAAGCTAAAGGTTTTATCTTCCTTGCTGTAACAGTGGCTTTTGTCCTCTATTTTATAGTACTTGCAGCACCTGAATTGAGCAACTTAATCACGCTTGGTGAAAAACCTGGCCGTGACAACTCTCTCTTCATGTTGATTCGTGGTGCATTCCACTCTATTTTTGTAATTGTTTATCTAGCCTTTTATATTCTCAATATTAAAGACGCTCACACTATTGCAAAACGTATCAATAATGGCATCCCTGTCCCATCGACACTTAAGGATATGATTAAAGGTATCTATGAAAATGGATTCCCTTACTTGCTTATCATTCCATCTTACGTTGCCATGACATTTGCCATCATCTTCCCGGTTATTGTAACCTTGATGATTGCCTTTACTAACTACGATTTCCAACACTTACCACCAAATAAATTATTGGATTGGGTTGGATTGACTAACTTTACAAATATCTGGAGCTTGAGTACCTTCCGTTCAGCCTTCGGTTCTGTCCTTTCTTGGACTATTATCTGGGCTTTATCTGCATCTACTTTGCAAATCGTACTCGGGATCTTTACAGCTATTATCGCTAACCAACCATTCATCAAAGGGTAAAACGTATCTTTTGGTGTTATCTTTCCTTCTACCTTAGGGCGGTTCCAGCCTTTATCACTATCTTGACATTCTCAAACATGTTCAACGATAGTGTTGGTGCTATCAATACCCAAGTTATCCCAATCTTTGCTAAGTTCCTTCCATTCCTTGATGGAGCACTCATTCCTTGGAAAACAGACCCTACTTGGACTAAGGTTGCCTTGATTATGATGCAAGGTTGGCTTGGATTCCCTTATATCTATGTCCTAACTCTCGGGTATCCTACAGTCTATTCCAAACGACTTGTATGAAGCAGCTTATATCGACGGTGCAAACGCTTGGCAAAAATTCCGTAGCATCACTTTCCCAATGATTTTGGCTGTTGCGGCGCCTACTTTGATTAGCCAATACACCTTCAACTTCAACAACTTCTCTATCATGTACCTCTTCAATGGTGGTGGTCCTGGTAGTGTCGGTGGTGGAGCTGGTTCAACCGATATCTTGATCTCATGGATCTACCGTTTGACAACAGGTACAGCTCCTCAATACTCTATGGCAGCTGCCGTTACCTTGATTATTTCAATCATTGTCATCTCTATTTCTATGATTGCATTCAAGAAACTACACGCATTTGATATGGAGGACGTCTAAGATGAATAACTCAATCAGAATCAAACGTAGACTGACTCAAACCCTTACTTATCTTTACTTAATTGGACTTTCAATCGTTATTATCTATCCTCTTTTAATCACGATTATGTCAGCCTTTAAGGCCGGTAACGTTGTGGCCTTCAAGCTCGACAGCAATGTCAATTTCAGTCTTGATAACTTCAAAGGGCTCTTTACAGAAACCTTGTACGGCACATGGTACCTCAACACTTTGATCATCGCTTTGATCACTATGGTTGTTCAGACAAGTATTATCGTACTTGCTGGTTATGCCTATAGCCGTTACAACTTCTTGGCTCGTAAACAAAGTTTGGTCTTCTTCTTGATTATCCAAATGGTGCCAACAATGGCCGCTTTGACTGCCTTCTTCGTTATGGCCCTCATGTTGAATGCCCTTAACCATAGCTGGTTCCTCATCTTCCTCTACGTCGGTGGTGGTATCCCTATGAATGCTTGGTTGATGAAAGGTTACTTTGACACTGTGCCAATGTCTCTTGATGAGTCTGCAAAACTTGATGGTGCAGGACATTTCCGCCGCTTCTGGCAAATCGTTCTCCCTCTTGTTCGCCCAATGGTTGCTGTACAAGCACTCTGGGCCTTCATGGGACCTTTCGGAGACTATATCCTCTCTAGTTTCTTGCTTCGTGAAAAAGAATACTTTACAGTTGCCGTTGGTCTACAAACCTTCGTTAGCAATGCGAAGAACTTGAAGATCGCCTACTTCTCAGCGGGTGCTATTCTCATCGCTCTTCCAATCTGTACACTTTTCTTCTTCTTGCAAAAGAACTTCGTTTCAGGACTTACAAGCGGTGGCGACAAGGGGTAATATACCCTCGCCACCATTTTTCATTTTTGACCTTGTACATCGATTGTCTGGTGAGAAACAAGAGCTTGCTGAGATTACCTTGTTAGTTAGTGGACGAATCATAACAAACATTCACTTTTACCAAGGATTCTACTATCCCCACTTGAAATAAAAAACATTTCTCTATATAATACTCATATAGAAAAATGCCTATAGAAAGAGATTTATGTTACCATATCCATTTTCTTATTTTAATAGTATTTGGGGATTTCGCAAGCCCCTCTCTCATCGTTTTGGTCTAAACTGGTTTCAACTGATTTACCAGTATTTTCTTGATTAGCTTATCCATGGTGCCTATTGCTATCCAGAACAGTTCTCAGGAAACCTATCCTTTAGAAACCTTCATCGATGATGTCTATGCTCCATTGACGGACGAAGTTGTTCAGGATCTAGCTACCAATGCACAGATTGTAGATGGCAAGCTAAACTATTCTGGCACAAATCCTAGCCATGCTTCCGTCCAGATCGGTGGTAGCATTAGCTCAAATTTCCCCGAGGAGTTACTCCTTCACTTTGGAGAGGACGTCCTCCTTATCAGTAAACAAGGAAAAGAGTTAACCAGCATTCGCTATCACGCTATCACAACTGATAGTTTCCAAAGCAAGGAAAGCTTGACTCAGGCTATTTCAAAAGACTGGTATCAACAGAACCGCGTCTACATCAGCCTCTTCCTGGTCTTAGGTGCTAGTTTCCTCTTTGGACTTAATTTTTTCATTGTAGCTTTAGGTGCTAGCCTTTTGCTCTACTTCACGAAAAAATCTCGTCTCTTCTCATTTAAGACCTATAAAGAGTGCTATCATTTTATTTTGAACTGTTTAGGATTACCAACTTTACTGACCCTGATTCTAGGTCTTTTGGGGCAGAATATGGCAACTTTGATTACTGTTCAAAACATTTTATTTGTTCTATACCTGGTCACTATCTTTTATAAGACTCATTATCGTGATCCAGACTACCAAAAGTAGGAGATTATTATGCCTGTTACGATTAAAGACGTGGCCAAAGCTGCAGGAGTTTCTCCTTCAACCGTAACCCGTGTTATTCAAAACAAATCAACCATTAGTGACGAAACCAAAAAACGAGTTCGAAAAGCAATGAAAGAACTCAATTATCATCCTAATCTAAATGCTCGAAGTCTTGTTAGCAGTTATACGCAAGTTATTGGCTTAGTCCTTCCAGATGATTCAGATGTTTTCTACCAAAACCCTTTCTTCCCTTCTGTTCTTAGAGGGATTGCACAGGTTGCCTCGGAAAATCACTATGCTATTCAGATTGCGACTGGTAAAGATGAGAAAGAGCGTTTAAACGCCATTTCACAAATGGTCTACGGAAAACGTGTGGATGGGCTTATCTTCTTGTATGCTCAAGAAAATGATCCCTTGGTGCAACTAGTTGTCGATGAGCAATTTCCCTTCCTCATTCTTGGAAAATCACTTTCTCCTTTCATTCCGCTTGTTGATAATGATAACATCCAAGCCGGATTTGATGCGACCGAATATTTCATCAAAAAAGGATGCAGTCGCATTGCTTTCATTGGTGGTACCAAGAAGCTCTTCGTTACCCAGGACCGTCTGACAGGTTACGAGCAAGCACTTCAAGAACACAATCTGCCTCTTGATAGTCACCGTACCTTCTTTGCAGACGAGTTTCTAGAAGAAAAGGGCTATAACTTTAGTAAACAACTCTTTAAACACGATCCTCAGACCGATGCTATTATTACAACAGATAGTCTCTTAGCTGAAGGTGTCTGTAACTACCTCAACGAACACCAGCTTGATGTTCCGGTTCTCAGCTTTGATTCGGTCAATCCAAGATTGAATCTAGCTGCCTATGTTGATATCAATGGTCTTGCTCTTGGCCGAACTTCATTTGAAACCATTCTTCAAATCATTAATGATGTCAAGGAAAATCGTCAAATCTGCTATCGACAAGTAATTGCACACGAAATCGTTGAAAAATAAAAACCAACTCTCTATTTTGAGTTGGTTTTTTTGTATTCTATTTACCTGAACAACTAGTTTTCAACTTCGACAAATCGTCCAAGAATATGAACATTCTCTGAGACCGATACAAAGGCTGTTGGATCCACTTGCTTCATGATTAGTTTAAAATCATTAAACTCTGCACGAGTGATAACCGTAATCAAAACTGCCTTACGTTCGTGGTTATAAGTCCCTTCAGCATCGTGAATCATGGTCGCACCACGGTGCAATTTATGATGGATTTTCTCAATCACTGCGTCAGGATTGCTAGTGACGATCATAGCCTGCATGCGTTTTTGTTTGGTGAAAACTGCATCTGTCACACGGCTTGAGACAAAGATGGTAATCATAGAATAGAGGGCATATTTCCAACCAAAGGTCAAACCAGCAATCAGCATAATTGTCCCGTTCACTAGGAAGGAGATGCTACCAACGTTACGACCTGTCTTCTTACGAATGGTAAGACTGACAATATCCGTTCCACCACTGGAAATATTATGGCGCAAAGCAAAGCCGATTCCCAGTCCCATGACGACTCCCCCCAAAAAGAGCATTGATGATTGGATCCTCTGTCAGTACCACCACTGGCACAAACTGGATAAAGAGCGAGCTCATGGATACCGTGATAAAGGTAAATATCGTGAACTTATGCCCAATCTGACGCCAAGCTAAAATCATGAGCGGTATATTGATACAATAGAAAGCTACAGAAATTGGAATATGGAAATTAAACCAGTAGTTACTAAGGCTTGAGATAATCTGAGCCAAACCTGTTGCTCCACTTGAATAAACGTGCCCTGGTTGGAAGAAGAAATTGACGGCTACTGCTGATAGAAAACCATATACCAGAGAAGCTGAAATTTTTTCATCGTATTTTTCTTTAGAAATCCCTTGTAAGACACGCAAAATCTTCACCCGATGAGCAAAGCGGCGTAGATAATAGTGCCACTTTTTAGTTAGTTTCGTTTGTTTCATCTTGTTCTACTTGTAGATTAAGTTCCTCTAATTGTTTAAGAGCTACTGTTGATGGTGCTTGCGTCATTGGATCAGTTGCCTTGTTGTTCTTAGGAAAGGCAATAACTTCACGGATGTTATCTTCGCCTGCTAAGAGCATGACAAAGCGGTCAAGCCCGATAGCTAAGCCACCGTGTGGTGGGAATCCATAGTCCATAGCTTCCAAAGGAATCCAAACTGGTCATTGGCTTCTTCAGCTGAGAAACCAAGGGCCTTGAACATGCGTTCTTGGAGTTCTTTTTGGTTGATACGAAGGCTACCACCGCCAAGCTCATAACCGTTCAAGACGATATCGTAGGCAATAGCACGAACCTTAGCCAAATCTCCTTCAAGCTCATGCGCAGTATCTGCCTGAGGAAGCGTAAATGGATGGTGGGCACTCATATAACGACCTTCTTCTTCAGACCATTCAAACATTGGCCAGTCAACTACCCAGAGGAAGTTAAATTTGTCGTTATCAATCAAGCCAAGCTCTTTGGCAATACGTCCACGAAGGGCCCCAAGTGTTGCATTGGCTACTTCAAGCGTATCAGCCACAAAGAGAACCAAGTCTTTATCTTCAAGACCAAGCGCACTTGTTAAATCGCCTTGAATGCTAGTCAAGAATTTAGCGACTGGTCCGTTTAATTCACCGTCAACAACCTTGATCCAAGCAAGACCTTTAGCACCATACTGCTTGGCTACTTCTGTCATTTTGTCGATGTCTTTACGTGAGTAGTTGTCTGCTGCACCTTTGACTACGATTGCTTTTACCGCAGGAGCTTCTGAGAAGACCTTGAAGTCCACATCCTTAACCACTGCTGTCAAATCCTGAAGCAACATCTCAAAACGAGTATCAGGCTTGTCAGATCCATAAAGGGCCATGGCATCATCATACTTCATACGAGGGAATGGCAGCGTTACTTCGATTCCTTTTGTTTCCTTCATCACGCGCGCAATCAAGCCTTCTGTGATGTCTTGGATTTCTTGCTCTGTCAGGAACGAAGTTTCCAAGTCGACCTGGGTAAATTCAGGCTGACGGTCACCACGCAAGTCCTCATCACGGAAACATTTGACGATTTGGTAGTAACGGTCAAATCCCGCATTCATCAACAACTGTTTTGTAATCTGCGGACTTTGAGGAAGGGCGTAAAAATGCCCTTTATTAACACGAGATGGCACCAAATAGTCACGCGCCCCTTCTGGTGTTGACTTAGAAAGGAATGGTGTTTCCACATCGATAAATTCCAACTCGTCCAAGTAGTTGCGGATCGAATGTGTTACTTTGGCACGAAGTTTAAGGTTCTCCAACATCTCTGGACGACGAAGGTCAAGGTAACGGTAACGTAGACGCGTATCATCGTTTGCTTCAATGCCATCCTTGATTTCAAATGGTGTTGTTTTGGCTGTGTTAAGCACAGTAAGAGCCATTACATTCAGTTCGACCGCTCCAGTTGCCAGTTTATCATTGGCCTGCTCACGTGCTGCAACCTGACCAGTCACCTCGATGACAAATTCACTACGAAGGCTTTCAGCTATTGCCATCACTCCCGCAGAAACTTTCTCAGGGTTGATAACTAACTGCATAATCCCTTCACGGTCACGAAGGTCGATAAAGATCAATCCACCCAAGTCACGACGACGGGAAACCCATCCTTTCAAGGTAATTTCTTGTCCGATGTGCTCCTCACGAACACGACCAGCATACATACTACGTTTCATGTTTTCTCTCCTCTTGTATTCTGTTACTATTTTACCATAAAAGCGCAGGCTCTTCATGAAAATCAGCAGAAAAGTTGAGAGAATCCTCTTATAAATAAAAAAATCCAGCAAAGTCATTCACTGGATTTGAGTTTTCTTTATTTTTTACGCTTTTCAGCAATCTCTTCTGTCTTCTTAGGAAGGACAATTTCTGTCACATAAGCCGTCGCAAATCGTATCACTCCTGCGATAGGAGCAAAGATAACCGCTAGATTGTTATAAAAGAAATCCCCCCTTAATGAAATAGACAAGTAAGCCGATGACAAAGAAGAGAAAGATAGCCTGAATGACTGCTAATATTAGTACTCGTTTCATGATTTCCTCCTGAGTCTATTATAGCATCATTATCATCACAAATGAAATTAAATTATTTAAGGCATGCAATCCCATACTATAAGCCAGACCACCCTTATTGATATAAGCCAAGCCCATACTAAGACCAAGGGCACTATAGACTAGGAATTGTTGTGGAGTAGTAGGGAAATGAACAAGTGCAAAAAGGATGGTACTTACAAGAAGAAAGAGAGCTGTCTTCTTGACGTTGTCTTGTTGAGGGAAGACAAAGCGAGCCAACATACCTCTAAAGGTCAATTCTTCTGTCAGGGGTGCAAAGACGACTGCCATGAAGAAAGTGAAGAGAGGTTGTTCTTGAGCCAATTGATCTACCATCTGTTGATTGGCTGATGGATCATTTGGTAAAAAGTTTTCTACAACAATGACAAGGACCCATACCAAGGCAGGCAGCCAGATGTATTTGTTAAGGACCGTTTTTTCAATCGTAACGGTTCCTGTCTTATACCACTTGTAGGTAACGAAGGTAAAGATTCCTGCTAATAAGACATAAACAGGGACAGCAACGTAGTCAGGTGCTCCCATTATCAAGGCGGCTAAACCTACGCCCTGAATAAAACTATAGACCATAAGAAATGATAAGAAGGCAAGGCTATACCAGCCGATATTTTTAAGTGTTTTCATAAGTTTCTCCTATTTGAAATAACGTTTTGTTTTTCTTAATTGTGCCACATTCATGTACATATGGATGACAACTGCCACAAGCAGAGCCACCAACTGTACTTGTCCTAATACTACAGATAGAACTACTAAGACAACATAGATACCTGGTATGAGGAGCTGATTGACCTTGAACAAGATCAAGTAAGCTTCTTCCATTTCAGCCTGTTTTTCTCCCTCATCATAAGTATCGAGGTAGTCCAAAATTTCCTTGGGAGTCGCCATAACAGAAAGTTTGTAGTTACGAATCTTGCTGGTGATTTTTAGGCAGTAAACACCCGCCCAGATACCTAAAACTATCAAAGTAAGGATGCTACTGATGGGCCCAAAGCTCCCAAATCTATAAGTAGACAGGATAGCATACTAATTTGGCAAACATTCCAAGCTACCGTACCATAATCTAAGAAACGATACATAGCAAGATAGTCTTGTTCGTTTTCTTCGTCTTCTTCTTCTCTTTGATAACTCTGATAAGCCTGATGGCTTTTTCTAATGAAATAAAAGGTTAGAATTACCGTAATCAGCCCTAGACCAAGAAAGATTGAGTACAAGGCAATGATTACTTGAGCTTGACTGATACCTAAAGGATTAACACCAAGGAATCCAGCAAATATTCCTAATAAAACTCCTGCAATAAAAATCTTCAGTGCAAAAATGATATCTTTCTTTTCCATCTTTAAACCTCTTTCTAAAACAAGCCAGACAACCACTGACCAAAGGCTTTACCTGATTCAAAAATAGCGGTCAAGCCTTCTGTTCCAAGTGATACCAAAATCAAACAAACAGCAAGTAAGAGAATAGCTTGGTTTCTAGCTTTTTTTGCTCCATCCCCCAAGGGTTCATTGCCAAGCCAACCTGCTAGATAAGCATAGGCTGTAACTGTTAAAATACCAATCTCTGTAGAAGAGAGAAACAACAAGACTGTCACCAAACGAACGATATTGGCTTGAATGTTAAAATAATTTCCTAAACCTGCACAAACACCGGCAAGTTCTTTGTTCTCAGTATCGACTTGAAAACCTGCTAAAAACTCTTTCATAACTTTTCTCCTTTAGGATCTCTTTAAACTTTATCTTTCTCTCTACCCATCTAAAGACTAATAGTAGCACTATGTTAATCCAGAAGAGGTATTTACTTTCGACGATCGTAAACCAACCAAATAGGCTCCCAATCATAGCCAAAAGATTTACGATAAACACGACTATAGATAGATAATAAATCACTTTATACTTGTTCATCACTCATCCTCCTCTAAGCGGAAGACTGACTCGACCGGCTCATGGAATATCTGAGCAATCTTCAGGGCAATGACGATGGATGGCGTGTACTCATCCCGCTCTAGCAAACTGATGGTTTGCCTGGACACGCCAGCTAGTTTGGCCAGCTCTGTTTGATTCAGGCCATCGCGAGCCCGAAGCTCTTTTAGACGATTTTTCAGCATGTCTTTTTTCTCCTTTGTTCTTATCTTGATTTCATTGTAACACATCTTTTTATTTTTGACAAGCATATTTGTCAAAAAGTTTAAGATTTTTGTCATTTTGTAAAAGAATACGGTCAGGAATGGTATCCTGACCGTATTTTTTATAGTTGATAAAAGATTGCTTACTCAGCTGATGGAGTGTCTTGACTTTATTTCAGCTGGTTTTTATCATCCTTCTTGTAATCTCTTCTGACGATATAAAGCGTTGTTAGACTGATGAGAGTCAATACAGCACCTGTAACCCTTCCTTTTTGAGAGAAGACAAATTCTACTTTGTGTTGTCCGGAAGTAATCGGGAATGAAATAAAGCTGTTCCATGCTTTTGTCACAGGGACATCCTTGCCATCTACTTTCACCTTCCAACCCTCACTATAAGGGATAGAGGTCATCATGTATTTACTGTCATCAGTAATATTCACTGAACCGACGATATGAGTATTCGAGAATTTCTCAACTTGTAGACCTTGTTCCTTCCGCTTTTCTAAAGCACTTTGAATTTGACTGATTTCTGCGCGGTAAACTCCTGCATTTGAAAGGTCAACCTTGTCTGTTTTAAAGCGGAACTCCAGTACAGACTCTTGATTCTCTGCATTGTCAGCGATTTGCCATAGTTGACGTTGCGTATTTCTCTTAGAATGAGTGAACCACTTGCCGTTCAGAAGGACGGAGTAATCTTTCTCTGAATTTAGACTTGCTGGTACGAAGAAGTAATAGGTCAAATTTGTTCGAGGAGTAATTCGGTAGCGAACGATTGCATCCTTAGAAGAATCCACCCGCTTGTAGACTGCAGTCCCTTTTTCTTTGTCAACATTTTCCTCAGTAAGATTTTCTGTTTCAACATCTCCGTAGGCTAGGGGTTTGAAGTAGTCGAGGTAGTTTTCCTCGCCTTTTTTCACACCTTCCATAGAGTTAAGGATGATATTTTGATTTTGGATAGCGTTGTTTCTACCAAAGTTGATGTTTCTTACCAAATCATTGTTCCATAGGCTAATGGGAAAGAATTTGGATTTTCGTACACGATATAACGTTCATCTTCGTAGACCTTCTGCGTGAAATAACGGTTCATATCAAAACGACTGGCAAAACGTGTGAAATACATTCTCTCAGGATGAGCTTCTTTCTCAGTAGGATCCAGGTCTTTGACATCCATATAGTAGCGAACACCGTATAAGGCATCTGTTAGAGGAGTTCCATTTTCATATTCTATTGCTTCATCGCCCGCTTGATCACCCATATAGGCAAAGTGATTCATAGTGGACCTCTCCAAATTTGAACTAAAAGTACTCAAACCTGGATAACCTATCAGAGATGGAGTTGTTCGAGAATAGGCAAAGGTTGTAGCAATTCGGTAGAATGGTTGATCTGCGTTTTCTTGGATTTTATCCGTCACACGTTTAACCGAGAGCGTCCCGTCCACAAATTTATCAACATTTGCATAACTAAAGGTCACTTGTGATAGATAGGCATTGTATCCTAGCTCAAATACTGTCAGAGTTGATAACAAGACAACAGCTAAGCGAATCATTCGTGGACGTAGCAAGGCCAGTACAGCTAAGTAAATGAGTAGAGTTAAGACTACACGAGAAAAGAGATAACCTGTTTGTAATAATAACAGCAATACCACCACAGAACCAGCCGCAATCACCAATACCCTTTCCTTTTCATTCTGGGACTTGGCAGAGCGTTTCCAGTATAGATAAAATCCTATAGCTGTAGCTGATACAACCAGTATCACAATAGCAATAAAATGGCTATTGATAAACAGAGTTAGAGCCTCAGGTTGTTTCTTTGGTAGATAGGTAAAGTCTTTAGTATAGAGGTAGATTGCCGATAAGACTAGGGCTACAACTGATAGCAATTTCCCTCGGCGAGAGATTTTAAATTTCTCTTTTAATGCTTGATAGGCTAGAAGCAGCATGAAGAAAGAGAATAACCATGAGAAGCGGAAGAAGAATCCGGCAGGATTTTGTCCCATATGCCAAATCTTACTCACAAATTCATTTACAAAGGAAGTAAAGAAAATGAGAGTAACCACTCCCGCAGCCCATCTTCTTTCTTTGACTATCCTTCTTGATAAAAAGTACAAGATAAAGCCGATAAACCCGAGAGCTCCAATATAGATATTTGGCAGGTTTGGTCCAGCTGCCCAACCTGATTGCGCATCAAAGCCCCCGATAGTTAGTTTGGATAAAATGTCTAAGGGATTAATCTGAAAGGCCATGGAAAATGTCATGGCTCCTCCTGCTTGTCCCTTACTTTCAATCAAGTTGAAATACTGGAACCAATAAAATTGAAGCCGTAGTAGCCCCTAGGATAGAGTAGAGAAATACATCCCATAAGGGTTGGACGTAATGTTTGAGTTTTACTTTCCATGTCCCCTCGATAGAAAGACGAGGTGAAAGATAATAGCAGGCATATAAGACAACAAATAGCGATATCATATAGCCCATGTAGAATTGAAGGAATACAGTTAAACCTAGTACAAAGGCATATGGATAAGCCGCTTTGCCATCTAACAACTGCTCTAGATATAGGATGACAAGAGGAAGCATGAACATGGCATCATAAAAGATAACATTCATCTGGTAGGATACCAACATACCCGACAGGGCATAAGCTGTCGCAAACAAGGGGACCATCCATCGTTTTGACTCTGCACCCTTATAACGTTTAATTAAGAGATGTGCAAAGGAAAGTCCAAAAGCACCATATCTGAGCCAGATCGTTAGAAAAACAGATAATCCTATATATTTTAAAGGCAGCAAAACATAAATAACATTGAAAGGGCTCATCAAATAATAGCCCAACTCACCAACCATATCTCCACCTATAGATTTAGTAAAGGAATATGTCAGACTACTTAAATCACCAGATAGAATGGCATTCTTTAGCAATCCATAAAAACTAATGTACTGCTGATCAAAGACAACGGTCATTAAACTTTTATTTCCAAAAGGATAGCTCCCCATGAAAAACCATACCACCAGCATGATGGTCATCGGTAGCAAGGCACTACTGACATAAAGGACACCCTTCGGATATTTTTCCTTTAATTTCTGCCAATGTGTCAACCAATTTTCCATTATTGATTTCTCCTCTATGTTTTTAACCAACTTCTGTTTGCTGTTTGCTACCGGCTACGTTAGCTAGTATTGTAATGTTGGCTTTGTGACTTCGTGATAAGTGGGTTTTCCCCTTGAAAAGGGAAGGATAGGTATCTACTACTCCATCATTTTAACATTTAAAAAAGAGAGAGCAATGCTCTCTCCTCTCTAAAGAAACTTATCTAATATTATTTAGTAAATTTACGTTTCATAACAACTGTTCCTGACATGATTACCACACCAGCCAATACAAGTACTAGGCTTGTAGCCTCACCAGTATTTGGAAGTCCTGGTTTGTTTTCAGTTGTTGTTGGAGCTTCAGTTGTTGTTGGAGCTTCAGTTGTCGTTGGAGCTTCAGTTGTCGTTGGAGCTTCAGTTGTTGTTGGAGCTTCAGTTGTTGTTGGAGCTTCAGTTGTTGTTGGAGCTTCAGTCGTTGTTGGAGCTTCAGTTGTTGTTGGAGCTTCAGTTGTTGTTGGAGCTTCAGTTGTTGTTGGAGCTTCAGTTGTTGTTGGAGCTTCAGTCGTTGTTGGAGCTTCAGTCGTTGTTGGAGCTTCAGTTGTTGTTGGAGCTTCAGTTGTTGTTGGAGCTTCAGTTGTTGTTGGAGCTTCAGTTGTTGTTGGAGCTTCAGTTGTTGTTGGAGCTTCAGTTGTTGTTGGAGCTTCAGTTGTTGTTGGAGCTTCAGTCGTTGTTGGAGCTTCAGTTGTTGTTGGAGCTTCAGTTGTTGTTGGAGCTTCAGTTGTTGTTGGAGCTTCAGTTGTTGTTGGAGCTTCAGTTGTTGTTGGAGCTTCAGTTGTTGTTGGAGCTTCAGTTGTTGTTGGAGCTTCAGTTGTTGTTGGAGCTTCAGTTGTTGTTGGAGCTTCAGTTGTTGTTGGAGCTTCAGTCGTTGTTGGAGCTTCAGTTGTTGTTGGAGCTTCAGTTGTTGTTGGAGCTTCAGTTGTTGTTGGAGCTTCAGTTGTTGTAGTCGTTGTTGTTGTGGTTGTAGTAGTCGTCGTTGTTGTTGTGGTTGTTGTATTACCACCACCATCACCTGAACCAGTTTCTAAACGAGCTTGTTCAGTAAGAGTACGCTCTTTAGGGAAATTAGTAGCTTTCCACTTCAATGTGTTGTCTACTTTAGTTCCTTTTGGAAAATCTTGAGTAAGTTCAGTTGAGTATTCAATCCAGACTGACTCTTTGCCAATATTCCCAAGGTTGAAGTTAAATCCTGTGATTTGACCTGCTGCATTTTTCGTGAATACAGCTTTCTTAGTGATATCTTCAGTTGGTTTCAACTTGTACAATTCGTCTACATTTAAAATTTTGCTTGGTTGAGTTGGGTAACGTACAGCACGGAATGTACTTTCTACAAGCACTTGTCCATGATCGCTGAAGTCATCAGTGATAACCAAGTTATCCAAGTTATCTTGAACAGCGTTCAAAAGAATACGCCATTTAATACGTTTAGGATTTGCTTTATCTTGATAACCAACTTTGTATTCATGGTCACCTGGAACACCTACAAATTTCTCATAGGTTACATGGTAAGTTTTGTCCCCAAACTTAAAAGTATACTTACCAGAATCTTTCCAAGTGTTTGCATTTGGACGAACTGAGTATTGCAAAGACATAACTTTGTTTAGGGGATTTTTAGAGAAGTAGTCAGTGAAAGTAATTTTTACTTTTCCTGTGGCTGGGTCAGTTACAGCATTTCCGACCACTTGACCGCTACTATGAAGGATTGGAAATTCAAGTTTAGTAGTTAGTTCCAATTCTTTTGGAAGGTCCAAAGTCAGTGTATCCCCAGCATTAATCTTTTGAGAGTCTGGGAAAGTAAGTGAATTTGTCGCTTCCAAGACACGACCAGTCGTGATCTTAGTATCTGCAGTTAATGGCTTTCCATCAACCTTAACTTCTGTTTTCAAAGTATAGTTGGTAACATCAGTAGCAAAGACTGTCGTAAGCGTCGCTAATGAAAGAACCAAAATACTTACAAACGCTAGAATACGCGTTACGCTAAGCTGTGATTTCTTCATCACATAATCTCCTTTTTAAAATTTATCAGATACATAATAGCATTTTTATAATCCTTTTACAAGCCCTTTTTAGTTATTTTTAAAGAATTTTTGATTTTTTTTGCTAATAATGTTCGGGTTTTTGTTTTTTTTATTCATTTTTAGACTAATTTTGCCTTTAACAGTCGTTTTTTTTATCTATAAGGCCTATAAATGTTAAGAACAAGATCAAACTTCCAAGTAGACTTACCCACCAATGTGACTGTTCTCCTGTTTCTGGTAAGAGCTGGTCTTGGACAACTGGCGCTTCAGCTGTTTGAGGTTCTTGAGCTGAAACTGCCAATGGCTTCATCTCCTCCAGTTTAGGAGTTGGAACTGTCGGAATAATCTCAACTGGTGCTGATGATTCTTGTTTTGATTGTTCAACCAGTGTACCTATTTCAATAATCTCTGCTTGTGGTTCTTCTAGGATTTCTGAGCGAATCAATTCTTTCTTGATTACAACTCCGTCCTCAAGAGTCAAGCGATACACATCTTGTCGTCTACCTGCCTTGCCTTCTTGTAAAACATTCACAGTTCCTTTTGCTAGCTCTGCATTTTCAACTGTTTGTTTCTCAAAGGCTACTTCTTCTACTTGGATGAGTTCCTCTGTTGTAATAGTAGGAATTCGTTTTGTTCCAACTAAGATTACACGAGTCACTGCTTTTCGGATAACCGTGGTATCTACCAAGGTAGAAGAACGCTCTTCATCATTGAAGTAGTGTTTCTCAAACGTTCTGTGGATCAGTCCATCTTGACCTTCTTGGAAGACTCTAGTTTCACCTTCTGGTAAGCTATCATCCTTGCGATATTCTGTTTGGTGAGTAATAACCTCATCCTCAGTTACCAAGACTGTACGCTTAACTCCAGCACCCACTACAAGAACTTGGTTGACAGGTTGAGTCGTGATCACAGTTCTTAGATACTTACGTTGAGTTTCTTTACCATTGACATAGGTTACTTGATAGTAGTCTGTTTGAGTTCCTTCTTGGCCTTCTACTTCGACCAGACGGTAGCTAACAGGCTTAGACTTGTCCTCACGAACGATGATGCTGTAAGGAATCGCACTTGTTGTGCTGATTTCCTTAGTTTCAGTAACTTGAGAACCAATATGGATAATCTGTTCAAGAGCTGGACGTAACTCCTTGACGCTAATCAAATCAGCCTTGACCAACACTCCATCTTTATAAGTTAGCTGATAAACTTCTTCTACTTGACCAGGACGACCTTCTTGAACAAGCTTACGTTCACCCTTCGGCAAATTTTCATCAATGACAGTAACAGTTCTAAAATCAGTTTCCTCGGTTCTAGTTTCTTGCTTGACTGTAATGTTTGGAACATGTTTTGTTCCGACTAAAATGATGGTTGGAACTGTTTCTCTGACAACTTTAGTTTCGATTAGTCTTGAAGAACGTTCTTCATCATTGAAGTATTGCTTCTCGATTGTCTTATGGATTAGACCATCTTGACCTTCTTGGATAATCTTTGTTTCACCTTCTGGAAGAGTGTCATCATTACGGAATTCCGTTGAACTTGTGATTCTCTCTTCTTGAATTTCGAAGATTGTGCGTTCGATACCAGAACCTTCAACTAAGACTTTATTGACAGGTTGAGATGTAATAACTGTTCTGAGGTGTTCACGCTTAGTTTCCTTACCATTGACGTAAGTTACTTGATAGTAGTCTGTTTGAGTTCCCTCTTGGCCCTCTACTTCAACAAGGCTGTAACCAACTGGCTTGGTCTTATCCTTACGAATAATAACATTGTACGGAATTGGACTTGTTGTGTTGATTTCCTTAATCTCAGTAACTTGCGTACCGATATGGATAATCTCATCTTGGACTTTTTGAACTTCCTTGCTACTGATTAAGTCTGTCTTAATCAAGACTCCGTCTTTGTAAGTTAGTTGGTAAACTTTCTCAATGAGACCAGTTCTTCCTACTTGAACTACCTTAGTTTCACCTTTTGGTAGATTTGGATCTTGGATTTTTTGAGTCTTGTAGGCAATCTTCTCAGTTTGAGTATCCTGTTCTACCTTTATGGTTGGTACATGTTTTGTACCTACCAAGATGATCGTTGGAGTTGCTTCTTTGATTAGTTTGCTGTCTACTAATTTCGTAGAACGCAATTCATCATTGAAGTATCGTTTTTCAATCGTCTTACGAAGGAGACCTTCCTCGCCAACTTGAGCAACTTTGTTTCACCTTCTGGAAGAGTGTCATCATTTCGATACTCAGTTGAGCTTGTAATCTTATCTTCTTGAATTTCAAAGAGAGCACGTTCTACTCCGGTACCTTCGACAATCACCTTGTCAATAGCTTCTTTAACGACCGTTGTCTTCAAATGTTCCCGTTTGGTTTCGGTACCATTGATGTAGGTTACTTTATAGAGGTATGACTTCTCACCGTCTTGACCCTCTACCTCAGTCACTCTATAACCGATTGGTTTAGTCGTGTCTTTACGAACCTTAATGGTAAATGGAATTGGACTTGTCTCGGTTGCTTCTCTAATTTCTTTGATACGAGTTCCAACTTGGATAATCTCATCCACTGGCTCTGTTGTCATGTTAGACTCTACAAACGTACGAGATGTTTCTTCTCCACTTACTTTCGTTACAGAGTAGCGAATTGTTTTCTGACCTTTCTTACCTGGCTGAATAAGCTTGGTTGTTCCTGCAGGAAGTTGGTCTGAAAACTCTTTGCGAGTATTGTAATTGACTGGCTCTGTCTCGTCTACAAATTCAGTTGTTTCAACAATTGGTGTTGTACTTCCGACACGAATAACACGGTTGACAGCATCTGTAATCTTGTTTTCTGAAACGATAGCACGACTAATCTCGTTACCGTTCTTATAGCTTACCAAGAAGGTACGGATCATTTGACCTGGAGTTCCTTCTTGTTCAACAACACTTGCTCCTGTTGGAAGAGTATTGTCAGCGATATAAACAGTTTTAAATGGTACATCAACCTGCTCATCCACTGTACGTTCGGTCATCTTAGAAGTACCGATTACTGTGATTTCGTCAACAACCTTTGGATTTTCGACTTTTGAGATTTCTTTGCGTGAAACTTCGACATCGCCCTCATAGGTAACTTCATAGGTTGTTGTTATTGTTCCTGGTGAGCCGTCTTGAGTAATCTTGCTGTAGCCTTCTGGTTGGGTCTCATCCTTTTCAATGACCTTGTTGAAGTCTTTTTCTTCAACAGCAACTAAGGATTTAACCGATTCAACTACACCTAGGCCTTTAACAATGATCTTGTCCTTCTTCTCTTTGAGGACATTTTCATTGACCAAGGTGCGATCAACCAGTTCATCATTGAGGTAGGTCAATTTATATTGGTTCTCAATGCGGCCTTTTTCACCTTCTTGACGGACCTCTTCGTAGCCTTTTGGTTTCGTGTTGGCGTATTCGATGACAGTTTTAAAATCTACATCCTTGACCTCAGTAGTGTATTCTACTTTTTCTAGAGCACTACCAACTGTGATAATGCGTTTGACTGGTTGGTCAATTACTGTTTCAGATGTCAAGGTCTTATCAACTTCCTTGCCATTCAGTTTTCTGATTTGGTAAGTCTTTTCAACAGAACCATTCTTACCAGCTTGATTTTCAAATTGATAAGTCTTTGGTTTTATTGGGTCCCTTCTGATCTCTGTTTCGTATGCGAGAGTTTCTTTCTCAGTAACAGTCTCAAATGTTTCTGTCGCTGTACCGATCAAGACAATCTCTTTTGTTGGTTCTAGAATGGTTTCTTCAGAGATGAGCTGACGCCCTACTACTGAGTCTCCAACTTTGGTAATCTTGTAAACATTGGCCTTCTTACCAGGCACACCTTTTTGAACAATCTTCTTAAATCCGATAGGAAGTTCATCTGTCTGACGAGTTTCGATGACGTATTCTGTTGTTGTGGAGGTACGGAGTGTTTCGACTGTCTTATCCCCAGAGATTTCAAATGGAGCTAGTGGTTTGCCGTCTAGGGTGTTATGCCCCAGAAAGACATTCTTTTCCTTGGCATTCAAGTTCACCCAGTCTCCATTATATAGTCTAAAGAAGCCATTTTTATTTGGTGTATCTGTAATGAATTTGTTGTCTGTCGCTGTTACTTTAACGGTGTCGTTAAGACGGTTAATCCCAAAGAAAGCTTGCATCAAGTCTTTGATGACTGCTCCGTCTGTTTTTCGAGTGACATCGTAACGTTGCCATGGTTCATTGTCTTTATATTTAAAAGTATTACTATTGACACCTATAGAAGCTGCATTTGTACTTTCAATCGCAACTGCGTTTTTCCATCGAGACTTGATTTGCGATACGGTCAACTCATTGTTATCAATGTTGATACTTCCTCTGGTCTTTGTAAATGGAACTTTTATAGCCTTGTTTACACGTTTTCCAGTAGCAGGGTCAAGGACACTCGCTATATAGGTGGTATCATCGTTGATGTAAATCGGTAATTGCTTGATATCATCTACTTCAACCTGGTTTTTTGCAATAGTAATGTCACCTGATCCTCCACCTTCAACACCTCTAGATGCTTGAGCAGTATTGTTGTTGACAGAGATGATATAGTCTGTTGAATCACCAGTGATGCTATTTCCTTCGATGTTTAGACTGTAATTATTTGAAGCCTCATTATTTCTAAAGAGAATGCCAAAAGTCCCCGGTTGTCCATTTTCAAATGGTTTTGTTAAACCGTCAATCGTATTATTTGATATTTCATAACGACCTTTTTCAAGGGGTTTTGTCCATTTATGGTTTTTCTCATTTGTCAGGATAGAGATGGCTGTGTACCCACGGTAACGATCTGAAGCATTGTCATCATTCCCAACTTAGAATTTGGATTTTGCGTGACATTGTTGTTGCGAACAATGACATCCGTCATTGGATTGGCGTGATTATAAACCTCAATACCTTTCAAACGATCTCCAAGTGAGACATTGTTTTCAATTAAGATTCTATTCCCGTCATGGATATCCAAACCTTTGCTGTAGTTGTAGTTTGTATAATTCCCCGTATAGGTAATACCATCATTATAGGAGCCTTCCATTGAGGTTGCTCCATAGCCAGTGTCACCATCTAAAGCATGACCGTTGTACGACAAGATGTTATTTTCTACAAGAAAATCGCGTTGATAGCCAAACATAACACCAGCAACACGGTTATTATGAAGGAAGGAGTTGGTTACCTTATTGCCGTCCATGATTGGAACATCTGGATCTCCGATAGACTTGACTTCTCTTGAAACTTTTTCAGAGATGCTACTATTCGGGATTGGTCTGCCATTAGCATCATATTCTTGCGCCGTTGCCTTACTTGAACCAAAGAAGACACCTGCTCTGTTGAATTTTAAGGCGCGAACGTCATTAATCGTAACATTTGAAGAATCGTTTACATAGATACCATTTGATCGTCCAAAATAAGACTTGCCTTTGCGGTAAAATTCATTGTCTTTGGTGTAGTCTGACGAATCATAAGCATGCTCAACTGTTAAACGACCTACAGTAAAGTCCTTCTGATTTTGAATGAGCACCGCAGACTCGTAACGGTTATCTGTCAAGTTTGTTTCAGGATCGTGCTCTCCATCTTGCTTTTTGTTAAACAAGATTTTTGTATTGTTACGACTTGGACCACTACCAATCAAACCTTTTACATTGGCATAGTTCTCATCGATAACCAAGGTTTTCTTCAAGAGGACATTCCCTGAAACCATTACGGCAGCTCCTCCCTCAACCTCATTGGCTGCTTTCAGAGCCTTTTGAAGAGAATCACTTGCTTCAACATTACCAGTCGTATCTAATCCGAAATCTGTAGCTTTTATATACTTACCGTATGTTGCATCTTCGTATACTTTTGTATTGGTAGCTGCAGCTCTGCTGCGACGAACCTTAGGAGTTGTTGATTCATCTTTAGGAGCTTTCGGTTCCTCTTTAGGAGTCGTCACCCCCTCTTGAGGTGTCTCTAACAACTTTTTCAGTTCTTCGTCCGGTGTTGTTTCAGCTGCTGGTTGTTCCACCTTAGGCTGTTCAGTTGTTGGTTGATTTTTGGCATATTGTTCTGCTGCTAGTTTTTCTTCAGTAACTTCCTTCCCAGCAGGAGACTTGTCTGCTTCCTTTTCTGCTACTTCCGTTGTAGAGGTAGAATCTGCTGCCGTTAAAAATGCTGACTTTCCCTCATTAATTTCCGCCTCTTTCTTGCCATTAGCGGTAGCTACACTCTTTTCATTTGAGTTCTTATTTAATGAAGTTTCTTTTTCATCCTGATTTTGAACAACTGTATTATTTAAAAAATCAGTTGTATCAGCTTTAACATGCACTTGAACTAATTGGAAAGTAGTTAAAATCCCAATTGTTAATAGTGAATATTTTGTTGATTTTCTGATATTCATGTTGTATTTCTCCAAGCGCTCATTTAGCAATCATATCTAGTCTGACTGATTATCCTAAGTAAATATTTGATTCTATCCTACATGAGGATGCAACATACTTATTCAATACAAGAATACAGGGATAAAGGTTTAAAGTCAATAAATTTTAATCAAAATTTTTATTTCTCTAACTAACTCTTTTCTGACAAAGTATTTTTCTATACTTTTCGTCTTTTTAATACTTTCATTCAAAAAGACCAGGGAAAATCCCTGGTTCATTACTTTACTATTAAAATTCTAATTGTTCAAAAACTTCTGAGAAATTTTTGCTAATAGTTTCAAGCGAAACTTCTACCTCTTCTCGAGTTTGGTTGTTCTTAACCTTGACTTGTCCACTTTCGACTTCGCTCTCTCCAAGAGTGATAAGAGTCTTAGCAGCAAAGACATCGGCTGATTTGAACTGAGCTTTAAGCTTGCGATTGAGGTAATCACGCTCTGCTTTGAAGCCTTGCTGACGGAGAGCTTGTACCAACTCCAAAGCCTTCAGATTAGCCTCTTCACCAAGGACAGCAATATAAACATCTAGGGCGTTTTCGATAGGTAAGGCCACACCTTGCTTTTCAAGGACTAGAAGAAGACGCTCTACACCAAGTCCAAAACCAAATCCAGCAGTTTCAGGACCGCCGAAGTAAGCAACCAAGCCATCGTAGCGACCACCTGCACAAACTGTCAAGTCATTGCCATCAATCTCTGTGATAAACTCAAAGATGGTGTGGTTGTAGTAGTCCAGACCACGCACCATATTGGTATCGATGATGTAGTCTACTCCGAGATTTTCCAACATCTGACGAACAGCATCAAAGTGAGCTTGGCTTTCTGCATCCAGGTAATCCAAGATAGATGGTGCATTCTCCACAGCTACCTTGTCTTCTTTTTCCTTCGAGTCCAAGACACGGAGAGGGTTTTCCTCCAAACGACGCTGGCTATCCTTAGACAATGTCTCCTTGAGCGGTGTTAAGTAGTCAATCAAGGCTTGACGGTAGGCTGCACGGCTCTCAGGATTTCCAAGGGTATTGAGGTGTAGTTTGACGCCTTGAATGCCAATTGCTTTCAAGAAGTGAGCTGCCATAGCGATCGTCTCTACATCGGTAGCTGGATTGCTAGAGCCAAAGCACTCCACACCAATCTGGTGGAATTGGCGCAAACGCCCTGCTTGTGGGCGCTCATAGCGGAACATTGGCCCCATGTAGTAGAACTTACTTGGCTTTTGCACTTCTGGTGCGAAGAGTTTGTTTTCCACATAAGAACGGACGACTGGCGCTGTTCCTTCTGGACGGAGGGTAATATGGCGGTCACCCTTGTCATAGAAATCATACATTTCCTTGGTTACGATATCGGTTGTGTCTCCAACAGAACGACTGATGACTTCGTAGTGCTCAAATATTGGGGTACGCACTTCTGAGTAGTTGTAGCGTTTGAAAATTTCACGCGCAAAGCCTTCAACGTACTGCCACTTGGCAGACTCAGCAGGTAAAATATCCTGCGTTCCTTTTGGTTTTTGTAATTTCATAGAGAATCCTCTTTCTAACTTAATAGTCCTATTTTACCATAAATGACGGGATTGGGACAGTCGGAGGAGTAAAGAAATAGCTTTAGTCTATTCCTCTTTCATCTAGTTTCCAGGCAAATAGCAAATGTCGGCCAGTATTTACAATCTAAGCCAGGCATGATACAATGAAAACCATCAGATATACGAAGGAGAACTTATGAAAAAGAATATCTTGACAACCCTTGTAGCCGCTCTTGTATACTTTCTCTGTATCGGAGTGGGGGTTCTACTAGGGAACCTTGTCGACCACACTGGAAATATGTTTTACGCCCCTGCCTTTTCTGCTCTTGTGGGCGGTAGCGTCTATATGATCCTTTTAGCCAAAGTGCCTCGTTTCGGAGCGATTACTTCGATAGGACTTGTGATTGCTCTCTTTTTCCTCGGGAGTAAGCATGGTGCTGGAGCCTTTCTGCCAGGTATTATCTGCGGTCTTGCAGCAGATGGCATCGCTCACCTAGGACATTACAAGGATAAGGTTAAAAACCTTCTTTCCTTCCTAGTTTTTGCCTTTGGTACTACCGGTCCCATTCTACTCATGTGGTTGACCCCTCAAGCCTATATCGCAACTCTAGTCGCTCGTGGAAAATCTCAGGACTATATCGATCGCATTATGGTTGCACCGAATCCTGCTAACATCCTCCTCTTTATCACAAGTGTTCTCATCGGCGCTTTACTTGGTGCCCTGATTGGACAAGCAATTAGTAAGAAATTAGCACATAAAACATCATAAAAAAGAGCCATCTGGCTCTTTTTTATTTATGACTTAATTTCTTGGTCAAGAAATCTCCCAAAAATTGGATAGAAAAGATAATCAAGATAATGATGAGGGTCGCAAGAATAGTCACATCGTGATTGTAACGGTTAAAACCATAAGCGATAGCTACGTTACCGATACCTCCAGCCCCAACTGCTCCCGCCATAGCTGTTTCACCGACTAGTGAAATCAAGGTCACAGTCGTCACGCGGATCAAGTCTGGAAGTCCTTCTGATAGGTAAACTCCTACGATATCCCAAAATGTAGCTCCGCTAGCTTGAGCCGCCTCAATGACACCACCATCAAGCTCTGATAAAACTACTTGAACCTGACGAGCAAAGAAGGCAAAAACTGCAAAGAAAGTGGTACGATAGCCGCATTTGGACCAATGCTTGTTCCTACGATTAGATGAGAGAAGGGTGACAAGACTGCCAAGAGAATGATAAATGGAACTGCACGGAAGATTGAGGTAATCTTATCCAAAACCCAAAAAACAACTTTATCTTCTAAGACGCCACCCGGTCCAGTTAAGACGAGGAAAAGTCCTGCAACCAGCCCTAGGAATCCTCCAATGATAAAGGAAAGAACTGTCATATAAAGTGTTAAGTAAATAGCTGTCCCCCAGCCCGCTTGGCCTAACCAACCCATCTTGTAGACGTTTGGTAAATATGTTTGGATTAAGTCTGCCATCTTACTGTCCTCCCTTCAATACTTTTAGTTGCACACCAGCCTGACGGATGGCCTCTTGAGCTTTTGCCAGTGCTTCTTTTTCTCCAGACAAAACAACCACAAGCTCACCCACAGGAGTACCATCCAAATTTCTATGTTTCCATAGAGAATATTGGCTGTTACTTGGTAGTGTTTGTACAATTCATTTAAAAGTGGCTCATCTGTAGAAGCGCCTGCATACTTGAGTTGTACCAAAATGCTATTTTCAGATAAGTGCTCCACGATTTCTTGCTTTTCAATCTTGACCATAGCTTCATCGATACCAGTAGCCGTTGAGATAAAGTCCTGTGTCAATGGCTGCTTAGGATCTGAGAAGATTTCAAGAACGCTGCCCTCTTCAATCAAGCGGCCATCCTGCATGACTGCCACACGATTAGCAATATCTTTGACAATCTGCATCTCATGCGTAATCAAGACAATGGTCAAACCTAGTTTACGGTTCAATTCTTGCAAGAGTGACAAGATTTGTTTTGTCGTCTTTGGATCAAGAGCTGAAGTTGACTCGTCCGAAATCAAGATTTTTGGATCATTAGCTAAGGCACGCGCAATAGCCACACGTTGTTTTTGACCTCCAGATAATTGTGAGGGATAGTTTTCGGCACGGTCTGAAAGACCAACCAAGTCCAACAACTTAGCTACTTTAGCCTTCTTATCTTTCTCACTAAGTCCAGAGTGTTTGAGGGCAAAAGCTACGTTTTCCTCTGCTGTCTTCTGACTCATAAGGTTAAAGTGTTGGAAAATCATCCCAATATCTTGACGCTTACGACGTAATTGCCCGGCAGTTAAGGTTTCTTTACCATCGAAAATCACATCATCATCAACGGTAATTCGACCTGCAGATGGTTTTTGTAAAAGATTAATAACACGAACTAGGGTTGATTTCCCTGCTCCAGAATATCCTACAATCCCGTAGATATCCCCTTCTTGGATATGAATGGTCACATCCTTGACCGCTGTGATGGTTCTTTTCTTTTGGTGGAAAGTCACATCAATCTGGTCTAATTTGATAATGTCTCTACTCATAACTTCTAATCAGCTCCTCTACTAATTCAATATGGGTGTAATAATCGGCGATTCGCACATTTTCATCTCCACCGTGGTCTCGGCTATTGGCATTTCCTAGACCAAAGGCAACCATAGGTACTTCTAAGGCATCAAATACCGTATGCATAGGACCTGTACCAGCCGTTGTTGGCAAGACAGACACGCCCTGTGGATAGAATTTCTTGGCTAGCTCAATCACATTGATAATGGCCGGTGCACTCATGTCACTTCGATAACTCATCTCACCCAAGGTATAGTACAATTCTACCTTATCAAAACCGTTTTTGTCTAGTTGTTTCCGAATTTTCTCTAAAACATCATGTGGGTCTAAGCCCGGAACCAAACGGATTTCTAGCTTGGCACTAGCCTCTGCTGGCAAAATCGTTTTAACTCCTTGACCTTGATAACCAGACTGAATTCCTTCGATATTGAGCGCTGGTTCAAAGAAGAAACGTTTTAGAAAGGCTGTACGTTCCTCTTGTAAGAGAGGCAATTCCAAGCCATAAATCTGGCTGATTTCCTCTGGATTGCGTTGGGCATAGGTTTCAACCAAGGCTAACTCACGTTCGTTTGGTTCCTGCACATCATCGTACAAACCTTCTACCAAGATACGGCCGTCGGCAGCGCGAAGACTTGTCAAAGCTTGAATGAGATACCATGGAGCTGATTCGATGACTCCACCATAGCTAGAATGGATATCGACGTCTGCACTCTTGACCTTGGCATCAAAGGTCACAATTCCCTTGTTTCCACCAGAGATTTCTAACTGTTCTAAGGCATTCTTTGTTCCTTGTTCCCAGACTAATAAATCTGCACCTCGGAGCTTGTCCGCATGTTTTTCTAGATATTTGTCCAAGTCCATAGAGGCAGACTCTTCAGCTCCTTCCATGATGAAGCTGATATTGACTGGAAGATCATCGTGATGTTGCATGTATTTTCTCAGAGCGCTCAATCGAGCAGTGATATGCCCTTTGTCATCGTCAACCCCGCGTCCATACATAATGCCATTACGCACAGAGAGTGTAAAAGGATCCTCGGTCCAAACTTGATCACCATCTGCTGGTACTGTGTCATAGTGGTTGTAGAAAATGATAGTCTTGGCATTTGGTCGTGAACTTTTGAATGTGCCATGACAAAAGGCGCTGTATAGCTCTCGTCAATCTCAACTTCTGCACCAACACGTTTAAAAATCTCACCTAGATAACGAGCCACCTCTTTCAGGCCGACTTGTTGGGCAAAGACTGATTTTTTAGAAATCAAGGTACGCAAAACTTCAAAATAATGTTGCGCTACATGATCCTTTTCAAACTTTTCAATTTGTTCTTCTTGGCTAGGGAAAACCATTTTCTCTCTACCTTTCTACTAGGACTTGTACCTTTAGAATCAATACAAGTGGATTTCATTTGTTTTAGGCTCTATATAAAAGCAAGAGGTGGAAAAAATCTCTCCCACCTCCCTGTGTTTATTACCAAACTGGTTGATCCAAGCCGTCTGAAGTTTCTTCGATGACTTTTTTCACTTCGTCAGTGTGGTAAGCTGCGATAATTTTCTTGATGGCATCAGCTTTAGGTGATGATTCCCAATCTTTTTTCGCAACGATGATGTTATACCATTGTTTTGAGTTTTCGTCAGCTTGCTCTTTAAAGAGTGCTTTCTTGTAGTCCAATTTTGCTTCTGTAACAAAAGTGTTGTTTACAACAGCTGCATCAACTGATGACAATGAACGAGCTGTTTGGCTAGCGTCCAATTCAGTGATTCTCAAGTTCTTTGGATTTTCTGTGATGTTTGCGATTGTCGCAAGTGCAGTTCCTGAAACATCCAACTTAATCAAACCAGCTGATTGAAGCAAGTAAAGAGCACGGCTTTCGTTTGTAGCATCGTTAGGTACTGCGATTTCACCGTTATCTGGGATTTCTTCCACTTTAGTGTACTTGTTTTCACTTCCGTTTAAACCTGAGTAAAGACGGATTGGTGAGATGTAAGTATCTGCAATCGCTACAAGATCTTTACCGTTTTCTTTGTTCCAGTTGTTCAAGAAGTTGTAGTGTTGGAAAGCGTTCAAGTCTACTTCACCATCAGCAGTTGCTTTATTTGGTTGTGAGTAGTCTGTAAACTCTGTGAATTCCAATTTAATTCCGTCTTTTTCAACCAATTCTTGGACTTTGTCCCAACGTGCTTCTTCTGAACCGCTACGGTTAACAGTCGCAATTTTAACTGTAGTTGTATTGTCCGCTTTCTTGTCTGAATTTCCGCAAGCTGCAAGTGTAAGGCCTGCTACTGTAGCGATAGCTGCTACGCTTAACCATTTTTTGATTTTCATGATTCGTTCTCCTTTAAAAATAATACCGTAATAGTATCTCATACTTTATTTGATTTCGCAAATTGTTAATAGATAGGAAGGCATATAGTTTGAAACTATACATATTAAGCTGATATTAGACCTATCCTCGGATCTATCATTCTACAAAAAAAGCCATCTAGCTGATTGCTAGATAGCTTTTAAGATTTATTCACCTTGTCTTCTGCGTCGTGTTACGATGCCTGCTAAGCCGAGACTCGCAAGTAAACCGTAAACTCCAAACAGAGTCGCTTGTTCATCTACACCTGAGTTTGTTCCTGTATTTGGTAATACTTTAGTAGAAGCTTTTTCTCCAGGTTTTTTAGTTTCTGCTCCTTGAGGTTTGTCAGCAAGTTTACGAAGATCAAATTCTGGAAGTGGGTCTTGAATTGGTGCATTTTTTGGTAGCCCAATAATCATTCCGTCTTTTTCTGCCACTTTCAGCATATTCTCTGCTTCAAGTACATCTAATAAAGCTTGTAGCTTCGCTTTAACTTCTGCCAAGGCTGTTTGAGCCAATTTCAACTCAGCTTCTGCTTGATCACTAACTTTCTGTGCATTTGCTTTATCAGTTTCTGCTTGCTTCAAAGTTGTTTCCAAGGCTGATGCTTGACCTTTCAAGGTCATTGCTTTATCGCGTTTTTCTTCTGCATTTTTAATAGCTGTAGCCAATTCTGCTACCTTGGCTTGCAAGGCTTTTAGATTTTGACTTGCTTTAGTTGCTTCTTGTGATTTCGTAGCAACTAAGTCAGCTTTTGCTTTCGCATCTGCAGTCAAGGTTGCCAAATCAGATTTCGCTTGTTCCAAGTCTTTTTTAACTTGTTCACGTGAACTTGATAAATTATTGGCTTGTTTATTTAATTTATCCAAAGCTACTAACAAGTCAGCTTTTTTAGTTTCAGCAGCTACTTTTTTCGCATCTTTGTCAGCTTTTTCTGCTTTCAATGATGCAAGTTCAGCCTTAAGGTCAGCAGATTTGTCAATAACTGTTTTTCAACGTATACAAAGTGATGCTCAGGCAAGAACTTCATGCGTTTACCATAGAAAGTCGGATGCAATTTATCATCGTCCTTAAAGGCATAGAAATTAGATTTGTATTCGTCCGCGGTTCCATCTCCATATGGAACAGTCTCAAATGCATGATAAATGCTATTAGGATCTTTCCCTTCGACAGTTCCCTGGGCTATCCCTGCTCTCCCTCCAACAGGTACAAGAAGAACTCTACGGTGACCATAGTCTATTCCAAAGATATTAGTAAAGTCTGAATACCAATCCAAGAGGGATTGATAAGCAAACTGTTTATAACTCATGATCTGATCGAAATGATAAATCGTTTGTCCGTTTTTAACTTCCACAAATTTTGGTCCGCCATCGGTTCTAGGTCGTAGATCTGATCTTCCAACATTTTCTGCAAAAAAATCTTCTCCATCTGGGTGTGGTAATTTAGTATCATGGTTCAGAATCCCATTGGTAGCCATTTCATTCGCACGAGCCTCTGCATATTTAAGGTAGGTTTCATCAAGAACAAAGTCTCTTGTAACTCCATTCGCACGACGGAGTTCATTGGCTAGCTCAAGGAAAGCTTCTGTTAATTTATGATTATCCACAACAAATTTAAAGGTTGGTCTAGTTTTATATTTATGGTTGACTTCATCATATGGGTTTGCATTATAATCAGCCAGCGCCTTAGTGAAGCGTTTCATTTCTTCAGTTGCTTCCTCTTCAACTTCACGAACACCTTGAAAGTCAACATTTTCCATCAAAGGTTTGCCTGCGGCGTCTCTAGGGCGATATTTTTTGTTATAGTCATAATCATCCTCAGATGCTGGAGCTTTATGCCCTTGTTCTTCTGGATTCAAGACATTTTTCAAGACTGTTGGTTTGTAATTGTCAAGTTCCTTTTGTTTTTCTGCTATCTTATTCGCTACTTCATTTGCTGCTTTAGTCTGCTCTTGAAGAGACTGATCGGCTTTTTTAACCTCGTTTTCTGCATTAGAGATTTGATTTTTAAGACTTTCATCAGTCATACCATCTAGTTCAGCTTGTTTAGCTTTTACCTCTGCCGCTTTAGCATCACGCTTTTCATTGGCAGATTGGCTAGCTTCTTTAGCTGCTGTTGCTGCAGATTTAGCTACTGTTGCTGTAGATTCTGCATTTGCCAAAGCTTTGTCAGCTTCTGTTTTTTCAGCGCTCTTCTCAGATGCTACTTTTGATTCTTCTTCGATGATAGCATCAGCATTTTTAGCGATATTGATAGATTCTTTTGTCTCAGCAACCTTTTTATCAGCCTTGGCTAAGTCCTTTTTAGCCTCCGCTTCTTTTGAAGCTTTTTCATCTACAGACGCTTGAGCTTTCTTAACTTCCTTTTGCGCATCTGTAATCTGTTTTTCAGATGATGATGGTGTAACAGCTTTTTCCTTAGCATCTACAGGTTTTTCATTAGCCTGAACTTCCTGATTTATCGCACTTGCTGCTAACAAAGCAGTCGCTAATGTAAATGAGGATAGAAATTTTTTATATTTCATGACAATCTCCTTTAAAGGTATTATATACTATTATAATCTATGTATACGCCTTCTGTCAAAGAATATGAGGTAATCCAGTTGCTTTTTTTGAATGTGCTTACATAAAAAATACCCCTGTCACTAACAGAGGTAATTTTTAACTATTTAATGTCAGCTTCTGCTGGTAGGTAAGAGCCACCAAAGAACTGTTGAGATAGTTTTTCAAGCGTTCCATCTTTATAGAGTTCTTGGATGCGTTTGTCCACAAAAGTCTTCAACTCATCTTGACCTTTGGCAAGAAGTGGGTAAACATAAGGCTGTTGGTCACTTGGGAGTTCGATGACTTTCAAATTATCCAAACCTTGGTTTTTGATAACTGTCTCTACACCGATCTTGTCAAAAATCTTATAGTCAAATTGTCCATCGCTCAAACGAGACATGATTTGTTGGAAATCTGCCTTAGTATAATTAAGGATAGTTGGATTGTCCGCATGTTCTGTGTTGTATGCTTCCAATTGTTTAGCTGAGGTTGTTCCTTGAACGACTTCAGTAGATTTTCCACCGATATCATCAAGAGACTTGATGCTAGTGTCGTCCTTCTTCACAACAAGAACGTTAGGGTTTTTAGCAGTTGGTGCTGCGTAGAGGTATTTCTCTGCACGTTCTTTGGTATAACTGAGGTTGTTAACGGCCATTTGGTAACGATCGCTATCAAGTCCTGGGAAAATCCCTGACCACTCTGTCTTTCAAACTTGACAGTATACTTGTCTGAGTCTTTAAAGATAGCACGAACAAGTTCAATCTCGTAACCTGTCAATTCACCATTTTCTTCATAGATAAATGGTTTTGGTGATCCGTTAGTTGCTACGACGATTTCTTTCTTACCAGATGTTGCTTCACCAGATGCAGCATCTTTCTTCTCGCCACCTGAGCAAGCTGCTAATACACCTGCGGCAACAAGCCCTAGGGCAGCAAGTGATGAATATTTAACGATTTTTTTCATGGTATTTCCTCCAAAATAAGATACAGTCTTATCTTAACAGAAAAAAAGTAATTGCGCCATTATATGATTTCTATATTTGCCATAGGTTTTCTTTATGGCTGATTAAAAAACCAAGCGTAGGACTGCTATCAAGACCACTCCAAAGATAACTGTACCCACCAGATTGCGGTAACGAAAGGCGACAAGGGCTGTCGGAAAGACTGCTAGAAAGTCTAACCACTTTATCTGTGGGAAACTTCCAACTTTTCCTGTCACTACACTTGAAAGAATCAAGGCGAAGATAATAGATACAGGTAAAAATTTCAAAAAACGCTCTACGATTGCTGGCAATCCTTTGTACTTAGCAAGTATGAAAGGAATCATCTCGGAATCCAGGTCACCAAGCCAGAGAAGATAATTGCCATTAAAATATACTTACTGACCATCCAAAATCACCCCCATGGTACAACCTAGCAAGGTCGCAAACAGTACAGCTAGCGATTGAGATACCACTGTCAACAGTATAAGAAAGGAAAGAGCAACTACTCCTAAAATGATAAAGAGGTTGCGCAGGGGAATCCTTCTTTGCATAATCTGAAATTGAGAAGAAAAAATTCCAATAAACATTCCGACCAAGGCAAAGTCAAGACCGAAAATCTCCGGATTTGGCAAAAGCCCACCTAAGGCAGTCCCGACAACCGTCCCCACAAACCAAGCCACATAGCTATTTAGATTGTTACCATGCATCCACATAGGATTAACCTTGTCCCTATGAACCAACTCTCCCATCAAAACACCATAGGTCTCATCGGTCAAGATACTAGACATTCCGATATTATGCCAGAGACTAGTATGACGGAAATAGGTCGACGCATGTAAACTCAGCAAGAAGAGACGCAGATTGATCAAAAAAACCGTCATGACAATGGCTACCACAGGCGCTTGAACTGCTATCAAGGCTATCATGGCAAACTGGGCACTTCCAGCATAGACAAAGAGACACATCAAGCCCATTTCCACAGGGATTACATAAGGGGAACCGATAATGCCACAAGCAAGGCCGATACTGACATAGCCTAAAGCCGTTGGCACCGCAGCCTGTACTCCCTCCCAAAATCCTTTTTCTTTCATAAACCTCCTCATTCTTACAAATACAGCATTCTATTGTCAAAAGCGTTCAAAACAAGATCCCTAGGGCGACTACCACTGAGATTGATCGATTCGAATATGATATTGATTAATCTCAGGATTGTCATCATCCTCATATTCTGTAGGATAAACATCGATCCGGAGTTCTCTCAGTTGCCCTTTCAGTTTGACCTTAAACCGATAACCACCATCATCCCCGACCAAGGCATCAACTTTCAAAGACTGAAAATTGGGTAGAGCTTCGATTTCTGCTTTCATATCTTTGGTCATTTGATAAAAGATTTCTTTCTGTTGAGCTTTGGAAGCCACAGGGAAATAAACCGACGCCCCTTGTAAACGATGTGATTCTGAAAAAGTAAAGGTCACACGACCGCTGTAACTTTTCCATTTAAAGTTTTCGTAGTGGTAGAAAAGGCGCCCTGTTTTATAGAGATAGGGATCTCTTGCATGCCAAGTATCATGATAACCAGTTTCTGTTTCTTCTACTATTTCATTAGGTTTTCCAAACACTTTTTCAAAGGATTCGAGGGGCATGTTAAATGAAATAGTTTCAAACATGACCAATTGCGTCTTTTGAAACAGCTGAAAAACCAGCAGAGACAGCAACAATACCACTAGGGCAAGTGCTACACTAATTATTTTTTTAAATCTCATATTTCTACTAAACTAAAAAACTCGCGCATTTGTCCAAACAAAAAAGCCAGCCTCAAGCTGACTCTTTATTCTATGGTATCAAATGCCAGGCTAGGTTTGGCATTTAGTTCCAAGTCTGCAAAGTTTTCTTTATTCCACTCGCTAACACTAGCATAGGCAATCATTCCTGCATTATCTCCGCAAAGACGTAGAGGAGGAATGATAACCTTGACATCGGTGATTTCAGCCGCCAAACGTTCTCTAAGACCTTTATTGGCCGCCACACCACCAGCCACGACTAGGGTTTTAACAGGGTATTTCTCCAAAGCCTTCTTGGTTTTTGCCATGAGAATATCCATGACTGCTGCTTGGAAGGAAGCGCACAAATCCTCTGTGGACAAGTTTTCTCCCTTTTGCTCGGCATTGTGGTGCAAATTGATAAAGGCAGACTTCAAACCTGAGAATGAAAACTCCAGATTGTCTTCCTTAATCATGGCACGAGGGAAATCATACACATCCTGACCTTTATGAGCTAACTCATCAATCTCACGACCTGCTGGATAGGTCAAGCCCATGACACGGCCGACCTTATCATAGGCCTCACCAACCGCATCATCACGTGTTTCCCCAACAATCTTATAATCACCAGCCTCGGAAACATAGACCAACTCTGTGTGTCCGCCGCTAACCAAGAGGGCTAGCAAGGGGAACTCCAAAGGTTCGACACTTTGAGCTGCCATGAGGTGACCAGCCATGTGATTAACGGGAATTAGAGGTAGTTCATGTGCCCAAGCAAAGGCCTTAGCAGCTGACAAACCAACAAGCAAGGCTCCGACCAAGCCTGGTCCGTAGGTAACCGCAACAGCTGTCACATCGTTTTCAGTAATTCCTGCTTCTGCTAACGCCTCCTCGATACAGGCTGTAATGACTTCAACATGGTGGCGGCTAGCCACTTCTGGCACTACGCCACCAAAACGTTTATGACTCTCAATTTGACTAGCAATGACATTGGACAAGAGCTCGTCATCATTTTTCAAGACGGCGACACTGGTCTCATCACAGGATGTCTCAAATGCTAAAATATATCTATCCTTCATCTATTTCTCTCTTCATGATAATGGCATCCTCAACTGGATTATGGTAATAGGCCTTTCTCTCAGCGATGACTGCCATTTTTTCTTTCTTGTAAAATGCTTGCGCTCTTTGATTTGACTTTCTAACTTCGAGGAAAATCTCCCTGTCTGTCGGCAATGTTGCAAACAAGGCTGAGGCTATCCCCTGACCTTGATAGGCTTTTTTGACAGCAATTTGCAAGACTTCTGCTTCAAAAAGATTCTCCTGAATTGCTAGAAAACCTATCACTTCTGCCCCATCATAAGCCAAAGCATACCAAGTCTGGTCTTGAGACAGGTCTGCTTGGATTTGTTCCAACGTCCAAGGACTGACGGGATAAACATCTGTCATAACAGCGTAGATAGCTTGAGCCAAGTCCGGTTGCTGTTGGATTCGTTTGATTTCTATCATAGGCGTTTAATGTAGGACTCGCCAGACTCGGTATGGTTCTTGAGCCAGTTTTCCTCAGCTTCGACACGTTTGAGGTAATTGGGCACAAAATCGTGCAAGGAATCTGCTTCCTTGTTCCAAGCCCATAGAGCTAGATTCGCTGCGTTTGGTAAGGTTTCTTGATAGTTAGCCTGTGGTAATTGCTCTTGAATCTGCTCGACAAAGGCACCCACTTCACCAACAAAGGTCACCTGGTTGGCATCCTTGACTTGCTCTAGGACTTCCGCAAAGGACAGATGCGCTTCTGGAAAGACAGGTTGAGCATGTTCATAAAATCCTGCGTATACATTGTTACGGCGTGCATCCATCAAAGGAACAACCAGACCTTCCTGTTGATTCGGTACCAGAGCTAAAAGGCTCGACATCCCTACCAACTCAATGTTTAGGGTATGAGCCAAGGTCTTGGCAGTTGCTACTGCGATTCGCAAGCCAGTGTAACTACCAGGCCCCTCTGCCACGACGATTCGATCCAAATCCTTTGGTGTCAAATCTAGACTACCCATCAAAAAATCAATGGCAGGCATCAGAGTGATACTGTGATTTTTCTTGATATTAATAGTCGTCTCGGCAAGAAGCTGCTTGTCCTCTAAAATGGCTAAAGACAGTGCCTTGCTGGACGTATCAAAAGCTAATACTTTCATAACACATTCCTATCTTTTTGTCTGTTTACTATTATACTACAAAAGCTGACACATGGGAATTTTCTTTGTTTCCAAACAAGAATGTCCTGCCAAACAGACAGGACAAGCACTCAAGAATTCAAACCAAAGTAAAATACGAACCAGACCACATAGGTCACTAGGAGAAGGAAAAATGAATACAGAGTCACAAATCCAATCTTCCATAGGAATTTGGCCTTCCGATGATCTAGCAGAGTATACAAAACATTGCCACCGTAAACACAAGCAACAAAAATAGCGAATGCCAAGATACGAATTGCAATAGCTAGTTGAAACATATCCTACCCTCCTTCATAAGGAAAAACCTCTTTTCTAACTTTATTATAGCACGTGATTCCAAAGTCTTCAAATACTTGTATCGGGACAAAATGAAACACATTTCAAGCTCCTTACTTTCATGTTTCCTGCTTTTACTAATTCCCCTTTTTATGTTATAATTGAGATAATTGTAACGAATCAAGGTCAATACAGGCAGAAAATGAAATAGAAACAAACAGCTTCAAGCTGGTAATTTTTTGAATACAGCTGACCTGAAAACAGAAAGGAAACACATGATTTACAAAGTTTTTTATCAAGAAACAAAAGACCGTAGCCCACGTCGTGAAACAACACGCTCACTTTACTTAGACATTGATGCCAGCTCAGAACTTGAGGGACGTATCATTGCCCGTGAACTTGTTGAAAAAAACCGTCCAGAATTCAACGTTGAATATATCGAGCTCTTGTCAGACAAATTGCTAGACTACGAAAAAGAAACTGGCGCATTCGAAATTACGGAGTTCTAATATGGCCTATACTCTTAAACCAGAAGAAGTGGGCGTTTGCCATTGGTGGTCTAGGAGAAATCGGTAAAAACACATACGGAATCGAATACCAAGACGAAATCATCATCGTTGATGCAGGGATTAAATTCCCAGAGGATGACTTGCTTGGTATCGACTACGTTATCCCTGATTACTCTTACATTGTCGAAAACATCGACCGCGTCAAGGCTCTCTTGATTACACACGGACACGAGGACCATATTGGTGGGATTCCTTTCTTGCTCAAGCAAGCAAATATCCCTATCTATGCAGGTCCATTAGCTCTCGCTTTAATCCGTGGAAAACTCGAAGAACATGGCCTTTTGCGCAATGCTACACTTCACGAAATCAACCACAACACTGAGTTGACCTTTAAAAATCTTAAAGCAACTTTCTTTAGAACAACTCACTCGATCCCAGAACCTTTGGGAATTGTTATCCACACACCTCAAGGAAATCGTTTGTACCGGTGACTTCAAGTTTGACTTTACACCAGTTGGTGAACCTGCAGACTTGCACCGTATGGCAGCCCTAGGTGAAGACGGAGTACTTTGCTTACTCTCAGACTCGACAAATGCTGAAGTGCCAACCTTTACAAACTCTGAAAAGGTCGTTGGTCAGTCTATTATGAAGATTATCCAAGGTATCGAGGGACGTATCATCTTTGCATCCTTTGCCTCAAATATCTTCCGTCTCCAACAAGCGACTGATGCTGCTGTTAAAACAGGTCGTAAGATTGCTGTCTTTGGACGTTCTATGGAAAAGGCTATTGTTAACGGAATCGAGCTTGGCTACATCAAAGCGCCAAAAGGAACCTTCATCGAAGCAAATGAAATCAAAGATTACCCTGCAGGTGAAATCCTTATCCTTTGTACAGGTAGCCAGGGTGAACCTATGGCGGCTCTCTCTCGTATCGCTAACGGAACTCACCGTCAGGTGCAACTCCAACCTGGCGATACGGTTATCTTCTCATCTAGTCCAATCCCAGGAAACACCACTAGCGTTAACAAGCTGATTAACATCATTTCTGAAGCTGGTGTTGAAGTTATCCATGGTAAGATTAACAACATCCATACATCTGGACACGGTGGTCAGCAAGAACAAAAACTCATGCTCCGCCTCATCAAGCCAAAATATTTCATGCCTGTTCACGGTGAATACCGCATGCAAAAAGTCCACGCTGGACTAGCTGTAGATACTGGAGTTGAAAAAGACAATATCTTTATCATGAGCAATGGTGATGTCCTTGCCCTTACTGCAAACTCTGCTCGTATCGCAGGTCATTTCAATGCTCAAGATATCTACGTCGATGGAAATCGGATCGGCGAAATCGGTGCGGCAGTCCTAAAAGACCGCCGAGACCTATCCGAAGACGGTGTCGTACTTGCTGTCGCAACGGTAGACTTTGAGTCTCAGATGATTATTTCTGGACCAGATATCCTTAGTCGTGGTTTCGTCTACATGCGCGAATCTGGCGACTTGATCCGTCAAAGTCAACGTATCCTTTCAACGCTATTCGTATCGCATTGAAAAACAAAGATGCCAGCATTCAGTCTGTCAATGGTGCCATTGTCAACGCTATTCGACCATTCCTATACGAAAACACTGAACGTGAACCAATCATCATCCCGATGATTCTCACACCAGATGAAGATGAAGAATAATAAAAAATTCTCTGAAATCCTATGACTTCAGAGAATTTTTATTATTTAACGACAATTTCGTAACGAGTTTTGCTAGTGAAAGTCTCACCTGCTTTTAGAATGACTTGATCTTTCAGGTCACTGTGAATAGCATCTGGTAAAGCCTGTGCTTCAAGAGCAATCCCATTGTGCTGCATCATTGGTTGACCAGCGATGATGACACTCTCATCCACAAAGTTTGCGGTGTAAACTACAAAGCAAGGAGCTTCTGTCTTGAAGAGAAGGAAGCGACCTGAACCCTGGTCATAGAGGAAACCAGCATTGTCATGTCCTGCAGGAAGAGCAAATGGATGGTCTAAACCAGATACGAGTTGGATTTGCTCATCTTCTTCTGCAAAGATATCTTTCAACAAGGCGCCATTGTAGATATGTTTGACCACATCACGATTAGCATCTGGAGTTTTAGCTGGTACTCCATCAGGAGCAATTGGATAAATACCCTCAGTGTTCAATTGGAAGACATGGCGATCAACAGTCTGAGTGAAATCGCCAGACAAGTTAAAGTAGCTATGGTTGGTCGGATTGACCAAGGTATCCTGGTCCGTCGTCACCTTGTAGCTAACTTCGTAAGCACCATTTTCTTCCAAGTGGTAGCTAATCCAGATTTTAAGATTCCCAGGGAAACCTCCTGTACCGTCTGTTCTTTCTGTGTAAAGAGTCAAACCATGGTCGCTCACCTCGACTAGCTCAAACAAGCTAGAATCCCAACCTGTTGAGCCGCTGTGGTTACAGTTGCTTGCGTTATTGACTTCGAGTTCATAGGTTTTCCCGTTCAATTCGAATGTCGCACCTGCGATACGACCTGCAACTGGACCTACACTCGCTCCATGTTTAGGACTGTTACCTACATAGCTGTCAAAATCATCAAAGCCTAGGATAACATTGGCAAAATTACCAGCCTTATCAGGAGTTACATAGCGTAGAATCGTTGCACCATAGGTCATGATTTCTAGTTGGTAGCCTGCTTCTGTTTCAAAGCGATAAGCGACAACATCCTTGCCATCAACTTTCCCAAATACACGTTCTGTGTATGCTTTCATCCTTTTCTCCTTATTATTTGAATTCGTGAATAATAACACCTTGAACAACGCGGTTTACTGTACCTGTAGGTGATGGTGTATCAGGTCTGTTGCCAACCTTAAGCGAAGTCAAGAGAGCAAATAATTGACCATAAACAATATAAGGGAATACACGGTAAACGTCATTCAAGACACCGCCACAGCCAAGTGCTACTTCCTTAACGTTTTCAAGACCAAAAGCTTGATCACTCAAGAGAACAACGCGACGAGCGATTTGGTCCCCTGCAACTTCACGAACCAAGTCTAAGTCATACTTACGAGTATAGTCCGTTGTAGTACCAAAGACTAAAACTACAGTATCTTCATTGATAAGAGATTTTGGACCGTGACGGAAGCCGACTGGACTTTCATACATTGTCGCAACCTGACCAGCAGTCAATTCCAAAATTTTCAGTTGTGCCTCATGAGCAAGTCCGAAGAATGGACCTGCACCTAAGTAAATCACTCGGTTAAAGTCTAGGTCAACCAACTCTTTCACATCTGCCACATTGTCAAGAACTTTACGAGCAAGACTAGAAAGCACTTCAAAACGTTCAGCTTTAAGAGCGAATTCAGTTGGATCAAAGACCAAAGTGCTGTCAACATCATTGAAGTAAAGCTTGATGTCATAGCAAATCCAGCATCATTAGAAGCTGCCGGTTGCAAGAGCAAGAGGTTACGATCGTCACCGTGGGCTTGAAGTGCTAATTTCCCTTCAGCCGCACATGTGATTGTTACTTGATAAAGCTCGTCAACTAAGGCTTTTGCTAAGTCAACGGTTGCTACACTCTCAGGTGAGTTTCCACTACGTGCAAATGATACTAAAACAGTTGCCACATCTTTTTTCAAATAGGTTTGTGGGTTTGCAACGATATCTGTTGTAGCAATAGCATTGAAATTCCATTTACGTTCGTCATAGACTTCCTTGAAGTATGGAACTAAGGTGTCGCCTACATAAGCTGAAGTCCCAGCACCAGTCAGGATAACCTTAATGTAGTCATGTTTATCTGCAATTCCTTTCAAGAAGGCTGCAATTTCATCACGGCGTGCTTGATAAGCTTCAAAAGCTTCCTTCCAAACATCTGGTTGTTGGTAAATCTCGCGTGTGGTGATCTCTGCTCCCAACTCAAGCAAATCTTCTTTTGTATAATCTAGCATTGAAAACCTCTAATCTAATATTGTTTTATGATTGAAAACATGGGAATGGGAGTCGCTCCCATTCCCATGTATATTTTCTATAAGATGATTTAACGTTTTAACGCAATCACATCTTATACTCAATGAAAATCAAAGAGCAAACTAGAAAGCTAGCCGAAGGCTGTACTCAAGTACGGCAAGGCGAAGCTGACGTGGTTTGAATTTGATTTTTGAAGAGTATTATTCATCTTCATCGTCGTCGAAGCTTGCCAATAAATCATTAACTTTCACAATGCTTTCTGAAGCACGACTCTTATAGTCCGCATCGATACCTGTTAGGCTTGCATTGATAAATTCAATGACCATCGGAAGGTTCATTCCTGCATAAAGTTCAATGTCACGACCTTCCATAATCAAACGGCTCACCACGTTACATGGAGTTCCGCCAAGAAGATCCGCAAAGACTAGGAAATCATCCAATCCTTCAACAGCAGCTTCAAATTTAGCAGTAAATTCTTCTGGTCCATCTTCTGGAAGAAGAGCAACCGCATGAATGTTGTCTTGTGATCCCATAATCATTTCTGTGCTACCTTTAAGTTCTTCACAGAAACGACCGTGGCTCACTAAAATTAATGATTTAGTCATAAATTATGCGCCCATTCCAAGCAAGAATTTACCGATGAATGAAAGACCTACTGCAAGAACGATAATGATACCGATCGCTTTAGTAGAGTTCATACCTTTCTTACCAAGCAACCAGAAGATAAAGGCAGTGAAGATTGCTGGAAGCAAACGTGGGAAGATTGAGTTCAAGATATCTTGGAAGTCAATCATCTTTTCACCGATTGGCAATTTGTAAGAAATTTCAAAGTTGATCATTGTTGCTACAAGAGCACCCATCATGAATACACCAAGTACAGATGCAGCTTCAATCAAAGCTGTCAAAGTACTTTGCATGTTGTTGATAAGGTTAACCCCTTCTTTGTATGCAAATTCCAACTGTTTCCAACGGAAGATGTCATACGCTACTGCAACTGCGATCCAAAGGAAGATACCCCAAGGTTGACCAGCGATAGCCATTGTTGCAGCGATAGATCCCATGATAGCAGGTACAAGTGAACCAAAAATTGTATCTCCAAGAGGAGCGAATGGTCCCATCAAACCTGTCTTGATACCGTTAACCGCATCTTTTGAACCTACACCATCTTTTTCTTCCATGGCAAGGTCAAAACCAGCGATGATTGTGTGGAAGAATGGTGAAGTGTTGAAGAATTGAGTATGAACTTTCATCATTTCTTTCAACTCAGGAGTTCCATCTCCATACATTTTACGCAATTGTGGCAAGATCATGTAAAGGTAACCTGATGCTTGCATACGTTCGTAGTTCCATCCCAATTGGAAAGTGAACAAGCTACGTTTGTTAATTTGATTAAAATCTTCTTTTGTTAATTTGTAATTAGAATTCGTCATCTTCAATTTCCCCACTTTCTGATGGTGTAGAAGGTGCTGCTACAGCAACTTTTTGGCTGTTCTTGAAGTGAACAACTGCAAGGAAGATACCCACGATAGAGATACCGATCATAGACAATCCTTTGAAGTTGTTAGCAAAGCCAATTTTTTCAGCAACGTCAGCAGGAAGAGTGCCAATGATACCAGCAACTGCTCCACCAAGACCTGTTACGTATGAGTAAGTACAGTCAACATAGCTGTCAAACCGAATCCCATAGCAAGGTAGTGAAGGTTACGTTTAACTGGAAGGTAACGAAGCAAGATAGCGAATCCAAGACCTGGAAGCATACGACCTGCAAGAGTCAAACCGTCTGCAACCCATTGGTATTCTTTAACAAGGTTTACAACACCTTGTACGAATTCTCCACCGAAAGCAAGGGCGAAGAATACTGGAAGGGCACGAGAAGCAGCCCATGGAAGCGCACCAAGAAGGTAGTTACGTTCGATTGCTTTATAGTCAAAGCGTTCGATCGCAGCATCAATACGGTGTGCGAAGAATGTAGTAGTCATACGACCAAGTACGTCGAAGTAAGTCAAAAGTGCTGCTACTGGTACAGCGATTGTAGTGATCGCAAGATCTGTTTCGATACCTTGTGAAACTGAGAAAGCTGTCGCAAGAACCGCACCAGAAGTTGCGTCGATACGAGAAGCACCACCGAAGGTACCTACCCCAAGGACAAACAACTGCAAGCTACCACCGATAAACAAACCAGTTGTCAAATCTCCCATGACTAAACCAGTAATGAAACCAGCGAATACAGGGGAACCTGCAGAAGAAACGATCGTCAACTCATCACAGATTTGATAAGCTGAGTACAAAGTGAGAAGTAAAATTTGCCACCATTGTATCATAACAATGACCTCCTAAAAATTTTTTCCTATTTTAATAAGCTCAAAAAGTCTGAAACTGGATCATTTGGAACCATTTGAGCAGTAAGTTTAACACCTTTTTCCGCCAATTTGTGGAAATCTTCTACGTCTTTATCTACAACGTTGATTGAACGTGTGATCGCACGTGTTTCTGGTGTTTGAGACATGTTGCCGACATTGACAGTTTCAAGTGGCACACCTGCTTCTACCAAACCGAGGAAACGGTCAGGTTTGCGTGCTACAATCAAAAGACGTTGGCTATCGTATTTACCAGCAAGGATATTCGCTGCTGCTTTATCAACTGGCAAAATACTAAGTTTTACACCCGGTGGTGTTGCAAGTTTCAAGCCGCTTTTTCAACGTCGTTATTCACAACATCATTGTCAACGACCATGATACGTGAAACATTAAGTTTAGCAGACCAAAGGTTTGCGACTTGTCCGTGAATTAAGCGCCCATCGATACGGCATCCTACAATTGTCATAAGTTTTCCCCCTTTATAAGTTTTAGTGTAGGTTTACAAGTTAAATGTATGTGTTCCTTATATTCCCCTTCTGTTTCAAAGATAATGATGCGGTTGGCACCTTCATTGAGATAGCTATGTGGAATATAAAGAGATAAGGTTGGACCGACATTCCAGAAACGACCTAGATGATGTCCGTTGATATAAGCAATTCCTTTACCAAACTCAGATAAGTCTAAGTAGGTATCCTTTGGCGCCTCAACTTCAAAGTCATAAGCGTAAAAGGCAGGTTGCCCTTCTGTCCATCCCTTAGAGAAATCAATATTCTCTGGGTTATCAAGAGGAAGTGGATATTGCTTCCAGTTGAGCAAGAAATGCAAATCTTTACAAACACCTGTGCGAATTCCTTTTCGCTGCGTATCTGCTAAGAATTTGTGTCCATAGTTGACACGCCCCATATTTTCAATGAGTATATCAATATTGGATAGCGTTTTCTTTTTACCTTGATAAAAGATATCTTCACCGATTTCTGTTTGGTACTGTGTTGCCACCCATTTACCATCGATAAAGAGCTGAGCTCTATCCCGTCCGTCAATAATTCGAATGCGTTCTTCATCTGCATCCCAACTAACTTCCGTACGATAGAGTAGATATCCGTAACCTTGTCCCAGCTCTTCCATTTTCTTAGGATAGAGACTTTCAATCGGACTCGCTAAGGAATCTAAGGTTTCAAACAAGGAAACTTTCTCAACTAGCGGAATCGCTTCAACTTCCATACTTTCCTTGTGAAGTGGTTCAGATTGTGGATACTCAGGATAGTAAGTCGCCATCATTTCTTTCACTGCGTAATATTTAGCAGTTGGGTTTCCAGCTTCATCAAGAAGAGCGTCATAATCATAAGATGTTACTTGTGGTAAATCAATGGTTCCTCGAGCTGAACAACCATTCATAAAACCAAAGTTTGTTCCACCGTGGAACATGTAAAGGTTGATAGAGCCTTGCTCTAAAACCTCGTGGACAGCTTCTGCTAATTCCTCAGGTTCACGCTTGATGATTGGTTCTTCCCATCGATTGAACCAGCCATCCCAGAATTCCATACACATGAGTGGCCATTTCTTGCCATGCTCATCAAAGAATTCTTGCATCTGTGAGAAATTATAAGCAGCCTTGGAACCAAAGTTCCCTGTCACAAAGAGATCATCCTCAATTAAGGTTCCAGCCTTAAGAGTTGCTCGCCATGGTCCATCTGATGTGAAAAGCGGACATGTAACTGCTCGTTCTTCCATCAAACGTCGAATTTCCCTCAAGTAGGTCTTGTCCTCGCCATAGGATCCGTACTCATTTTCGACTTGCATCATGAGAATATTCCCACCGTTTTCCAATAATCTCGGAACTAGACGTGGAAGCAACTGATCATAGTAGCGACCAACCGTGTCAATGAAAGCTGGGTCAGATGAACGAATTCTCATATCCTTGGTCAAGAGCCATGCTGGTAAACCACCGAATTCCCATTCTGCACAGATAAATGGAGAAGGACGTACAATTGCATATAAGCCCAAATCTTGTGCAGTTTGAAGAAATCTCTCTAAATCAAGATTGCCTTCAAAGTTAAAGTTACCTTCAGCAGGTTCATGCATGTTCCAAGCAACATAAGTCTCAACCGTATTGAAACCTAGTGCCTTGAGGTTATACAATGAATGATGCCAATCTTCCGCAGGAACTCTAAAATAGTGAATGGCGCCAGACAAAATCTTGAATGGTTTCCCATCCAGATAGAAATCATCTTTAATTTCAAATCTTGCCATTCTTCCTCCCCTAAAAGCGAAAAGTTTGCGCTTTCATGTATTGTTATATCAACTATAAACTAATCGGGGATTAATGTCAATACTTTTTGAAATTTTCTTTAAAATTTTTCTATTTTTTTACTGAATCTTTTCTAAAACTCTTCTCAAATCCCATAAAATCAACATTCTGAAAAACTAATGAAATTAAGGAGGAAAACACGAATTTTTTATATCTATTCTAATTTCTTATTCCGATATTTTAATTTTTTTAAGTGCTTTTCAGCTATTTTTTAGAATTTATGTTAAAATGATAAGTGGAGAAGGAAAAAAATGAGGTGAAAATATGGCAATTCCAAAGTATCAATACATTAAAGATGAATTGAAAAATAAGATCATTTCTGGTCAATTCGCTAGTGGAGACAAGTTCTACACTGAAGCAGAATTGATTTCCATGTATGATGTTAGTTCAATCACAGTAGTTCGCGCCTTGAACGACCTTGCCAAAGATGGATATATTGTCCGCCAACAAGGTAAAGGAACTTTCGTAGCTCGTGCACGTAAACACAAACTCGTTGAATTTTCTGATGTGGAAATCTTCGAAACCAAAGATGATAAAGTAACTGTTCTTTCTATCGAACGTGGGAACGATCTTAAATATTTAGAAAAACTTGGCCTACGCGGCGATCAATTCTATTATAAGATTGAACGTGTTCGTGAAACAAATGGTGTTACCTATATCTATCACAATTCATACATTCCTGAACAATACATCAATGCCAACTATCCAAATCTTGAATACTATAGTTCTATCTATACTCGTTTCAAATTGGACTACCACATTCACATGAATGACGAGCATTTTGAAGAAATTAACGAAATTGTATTTCCGACTCCAAAACATGCCGCTTCTATTTTAGGAATCGACACTAAATTCCCAACTGTTTTCCAAACTAAGACAACTCAGCTTGAAGCAACTGGTCAAGTTTTGGAATACATCGAAACTTATAAACGTTCTGATTTCTACAAAATTAAATTCATTTCTTGTGACCGTGGTCACTAATTTATAAAAATCCTGAGCCAACTGTCTCAGGGTTTTTATATACCCATTATAGCATCAGCTCCCTTCCCTGAGAATAGCATTTCAAGCAATTCTATAATTAGTAACCTTTTTACTAAAAAATAGTCAAAATTAGAAAAATATATCTTAATTTATAAATTATTCTATTTTTTATAGTAATCTCCTCAAAAACTTGACTTTATTTTAGTTAGAACATAAAATAGAGTTAGTATGTGAAAACGCTATCAAAAAATATAAAAGGGGAGGTTTTTTAATGAAACCAGAAAATAAACAGCGCTTCTCTATTCGTAAATATGCAATCGGAGCAGCTTCTGTATTGATCGGCTTTGCCTTTCAGGCGCAGGCCGTTGCTGCTGACGGAGTCGTACCTGCTCAAACAGAAAATCAGCCTGCTGTCCAAACCACTGGAGAAGTCACTCCACCAACGAGTGAAGAAAAACTCGAGACTGCTCCAACAACAGAAAATGCTACTCCAGCTGCTCCAGTAGCAACTACCGAAGCTCCAAAAGTTGAAGTTGCTCCTGCACCTGCCGTAGCAGAACCTGTCACAGCAGAAGAAACTCCAGCTAAGGCAGAAATTACTGAAGAAGCTAAGAAGACAGAATATGAAAAAGAAAAAGAAGAAAACAAAGAAGTTGCTAAGGTCGAAGCACCCGCAGTCGCTACAGAACGAGCAGCTCAAGTGAATGAAACTGGCTAAAAAGAAAATTGTTTCTATCGATGCTGGACGTAAATACTTCTCTCCAGACCAACTGAAAGAAATCATCGACAAAGCCAAACACTATGGCTATACTGATCTTCACCTTTTAGTCGGAAATGATGGCTTGCGCTTCATGCTTGATGATATGTCTCTAACTGTAGGTGACAAAACTTACGCAAGCGATGATGTCAAACGTGCTGTTGAAAATGGAACCAATGCTTACTACAATGATCCAAACGGTAATCATCTAACTGAAAGTGAAATGACCGACTTGATTGGTTATGCTAAGGATAAAGGAATTGGACTTATCCCAACAGTCAATAGCCCAGGTCATATGGATGCTATCCTTAACGCCATGAAAGAACTTGGCATTGAAAAACCTAACTTCAACTACTTTGGTAAAGAATCAGAACGTACAGTTGACCTTGACAACGAAAAGGCTGTTGCCTTTACAAAAGCCTTGATTGATAAATACGCTGCTTACTTTGCTGGCAAGTCTGAAATCTTTAACATCGGTTTGGATGAGTACGCTAACGATGCTACTAATGCCAAGGGATGGAGTGTTCTTCAAGCCTATAAATGGTATCCAGAAGATGGTTTCCCAGACAAGGGTTATGATAAATTCATCGCCTATGCTAATGACCTAGCTCGTATCGTCAAATCTCACGGTCTGAAACCAATGGCTTTCAATGATGGTATCTACTATAATAGCGATACTACTTTTGGTACCTTTGACAAAGACATCATCGTGTCTATGTGGACTGGTGGCTGGGGCGGTTACGATGTCGCTTCTTCTAAACTACTTGTTGAAAAAGGGCACGAAATCCTCAATACTAATGATGCTTGGTACTACGTTCTCGGCCGTAATGCTGATGGACAGGGTTGGTACAACCTTGATCAAGGTTTGAACGGTATTAAGAGCACACCGATTACTTCTGTTCCAAAAACTGAAGGTGCCGATATCCCTATCATCGGGGGTATGGTAGCTGCTTGGGCCGATACTCCATCTGCCCGCTACTCTCCATCTCGCCTCTTCAAACTCATGCGTCAATTTGCGAACTCAAATGCTGAATATTTCGCCGCTGACTACGAGTCTGCTGAACAAGCTCTTAAAGAAGTTCCAACTGACCTTAGTCGCTATACTGCAGAAAGTATTGCTGCCGTTAAAGAAGCTGAAAAAGCCATTCGCTCTCTTGATAGCAACCTTAGCCGCGCTGAACAAGATAGCATTGACCAAGCAATTGCAAAACTCCAAGAAGCTGTTAGCAACTTAACCTTCACACCAGAAGCTCAAAAAGAAGAAGATGCCAAACGTGAAGTTGAAAAACTTGCCAAAAACAAGGTTATCTCAATCGATGCTGGACGTAAATACTTCACTCTAGACCAACTCAAACGTATCGTAGATAAAGCCAGCGAACTTGGTTACTCTGACCTCCATCTCCTCCTTGGAAATGATGGACTTCGCTTCCTCTTGGATGACATGACGATCACTGCAAACGGCAAGACCTATGCAAGTGACGATGTGAAAAACGCCATCATTGAAGGAACAAAATCTTACTACGACGATCCAAATGGAACAACTTTGAACCAGGCTGAAATCACTGAGCTTATCCAATATGCTAAGGATAGAGGCATTGGAATTATCCCTGCTATCAACAGTCCTGGCCACATGGATGCTATGCTTGTCGCTATGGAAAAATTGGGCATTGCAAACCCTCAAGCTAACTTTGACAAGGTTTCAAAAACAACCATGGACCTTGAAAACGAAGAAGCAATGAACTTTACAAAAGCCCTTATCGGCAAATACATGGACTTCTTTGCAGGCAAGACTAAGATCTTTAACTATGGTACAGATGAGTATGCCAACGACGCTACTAACGCTCAAGGTTGGTACTACCTCAAGTGGTATGGACTCTATGGTAAGTTTGCAGATTATGCTAATGGTCTAGCTGCCATGGCTAAAGAAAAAGGTCTGCAACCAATGGCCTTTAACGATGGTTTCTACTATGAAGATAAGGACGATGTTGAGTTTGATAAAGATGTTCTCATCTCTTACTGGTCTAAAGGTTGGTGGGGCTATAACCTTGCATCTCCTCAATATCTAGCAAGCAAGGGCTATAAGTTCCTTAACACTAACGGAGACTGGTACTATATCCTCGGTCAAAAACCTGAAGATGGTGGTGGTTTCCTCAAGAAAGCTATCGAAAACACTGAAAAAACTCCATTCAACCAGCTAGCTTCAACTAAATATCCTGAGGTTGATCTACCTACTGTTGGTAGTATGGTAGCTATCTGGGCAGATAGACCAAGCGCTGAGTACAAAGAAGAAGAAATCTTTGAGCTCATGACTGCATTTGCAGATCACAACAAAGACTACTTCCGTGCTGACTACAAGGCTCTACGCGAGGAACTTGCTCAAATCCCTGAAAACTTAGACGGATATAGCACAGAAAGTCTCGATGCTCTCAAGGCTGCTAAAGAAGCACTAAACTACAATCTCAACCGTAATAAACAAGCTGAGTTGGATACACTTGTAGCTAACCTTAAAGCAGCAAGACTTGGTCTCAAACCAGCTGCAACTCACTCAGGAAGCCTTGATGAAAATGAAGTTGCTGCCAACGTTGAAAACCGACCAGAGCTTATCACAAGAACGGAAGAAATCCCATTTGAGACTGTCAAGAAGGAAAATCCTAACCTTCCAGCAGGACAAGAAAAAGTTGTCACTGAAGGTGCCAAAGGTGAACGTACAATCTACGTCTCAGTTACTACTGAAAATGGCAAGGAAACTGAAACAGTTCTTGAAGAAAAAGTCACAAAAGAAGCTGTCAATCAAGTGGTTGAGGTCGGAACTCCTGTCACTCACGTAGGAGACGAAAAAGGAGTTGCTCCTGTTGCAGATGCCAAACCACGTGTTGTCATCGAGGACGAAGAAATTCCATTTACAACAATCACTCGTGAAACAAACCAACTGCCTAAAGGACAATCTCGTATCGTGACTGAAGGTGTGAACGGTCGTCGTACACATTTCTATTCTGTGACTACTGCTGCTGACGGAAGCGAAGTGAAAACATTGGTTACTAGTGTTGTCGCTCAAGAACCAGTTGCTCAAATCATCGAAATCGGAACTCCTGTAACACATGTAGGAGACGAAAAAGGACTAGCTCCTGTAGCGGATGCCAAACCACGTGTTGTCATCGAGGACGAAGAAATTCCGTTTACAACTATCACTCGTGAAACTGATGCCTTACCTAAGGGAGAAACTCGTGTCGTAACTGAAGGTGTCAAGGGTCGTCGTAGTCATTTCTACTCTGTGTCTGCTGCTGACGGAAGCGAAGTGAAAACATTGGTTACTAGTGTTGTCGCTCAAGAACCAGTTACTCAAATCATCGAAATCGGAACTCCTGTAACACATGTGGGAGATGAAAAAGGACTAGCTCCTGTAGCGGAAGAAAAACCAAAATTAGAAATTCCAAATGTGCCAGCTCCTGTTGCAGAAGAAAAACCAAAATTAGAGATTCCAAGTAAACTAGCTCCAGCAACTGTTCCTGCCGAGGAAAACAAAGCTCTTCCTCAAGCCCCAGCTCCTGTGGCAAAAGAAAATAAACTTCCTGAAACAGGAAGCCAAGGTTCAGAATGGTTGATTGCTACAGGTTTGATGGCTGCACTCACAGCTTATGGACTTAGCAAGAAAAAAGATTAAGCATAAATAAAAAGCGAGATACAATCTCGCTTTTTTGTTTTATGATTAGTCACCCAAACCGATGCGTTCGAAGATCTCATCCACACGTTTGGTGTAGTAAGTTGGGTTGAAGATTTCATCGATTTCTTCTTGAGTCAGGCGTGAGGTTACTTCTGGATCTGCTTCGAGAAGTGGTTTGAAGTCAACTTGGTTATCCCATGATTGAGCTGTCTTAGGTTGTACCAAGTCGTAAGCTTGCTCACGGGTCATACCTTTTTCAATCAAGGTCAACATAGCACGTTGGCTAAAGATAAGACCGAAGGTTGAGTTCATGTTGCGAATCATGTTTTCTGGGAAGACCGTCAAGTTCTTAACGATATTTCCAAAACGGTTGAGCATGTAGTCAATCAAGATGATTGTGTCTGGTGTGATGATACGCTCAGCTGATGAGTGAGAGATATCACGTTCGTGCCAGAGAGCAACATTCTCATAGGCTGTCACCATGTGACCGCGGATAACACGCGCAAGTCCTGTCATATTTTCAGAACCGATTGGGTTGCGTTTGTGAGGCATTGCTGAAGACCCTTTTTGCCCTTTAGCAAAGAACTCTTCCACTTCACGTTGTTCCGATTTTTGAAGACCACGAATCTCCGTTGCCATGCGTTCAATAGAAGTCGCAATGCTCGCAAGAACTGCAAAGTACTCAGCGTGAAGGTCACGAGGAAGCACCTGTGTAGAGATTTCTTGAGCACGGATACCCAATTTGTCGCAGACGTATTTTTCAACGAATGGTGGGATGTTGGCAAAGTTACCAACCGCACCAGAGATTTTACCAGCTTCCACACCAGCAGCCGCATGCTCGAAACGCTCGATGTTGCGCTTCATTTCGCTGTACCAAGTCGCTAATTTAAGACCAAAAGTTGTCGGCTCAGCATGCACACCGTGGGTACGACCCATCATGATGGTGAACTTGTGCTCTTTCGCCTTGTCAGCGATGATGTTAGTGAAGTTTTCAAGGTCACGACGGATGATGTCGTTGGCCTGCTTGTAGAGGTAACCGTAGGCCGTATCCACCACGTCAGTAGAAGTCAAACCATAGTGAACCCACTTGCGCTCTTCACCAAGAGTCTCAGAAACCGCACGCGTGAAAGCCACTACGTCATGGCGAGTCTCTTGCTCGATCTCCAAAATACGGTCGATGTCAAAGTCCGCTTTTTCACGAATCAAAGCCACATCTTCCTTAGGGATTTCCCCCAACTCAGCCCATGCCTCGTCAGCCAAGATTTCCACCTCAAGCCAAGCACGGTATTTATTTTCTTCAGTCCAAATGTTCGCCATCTCAGGGCGAGAATAACGTTCGATCATGATTAAGATACCAAGGGCGACTAAAAAGCGACTGAATTTTAGGAAACCAACGACGGACGCTTACGTCCTAGGAGGTTTATCTAAATTCCGAGCTTTCCGCCCGGGTTCAGTTCTGCAAACTAGGTACCCGTTTCCTTTCTTTGTTTACAATCAGGAAGTCCGGAACCCGCATTCAGTTTAGAGTATACAGAGGCCCTTGTTCCTTTCTTTTTGTGTATTTTATTCTAAAAAAACTGAAATTCGTCAGTTTGATACTGTGCTCTTTTTTTCCAAATACTCATTATACTTGATTTCAATATTTGAATCTTTAGATTTCTCAGCTATTAATCCCCATTTGTCGACTATAAATCTGTCATGTTCTCTATAAAGTTTACTAATATAGTCATCACTTATATCAATTATAGCATCTTCAACATATTGGAAAAAAACATTCTCGGTAAAGCTTTCAACAATTGGATGAGCTTTATAAGAACCTCTATAAGAAGCTTCAAGAATAGAAAAAGAAAAAAATCTAAAAATATCGTTACTTTCCATACTATCAAAAATCCTTAGGGATTAACTCACAAAAATTCATCAATTGTTGGATTACTTATATTATATATTTGTGAAATAATTTTTTTCTTTCAAAAATATCTAAAAGTTTTTTTCACTAAACTATTTTTCTTTAAGGTCAAATAGTAATGAGATTATAAGATTGATAGATTCAATGTCCTCATTTTTGTATAAATCAACTATGGACTCTATTTTTTCAATAGCGTACTCTTTGGAGAAATGTTCATAAAGTATTCGTAAGAATCTTTTCATTTCCTTATCTAGCTTGTAGGTTTTACTAGAAAAAATGACTTTTTCCTCTATTAAATAGGCAAAAATTTCTTCTATTAAGTGTTTTGGTAATTCTTTGCGAACTTTTACAAACTCTTGAAAAATATCACATAACAACTGTTTAGTAGCTCTCTGTTCAAGTAAGGTTCTTAATATTTTTTGACTGTTACTACTATCAAATTTCTGAAAAACATTTGGATGAAGCCTATAAATTATCTCAAAAGATGAATATCGCATACCCCCCTCCGACAAAGCAGGTTCTATGGAACGATTCAATTCATCAATATCTTCTATATTATTAATTAAAGTAGATATAAAATACTCATAATTTGTAGTTCCTTCAGCTCTTAACTTATCCAACATTTTTTTTAATAAAATAACATATTTTTTATCATCAACAAATGTTAAAGCATCTGAAGTAATAGATATAATAGATGAAGTATCAATCGAAGGATAATAAAACTGTCCACCGATTTTGTTTATTAGAGAATTTATATAGACGTAACCTCCCAACATTTTCTTTGAAGAAACTAAATCAATCATTACTGAAAATACATATCTTGCTTTTTCTGCCGTGCATTTCTCCTCAGAGGGATGCGCGAAACTATTTCTTAAATCAAAACAATATTCCAACTCTTTAATTTCATATCTGGATAAAATTCCAAAACCATCTTCATTACAGAAATTTATCAAATCTCTTTCAAATGGTTTAGAATTATTCCGTTGAATTCTAATTCTATCAAATTGGCTTCTTTGACTCTCATTAAATTCGGTAGATAACATATCAATTTTTTTAAACAAATCGTCCATGCCAGCAATAACAGATAGAATAACACTTGCCTTATATGCTTTTGTGTTATAGCAATCTAACGACTCTTTAAAATAATCTCGAATTTGTTTATCATATACAGAGTTTAATAGTTCTTCTTGATCTCTAATCATTACCAATCAATCCCTTTCCCAAACTCCTCTACCTCATCCGGTACATCACTAAACAAAGTCACATGCCCCATCTTGCGGTTGCGCTTCGCTTCTATTTTACCATACATGTGGAGGTGGGCGCTTGGATTTTCTGTGACATATTTTTCAGCAGCCTCGACATGCTGGCCGAGGACATTTAGCATGACGGCTGGGGCATGCAGGTGGATAGCTGGCAATGGCGCTCCCAGAACACCGAGAATATGAGTATCAAACTGCGAGAAGTCACAGGCTTCGATTGAGTAGTGACCTGAATTGTGCGGACGTGGCGCAATTTCGTTGACAATGATGTCATCAGCGGTTGCAAACATTTCCACGCAAAGAGTTCCAGACAGGTTCAGTTGTTCTGCGATTCGCACCGCCATAGCCTTGGCTTTTTCAGCTAAACTTTCTGAAATGCGAGCAGGCACAATGGTTTTTGAAAGAATGTTGTTGCGGTGGATATTTTCCTGAACCGGGAAAACTGTCACATCCTTGCCATTACCAGACACGATGACAGAAATTTCCAGGTCAAAGTTGACAAATTCTTCCAAAAACGCTGTCGGCTGAATTGGCTAATGTATAGGCTTCTTCTAAATCTGCTTCTGAACTAATGACCTTTTGACCGTGACCATCGTAACCACCAGTCGCCGTCTTGAGGACATAGTTTTTTTCGAGAGGTCGATATCTGCCAAATCTTGGCTTGAGGTCACAACCTTGTATGGAGCAACGGTAACTTGAGCCTTGTTGGAAAGAAAGTCCTTTTTCAAAAATACGGTTTTGGGAGATTCGAAGCAGGTCGGTCCCTTGAGGGAGTTGTCCATCCTTGATGACAGCGTCCAAACCATCGGCATCGACATTTTCAAATTCATAGGTCAGGACATCACAGCGGTCTGCCAACTGACGAAGAGCTTCCACATCGTTATAAGGAGCTACGATGATTTCCGCCACACGAGAGGCTGGACAATCAGCAGCTGGGTCCAATGCGATGACCTTGTGGCCCATATAGATAGCAGAAATGGCCATCATCTGACCCAGCTGACCACCACCGATAATTCCGATTGTTTTAGATGAGTTCATTCGTCGACTCCTCTGCGATTCTTCCTTGTTCTTCTGCGAAATCTGCCAATGCTGTCGCAATAGCCTGATCCTCTACTGAAAGGAGACGGAGGGCAAAGAGGGCCGCATTGGTCGCACCTGCTTCACCGATAGCCATAGTTGCGACTGGTACTCCACCCGGCATCTGAACGATAGAATAGAGCGAATCTACACCGCTAAGAGCACGTGATCTGACTGGTACACCAATGACAGGAAGGGTTGTTTTGGCAGCTACCATACCTGGCAAGTGAGCAGCGCCACCCGCACCTGCAATAATGACCTTGATACCGCGACTCCGTGCTTCCTCGGCATGTTTGAACATGAGGTCAGGTGTGCGGTGGGCAGAGACAACTTTCTTTTCGTAGGCTACACCGAAGCGGTCTAGGACTTCTGCTGTTTTTTGCATAGTTGCCCAGTCGGATTTGGAGCCCATGATGATGGAAATTACTGGTTTCATTTCTTCTCCTTTTTAATAATCGTCTAATGTAGTGCGGCGATTATCTTATACTAGCTTGCTAACGCTCGCAGATCAAACGACCATTATCGTGTTTGGCGACTGCGTCGCCTTTTCTTATATCTTTATCTAATTGCCTTGCTTCCGATATCGGTTCGGTAAAAGAGGCCTTCTGTTTTTTGTTTGTCAAGTTCCTTGTAGATGGTGTCTTGGGCTTCTTTGACAGTATCAGCTGTGGTAACCAGCATGTAAACACGGCCTCCGTTTGAAAGAAGGTCTTTCCCATTTTCAGCAAATTTAGCTCCGGCATAGTAAGTGATGATGTCGCCTTCTGTCTTGGTAGGAAGCTTGACATCTTTCTCATAAGCGAGTGGGTAGCCATTTGAAGCTACAACCACACCCAGTGTCACACCCTTGTCCGTCCAAGTAATAGCTGGCTCCTTGCCTTCCAAATGTCAGTAATGTTTTGCGCGAAGTCAGATGTCAAACGAGGTAAGATAATTTGCGTTTCAGGATCTCCGAAACGAGCGTTAAACTCGATGACTTTGGGTCCATCAGTTGTCAAGATAAGACCAGCGTAAAGGACACCAAGATATGGACGACCTTCTTTGATCATGCCTTCGAGGACTGGCTTGACAATGGTGTCAACCGCTGTGTCAACCACGCTCTGTGACAAGTGAGGAACTGGCGCATAGGCACCCATCCCACCAGTGTTAGGCCCCTTGTCGCCATCATAAGCACGTTTGTGGTCCTGAGCCGTTGGCATGATGTAGAACTTGTCACCATTGACAAAGGCAAAGAGAGAGAAACTCCTCCCCGTCAAGGAATTCCTCGATAACCACACGCGCACCTGAGTCACCGAATTTATTGTCCAATAGCATCTCGTGAGCGGCTTCGACCGCTTGCTCAACCGTTTCAGCAACGACGACACCTTTCCCAAGGGCCAAACCGTCTGCCTTGACTACGATTGGAGCACCTTTTTCTTCGATATAGGCCTTAGCTTCCTCGAAATCTGAAAATGTGCCATAGGCTGCTGTCGGAACGTCGTATTTGACCATGATTTCCTTAGCGAAATCCTTAGACCACTCAAGCTCAGCCGCAGCCTTGGTCGGACCAAAAGCTTTGAGTCTTGCCGCATTGAAATCATCCACGATACCAGCCGCAAGGGCATCATCTGGCCCGATAAAGGACCAAGCTATATCGTTGGCTTTTGCAAACTCAATCAATTTAGAATGTTCGGAAATAGAGATATCCACCAATTCCAGACCATCCAGAGTCATCCCGTCATTCCCAGGAGCTACAAAGACTTTCAACGTCTTTTGACTCAAGCAACTTCTTAGCAATGGCATGTTCACGACCACCCGAACCGACAACAAGCAGTTTCATCTCTCAACCTCTTTTACGAATTATTTACTATTATTATATCATAAACGTTCGTTTTAATCTTGTTTCGTTAAGCGTTTTTAGGCAAAAAAAGGAAAGAAACTGTTTTCTTCCCTTTTGTTTTTTAATGTCTAAAATGTCTCACGCCTGTGAAGACCATAGTTAAGCCGTATTTATCAGCAGCTTCGATAGACTCTTGGTCACGGACTGAGCCTCCAGGCTGGATGATGGCCTTGATCCCTGCTTTGGCGATTTCTTCCACGTTATCCGCAAATGGGAAGAAGGCATCTGAAGCAAGAACAGCACCATCTAAACGGGCTTTGGCTTGGTCAATGGCGATACGAACAGAAGCCACACGATTGGTTTGACCAGGGCCAACACCAAGTGTCATGTGGTCATTAGTCACGATGATACCGTTTGATTTGACGTACTTGATAGCCTTCCAAGCAAACTCAAGAGCAGTCGCTTCTGTCTCCGTTGGCTGGCGTTTGGTTACCACTTGCCAGTCAGCTGGGCTTTCTTTGATTACGTCTTGGTTTTGCACGAGAAGTCCACCGACAACACCTGTGTATTCTGTTTCCACTTCACTGGCATCTTGGGCGTCAAATGGCAAGGCAAGGATACGCAAGTTTTTCTTTTTGTTGGTCAAAATGGCTAGCGCTTCATCCGTATAGCTTGGTGCAATGATGATTTCAAGGAAAACACCGTGCATCTTCTCAGCTGTCGCAGCATCTACCTCACGGTTAAGAACGACGATTCCACCAAAGATAGACACTGGGTCAGACTCATAAGCGTAGTCCCAAGCAGTCTCGATGTCATCAGCTTGACCGATACCGCACGGGTTCATGTGTTTGAGAGCCACAACGGTTGGACGTTCTTTGAAATCGCGAATAATACGAATGGCAGCGTCAGCATCACGGATATTGTTGAAGGATAATTCCTTACCGTTAAGCTGTTTGGCTGATGCAATGGAGTAATCCGTTGGCAAAGCTTTTTGGTAAAAGTCCGCATCTTGTTGAGGATTTTCCCCATAACGCATGGGTTGTTTGAGGTCATAAGTCAAAGTGAGTTTTTCAGGTTTTTCTTCACCCACTTGAGCCGTGAAGTATTCCGCAATCAAGGCATCATAAGCAGTTGTGTGACGGAATACTTTTGCTGCCAAACGTTGGCGAGTTTCGTAACTTGTTTCGCCGTTGGCTGCTAATTCCTCCAAAAACTACAGCATAGTCAGCAGGGTCTACAACAACTGTTACACTAGCGTGATTCTTCGCTGCCGAACGAAGCATAGATGGTCCACCAATATCGATGTTTTTCAACGGCGTCAGCGTAAGTCACGTCTGATTTAAGAATGGTTTCCTTGAATGGGTAAAGGTTGACCACCACAAGGTCAATGAGCTCAATCTTGTTGTCTTTAGCCGCTTCCAAGTGGCTATCTAAGTCACGACGAGCCAAGAGTCCACCGTGGATATTTGGATGGAGAGTCTTGACGCGACCATCCATCATTTCCGGGAAACCAGTCACATCGTCGATGGCAATGGTATCAACACCGGCATTATCAAGGGCAACTTTGGTACCACCTGTTGAGATGATATCCCAACCAAGTTTTTTAAGTTCTTGGGCAAATTCAACAATGCCCGCTTTGTCTGAGACTGAAATAAGTGCTCGTTTAGTCATTTTACTTATCTTCCTTTTCTAATATCATATACTTCACTTCGTATAAAATATCTGTTAAATACACTTCTTTTGAAGCCTTTCCAAATACAGGATACTTAATAATATTTCTAATAAAATTATCAGCAACTGTAATCAAAAAAACGATAAGAAATACAAATAAAATTAATCCTAGAAATACGTTAAATGATATGCTATTTTCTCCTGTATCAAAAAATTGTTTTACAGCTAAAGTGATAAAAGCCGTTACCAAAATCATACCAACTGTACTTACAGACTTTACTAAACTTTCATATCTCTTAATCTGATTGTCACGTTTCTCTGTCAAATCAACAATTAATAATTTTACAGCATAACTAGCTTCCCTCCCATATATATGAATTAAGTTACGTTTTACTTCTTGACATATCTCTTCAAATTTATCAGGTTTACCGTCTGAAATTTTATCAATTTTTCGACTGAGATAAATAAAGTACACCAAAGAAAACACAGTAAAAATAAGAGAAGCTATCTTAACACACAAATCACCAAAATCCCACCAAATGAGTCCATAACTTACTAACATTAGAGTAATAAATACAATTAAGTTAATTAGAAATTTATTTCTAATTTTTATTACTTTAGGGTAAAAATGTTTTTCATACTCATTAAAAAAATCTTCAAATTCTTTCACTTTATCTAGTAAAGTCTTAACAGCTTTATTATTCAAAATTTACCTTCTCCCCACCCCTAAACTATCCAACACTTCTGGATACAACTTGTACTCTGCCTCATGAATGCGAGCTTCAAAACTGGCAATGGTATCATCAGCTAGTCGTGGCACACGGACTTGTTTAATGACCTTGCCGGTATCAACACCCGAATCCACCCAATGAATAGTCACGCCAGACTGGTCCACACCTGCATTCCAAGCATCCTCAATACCATGAGCGCCTGGAAATTCAGGGAGAAAAGCTGGGTGAATATTGATGATACGGTCTTCATAAGCTGCTAGTAAAGTTGGGCCAACGATTTTCATATAGCCTGCGAGACAAACCAAGTCAATCTGGTGCTCATCTAAGAGTTCGACGATGGCTCCTTCATAGTCTGCCTTATTCTCAAACTCTTTAAGTTCAAAGGCATAAGATAAAACCCCTAGCTTTTCGGCACGTTCTAAAACGTAGGCATCCCGGTGATCTGAAAAGACAAATTCTACTGGAAATTGTTCCGCAATCACCTGAAAGTTTGAGCCGTTGCCAGAGGCAAACAGCAATCTTTTTAGCCATTATTTAATCACCACACTTGCATCTGTCTTCTTGACAATCCGACCGATTTCATAAACAGGTTCGTCAAGAAGTTCTTTGACACGTTCCACATTTTCTGGTTTAACCGCAAGCATGAGACCAATACCCATGTTGAAGATTTCAAACATTTCTTCGTGCTTGATTTGGCCATATTTTTCAAGAGCTTTGAAAATTGGAAGAACTGGAACTTTGCTTTCGTCAATTTCAGCAGCCAAATCATCCGCGAACATACGAGGTACATTCTCGATGAAACCACCACCTGTGATGTGGGCAATTCCATTCACCAATTCCTCTTTAATGAGTGGCAAGACAGCCTTGACATAGATACGAGTTGGCTCCAAAAGAACGTCTTTGAGTTTCTTGCCTTCCAATTCTGGGAGGACTTCTTCACCTGTATAGTCCGCAAAGACGCGACGGACGAGCGAGTAACCATTTGAGTGAATACCACTGGAAGCAAGTCCAAGAAGGACGTCTCCCTCTGCTACTTTTGAACCGTCGATGATTTGAGATTTTTCAGCCACACCGACTGCGAAACCAGCCAAGTCATAGTCATCTTCGCCATACATACCAGGCATTTCAGCAGTTTCCCCACCGATGAGGGCTGCACCTGCTTGTACACAACCTTCAGCCACACCAGCAACCACTTGTTCTAGCTTAGCTGGTTCATTTTTTCCAGTTGCGACGTAGTCAAGGAAGTAGAGGGGCTCTGCACCTGCAGCGATGATATCGTTGACACACATAGCCACACAGTCTTGTCCGATAGTATCGTGTTTGTCGTACTTGATAGCAAGCATGAGCTTGGTTCCAACACCGTCAGTTCCTGAAATCAAAACTGGCTCTTTAACACCTGTTTTTGAAAGGTCGAACATACCACCGAAACCACCAAGAGCTCCCATAACACCCGCACGCTCCGTACGTGCTACGTGTTTTTTGATCCGCTCAACAACTTCATAACCCGCTTCAACATCCACACCCGATTGAGCGTATGCATTCTTATTTGTCATTTTTTAATCCTTTTCTTTAATCGAGAGTCTTTAGCCGTCTATTTGTAAAAACTGATCTTGTCATCCAAACTTCTACGATAGTCTTCTTCATAGTCGTAGAGAGGCGTTGGGTAGTCACCGTCAAAGTAAGCAACACAGAGACCACCGTTCGGCGCATCTGTTTCGATGCCGATAGAATCAATCAAGCCATCAATCGAAAGATAGGTCAAGCTATCCGCACCAATGATTTGGCGAGTCTCTTCGACCGTATGATTGGCCGCAATCAGCTCCTGACGTGTCTGGATATCAATACCGTAAAAACATGGATAGGCAAGAGCAGGACTCCCGATGGCAACGTGTACTTCTGATGCCCCCGCTTCTTTCAAAAGTTGGACAATGCGACGAGATGTCGTGCCTCGTACAATCGAGTCATCAATCATGACAACGCGTTGCCTTTAACGACACCAGAAACGGCAGACAGTTTCATCCGAACTCCTTGCTCGCGTAACTCTTGAGTCGGCTGGATAAAGGTCCGTTGCGTATATTGGTTTTTGATGAGTCCCATTTCATTTGGCAGGCCTGATTCTTCCGCAAATCCCATCGCTGCGCTGAGTGAGGAGTTTGGCACCCCGACTACGATATCAGCTTCATACTTGAACTCACGTGCCAGTTGAGCTCCCATTCGCTTACGTGCCGTATGAACATTGACACCGTGGATGTTGGAGTCAGGACGTGCGAAGTAGATATACTCCATGGAACAGATAGCCAACTGAGTATCGTTTGTATAGCTGTCATACTGGATACCACTATCATCAATAATGACAATCTCGCCTGGTTTTACGTCGCGAATCCACTCAGCACCGATTACTTCAAAGGCACAGGTTTCAGATGAAACCACTACAGCTCCATTAGCCATTTTCCCGATTGACAGAGGTCGGAAGCCATTTGGGTCAAGCGCTGCAATTAACTTATCTTCAAACATCAAGAGATAAGCAAAACCACCTTTGACAAGACTGAGTGCTTCCTTGATTTTACCCATCAAATTTGGATTGTGGCTACGGCGAATAAGGTGAGCCAAGATTTCAGAGTCAGAGGTTGAGCTGAAAATCGCTCCTCTTTGTTCCAATTCTTGCTTGAGCGATTCTGCATTGGTCAGATTCCCATTATGAGCCAAACCAAACTGCATATCATGAAAGCGGAAAAGGAAAGGTTGGATATTGTCTACAGAAGCTTCTCCCGCAGTCGCATAACGCACGTGTCCCAATCGCTCCTGCTCCTGTCAATTTATCCAAATTAGCAGGATTTTTGAAGACTTCTGAGAGAAGCCCCATATCACGATGACGCTTCAATTGTCCATGGTCATTGGAGAGGATCCCTGCCCCCTCCTGACCACGGTGCTGAAGACTATGGAGTCCAAAAATAGGTCAATTTGGCAGCGTCTGGGTGACCCCCAGATACCAAAAAAACACCACATTCTTCATTAAGAGATTTTTACTTCGTATGTCATTTTATATACCTAATTTTTATTTGTGTATCATTCCTTAACGATACTAGAGCGGAATGATACGGCAGAAGCTCGTTTCACTCGCAACAATAAATCATTTGCAATTGTCGTAAGTTAGATCTAATTGATTTTACATTTACTGATGGTTATCTATTAGAAAATCTGCAAAGCCTATTTTCCAGTAAAGTATTTAACCGCTGATGCAAAGAGATATTGGTCTTTATTTCCTGGAATATTTTGGAAGAGACCGTCTTCGAAACGTTCTGAGTGTCCCATCTTCCCAATGATTTGACCGTTCTTGCTTGTGATACCTTCAATCGCATGGACAGAACCATTTGGATTGTACTTAGAGTCCATGCTTGGTTTGCCTTCGAAGTCAACATATTGGGTAAAGATTTGACCATTGTCACGAAGTTCTACAAATTCCTCAGCTGTCACGACAAATTTACCTTCACCATGTGATACTGGGATGGCATGGATGTCACCAACTTTCACGCCAGCAAGCCATGGTGAGTTGGTGTTAGCAATCCGTGTTTCAACCATCTTAGCCACGTGTTGGTTGGCATCATTGTAGAAGAGAGTTGGACTCGTGCTGCTTGCATCTTCAAAGTTCCCATATGGAAGAAGACCTGATTTGACAAGAGCTTGGAATCCGTTACAGATACCGATAATCAAACCACCACCTTCGATAAAGCTATCGATGGCTGCACGTACTTTTTCATTGAGCAAGATGTTCACGATAAATTTAGCTGATCCATCAGGTTCGTCGGCGGCTGAGAAGCCACCTGCAAAGAAGATAATGTTAGCTTTTTCAATATTGTCAACCATGGTGTCAACAGACTTGACAATCGCTTCTTCATTCAGTGTGACAAATGGTACTAAGTTGACTTTCGCACCTTCTTTTTCAAAGGCCTTAGCTGAATCGTATTCAGAGTTAGTACCTGGGAACACTGGGATGTAAACCACTGGTGTCTCAACTGTTTCTTTAGCTTTGATGACAGCATCTGATGCCACAGCAGGTACTTCTTCCAACTCAGTTGCTTGTTCAAATTCTGTTGGATAAACTTCTTCAAACTACCTTGGAAGGCACTGTCAAGTTTGTGTCCATCAAGCCTTACATCGTTGACAGTAAGTGTAAAGTCAGCTGCTGTTTGTCCAATCTTGGCAACACCTGAAATCTCTTCCGGAGATGTGAAGACGAATCCACCCAATTGAGCTGTCAAGGCAGTCTCAAGATTTTCAAGGGTTACAGTGGCACCAATATGGTTACCAAATGTTGCAAGGGCAAGGGCTTCAAGGACACCACCATATTTGACAGCTGATGCTGCTGTTACTTTGTGATCAGCTTGGATGGCTTCAAATTGAGCAAAGTTAGACTTGATCAGATCAAAGTCAATTTCTTGTGCCAAAGCTTGACCTGGGATGTAATAGATATTTTCACCAGCAGCTTTAAATTCTGGAGAAAGGACCTTACGGCTATCTGCAGTTGTGACACCAAAGGCAACTAAGGTTGGTGGTACTGTCAATTCTTCAAAGGTGCCAGACATAGAGTCTTTACCACCGATAGATGGCAACCCAAGTTGAATCTGAGCTTCAATGGATCCAAGAAGAGCTGCTACTGGTTGACCAAAACGCTCTGCTTGTTTGTCCATACGCTCGAAGTATTCTTGATAAGAGAAACGAGCCTTAGACCAGTTTGCACCAGCAGCAACCAAACGAGCGGTTGCTTCGATGACCGCATAAACCGCACCATGATATGGAGACCATTCTGCTACATAAGGGTTGAACCCTTGCGCCATAACAGAAGCAGTTGTTGTCACACCATGTTGAACTGGCAATTTCTGTACGGAAGCTTCCGTTGGTGTGATTTGGTAGCGACCACCGAGTGGGTGATTAACAGTTGAACGACCAACTGAGCTATCAAAGATAGTTTGCAACCCTTTTTGACTGGCATGATTCAGGTCAGCCAAGACTTCAAGAGTATCAGCTTCAAGGGTTTCGGCAGATGTTTGACGTTCTTCTGGAAGATTAACATCCTTGTCAACCACCTTAGCATCCACAACTACACGTACACCGTTTGTATCAAGGAAACGACGTTCCAAATCAACGATGGTTTCACCATTCCAGTGCATAACAAGATTTGGTTTTTCAGTCACTGTCGCAACGACAACCGCGTCAATATTTTCTTTATTACATTCAGCAACGAAGGCATCTACATCATCTGGACGAACCACTACAGCCATACGTTCCTGAGATTCAGAAATGGCAATTTCTGTACCGTTCAAACCTTGGTATTTCAATGGCACTTTGTCTAGATCAATTTCAAGACCATCTGCCAATTCACCGATAGCTACACAGACACCGCCAGCACCAAAGTCATTTGATTTCTTGATCAGACGTGTCACTTCCCCATTACGGAAAAGACGTTGAATCTTACGTTCTTCGATGGCATTCCCTTTTTGGACCTCAGCACCAGCCGTTTCAACAGATTCAACCGTTTGAACTTTAGAAGAACCTGTCGCACCACCGACACCGTCACGTCCAGTCTTACCACCGAGCAAGATAATCACGTCACCTGCTTCAGGTTTTTCACGAACAACATTTCCCTTGGGAGCTGCACCGACAACGGCGCCTAGCTCCATACGCTTAGCAACGAAACCTGGGTGGAAGTATTCACGAACATAAGTCGTCGCAAGACCAATTTGGTTACCATATGAAGAATAACCGTGAGCCGCTGTTTTAGAAATCACTTGTTGTGGCAATTTACCAGCGCGAGTTTCAGCAATTGGAGCTGTAATATCGCCAGCACCTGAGATACGCATAGCTTGGTAAACGTATGAACGCCCTGACAATGGGTCACGAATGGCACCACCGATACAAGTAGCCGCTCCACCAAATGGTTCGATTTCCGTTGGGTGGTTGTGGGTTTCGTTCTTAAACATGAGAAGCCATGGTTCTTTGACACCATTGACATCCACTTCAATTTCAACAGAGCAGGCATTGATTTCATCAGACACTTCCATGTCTTCCAAACGACCATTGGCACGCTCATAACGACCGAAAATAGTCGCCATATCCATCAAGGTTTGAGGTTTTTCTGTACGTCCCAACTCATCACGCATGGCAATATACTTGTCATAAGTCGCTTGCAATTGTTTCTGGAATTTAGAAGCTGAGAAGTCGATATTCTTCAACTCCGTCTCAAAAGTTGTATGACGGCAGTGGTCAGACCAGTAAGTATCCAAAACCTTAAGCTCAGTCTCAGTTGGCACACGTCCAATTGACTTGAAGTAATCTTGAATGAAGAGAAGGTCATCCACTTCCATGGCCAATCCTTGTTCTGCCTTATACTGTGCAAAATCTTCTGCCGTATAAGTTTCAAAGAAATCCAAGCTTGGAATGGTCTTGTCAGACTCAGAGAAATCCTGTTTCGCAATGCCAAGAGTGATATCTTTGAAACGAGAGTCCACTGGGTTCAAGAGATAGTTTTTAACAGCTTCCAATTCATTCGCATCAATATCCTTATTGACCAAGTAGAGTTGTGCTGTATTCACCGTTACATCACTTGAGCTACCAAGCAAAAGCAAAGCTTCCTGTGAAGAGGCCGCACGTTGGTCAAATTGACCAGGCAAGCTTTCAATGGCAAAGAAAGCAACCTTCTCAAGATCAGCCTTAACCTCAGCTTCATCCAAAACAGTATCTGTCACTTGCTCAGAAAAGATATATTTTTCCGCACGCGCAAACAAATCCTCTGCCAAACCAAAAACATCATAAACCTGAACAATCCGAAGATCATTCAAGTTTTTCAACTGAAGATTATGCTGTAATTCTTTTACTAAAGAGTCAGATTTGACACGAAAATCAGCTTTTTTCTCAACGAAAATACGTTTATCCATTTTAGTTCCTTTATCTATTTCTACTTAAAGATTGTTGTGACGACCAAGTATAACTTTACTTCAATCCCTGCAATTTCTCTAACACAACCTTATAAACATCCGTTAGACTGCCCAAATCTCTACGGAAAACATCCTTATCCATGTGGTGCCCTTCAGCATCCCAAAGGCGGCAGTTATCTGGTGAAAATTCATCTGCCAAGATAATCTTGCCATCCTTATCAAAACCGAATTCCAATTTGAAGTCAATCAAACGAAGACCAATTTGCGCAAACCAATCTTTCAGCAATCCATTGATACGACGCGTTTCTTCCTTGATATAAGCGATTTGTTCATCATTGGCAATATCCAAGAACTTCACATGCTCATCATTGATAAATGGATCATCCAACTCATCGTTTTTGTAGTAAAATTCAACGATTGGAGTTTTCAAGTCCAAACCTTCTTCCACGCCAAAACGTTTAGAAAAAGAACCCGCAGTCACGTTACGAAGCACAACCTCCAAAGGGATGATTGAAACCTTCTTATTGAGTTGTTCTGTGTCAGAAATACGTTCGATAAAGTGAGTAGCCACACCCGCAGCATTCAATTTTTCAAAAATAAGAGACGAAATCTGATTATTGAGCACACCTTTGCCTTCGATGGTCTCTTTACGAGCACCATTCAGCATGGTAGCCTGGTCCTTATAAACGGACCTAATCACATGTTCGTCTTCTGTAGTATAGATATCTTTAGCTTTTCCCGTATAAATAAGTTTACTGGACATTTTATCATTCGCCTTTCGTATTACTTGGCCTCATTCTAACACAAAAACAAGCAGAAATCAAATGTTTTACGAACGTAAACGTATTCCCTCCTGAGTTTTATAAAAACTGTAAATCTTTTTAGGATTACAGTTTTTAAATATTATTTGAGAAAAAGTGATCATTATTCCCAATTCAAGAAATCATCCAAATAATAGCGTAAATAACTTTTCTTGCCTGTAATTATCTGTAAACGGCCTTCTAAACCGTACCTAAGCTTTTCAGCTTGTTCTTGAGTTATTTTTGTTTCCGCTTCTATTTTAAAGAAATTTCCTTGGTCAGTTCTCGTTGCAATTGTATCAATACTAGTGATAGTAGAAACAAGTCTCACTTGACCATTAGCACCATTAGTCGTGGTAAAGCGTACAGAATCTCCAATCTTGATTCTCACAATATCTTTTGAACTAAGATAGGCCGTCAATTTTGTTTTCCCTTCTCTATCTAATAGTGGATATAATTTAGCCAGTAATGTTCCTTCTGTGACTACCGAAGATTGATTCCTTTCAGGATTGAGATAAAGAACTCCGTCTTCCTGGGCTCTTATTGTTCCTTTTTCGAGTAAGCTAGTTTGATTTTTTTTGCCTATTTCTCTTTCTAAATCATCTTGCTCTAAAGCAATCTGCTCTTGTACAGTCGAAGAATTCTGAGAAAAGAGACCTATATTGGGCTGTGTAGTACTGTTCTTAAGGTTACTTGTTTTACTTTGATGATTTCTAAAACTCTCCAACTGATTAACATTGGCTTCATCCTGGATCACATCTCCAACCTCCTGATACTGAACAAGTAAATCTCCTCGTTGCACTTGTTTGTTCTCTTCCAGATAATTAACTACCATCCGCCTATTACTAGTTGATTGGATATTAGCAATGATACGACTAGGTTCAACTGTAGCTTTCGAAGATAAACTAATTTCCTTTTCTGCAAACATTGCAAATCCAAACGTAAACACCACCAAAAGTGACATAGGAAAAATCACTCGGCTGGAAAAATTATGATAACGTCGATTATAAAATTCCGCACTTTCTAAAAATTCAAGGTGCATTCTTTCTCCTTTCTAACAGTTAACTAAATGAGTATAAAAACTATTTTGAGCAAGTAAGTCAGCATGATTCCCCTCCTCTACAATCTTACCCCAATCCAAAACGACAACTTTCTCCACTCGTTCAGCAATAGTCAAGCGATGAGCAATGAAAATCAAGGTCTTATCTAGATTCATGAGATTGTCTACTATCCGTTTCTCTGTTAAGATATCTAGGCTGCTCGTCGCCTCGTCCAGAATCAAGATAGGGGCATCTGTCAAGAGAGCACGCGCTAAAGCAATCCTCTGGCGTTGGCCACCAGAAATTCCTGTCCCATCAGAAGTCAATTCTGTCTGGTAATTCAAGGGCATACGCTCAATATCTTCACGAATTTCTGCTAGCTCAACTGCACGCAGTATATCCTCCCGAGTCGTACCCTCCTTAGCTCCGAGAAGGAGATTTTCTAAAATTGTTCCATTGAATACATAGGGTTGTTGAGGTAAATAGTTGATATGTTGGCGCAGAGACTTTTTATCAATCTGATTTAAATTCATATCCCCCAGTCTGATTTCTCCCTGATTTGGGCTGTAAAAATTAACCATCATCTTAGCTAGGGTCGACTTTCCTGATCCTGAAATCCCTACAAGAGCTATTTTAGAGCCCTGTTTGATTGTCAAATTGATATCTGATAAGATATCTTGACCATATTCATACTTGTAGTGAATTCCCTTGAAGTCATATCTCCTTGAACCATACTCAAATCCTCTACCATTTTCTGTTCTTCAAACTCGGATTTGACCAGATACACCTCGTTGAGACGACTATTAGCAACTTGAGCTGTTTGAAGCTTACTCTGAAGGTTGATGATGTTTTCTAGAGAATTAGTAAAATAATAAAGAAGTGTATTATACGTAATCAACTGGCCCAAACTCATTTCCCCAGTCATAACAAAATTAGCCCCTATCCATAATACGCAGACATTTAGCGACAGTTGAGCAAGTTTTTTAAGAGCTTTTTGCTGACTTTCTGCTTTACTATAAGTAAAGGATCTTTTCAGATAATCCACAAATTCCCTATCAATCTTTTGGTAGCGTGTTTTTTCGCTAGCCAAGGATTTAATCGTTTCAATACCATTGATATCCTCTATAACGGATGATGATAGGGTTGCATTTGCTTCCATAGTATCCCGGTTCATCTTTTCAAAAGGTTTCATAAAAGCAAAAATGATTGCAGCATAAATAGGGAGACCCAATAAACTTATGAAAAAAAGACTACTATTTTGCAAAAACAAGATTATAGAAATAATCAATACCGTAGATATATCCAAAAAAATTGAAATAATGGTTGAAGCTAAGGCATCTATGATACTATTGGCATCTGTAAATCGAGACACGATTTCTCCCGTCCGTCGAGTCGCAAAAAAAGACACAGGTAGATGAAAAACATGTTTGATATAAGATAAAATAACATCAATCGATAGACGTTGTCCAAGGACAATTAATAGGTAATCTTGAGCAAAAGATAAAATCTGTTGGAGGGCATACACGATAACAAGACATATAGAAATAATACTTAGGGTCGAAGATGTCTGATTTGGTACATAGGTATCAATAATAGATTGTAGATAGTACGAACCAACGATATTAATCAAGGTTACTAGAGCAGTCGCTAAAATGATATTGATGATTAAACCTTTCTGATTTATCAAATAGGTAGAAAAGAAGTCCAACCCTGATTCTTGTCCTTATGTGGCTGATAATTTGGTGAGGGAGCCACAAAGATAGTTGTTCCTGTCCATTCTTCTTCAAATCTTTCGCGCGATAGTTTTGTCAATCTAACCTCTGGATCTGGATCAGCTATATGGATATTCTGCTTATCCTTTCCTGTCACTACGTAATAATGAAATAATTCTTTATCCTTAAGCACGTGAACCACAAAAGGAAAGATTAAATTTGGAGAATCAAATAAAGTCATGTCTGCTTGAATAGCTTGTGGCTCAAAACCTAATGTTTCCGCAGCCTTCACCAGACCCAAAGCTGTCGTCCCATTTGTAGTCGTTTTGGCTAATTCACGAAGACGTGCTAATGAATAATAGCTTCCAAAATAGCCAAACACCATGGCTAACGAAGCCACTCCGCAGTCCTTCTGATCCATCTGTGAGCGGTAGTGTTTTTTCCTAAATTTCATATTCTTATCCTTTTTCTTAACAATCTAATTAAAAGTTCTGTAAGATTATTTTAGCCAAACAAAGTAAGAAATAGGTAACTCTTTCTAAAAAAACAAAATCTACACCCAAATAGCACTTTTAGAAGTTTAAGCAAACATATGGATTGATAAATCCGTTAAAATAAATATTCCACACAATCAAAAAAGCAACATGACCAGCATGTTGCTTTTTCTTATATTCTATTTTTAATGATTGCTAATACGTCTGCGACACTTTGGAGGTTGTCAATTTCTTCATCATCGATTTCGATTCCAAATTCATCCTCAATGGTTAGGACAAATTCCATCAAATCTACTGAATCAGCATTCAAATCATCCTTTAAACTCAAGTTTTCAGTAACTACAAAGTCTTCTCCTTGACGCTCTTGAATGATGGTTACGATACGGTCAAAAATTTGTTGTTCTGTCATATTGTTCTCCTTATTCCTCTGAAAATTCACGCGCAGTTTGAGCAACTACATCTGTCTCAAGCATGGTACGAATCTGGCGTATTGTGCTATAGACAGCCTTGGCATCACTTGAGCCGTGAGTCTTAACTACTGGTGCCTTAACACCAAACAGAACCGCGCCTCCAACATCTGAATAGTTGAGCTGTTTTTTTCAAACCTCTGAGGTTATCCTTAAGAAGGAAAGCCCCTAGCTTGGCTCTAAGACCGCCACCTACAATAGCATTTTTTTGAGCAAGCCCATAATACCCATAGCAGTCCCTTCAATAGCTTTGAGCACAGCGTTTCCCGTGAAACCATCTGTTACGACTACATCAGCAACACCATCCATCAAATCACGCGCTTCCACGTTTCCCGACGAAATTCAAACTCTCGTCAGCCACTAATAGGTCATAGGCTTCCTTGCGGAGTGGATCTCCCTTGCTGCTCTCTGTCCCGTTATTAAGCAAACCTACACGAGGTTTTTTTCAATGCCACGAACATTTCTAGCATAGAAGGATCCTAGGATAGCGTATTGATGCAGGTGATGAGCTGTATTTTCTGCATTGGCACCAAGGTCAAGCATGTCAAAAGCCTTTTCCATCAATAGTTGGCAAGGTTGACATAAGACCTGGTCGATCGATATTTTTGATACGACCAACGATGAAAAATCCTGCTGCCAACAAGGCACCTGTATTTCCTGCAGAAAGAACCGCATCTGCCTCTCCATCTTTGACAGCCTTAGCCGCCAATACCATGCTGGCATTTTTCTTCTTGCGGATAGCTTTTGTAGGCTCATCATCTGAGTCAATTTTTTCATCTGTATGGATAATGCTGACGCGCTCTGTAGCTGTTAGATATTGCTTGATTTTGCTTTCATCTCCATAAAGTTGGACTTCAATATCTGAAAAGTCAGCAAGGGCTTGATTAACTCCCTCTACAATAGCTTGTGGTGCGTAATCGCCACCCATTGCATCAACTGCGATTTTTTTCATTTGTCTTCCTCTTTCAGTAGTTGTCCCCAGTCGGCTAGGGAATCAATAAATTTCTTTGATTTCAGATGAATGCCGACATATTCCTCGTAGATTTGGTCCATAAACTTGCGCAAGTCCTGCTTGATTTCGGCCTTGAGTGAGATAGTCTCCAAGGTCTCAAAATCAATGGCTTGAAATTGATTGAGCAGATAAGGAATATTGGGATTTAAATGACATCGTTTCTCATCTTCATGGTAATGATCGGGACAAAGACAACCCCCGTATTTGAAGGAGAAGTCAAAGGCTTGCCCCACACGATGACAAAAGGTACACTCATTAAAATTGAGACTGATTCCAAAACGTGTCAATATTTGAATTTCAAAAATATTGGTCAAAACTTGATAATCCAGACCCTCTTCCATCAGCTCTAAAGTCTTTTGCAAAAAAGCAAATAAGGGAGCATCTTCTTGGTTATCCTGCAAACTCGCATCTGCCAAGGCTGCAACGTAAGTCGCATAAGCCATAACAAAGAGGTCACTATTGATTTTCGGAAAAGTCTTCACCTCATGATAATCTTCTATATAACTAAGTCCATCGTCATTGACTTTTAGGAGAAAATGGGCTAAGACTAAAGGTTGAATGACAGGAGCTAGTTTGGATTGGCCGGCATGTTTGACAAAAAACATGCGCTTGCCTGCCTGTTCTGTAAAGATTTTAACAAGCTTATCATCCTCTCGAAAATTTCGATTGTAAAGTACTAAACCCTGACTCGTAATCGATTGAATCATGCTTTTCTCATGTACTCCTCAAGTCGTTTCATAGCTTCTCTGATGGTTCCCATGCTAGCTGCATAAGATAGGCGAACATAGCCTTCTCCATACTGTCCAAAGGCAGCACCAGGGATAAAGGCAACAGCCTTCTTCTGGGCAAAATCCTTCAGAAAAGCAAAAGAATCTTGATTATAGCCTGCCGGAATCTTAGCAAAGATATAAAAAGCCCCATCTGGTTTGATAATCTCAAAACCAAGGTCAGTCATCTTGTCAATAATGTAGTCCCGACGCTGGATATATTCCTTCTTCATGGGTTCTGCATCATCTTTACCAGCTGTCAATGCTTCCACAGCAGCATGTTGCGCCATGGTGTTTGCAGCAGTTACCAAATACTGATGACTCTTGATGAGTTGAGCTGTGAAGTTTGCTGGCGCAAAGATAAAACCTAAACGCCAACCTGTCATGGCATGGGATTTAGAAAGACCGTTAATGATAATTGCCTGATCTCTCAACATAGTTCCCAAAGATACATGATTTTCCCCTGTATAGGTCAATTCTGAGTAGACTTCATCACAGACTACGAAAATCTCATACTTACGTAAAACAGCTGCCAAGGCTTCTAATTGCTCGCGACTATAAGTAATTCCTGTAGGGTTGGCTGGATAGTTGAGAATAACTGCCTTGAGCTTGTCCCCCTGCTCCAAAATTGCCTTTTCTAGCATTTCAGGAGTTAAGACAAAACCATTTTCAGTCGTATCAATCTCGACAATCTCTGCACCGACTAGATTAACTATTGGCTCATAGCCAGGATAGGCAGGAGCTGGCAAGAGAACCTTGTCTCCTTCCTCCAAAATAGCTGTCAGAGTAGCTGATAGAGCCTCTGTCGCACCAATTGTGACCAAGATTTCATTCTCTGGATTGTAGTCTAGCTGATATTTCTCTTTTACAAAATCACTCGCCGCCTGACGCAATGTCAACAAACCACTCATCCCTGTATAGTAGGATTGATCTTGGTCAATGGCTCGCTTTGCAGCTTCCTTGACATGATCTGGCGTTGTAAAATCTGGTTCTCCCAAGGTCAATCGCAGGACACCAGGAATCTCTGAAATAGCCTGGTCAAATTGACGAATCAAGGAAACTTGTATCTTATCTAATTGTTTATTAAAGCGTTTGGTTAAGTCCATATATATCCTCCTTGATCAAAGAACATATATCTATTATACTACAAAAGCTCTCTGACCGCAAAATTCCGTTAATTTACAACCTTATTCCTACTTTCTATTTTACTTTTCTGACAGATAAGATTATAATAAGTAGTATTTATTTTCGGAGGTTTTTATGTCATTTCTATCAAAAAATTGGGCAGGACTGTTAGTCTGTCTGATCATTTCTATCATCTCTTGGGTTTTAGGAGGCTTTCTGCCTGTTGTGGGAGCACCTGTTTTCGCCATTTTTATCGGAATGATTCTCCATCCCTTTCTCACTTCCTATAAACAACTGGATGCCGGCTTGACTTATAGCTCCAAAAAACTGCTCCAATACGCAGTCATCTTACTGGGCTTTGGACTCAATATCTCACAAGTTTTCGCAGTTGGAAAATCTTCCCTTCCTGTCATCCTCTCAACTATTTCAATTGCTTTGATTATAGCTTTCTTTTTCCAACGCTTTTTTAACCTTGATACAAAGCTAGCTACCTTGGTTGGGGTAGGCTCTTCTATCTGTGGCGGTTCTGCCATTGCAGCGACTGCTCCTGTTATTCACGCCAAGGAAAAAGAAGTGGCCCAAGCCATTTCTGTTATCTTTTTCTTCAATGTCTTGGCAGCTCTTATCTTTCAACTCTAGGTTCTTGGCTCCATCTTTCCAACGAAGGTTTTGCTCTCTTTGCGGGTACTGCGGTCAACGATACTTCCTCTGTAACAGCCACAGCTAGCGCCTGGGATAGTCTTTACCAAAGCAATACTCTCGAGTCTGCCACTATTGTCAAACTGACACGCACCCTGGCTATTATCCCTATTACTCTCTTTCTCTCATACTGGCAAAGTCGCCAACAAGGTGATAACCAAGGAGTAAAACTCAAAAAAATCTTCCCCGTTTTTATTCTCTACTTTATCCTAGCTTCTCTGCTAACTACTCTTCTCACATCATTCGGTGTCAGCAATAGCTTCTTTTCACCTCTCAAACAACTCTCCAAATTCCTCATCATCATGGCTATGAGTGCTATTGGTCTCAAAACCAACCTCATTGCTATGATCAAATCCAGTGGAAAATCCATTCTTCTTGGAGCCCTTTGCTGGATTGCTATCATCCTGACTAGTCTTGGTATGCAAACACTCATCGGCATTTTCTAATACTCTTCGAAAATCTCTTCAAACCACGTCAACGTCGTCTTGCCGTACTCAAGTACAGCCTGCGGCTAGTTTCCTAGTTTGCTCTTTGATTTTCATTGAGTACAACACAAAAGGTAGCCTAAAGGCTACCTTTTTATTGTTCAGGAATTAAACGTGTATGTTCTCTCTTAATACAACGGTTCATGACGATATCATCGCATCCCCCAGCACGCAAAATTTTTTCTGCTTCCAAACTTTCAAGTTCTAGTTGTGCCCAGAAGATCTTGGCATCCGCCTTAAGAAAGTCTCGTGCTACATCAGGTAAATTCACTGCGACGATATACATTGACGATATCTACAGGGAAAGGAATTTCAGCTAGACTGGCATAAACCTTTTCTCCCAAAATCTCGCCACCTGCAGCTCTAGGGTTAACTGGGATAATTTTATAGCCACGAGCCTGCATTTCTTTAGTCACTCGATTGCTAGTTGTTTCCTCACGATCGGATAAGCCTACTACAGCTAGAGTTTTACTGGTTGCTAGATACTGACGGACCACTCCATCACTTGGATTGATAAATTCTTGAGTCATAGAAACCCTCCTTTTCATCAGTATAGCACATTTTGAAAAGGCTTGCAGTTATTGGCTACAAAAAATTTCCTAGCAAGAGAAAAGTCTGCTAGGAAATTCGTTTATTCAAGTGAAAGTTTAGATTTTTTTCTCGATACTAAATAATGGAGAAAGAGGACGTTTTTCATGGATACGTACAATAGCATCACCTAGGAGATGAGCGATAGAAATTTGTTCAATCTTATCAATCAAACGTTCTTCTGGAAGATAGATAGTATCCAAAACAACCAATTTTTTAATGGCTGATTTCTGGATATTCTCCATTGCTGGACCAGAAAGAACTGGGTGCGTACAACTTGCGTAAACTTCAACAGCTCCTGCTTCTGCTAGAGCATCAGCCGCATGACAAATGGTTCCAGCTGTATCAATCATATCGTCAATCAAGATACAAGTCTTACCTTCTACCTTACCAATGATATTCATAACTTCACTAGTATTCATCTTGTCTACACTACGACGCTTGTCGATAATGGCAATTGGAGTTTTCAAAAATTCTGCTAATTTACGAGCACGAGTCACCCCACCGTGGTCCGGGCTGACAACGACATAGTCGGAACCAACCATGCCACGACGCTCAAAGTAATCCGCAATCAATGGAGCACCCATCAAGTGATCCACCGGAATATCAAAGAAACCTTGAATCTGCGCAGCGTGCAAATCAATCGTCAACAAACGATCTACACCAGCAACTTCAAGCATATTTGCAACGAGTTTTGCAGTGATTGGCTCACGCGCTCTTGCCTTTCTATCCTGACGTGCATAACCATAGTAAGGCATAACAACGTTGACAGATTCTGCACTGGCGCGCTTCAAAGCGTCTACCATAATCAAAATCTCAAGTAGATTATCATTTACTGGTGAGCTAGTTGATTGTAGAATAAAGACGTGTTTTCCACGGATCGATTCTTCGATATTAACTTGAATTTCTCCGTCTGAAAATTGACGAACAGTCGATTTTCCCAACTCTATCCCAATCTCTTGCGCCACACGCTCTGCCAATTCTCTATTTGAAGAAAGGGCAAACAGCTTTAAATCAGAAAAAGACATGATTTCCTCCGGTATTTATGTATCACTTGTGTTTTTCACAACATTTTTCCATCTACCATTGTAGCGCTTTTTTCTCGATTTTTCAATAAAAAATAAGACAAGAGTAGACTTTTATACTCTTATCTTATACTATCTTATATTAGTGATATCAAAGGTAAAACTTGTCAACCTTTTCATCCTACTTCATGCTACTCCAGAAGCTTTTAATTAGAAAGTTAGTATATCTCCCTCATACTACCTGTATCCACATCATAAACAGCTCCTGAAATAATAACATCATCTGGAATTAAGGGGCATTCTCGCAGCAATTTCATATCCTCTCGAACACTCTCATCGATGTCTTGAAACGGTAAAAAGTCCTGTCCAGATACATCAACTCCCAATTCACATTTTAGGTGCTCTTGAAAATCCTCGTTATTGAAGGTTTGAGCCCCGCAGTCTGTATGATGAAGAACCACAATTTCTCTTGTCCCCATTTGTTGTTGGGAAATTACAAGTGAACGAATCATATCCTCAGTCACTCGACCACCCGCATTCCGTAAAATATGGGCATCTCCCAGAGCTAACCCCAGAGCTGGCGCAACGTGTAGACGCGAATCCATACAAGTTACGATTGCAACCTTGGTCTTGGGTTTAATGGATAAATGCAAATCTCCATGTAGTTCTACATAAGCTTGATTGGCTTTTAAAAAAAATTTTTCAAAATAGGACATGACAACTCACTTTCTAGTCTGCCAGATAATTTGAACACCAAATTATTTATCTCCTATCTTACCATCTTTTCTTTGTCTTGTCAGCTGTTAACTTTCATATAAAAAAACTGGGACAGAGACATCCAGTAACTAGCTTGGGTTTCTGTCCTAGTTTTTTTAATATTATGAACCTTTTTGGATATACTTATTAAGAGAGCCTGCAAAGCTCTGAAGATTGAGACTTTGTACATAGACCTCACCAGTCCCTCGGAAGGTATTCACCACTCCTTCGCCTGTACCAATAGACTGCCAGAAGCCATTTTCTAAGTGGATATCATAGTCCAGAGATTGACTCCAAGCCACCACATGGGCATTGTCAATGGTTATTTCTTGGTTTTGCAACTCAATTTTCTTAATAGATCCAAAAGCATTGGCCAAAAGAGTTCCCTGACCTTGGGTTGTCATCACAAAGAGACCGCCTTGCCCTCCGAACAGAGCTTTCCCAATAGACTGGCGCTCCATTGTATAGAAAGCTGTACCATCAAGAGCTAAAAAGGCTCCATCATTCAATCGATATTGCTTTTCGCCTAGCTCAAGAGCAATCACTTGACCAGGAGTGTCTGGTGCTAAAGCAAGGTTGCCGTTGTCAGACTCTGCAACAGCTTGAGTGATAAAGGTGCTTTCACCAGAAACCATTGAACGCCCTACAGCTTTGACAAAACGTCCCAAACCAGAACCGCTTGCATTGAGCTGGGTATTGAGACTTACATTAGGTGTGTGGTAGACCATGCTACCGCGCTGAATAAAGACCGTTTCCCCCTGATTGAGCGACAACTCTACCAAAGGAAACTGCATTTGACTGTCCATAGAAAATTTCATCAGAAATTCCTCCTTACTTTTAATAAATGTTTACAATAAAATAATTAGTAATCTAAACCTGAGTAAAACGATTAGGAGAATACTTTATTCAAGACTTCCTGAATAGTCGTCACCCCAATCACCTGAATTTCCTTAGGTGGCTTTATACCTGTTAGGGAATTTTTGGGTACATAGATTTTTGTAAATCCAAGCTTAGCAGCTTCATTGATCCGTTGTTCGATACGATTTACGCGCCGAATCTCTCCCGTCAAACCCAACTCTCCTACAAAACATTCCTGAGGATTGGTTGGCTTGTCCTTATAGCTAGAAGCAATAGCAACTGCAACAGCCAGGTCAATAGCCGGTTCATCTAATTTGACACCACCAGCTGATTTGAGATAGGCATCCTGATTTTGTAAGAGAAGCCCTGCACGTTTTTCCAAAACAGCCATAATCAGACTAGCGCGATTGAAATCAAGCCCTGTTGTCGTACGCTTAGCATTTCCAAACATGGTCGGCGTCACCAACGCCTGCACTTCCGCAAGAATTGGACGTGTTCCTTCCATTGTCACAACGATGGACGAACCAGTCGCTCCATCCAAGCGTTCTTCCAGAAACACTTCACTAGGATTAAGGACTTCAACCAAGCCACCTGATTGCATCTCAAAGATTCCAATCTCGTTGGTCGAGCCAAAACGATTTTTGACTGCTCTCAAGATACGGAAGGTATGGTGGCGTTCCCCTTCAAAGTAAAGCACCGTATCCACCATATGCTCCAACATACGAGGACCAGCCAAAGTTCCTTCCTTGGTCACATGCCCTACGATAAAGATCGCAATGTTATTGGTCTTGGCCAGCTGCATGAGTTCAGCTGTCACCTCGCGTACTTGGGAAACCGACCCTTGCACTCCAGAAATCTCAGGAGACATAATAGTCTGTATAGAGTCGATGATGAGAAAATCTGGCTGAATTCTCTCTACTTCTGCCTGCACGCTCTGCATATTGGTCTCAGCATAGAGATAAAACTCACTATCAATATCCCCCAAGCGCTCTGCACGGAGTTTGATCTGTTGAGCAGACTCCTCCCCACTGACATAGAGAACTGTTCCTACTTGAGACAACTGGGTTGATACTTGTAAGAGAAGGGTTGATTTTCCAATACCTGGATCTCCACCAATTAGGACGAGACTCCCTGGTACCACACCCCCACCGAGTACACGGTTGAATTCCTCCATCTCAGTCTTGGTTCGATTGACATTAATAGAAGTTACTTCAGCCAATTTCATAGGCTTGGTTTTCTCACCTGTCAAAGACACACGCGCATTCTTGACCTCTGCAACCTCAACTTCCTCCACAAAAGTAGACCAAGCTCCACAGTTTGGACAGCGTCCTAAATACTTTGGTGAATTATATTCACAATTTTGACACACAAATGTCGCTTTTTTCTTAGCTATAATTCTAATCCTCTCATTATAAAATCTCTTATTCTTTTCACGTCAGCAACTATCTTGTTTCAGAACAGTAAGGCCGCCATCATCCGCATGGACATAATACCGACCATCAGGACTAAATCCAAAAATATAGGGTAAATAACCTTTATAAATTTGACTTTTAGCTTCCTCATCTTTCCCCCAATAAATAGTTAAAATGGGATACTCTTCAGATTGGTTTTTATCCATTGTCACTCTGATGTCTTTGCCATTATCCAGAGGGAGATTTCCACCGTATTGACCAGCGATAGGGATAGGTGAATCATAGCCCTCACACATGGCTACTAACTCTACCTCATCGTAATCTCCATCTATCGGTGTTACTTGCCTATTTTCGCTATCAATGATTGACATGTAGTCTGAAGAAATGCAAAGAATTTTATGATAGGCATCAGGGAGAAATGCTAGGTAAAGAAATCCTCCAATACCAATCTCAAAAATCTTCTTATACTCTCGACAATTCTCGGTGGTAAAAGTCTGAAAATCCTTATAACTCATTCCATTGTGCTTCTTTCTATATCTCTATCTCACACTCAATCACTTGGCAAAAATCAATCTTCTCATTTGCCACAAACTGCCGTATCAGCATTCGATGGGCTATAACTACCACAGTTTGATGTTCCCGATACTTAACCATGCATTCTAGAAAACGAGTCTTCATCTCTACAGCTGTCTCATATTGAACAGGAGAATTTGGGAGCAACTCCCCATTATGTTCTAAAAATAGTCTTCTAGCTTCTTCAAATCTATCTATGCCACTTTCATAGACCTGCCATTCATGCAATAATGGCTCCACTCTCAAAGGAAGCCCAGTAGCACAAGATACATAAGAAGCCGTTTCTAATGCTCGCGTCACTGCAGAAGACACCAGTATATCAGCGGAGCCAAACAAAGGATTTTTGCAAAGTTCCTGAGCTTGTTGTCTTCCTTTCACCGATAAAGGGGCCAAGTCTATCCCAAATCCCGTATAAGAACGCTCCTCTAACTCACGGTAATCTGGCTCCCCGTGACGTACAAAGATAATCTTCATCTTAGTGCCCAGTTGATCCAAACCCACCAGTTCGCACGCCGTCTGCCTCATCTCCATCTGCGATTAAAAATGGTGCAAAGACAGCCTGAACTACGCGTTCACCAACTTCAAGAACCACTTCTTGGTCTGTGATATTCTTCATCTGTGCAAAGATATGTCCCTCATTCCCTGGATTGCCATAATAGTCTCCGTCAATGACACCCACAGAGTTAATCAAGACCAAACCTTTTTTACGAGGATTTGATGAACGGTCATAAAGATAGAGCACTTCAGTCGGCTGCATATAAGCCTTAACACCCGTTGGGACGAGAACAATCTCTCCTGGAGCGATAACCGTACGCACCGCAACCTTTAAGTCGTAGCCAGCTGCATGCGCTGTCTCACGTTTAGGTAACAAAGTTTCATCTGTAAAGCTAGAAACTAATTCAAAACCACGAATTTTCATATTATTCCTCTTTTTAATCTTTTATTCTAGGCTATTTTATCTTATTTATTCGAAAAAAGCACGAAAAAAGAGCACACAATTCACACTCGCTTAGGGCTGCTGGATTCCTCCCCTGACCCGCTTCACGCAGAACTGTTGCTCCACTAGTTATTATACCACATTCCCCTCTATTTTTAAAGAGAAATTATTTTTTACGTCGATTTCGGAAAAAGTCTTGCATAATCTCTGCGCACTCATTCTCTAAAACACCTGTTTCAACGTCCACACGGTGATTGAGCCTCTCATCTGTTAAAATATCGTACAAGCTCCCAGCGGCGCCAAATTTCTGGTTTTTAGCCCCGTAGACCACGTTTGGAATCCGTGCGAGACCAATTGCCCCACTACACATGACACACGGCTCTATGGTCACAAAAAGCGTACAATCGAGCAAACGCCAACTCTCTTCGCTCAAATTAGCATTCTCTATGGCCATAATTTCCGCATGCATGACTGCCCGTTGCAACTCCTCTCGCGCATTGTGTCCTCTCCCAATGACTTTTCCGTCCTTGACAATTACACAACCAATCGGGATTTCATCATGCTCTAAAGCAATCTCTGCCTCTTTTAAGGCCTCTCTCATAAAAGCTTCTTTTTCTTCAAGCGTGTAATTCATCTCTTCTCTCTTCCTAGCTATCAATTCTATCATTATACCATGTTTCTCAACACAAAAAAAGCCACCGAATGCGATGACTTTATAGGGAGATTATTATGAAAAAGAAAAGTTTAGGAAATTTGTTACAACAAGTTAGGAGGTCTTCTTGTAACTGTCTATAGTATATCCAACCTGTCTTAAACAAATCTTAAAAAATCTCCTATGACCAAACACTTTCTAAAATATTTGTCTGTTCACGACCAGGACCTACTGAGAATGTTGAAATACGAACACCCACCAATTCGCTAACACGGCGAACATAGTTGCGTGCATTTTCAGGAAGGTCTTCCAAATTACGTACTCCAGTGATATCTTCAGACCAACCAGGCAATTCTTCGTAGATTGGTTTACAACGTTTCAATTGTTCGAGACTAGCTGGATAGTAATCAATACGTTGACCATCAAGATCATAAGCCACACAGATTTTTACTGTATCCAAGCCACTCAAAACATCGATAGAGTTCAAAGAGAGATTTGTGATACCAGAAACACGACGGCTATGACGCATAACAACTGAGTCGAACCAACCTACACGACGAGGACGCCCAGTAGTTGTCCCATACTCATGCCCCACTTCACGAATACGATCACCAACTTCATCAAATAGCTCAGTTGGGAAAGGACCATCACCTACACGACTTGTATAAGCCTTACATACACCGACAACTTTGTCAATCTTGCTTGGACCTACTCCAGAACCAATTGTCACACCACCAGCCACTGGGTTTGATGAAGTAACAAATGGATAAGTGCCTTGGTCAATATCCAACATGACACCTTGTGCACCCTCAAAGAGAACCCGTTTACCATTATCAAGCGCGTCGTTCAAAATAACAGAAGTATCTGTCACATATTGTTTGATTTGTTGGCCATACTCATAGTATTCTTTAAAAATATCATCAATTGAAATAGGTTCACTATCATACAATTTTACAAATTGACGATTTTTCTCAGCAAGATTACGTTCTAAACGTTCACGGAAGATTTCTTTATCCAAAAGATCCGCAATACGAATTCCAACACGAGCTGCCTTGTCCATATAGGCTGGACCAATTCCTTTAATTGTCGTCCCAATCTTGTTATCACCCTTAGCTTCTTCTTGAAGACGGTCTAACTCAATGTGATAAGGCAAAATAACATGCGCACGATCAGAAATTCTAAGATTATCTGTTGTAACACCTTCTTCATGCAAATAAGACAATTCTTTTACAAGAGATTTAGGGTTGACAACCATCCCATTACCAATAACAGAGATTTTTTCTGGGAAGAAAATACCTGAAGGAATCAAGTGCAATTTAAATTTCTTTCCATCAATAACAATTGTGTGACCTGCATTATCTCCACCTTGGTAACGAGCAATCACTTCCGCATTAGCTGAAAGAAAATCTGTAATTTTTCCTTTACCTTCATCACCCCATTGGGTACCTACAACAACAACTGAAGTCATAATAAAATTTTCGTCTGAGCCAAAAGGCTCGTCCTTTCTCATATACATGGTGGGACTCTCACCCACAATAATATCTTACAATTTATTATAAGAAAAAAAGCCTATTTTATCAAGAATTAACACTAGAAAAAGATTAGGGAATTCTTTTAACTTTTTGATTTTAAAAAAATACAAAAAAATTTAGCATAATCTAAATATTTTTTTATAGATTACTTAATATTGTTCGTAATAAATGAAATGAAATTTTATTAAAAATGAATAATTTAAATTTTTGCCCTAATAGATAATTAAGATAGATCCGGTATGCTGCTCTAAAAATGACAGAGAAGAAAAATCCTTCTCATTCTTAATCTTAAAAACGAATTAAATAATAAAGTAAAAAAATTTAAGATGAAGTAATTCCCATTCATCAGTACTTTGAAATAAAATTGAATATTCATTTTCGATTTGCTTTTAGAAAAAAACCAAAGATCGATCATAATATTTTTGAAGCATATAAAAAACCTTTCTTATTGATAAAACAAGTTTACCAGAAAGGCTAAATAAAGAGATAAATATTTCTATAAAGTAAAAATTTTAAGCTGAACAAACTTAAAACAAAGAAAAGAAGTAAAAATAGATGGAAAAAAGCTCTGAAAAATACAGAAAAATAAAGCCAAGAAAACAAAAAAACGTTCCTTAGAACGTTTAACTACTCCGCCAGTAGGACTCGAACCTACGACATCATGATTAACAGTCATGCGCTACTACCAACTGAGCTATGGCGGATAAAAGCTAAGCGACTTCCATATCTCACAGGGGGCAACCCCCAACTACTTCCGGCGTTCTAGGGCTTAACTTCTGTGTTCGGCATGGGTACAGGTGTATCTCCTAGGCTATCGTCACTTAACTCTGAGTAATACCTACTCAAAATTGAATATCTATCAAATTACAAGAAAACCTTACGCTTTCGTATTCTCAGTTACTTTGGATAAGTCCTCGAGCTATTAGTATTAGTCCGCTACATGTGTCGCCACACTTCCACTTCTAACCTATCTACCTGATCATCTCTCAGGGCTCTTACTGATATAAAATCATGGGAAATCTCATCTTGAGGTGGGTTTCACACTTAGATGCTTTCAGCGTTTATCCCTTCCCTACATAGCTACCCAGCGATGCCTTTGGCAAGACAACTGGTACACCAGCGGTAAGTCCACTCTGGTCCTCTCGTACTAGGAGCAGATCCTCTCAAATTTCCTACGCCCGCGACGGATAGGGGACCGAACTGTCTCACGACGTTCTGAACCCAGCTCGCGTGCCGCTTTAATGGGCGAACAGCCCAACCCTTGGGACCGACTACAGCCCCAGGATGCGACGAGCCGACATCGAGGTGCCAAACCTCCCCGTCGATGTGAACTCTTGGGGGAGATAAGCCTGTTATCCCCAGGGTAGCTTTTATCCGTTGAGCGATGGCCCTTCCATACGGAACCACCGGATCACTAAGCCCGACTTTCGTCCCTGCTCGAGTTGTAGCTCTCGCAGTCAAGCTCCCTTATACCTTTACACTCTGCGAATGATTTCCAACCATTCTGAGGGAACCTTTGGGCGCCTCCGTTACCTTTTAGGAGGCGACCGCCCCAGTCAAACTGCCCGTCAGACACTGTCTCCGATAGGGATCACCTATCTGGGTTAGAGTGGCCATAACACAAGGGTAGTATCCCAACAACGTCTCCTTCGAAACTGGCGTCCCGATCTCATAGACTCCTACCTATCCTGTACATGTGGTACAGACACTCAATATCAAACTGCAGTAAAGCTCCATGGGGTCTTTCCGTCCTGTCGCGGGTAACCTGCATCTTCACAGGTACTAAAATTTCACCGAGTCTCTCGTTGAGACAGTGCCCAAATCATTACGCCTTTCGTGCGGGTCGGAACTTACCCGACAAGGAATTTCGCTACCTTAGGACCGTTATAGTTACGGCCGCCGTTTACTGGGGCTTCAATTCATACCTTCGCTTACGCTAAGCACTCCTCTTAACCTTCCAGCACCGGGCAGGCGTCACCCCCTATACATCATCTTACGATTTAGCAGAGAGCTGTGTTTTTGATAAACAGTTGCTTGGGCCTATTCACTGCGGCTGACGTAAAGTCAGCACCCCTTCTCCCGAAGTTACGGGGTCATTTTGCCGAGTTCCTTAACGAGAGTTCTCTCGCTCACCTGAGGCTACTCGCCTCGACTACCTGTGTCGGTTTGCGGTACGGGTAGAGTATGTTTAAACGCTAGAAGCTTTTCTTGGCAGTGTGACGTCACTAACTTCGCTACTAAACTTCGCTCCCCATCACAGCTCAATGTTATAGAACTAAGCATTTAACTCAATTCACACCTCACTGCTTAGACAGACACTTCCAATCGTCTGCTTTAGTTAGCCTACTGCGTCCCTCCATCACTACATACTCTAGTACAGGAATATCAACCTGTTGTCCATCGGATACACCTTTCGGTCTCTCCTTAGGTCCCGACTAACCCAGGGCGGACGAGCCTTCCCCTGGAAACCTTAGTCTTACGGTGGACAGGATTCTCACCTGTCTTTCGCTACTCATACCGGCATTCTCACTTCTATGCGTTCCAGCGCTCCTCACGGTACACCTTCTCCACACATAGAACGCTCTCCTACCATACCTATAAAGGTATCCACAGCTTCGGTAAATTGTTTTAGCCCCGGTACATTTTCGGCGCAGGGTCACTCGACTAGTGAGCTATTACGCACTCTTTGAATGAATAGCTGCTTCTAAGCTAACATCCTAGTTGTCTGTGCAACCCCACATCCTTTTCCACTTAACAATTATTTTGGGACCTTAGCTGGTGGTCTGGGCTGTTTCCCTTTCGACTACGGATCTTAGCACTCGCAGTCTGACTGCCGACCATAATTCATTGGCATTCGGAGTTTATCTGAGATTGGTAATCCGGGATGGACCCCTCACCCAAACAGTGCTCTACCTCCAAGAATCTCTAATGTCGACGCTAGCCCTAAAGCTATTTCGGAAGAACCAGCTATCTCCAAGTTCGTTTGGAATTTCTCCGCTACCCACAAGTCATCCAAGCACTTTTCAACGTGCCCTGGTTCGGTCCTCCAGTGCGTCTTACCGCACCTTCAACCTGCTCATGGGTAGGTCACATGGTTTCGGGTCTACGACATAATACTAAAGCGCCCTATTCAGACTCGGTTTCCCTACGGCTCCGTCTCTTCAACTTAACCTCGCATCATATCGTAACTCGCCGGTTCATTCTACAAAAGGCACGCTCTCACCCATTAACGGGCTCGAACTTGTTGTAGGCACACGGTTTCAGGTTCTATTTCACTCCCCTCCCGGGGTGCTTTTCACCTTTCCCTCACGGTACTGGTTCACTATCGGTCACTAGGGAGTATTTAGGGGTTGGGAGATGGTCCTCCCAGATTCCGACGGGATTTCACGTGTCCCGCCGTACTCAGGATACTGCTAGGTACAAAGACTATTTTAAATACGAGGCTCTCACTCTCTTTGGCTGACCTTCCCATGTCATTCTTCTATAGTCTTTGAGTCCACATTGCAGTCCTACAACCCCGAAGAGTAAACTCTTCGGTTTGCCCTCCTGCCGTTTCGCTCGCCGCTACTAAGGCAATCGCTTTTGCTTTCTCTTCCTGCAGCTACTTAGATGTTTCAGTTCACTGCGTCTTCCTCCTCATATCCTTAACAGATATGGGTAACAGGTAGTACCTGTTGGGTTCCCCCATTCGGAAATCCCTGGATCATCGCTTACTTACAGCTACCCAAGGCATATCGTCGTTTGTCACGTCCTTCTTCGGCTCCTAGTGCCAAGGCATCCACCGTGCGCCCTTATTAACTTAACCTTATTTTTTTGACCTTTCAGTCATAAACTCTTATTAATACTACAGCGTTTTCGGTTTATTTTCTTGTTACTATTTGATATAGATATTCAATTTTCAATGTGCATTACTTGGTGATCTCTCACCAATGGAGCCTAGCGGGATCGAACCGCTGACCTCCTGCGTGCAAAGCAGGCGCTCTCCCAGCTGAGCTAAGGCCCCACAAGACCTCTCAAGACTAAACAAGACCAATGTGCATTCCTTATCCTTAGAAAGGAGGTGATCCAGCCGCACCTTCCGATACGGCTACCTTGTTACGACTTCACCCCAATCATCTATCCCACCTTAGGCGGCTGGCTCCTAAAAGGTTACCTCACCGACTTCGGGTGTTACAAACTCTCGTGGTGTGACGGGCGGTGTGTACAAGGCCCGGGAACGTATTCACCGCGGCGTGCTGATCCGCGATTACTAGCGATTCCGACTTCATGTAGGCGAGTTGCAGCCTACAATCCGAACTGAGATTGGCTTTAAGAGATTAGCTTGCCGTCACCGGCTTGCGACTCGTTGTACCAACCATTGTAGCACGTGTGTAGCCCAGGTCATAAGGGGCATGATGATTTGACGTCATCCCCACCTTCCTCCGGTTTATTACCGGCAGTCTCGCTAGAGTGCCCAACTGAATGATGGCAACTAACAATAGGGGTTGCGCTCGTTGCGGGACTTAACCCAACATCTCACGACACGAGCTGACGACAACCATGCACCACCTGTCACCTCTGTCCCGAAGGAAAAACTCTATCTCTAGAGCGGTCAGAGGGATGTCAAGACCTGGTAAGGTTCTTCGCGTTGCTTCGAATTAAACCACATGCTCCACCGCTTGTGCGGGCCCCCGTCAATTCCTTTGAGTTTCAACCTTGCGGTCGTACTCCCCAGGCGGAGTGCTTAATGCGTTAGCTACGGCACTAAACCCCGGAAAGGGTCTAACACCTAGCACTCATCGTTTACGGCGTGGACTACCAGGGTATCTAATCCTGTTTGCTCCCCACGCTTTCGAGCCTCAGCGTCAGTTACAAGCCAGAGAGCCGCTTTCGCCACCGGTGTTCCTCCATATATCTACGCATTTCACCGCTACACATGGAATTCCACTCTCCCCTCTTGCACTCAAGTTAAACAGTTTCCAAAGCGTACTATGGTTAAGCCACAGCCTTTAACTTCAGACTTATCTAACCGCCTGCGCTCGCTTTACGCCCAATAAATCCGGACAACGCTCGGGACCTACGTATTACCGCGGCTGCTGGCACGTAGTTAGCCGTCCCTTTCTGGTAAGATACCGTCACAGTGTGAACTTTCCACTCTCACACTCGTTCTTCTCTTACAACAGAGCTTTACGATCCGAAAACCTTCTTCACTCACGCGGCGTTGCTCGGTCAGACTTCCGTCCATTGCCGAAGATTCCCTACTGCTGCCTCCCGTAGGAGTCTGGGCCGTGTCTCAGTCCCAGTGTGGCCGATCACCCTCTCAGGTCGGCTATGTATCGTTGCCTTGGTGAGCCGTTACCTCACCAACTAGCTAATACAACGCAGGTCCATCTGGTAGTGGTGCATTTGCACCTTTCAAGCAGCTATCATGCGATATCTACTGTTATGCGGTATTAGCTATCGTTTCCAATAGTTATCCCCCGCTACCAGGCAGGTTACCTACGCGTTACTCACCCGTTCGCAACTCATCCGGAAAGAGCAAGCTCCTTCCTTCAGCGTTCTACTTGCATGTATTAGGCACGCCGCCAGCGTTCGTCCTGAGCCAGGATCAAACTCTCATTAAAAGTTTGAGTTCTCACTCATTTCTGTCACTGACAGATTTATTGTTTTTTTCATTGTTCAGTACTATAACATTAAGTTATAGTGCCCTGCACATTGGTTCGTCTTGTTCAGTTTTCAAAGGTCTTTGTCGCGCTTACGACAACTATATTAGTATATCACAGTCACTTTTCTCTGTCAACAGGTTTTTTTAACTTTTTTTAATTCCTATTTCCATCAACCGCGATACACCCATAGTCCGTACGGGATTCGAACCCGTGTTACCGCCGTGAAAAGGCGGTGTCTTAACCCCTTGACCAACGGACCTTGAGCTTTTTCAACTCTTTCTATTATACCCACTTTTTGAATCTTGTCAACTAGTTTGATTTGTTTTTTCTGAAATTTTTTTACTGGTTTTCATAGATTTGTTTTTATAAATAAGAAAGAGAGGATATAATAGTATCCTCTCTTGTATCTTGTCTACTAATATTTTAGTTTTCTTCAGCCATTTTTGATTTGACTTCATCATATGATAGGGCACGTGATTCCTCTTCTACTGATTCAGGCATTTTCCCTGTTTCGTAAAGAGATTTGATTTGTGTACTATCTAATGTTTCATATTTCAATAAGGCTTCTGCAATCAATTTATGCGTTTCACGATTGGATTGAATAATTTCAGCTGCTTTATTACGTGCTTCATTCAACAATGCTCGAACTTCTTCGTCAATTTCATAAGCTGTACGCTCTGAAATAGATTTTTGTGGAGTTTGAGCACCAAACATTGCATGATTTCCTTCGTATTGAACAGGCCCAAGTTTTTCACTCATACCATACTCTGTAACCATTGCACGCGCCATTTGTGTAGCTTGCTCAAAGTCGTTTGATGCACCTGTTGTTTGGACATTAAAGATGATTTCTTCAGCAACACGTCCACCCATCAAACCAGCTAATTGTTCTTTCATGTCTTCTTTAGATAGCAACATTTGATCTTCTTTCGGAAGAGCAATCATGTAACCACCTGCACGACCACGTGGAACAATTGTTACCTTATGAACGACACGCGCATTTGATAAGACTAACCCTACGATAGTGTGCCCGGCTTCGTGATAAGCAACCATTTCACGTTCTTTTTGGGAAACAGTTTTATCTTTCTTAGAAGGCCCTGCAATAACGCGATCTTCTGCCTCATCAATATCAGAAGCATCAATGACTGATTTGTTGCGACGGGCAGCAACTAATGCCGCTTCGTTCAATACATTTTTCTAAATCAGCACCAACAAAACCTGGAGTTTGTTGTGCTACTAACTTCAAATCCACATCTTCTGCTAGAGGTTTATTTCTAGCATGGACTTTCAGAATTGCTTCGCGTCCCTTTAACATCTGGACGACCAACCAATACTTTTTCTGTCAAAACGACCTGGACGAAGAAGAGCTGGATCTAGAACATCTGAACGGTTTCGTTGCCGCAATGACAATGATCCCTTCATTTCCTTCAAAACCATCCATTTCAATCAAGAGTTGGTTCAAAGGTTTGTTCACGTTCATCATTACCTCCACCAAGACCGACACCACGTTGGCGACCAACGGCATCAATTTCATCGATGAAGATAATAGCTGGTGCTGCTTTTTTTAGCGTCCTCAAAGAGTGAACGTACACGGCTGGCACCGACACCGACGAAACATTTCTACGAAAGTCAGAACCTGAAATACTAAAGAACGGTACTCCAGCTTCTCCTGCTACTGCTTTAGCAAGTAATGTTTTACCAGTTCCCGGAGGTCCTTCTAAGAGAACACCAGCTGGGATACGAGCACCTAATTTTTGTAAAGCGTTTTTGGATCTTTCAAGAACTCAACAACTTCAACAAGTTCTTGTTTTTTTCTTCTTCAGCTCCTGCTACATCTGAAAAGCGTACTTTGATATCTTCCTTATTAGCAGCCTTAGCTTTACTGCGTCCAAAGCTCATCGGATTGCGTCCGCTATTTCCTCCCATATTTCCCATCATAGAAAATAGGAAGAAGGATAGAATGGCAAATGGCACTACCGAAACTAGGATGTTAATCCACATACCACTTGAGCTTTCGTGCTTGACTTCAACTTGTGTTTGGTGTTCACCAGCTAGTTTTTGCAAATCTGCTACAGTAGTATCCGATGGAAGAATAATACTTGTAAATTTTTCTACTTTTGTTGCAGAAGGTGTGAAAAACTGAATACCTGTTTTCGGTTTTTCTGTTTTAGCAGTTTTATAGACACCAGATACTTCAATAACACTACCACTTGGTTGATAGGTTATTTCTTTTACATTGTCATTAGTGATTTCCTGCACCAATTCTGAGTATTTAATTTGTTGACTGTGCCCAGCAGCTCTCCCAGCGAAAAAGTACTGGAATCCCGTTACTAGCAAGAAAATCATCAACAAATAAAGAAATGGATTTTTTATAAAACCATTATTTTGTTTTTGCATTCAACAACTTACCCTTCTATTTTGAGTAAACTTCCTCTTTCAATACGCCTACATAAGGAAGATTACGATAATTTTCATTATAGTCTAAACCATAGCCTACAACGAATTCATTTGGAATTGTAAAACATGTATAATCTGCTTCAATTTCTACAGTACGTCCTTCTGGTTTATCCAGCATAGTAACAATCTTAACAGACGCTGCTTCTCTAGCAGTAAACATATCTCTCAAACTTTTTAATGTTTGTCCAGTATCAATAATATCTTCTACAAAGACAATGTGTCTACCTTTAACATCTTGAGTGACATCTTGTTTGATATTAATGACACCACTACTTACAGTTCCACCATGATAACTAGAAACCATCATAAAATCCATTTCAAGATGAGTGTCGATATATTTGACTAATTCTGCCATAAAAGGAATAGATCCTTTTAAAATTCCAACTAAAATCGGATTTCTTACCTTCGTAATCTTTTGTCAATTGAGCACCTAACTTTCTTAGCAGCTTCTGTAATTTCATCTTGTGAAATCAAAATCTTCTTGATATCTTGTTCTAACATGATTTTACCTATCTATTTTTTCTATATAAAGTACAGTGTTCATTATATCATTTTTCATTTTTATACTCAAATCACTGAGTTCAATTCCTAAAATTGAACAAATCTTTCCGAATTGCTCAACAATAATCGCATTTTTTCGTTTTTCTGCAGGTATTTTTAAATCAATAAAAAGTCGCCTTACTTTTTTTCGATGACCATTTATTATCAAATAATCACCTGGCTGTCGATGCCGCAAAATCAATGATGTTTCACGGGAAACATTTATTTGTTGAACATTTTCACCTTTTAGAGGAATTCCAAATGAAAATAGAAAACCTTCATAATAAACTTGATTTTGATAGTTTAACACACACTCACTACTTTTTTCATCAGACTTTGGTCTGATTTTACTAATTTGAAAGTGCTGGTATTCTTTTATAAGTTCATAACCATTTTTTATATTATGGCGATATTGACTCTTAGTTTTTAAAATATGATGAATTTCTTGAAATTGTTCTCTTGTTACATTTAAATCAGCAAAACGACTAAGGTATTGTTGTAGTAAAACTCCTTGCGTTGCTTCACTAAAAGATAAAAACTGAGTTAAATCTTCTACATCAACTGCTTGAGATAATTCAGCCAGAGCAATTTGATAGTCAGAAACTTCTTTTCCAAACTCTAAAATTGCTTTTTTTACCTGAACATTTTCTTTTTCTAACTGTGGCAGATAGAGGTTGCGAATACGATTGCGAAGATAGTGATTTTCTTTATTCGTTGAATCTTCAAAATGCTCAATTTCAGGAAAATCCTTCTTATAAAAAGACAACAAAGGACGAATCAACTCTCCCTTAGCAAATATTTGTCTTTCTTTAATAGCTGATAAATGTTGTAGTCTAACACCTCTAATCAATCGCATAAAGATTGTCTCAACTTGATCATCTGCATGATGAGCTGTTACAAGAGCTGTAGATGAAGTTTTCTCCATCACTTCTCTAAAAAATTCATAGCGAAATTGACGAGCATTCGCTTCTGAAAAATCTCCAGTAAAACAAGCTACATAAATTGGAACTCCAGCTTGTTCAGCTAATTTTCTTAATTCATTTTCTTCCTTATCTGACTCTGGTCGTTGTTTATGATTTACATGAGCTAAAAACAATTCAATACCAAGTTCTTTTTGATAGGTCAAAAGAAGTTGAAAAAGAAACATCGAATCCAATCCACCAGACAAGGCTAGCACAACTCTTGAATGTCCTTCAAAGTAACCTTTTTCTAGAAAATGATTTAAAAAATCGCGGTCTCTCATTTTAGGACCTCGTAGACATCCTTAGCAATTTTAGAAATAGTATCGTAATCAGAATTTTTAGTAAAGATTGAAATAACGAAAGGAGAATCTGTATAGACTATTCCCACATCGTGTTTAAATTCATCTGCATCCCCAATTTTATGGGCTACCTTAGCAGAAATATTCTTAGCAATCCGCTGATTATCAAAAGATGTTTGTGAAAGAGATTCTAAAACAAAACCATTCTGATTATAAATAGATTCCATAACTTGACCAGCCATTTTAGCTGAAGCCATCTTATCTGTCACATCCCATTCTTCACCTGCGATAGTAGCCATTTCTTTTTTAAAGGCTTCATCTGATTTATTCGTAATATAATAAGCAAGAATATTATGAGCTACATTGTCAGATTCTTTTGCAGTTTTTGTGATTAAATCTTTGATTGTGTATTCTTTATTGTCCGCTGTTTTAGGGAGACTTCCGCTTCCTTCCGGTTTATAAGAACCAGGGAAATCATTAACTTCGGAAACATACTTCAATTTCGTGTCAAGTTGGTAATCACCTTGATTGATTTTTTCCTGAACAGAATAAAGATAAGGTAATTTCATAACACTAGCAGCGTACATTTTTTGATTTTCATTAATGCCAGCTTCCTTACCTGTACTCAATTGTTTAATATAAATAGAGAACTGTTCATTTTGATAATTCGCAGATAGCAACTCTTGTACTTTCTGAATACGATTATCATCATCGGAAATATAATCCGTCGAAATCCAGCCCGTTTGCTTGATATGTAAGAATTCACGACCTTCAGCAAAAATAGACATATCTGCTTCAACTTCTTGATAAGGCGCTAAAGTAGACTTTAATTCTTGTTGATCATAAGGACTATTATAAACGACAAATCCTGGTTCTAGCCATACTCGCTTAGAAAAATCGTTTACGATGGAACTATCGTATAAAAGTCGTTTATCAGCCATTACAAATTGATTATTTGACAATTTAAAGACAGGCTGTCCTTGTTTATTTAATCGCCATTCTAAAACAGATAATTTTGTTTCCGCATTGACTTTTCCTGATTCTTTAATCAGGTCTTCTGTAGAATAAACTGGCGTCTCACCATAAAATTTTGGAGATTGTATAATATCTTGATAATAAAAATGATATGGAGTATGAGTTAAAGAATAAACTTCTTGTTTTGGAATGATAACTGGATTCTCAGTGCTTACTACTTGAACGCTTTTTAGGAAAATAGGAAGTAGTAATATCACTAAAAATTTACGCATTCTTTTTCCCCTCTTCTTCTTGTAGTCGTAACAGATGATTCTTTTGAGCTAACTCATCTAATTTTTCATCTGACTGACTTAAAAATTTTTCGATAATATCTAATAAATTTTCCATTTCGCATTACCTAGGAAGTAAGTCCGGAATTGTATAAACTTCCTCCCATGTTTTTGAATAATAATATTTTGCACGGGAATATTTAGCCGCATAGGATTCATCTTTTAGCTTAGTTGCTAAACTAGCTTCTTTATCCTTTTCATCGCTCAAGTCCTGATATTGTTTTTTCAAATCAGCTAGTTGCTGGCGACGTGTTAGTAATTGTTGGTAACTTTGTGCTAAATTGTAAGTTGGTAAGATGAATAGCAACATAATCAAAATCAAAACCCAACCCATAAAACGATTACGTTTTTGACGTTCTTCCATCATGTATTTACGTCGTTGGTGTTCATTTTGAATAATGAATTATTCATTTGGACTATTTTTTTATACATCGTCTTCTACCCTTGTTTCACTGATAATTTCATACATTCCAGCTGCATCTTCTTTTTTTGTGCTATCTTTCATTTCGAGCACCTTTACAAGCAACAATTTATTTCCAAAACGAATTTCAACCTGATCATTGATTTTTAAATCAGTTGAACTTTTAGCAAGGATACCGTTTACCTTGATTCGCCCTTTATCTGCAACTTCCTTAGCTACCGTACGACGTTTAATAATTCGTGATACTTTTAAATATTTATCTAATCTCATCTTATAATACCTCAAATTATTATTGTACCATTTTTATCCCTTTTATAGAAGAAAAAAGGTAATCTCTAATGTGACTCTTTTAAGTCTTTTATCTTCGCTAACGATTCTCCAAAGGTTAAGAGTCCTTCTAAAATCTCATAATCTTTTTTATTTCGGATATCAAATACAACTTCGATTAAACCTTGATTTTCAGAAATATTAGCCTTCAAATTTGTCTGAGAAAGAGCCTGGAAATAATCTTGGGTTAAAAATAGCTGTTGCGATATTTTTTCAAATTGAATGACAAGCTTATTATTTCTTCTTTCAACTCGATTGACAAATACTTTATCTAGATAAGCTTTAGCTAATCCAATTTCTAAGAGGTAGGCAACTACATCAGGATACTCACCAAAACGGTCAATTAACTCATCTTGTAATTCTTCATAGTTGACACGGTTGTCAATTTGACGAATTCTCTTGTAAATCTCAATTTTATGTCGTTCATCCGAAATATACTCATCTGGAAGATAGGCATCAATTTGTAGAATTAACTCAGCATTACCTTTTTCACGTTTCTTAGCAGTTCCATTTTTCTTAGCAATTGCTTCTTCTAGTAATTGAGAATAGAGTTCAAAACCAACAGAATCGATAAAACCTGACTGCGAACTTCCTAAAAGATTACCCGCTCCACGAATAGATAAATCGCGCATAGCGATTTTGAAACCAGAACCCAATTCGGTAAATCCCTTGATAGCTTCTAATCTCTTTTCTGAAACTTCTGTCAAAGATTTGTCAGGTCGATACATAAGATAGGCATAAGCAATACGATTACTACGACCAACCCGACCTCTTAATTGATACAAGGTTGACAATCCCATATGGTCTGCATTTTCTATAAACAAGGTATTGGCATTTGGAATGTCTACCCCTGTTTCAATGATTGTTGTTGTTACTAAAATATCATATTCACCTTCGATAAAGTCAAGTAGTGTGTTCTCCAAACGAATTTCACTCATTTGACCATGAACAAAACCAATAGAAGCTTCAGGAATCAGTTCTTGTAACTCTGAAACCTTCTTTTCAATCGTGTCAACTTTATTGTAAAGATAGTAAACCTGACCACCACGATCAATTTCTCTCAATACAGCATCTCGAATGACACGATCATTCTGTTCAAGGACATAGGTTTGTACAGGATATCGATTGGTTGGGGGAGTTTCGATGACAGATAAATCTCGAATACCTAGCATAGACATATGTAGAGTTCGAGGAATTGGTGTAGCTGTCAAAGTTAAGACATCAACCTTCTTTTTTAATTCCTTCAAAGCTTCCTTATGTTTGACACCAAAACGTTGTTCCTCATCGATGATGATCAAGCCTAAATCAGCAAATTCAACATCTTTAGACAAAACTCGATGGGTTCCTATCAGGATATCAACTTGGCCTTTTTTCAATTTTTCAAGTGTTTCAGTCTGCTCTTTTTTACTTCTAAAACGACTTAAAACATCTACATTGACAGCAAACTGCTCAAATCTTTCCTTAAAATTACTATAATGTTGCTGAGCAAGAACTGTGGTTGGTACTAAAACAACAACCTGTTTATGATTATTTACAGCCTTAAAAGCAGCTCGCATGGCCACCTCAGTCTTACCAAAACCAACATCTCCAACCAAAAGTCTATCCATTGGTTGAGAAGCCTGCATATCCTTTTTGATTTCATCGATACTTCGAAGTTGGTCCTCAGTTTCAACATAAGGGAAAGCCTCATCAAAAGCAACCTGATCTTCATCATCTTTTGAAAATGCAAAACCTTCAAGTTGACTCCTCTCTGCATATAACTTAATTAAGTCATCTGCAATGTCTTCAACTTGATTTTTAACTTTTTGCTTAGCTTTTTTAAAACGTCCATCGTTTAATTTGTTTAACTTTGGAGCCTTACCGTCACTTGAAACATACTTAGATAAGGTTTGGATTTGTTCTACAGGGATAGAAATTCGATCTCCATTTTGATATTGGATACTTACATAATCTCGGTGAATCCCTTTGAGTTCAATCGTTTCGATTCCTAAATATTGACCAATCCCATGAATTTGATGAACAACATAATCTCCTTTTTGGAGTTCACTATAATCCTTTAATCTCTCAGCATTACTGATATTTTGTCTTCTATATTTACGTTTAATCTTCTTTTTGAAAATTTCATATTCAGTGATGAATACAAGATTCTCATCCACAAAATGAAAACCATGACGAAGGTTTCCTTCAACAAGATTGACAGTTCCTTTACAGATTTCACTTTGATTACTATTGTCAACTTTAATGCTATATTCATCAAGAATCGTTGACAGTTTTTTTAGTTCTGTTTGGCTGCTTGATTGAAGAACAATCGTATATTTTAATTTTTTATAGCGTTCAATTTCTTCTTTCAGAAAAGAAAACTGATTGAAGAATTCTTGCATAGGATATTGATTAAATTGGTAAAGATGATCAAATTTTAGATTTCCAAGACCTTTTTGAAAATTCGAAAAGAAACTCGCTGGTACATATTTTTTCAATTGACTTTCTACATCAGCAAAATAGTGTAAATTTGAAATAGCTTTACTATTATGTAAATCTTCTGTCAAGTAACTAGCTGTTTCCTTATCAAAAATATCATACTGATTGATAATTTTTTGAAAATCATCAAAGATAATAGGCGCTTGATTCAAGTAGTCAATCAAAGTCCACTGTTTTTTATAAAAAACAGACAAAAATTTACGAATATCAGCATGAAGAACTTGCTCTTTCACACAACTAAAAACTTCTTCTAGGTACGACTTTAATGTAGGTGAAATAGTTTTATCCATCTCATGTTCTAAGAATTGTTGACCACGATTGTAATCCTCAGCAGTTAATAAAATGTCACTAGCTGGATAGATTAAGACTTGAGATTGACTATCTTTTGATAATTGTGTATCTGCGTTGAATTCTCTAATCCCATCTATTTCATCACCAAAAAATTCTATTCGGTAAGGAGATAGTTGTGAAGTTTCAAAGATATCTAAAATATCCCCTCGAAGACTAAATTCACCTTGACTTTGAACTTGAGTAACTTTTTTATAACCAAGTGAAATCAATTGATTTTTTAATTCTCTTTGTTCACACTCTTCGCCAACTTCAAGTTTTAACACACTGTTATCAAAGACTTGAGGATCTGGTAAGAATAAACGGCTAGCTGCCATGTTACAAACTAGTATTCCTTTTTGAGATTTATCTCTTAGAAAACGCAAGGCTTCAACTCTTGAAAAAATCTTTTCTTGAGACGATACTAAAAATTCTACCATTGGTGAATCATCTACTAAAAATGGATAAACCATATCAGTACCCAGGATAGAAATTAAATCATTTACTAGACGATCAGCTTCTCCATAAGTAGATGTCATTACTAAAATCTTGTTCTGATTTTTAACACTACTTGCAATAGCTAAAGACTTTGCTGAACCAGAGAGACCTAGTAGTAATTCCCTCTGCTTGAGAGATAAATGTTCACTCCATAATTGTATCTGCTTGTTCTCTAAAAAGAATTCGATTAATGACATTCCCTTACCCATTGTATTTCTGCATTGTTTTTTCAAAGTTTTTCTCTTGTAAATAATAATTTACAGCATCGTCAACCTTGTCAATAGACTGTAAAATACCTATATAGTCATCCTTGTCAAATTTACTCAAAACGTGGTGAACAACAGACATTCCTTTTTTAGGTCTACCGATACCAATCTTTACACGATTGAAAACCTGTGTACCAATATGTTGGATAATTGACTTGATACCATTATGACCGCCAGCTGATCCTTTAGCGCGAAGTCGAATTTTTCCTACTTCCATGTCAAGATCATCGTAAATAATCAGTAAATCTTCGATATCTAAACCATAGTAGGTTAATAAAGCATGAACTGCTTTCCCACTTTCATTCATAAAAGTTGTTGGTTTCACTAGATAAATTTTTTCACCATTAAGGAAAAATGAAGCTAATTCAGCTTGGAATATTTTATCGTGTGTAAAGGATACATTCTGTTTTTTTGCTAGTTGGTCAATCAACATAAAACCAACATTATGCTTTGTCTCAAAATATTTATCCCCTGGATTTCCCAATCCTACAAGTAATTTTGTCATTTAAATTTCCTTTCAAAAGCCAAAAGGGTTGGAATTTTTTTCCAACCTAATTGACACTATTAAAAATATTGATTATACATTAAAGCGGAATTCCATAATATCGCCATCTTGAACGACATATTCTTTTCCTTCTTCACGCAAGCGTCCAGCTTCTTTTACCGCCTTTCAGAGCCGTATTTAATCAAATCATCATAAGACATAGTTACTGCACGGATAAATCCTTTTTCAAAGTCTGAGTGGATGATTCCAGCTGCTTGAGGAGCTTTCATACCACGTTTAAAGGTCCAAGCACGAACTTCTTTTTCACCAGCTGTGAAGTAAGTTCCAAGTCCTAATAGATGATAAGCTGCACGAGTCAACTTGTCCACACCTGATTCTGTCAAACCAATTGCTTCAAGAAACTCTTTTTTATCTTCATCGTCTAATTCAGAAATTTCTTCTTCAGCACGCGCAGAAATGACCACTACCTCTGCATTTTCTGTCTCTGCGAATTCACGAATCTGCTTCACATATTCGATAGAGTCTGGGTCTCCAACAACATCCTCATCCACATTCGCTACATAAAGAACTGGTTTCGTGGTCAAGAGGAAAAGACCTTTAACTACTTTTTGCTCTTCATCTGTAAATTCAATAGTACGAGCTGATTTACCGTCTTCAAGGACAGGCTTAATCTTTTGGAGAACGTTAAATTCTGCAACTGATTCCTTATCTTTTTGTGTACGTGCCATCTTTTCCACACGCGCATAGCGTTTATTAACAGATTCTAAGTCAGCCAGAATCAATTCTAGGTTAATGGTATCAATATCTGCTAATGGATCTACAAAAGCATCTTCACGACCTTGCTCACGCATGACATTCTCATCATCAAAGGCACGAACTACATGGACAATGGCATCAACTTCACGGATATTGGCCAAGAATTTATTACAAGACCTTCTCCTTTTGATGCACCTTTTACAATCCCTGCAATATCTGTAAATTCAAAGGTTGTTGGGACTGTCTTCTTAGGAGTAATCATTTCAGTCAATTTTTGTAGGCGTTCATCTGGAACTTCTACCATCCCAACATTTGGATCAATGGTTGCAAATGGATAGTTTGCAGCCTCTGCTCCTGCTTTTGTAATTGCATTAAATAGGGTTGATTTACCAACGTTTGGCAAACCCACGATACCTGCTGTTAAAGCCATAATTTCTCATTCTCCGTTCACATTTCAATCTTCAATATTATAACACAAAAAGGGAAAACTTGCTAACCCTCTAACTCCTTGCATTTAGTCGATAATTTTACTCATTTTTCTTTCAAAATCATAGCGACTCATCATGACAACATGATCACAATTACTGCATTTTATTTTGATATCTGCACCTAGACGTGTAATTTCCCAACGATTCGCTTTTTTACCTGTAGACTTGATTGTACAAGCATGTGGTTTTTTCATTTCAACAAAATTTCCAACTTGATACATACTACTCTCCTTTTCATATTTCTGATTATATCATAAAAGAGGTGAGCTAGGCTCAACCTCTTTAACTTAATTTGTACGAACTGGTGTAATCAGCTGCATGAAATCTTCATCTGTATCAGCTGGTACCAAGGTAAATGGACGAACTGCTGAAATGAAACTGATTGTTACCTTTTCACTATTCAAGGCTTTTAGTGCTTCAATCAAGTAAGTTGGGTTAAAGCTAATAGTTAAATCTTCACCAGATACAGCAATTGTATCGATTTCTTCGTTTACTTTACCAACTTCTGGAGAATTTACATGAGCTGTAACTACTCCTTGTTTGATTTCTAATTTTACAGTTCCATTTTGAGTAGCACTTGATAAAAGACGTGCACGTTCCATAGATTGACGTAGATTCACAACATCAAAAGTCACTGTCGTATTAAAATCTGTTGGAATCAGACGATCTGTATCAGGATAATTACCTTCTAAGAGACGTGTATAGAAGCTAATATTTTCGCTTCTAAAGAGAATTTGGTTGTTTGAAAAGAATATCTCTACTGTTTCGATATCGTCCGTAAAAACAGCTGAAAATTCGCGCAGAGAGCGACTTGGGATAACAACATCAAAATTATCACTATTTTTCTCAAGAGTTAATTTTTTCTGACTGAGACGATGTGAGTCTGTTGCTACTGTTTTTAATTCTTGATGATTACTTAGGACAAAGTGTACACCAGTCAAAATAGGACGGCTTTCTTGTACACTAGCAGCAAAGGCAGTTTCGTTGATAATCTTCTTAAGAAGTTTTGTTTCAAGAGCTAGAGGATTACTTGCTGCAATTTCCTGAATACGTGGATACTGTTCGCTGTCTTTTCCTTTCAGCGTAATTTCTGATTTTCCACTTGTTAGTACAATTTGATGTTGTTCAATCTCTTTGAAATCAAGAGTCACATCTGGAAGACTAGAAATAACATTGATAAAGAAAGAAGCTTCTAAAAGAATTGATCCTAAAGAGTTAATCAAAAGACCTGCATTTTCATCTTTTTGAGAAATGAAATTCTCAATTGAAATTTGACCATTTGATCCAATTAATGTAATTCCTTCGTTAGTCACATCAATTTTAATAGTTGATAAAACAGGAATAGCATTTTTTGAACTAATAGCACGTTTTGTAATATTTAATGATTGCAGGAATAAATTTTTATTAATAGAAAAATGAATCATGGAATCTCCTTTATTTATTTTTATTATTAGAAGGTTAATAGTAATAGTAGGCTGTGTGAAATCTGTGGAAAACCAAGTTTAGTTTAGAAAAATCAAGAAGTTATACTTGTTTAAAATTTGTTAATAAATCAGTAAAATTTTAAACACTTATCCACAAGTTATTTGATTTTCTTTTTGATGGTTTCGATTTCTATACGTAATTTATCATCAGTTTCAATCATAGATTTGATTTTTGCATGAGCATGAATGACGGTTGTATGATCTTTACCACCAAATTCTTTTCCGATTTTTGGAAGACTGTTATCAGTTAATTCTCTAGCTAGGTACATAGCAACTTGGCGAGCTAGAACAATATTCTGAACACGTCTAGTTCCCTTCATCTCCTTAACGCTCACATCATAAAATTTTCCGACTTCCTCTTGGATTTTTTCAATCGGAATGACGATCATGGTGCTGACGCTTTGTTTTCGAGCACGTATAGCCTCAGATGCAATATCCACAGTTATAGTGTTGATTTGTTTAACTTTAGCCATAAGACTAATATCTTTGAGGGCACCTTCTAATTCACGTACATTTGAATCAAACTGGCCAGCCAAATATTCGATTGTGTCAGGTTGAAAATGATAATCTAAATCCTCTGTTTTACTATTTAGGATAGCGATACGAGTTTCGAAATCAGGTGGAGTAATATCCGTTGTTAATCCCCATGAGAAGCGCGTGACAAGTCGTTCAGGTAGATTTTCTAGTTGTTCTGGCCTACGGTCACTCGTTAAAACGATCTGTTTATTATTACTGTGAAGTTTGTTAAATGTATTGAAAAATTCATCCTGAGTTTGCACTTTATTTCCGCTGAGAGATTGAATATCATCAATAAGAAGGAGATCTAGACTTCGATAGGTTTTTTTAAAATTATCCATATCATTGAGTCTTAGATGATCTAAAAATTCATTAATAAAACTTTCAGCAGGAATATATTTTACACGCGCATTAGGATTTTTTTTGAGAATTTCGTTCCCCAAAGCATTGAGCAAGTGAGTTTTTCCTAGACCAGGTCCCCCATATATAAACAGAGGATTATAAGTTAGTCCAGGATCTTCCGAGACAGCTAAAGCAGCAGACTTAGCCCAAATATTTCCATCACCTTGGATAAAATTATCAAAAGTATAGATGTCTCTTAATCCTGTTTCTGAATAGGGTATAGATTTTTTTATTTCTTCCTGTTGATGATTACTGTTTTCAACATTGCTTGCAATATCGGAGGTATTAGAATCTTCTTTAGTCAATACATATTGAGCTTTTATTTCAGTGTCATAGATTTGAAAACCGACAGCTACAATAATATCATTGAGTTTTGTACTCCAAACCATTTCCATTTCAGATCTTGGCAAAAATATTGTCGCTACATTTCCCTCGACCTTTATTAATTCAGCAGGTGTTGCGTAGAAATCAAACATTGATCGTGTCAATCTCTCTTTAGCTAAGTCTAAAATCTGATTCCAAAATTGTTTTTCTTTCAACAACAAACTCCTCCTTTTCTAAATGGTGTAATCTTAAACACTATTTTATCATATAGGAAGCAATTTTTCCACAACTTGTGAAAAACAATCCACAATGTTTAAAAGATTTATCCACAACTTGTGGATAAAAGGTCTAGATTTTGATTTAATAGACTTTTTCTATACTAATCCAGTGGATAAGTATGTGAGTTTAGAAAAATAAAATAACAGCCTTATTTCAGGCTGTTAATAAAACGTTGGTATTCTTCTTGATTATGAAAAGAGATAGTTATTTTTCCTGCCTCTTTTTTTTGAAGGACGATTTGGACATCTAATCCCAACAATTTTTTCAAATTTTCTTCTTCTTCTTTGATAAAGTGATCTTTTTCTTTGCTTTTCTTCTTATTTTTTTCTTCTTTAAGTAGATATTCCACCTGCCGAACTGATAAATCCTCTTTCTGAATGCGATTGAGTAAATTTTTTTGTTCTTTCAAAGGTAGTTGGATTAGAAGTCTAGCATGTGCTTGAGACAATTTTCCAGTTTCTACTTCTTTTAAAATAAAATCAGGGAGCGTTAGCAATCGAACAAGATTAGTGATATAAGGGCGTGATTTCCCCATTTTTTCAGCAATGTCTGCATGAGTATATCCTTTATCAATTAAAGATTGATAAGCTTTTGCTTCTTCAATCGGATTTAAGTCTTCTCGTTGTAAATTTTCAATGATTGAGTGAACCATCATTTCCTGATCAGATAATTTTTTGATGATTACAGGAACTTCTGATAGCCCAGCTTCTATCGATGCCCGATACCGTCTTTCTCCAGCTAGGATTTCATATCCGATAACTGGAGATTGACGGACAATAATGGGTTGAATTAATCCATTTTCTTTAATAGATTGGGCAAGTTCTTGAATTTTTTCTTTTGAGAATTCTTTACGAGGTTGATAGGGATTTTTTTGAATATCACTGATACGAATTAGTTTGAGTTCTTCCATATCTCTACAGTATCATATCTTTAATATTCTGTAAAGTAGGTTTACAAATATGTAAACTATTAATTTAAATCACTTGTACTCTTGTCCAACTTGATTTAGTTGTTTCTTCTTTACCATTACGGTAATAAGTTACAGTCATTTCATCACCAATAGAGTGACTGTAAAGTGCATTTTGCAATTCAGTAGTAGAAGAAATCTTAGTATCATCTATTTTTGTGATAACATCATATTGTTGTAAATGTCCATTTGCAGGCATGTTCTTTTGAACAGAACGAACAGCTACACCAGAAGTAACGTTGTCAGGAAGTTTCAATTTTTGTAGATCGGCAGTGCTAAGGTTTGTCAAATTAACCATGTGGATACCAAGAGCTGGTCGAGTTACTTTTCCATCTTTTTCCAACTGTTTGATAATATTCTTAACATCATTTGCAGGAATAGCAAAACCAAGACCTTCTACGGATGTTCCACCATTAGAGGCGATTTTACTTGATGTAATACCGATAACTTCTCCCTGGATGTTAATCAAAGGTCCTCCAGAGTTACCAGGGTTAATAGCTGTGTCTGTTTGAATGGCATTTGTTGAAATAGCTTGACCATCTTCAGATTTCAAAGAAACGTGTCTGTTCAAGCTTGATACAATCCCTTGTGTAACTGTATTTGCATATTCTGAACCCAAAGGACTACCTATTGCGATAGCTGTTTCCCCAACAGATAATTGACTTGAGTCACCAAACTCAGCTACTGTAGAGACCTTTTCTGAAGATATTTTTACTACTGCAATATCAGAATAGGTATCAGAACCAACAATTTCACCTGGTACTTTTGTTCCATCTGCTAGACGAATATCAACTTTTTTAGCGCCACTAATAACGTGAGTGTTGGTTACAAGATAAGCATCATCCCCATCTTTTTTATAGATAACACCAGAACCTTCACTGTTAATTTGTTCAGTGTTTGAATCTGTATCAGTATCATCAGTTCCAACAAAACCACCTTGAGAGTTTTCTGAATAAGTGATAATCGATACAACTGCATCTTTAACTTTATCTACAGCCTGTGTAGTAGAGTTTTCATTTTTCGAAGCAGTCTGAGTGACTGCTGCACTATTTTGTTCTCCACTTCCCTGCTTTTGGTTGAACTGAAGAACAGCCAAACTTCCTAATAGACCACTAAAAAAGCTAATAAGAATAACTAGTAAAAGTTGTCCAATTGTTTTTGAAAACTTGTTTAAGTTTTTCATAGAATCCTCCATATTTGATTAATTGGTGAAAGTATAAGATTATTAACTTAATTCTAACTTAAAAAACTTAAGTTTTCAACAATCTGTGGATAATTGTTGAAAATTTGTGAATTTATTGTATTTTTTCACCTTTTTCATTTGTGAATAAGATGTGAATAGAATGCGATTATGGTAAAATAGAAGCATGAAAATAAAAATTGTAACAGTTGGAAAACTAAAAGAAAAGTATCTCAAAGATGGAATTGCAGAATATTCTAAAAGAATATCACGATTTGCTGCCGTAGAAATGATTGAATTAGCTGATGAAAAGACACCCGATCGTGCTAGTGATTCTGAAAATGAAAAAATCTTAGATTTAGAGGGAAATCGAATTCTTTCCAAAATTGGGGATAGAGAATTTGTTGTCGTTTTAGCTATTGAAGGGAAAACCTTGTCTTCTGAAGAATTCAGTAAACAACTAGAACAAGCTTCTATTAATGGTTATTCAACCTTAACATTTGTGATTGGTGGGAGTCTGGGTCTTTCTCCTCAAGTAAAAAATCGAGCGAATCTATCCCTTAGTTTTGGTAGACTGACTCTTCCACATCAATTAATGCGTCTAGTTCTTGTAGAACAGATATACCGAGCCTTTAGCATCCAACAAGGTTCTCCCTATCATAAATAGGATTGACTATTCTCGATTATTTTGATAAGATAAACTAGTTAGGTCTCATAGCTCAGCTGGATAGAGCATTCGCCTTCTAAGCGAACGGTCGCAGGTTCGAATCCTGCTGGGATCATATACTAGATTTAACGCTGGGGAAACCCAGCGTTTTTTGTAAAAATTGACAGTTCAGGTACAAAAATGTGCAGTTGAGAATGAATGTCAATAAAATAAACTCCATTTTGTATAATATTTTTGTAAGTTAATTTACAAGAAAAAAACAATAAAGGAGAATTTAATATGGAAAAAACAGTTAAATTAGAGCAGTTCAAAAAACTTACAGAAAAAGAATTACAGGAAATCCAAGGTGGGGATTGGAGATTTTTAGGCTCAATACGTGAACTTATATTTCCAAAGAAAAAATAAATAAAAGGTAAAGAGTAATGGATTTATTTGGATTATTTATAGCTATTTTCTATTTTTTTATAATTAGCAAAAAGTTATAGACGGATATGTAAAGTAACTAGAAAAAGAACAATTTATTTTTTTCATATGTTATACACTTTATTTCAGTGTTATTACTTGAGAATTTATTAGTCTATTAAACTTAGGTGGGCTTTTGGTATATCTAAATTTTTTTATTTCCATTACTTATTTCCATTTACCTGATAAAATTAAAAGAGATACAATAAGTATAAGGGCTATATTTTATCAGTCTGCTATTGTCTTTACTATATCATAGTACTCATACTTTTTATATCAGTAACCATATCTTCTATAACAGGTGATTCTTTTTGTAACAAAAATATGAAGATTTGTTTTTTTGTAGTAGTTTTATTAATAACTTATTTTATTATTAAAAATTATTACTTTATTTTCATCTTGAACTTAATTATTTTTGACAAAGATTACCTTTATCCATTTTTAAAAAAAGTTATACTTGCTTTCTTTACTTTACATATTCTATCATTCATTTCAGATATGGTGAGTACTCATGCGCATTTTAATAGTTTTGGTAGTATTTTAGCAACAATTGTCTTTATTTGTTTACTACTAATCTTCTTTGCTATGAATTCTCATAAGGTACGGGTTGAAAAAGAAATTGCCCTAAAACAGAAAAAATTTGAACAAGAACATTTACAGACTTACACAGATGAAATTGTGGCTTTGTATAATGAAATTCGTGGTTTTAGTCATGATTATGCAGGTATGCTTGTCAGTATGCAAATGGCGATTGACAGTAAAGATTTACAGGAAATTGACAGAATTTACAATCAAGTTCTAGTCAAAGCTAATCAAAAATTACGTTCAGATAAGTATACATACTTCGATTTAAACAATATAGAAGATACAGCTTTACGAAGTTTAATTGCACAATCTATTGTATATGCAAGAAATAAGGACGTAGAGTTTACACTAGAAGTAAAGGATATTATCACAAGGTTGTCAATTGATTTACTTGATCTTGTGCGTATTATGAGCGTTTTATTGAATAATGCTGTCGAAGGTGCTGCAGAAAGTTACTCGAAACAAATGGAGGTTGCAGTGATTAAGATGGATTTAGAAACAGTTATCGTGATTCAAAATTCATGTAAAATTATTATGACGCCTTCAGAAGACTTGTTTGAACTAGGTTTTTCTACTAAAGGTAGAAATAGAGGAATTGGCCTTAATAATGTCAAAGAGATTTTGGATAAGTATGAAAATATCATTTTAGAGACAGAGATGGAAGATAGTAAGTTTAGACAGATTATTAGATTTAAGAGAGAGTTTGAATGAAAGTATTAATTTTAGAAGATGTTATTCAGCATCAAGTCAGATTAGAAAGAACCTTGGATGAAATTTCAAAGGAATTGAATATTCCTATTTCTTATAAAACAACAGGTAAAGAACGAGAATTTAAGGAATATATCGAAAATGATGAAGTAAACCAGCTTTATTTTCTAGATATTGATATTCATGGCGTTGAGAAAAAAGGATTTGAGGTAGCACAGTTTATTCGTCGCCACAACCCCTATGCAATTATCGTATTTATCACTAGTAGATCAGAATTTGCTACCTTAACTTACAAATATCAAGTATCAGCCTTGGATTTTGTTGATAAAGATATCAATGATGAATTATTTAAAAAACGTATCGAACAGAGTATCTTATATACCAAAAGTATGCTGCTTGAAAATAAAGATGTTGTGGATTATTTTGACTATAATTACAAGGGAAATGATTTGAAAATTCCCTACCATGATATTTTATATATTGAAACAACAGGAGTATCTCATAAGTTAAGGATTATTGGTAAGAATTTTGCCAAAGAATTTTATGGTACTATGGCGGATATTCAAGAAAAAGATAAAGATACTCAAAGATTTTATTCTGCTCATAAATCATTTCTTGTCAATGTAGGAAATATTAGGGAAATTGATCGAAAAAATTTAGAAGTGGTTTTTTATGAGGATCATCGTTGTCCAATTACCCGTCTAAAGGTACGGAAATTAAGAGATATTCTGGAGAAAAAATCTAAAAAGTGATTGACAATTAGTAAGAAATTGATATAATGGTTATATCTGCTACAGATAGATGGTCCGTTGGTCAAGGGGTTAAGACACCGCCTTTTCACGGCGGTAACACGGGTTCGAATCCCGTACGGACTATATTATCCGCCATAGCTCAGTTGGTAGTAGCGCATGACTGTTAATCATGATGTCGTAGGTTCGAGTCCTACTGGCGGAGTTAAACAAAAAGAACACCATTGGTGTTCTTTTTTTGTCTCTAATTTGCATCTCCCAACATTTTCATAAGAAAGTTTGTCATTTCTTGTGGACTTTCTTTTTTTCCATGAGCAATCCAGGTTTGGCATACACCAAATAGTGCGTTTGTTAGATAAATACTGCTATACTCTAACTCAATATTGTTTAAATTTAATTGCATAAAGCGTTTTTGGAGGTCAGTGCTAAGCATAATGTGAAGTTTATTTCTCAGGAAGTTTTGTATCTCTTTTGTACCATTTTCAGATAGAAGAGCAGCTAGTAAAGGTTCAGACTCTAAGTATTCAAACACTTCTAAAATAGCATCTCTTTTATGATTTGCGTGTTTTTGGAAAATATACTCAAATGTATGAAAAAGCTTACTTTGGTAATGTTCAATCATATCATACTTATCCTTGTAATGAGTATAAAAACTAGAACGACTAATCCCGGCTTTTTCTGCCAGCTTAATAGTGCTAATTTGATCAAATGGTTGTTCCGTTAATAATTGAACCATGGCGTTCTCAATAATACGTTTGGTTTTTAAGCGTTTGTTGCTCTCTTTCATAGTTCCTCCTTGTGAACAAAAATAGACTCAATGTCTAAAAATGATAATTTTGACTTGTAAATAAGAATTTTTAATGTATAATCTATTATATCAAAATTTTAGACAATATGTGTAAAAAAGGAGACAATATGTTTAAAGAATGGAAAGCAATTTTTAAAAAACCAACCTTTATCATTGTAATGATAGGGATTTCTCTTATTTCTGCTTTATACAACATCATATTTTTATCATCTATGTGGGATCCATATGGCAAATTATCTGAGTTGCCTGTAGCGGTCGTTAATAATGATAAAGAAGCATCTTACAATGGAAACACAATGACTATTGGAAAAGACATGGTGTCCAATTTAGAGCAAAATAAATCATTAGATTTTCATTTTGTCAGTGAAGAAGAAGGTAAGAAGGGTCTAGAAGACGGTGATTACTATATGGTAGTAACTTTACCAAGTGACTTATCTGAAAAGGCTGCTTCTATTCTATCAGATCACCCAGAACAAATGAATATTAACTATCAAACTTCTAGCGGGCATAGTTTCATTGCAAGTAAGATGAGTGATTCTGCCATGACACAGTTAAAACAAAATGTTTCTGCTAATGTAACCGAAACCTATACAAAAGCTTTATTTCAAAAGATGGGAGATTTAAAATCTGGTTTAACGAAGGCAGCTGATGGAAGTGAACAATTGGCCAATGGGGCTAGTCAGTTAGCTGCAGGAAGTCAGACATTGTCTTCTAATCTTGATACTTTAGCTAGTTCAAGTTTAACCTTTTCTGATGGCACAAATCAATTTACAAAAGGGTTGACAACGTATGTAACAGGAGTAAAGCAACTGAATAGTGGTTTAGGTACATTTAATGATGGTTTACAGAACTATACAAGTGCAGTTTCACAGGTTGACACTGGACTTAATCAATTATCTTCTAAGACTCCAGAATTAGTAGCAGGTGTCAATCAGCTAAATACTGGAATGAAGTCATATGTAGGAGGAGTTTCGCAACTGAATACAGGTCTCAATCAATTTTCAGTTGGTGTCAATGCTTACACAAGCGGTGTTGACAAACTATCTATTGGGGACAAATCAATTATCTAGTCAATCAGATACATTGAGAGACGGTATTACCCAATTAAATAAAGGGATTAAAGAAATTTCGACTCAATTGAATACTTCATCTCAACAAAAAGAGGAAATCACTCAATTAGCAACTAGTTTAGATGAATTGAATAAAGCACTTCAAGCTGTAACTATTTCAGATAATACTGAACTTAAAAGTACAATATCTAATGATTTAGCGAATATATCTACTCTTGCTCAAACTATTGTGACTAATAGTCAAACAGAGCAAGAGAAAACTCTTACCAATCTTCAAGCAACAGCAACTTATCAATCTCTTACTGATACTCAGAAACAAGAACTGACTGCAGCTGTTTCAAATAATTCTAATTCTACGATAGAGTCAGCAAAAGCAATTTTAACGACGGTAGGAGATTTAAAAGAAAATTTGGGGAAGTGTAAACCAACCAGTCTCTAATCTTTCTACTTTACAGACTAAAGCAAATCAAGTATTACCTGTGGCGTCTAGTTCCTTGACATCTATGTCAAGTGGATTTACACAGTTGCAAAATGCTGTAGATAATCAGTTAGTTCCTGGAAGTCAATCGATTGAAAATGGAGTTAATGATTATACTAAAGGGTTGGATACTATTTCTTTAGGTGTAAACCAACTAAGTGAAAAGAATACAACTTTAACAACAAGTTTGGATCAATTGGTTTCTGGATCAAGTAAGTTGACAAAAAACTCTTCAACCTTGACAACTGGTTTGGATTCGCTAGCTGGGAAAACTCCAGAATTAGTAACAGGTATCGAAAAACTCTCTTCTGGTTCTAGCCAATTAAATAGTAAGAGTTCAGATTTAGTTGCTGGACTTGATAAAATACAGCTAGGTTCTAGTCAATTAACAGATAAATCAAGTCAATTGCTTTCAGCTAGCTCTCAGTTAGGAAGTGGAGCAGTGAAAATTGCTGATGGTGCTGGAAAACTAGCAGATGGTGGAACAACTTTAACTGTTGGTGTTGAAAGTTTGCAAGTAGGATCTACAGGACTAGGAGAAGGATTAAATAGTGCTAGCAATCAACTAAAAACAGCATCAACAGAGTCTAATAATGCCGAAGTATTATCTGAGCCCTTGAGTCTTTCGAAAACAGACAATGATCAGGTTCCTGTAAATGGGATTGCTATGGCTCCTTATATGATATCTGTGGCCCTCTTTGTTGCTGCGTTATCAACAAATATGATTTTTGCTAAGTTACCTTCAGGTCGTCATCCTGAAAGTCGCTGGGCTTGGGTTAAATCTCGTTTCGAAATAAATGGCGTTATAGCTGTTTTAGCAGCTGTCTTAGTCTATGGAGGAGTTCATCTTATCGGTCTAACGGCAAATCATGAAATGAGAACCTTGTTCTTAATCATCATCGCAAGTTTGACCTTTATGTCTATGGTAACCGCGTTAACGACATGGAATAGTCGCTTAGGTGCTTTCTTCTCTCTTATTTTACTATTATTACAATTAGCATCAAGTGCAGGAACTTATCCACTTGCTTTGACTAATGATTTCTTTAAGGCTGTCAATCCTTGGTTACCAATGAGTTATTCAGTTTCAGGATTGAGACAAACAATTTCTATGACAGGGAATGTTCATTATCAGGTAATTTTCCTTCTTGTAACTTTAGTTCTATTCATAGGATTAGGTATGCTTGCTTATCAACCTAAAAAACTGGAAGAAGATTAAAAAAATCGACCAATTTGGTCGATTTTTTATGTGCATGAATCTTGTCAAGAATTTATAAATCTAATAATAGAATGTTTCACGTGAAACAATGAATATGTTGAATAGAATCAGATTGACAGAACTATCAACTAAAAATTCATAAGAAATAAAAAAAACTCAGTTGGGCTCCCAACTAAGTTTTTTTAAGTTCTACCTAATCTTTCCAAAGTTCTTTGACTTTTGCTTGAACTTCAGCATTTTCTAAAAATTCATCATAGGTTTCATCAATACGATCGATGACGCCGTTTTTAGATAAGACAATAATGTGGTTAGCCAAAGTTTGAATAAACTCATGGTCGTGACTGGCAAAGATGATAGACTCTTTAAAGTTTTTCAACCCATCATTCAGACTTGAGATTGATTCCAAGTCTAAGTGATTTGTAGGATCGTCAAGTACAAGAACGTTTGATTTTAACAGCATGAGTTTTGAGAGCATCACGCGTACCTTTTCTCCCCCTGACAAGACGTTTACAGGTTTGTTAACTTCGTCTCCAGAGAAGAGCATACGACCTAGGAAACCACGCAAGAAAGTGTTGTCATCTTCTTCTTTACTTGCGAATTGACGCAACCAGTCAAGGATCGATTCACTGCCAGCAAAATCAGCTGAATTGTCTTTTGGCAAGTAAGAGCGACTAGTTGTAACTCCCCACTTGACAGTCCCTTCATAGTCAATTTCACCCATAATGGCACGAATCAAGGCAGTTGTTTGGATGTCATTTTGTCCGATAAGAGCTGTCTTGTCACCTGGACGCAAGATGAAGCTGATGTTGTCAAGAATAGTTTCACCGTCAATCTTTACAGATAGATTTTCTACTGTCAAGAGGTCGTTCCCGATTTCACGTTCAGCTTTAAAGCTAATGAATGGATATTTACGACTAGAAGGAACAATTTCCTCTAGCTCAATCTTGTCAAGCATTTTTTTACGTGAAGTTGCTTGTCTTGATTTAGAAGCATTAGCAGAGAAACGAGCAACGAATTCTTGAAGTTGTTTGATTTTTTCTTCTGCTTTAGCATTACGGTCTGCTAGTAATTTAGCAGCAAGCTCAGAAGACTCCTTCCAGAAGTCGTAGTTTCCGACATAGAGTTTGATTTTTCCAAAGTCAAGGTCAGCCATGTGAGTACAAACTTTATTCAAGAAGTGACGGTCGTGGGATACGACAATGACAGTATTATCAAAGTCGATTAGGAAATCCTCTAACCAAGTGATGGATTGGATATCCAGACCATTGGTTGGCTCGTCCAAAAGAAGGACATCTGGTTTACCGAAGAGGGCTTTAGCAAGGAGAACCTTTACTTTGTCGCCATTTGCTAGTTCACTCATATTTTGGTAATGAAGTTCTTCTGGAATATTCAAATTTTGTAAGAGTTGTGAAGCTTCACTCTCAGCTTCCCAACCACCTAGTTCAGCGAATTCTCCTTCAAGTTCAGCTGCGCGAACACCATCTTCATCTGAAAAATCTTCTTTCATATAAATGGCGTCTTTTTCTTTCATGATGTTGTATAGTTTTTCATTACCCATGATAACAACATCAATAGCACGCTCATCTTCGTAGTCAAAGTGATTTTGACGAAGTACTGAAAGACGTTCGTCTGGTCCAAGAGAGATATGCCCAGTTGTCGGTTCAATATCCCCAGCTAAGATTTTTAAAAAGGTTGATTTTCCAGCACCGTTGGCACCAATCAAACCATAGGTATTTCCTTCTGTAAATTTGATGTTTACATCATCAAAAAGTTTACGATCACTAAAACGTAGTGAAACATCAGATACTGTTAGCAAAGTTTTTCTCCTATTATATGTAATACTATAATTCTACTAGAAAATCACCAATTATTCAAATTTTTATTTGTCAATTTTGTGTAAACAAAGTTGACAACCCCTTTACGATTGAAAGGGGTAACATCTCTATTATTTCAATAAAAAAATTATCTGTCTTTTTATTAAAAAAATGCTATAATTGAAAAGACCATATCAAAGGAGAATAAGATGAGTAAACCCATTATTTTAACAGGAGATCGTCCAACGGGTAAATTACATATTGGGCACTACGTTGGCAGTTTGAAAAATCGTGTCTTACTACAAGAAGAAAATAAATATGACATGTTTGTTTTTTTAGCTGACCAGCAAGCACTAACAGACCATGCAAAAGATCCACAAACTATTGTAGAGTCTATTGGGAATGTTGCTTTGGACTATCTTGCAGTGGGATTAGATCCTAATAAAGCAACAATTTTCATTCAAAGCCAGATTCCAGAATTGGCAGAGCTCTCTATGTATTATATGAACCTAGTTTCATTAGCTCGCTTGGAACGAAATCCAACCGTAAAGACTGAAATTGCTCAAAAAGGCTTTGGTGAAAGTATTCCAACTGGATTTTTAGTTTATCCTGTTGCGCAAGCAGCAGATATTACAGCATTTAAGGCTAACGTGGTTCCAGTAGGGAATGATCAAAAGCCGATGATTGAACAAACACGTGAAATTGTGCGTTCTTTCAACCATGCCTATAACTGTGATGTTTTAGTAGAACCAGAAGGAATTTACCCTGAGCACGAAGGTGCGGGACGTTTACCAGGTCTTGATGGTAATGCCAAAATGTCGAAATCACTTAATAATGGAATTTACTTAGCTGATGATGCGGATACTTTGCGTAAAAAGTAATGAGTATGTATACAGATCCAGACCATATTCGTGTTGAGGATCCAGGTAAGATTGAAGGAAATATGGTTTTCCATTACTTGGACGTATTCGGTCGACCTGAGGATGCTCAAGAAATTACTGAAATGAAGGAACATTATCAACGTGGAGGCCTTGGTGATGTTAAGACCAAACGTTATCTACTTGAAATCCTAGAACGTGAACTTGGTCCAATCCGTGAACGTCGCCTAGAATATGCTAAAGATATGGGTGAGGTTTATAATATGCTCCAAAAAGGTAGTGAAAAAGCTCGAGAAGTTGCTGGGCAAACACTATCAGAAGTAAAAGCTGCAATGGGTCTAAATTACTTTCACTAATGGATAAAATATGAACTATAAAACTATTTCTTCTTTAAAATAAGAGGGATAGTTTTTTATTTATTCTCTTATAAATTTAATTGACAAATTTTCATAGAATGGTATGATAGATACAATACAAAAAGCGTTTAGCTCAATAAAGAAAGAAAAGAGGAAACTTCAATGTCTAATTGGGACACTAAATTTTTGAAAAAAGGTTTTACCTTTGATGATGTATTGCTAATTCCAGCAGAGAGTCATGTGTTGCCTAATGATGCGGATTTAACAACAAAATTGGCAGATAATTTGACTTTAAATATCCCAATTATTACAGCTGCAATGGACACTGTAACAGAGAGCCAAATGGCCATTGCAATCGCGCGTGCAGGTGGACTTGGAGTTATCCATAAAAATATGTCTATCGAACAACAGGCAGATGAAGTTCGTAAGGTAAAACGTTCTGAAAATGGTGTTATCATTGATCCATTCTTCTTGACTCCTGAACATACAATCGCTGAAGCAGATGAACTCATGGGCCGTTACCGTATCAGTGGTGTCCCAGTGGTTGAAACTCTAGAAAACCGTAAGTTAATTGGTATTTTGACCAACCGAGATCTACGTTTCATTTCTGACTACAATCAACCAATTTCAAAACACATGACTAGTGAAAACCTAGTTACTGCTCCGGTTGGTACAGACTTAAAAACTGCAGAGAGTATTCTTCAAGAACACCGTATTGAAAAATTACCTCTAGTTGATGAAGAGGGTCGTCTTTCTGGTTTAATCACCATTAAAGATATTGAAAAAGTAATTGAGTTCCCAAATGCGGCAAAAGATGAATTCGGTCGTCTTCTAGTTGCTGGTGCGGTAGGTGTTACTTCTGACACATTTGAACGTGCAGAAGCCCTCTTTGAAGCAGGAGCTGATGCTATTGTTATCGATACTGCCCATGGTCACTCAGCGGGTGTACTTCGTAAAATCGCTGAAATTCGTGCTCATTTCCCAGACCGTACACTGATTGCTGGGAACATCGCTACTGCTGAAGGTGCGCGTGCTCTTTATGATGCAGGTGTTGACGTTGTTAAAGTCGGTATTGGCCCAGGTTCAATCTGTACAACTCGTGTTATTGCTGGTGTAGGAGTTCCTCAAGTAACAGCAATTTACGATGCAGCAGCAGTTGCGCGTGAATATGGCAAAACAATCATTGCTGATGGTGGAATCAAGTATTCTGGAGATATTGTAAAAGCCCTTGCTGCTGGAGGAAACGCAGTGATGCTCGGATCAATGTTTGCAGGAACAGATGAAGCTCCAGGTGAAACTGAAATCTTCCAAGGGCGTAAGTTCAAGACATACCGCGGTATGGGTTCAATCGCTGCTATGAAGAAGGGTTCAAGCGACCGTTACTTCCAAGGTTCTGTCAATGAAGCAAACAAACTCGTTCCAGAAGGAATCGAAGGTCGTGTTGCTTATAAAGGTGCAGCAGCTGATATTGTTTTCCAAATGATTGGTGGTATTCGATCTGGTATGGGATACTGTGGTGCTGCTAACTTAAAAGAATTACATGACAATGCTCAGTTTATCGAAATGTCAGGTGCTGGTCTAAAAGAAAGCCATCCACACGATGTGCAAATCACTAATGAAGCACCTAACTATTCAATGTAATAAAAAAATCTCCTGTTAAACGGGAGATTTTTTTATTTTACATAGATGTAAATTTTAATTTACAGTCAATTGACCATTATCTACTGTAAAGACGCTCAAGTTATCAGGCAAGTTTTGAAGATGGTCTAAACTAGTAGTTGTAATAAACGTTTGAATGTTATGAGAAATAGTTTCCAATAATTTAAGTTGACGAGTATTGTCAAGTTCACTCATGACATCGTCAAGCAAAAGAATGGGAGATTCTTTGGTAATGCTCTCCATCAATTCGATTTCAGCAAGTTTTATAGAAAGCACCAAGCTACGATGTTGCCCTTGACTTCCGAAACTTGCTTCCATTCCATTAATCATGAAAAAAATCATATCATCCCGATGAGGACCAACTCCAGTATTCTTCTTAAATAAATCTCTGGATCTACTTTTTTGAAGTGCTATATGGAAAGATTCAGCCAAATGTTTCTTGTCAACAAAGTTTACAGAAGGTTGATAACGGATTGACAGCTCTTCTAACTGATCTGAGATGTCAAAATGTTTTTTCTTGCCAAAGAGTTCCATTTTCTGGATAAAGTCAGCTCGATGATTCATTACACGACAACCATACTCTACCAGTTGGTCATCAAGAACAGTTAGGAAAGTCTCATCTATGTTTTGTGTAGATTTGAGATAGGTATTTCTCTGTTTAAGGACGTGGTTATAACTTGACAGGTCTGACAAGTAAATCGGTTTAATTTGCCCTAATTCTATGTCAATGAATTTACGACGAATGGCCGGAGCGCCTTTGACAAGTTGTAAATCTTCTGGAGCGAATAAGACAACATTCATATGACCAATATAGTCTGATAGGCGAGCTTGTTTTAAGTAATTCACTTTAGTAATTCGCCCTTTTTGTGTTAGGTCAATTTCAAGTGGAATGCTTGCTGTTTTCTTTTGTAAGATTCCAGAAACTTGCAGTTGTTCTTCTTCAAATTGAATTAAATTTTTATCAGTCTTTGTTCGATGACTTCTCGTTAAGGCTAAAAAGTAAATACTTTCAAGAAGATTGGTTTTTCCTTGAGCGTTTCGGCCAACAAATACATTTAATTTTGGATTAAAATTAACTTCAACATCTCGATAGTTACGAAATTGTTTAATGGATAGATTTTTCAGCCACATATTTATCTACCTGGGAAACGTGGTGCAGGTTTTGTTTTTGTTGGTTGAGCTTTTTTTGCTGGTTTTTTTTGTACCTTATTATTCATTTCCTTGACAAGTTTAGCTACACGTTCTTTCTCAAGTTTTTCTAGACGAAACTCCTCTAGTTCTTCTGATGTTGGTTTAACTAGAATAATTTGAGTTTTTAAATCAGGGATTTCAATAGAATCCCCGATTCTAATTTTCTTGCCTCGACGATTTTCTAATTCTCCATTAAAATATACAAGATGGTCAGATTCAGATAAAAAAGATTTAATAGCACCGCCACTTTGGATGATTCCAAGATCTTTCAAAAGAGCTTGGAGAGTAATAAATTCTTCAAATAATTTGTATTCCATAGTTCACCTCAATCTTTGGTATTATACCATATTTTTGCTCAAAATAGTTGAGAAGAAACTACTGATATGAAAACGATTTTAATTTCAAAAGAGTCAAAGAGAACAGGAAAAATTTTCGTTTTCATGGTATAATAGAACTCTATGTAAAAGGAGGTAAAAGATGGAGTTATTCCCTGGAATTGCAGTTCATTTTATCCAATCTAAAAAGTTTAAGACAAATAAAATAACCATGCGTTTCACAGCTCCATTATCTCTGGATTTAATTTCTGGTCGCATGCTAAGTGCCAGTATGCTTGAAACTGCTAATAAAGGCTATCCAACTGCTCAGGTTCTTAGAAAACATCTGGCAGCATTGTATGGAGCAGATTTGTCAACTCATGCTTATAGAAGGGGGCAAAGTCACTTAGTAGACGTGAGTTTGACTTATGTTCGAGATGAATTTTTAAGTAAGAAAAACGTCTTAACTGCTCAGATTTTAGAATTATTGTATCAAGTCATATTTAATCCATTGTCAAATGAAGATGAATTTGAGAACAATGCCTTTGAAATTGAAAAAAAACAATTGTTGGCGAGACTAGAATCAGAATTAGAGGATCCTTTCTTCTTTGCCCATAAAGAATTGGATCAGTTGTTTTTCCAAGAAGAATCAATGCAGTTAGTTCCTAGAGATTTAATTGCCAGAATTTCCGAAGAGACTTCTAAATCTTGCTATTCAAGTTTTCAAAAAATGCTGAAGGAAGATAGAATTGATTTATTCTTTTTAGGTGATTTTAATGAAATTGAAGTCTTAGAAAACTTGAAGAAATTTAACTTGACAGGTCGTAAAGAAACTGTAAATATTCAATATCAGCAAGGTTATTCAAATATTCTTAGAGAAGGAATTGCTAGGAAAAACCTAGGTCAGTCTATTCTAGAAATGGGTTATCATAGCACAATTGGTTATGGAGATGATCAAAAGATGGCCTTGCTTCTCGTGAATGGTTTGCTTGGAGCTTTCCCGCACTCTAAATTGTTTACCCAAGTTAGGGAAAAGGAAGGGTTGGCCTACACTGTTTCTAGTCACTTAGATCTCTTTAGTGGATTTTTAAGATTGTTTGCTGGGATAAATCGTCAAAATCGAAACAAGGTAAGAAAATTGATGAATGATCAATTGTTAGCTATCAAAAATGGTAGATTTACAGATGCTGAAGTTAATCAAACTAAGGAAATGATTCGTAGGACGATGTTGTTGAGTCAGGATAATCAAGATTCGATTATAGATAGAGAATACTTAAGCCTCTTTTTTGGTAAATCGGTTTTAGACATGGATACTTTGATAGAGAGACTAGAGCAAGTTGACAAGGATGAAATCTGTAGGGCGGCATCTAGTTTGAAATTGCAGGCTATCTATTTTATGGAAGGAGCAGAATGACTAGAGTTACTTTTCAAGAGAAATATTATCCTGCTGTAAAAGAAACTCTTTATCAAGCAAAATTAGAAAACGGATTGACAGTTTCTTTACTTCCTAAAAATGATTTTAACGAAGTTTATGGTGTAGTAACTGTCTATGCTGGTTCAGTTGACACTGAGTTTACAGCTAGAGATAGTAAAAAGAAAACATATCCTAAGGGGATTGCTCATTTTTTAGAACATAAACTTTTTGAAAGAGAAAATTCTGAAGATATCATGGCTGCATTTACCAAATTAGGTGCAGATAGTAACGCCTTTACAAGCTTTACAAATACAAGTTATCTTTTTTCAACCTCTGACAATGTCGCTGATTGTTTGGACTTGCTTGACGAGCTTGTTACTAGCTTTAACATTACTGAAGAATCTGTTGAACGAGAAAAGGATATTATTCAACAAGAACGCGAAATGTATCAGGATGATCCTGATTCTTGCTTGTTCTTTAAAACACTTGCAAATCTATATCCGGAAACTCCACTAGCTTCAGATATTGTTGGGACTGAAGATTCGATAGAAGATATTAGTTTAGAGGATCTACGGGACAATTTTGATGAATTTTACACTCCTGTCAATAGCCAAATTTTCCTCGTTGGAAATTTTGATTTAGAGTTGATACAGAATTATTTCTCGCAAATGGATGTTGGAGGTTGTATAGTTCAAAATCAAAAAGAACCCATCGCTTTACACCCTGTAAAGAAGGTTGAGAGCATTCGTATGGATGTTGCATCACCTAAATTAGCAATAGGAGTTCGAACGAATTCTGATATGGGGCATCAGGACTGCTATCGATATAGCGTTCTATTAAGAGCGTTATTTACGATGATGTTTGGTTGGACTTCTAAAAGATTTCAGAGTTTGTATGAAACTGGGAAATTAGATTCTTCATTATCTTTAGAAGTTGAGATCAATCGACGTTTTAACTTTTTGATGCTGACAATGGACACAAAGGAACCTGTTGCTATTTCGCATCAATTCCGAAAGGCAATTCAGAATTTTGCTACAGATTCGGATGTATCAGAGGAACATCTTGATTTGATCAAAAGTGAAATTTATGGAGAATTTATCCATAGTATGAACTCTTTAGAATTTATTGCGACCCAATATCAGTCACATTCTGACGAAACAACCCTGTTTGATTTACCAAAGATTATACAGGAAATGACCTTGGATGATGTTCTTGAGGTAGGACATCATTTTATCGACAATAGTGAAATAGTTGAATTTACAATTTTTCCACTATAGCCATCGAAATATAAAATGAACTAGAAAGAAGGCATGGTAAGTATGAGAAAAAAAACAATTGGTGAAGTGTTACGTTTAGCAAGAATTAATCAAGGTTTGAGTTTAGAGGAATTGCAGCGCAAGACAGACATTCAACTGAATCTGCTTGAGGCTTTAGAATCAGATGATTTCGACCAATTGCCAAGCCCTTTTTATACACGTTCTTTTTTGAGGAAGTATGCTTGGGCAGTTGAGTTGGATGAAAACCTTGTTTTAGACGCATATGATTCAGGGAGTATGATTACCTATGAGGAAGTTGATGTTGATGAGATAGAACTATCAGGTCGTAGACGTTCCAATCGTAAGAAACGTTCTTTGCTTCCGCTGTTTTACTTCATTCTCTTCTCCTTGTCTATTATAATTTTTGTTTCTTATTATGTTTGGAATTACATTCAAACACAACCGACAGAAACAACTTCAGCTAACTATAATGTTGTAACTACTACAAATGCAACAACTAGTGAAACAACAACTAGCAATCAAACCACTAGCCCATCAAGTTCGAGTGACGCATCAACTGTGACTGTTTCAGGCCAGGGAGATGTTATATCGGTAGAATATAAAACTGCTAAAGATACTGCCGAACTTCAACTATCTGTGACGGATGCAACAAGCTGGATTAGTGTTTCAGATACTGACTTGGCTGGAGGGACTACTCTTGAGCCAAATAATAAAACAGCCAAAACAACAGTTTCTAAAGGATCTCCAGTAACTATCACATTAGGCGTTGTCAAAGGCGTGAAAATCAAGATCGATAATCAGGAAATTGATACTTCGAAATTAACTGGTCAAACTGGCTGGATTACACTGAAATTAGGTTCAAATTAAGGAAGGAAAACATGAAAAAAGAGAATATTCCTAACATACTGACGCTTGGTAGAATTTTATTTATTCCGATTTTTGTTCTCCTTCTATCATTTGGACAGTCTCCTGTGTTACATAAAATAGCAGCAATTATTTTTGCCATTGCCAGTATCACTGACTATCTAGATGGCTATTTAGCTAGAAAATGGCAAGTAGTTAGCAATTTTGGGAAATTCGCAGATCCAATGGCAGATAAGTTGTTAGTTATGTCGGCATTTATCATGCTAGTAGGTCTAAATATGGCTCCTGCTTGGGTAGTAGCTGTTATCATTTGCCGAGAACTTGCAGTTACTGGGTTGCGCCTACTCTTAGTTGAAACTGGTGGAACTGTTTTAGCTGCAGCAATGCCAGGAAAAATCAAAACATTTAGCCAGATGTTTGCGATTATCTTCTTGTTATTCCATTGGAATTTACTTGGTCAGATAACTCTTTATATCGCTTTGTTCTTTACAGTTTATTCGGGTTATGATTACTTCAAGGGAAGCGCGTATTTGTTTAAAGGAACCTTTCGCTAGATATGGAATCGATTATTGAAATTAAGAATCTGTCATTTCGATACCAGGCAGATCAAGAACACTATGATGTTCATAACATTTCGTTTCACGTGAAACGTGGAGAATGGTTGTCTATCGTTGGTCATAATGGTAGTGGAAATCAACAACTGTTCGCTTGATTGACGGTTTGCTAGAAGCGGAATCTGGAGAAATTTGGATAGACGGTGATTGCCTAACTCCGGAAAACGTCTGGGGAAAAAGACGTAAGATTGGTATGGTATTTCAAAATCCTGATAACCAATTCGTGGGGGCAACTGTAGAAGATGATGTTGCTTTTGGACTAGAAAATCAAGGGATTCCACTTGAAGAGATGAAGAAACGAGTTTCTGAAGCTCTGTCATTAGTTGGGATGGCTGAATTTACTAAAAAAGAACCAGCTCGCTTGTCGGGTGGCCAAAAACAGAGAGTGGCTATCGCAGGAGTTGTTGCTCTGCGACCAGACATTTTAATTTTGGATGAAGCTACAAGCATGTTGGATCCAGAGGGGCGTCTAGAGTTGATTAAGATTGTTCAAAAGATTCGTCAAGACCACCATATGACAGTCATATCCATTACACATGACTTAGATGAGGTGGCCATGAGTGACCGTATTTTGGTAATGAAAAAAGGAAAAATCGAATCAACTAGTACTCCTAGAGAACTATTTTCTAGGTCAGATTTAGATCAAATTGGTTTAGATCAACCCTTTGTCAACCAATTAAAAGAATCGCTACGTACTAGTGGCTTGAAATTACCAGAGCACTACCTGACCGAAGAGGAGCTCGAGGAGGCTTTATGGGAATTATTCTAGACAATGTGAGTTATACGTATCAGGAAGGAACACCCTTCGCCTCAGCTGCCTTGTCCGATGTTAATTTGTCAATAGAGGATGGATCTTATACGGCAATTATTGGGCATACAGGAAGCGGGAAATCTACAATTCTTCAACTTTTGAATGGTTTGTTGGTTCCCACAAAGGGAAGTGTTCGTGTCTTTGATACATTAATTACATCAACATCCGTCAATAAGCAAATTCGTCAAATTCGCAAACAAGTGGGTTTAGTCTTTCAGTTTGCAGAAAATCAAATCTTTGAGGAGACTGTCTTAAAAGATGTGGCTTTTGGACCTCAAAATTTTGGAGTTTCTGTAGAAGAGGCAGAAGCTATTGCGCGTGAAAAACTAGCTTTAGTAGGAATTGATGAGTCACTCTTTGGACGTAGTCCCTTTGAGCTTTCAGGCGGACAAATGAGAAGGGTTGCGATTGCTGGTATTTTGGCGATGGAGCCTAGCATTTTGGTCTTAGATGAGCCAACAGCTGGTTTGGATCCAATTGGTCGAAAAGAGTTAATGGCCTTGTTTAAAAAACTTCATCAGGATGGTATCACGATTGTTTTAGTGACCCATCTGATGGATGATGTGGCCGAATTTGCTGACCAAGTTTATGTGATGGAAAAAGGAAAGTTGGTCAAGAGTGGGAAGCCAAGTCTTGTTTTTCAAAATGTCGAATTCATGGAAAAAATCCAATTAGGTGTTCCAAATCACAAGATTTGCTCAAAGGCTAGCTGAACGAGGAGTTTCTTTTAAACAATTGCCGATAACGATAGAGGAGTTTAAGGAGTTCATCAATGGATAACATGATTTTAGGTCGTTACATACCAGGAAATTCGATTGTTCATCGTTTGGATCCTCGTAGTAAGTTAGTGGCAATGATTTTATTGATTATGATCGTTTTTTGGGCCAATAATCCAATAACTAATCTGATCCTTTTCGTTGTAACAGGTATATTTGTAGCCTTATCTGAGGTTCCCTTATCCTTTTTCATAAAAGGTTTGCGGTCCATGTTTTTTCTGATTGCTTTTACAACCCTTTTTCAACTTTTCTTTATCTCTGGTGGAGATGTCTTGTTCGAGATGGGGTTTATTAAAATCACGAGTCATGGCATTGAGCAGGCGGGAATCATTTTTTGCCGCTTTGTGTTGATTATCTTTTTCTCAACTTTGCTTACCTTGACAACCATGCCATTAAGCTTGGCTACAGCAGTTGAGTCCTTGCTTGGACCCTTGAAAAGATTTAAGGTTCCTGTTCATGAAATCGGGCTCATGTTGTCTATGAGTTTACGTTTTGTGCCAACCTTAATGGATGATACGATTCGAATTATGAACGCTCAAAAGGCGCGTGGTGTTGATTTTGGAGAAGGAAATATAATCCAAAAAGTTAAGGCTATGATTCCTATTTTGATTCCTTTATTTGCTACGAGTTTGAAAAGAGCGGATTCTCTTGCTACAGCCATGGAGGCTAGAGGATATCAAGGTGGGAACGGACGCAGTCAGTACCGACAGTTGAATTGGATGAATAAAGATAGTGTGGCCTTACTCCTGGTATGTGTGTTGGGTTTGATTCTATTTTTGTTGAAATCCTAAAGTGAAGTATAGAATGAGATAGGGTAGAGGTATGAACCGTTTTAAAAAATCAAAATATATCATTGTTCTATTTGTCATTGTGTTAGTAGTTTCTGCTCTTTTAGTAATGACGAAATCAAGTACAGTTGTGACAAAAGCTGGAGATGGCATTTCTCTGATAGATAGAATTGTGCAAAAACCATTTCAATGGTTAGAATCTACAAAGTCAGATTTAGGAAATTTGACGAGAGCTTATAATGAGAATGAAACTCTCAAAAAAGAATTCTATCAAATGGAAAAGGAAAAGAATGAAGCAGATCGCTTAAAAGAAGAAAATGAACAACTGCGTCAATTACTAGATATGAAGTCAAAATTGAATGCGACTAAGCTAATTGCTGCGGATGTTATCATGAGAACTCCGGCGACTTGGAAACAAGAGTTAACAGTTAATGTTGGTTCGCAACAAGGTGTAACAACTAGTATGCTTGTTGTTTCTGGTGGAGGATTGGTTGGAAGCGTTGAAAAACGTAGAAGACAACTCAACTGTGGGTCAATTTATTAACAAATGCTGAAAATACAGAGAAAATTTCTGTTAAAATTCAGCATGGATCTAGTAGTATTTATGGTATTATCGTTGGCTATGACAAGGAAAAAGAACTACTGAAAATTAGTCAGCTAAATAATAGTGGAGATATTAGTCAAGGTGATAAAGTGGTAACTGGAGGTTTGGGGAACTTCAATGTCACAGACATTCCTGTAGGAGAAGTCGTATCTGTGACCCCTACCAATGATTATCTGACAAGAGAAGTTATGGTCAAAATGCATGCTGATCCAATGAATCTTAAAGTCGTAGAGTTAGTGGGGAATCCATCATGAGACTTTTTAAGCAAATAGGGATGTTTTTGCTCTTGCCCGTAATCATTTTAATAGATAGCCACTTAGGACAATTTGTAAATAGCTTTTTTCCACATCTTCAAATTGTAAGCCACTTTATCTTCATCTTCTTATTATTCGAAACAATAGAAGTATCAGAATATCTGTTTTTGGCCTATTGCTTGGTTCTAGGACTTATATACGATATCTATTTCTTCCATCTGATAGGGATAGCCAGTCTTCTTTTTGTGATTATTGGAGCAATCGTATATAAAAGCAACTCTGTTATTTTGTTAAATAGATGGACAAGATTATTAGCTATTTTAATGATGACTTTTACATTTGAATTTGGTAGCTTTATCCTAGCACACGTGGTAGGATTGACTGCAGAAAATCTACCTGTTTTTATAGTTTATAGTCTGGGTCCTACTATGATATTGAATTTTATATGGATGATAGTTTTCCAATATATTTTTGAAAAAATATATCTATAAGAAAGAAACAAAACTGTAATAAAGGCGTAATATTTATTAGGCCTTTTTTTTGATATACTAGTATTGTCTTTTTTTAAAGAAGGAGTATTTACACTTATGAAGAAAAAAATTCTAGCATCACTTTTTGTTAAGTACAGTATTGGTTTCACAAGGAGCTGTTCTTTCAAGTGTTAAAAGCTAACACAACAGATGAAAAAATTGCAGCTCAAGATAGTAAAATTAGTGAGTTGACAACGCAACAAAAGGAAGCTCAAAAACAAGTTGATGAGATTCAAACTCAAGTTACAGCTATTCAAACAGAACAAGAAAAGTTGCAAACTGAGAATGAAAATCTTCAAGAAGAATCTAAAAAACTTGAAGGTGAAATCACAGAGCTTTCAAAAAATATCGTAGCTCGTAATGAATCGCTTGAAAACCAAGCTCGTAGTGCACAAACTAACGGAACTGCTACAAGCTACATTAATACAATTATTAACTCTAACTCAATCACAGAAGCTATTTCTCGTGTAGCAGCTATGAGTGAAATTGTATCAGCTAACAATAAAATGTTGCAACAACAAAAAGAAGATAAAAAAGCTATTGCTGAGAAACAAGTTGCTAACAATGAAGCAATCAACACAGTTATTGCCAACCAACAAACACTTGCAGATGACGCCCAAGCTTTGACAACAAAACAAGCTGAATTGAAAGTGGCTGAGTTGAATCTTGCAGCAGAAAAAGCTACTGCAGAAGGTGAAAAAGCTACCTTGCTAGAGCAAAAGGCGGCAGCTGAGGCAGAAGCGAAAGCAGCGGCAGAAGCAGAAGCAGCTTACAAAGCTCAACAAACAAGTCAACAACAAACAGTTGCAGCTTCAGCAAACACAACATTTGCAGCACAAGTACAAGCAACTTCAAGTTCTTCATCTTCATCAGATGATGACTCAAGTTACACACCTGCACCAACTCCTGTAAGCCAACGTCCTACTTATAGTACAAACGCTTCAAGTTATCCAACAGGTGAATGTACATGGGGAGCTAAACATTGGCACCTTGGGCTGGAGATTACTGGGGTAACGGAGCGCAGTGGGCAACAAGTGCAGCTGCAGCAGGTTTCCGTACTGGTTCTCAACCACAAGTTGGTGCGATTGCATGTTGGAATGATGGTGGCTATGGACACGTAGCGGTTGTTACAGCTGTTTCATCTATCAACAAGTATCCAAGTATCAGAATCTAACTACGGTGGAGACCGTACAATCGGTAACAAACGTGGATGGTTCAACCCAACTACAACTTCTGAAGGTTATGTTACTTACATCTATCCAAACTAATGAAAAAATTGAGACTCTTTCCGAGTCTCTTTTCTTGTCTTTAAATTGAGAAGTTCTGCTAAAAAACCTATCAAAATAGCTTGATAATATTGAGAAATTGTGGTAGAATGAAACTTGTCGTGTGAACGATAATACTCATTCTTGATGAATTGTGAAACTGTTGCCTTTGGGTTGTTTTGCAAGCTGAAATCGAGAAGAGGAAAAAACCAAAAAGGAGAAATACTCATGGCAGTAATTTCAATGAAACAACTTCTTGAGGCTGGTGTACACTTTGGTCACCAAACTCGTCGCTGGAACCCTAAGATGGCTAAGTACATCTTCACTGAGCGTAACGGAATCCACGTTATCGACTTGCAACAAACTGTAAAATACGCTGACCAAGCATACGACTTTATGCGTGATGCAGCAGCTAACGATGCAGTTGTATTGTTTGTTGGTACTAAGAAACAAGCTGCTGACGCTGTTAAAGAAGAAGCAGAACGTTCAGGTCAATACTACATCAACCACCGTTGGTTGGGTGGTACCCTTACTAACTGGGGAACAATCCAAAAACGTATCGCTCGTTTGAAAGAAATCAAACGCATGGAAGAAGAAGGAATCTTCGACGTTCTTCCTAAGAAAGAAGTTGCACTTCTTAACAAACAACGCGCTCGTCTTGAAAAATTCTTGGGTGGTATCGAAGACATGCCTCGCATCCCAGATGTAATGTACGTAGTTGACCCACATAAAGAGCAAATCGCTGTTAAAGAAGCTAAAAAATTGGGTATCCCAGTTGTAGCGATGGTTGACACAAACACTGATCCAGATGATATCGATGTAATCATCCCAGCTAACGATGACGCTATCCGCGCAGTTAAGTTGATCACAGCTAAATTGGCAGACGCTATCATCGAAGGTCGCCAAGGTGAAGATGCTGTAGCAGCAGTTGAAGCAGAATTTGCAGCTTCAGAAGCTCAAGCAGACTCAATCGAAGAAATCGTTGAAGTTGTAGAAGGCGACAACGCTTAATTCAAATAAGTAATCATTACCTAGGAGGGCGGGGCTTAGCCCGGCTCTCCTATTTTTAAAAAATATAGGAGAATCAAAATGGCAGAAATTACAGCTAAACTTGTTAAAGAGTTGCGTGAAAAATCTGGTGCTGGTGTTATGGACGCTAAGAAAGCATTGGTCGAAGTTGAAGGTGATATCGAAAAAGCGATTGAATTGCTTCGCGAAAAAGGTATGGCTAAGGCAGCTAAGAAAGCTGACCGTGTTGCAGCTGAAGGTTTGACTGGTGTATTTGTTAACGGTAACGTTGCAGCAGTAGTTGAAGTAAATGCTGAAACTGACTTCGTTGCGAAAAACGCTCAATTCGTTGAATTGGTAAATGCTACAGCTAAAGTAATCGCTGAAGGTAAACCAGCTAACAACGAAGAAGCGCTTGCTTTGACAATGCCTTCAGGTGAAACTCTTGAAGCAGCTTATGTATCTGCAACAGCAACAATCGGAGAAAAAATCTCATTCCGTCGCTTTGCTTTGATTGAAAAAACAGATGCACAACACTTCGGTGCTTACCAACACAACGGCGGACGTATCGGTGTTATCTCTGTAATCGAAGGTGGAGACGAAGCACTTGCTAAACAAATCTCAATGCATATTGCTGCGATGAAACCAACAGTTCTTTCATACAAAGAATTGGATGAGCAATTTGTTAAAGATGAGTTGGCTCAATTGAACCACGTAATCGACCAAGATAATGAAAGCCGTGCAATGGTTAACAAACCAGCTCTTCCACACTTGAAGTATGGATCAAAAGCACAATTGACTGATGAAGTTATCGCTCAAGCTGAAGCTGACATTAAAGCAGAATTGGCTGCAGAAGGTAAACCAGAAAAAATCTGGGATAAGATCATCCCAGGTAAGATGGATCGCTTCATGCTTGACAACACTAAAGTTGACCAAGCATACACACTTCTTGCACAAGTCTACATCATGGATGACAGCAAGACAGTTGAAGCATACCTTGAATCAGTTAACGCTTCAGTAGTTGAGTTCGCTCGCTTTGAAGTTGGTGAAGGTATCGAAAAAGCTGCAAATGACTTTGAAGCTGAAGTTGCAGCTACAATGGCAGCAGCTTTGAATAACTAATAATAAAAAGAGGAAGCAGATTTGCTTCCTTTTTCATATAGAAAAAATTAAAAAGCCCTTGTTAAAGGGCTTTGTGTATTTAGGAGACTAGACTTCGAACTCATAGAGCGCTGTAGATAGGTAACGTTCTCCGTTATCTGGTGCAAGCGCAAGGACTTTTTTACCTGCCCCAAGTTTTTTAGCAACTTCGATTGCTGCATAGATAGCTGCGGCAGAAGAAATACCTACCAAGAAGCCTTCTTTTCCACCAATTTCGCGACCAAGTGCAAGAGCATTGTCTGATGTCACGCGAACGATACCATCATAAGCTTCTGTATCAAGTGTTTCTGGGATGAATCCTGCAGAGATACCTTGAATTTTGTGAGGTCCTGGTTTCACCTGATAAGATTGCTGACTCGTCTGCCTCAACTGCAAAAACTTGAATGTCTGAATTAGCCGATTTAAGAGCGTGAGAGACACCAGAAATAGTTCCTCCAGTACCAACACCAGCAACAAAGGCATCTAAACCATCAGCTCCGAAATCAGCTAGAATTTCAGCTCCTGTTGTTCTTTCGTGAACTTCTGGGTTAGCTTGGTTATTAAACTGTAATGGTAGGAAACCATCGCGTTCAGCAGCAATTTCTTGCGCTTTTGCAATCGCACCTTTCATTCCTTCGCTACCGGGAGTGAGGACTAGTTCAGCACCATAAGCTTGGATGATCTTGCGGCGTTCAACACTCATTGTTTCAGGCATAACGATGACAACTTTATAACCTTTAGCAGCGCCAACCCATGAAAGACCGATACCAGTGTTCCCACTTGTTGCTTCTACAATAGTAGAGCCTGGTTTCAGTTTACCCTCTTGTTCTGCTTTTTCAATCATACTAAGAGCGATGCGGTCTTTAACGGATGAACCTGGGTTAAAAGCTTCTAGTTTTACGTAAACGTCTGCTGCACCTTCTGGTACAATGTTATTCAATTTAACAATCGGTGTTTTTCCGATAAGTTCTGTGATATTGTTATAAATAGCCATGTTAGCACCTCTTTATATAAGATGCTTCTAGTATAACGCTATCTTAAACTTTTGTAAAATATAGAAATCCTATCGAAGCGATAGGATTTTTTTATAACAATCAGAAAAATAGTCAGTGTAAATCTAAAAATTGAGGGAAGATATTTAAAAGTGCTTTACACAAGGTTTACAGGGACTTCAACTTCTCGTAAGCCTTGATCTGTTAGGATAACTTTCCCATTAAAAAATTCTATGAGGGCAGCTTTGGTATCCTCTTTATCTTCTTTATCGACAAAGATAATTGTGTCAACTTGATCTGTAAAGTTGGTTTCGAGTTCCATAAGATTATGTTCTTTAAGAAAATTCCCATACTCTTGATATTGAGCATAGCTCATTTGAATTTGAATTCCTGCTTGTTCTTTAATTTCAACAATTCCAATTTCTTTGACAGCTAAAGGCAACACTACCTGCATAAGCGCGAATAAGACCTCCTGCTCCCAGTTTGATACCACCAAAATATCTGGTAACAACTACACAAACATTGGTCAAATTGTGATTTTCTAGAACTCCTAGCATAGGTACACCAGCAGTTCCACTTGGCTCCCCATCATCACTGGTTCGCTTGATTTCACTGCGCTCACCGATAATAAAAGCAGAGCAGTTGTGGGTAGCCTTATAGTGTTCTTTTTTGATAGCAGTGATAAAGGCACGAGCTTCTTCTTCACTATAGACACGTTTTGCATGACAAATAAATCGTGATTTTTTGATTTCTTCTTGGACTTGTCCGTCCTCTTTTATCGTTCTAAATTCCATATTTTTATTGTACTAAAAAATAGTCTAAAGTTCTAGATTTTACGAATAAAGAAGTATGAAAATAAATCCAAATTATCTTGGTCGACTTTTTACAGAACAAGAATTAAGCCCTGAAGAACGACAACTGGCGGAGAAGCTGCCAAGTATGAGAAAAGAGAAGGGTCAACTCTACTGTCAACGATGTGATAGTATGATTCAAGATGAATGGTCTCTACCTATTAATGCTCATTACTGCCGAGAATGTTTGTTGATGAAGCGAGTTAGGAGTGATCAGGCCTTATATTATTTCCCTCAAGAAGATTTTCCTAAACAAGATGTTCTTAAATGGAAGGGACAATTGACTCCATTTCAAGAGAAAGTATCAGAAGGCTTACTTAAAGCAGTAGAGAACCAGCAACCGACTTTAGTTCATGCAGTAACTGGCGCTGGGAAGACAGAGATGATTTATAAAGTTGTTGTGAAAGTTATTAATGATGGTGGTGCAGTTTGTCTAGCAAGTCCACGGATAGATGTTTGCTTAGAGTTACAAAAGCGACTACAGAACGATTTTGACTGTGAAATTGCGCTACTGCATGGTGATTCTGAACCATACTTTCGGACACCACTAGTTGTTGCAACAACTCATCAATTATTAAAGTTTTATCACGCTTTTGATTTGCTAATAGTAGATGAAGTAGATGCATTCCCCTATGTTGACAACAAGATGCTTTACAAAGCTGTAAAGAATTGTGTAAAGGAAAATGGACTCAGAATTTTTCTCACTGCAACTTCTACAGATGAGTTGGATAAGAAGGTTCGCTTAGGAGAGCTAAAACGACTAAGCCTGCCAAGACGGTTCCATGGAAATCCTTTGATTATTCCAAAACCCGTTTGGCTCTCTGATCTGGATAAATGTTTGGATAAGTTTCGCCTACCACCAAAGCTAAAAAGATATGTGGAAAACCAGAGAAGAACTGGCTACCCCTTACTAATATTTGCATCAGAAATTATAAAGGGAGAGAAGTTGAAGGAAATCTTACAAGAGAAATTTCCAAATGAGAAAATTGGTTTCGTATCCTCAGCTACTGAAAATAGATTAGAGCAAGTTCAAGCTTTTAGGGATAGGGAATTGACCATATTGATAAGCACAACCATATTGGAGCGCGGAGTTACCTTCCCTTGTGTTGATGTCTGTGTAGTAGAAGCAAACCATCGTCTTTTTACAAAATCAAGTCTCATTCAAATTGGAGGACGTGTAGGTCGTAGCATGGATAGACCTACAGGAGATCTAATTTTCTTTCATAATGGATTAAATCGTTCGATTAAGAATGCTATAAAGGAAATTAAACTGATGAACAAGGAGGCAGGCCTATGATTTGTTTACTATGTGCCCAACATTTGAAGAAAAATCTAACCTTTGGAGAGCTTCTTTTTTTGAAAAAGGAGGAGGGCTCACTTTGTTTAGCTTGTTACTCAAGTTTTGAAATGATTGGGGAAGAACATTGCCCAAATTGTTATAAAAAAGGAGTGTCAAGTTCGTGTCAAGATTGTCAACTTTGGTGTAAAGAAGGGATTGAAGTAAGCCATGAAGCGATTTTTAGTTATAATCAAGCCATGAAAGACTTCTTTAATCGTTATAAATTTGATGGTGATTATATGCTCCGAAAAGTTTTCGCAACGATTTTAAGTGAGAACTTAAAAAAGTACAAGGGCTACGATTTTGTTTTAATACCGTTAAGTCCTGAGAGATACGCAAAAAGAGGTTTTAATCAGGTTGCAGGCCTAATAGAGGCTGCAGGGCTTTATCATCAGGATATATTAGGGAAAAGAGAAGAAAAAGCAAGTTCTTCTAAAAATCGTTCAGAGCGGTTGGCTACGGAACTTCCGTTTTTTATTAAAGATGGCGTCACGGTCCCCAAAAAGATTTTATTGATTGATGATATTTATACCACAGGAGCGACTGTTAACCGTGTCAAGAGTATGCTAGAGAATGCAGGAGCAGAAGAGGTTAGAACATTTTCCCTCGTAAGATGAGGAAAAAGATTGCAAAAAGATTATGAAAGCGTTATAATAAATGTAGAAAAACAAATATGTTTAGAAAGAAGGTACTTATATGATTAAATATAGTATCCGTGGTGAAAACCTAGAAGTAACTGAAGCAATTCGTGATTATGTAGTTTCTAAACTCGAAAAGATCGAAAAAAATACTTCCAA